>Ga0310694_10000004_pt1 | contig 415058 bp, 304 predicted proteins | sample 174DNAGHGhighgp2_FD_203884 | JGI IMG/M metagenome (GOLD analysis project Ga0310694, IMG submission 203884) | Sheep rumen microbial communities from Palmerston North, Manawatu-Wanganui, New Zealand - 1742 DNA GHGhigh gp2 (v2) (version 2) | ecosystem: Host-associated > Mammals > Digestive...
ATAAGGAAAACAAGGTAAAGAGCAATTTCTCCCGCATTTCCATTTCGCTCGCTTCTCCGGAAGACATCACCGAGCGTTCCTGCGGAGAGGTCCTGAAACCGGAAACGGTTAATTACAGGACCTACAAGCCCGAGCGCGAAGGCCTGTTCTGCGAGAAGATCTTCGGTCCCACCAAGGACTACGAGTGCTACTGCGGCAAGTACAAGAGAATCCGCTACCGCGGAATCGTGTGCGACCGCTGCGGTGTGGAAGTGACCGAGAAGAAAGTGCGCCGCGAACGGATGGGTCATATCACGCTTACCGTTCCGGTGGCCCATATCTGGTACTTCAAGAGCGCTCCCAACAAGATCAGCGCCCTGCTGGGTGTCCCTTCCAAGAAATTGGAGTCCGTCATCTACTATGAGAAGTATATCGTGGTAGATCCCGGTCTGCTGGGCACCGACGAGGTCCCCGAGGATATGCGTCTGGAGAAGATGGCCCTGCTGTCCGAGGATGAATATTTCACCGCCCAGGACCGTCTGGCCGATTTCCGCCGCAAGAAGGTGGAAGAAGGCATGGTCTGGGAAGACAGCATGAACCTGGTAGCCAAGATGGGTGCCGAAGGCATCTACGACCTCCTCAAGGAGATCGACGTGGAAGAACTGGGTCGCCAGCTGCGCCGCGACATGCGTTCCGAGAGCTCGCAGCAGCGCAAGACCGAGATCCTGAAGCGCCTGTCCGTGGTCAAGTGGTTCCAGGAGTCCAACGGCATCAACCGTCCGGAGTGGATGATCATGAAAGTGATCCCCGTCACTCCTCCCGACCTTCGTCCGCTGGTTCCGCTGGATGGCGGCCGTTTCGCCACCAGCGACCTGAACGACCTCTACCGTCGCGTCATCATCCGTAACAACCGTCTGAAGAAGCTCATTCAGATCCAGGCTCCCGAAGTGATCCTGCGCAACGAAAAGCGCATGCTCCAGGAGGCCGTGGACAGCCTCTTCGATAACTCCAAGAAGTCCAGCGCCGTGAAGAGCGAGAGCAACCGCGCTCTCAAGTCCCTGTCCGATTCCCTCAAGGGCAAGCAGGGCCGCTTCCGTCAGAACCTCCTGGGTAAACGTGTAGACTACTCTGCCCGTTCCGTTATCGTCGTAGGTCCCGAGCTCAATATGCACGAGTGCGGTCTGCCTAAGTTCATGGCAGCCGAACTGTACAAGCCGTTCGTAATCCGCAAGCTCATCGAGCGCGGCATCGTGAAGACCGTCAAGAGCGCCAAGAAGATCGTGGACCGTCGCGATCCCGTGATCTGGGACATCCTGGAGAACGTGATGAAGGGCCACCCGGTGCTCCTGAACCGTGCACCTACCCTGCACCGTCTGGGTATCCAGGCCTTCCAGCCCCGCATGATCGAGGGTAAGGCCATCCAGCTGCACCCGCTTGCCTGTACGGCTTTCAACGCCGACTTCGATGGTGACCAGATGGCTATCCACCTGCCGCTGGGCAACGCCGCCATCATGGAGGCTCAGCTGCTCATGCTGGGCTCCCACAACATCCTGAACCCCGCCAACGGTTCTCCTATCACCGTTCCTTCCCAGGATATGGTGCTGGGTCTGTACTATATTACCAAGGAGCGTCCCGGTGCCAAGGGCTCGGGCCTCAAGTTCTACGGTCCCGAGGAAGTGATCATCGCCTTTGACGAAAAGGTGATTGACATGCACGCCCCCATCGAGGTGCGTCTGCCCAAGGACAAGCAGGACCTCACGAAGGGCTACGAGATGGTGAAAACCACCGCCGGCCGCATCATCGTGAACCAGTACATGCCCGAGGAAGTTCCTTACGTGAACGAGGTTCTGGGTAAGAAGTCCCTGCGTACCGTTATCACCAACGTGATCAAGCACACCGGTGTAACCCGTACCGCCCAGTTCCTGGACGATATCAAGAACCTGGGTTACGACCAGGCTTTCCGTGCCGGTATCTCCTTCAACCTGGGAGACGTGCTCATTCCGGAAGAGAAGAGCGCCCTTATCGAGAAGGGTTACGGCGAAGTAGAGTCCATCAAGACCAACTACGCCATGGGCTTCATCACCAACAACGAGCGCTACAACAAGGTTATCGACCTCTGGACGTCTATCGACAACCAGCTCACCGCCATCGTGAAGAAGCAGATCTCTGCCGACCAGCAGGGCTTCAACCCGGTGTACATGATGCTGGATTCCGGTGCCCGTGGTTCAACCCAGCAGATCAAGCAGCTCTGTGGCATGCGTGGTCTGATGGCCAAACCGCAGAAGTCCGGTGCCTCCGGTGCCGAAATCATCGAGAACCCCATCGTCTCCAACCTGAAGGAAGGCATGACCGTGCTGGAGTACTTCATCTCTACCCACGGTGCCCGTAAGGGTCTGGCCGATACCGCTCTGAAGACCGCTGATGCAGGTTACCTCACCCGCCGTCTGGTAGACGTATCCCACGATGTCATCATCACCGAGGAAGACTGCGGTACCCTCCGCGGCCTCATCGCCACCGCCATCAAGAACAAGGACGAGGTAGTGGAATCCCTGGGTGAGCGCATCCTGGGCCGTACTTCCGTACACGATATCTACAACCCGCTCAACGGCGAGCTCATCATCGCCGCCGGAGAGGAGATCCGCGAGGACGTCGCAGCCCTCATCGACACCCTCCCCATCGAGCAGGTCGAAATCCGCAGCGTTCTCACCTGCGAATCCCGCAAGGGCGTGTGCGCCAAGTGCTATGGCCGCAACCTGGCTACCAGCCGCATGGTCGAAACCGGTGAAGTGGTTGGCGTTATCGCCGCCCAGTCCATCGGTGAACCTGGTACTCAGCTTACTCTGCGTACCTTCCACGTGGGTGGTACCGCCTCCGGTGCCGTGGCCGACAATACCATCGTCTCCAAGTACGAAGGTAAGCTTGCCTTCGAGGAACTGCGTACCATCGACCGCGTGAACGAGGACGGCAGCGTGAACCCCATCGTGGTTTCCCGTATGACCGAACTCCGCATCCTGGACGAGCGCACCGGCATGACCTATTCCCAGTACGACATCCCTTACGGTTCCACTCTGTATTTCAAGGACGGAGACACCGTTAAGAAGGGTGACCTCATCTGCGAATGGGATGCCTATAACGCTACCACCATCGTGGAAACTGCCGGTACCATCCGCTTCGAGAACATGGTCGAAGGCGCCACCTACCGTGAGGAAAGCGCCGACGAATTTGCCACCAACACCGATAAGGTTATTATCGAAGGCCGTGACAAGACCAAGACCCCGGCCATGCTCATCGTAGACGACAAGGGCGTTATCCTGCGTCAGTACAACCTGCCTCTGGGCGCTCACATCATGATGAACGACGGCGACACCGTGAAGGTGGGTGACGTTATCATCAAGATCCCTCGCGCCATCGGCAAGGCTTCCGATATCACCGGCGGTCTGCCGCGTGTGACCGAGCTCTTCGAAGCCCGCACCCCGTCCAACCCCGCCATTCTCTCCGAGATTAACGGTGAGGTCCTGATGGGTAAGGTCAAACGCGGTAAGCGCGAGATTATCGTGAAGAACCGCAGCGGCAAGGAATGTCGTTACGAGGTTCCCATGACCAAGCAGATCCTGGTTCAGGAGAACGACTACGTGCGTGCCGGTACCCGTCTGTCCGACGGTGGCACCTCGCCTACCGACATCCTGAACATCCTGGGTCCTGTGAAGGCACAGGAATACATCGTGAACGAGATTCAGGCTGTGTACCGTCTGCAGGGCGTAAAGATCAACGACAAGCACTTCGAGATCATTGTGCGTCAGATGATGCGCAAGGTCATGATCGGAGACCCCGGAGATACCGAATTCCTCCCCGAGGAACTGGTGGACAAGTGGGAGTTTATGGACCGCAACGACGCCATCTTCGGCAAGTTCTATGTCGAGGAACCCGGCGACAGCACCCGCTTCCAGGAGGGCGACATCATCAGCGCCCGTGACCTGCGCAGCGAGAATGCTTCGCTGGAGCGCCAGGGTGCCAAGCTTGTTGCCGCCCGTCCGGCCAAGCCCGCAACCGCCTCTCAGGTGCTGCAGGGTATCACCCGCGCCGCCCTGAAGACCGGTTCCTTCATCAGTGCCGCCTCCTTCCAGGAGACCACCAAGGTCCTTTCCGAGGCCGCTATCCGCGCCCGTGTGGATAACCTCGAAGGCCTGAAGGAGAACGTGATCTGCGGTCACCTGATCCCGGCCGGCACCGGTCTGTCCCGCTACCAGGATATCGTGGTGGGCTCCAAGACCGACGCCATGGAAATGATGAACGAACTGTAGTTTTCGTCCATCATTAAAAATTAGAGCGCTGCCCCGGCCGGGACAGCGCTCTTTTTGTTCAACTAAAAACTAGAGTTGGATGGCAACGCGGAAATCCATATCTCCGGGATTAATTGTCTCGGCTCCTGCGCCAATATAAAGGTCGGAGGCTGTGTAGTAAATGGTTACCTTGCCTTTCTCCCACTCGAAATCCGTATAGGTGGTAAAAATGTTATTGTCGGCATCCTTTGTGGTGCGCATGGCCGGCAGGGGAGTCCAGACAGAATCCTCGAACAGCCTGTAAACCAGGACCAGACCCTTGTCAACCACGTTCTGGGTAATCTCGGGGACCAGGAGTTCGGCCTTGAAATAGCCCTGGTCGTCGGCGCCGTATTCGACATCGCAGGCGGTCCAGTTGTTAGGCTTTACTTGGAAGTCGATCAGTTTCATATCCATTCCGACATACGTGTTGTACTCTTCGGTAATGTATTCTTTGGTGCATCCGGAGAGCAGCAGACCTGCACCTAACAGGATGAGAAGATACTTGGAAGTCTTCATGATAAAATAGTTTTTGTTTCGTTCTGTTCAAAAAGCATACCTTTCTAGCGCTTGCCTATTTCCATGAGCCGTTTTTCGAACTCTTCGTTTGGGCAGACGGCGGCGTTGCGCAACTTAACTCTGTAATTATAAATGGTTGACGGGGATTTCTTGAGGAAGCGGGCAATATCGGCCGATTCGGTAACGCCCAGGCGGATGAGGGCGAAGATGCGCAGTTCGTTGGTGAGTTTTCCCTCGGGCAGATTCTGGCCGATGCGCTGGTCTTCCTGGAGCAGCTCGTTCAGCTGCTGCACGAAGTTGGGATAGACGCCCAGGAACGTGCGGTCGAATTCCTTGAGCAGGGTTTCTCGCTTGCTGTCGATGAAATCGTCGGAGCGCAGGGCACGGGTAATTTCTTCGAGATCCCGGGATTTGGCCACTACACGGATGGAGGAACGGTATTCCTCCAGGCTGTTGATGTGGAAGGTGAACATGGTGGCGTATCTTCCCAGAGTGGTTTCCAGGATTGCCACCGTGCGGATAATCCTGACCTGGTATTGCCGGATGATGAAGAGGATGATGATGCAGGCTGTGAGGAACAGGGCCAGCAGGAGAAGGATCAGGAAGACATCGCGGAACCGCTTCTTGTTAAGCTGGTCGTAGGACAGGATGACTTCGGGCATAAAGCGGGAAATCTCCTCCAGGCACACGCGGGCATCGGCCTGGGTGGCGTCGTCGTAGGCGCGTGTGATGTAGGAGAAGGCCCGGTTGGTCTGGCCGCTTTCCATGGCCATGCGGGCGGTCTTGATGAGGGAGCGGGACGAGCGTACGCCCTCGATCAGGTCATAATAGGCGCTAATAGCGTAGTGGGTGAGGGACTTGTCCCGGTTTCCTTCCTGCTGATACGTTTTGCCCAGGCAGTAGTTCAGGATGGAAAGCTCGCTGGGATCGGTGGGATTCTTGCTCTGGTAATGCTCCAACTCCTTCCTGGCCAGGTCCGGACGTCCCCGTTCCATCTCATTTTCGGCCCGGTAGGTATAGTAGTACAGTACGTTGGTGTCGGCGGCATTGAAGATCATGTCCCGGAACTCATGTTCCCGGCGGTCCAGCCTTTCGTTAAAGAACGGGTCCTTGTTGGTAATCTTAAGACCGTGGTGCAGCGAGATTAGGGAACGATAATAGGAAACCAGGGCGCGCGGGGATACCTTCCCGTCCATTTTCATAGCGCCCAGGGCTTCCTCGGCATAGCGGTACATGCCGGAAATGATGTAGCGGTCGGCCTTGTCGTTAAGGGCGTCGTTGATGAGTGCCTGGTCTCCCAGTTTGCGGGCCAGGTTCTCCTTGAGATGAACATAGTACAGGGCCGAGTCCAGGTTGTAGCGCTCGTACTCTTTGTACAGTTTTTTCATTATCGCATAACGGAAGGGGCCGGTTTTGGCTTCGCTTAGCCGCGTGCATAGTTTCCCGATGCGATCTTCTTTGGCCCGGGTAATCTCTTTTTCGTCCTTAAGCAACTGGTCCAGCTGGGAAAGGGCGTCTTCCAGCCCCTGGGCCTGCGGACTGGGGCTCCCCAGCAGGAGGAGAGCCGACATCAGGGAGGTGACTATGCAGGAAAAGAACATGGCTTCGCACTTTTGTCTTCACAAATGTACTAAAAAGCGAATAAAACTCAAAGAGGATACTCTACTAAAATGGTAAAAAGGGAAAATTATAATACGTTGAATATCAAGAACATACAAAAGCGGCAGCTCTACCAACCACTACTAATCTTGTCGAGACCCTTTTATATTCACGCGTGAACAGATAATTTTGTGTTGCTAACTGGCAAATTATTAATCCTAATTTAAACCAATATGTTGCACAAAAAACTGTTCTCTGTGCTGTCCATATTGCTTTGTATGGCAGTGACTTTTGACGCTTTTGCGCAAAAGCAGGCAGTGAGTGGCACCGTGGTCGACGCAATGGGCCCCGTCGTGGGCGCCGTGGTCCAGGCCGAAGGAGCCAACGCTGTGACAGACTTTGATGGTAATTTCACCATCAATGTTTCCCCCCGTGCCGTACTGGAAATTTCCTGCCTGGGCTATAAGACCGAGCGGGTTTCCGTAAACGGACGTAATCGTATCAACATTACTCTGGAGGAAGACAGCATTATGCTGGAAGATGCCGTGGCCGTGGGTTACGGTACCATCAAGAAGACCAACCTGACGGGCGCCGTCTCGGTGGTCAAGGCTGAATCCCTGAAAGACCGCTCCGCTCTGGACGTAGGTCACATGCTGCAGGGTTCTGTACCCGGCCTGAACGTTACTTCCGCTTCCGGTCGTCCCGGCCAGGCCGCCAGCCTGAATATCCGTGGTTGGAACTCCATCAACGGTGGTAGCCCGCTGGTCCTCATCGACGGCGTGGAAGGCGATATCCAGTACATCAACCCGGCCGATGTGGACAACATCTCCGTGATCAAGGATGCTGCCGCCGCCGCCATCTACGGTGCTAAGGGTTCTGCCGGTGTTATCCTGGTTAACACCAAGAACGGATCCAAGGATAAGGACGGCAAGGCCAAGGTGACTTACAGCGGCCGCGTGGGTTGGACCTCTCCTACCGCCTCTACCGACTGGGAAACCCGCGGTTACTACACCGTGTACCTGTCTAACCTGTTCATGAAGGCCTACAACGGCACCCTTAATTACAACTATTCAGACGCCGACATGCAGGAACTCTGGGCCCGCCGCAATGACGTGGTGGAGAATCCCGAGCGTCCCTGGGTGGTGATCACGCAGGACCAGTCCGGCAAGGACGTCTATAATTACTATGCCAACACCGACTGGTGGCATGTGCTGTACAAGGACAACAAGCCCACGACCAGCCATACCCTCACGGCCAGCGGTGCCACCGATCACGTGAACTACCTCATTTCGGCCGGCTACACCTACGAGCAGGGTATGTTCAACATCAATCCCGATACCTATCGCCGCTACAACCTGCGTGCAAAGGTGGGCTTCGATGTGACCAAGTGGCTCAAGATTGGCAACAACTTCAGCTATTTCAACAGCGGTTACACCTATCCGGGCCGCGGCGGTATCAACAACTCCCTCTACGGCGCTTCTGCGCACGCATCGGCCAGCTACCCCGCCTACAACCCCGACGGTACCATCCTTTATCAGACCAAGTACAATAACAGTACGCTCATGGACGGTCTGATGATGTCCCTGAACAACGGTGACACCAATACCGACCGCATTGACAACCTGAGCAATACCCTTGATATCACCATCACTCCTTTCAAGGGCTTTACCATCAAGGGTGACTACACTTACGGTTTCCGTCTGGTGCGTTATATGAACCGCACCATGCCCGGCTACTATTCCAAGGAGCCCGGCGTCATCGTTACACAGGATACCGGAGCCGCCTTTGAGAACAAACTCGACGAGCAGTCCAACGTACATACCTACCAGGCCGCCAACCTTTATGCCACCTTCGAGCATAGTTGGAAAGAGGCTCATAACCTGAAGGTGATGGCTGGTGTGAACTACGAGACCAAGCACATCAAGGACCTGGAAGCCATCGGTTACGACCTCTTCTCCTATGATCTGAACGACCTGAACCTGGTAGGCGCCGATGCCGACGGCAATAAGCGCATGGAGGTGAGCGGTGGTCAGAACGAATACCGTACCGCCGGTTACTTCGCCCGTATCAACTACGACTACAAGGGAAAATACCTGCTGGAACTGAACGGCCGTTACGACGGCTCTTCCCGCTTCCTGCGCGGCAGCCGCTGGGTATTCTCCCCGTCCGTCTCCCTGGGTTGGAGAATCAGTGAAGAAGGCTTCTTCGAGCCCGTCAAGGGCTGGTGGGACAACCTGAAGATCCGTGCCTCCTTCGGCCAGCTGGGTAACCAGCAGATGAGCGATTACTATCCTGCTATCCGCACCATCTCTACCGGCAGCTCTTCCTATCTGCTGGGTGGCGCAAAGCCTGCTCTGGCCCAGATTTCCGCACCTGTTTCTTCCGGTCTTACCTGGGAACGCTCCATTCAGAGCAACCTTGGCCTGGATATGACCTTCCTGAACGGCCGTCTGGATTTCAGCGCCGAAGGTTACATCCGCGATACCAAGGATATGCTCACCGCCGGTGAGGTTCTGCCTTCCACTTATGGCTACAGCAGCGCTCCCAAGGAGAACGTGGCTGACCTGCGGACCATCGGTTACGAATTCAACATTGGCTGGAAGGATACCTTCAAGATTGCCGGAAAACCTTTCCATTACAGCGCCAGCGTGCTGTTCAGTGACTATGTTTCCCATATCACCCGTTTCAACAACGAGGACATGCTCCTGAGTAAGAACTACTGGGTGGGCATGAAGTATGGAGATATCTGGGGCTGGCACATCGACGGTCTCTTCGCTTCCGATGAAGAAGCTGCCGCCTACACCGTGGACCAGTCCAAGGTGAATGGTATCATCAATGCCAGCACGGGTGACATCAACCCTGTTACCGGTGCTCCCGGTGTCCGTGCCGGTGACCTGAAGTTCGCCGACCTCGACGGCAACGGCAAGATTGACAAGGGTCAGGAAACTGTGAACGACAGCGGTGACTACCGTGTCATCGGTAACAGTCAGCCCCGTTACAACTTCGGTATCAACCTGGGCGCCAGCTATATGGGCTTCGACCTGGCAGTCTTCTTCCAGGGTATCGGTCACATGGACTGGTATCCTCAGTATGAAGTTCGTCAGTTCTGGTCCCTGTACGCCCGTCCGTTCGCGACCTTCATCCCCCGCGACTTCCAGAACATGTACTGGACCGAGGAGAACCCCAATGCCTACTTCCCGCGTCCCCGCGGTTATGTGGCTGGTGTAGGTACCGGACGTGAGCTCACCGAGACCAACGACCGTTACCTGCAGAACATCGGCTATCTGCGTCTGAAGAACCTCACCTTCGGCTATACTCTGCCGGAGAAACTCACCCGCAAGGTGGGTATCGAGCGCCTTCGCTTCTACTTCACAGGTGAAAACCTGTTCTTCTGGGCACCCGGCCTGCACTGCAACTACATCGATCCGGAAATGGCTCAGACCAACGGCAACCTGCGCATCTACCCCTGGCAGAAGACCATTATGTTTGGTATAGATGTAACCATTTAACTGAATGCGCCTTATGAAAAAGATAGTATATATCCTGCTTCCCATCCTGGCTGGTTTTACCCTGACCGGCTGTGACGATATGCTGGACGTCTACCCTCTGGACCGCATGTCCCCGGAGACCTTCTACAAATCGGAGACAGAACTCCAGGCCTTTGGCATGAATCTCTATGGCATGCTGCCCGGTGGTTCCTCCCTCTTTATGGACGATGCCGACACCTATATCCAGATGGGTCTGACCGATGAAATCAAAGGTACCCGTCAGATTGAACCCTCCGGCAATGGGTGGAGCTGGGGCAGTCTGCGCAACGCGAACACGTTGCTGGAATACCTCCCCAATTGCCAGGACGCCAGCGTGCGCGCCAAGTACGAGGGCTTTGCCCGTTTCTTCCGCGCCTACTTCTATTTCGGCATGGTGAAACGCTTCGGCGACGTGCCATGGTACGACAAGCCGGTCGGTTCGGCCGATGCCGAAGCCCTCAACCGTCCCCGCGATTCCCGTGAGTTCATCATGAGCAAGATGATCGAGGACATTGACTGCGCCATCGCCAACCTGCCTGCCACCAAGAGCGCCTACGAGATTACCAAATGGACGGCCATGGCCCTCAAGTCCCGTTTCCTGCTCTTCGAAGGCACCTTCCGCAAGTATCACACCGAGTTCGATTACGGTACCGGTGCCCATGACTGGAAATGGTATCTGGACGAATGTGTCAAGGTTTCCGAGGATTTCATGGCCAACAGCGGCTATACCCTTCATACCGCCGGCGGTGCCAGCAAGGCTTATTACAGTCTGTTCACCACCAATGACGCTACGGAAAACATGGACGAGGTTATCCTGGCCCGCAACTACAATGCTGCATACAATGTAGTTCACGACGCTACCGGTGCCATGCACGCTTCGACCCGTGGCCGTTACGGTATGACCCGCAAGATGGTGGCCAGCTACCTGATGGCCGACGGTTCCCGTTTCACCGACCAGGCTGGTTGGGAGACCATGGATTTCATGACGGAAACTAAGAACCGCGACCCTCGTCTGGCTCAGAGCATCCGTACTCCCGGTTACAAGCGTTTGGGTGAAACTGCACCCTGCCCTCCCGAATTCGAATACTGCCTCACCGGCTATCATCCTGCCAAGTATGTAGTCGAGACAAAGTATGATGCCTACAACAGCTCGGAAACGGATCTGATTATTTTCCGCGCAGCCGAAGTCCTGCTGAACTTCGCTGAAGCCAAGGCCGAAGCCGGTACCCTGACCCAGACCGACCTGGACCAGAGCATCAACCGCATTCGTTCCCGTGCCGGCATGCCGGCCCTGAATATGGCCACTGCCAATGCCAATCCGGATCCTTTCCTCACCAATGAGGCCTGGGGCGGTTACCAGAATGTGACCGGCTCCAACAAGGGCGTCATCCTGGAGATCCGCCGCGAGCGTGCTGTAGAACTGGCCCAGGAAGGCTTCCGTTACTACGACATCATGCGCTGGAAAGAAGGCAAGATTTTCGAGAAGCAGTTCTATGGCATGTACTTCCCCGGAGAGGGCGAATACGACCTCAACGGTGACGGTGTCGCCGACATCCTCCTGTATGGAGACACCAAGCCCGCCAGCTCCGCTCCCGTCCAGTACAAGATCGGCAGCGCCGACTTTATCTTGAGCAACGGTACCTCCGGCAATGTGAACCTCTTCAAGGGTATCCAGTGCAAGTGGAACGACGACCGTGACTACCTGTACCCCATCCCCACCAACGAGCGCAGCCTTACCGGCGGTGCCCTCACCCAGAATCCGGGTTGGGACGACGGTTTAATCTTCTAAGCTGATCCAAGATATGAAAAAGACAGTAAGCTATATTTTGATGTCGGCTCTTGCCGTGTTGGCCATGTCCTGCCAGAAAGGCGGGTCTCAGAGTGGCCAGCCTGTTGAGCCCACTATGAAAGGCATCTTCTATGCCGATGTCCCTGGCGAAAAAACACCGGTAGAGATTGCTCCCGGAGCCAGCAAAACCTATTCTCTGAAGGCCTGCGCCTATCAGAGCTATGTGACCGACATCACCATGAACTTCACTTTCAAGGCCGATGCCGACGCTGTTGCCAAGTACAACGAAGCCCACGGCACTTCTTATGAGATGTGCCCCGGTTCGGCTTTCGAATTCGTAACCAACGAGGTGATGTTGCCCCGCTACGGCAAAGCATCCACTACCGCCAAGATCAAAGTGACATCTTCCGGCATGGAGAAGGATGTGACCTACATTCTCCCCATCACGCTGGATAAGGCCAAGCAGACCGAAAACTGGTCTGTGGCCGACACCCTGGCCGCCTATGTGCTGATAAAGATGAGTGATTACGATCCTTTTGGCCCCGGTACCGAGACCAACCCGTACCCCATCAAAGAAATCGCCGACCTTCAGGCCATGGAGGCCAAGTTGGCAGAAGGAACCATGACCTACTTCAGGCTGGAGGCCGATCTGGACATGGCGAATGTGGCCAACTGGGAGCCTATCAACCCCGGCGAGCCTTACAAGCCCTTCTCCTTGGACGGTGATGGTCACACCATCTCCAACTTCAACGGAACCACTACGCTCTTTGGTGGAGTTGTGGGTAAGATTTTCAACCTCAACGTGACCGATGCCAATATTAACATTGCAGCCGGTCCTGCCGGTATCCTGGCCGCTTATGGCGGTTCCCAGGATGTGGCCCTCGAGGTGGATCATGTGAACGTGAGCGGTAAGATCAACAATACCGTCGCACACGGAACGGGTGGCCTGTTCGGCGTTATCATCAACGCCACCATCAATGCCTGCTCGGCCGATGTGATCATCACTTCTACCAAATACGATTCTGGCGGTATCTACGGTTACGACGTCACGGCGGCACCTAAGTTCAGCACGGTATCTAACTGCTGGACGGCAGGTGACATCACCGGAAACCGTATGGTGGGCGGTATCGCAGGTAATGCAGCCAACAGTGCCAATTACAGCCCGGTTGTAATCAAGAACTGCTATTCTACCGCCAAGGTGCATGCCCAGTTCAAGTACGGTGGTATCGTTGGAGATGCCGCTCAGACTCAGAAGACTGGTGAAGGCCTGGATATCAAGAACCATATCGAGAAGTGCATCGCCTGGAATGAGGCCATCTACTCCGATGTGGCCGATCAATCTGTGCACTACAGCGCCGGCGCTATCGTAGGATTCACCTCTGTCAAGAACTACTTGGTGGACTGCTACCGCAAAGCCGACCTGGTCTTCTCCGACTGCCCCGGTAATAATACTAACTTCCTCGTCGATCAGGAGAACGCATCTCCGGATAAGCCGTTGGTTGAGGTGGCTGTGAGCCCCGGTGCTACTAACTATAACTTCCCTTATCACGGCAAGGCTGCCGCTGCAGGTGCCACTGCATCCCAGGTTGCCAAGGCCCTGGGTTGGGATGAGACCATCTGGGATCTGTCCGGTGCTTTCCCGTTCTTCAAGGGTGGTGACGCTCCTGTGATCATCGTGGACGACGAAGCCGACGGCCAGCTGCCGGACTTCGACGAGAATGAGTTCTTCAACAACTAAACACGCTCAGGTATGAAAACAACGAAATATATCGTAGCAATGCTTGCCGGTGTAGCCGCCCTTGCTTCCTGCGTAAAGGAAGCAGGCAACCAACTGCCGGCTCCGGAGGACCTGATTACCATCAAGGCCCAGCTGCCTGAGGATGTTACCACCAAGGCAGGTGCCCACGTGGGCTTCTCCTGGCTCTGGAACGATGGTGACAAAATCACCGTCTCCAATGGCGAGGATACCCAGGTGTACAATATCAAGGCAGGCTTCTCTGCCAAGATTGCCGAATTTGTCGGCAAGCCCGTCGACGGCGAATCCTTTACCATCTCTTATCCTGCCGATGCCGCAACGGCCGACTGGAGCAAGCAGACCCAGAAGGGCAATAATTCCTATGCCCATCTGAAGTATGCCGCCCAGCTCTCCGATGTGGACGATTATCTCACCTTTGCCTTCGATCCGGATTGGGCTGCCGCCCATAACGGCACGCTCAAGCAGATCGGTGTGATGAAGATGATCATCGCCCTGCCCGATACCGTTACCGCTGTGAACGGTGTTTCCATCATTGCCGAGGATGCCATCTTCTTCAAAGGAAACGGTGACGAAAAGGTGAAGAAACTGGAAGTGGCTGTGGAAGATGCCACCCCGGATTCCAAGCATAACTTCATTGCCTGGTTCACCACTTCCTGGAATGAGGTGACCATTCCCGAGAACACGGTCCTTACCGTGAGCGTCAAGACCAAGGGTACTCCCATTGAAAAAGACGTTACCTTCACCAAAGAATCCGTTCTGATGAGCGGCAAGGTGAACGTCTTCAATGTGGACAATACCGGTTGGGTGATGCCTAGCCATTATGCCGCCGGTAAGGGTACGGCCGACAAGCCGTGGATTATTGAAACCGCCGATCAGATGTCTTACATGTTTGACGACATGGCCGACGGCGAAACCCGCTACTTCAAGCTGGGTGCCGACATTGATATGAAGGACATCAACGACTGGAAGCCGCTGAATGCCGAAGGATCTTTCGAGAAGAAGATTGACTTCGACGGTGCAGGCTTTACCATTTCCAACTTCTCCTGCACTAACGCGACAGCTTATACCAGTTTCTTTGGCGTGCTGTACGGCAAGTGCTACAACGTGAAGTTCGTCAACGCGAAGATTACCGCTAATACGAAGGGCTGTGGTATTCTGGGCGGTTACGGCGGAACTGGCGGAAAACCTTGTGAAGTGAATAATGTTCATGTTCAGGGAACCGTTACCAGTACGACCGGTAACTGTGCTGGCGGTATGTTCGGTACGGGCCGCGAGGCTACCATCACCAATAGTTCTGCCGATGTGGTGATTAACTGTACTGGGCAACAAAATGGCGGAATCATCGGTGTCGATGCAGGCACGGGTGTCACCATCAGCAATTGCTGGACTTCTGGTTCTATCACCTCGACAGCTTCCATTATTGGCGGTATTGCCGGTGATCTGATTTGTGTAAACAGTTCTATTACCAACTGCTTCTCTACCATGAATTTGACCACGCAGTATTACTTTGGTGGTATCGTCGGTAGGGCGAATGGCAATGTCAAGGGCTCAAAAGCTAACAATGGCAGCTCGACTATGAGAGCGACCATTGCCAACTGTATCGCCTGGAACAATGTCCTCACCTCCAACTGCGCCGATGCTAACGAGCATTATAGCAATGGTGCTGTCATTGGCTCTACCGGCCAGAAGAACACGCTGAAGAACTGCTGGCGCAAGGCAGATATCACTTTCACCGACTGCGCCGGCAATGCAGCCAAGGGAACGGATTATGTGTTCGTTGACCAGGAGGATGCCGATCCCGATCATCCGCTGGTTTGGGGGTCCGGAACTTACAGCTGCGGTTACCACGGCAAGGCCGCCGGCGCTTCCGAGACCATCAGCCAGGTAGCGCAGCGAATTGGCTGGAACGCCGAAGTCTGGGACTTCAGCGGTGACACCCCTAAACTCAAGTAAGAATGAAACTGAATCGATTCATTTTAATCGTGGTCCTAATGCCCCTGCTCCTTGTTGGATGCGGGGGCAAGGATCCCGTTCCTGAGCTTCCTCCGCCTTCGGGTGAGGAACAAACCGATGCTCCGGGTGGCGGAGAAATTGATGGTGGAGCCGGGAAAGAGGCTACGCCGCTTGGCAAGGACTGGACCAGCAAGCAGATTGATGAAGGTGTCATGTACCATGCCTTCAATGGCAAGGATGAAATCTCCGGCTATCATCAGGAGGTCTTTGTCATCGATGTAGACCTGAACAATCCGGCCTACCAGGTGAAGCTTGTGTACGAAAACCCCCGTCTCACCACATCGGCTGCGTTCAAGAAACAGTCGAAGGCCATTGCAGCCATCAATGCCAACTATGAGCCTACATCCATCTATATGCGTGTCAACGGGACAAACGTGTATACGCTGCCCAACGATGTCATCAATGGTACGGATGTTCCCAACTGGAAGAGCGAAGCGGCTGTCTCCTTTACGGGAGACCGCGGCGTACAGTTCCTGTGGGCCGGTTCGCAGAAGAAAGGTGAAGTGACCGTGAAGCAGCAGAGGGATTATTACAAAGACCTTTCCACCACGGATTATCCGAATTTTATCTCCAGCGCACCGATGCTCATCAACAACTTCACTAAGGTGGGGGAAAACTTTGTGGATTACAGCATCAGCACCAGCTCCGACTATTATAAGGGTTTGAGCAGCGAACATCCCGACAAGCATCAGCGTACGCTGCACCCGCGTACGGCGATTGCCCTCACGGAGAACAACCATCTCATCCTTCTGTGTGTGGACGGCCGCATCAAGAGCTATGGAATGGGAGCTCGTTCGCTTACCCGTTTCCTGGTGAAATGGTTTAACCCCAAGTACGCCCTGAATCTGGACGGTGGCGGTTCTACCACCATGTGTGTGAAGGGAGAGGGAGATGCCTCTACCCATGTGGTCAACTATCCTTGCGATGGAAACAAGAATTACGACCATACCGGGGAGCGTTCCCGCGATGCCTTCATTATGGTGTTTAAAAAGTAAGTTATGAAACGCAGACTGTTTCTGCTTCTTGCAATCGCAGGGGCTGCCCTCCTGGCAGCCTCCTGCGGCAGCAAGGACAACTACAATAACGAAATCGGGCCACAGACACCGGATCCGACGGTTGCCCATAAAGGGCCGAAGGCCGTCTTTATCGGTGACAGCATCACCTGGCAGTGGGGTCTTGTAAACCGCAAGTTGAAAGCAAACCAGCAAGTGATTATCCCCACGGATCCCATGCCCGCCTGGATGAGCATCAGCGGCCAGGATGTTACCATTACCTGGCACGCATCCTTCTTTACCCAGAACGATTATGTGGATATGGGTGTCAGCGGTCAGCGCACCGACGAGATGCTGGTCCGTTACCAGAGTGACGTCCTTAACAAAGATCCCTTCGCGGTTGTTATCATGGGCGGGACCAATGACTTGGCTCAAGGATATACCAAGGACCAGATTCTGAATAACATCAAGTCCATGGCCGAGCAGGCCGCTGCCAAGAAGATGAAAGTGGTGCTTTGCTCCGTAACGCCTTGCAACGAGCGCTATTCCCTGCTTTCGCCCAAGGAAAAAGGCACGCACATCGTAGCCCTGAACAAGATGATTAAGGACTACGCTACCGAAAAGGGTTTTACCTATTGTGACTATTATCCGGCCCTCGTGGACCAGGATGGCTACTCTCTCAAAATGGAATACTGCCTCTATGACCGCCTGCATCCCAATCCGGATGCCTATACGGTTATGGAAGGAATCATTAAGGACATTATTCAAAAGATTCTTCAGTAAATAAGACATGAAAAATAGCAAAGCAATTACTAAAATCCCGTACGAAACCCCGGGTGTTATGGTGGTAGTCCTTTCTTTGGAACAGGATATCGCTACCGGCTCTTCTAACGGCATGCTGACCGATATGGACACTGTCGAAATCTATGATGATCCGTTTACTTCTTTAAGCCTCTTTTAAAGGAAATAGCCATGAAGAACACTTTATTTCGTTCTGTATTAGTAGCTACTGCTTTTGCTGTATTCATGTCTTCGTGTGTCCGGGAGACGCTTGCACCGGAAGAGGTTTGTACGACCCCTTCAGTTACCATCAATGCAAGCATTGCCGACATGTCCACAAAGGTGGACTTCACTCCTTCTTATGACGGAACTTATGGGAAACCGCAGTCATTAGCCCTCGCCTGGGCCGAAGGAGACAAACTTCGTATCTATAACCACGCCGACAGGAGTCAGTATTCTGACTTTGACCTTGCTGACGAAAGCATCGGACAGAAGGCCGGAAAGTTCGTGGGAACATTGGTCTCGGCCACTTCCTACGATGTGGAGATTATCAATGGAGACTTTGAATACGCCAATCAGACTCAACCGTCCGACGGTGTAACCACCGGTCTCAAGTATCTGGCCAGTGCATGTAATCTGACCGACGTGAAGAATATCGAATTCACCGATTTCTCCAGCGTGCTGGCCATTACGGTCCAGATGCCGTCTAAGGCTATTGCGGCCAAGGTAAAGTCGGTGGATATCATTTCCAACAGCAATATTTTTGCCGGAGGCAAGAACTTAAGTGTCTCTTTCTCTTCCATTGGTGACGCGGATAACGATGGCCTCCTGCACTTCTTCGCCACCCTTCCGCCGGGAGATCAGGCCATCGCCAAGGGAACTACCCTTCTGGTCAAACTGAACGCGCCCGGTGAGGAGCACAATGTTTATACCCGCTTTATCGAGTTTTCTGCTGCCAAGACATTTACCCACAACAAACTGAATACCATCAACATCAGCGCAGCCAACAGTGCCTCTTATGCCAATACCAGCAGTACAAACATCGGAACTGAGGACAACCCTTATCTGATTGGTGACAAGTACCAGATGCAGGCGATGCATACTTCGTTGGTTAACGATTCTAAAAAGTACTATAAGATGGTGGATGATGTGGATTTGGATGGAGAGACGTGGGTTCCTTTATGCCTTTCAGCAGACGAAAAGAAGGAGATACACTTTAATGGTGGAGGGCACACCATTTCCAACCTCACTGTAGGTAGTGCAAATAACTATCCCAGTTTTGTGGGCTTCTTGAATGGAGAGGTTGAAAATGTAGTTTTTGATCACGCAACCATAACTTGTGGCAATGTCAAAGAACAGAGTGCCGGTGTAGTTTCTGGCTATATTGGCGGAAGCGGCTACCAAGGTAATTGCTACAGCGTCACCATTCGTAATTCCTCTGTTACTTCCGCAGGTGGAGCTGCGTTTGCTGGCGGATTGGGCGCCCGTGTTGGTAAAGGCGGTGAATTCAGGGATTGTCATGTGATCAATACCAGCATTTCTACCTCGAATAATGGCACCAGTGTCGGTGGTCTGTTGGCATACATTGCTAGCAATTCTACGATTGTTATCTCGGATTGCTCTGCAGAAGATATTACAGTGACGGGCTATGGTCATTATGCTGCCGGCCTTGTGGCCTGTATCGTTTCCAATAATCCGGTGACTATCTTGCGGTGTCATACTACGGGCGAGATAAAACGGAGCGCCTCTGGACGTCACTTTGGCGGTTTGGTGGGTAGTATACAGAGTGCAGATGTCCTTATAAAAGACTGTTACTCAACTTGTTCGGTAATCGGATCCCAGTGGAGTGCTGGTTTGGTAGGGTCCTGGTGGTCTTCCACTAATTTTACTGGCGGTAGTGGTAAGATTGACCACTGTTTTGCCTCTGGTAATGTGACTGATAAGGGTAATTCTGGAGACGGCGGTCTAGTCGGTTCCTTGGAGGTCCCGGGTGTTACTATCACCAATAGCATTGCGTGGAATAGTTCTATTGTTGCAAATAAGCATGATGAGGACAACTATAGCAGTGGAGCCGTGGTAGGGCGCGCCCATCCCAACTCTATCCTGCTCAATAATTATCGCAACCCGGCGATGAATCTCACCGCATTCTGGGTGCCCAGTAGCAACTTTGACCATCCCGATTCAAAGAAGAGTGGCGACAAATACTATATCTGGAAAATAGGTGTAGATAAAAATGAAGCCAATGGTGATTATACTACAGCAACAACTCTTTCTGCTCCGCTTGGCACATGGGCCTACCATGGCAAGCATCTCTCAAGTGGTATAACGGTATCTCCAGACAATGAACGCGGCTTCACCAGCAGCGCTCCCATCCCCGGAATTGATGATACCCCGGCCTCTGACCCGGAGAATCCTTCTTACAGTGGGAACAATGTTTGGGCCATGGGTACTACGGAAGATATCGTGGAGGGCGTCCAGTGGACCCATTTCCATGGACCCTGGGAGGGTTCCATTCGTGAGATCAGCATCATTACCACCACCCTAAACGAGCACAACAGGCTTGGCATCTACCACAACTATACCGACGAAGGCAAAAAATACCTGAACGAGAAGTGTCAATATGTAGATGCTGTGGCCGGGACCAATGGTTCCATGACGTCCCAGTTTATCCGCGTAAACAACAAGAATCAACGCCTGGGCGATGATTCAAAACCAGAATGGGAACGTAACTGTGCTCTCACTTTAGACAATGGAGTAGTGGATATCATAAAGGTGGATAATAATGCTGATGCCGCTACACTCCCCAACGCAACCGTGAGTTGCGCCGGACCGCTACTAGTGTGGAAGGGCAATAAACTCACCGTTTCATCTGAATGGGAATCTGCAGATAACGATAAATGGCTTACGACAACCCACCCGCGAACTGCAATCGGCATTAATAAGGAAGGAACTAAAGTCATCCAGGTTGCGGTTGACGGTCGCTGGGCTAACGATGACGATGCAAAGAAGGCCGAGGGAATGCGTATTGACCTCTTAGCCGAACTGATGCTTCAACTGGGCTGCTATAAGGCAATGAACCTGGACGGTGGCGGTGGGACGCAGATGTGGGTTTACGGCAAAGGCGACATTCATAATATCGTGAACCATCCCCACAATAGCTGGCCTACTTATGAGAGCGAATCCAACACATACTACTGGATTCACAACGGCGAAGTGGGTCGCCGTACTTGCTGCAGTGCTGTTTACGTATATAGTGACTTAAAATAGCAAGTGGCAACCACAGCCCTAAGAATCACTATTGAATAAACTGTATTAAGTTCTCAGAATAGCGTGAAACGTAACCTCGCCATCCTGTTCTCCCTCGTTGTCTTCGGGTTGCAGCCCCTGTGGGCGCAGCGTCCCGACGAGGAGAAGATTGAGTTTGATCGCGCCCATATGACCGACGTCACGCACGAAACCTCGGTGGACGGCGTCCATCCCGGAGATTACGGTTATACCCTCTGGGCCCGGTCTATCGAAAAAAGCATCTGTAAGATTTTGAAAAAATACGGGATAAAATGAAATTAAAGCTTAACCTTACTTCCATTATTGGGGCGCTGGCTCTGTTCCTGGGCAACGTCGCCCTGGCCCAGGCTCCTTCCGGTGAAGGATGGCAGTGCGCCAAGATTAACGATGGCATAACGTATTACTCTTATAGCGGCATAGAACCTGTGTCGGGAAGTGCCCAGCGCATCTTCGTGATTGACTGGGACATGGACAACAAGGATTATGCACTGCGTTTCGTGTGGTCGGAAAAGAAGTGCGCCACCTCCGACATCTTCCGTCGGGAGAATGCCGTGGTTGCCCTGAATGCGGCCTACGAACCGGAATCGGTCGTACTCAAGATGGGTGGAACCTATCATTCCTGCATGCCCAAGGATGTGGTGATGAAAACTCCGGTTCCCAACTGGAAGAGCGAAGCAGCCGTGTATACCGACGGCACCGGACAGAACATCCGCATCGGCTTCGACGGCAAGGGCAAATCCATTGCCGAACAGCGGGCATTCTACGGATCCTCCGACTGGGATAACATCTATACCAGTGCTCCCATGCTCATCGACGACTATGCACCCGTGGGAGCGTTCTTTATGGACAGCACCCTCACGATGAAGCAGCTGGAGGAGTACAATTACGAAGATCCCATCCGGCACCAGGGTGTGCGGCATCCCCGCACGGCCGTGGCCCTCACCGAAGACAATCATTTCATCATGATTGCCGTGGACGGACGTCGTCCCGAAGTGAGCGAGGGAATGACCGCCCGGGAACTCACCCGTTTCATCGAGAAGAATTTCCATCCCCGTTACGCCCTGAACATGGACGGCGGCGGTTCCACCACCATGTGCGTGCGTGGTCAGGGAAATCCGTCCACCCACGTGGTGAACTATCCCTTCAGCAAGAAAGCCGCTGAAGGTACCGAGCGCCAGCTGGTCTCGTTCTTCTGCATCGTTGAGGCTCCCAAGGAGCCCGTGACCGATGTTCGCGAGCAGGTGAAGGCCGATTGGAACAAGGCCTCCGGTCTGGACTGCGTCCTGGACTGGGGCCCCAAGGCTGCCACCCCCGCCCCCAAGGGCTATGAGGCTACCTATGTGAGCCACTATGGCCGTCACGGTTCCCGTTTTGCCTACACGGCCAAGGCCTATACCGTACTGCTGGAAATGCTGCGCGACGGTGCTGCTGCAGGGAATCTGACCCCGTACGGCGAGGAACTTCTTTCCAAGATGGAACCCTTCTGGAATGCCGTGGAATATCAGGTTGGTGACCTTACCCAGATGGGTTGGGACCAGCACTGGCAGATTGCCAAGACCATGGTTCAGAGTTTCCCCCAGGCCTTTGGAAAAGGCAGCCGCGTGGACGCCTGCTCATCGGCCTCGACTCGCGCCATCGTTTCCATGACCTCCTTCGTGTCCAGCATTTCCCGCGAGGCGCCCCAGGCTTCGGTCTATGCGCACCAGAGCAAACTGGACATCCAGGCCACGCGCCCCAATGAGCGCAACAACCCGTTTGCCTATGAGGGTCCGACTACGGTCTTCCCTTACTCCGAGAGCTCCGAGGAGTTCTTCCTGCGCCGTTTCCCGCAGTACAAAGATGTACTGGCCCGGATGTTCAAGGACCCCGAGGCCGGCCTGGGACAGCGCAACGCCTACGATGTGTTCTTTAACCTGTATATGTTCGTGGCCGGTATGAACAGCCTGCCGCAGGAGCTGCGTTTTGACGTGAAGGACTTCTTTACGCCCGAGGAATACGCCACCCTGTGGGAGACCGATAATTACGAGCGCTTCCGCGAATATCTGCCCTACCGCATCACCTGCTCCTCCATTGTGGACGACATGGTAGCCAAGGCCGATGCCCGTCTCGCTTCCGGCGAGCGCGGTGCCGACCTCCGCTTCGGCCACGACCACATTGTGATGGCGCTGCTGATGATCATGGACGTGGACGACTTTAACAAGTATCCGTCCAATGCCGATGACCTGGTGCAGGTGTTCCAGACCTACCGTTCGGCCATGGCTACCAACCTGCAGCTGGTGTTTTACACGCCCAAGAAGGGCCGCGGCGGGGAACCGCTGGTGAAACTGCTGCACAATGGGGAAGAGGTTCGCCTGGGTTCCCTGCATCCTTTCGACGGTCCCTACTACAAGTGGTCCGATGCCCGTGCCTACCTGCTGAACCGAGTTTCTCTTTTTGCCGACCGCTAGGTATGAAAAAGATAGTTTTGTTTGGCCTTGCCCTGGCGGCCCTTTTCTCCTGCGAAAGCCGGAAGGTTCCCCAGGTGGTTACCCTGATGTCCTACAACGTGGGTGTATTCTCCAAGTATCAGGACAACAGTATGCCGGGCGTGGCCCAGCTCATCCGGGAAACCGGTGCCTCCTTTGTGGGGATGAGCGAACTGGACAGCTGCAATACCCGTCACAATACGTTTCAGGTGAAGGATCTGGCAGAGATGCTGGAGTGGGATTATGCCTTTGCCCGTGCCATCGCATACCGCGGCGGCGCCTACGGTGACGGTGTCGTGTGCAGCAAGCCGGCATTGAAAAAGGTGCGGGTTCCGCTTTCCCAGGCCGGTGGCGCCGAAGCCCGCGCCATCTGCGTGGTGGAGACGGAAGACTGCGTGTTTGCCGCCACGCACCTGGATCACCGCAGCACGGAAGCGGCCCTTACGCAGATGCAGGAGGTGAACGACTGGTTCAGGGCGCATTATGCCGGATCGGCCAAGCCTGTGTTCCTGGTGGGAGACTTCAACGTCTATCCGGACAGTGAGGTGATTGCTTTGGCCCAGAGTGCCTGGACACTCCTTTCCGGCACGGCCCTCACGTTCCCGTCCCGGAAACCCAACCGCTGCATCGACTACGTTTTCGCCTTCAAGTATGCCGCGTCGGTTGAGGTCGTGAGCACCCAGGTGATAACAGAGGGGACGTCCGACCTTTCCGACCATCTGCCGCTGGTGGTGAAAGTGAAATTTTGATGGAGTTGCGAGCAAAAATGCGTATCTTTGTACGATTGAGAAATTGTACAAGATGAGACCTTTATATCTTACCAATACCCTTTCCCGCAATAAGGAAATTTTCAAACCCATCCATGAAGGACACGTGGGTATGTACGTGTGCGGTCCCACCGTATACGGAGATGCCCACCTGGGCCATGCGCGCCCCGGCGTCACCTACGATGTCCTGTTCCGCCTGCTCAAATACCTGGGCTACAAGGTGCGCTATGTGCGCAACATCACCGATGTAGGCCATCTGGAGCACGACGCCGACGAAGGCGAGGACAAGATTGCCAAGAAGGCCCGCCTGGAGCAGCTGGAACCCATGGAAGTGGTGCAGTATTATACCGAGCGCTACCACGAGGCCATGCGGCTTCTGAACGTTCAGTCTCCTTCCATCGAACCCCGCGCCAGCGGCCACATCATCGAGCAGATCGAGGTGGTCAAGGCCATCCTGGCGGCCGGTTATGCCTACGAGTCCAACGGCTCGGTCTATTTCGACGTCCAGAAGTACAACCGGGACCATAACTACGGCGTCCTCAGCGGCCGTACCCTGGAGGCTACCCTGGAAGGCACCCGCACCCTGGACGGCCAAAGCGACAAGCGCGCTCCCTACGACTTTGCCATCTGGAAGAAGGCCGAGCCCGAGCACATCATGCGCTGGCCCAGCCCCTGGGGAGACGGCTTCCCGGGCTGGCACCTGGAGTGCAGTGTGATGGGGGAGAAGTACCTGGGCAAGGAGTTCGACATCCACGGCGGCGGCATGGACCTGATGTTCCCGCACCACGAGTGCGAAATTGCCCAGAACGTGGCTTCCCGCGGTACGCAGGGCGTGCACTACTGGGTGCACAACAATATGATTACCATCAACGGGCAAAAGATGGGCAAGTCCCTGGGGAACTTCATCACCCTGCAGGACCTGTTCAAGAAGTACAGCCCCATGACCATCCGCTTCTTTATCCTGCAGGCCCACTACCGCAGCACCCTGGACTTCTCCGACGAAGCTCTGGTAGCGGCCGAGAAAGGATACAAGCGGCTGATGGCCGCCTGGAGATCCGTCTCTGCGGTGGACACCAGTGTGGAGATGTCCCCTGCAGTAAAAGCCATCTACGAAGCCGTGATGGACGCCCTCTGCGACGATATGAATACGCCCATTGCCATTGCCCATCTGTTCGATGCCGTCAAGCTCATCAATGCCGGTGGGCTGTCGGAAGCCGATAAAGCTGCACTGGCCAAACTCTTCGACGAAGTCGTGGGCGGTGTGCTGGGCCTCAAGGACGAGGATGCCGGTGCCTCCGGCAAAGCCGAGAAAGCCCTCGATGGCGTGATGCAGCTGGTGCTGGATGCCCGCAAGAAGGCCCGCGAGGAGAAGAACTGGGCCGAGAGCGACCGCATCCGCGATACCCTGGCCGCCTTGGGCATTGCCGTCAAGGACACCAAGGACGGCGCCACCTGGACTTTGGAATAATCCTGTCATTCTGAACGAAGTGAAGAATCTCAAATTCATCTCCTGGAACGTAAACGGCCTGCGGGCGGTGGCGGGCAAAGGCTTCACCGACATCTTTGTAGAACTGGACGCCGATTTCTTCTGCCTGCAGGAGACCAAGATGCAGGCGGGGCAGCTGGACCTGGAGTTTCCGGGATATCAGTCGTACTGGAATTATGCCGATAAAAAAGGCTATTCCGGTACGGCCGTCTATACCAAACACACGCCGCTTTCCGTGCGCTACGGCATGGGCATCGACGCGCACGATCACGAGGGGAGGCTCATCACGCTGGAGTACGAGAAGTTCTTCCTGGTGTGCGCCTACGTTCCCAACTCGCAGGACGGACTCAAGCGTCTTGACTACCGCATGAGCTGGGAGGACGACCTTCGCGCCTATCTCGTCGGCCTGCCCAAACCTGTCATCTTCTGCGGAGACCTGAATGTGGCGCACGAGGAGATTGACCTCAAGAACCCTTCCACCAACCACTTCAACGCCGGCTTCTCCGACGAAGAGCGCGGCAAGTTCACCGAACTGCTGGCGGCCGGTTTCGTGGATTCCTGGCGCTTCCAGCATCCCACAGACGTGAAGTATTCCTGGTGGAGCTACCGCATGAACGCCCGCGAACGGAACGCCGGGTGGCGCATCGACTACTTCGTGGTAAGCGAAGCGCTGCGGGATGCCATCGTATCCACCGAAATCCATAACGAAATCTACGGCAGCGACCATTGCCCCGTAGAACTTGTAACGAACTTATGATTTCCTTTACCTGCGACTACAACGAAGGCGCACATCCCCTCATCTTAGAGCGTCTTCTCCAGACCAACTTGCAGCAGGAACCCGGTTACGGGGCCGATGCCTTCACCGCATCGGCCAAGGCCCGTATCTGCGAAGCCTGCGCCTGCCCTTCGGCCGAAGTTTTCCTGCTCACCGGCGGCACCCAGACCAATTCCACCGTCATCGCCACCATGCTCCGGGACTACCAGGGCGCCATTGCGGCCGAGACGGGCCACATCGCCGTGCACGAAGCCGGCGCCGTGGAATATACCGGCCACAAGGTGCTCACCCTGCCCTCGCACGAAGGCAAGATGCGGGCCGATGACCTGCGCGCCTATCTCGGGCACTACTACGCCGACGGCTCCTACGACCACATGGTCTTCCCGGGCCTGGTGTACATTTCCTTTCCTACAGAGTACGGTACGCTTTACTCCCTGGCCGAACTCAAGGCTCTCCGCGAGGTTTGCGACCAATATAAGCTGCCCCTGTTCGTAGACGGTGCCCGCCTGGGTTACGGACTCATGAGCCCCGCCTGCGACGTGACCCTGCAGGACCTGGCCGCCCTCTGCGACGTGTTCACCATCGGCGGCACCAAAGTGGGTGCGCTCTGCGGCGAGGCCGTCGTGTTCCCGCACGGCGCTCCCGAGCACTTCTTTACCATGGTGAAACAACACGGTGCCCTGCTGGCCAAAGGCCGCGTCCTGGGCATCCAGTTCGATGTCCTGTTCACCGACGGACTTTATTTCAAGATTGCGAAAAACGCCATTGACCTGGCTATGGAGATGAAGGCGATGTTTGTATCCAAGGGGTATGAACTCTTCCTGGATTCTCCCACCAACCAGCAGTTCATCCTCCTGACTCCCGCTGCTGCGGCCCGTCTGGAGGGTCAGGTTGCCTACGAAGTGTGGGACACCCTGCCCGACGGCCGCATGATCACCCGTTTCGCCACCAGCTGGGCCACTACCCGGGAACAGATTTCTGCCCTGGCAGCGTTGCTGTAGGCGGGTTCCTGGCTTTCTATATTTGTGATTGCAAGTGATTCATTATTAGTCAATTATGTAAAATGCATCAGTTCAAAAGTACCTATGCATTTTGCGTAATCGGCTGGTTGCCAGCTCATTACTGTCACGCGCAGTGATGAGGCAAAGAAAAATGTTATAAGTGTCGTGAATGTAAGTTGTTCATTATTAGTTTTTTACAAAAAATGCATCAGCAGGAAAGCACCTATGCATTTCACGCAAATACCAGATAATCAATCACTTGAACTATATAAGAAAAAATCTTGCCCATTATTTTTCTGTGCCAAAGCAGTTTTGCATCTTTGCACATGGGCAAGAAACCAAGAAAAGTGCTGCAAGGTATTGTGAACCACTGCTATCAAAGAACAGTGGACGGCAGACTCATTTTCTATACAGTCAGCGATTATTTACTCTATTACACAATCAGTTGTGTAACGTCGGCCAAGTATCAGATTCGTATTTTGAAGCTTGTCATTATGCCCGACCATATTCATTTGGCGGTCATTGAAGAGAAGAAAGGGGATATGTATAAATACATTAAGGCATGCCATTCCCGTTTTGCCCGAGAGCATAACCGTCTTTGCCATACTCGGGGACAGTTATTCGAACATTCCTTCGGCAGCGCTTGCAAGTATTACGACAAGTACGTGCGTGTAACTATGCTGTATTTGGACAACAACCCCGTAGAAAGGCAGTTGGCCGAAAAAGCCGAGGACTACCGTTGGAATTTCCTTGCCTATGGAGCCAGCGACCATCCATTTTCCGACCCTATCTTGCTTCGCTTGGCGTCCGGCCATCTGAGAAGAGCAATGAAGCAGGTGACCCTCCTCCACGAGCAAGGCCGATTCCTCCCGTACCCCATGCTGCAAAGGCTCTTTCGATCTCTCCCCAATGATACGGAACGCAGGCAACTTGTAGATTTCATTATTGTAACCTATTCCTTCATTGAGCACCAGACAGCTATCGGATACTTCGGCAGTTATGAGGCGGAACTGATAGCTGCGCACGCAGGTGCCGGACGGGAACATGACCTGAACGAAGTTTTTAACGGGAAATCCGATGCTCACTATCAGGTCATGATGCGAGTCTTGAAAAAGGAGGGCCGATATAAACGCGATATCCACGAGATTTTCGCGCTTTCAGTCACCGAACGTCAGTCTTTGTTCCAACTCTTGCGAAGAAAGACATCGGCCCCGGACAAGCAGATTGCCGCCTTTCTTCGTTTGTAGTTTTTTCGTGATAGCAACATGCTGATTTTGAGCCGAATGCGTGAAATGCATCGGTACTTTGGGAGCGATGCATTTTTTATAAGTATCTATGTATGAAATGGTTACCATCACGCTGGTCTCCCGCCAGAAGCGGTCGACAGGCCGGAATGGGCGGTACAGGCCGAAAGTGGGAGTGGCCAAAGTGAACTTACTGCGCCAGATGATAGGCGCCTACTCCCAGCAGGGAGAGTGTGAGCATAATGGCACCGGCCAGCAGGACACCGCCCAGGGCGGCCAGGGTGCTTTTCTTGAAGTCCATGTTGAGGATGCTGGCGGCCAGCATGCCGGTCCAGGCGCCGGTGCCGGGCAGCGGAATTCCCACAAACAGGAACAGGGCCCAGTAGAGTCCCTTTCCGGCCTTCTCTTCCAGTTTCCGGCCTCCCTTTTCCCCTTTTTGCAGACACCAGGTGAAGAAAGGGCCGATGATTTTCTTGTCCTTTCCCCATTCCAGGACCTTACGGGCAAACAGGAAGATGAAGGGAACGGGAATCATATTGCCTATTACGGCTACAATGATGGACGGAACCAGGGGCAGTCCCCAGAGGACCGCATAGGGGATGGCTCCGCGGATTTCGATAAGCGGAACCATGGCAATGAGCAGGACCCAAAAGTACTTTTTCATCGGTCGGTAAAGGAAGGGGTGTTGGCGGCGATGAGGGCGCGGATCTCTTCCTTGGCCTCTCGCCAGCGGGGGATGTCAATTTTGGTGCCGATGACCTCTACCACCTTGGCGGCAATGATGGAGCCGACTTCTCCGCACACGCGCAGCGGCATGCCCAGGGAGTGGGCGTAAAGGAAGCCGGCAGCGTAGGTGTCTCCGGCGCCGGTGGCGTCGATGGGAGTGGCGGGCCAGGGCTCAATGAAGTGGTATTCGTTCCCGGAACGGACCATGGAACCGGCCTTGCCCACTTTCACGACGGCAATTTTGCAATGCTTGGCTAATTCCACGATGGCTTCCTGCGGCTCTTTCTTAGTGAAAGCCTTGGCTTCGGTTTCGTTGGCGAAGACAATGTCTACGTAATTCTCTACCAGGTTGTGGAAGAAAGCGTCGTTGGACTCCACCACGTTGTAGGAGGCCATGTCGATGGAGATGGTGCAGCCGGCGGCCTTGGCCAGGCGGGCGGCCTTGGAGATGAGTTCCTGGTTCTGGACCAGATAACCTTCGATGTGGAAATAATCGTAGCCTTCGAAGAAGGAAGGATCCAGGTCATCGGGACCCAGTTCCAGCGTGGCACCCATGTAGTCGGCGAAAGTTCTCTCGGCATTGGCACCCGTGATGAAGACCATGCACCGGCCGCTGGACTTTTGACTGTAGAGCATCTGGGCCTTGACGCCGTACTGCTCCATGGTGCTTTTGAACAGGTTGCCCAGGTCGTCGTTGCCAATCTTGCCCAGGAAAGCCGAATTCATGCCGAAGATGGCCGTGCAGGTGATGGTATTGGCCGCGCTGCCGCCGGGAACATACTTGACACCGTACTGTTTGAGGTCTTCCCAGATGCGGTCTCCGGTTTCCATATCTACGTGCTGCATGCTTCCCAGAGGGAGGTGGAACTTGCGCAGGAGGGTATCGTCGGGGAGTACGGCCAGGATGTCCGTAAGGGCGTTGCCGATGCCAAGGATAGATTTCATGCCACGATTGTTTTAGCATACAAATTTAGCCAATATTTGACAATTTTCCATTACCTTTGTATGGGTATGGACAAGAAAACAAAAAATATCCTTAGTTACCTGTTCTGGACCGTGGTGGCCGGCGTACTCATCTATTTTTGCCTGCGCGCCATTGACTGGAGCCAGTTTATGGATGCCCTCATGCTGTGCCGCTGGGAATACGTAATCCTGTCCATGGCCCTGGGAACCGCAGTCTTCTTTATCCGGGGCATCCGCTGGAAAATGCTGCTGGAACCCTTCGACCCTTCCACGTCGGCCGTCACCACCTTCAACGCCTATAATATCTGCATGGCCGTGAACCTGGTGCTGCCGCGCGCCGGCGAGGTTGCCAGGCTGGGTTATGTGGTCAAGCATTCGGCTGTGGGCCCCGACGGCAAACGCCTCCTGAGCTTTGAAAAGGCGCTGGGTACCCTGCTCACCGAACGTGTGTGGGATGCCTTGGTCACCGTGGGAATGGCCGCCGCCCTCATGGCCATCAATTGGGCCGATTTCGGTCCGTACCTCCAGGAAATGCTGGGAGGCACCAGTTTGGGCAAGGGCCTCGTCTGGCTTTTAATCGGCCTGGTGCTGGCCGGGGGGATATTCATCTTCCTGTCCTGGAAGCAGCGGGAAAAAGGCGGGACCTGGGGAAAGATCTGGAACTTCCTCTCGGGCATCGGCCGCGGGCTAATGTCCTTCCGCCAGATGAAGCATTCCTGGCTGTTCTTCCTGTACACCGGCATTATCTGGACCCTTTACTGGCTCATGAGCGTCAGCATTGTGTGGGCGCTGCAGGACGTGGCCGAATTCACCAGCCTGGGACTGGGAGACGCCTTCTTCCTGATGGTGGCCGGCAGCATCAGCTCGGTAGTTCCGGTGCCCGGCGGCTTCGGCGCCTATCACGGCGTGGTGGCCGGTGCCCTGCACAGCATCTGGCAGATGCCGCTTAGCACGGGCATGGTGTACGCCACCCTGAACCACGAATCGCAAGTCCTTACCCAGGCACTCTGCGGCCTGGCTTCCTATATCCACGAAAGTTTCTTCCGCCGTTCAAAATGAAATTCGCCCTCATCGGCCACCCGGTAGCCGGGTCTCTGAGCCCGCGCCTGATTGCCGCCGCCTACGACGGCGCACACACCTATGATTTGCTGGACTTCGAGCGCTTCGAAGACGCCTGGGAGGCCTTTGTGAACGGCTATGACGGCATCAATGTTACGGCCCCCTTCAAACAGGACGCTTTCCGGAAGGTAGATGTCCTGTCGCCCAAGGCTCAGGCCACTGGCGCCGTGAACCTGGTAGTGCGCTGCCCGCAGGGCTTTGAGGGGTACAATACAGACGTGGACGGAGTAATTCTGGCGCTGGAAGATTCTTCGCTGTCGCTCAGAATGACAGAGTATGGTGGGGCCGATGCCCTCGTGGTAGGCACCGGCGGTGCCGCGCGTGCGGCGGTGCATGCCGCACAGCTGCTGGGCTGCCGGGTCACCGTCACCGGACGCTCGCTGACCAAGGCGGCGGCGCTGGGCTGCCCGGCCGTTTCGCTGGAGAATGCATCGGCCCTAAAACCCGACGTCATCATTTACACCCTGCCCGGGAGCGCGCCGGTTCCGGAGGGCCTGCCCTTTGCGGACGCCGTGGTCCTGGAGGCCGAATACCGCATTCCGCAGCTCGCAGACGTCCCTTGCCGCCAATATGTGAGCGGCCGGCGCTGGATGCTGGGCCAGGCAGCGGCCGGTTACGGCATCTTTACCGGGGTGGCGCCTTCACTTGAAAAAATGGCAAAAGTTTTGTAACTTGCCAGAGCGTTTACAGGACGCTCTTTTTTAATTTTATAGCATTATGTCACTGAACAAAGTCATGCTCATCGGTAACGTTGGAAAAGACCCGGAAGTACGTTACCTCGAGTCCAATCCGCAGAATCCGGGCAACAACGTCAAAGTTGCCTCCTTCCCCCTGGCCACCTCCGAGCGCTTCAAAGACCGCAGCGGAGAACTCCGTGAAAACACCGAGTGGCACAACGTGGTGGTGTGGCGCAGCAACGCCGACGTCGTGGAAAAATTCGTGCGCAAAGGCACGCAAATCTATGTAGAAGGTAAACTGCGCACCCGCCAGTGGACCGACCAAACCGGCAACAAGCGCTATACTACAGAGGTAGTGGCCGACACCATCCAGCTCCTGGGCAAGCGTCCCGACGGCCAGCCCGAAGGCGGCTACCAGGGTGGCTACACCGCCGCTCCTGCGGCCGCTCCTGCGGCTGCTCCTGTACAGCCCGTGCAGCCTGCCGCGCCTGCAGCACCGGCTGCGCCCGTTGCACCTTCGGCCCCGGCCGCACCCGTGAATCCGGCCTACAACGGCCCCGTTCCGGCCGCCGAACCTTCCGACGACCTCCCGTTCTAGGGACGGTCGTTCCTAACTATCCCAAATAGTGAATGAACAGCAGGGTGATGTCGTCACTCTGCGGGGCTTCGCCGACGAAGGCGGCGATGGCATTCCGCATGGCTTCCAGGTGCTCCTGGGCCGAGCGACGGGTGTGCAACACGGCTTCCATGCGTTCTTCTCCGAAGAGCTCGTGATGGATATTCTCGGCCTCGGTGACACCGTCGGTATACAGGAAGAGGGCGTCGTCGTTCTTTAACTGGACACTCTGTTCCTTGTACTGGAAGTCCTGGATGATACCCAGGGGCAGGTTGGGCTCTACCTCCAGCATGGAGATATGGTCGGTGAACAGCACCGGAGCGTTGTGACCGGCGTTGCAGTAATCCAGGTGGCCGGTTTTCATATCCAGTACGCCGATGAACAGGGTGACGAACATGTTGCTTTCGTTCATGTCCGACATGGAATCGTTCATCTGGGTGACGATGGTTGCGGGACTCTTCTCTCGGTTGGAAAGGCTGCGGAACAGGCTGCGCGTAACGGCCATCACCAAGGAGGCGGGCACGCCCTTGCCGGACACGTCTCCCACGCAGAAGAACAGGTGTTCGTCCCGGATAAAGAAGTCGTACAGGTCTCCTCCCACTTCCTTCGCGGGAACCAGCATCGCAGACATATCCAGGTCTTTCCGTTCCGGGAAGGCGGGGAAGATCTTGGGAATCATGGACATCTGGATGTTGTGGGCAATCTGGAGCTCGCTTTGCATCTTTTCCTTACGCTCGTTCAGGGCCTTGTATTTAATCTGGTTCCGGGCTACGGAGCGCAGGATGAGGATGATCATGAGAATACCCAGGATTTGCAGCAGCATCACCCGCCTGCCAACGCTCTTGAGCTTGCCGAAGATTTCTTCGTCGGGGATCACGATGGAAAGGGACCAGCCGGTGCGGGAAACCGGGGCGAAGAAAACGTGATGGACCAGACCCTGGGAACGGATTTCCATGCTGCCGCTTTGTCCGGAAAGCATGGCGTTGTTTAGTTGGGCAATGGCTGCGCTGTCTTCCATCTGGCCGGCGAATTCGTGCACCGAACTCTTCATCACCAGGGTTTCGGCCGGGCAAACCATAAACTGTCCGGCGCGACTGATGACCATGCTGAAAGCCGTGGGATAGACGTGCACGCTGCCCACCATCTCGGTGAGCCAATCCAGGGAGATATCGGCGGTGAGGACGGCGGCGATGCGGCCGTCGGCGTCCTTGACGGGCAGCGAATAGGTAACCATGAGGATGTTGCCGCCGCCTTCGTCAAAATAGGGTTCGGACCAGTAACCGCCATCCAGTTCAATGGGCTTGGTGAACCATTCCTGGGCAGGGTAATTGTACTCCTCGGTGGCCAGGGACAGGCTTTCCATAGAGCCGTCGGGCTTGGCCGCGGTATAAGGGGAGTAGAGCGGATACTTTTTGCTGTAACCGGGAACCAGGGCTACCGTGGAACCTTTGACAACAGGATTGTCGGCCACGATGCGCTGGGTAACGCGCATCAGGCTGTCGGGGACATTCAGGCACCACTGGGCAATCCACATGCTGTTGCGCACGGCGGCTTCGGCCTGGTTTACCACGTCCATGATCTTCAGTTCCGTGGCTTCCAACTCGCTCTGGGCACGCTGGTTGGCTTCTTCCTTGATGCCTTTCTGCGAGAAATAATACTGGATAATCGAGGTGGCCTCCAGGGTAACGACGGCCACTATGATTAACAGAAGACCGCCCAATCTGCTTTGCAATTTGGCCTTCTTTTCGCTGATTTCCTGTTGTTTCATGGGTGCTAAGTTATGTTTTTTTTCGTATTTTTGCAATCGTTTAGCGCCATTCTCCCATGAAAACAGAGATTGTCACATCGGCCCAGAACCCCAAAATCAAGAACTTGCTGCTGCTCCAGGAGAAGTCCAAAGCCCGGCGGGAGCAGGGTCTGTTCGTGGTCGAAGGTCAGCGCGAATTGCAGCATTGCCAGGAAGGAGGATATCGTATCAAAACGATCTTCGTATGCCCCTCCATCATAGATTCTTCGTCGGTCTGCGACCTCCTCAGAATGACAATGCAGCCCAATCATTCTGCCTCCTCTTCCTGTCATTCTGAGCGAAGCGAAGAATCTCTCATCATCGAAATCCCGGAAGAGTTATATAAGAAAGTAGCGTACCGGGATTCTACGGAGGGAATCATTGCCGAAGTTGAATATAAGTCCCTGAAGCTCGAGGACTTGGATTTGCCGGAGAATCCGCTGATCATGGTGCTGGAGAGTGTGGAGAAGCCGGGAAATCTGGGGGCTGTGCTGCGCAGTGCCGATGCTGCCGGCGCCGACGCCGTCTTTATCTGCGACCCCCTTACGGACCTGTACAACCCCAACCTCATCCGGGCTTCCATCGGCGCGGTGTTCACCGTCCCCACGGTGGCGGTTTCTTCCGAAGAAGCCATCGCCTTCCTGCAGGCGCGCGGAATCCAGATCCTGACGGCGCAGCTGCAGGATTCCTCCCTCTATTACGACATCGACATGCGCCGCGGTACGGCCCTGGTCATGGGCACCGAAGCCACCGGCCTCACCAATATCTGGAGGCAGGTGGCTTCGGCCCATATCCGTATTCCCATGCTGGGACGGCTGGACAGCCTCAATGTCTCGGTCTCGGCGGCCATCCTGCTTTACGAGGCTGTGCGCCAGCGGCAGAGTTAGAACTTCTCGGGTCTCATCATGGGGAAGAAGAGAACGTCCTGGATGCTATCCTGGCCGGTCATGAACATGGTAAGGCGGTCGATGCCGATGCCGATACCGGAGGTGGGAGGCATGCCGTACTCCAGGGCGCGCACGAAGTCGTAGTCAATGTACATGGCTTCGTCGTCGCCTTTGCTCTTGAGGGCGGCCTGCTCCTCGAAGCGCTCCAGCTGGTCGATGGGATCGTTGAGCTCGGAATAGGCGTTGGCCAGTTCCTTGCCGTTCACGAAGAGCTCGAAACGCTCGGTAAGGGTGTCGTCGTAACGGCAGCGCTTGGTGAGCGGGGACATCTCTACCGGGTAGTCGATGATGAAGGTGGGCTGGATGAGCTGATGCTCGCAGTATTCTCCGAAGATGGCGTCGATGAGCTTGCCCACGCCCATCTCGGGAGATACCTCCACGTTCAGCTTCTTGCAAGTAGCACGAAGCTGATCCTCGTCCATACCTTTAACATCTACGCCTGCATACTCCTTGATGGCGTCCAGGATGGGCAGACGGCGGAAGGGTCCCTCGAAGGAGATTTCGTTGCCGCCGATGACCTTCTTGACGCCGCCGGTAGCTTCGGCGACGCGCTGGAGCATTTTCTCGGTGAATTCCATCATCCACAGGTAATCCTTGTAGGCGATGTACATCTCCACGCAGGTGAACTCCGGGTTGTGGGTCTTGTCCATGCCCTCGTTGCGGAAGTTCTTGGCAAACTCGTACACGCCGGCAAAGCCGCCTACGATGAGGCGCTTGAGGTACAACTCATTGGCAATGCGCATGTACATGTCAACGTCCAGGGCGTTGTGGTGGGTAATGAACGGACGAGCGGTAGCGCCACCGGGGATGGCCTGCAGGATGGGGGTTTCCACCTCCAGGCAGCCGGCTTCGTTGAAGCACTGGCGCATGCAGTTGATAATCTGTGCGCGCTTGACGAAGATTTCCTTCACCTGCGGGTTCACCACCAGGTCTACATAGCGCTGGCGGTAACGCAGTTCGGGATCTTCGAAGCTGTCGTGCACGGTGCCGTCGGCATCGGTTTTCACGATAGGAAGCACGCGCAGGGACTTGCTAAGGACGGTGAGTTCCTTGGCGTGGACAGAGAGCTGGCCCGTCTGGGTGAAGAAGGCGAAGCCCTTGATGCCCACGAAGTCGCCAATGTCCAGCAGCTTCTTGAACACCGTATTGTACAGGGTTTTGTCTTCTCCGGGGCAAATCTCGTCCCGTTTTACGTAAACCTGGATACGCCCCTCGCTGTCCTGCAGCTCCATGAAGGAGGCTGCACCCATGATACGGCGGCTCATGATGCGGCCGGCGATGCACACGTCCTGGAAATTGTTTTCCTCGGGCTTGTAGCCGGCGGCGATTTCCACGGTGGAGGTATTGACCGGATACAGCGGTGCGGGATAGGGGTTGATGCCCAGTTCGCGCAGTTTGGTAAGGGATTCTCTTCGTCCGAGTTCTTGCTCGTTCAGTTCATAATATGCCATAGTTTTCTAGAAAAATCTGTATAAAACGCACAAAGATACGAAAAAAACACGAAAAAACCCGGCCTGTAAGGGCCGGGCCTAATAGAAGGAGAGTCTGCTTAGTTCAGTTTTTTGGGCAGGAGGTTTTCGTAATAGAACTTGAGCTTGGCCACGAAGACTTTGGCGTCTTCGATCACTTCTTCGAAAGCCTCTTCTTCCATGCAGGTCATATAGAATTCTTCGAAGGTCATATCTTTGCTGCCGTCGTAGAAGTGGATGCCGGGTTGTACCTCCCAGTAGCCGGGATCGGCGTCGTCCTTAAACGTGGGGGCCACGGGCAGGTAAACCAGGGAAGCCTGTACAGTGGCGTTTCCGTCGAAGAACAGATCTGCCTTGGCGGCCTTGTTCCAGGCGACGGCGAGGATCTGGGCCGCGGCCTCGGTATCGGCCTCGGAGCTCAGTTTCTTGAGGTCTTCGACATCAAACTTACCCTTGACCACGGCCTTGCCGTCGGCAGCCAGGACGTTGAACTCGGTATCGTCGATGACATTGATCAGACTGCTTATCGCGCTCTTCTTTCTGACGATGTTGATGCCGCGAAGCTCATTCACACTCTTGGTATTGAGGTTCTGGAGTTCCATTTCCACGCCACCGTCCAGGGCAAAGATGCGCTTGCCCTTATGGCTGAGGGCTACGCGGGCCTTGGCCTCGTCGGCGGTCATAGTGAGGGAATTCAGTTCCAGATAGTAATCGGGAATCTCCACGGTGGCGCTGCCCTTGAGGACATCATTCTGGCCGAACTTGCCGTCTTTGTCCTGGTCGATGACCTGGGGATAGACGTTGACGTCCAGGAAGAGCTTGCCGTTCTCGGTTACGTGAATGGCGGCCTTGGTGGGAACGTTCAGGATGGTGATTTCTTTTTTATCTTCACTCAGATACTCGTGCTCACTGACGATGATATTGTTGTTGCTGTCTTTGGCTTCAAACTTGGCGACATAGGTCTTGCCCCCGTAAACATAGGTGAGGTTGAGGGGATTGTCGGACTTGGTGTACACGCACTCGTCGTTTACAATCTTGAGGTCTCCCTTGACCAGGGACAGCTTGATGGTAATGGTGGTGATGGTCCAGGCGTCTTTTTTCTCGATGGCCACCATCAGGTCTTCCAAATCATCGGCAAGGCCATTTTCTGCCTTATTGAAGGACACATTCTGGAGGGCGCTGTAGAGTTTGAGAGCGCTCTGACCCCATTCTTTCCAGTTGTCGGGGTCGGCTTCTTCCAGGACTGCTACGCCGGTGTCATTGAGCTTCTGGGCTACCTGACTGGGCGAGAGGGGAGCGGCTTTTTTGTTGTCGGGGGTAAAATTCCAGGGGTCTTTGGCGCAGGAGAAGGTGCTGAGCACAAGGGCGCCCGCGCAGATGTAGGTAAGAATTTTTTTCATAGTAAGATAAAATACACTGGTAAATAGTTTTTTTGAGCTACAAAGGTAATCATTTTCTTGTATTTCCCCGTGAAAATTTGTAATATTGTGTACTGGAAGGCATTATGCATGCCCCAATGAAGTAAGATGGACAAAGTAACGATTTCCTGCGTAAACGACGGAAAAGACTATCAGATGGAAAGGGGACAGACGCTCCAGACCATTGCCCCCGAAACGGTGAAAGACTCCTTTAATGGCCGGGACTATCCCGTGCTGGCGGCCCTGGTAGACCACCAGCTCCGGTCCCTGGACTTTCCGGTATTCTACCCGCACCGGGTAGAGTTTATCGGCTTTAACCACCCGGAGGGGCGGCGCACCTATCTTCGTTCGCTCAGCTTCCTGGCCCAGCGTGCCGCGCGTTCCCTCTTCCCCGAGAAAATCTTCAAGATTAACCATAGCCTGCCCAGCGGCCTGTACTGCAAGTTCCGCGCAGAGCATATCGCCGACGAGAACATCAAGCTCATGAAGGAGGAAATGCGCCGCCTGGTGGCCCTGGACCTGCCTTTCACGCATGAGCAAATCCTGTCGTCCAAGGCCGAGGCCATCTTCGAGTCGCAGAATCAGAGGCTCAAGGCCGGCCTGCAGCGCTCCCTGGGCAGTTACTTCTGCACGGTGTATTACCTGGACGGCGTAGCCGACAATTTCTACGGCCCCCTGGTACCGTCTACCCGCTACCTGAAGGTCTTCGACCTGATGCCCTTCCACCACGGGTTCTGCCTGCAGTATCCCTCCGACGAAGACATCACCCGCCCCATCCCGCGCCAGAAGCAGATCAAGCTGGCCATCACCCTGAAGGAGTATGGCTACTGGTGCAAGACCACCGGCGTGGTGAGCGTGGGCGCCCTGAACAGCCGCCTGCTGGACGGCAAGGCGGTAGAACTCATCAACCTGTGCGAGGCCCGGCAGGAGCGTGGCTATGCCGACCTGGCCGATAAAATCTATGCGGCCCGCGACCGCGTGAAGATTGTCTTCCTGGCCGGTCCTTCCAGCAGCGGAAAGACTTCTTCATCCCTGCGGGTGGCCCAGCAGCTCAAGGTCCTGGGGATGAATCCCAAGGTCATCGAGCTGGACAACTACTTCGTGGAGCGGGAGCGTACGCCCAAGGACGAGTTTGGCAACTATGACTACGAGGCCCTGCATGCCATGGACCTGGAATTGCTGGGGCAGCACCTGAATACCCTGCTGGACGGTGGGGAAGTGGAGCTCCCGCGCTACGACTTCAAGCAGGGAAGGCCTTTCTTCGAAGGGAAGACCATGCACCTGGAGGAGAACGACATCCTGGTCATGGAGGGCATTCATGCCCTGGACCCCGAAATGGTGCCGTCGGTGGATCAAAGCCGCATCTTCCGCATTTATGCATCGGCCCTTACCTCCCTCAAGCTGGACGAGAACTGCTGCATCTCCACCACCGACAACCGTCTGCTGCGCCGCATGGTGCGGGATAACCGCGTGCGGGGAATCACGCCCGAGGAAACCATCCTGCGCTGGGCGTCGGTGCGCCGCGGAGAAAACCGGTACATCTTCCCCTTCCAGGAGAATGCCGATGCCCAGTTCAACAGCGCCCTGCTGTACGAACTGCCCATGCTGCGCTACTATGCCGAACCTCTGCTCCGCCGTATTGTGCCGTCGTCCCCGGCCTACGCCGAGGCCCTGCGTCTGCTCAAGTTCCTATCTTATATAGTACCGCTGCAGCCGTCCGAGATAACGGCCATTCCGCCCACCAGCATCCTTCGTGAATTTATCGGTGGACAAACTTTGTAAATTTATTTGCGAAATCCCAAGATTGTTTCTATTTTTGCATCCCGGTTAGTTCTTAATCGGGATTTTTTATGTCCAATAGTTTGCGTCATGCGAGCCTTCGATTTGTAGGCCTGCAGCAAGAGACAAGCATATACGAACTGCAAGCTAAGCAGTTCACCAATCGCTATTTTATTTTGAGCCATGCAGGCACCCGTCGCCTGATGGCATACCCGGAAGTCGTCGGCTATGATTCCTATCTGTCGATGCTCCCTCCTACCGTCGCCGCCCTTCGCCATTTGTTTCCTCAAGGCCAGGGCGGCGATGTTGATATTCTCACCATCCTTCGCGGTGGCCTGAACTATCCGCTGGAGGAAGCCTGCTTCCGCAACGGCATCCGGGTGAGTGATATCCACTTCGTATCCTGCGAGCGAATCATCGAAGACCATATCATCACGGGTCTGGAGATTAAATACGAAAAACTGCGCATCACCCAGGACCGCACGCTCATCATTGGCGACATCATCGCCACCGGTGATACCCTGCGCCTGTGCCTGAACCAGGTGGTGGACCGCTTCCGCCGCCGCGGGGGCAGCATCCGCAAGATCATCTTCTTCACCATCGGCGGCACCCGCGCCATCGACCTGATGGAAGAAATGGCCGTCCAGATTCGCAGTTATTTCCCGAATTTCGAGGGCTTCGAATGCTTCTTCTACGAGGGCGTCTTCACGGTGTATGAGGACCAGGGCGCCACGGGTATCAATGTCCCCAATATCGACTTTGGCTGGAAGGACGGCGCCGTGGCTCCGGAATTCCGCCGCTATATCCTGGACCATCCCTATTCCATCCTGGAAAAGTGCATCATCTACGACGGCGGTGCCCGCCGGTACGAGATTCCGGTGCATTTCCACGAGGCCCTGGAATACTGGGAGGGCGTCTGGGGCCGGGCCGACCGCATAGATACGGTTAAGCTGGTGGGCGAGAAACTGGGCTTCTACAAGCCAATCAGTTTCGCAGAATGGCTGGATATGACCCACTTCCGCGGCCTGATGGACGAGACCTTGAAGAAACTGTGGGCCGACGAGACCGAGCTGCTGGAAAATGCGGCCGCCATCTCGCTGGAGACCATAGCCACACAACGCATCAATGCAATCAATTCTATCCTACAACAATATGAGTAACAAAAAAACGGACTTCGATTACACGAATGCGGCTGTAGACAAGGTCGGCCGCAAGAGCAACCTGAGCATGTTCATGGTCATGCTGGGATTCACTTTCTTTAGCGCCAGCATGTGGGTGGGCCAGCAACTGGCCGCCGGCCTGGACTGGAGCGGTTTCGTATGGGCCCTCATCCTGGGTGGTCTTATCCTGGCTGCCTACACGGGTGCCCTGGGTTGGATTGGCGCCGAGAGCGGCCTTTCCCTGGACATGTTGTCCCGCCGCAGCTTCGGCACCAAGGGCAGCTGGCTGCCCAGCGCCATGATCAGCTTCACGCAGACCGGTTGGTTCGGTGTGGGTCTGGCCATGTTCGCCATCCCGGTGGCCAAGGAGCTCCTGGGTCTGGAGGTCACTCCCGATTCCATGCCCTGGCAGGGTTATGCCCTGGTAGCCATTGCCGGTGTCCTCATGACCTGCAGCGCCTACTTCGGCATCAAGAGCCTCACCATCATCAGCTACATCGCAGTTCCCGCCGTGGCTATCCTCGGTACGGTTGCCATGATCATGGCTGTGAAGCACGGTGACGCCGGTCTCATCGAGCAGTTCTCCAAGGGCAGCAAGGACCTGGGCATCATCGCCGGCGCCGGCCTGGTAGTCGGTAGCTTCGTGTCCGGCGGTACCGCCACGCCCAACTTCACCCGCTTCGCCAAGAACGCCAAGGTGGGCCTCTGGACCACGGTGATCGCCTTCTTCATCGGCAACAGCCTTATGTTCCTCTTCGGTGCTGTCTCCAGCATCTATGTAGGTGGTAACGACATCTTCGAGGTGATGCTCAACCTGAACCTCTTCTACCTGGCCGTCCTGGTACTGGGCCTGAACATCTGGACCACCAACGACAACGCCCTGTACACCGCCGGTCTGGGCCTGAGCAACATCTTCGGCCTGTCCAAGAAGACCATGGTGATCATCTCCGGTATCATCGGTACCGTGGCCGCTGTGTGGCTGTACTGGAACTTCTGCGGCTGGCTCAACGTGCTCAACTGCACCCTGCCTCCCGTGGGTATCATCCTCATCCTGCACTACTTCACCCACAAGGGCAAGGAAGTGGAAGAGAAAGCCGTGGATTGGAGCGCTGTCATCGGTGTAGTTGCCGGTGCCGTCGTGGCCAACCTGGTGCACTGGGGCTTCGCCTCCATCAACGGCATGGCCGTGGCCGCCATCTGCTGGGGTCTGGGTCAGCTCATCAACCGCAAATAAACGGGTATCATATTTATTGCAAAGGGCCTGGTTCTTTCCAAACCGGGCCTTTTTTTCTATCTTTGTAGTATGAGTATGAATGTAGGAATCATCGGAGCCGGGCACATTGCCGAAAAAGCCGCCACCACCCTGGCGGCCATGGACGATATGCAGTGCCTGGCCATCGGCTCCCGCTCCCTGGAAAAGGCGCAGGCTTTTGCCGAACGGTTTGGTGTCGAACGCGCATACGGCTCTTATGCCGATCTGCTGGCCGACCCTGATGTGCAACTGGTGTATGTGGCCGTGCCCCACTCCTGCCACTTCGCCGTAACGCGGGACGCCATCCTGGCGGGCAAACCTTGCCTGGTAGAGAAGAGTTTCATGCTCAATGCCACCGAGGCAGCCGCCATCCTGGCCCTGGCGCGCGAGAAAGGCGTTTTTGTAGCCGAAGCCATCTGGCCGCGGTACATGCCCGTGCGGGAGATTGGCCGGGAACTCATCGCTTCCGGCATCATCGGCCAGCCTAAAATGGCCAACGCCGTCCTGGCCTACAACGTCTCTGACAAGGAGCGCATTCTAAAGCCCGAACTGGGCGGCGGCGCGCTGCTGGACCTGGGGGTGTACCTGCTCACCTTCGTGCGCATGTATTTCGACAGTCCCATCGAGCAGCTGAACACCACCTGCATCAAGGCCCCCACCGGCGTGGACGCCACCGAGGATATTACCCTGATTCTGGCCGATGGTACCCTGGCCTCCCTGCAGGCATCGGCCTGGTGCCAGGGCGGCAACGAGGCCGTGATCGCCGGAACCACCGGCTACCTGGTCTTCGACGACCTCATCCATCCCTCCAAGATAAGCATCTGCCGCAAACGGCACATCGTAGAGCGTGTGGTGGAAATGCCCCCGGAAATCACCGGCTTCGAATACCAGTTCCGGGCCTGCCGCGACGCCATTGAGGCCGGCGCCCTGGAGGCCCCGCAGATGCCGCACGCCGAAATCCTCTATATCATGCACCTGATGGACCGTCTCCGCGCCGAATGGGGGATATAGTCTAAACTAAAGAACTTCTTTCAAGAAAGGACCGGTAACGGAGTCGGGGTCTTTGGCCAACTGCTCCGGGGTGCCCTGGGCCACGATACGGCCACCCTTGCGGCCGCCGGCGGGACCCATGTCAAAGAGATAGTCCACGCTCTTGAGCACGTCCAGATTGTGCTCGATTACAATCACGGTATTGCCGGCGTCGACCAGGCGCTGCAGCACGCCCATCAGCACCTTGATATCTTCGAAGTGCAGGCCGGTCGTGGGTTCGTCCAGGATGTACAGGGTCTTGCCCGTGGAGGGGCGGGACAGTTCGGCCGCCAGTTTCATACGCTGGCTTTCGCCGCCGCTCAGAGTAACGGCACTTTGCCCTAAATGGATATACCCCAGGCCCACATCGACCAGGGCCTTCAGCTTGGCGGCGATGCGCGGAACGGGCTTGAAGAATTCGTAGGCCTCGGAGATGGGCATCTCCAGCACGTCGTTGATGTTCTTTCCCTTATACCGCACCGCCAGGGTGTCTTCCTTGTATCGCTTGCCGCCGCAGACCTCGCAGGCCACGTGCACGGAAGGCAGGAAGTTCATCTCGATCACTTTAATACCCGCGCCCTTGCATTCCTCGCAGCGGCCGCCGGGGACGTTGAAGGAGAACCGGCCCGCCTTGTAGCCGCGCACCTTGGCGTCCGGCGTTTCCTCGAAGAGCTGGCGGATGTCGTTGAACACGGCGGTGAAGGTGGCTGGATTGGAGCGGGGCGTGCGGCCGATGGGGCTCTGGTCAATCTCGATAAGCTTATCCAGGTATTCCACACCTTCGATGCCCGTGAAAGGCAGCGGTTTTTCCTTGGAGCGGTAGAACTTCTGTTTCAGGATGGGCATGAGCGTCTCGTTCACCAGCGAACTTTTGCCGGATCCGGACAGGCCCGCGACGCCAATAAGGCAGCCCAGCGGGAAACTCACGTCCACGTTTTTAAGGTTGTTGCCCGTGGCTCCGCGCAGGGTGAGGAAGAGGCCGTTTCCGGGCCGACGAACTTCCGGCACTTCGATGCGCCGCTTTCCGCGCAGGTAGTCCAGGGTAAGGGAGTTGCCGCCCTTCCCGGCCAACAGGTCCTTCAGGGGGCCGTTCAGGCAGATGCGGCCGCCGTTCTCGCCGGCGCCGGGGCCCACGTCCACCAGCCAGTCGGCGCTGAGCATAGTCTCGGCGTCGTGCTCCACCACCATCACGGAGTTACCTTCGTCCCGTAACGCTTTCAGGGAAGCGATGAGCTTGCGGTTGTCCTTCTGGTGCAGGCCGATGGAAGGCTCGTCCAGGATGTACAGCACGTTCACCAGTTTGGAGCCGATTTGCGTGGCCAGGCGGATGCGCTGGCTTTCGCCGCCCGACAGCGAGCCGGTGGGGCGATCCAGCGACAGGTAGTCCAGGCCGACGTCCAGCATGAACTGCACGCGCTCCCGCAACTCCTTGAGGATGTCGCGGGCCACGTTCTTCTCCCGCTGGTTGAAGCCGGCGGGGATGGCATCCAGCCAGGCGCGCAGCTCGGTCATCTCCATGGCCGCCACTTCGGTTATGGTTTTGCCGTCAATGCGGAAGCACAGCGCGTCCTTGTTCAGGCGCGTGCCGTGGCACACAGGGCATGTAATAGTATCTTCGATATTCTCGATGACGCCGCCCCAGCTTTCCATCTCGGAGAGGCTGCCTTCGCCCACGCGGAACAGGTCCTCGGACCCGTACACCAGCAGGCTCACGGCTTCGTCGGGCAGGGCCTCCACGGGATCGTAGAGGCTGAAGTTGTATTTGCGCGCGATGGCGCGGATAATGTCGAACTTGCGGTTCTCGCGCACCCGGCCCAGCGGGACGATGGCACCGTCGGCCACACTCTTGCTGCGGTCCGGGATGATGGTGTCGATGTTCACATCCACGATGGTGCCCAGGCCCTTGCAGTGCGGGCAGTAGCCCTGCGGAGAGTTGAAGGAGAAGCTGTGCGGCTGGGGCTCCTGCAGGGAAAGCCCGCTCTCGGGGTCTACCAGGTGCTTGGAGTAGTGGCGCAGGCTGCCGTCCTGGGCGTCCAGCACCGCCACCGAACCTTTCCCCACGCCGATGGCACGTCCCACCGACTCGCGGATGCGGCGGTCGTCGCCGGCCTCGGGCTTCAGCTTATCTACAACCAGTTCGATAAAATGGGGCTTGTAACGGTCCAGGGCCTGCACTTCCTGCAGTTCCAGGACCTCTCCGTCGATACGCACCTGCGTGTAGCCGCGTTTGCGCAACTGGTCGAAGAGTTCGCGGTAGTGTCCTTTTCGGCCCCGCACCAGCGGTGCCAGCAAGTAACACTTGCGTCCGGCATATTGGGTAAGGATCAGGTCTACGATCTGTTCATCGGTATAGCGCACCATCTCCTTGCCCGTTTCCGGGGAAAAGGCCCGGGAACCCTTGGCATACAAAAGACGCAGGAAGTCATAGATTTCCGTGATGGTACCCACCGTGCTTCGCGGATTGTTGCCGGTGGTCTTTTGCTCGATGGCGATGATGGGGCTTAAGCCGGTGATTTCCTCTACCTGGGGCTTTTCCAGGATGCCCATGAAATGCTTGGCATAGGTAGAAAGGGTATCCATATACCGGCGCTGGCCTTCGGCATAAATGGTGTCGAAAGCCAGGGAACTCTTGCCGCTGCCGCTCAGGCCCGTCACCACCACGAATTCCCCGCGGGGAATGTCCACGTCAATGTTCTGCAGGTTGTTCGCCCGCGCTCCCCGTATCTGGATAAACTCTTTCTCTGCCATAGACTGCAAAGATACGAAGATTTAGCCGATTTTTGTATCTTTGTGAGTCATGCTAACGATTAGGACAGCAACACTTCAGGATATTTCTGCCGTCATGGACGTACTGGATGCGGGGCGGGGCATCATGCTTGCCTCGGGGAATCCGAACCAGTGGGCGGCAGGTTATCCTACCCGGGACATGGTGCTCTCCGACATATCCCACGGTTATGGCAAAGTGATGGAAACGGCAGGTAAGGTGGCGGCCTATTTCGCATGCATACCCTCTCCCGATCCCACGTATGCCATTATTGAAAATGGAGCCTGGCTCGATGACGAAAAGCCCTATTACGTGGTGCATCGCATTGCCAGCTACCCGGTAGTTCACGGCGTCTTCCAGACCATGATGTCTTATTTGGATGGCATTACGGACAATATCCGCATAGACACACACCGGGACAACCACATCATGCAGCACAACCTGGCCAAATACGGTTTCCAGTATTGCGGCATCATTCACATTGCCAGCGGCGCAGAGCGCCTGGCCTACCAACGACTTAAGCCCCTGCAACCCACCGCGCAATAATCGCAAAAAACGCGTAACAGGTTGCCCCGGGGATTATGCCGAGGGGAAGAGGCCGTAGAGTTCGGCGTCAATCTTGTCGGTGATGCTCTGGAAGTCTTCGGGACGGTTCTCGAACTTGATGTTGTCTACGTCGATGATGAGCAGACGGGCCTTGTAGTCCTTGATCCAGTCTTCGTAGCGCTGGTTGAGGCCGGTGATGTAGTCGATGCGGATGGAACGCTCGTACTCACGGCCGCGTTTCTGGATCTGGGCGATGAGGTTGGGGATGCTGGACCGCAGGTAGATGAGCAGGTCCGGCGGGTTTACCAGCGACATCATGAGGTCGAAGAGGTCGCTGTAGTTCTCGAAATCGCGGGTGGACATGAGCCCCATGGCGTGCAGGTTGGGGGCGAAGATGCGGGCGTCCTCGTAGATGGTGCGGTCCTGGATGATGACCTCCTGGTGCTTGGAGATTTCCACCACGTCCTGGAAGCGTTTGTTCAGGAAGTAGATCTGGAGGTTGAACGACCAGCGCTCCATGTCTTCGTAGAAATCGGCCAGGTAGGGGTTGAAGTCTACCGACTCGAATTTGGGCGTCCAGCCATAGTGCGCTGCGAGCATCTTGGTGAGGGTCGTCTTGCCGCTCCCGATGTTACCGGCGATAGCGATATGCATAATATAAGGTGTTTAAAATAATCCGTACAGTTCCGCGTCAATCCTGTCTGTAATCAGGGCAAAGTCTTCGGGCCTGTTCAGGAAGTCCAGATTGTTGGCGTCTATCTCGATGAGCCGGCCCTTGTACCCGGCGATCCATTCCTCGTAACGCTGGTTGAGGCCGCTCAGGTATTCAATGGAGATGGACTGCTCATAGTCCCGGCCGCGTTTCTGGATCTGGGCCACCAGATGTTCGATATTGGAACGCAGATAGATCATAAGGTCGGGCTCCTTGACCACTTCCATCATCACGTTGAACGTGTCCATGTAGGTGTTGTAATCCCGTTCGGTGAGATTGCCCTGGGCGTAGTTGTTGGCCACGAAGATGTGCACGCCTTCCAGGAGGGTGCGGTCCTGGATGATGACCTCCTTGGACTTGGAAATCTCCAGGACGTCGTGCAGGCGCTGCTGCAGGAAATACATCTCCAGGGCGAAGGACCAGCGCTTGATATCCTTGTAGTAATCGGCCAGATACGGGTTGTAGGTCACCGACTCGAACTTGGGTGTCCAGCCGTAGTGGCGGGCCAGCAGAGTGGTGAGCGTAGTCTTCCCGCTCCCGATATTTCCGGCGATTCCGATGTGCATGGATTAGACGTGGTCTTTATTCTACAAAGTTGGCAAAAGTTTCGTAAATTTGCAATCGCTAGAGACTAACACGTATGCTTCATACCCGTATTTTTCAGTTCAATCCGCTGGGCACCAATTGCGTAGTTCTTTGGGCCGATGGCAGCCGTTTCTGCACGGTCACAGACCCCGGAATGTCCTCCGACGAAGGCGAGCGCGAGCTCCTGGATTACCTGTCCCGGGAGGGCCTCACGCCCGACGCCATCCTGCTCACCCACGGGCACTTCGACCACGTCTGGGGCGTAGAGCGCCTGCTGGCCAAGTTCCAGGTTCCGGTGTACATGCATCCGGCCGACAAAGGGATTCTGGCCGACGGCGCCAGCGCCTTCCGCGGCATGCAGTGCATGAGTTTCCTATGCCACAATTTCCCCACGGTGGACGTGAACGACGGCGACGAAGTCACCACCGGCGGCGTAACCTGGAAGGTTGTGTACACCCCGGGACATACGCCCGGCGGCGTGTGCTATTGGTCGGAGGAAAATGCGGTGCTGCTCAGCGGGGATACCCTCTTTGCCGGCAGCATCGGCCGCACCGACCTTACGGGAGGAGACTACGACCAACTCATGGCCTCCATCAAGGAGCGTCTGCTTAATCTGCCCGGGGAAACCGATGTGATTCCCGGCCACGGCCAGCCCACCACCATTGCCCGCGAGGGGATGTACAATCCCTTCCTGGAACCCTTCAACGAGCCGGAAGAAGGATCTATTTTATGAAAGTAACTTGGTATAATACCATCGATTCTACCAATTCGGAAGCCTTCCGCTGCTTGCCGGAACTGCCTTCGGGCACGGTCCTGGCCGCCCGCGAGCAAACGGCCGGCCGGGGGCAGCGGGGGAATACCTGGTTCACCCGTCCGGGGCAGAACCTCACCTTCTCCATCGTCCTGAAATACGGTCCTGACGCGCTGCCGGCCTTGTCGGCCTCCCATGCCGTGTGGCTCAACTACCTTTGCTCACAGGCGGTGGTCCTGTTCCTGCGCTCCTTCGGCGTACTTTGCCGCGTCAAGTGGCCCAATGACGTCTACGTAGGAAAGCGCAAGATTTGCGGCATCCTCATCGAGAACCAGCTGGCCTCCGACGGCCTGGCGGCTTCTGTGCTGGGCATCGGCATCAATATCAATCAAAGGGAATTCCCGCAACTGGCCAATGCTACTTCGCTGGCCCTGTGCGCGGACAAGGAATACGACGTGGAACTGTGCCTGAAGCAGTTCCTGGGCTTTTTCGAAGAACTGCTGCCGCAACTGTTCGATGAAGCCTCGCGCCAGCAACTCTTTGCTGCTTATTCCGCAGAACTGTTCCGGAAAGGGGAGCGGGCGCATTACTACGACGTCCTTCGGGAAGAAGAGTTCGAAGGCGTCATCCAAGGCGTGGAGGCCGACGGCCGCCTGTGCATTCAGGACCTGGATACCCCGGGCCAACCCCTGCGCTACTACCGTTTCAAAGAGGTGGGGTATATCCTGTAATTTGACTCCGACTGGAACCTGCGCCGTTAGATGAGTTCGTCTCTTTCGCGGATGTCTTTGAGCCGAAGCTGGATGGTAGAGGAACCCCGATAGAAATTTTCTACGATGGAGTAGCAGGCGTCGATGGGGTTGCCGGCCTTGATGTAGTCGAAGTAATCGGCCATATTGAAGCCGATGGCGGCGATTTGCCGGTACGGCTGGCTTTCCTGCATCAGGTCCAGTTTCAGGTGCACCCCGCCGGCGCCCACCTTGCGGCCGTTGCCGGCGTCGTACACATCCTCGGTCATGAAGACGGGGTTGTTGTTGCCGGGGCCGAAGGGCTGGAACTGCTTTAAAATACGCGTGAACTTGGGCGTGATCTGGGAAAAGTCCAGGCGGGCGTCAATCTCCACGATGGGAGTAAGTTCCTTGCGGGTGATATTGTGAGCCACAAAGGAATCCATGCGGCGGCAGAATTCCTCTACGTTCTCCTCCTTCATGGTGAGGCCGGCCGCGTACATGTGGCCGCCGAAGTTCTCCAGGAGGTCTGCGCAACTCTCGATGGAAGCATACAGGTCGAAGCCCTGCACGCTGCGGGCGCTGCCGGTAACGAAGCCGTTGCTCTTGGTGAGCACCACGGTGGGCTTGTAATAGGCTTCTACCAGACGGGAGGCCACGATACCCACCACACCCTTGTTCCAGGTGGGGTTGTATACGATGGTTACGTTCTCAGTGGCCAGGGCCTTGCCGCCCGTGACCATCTCCAGCGCTTCCTGGGTAATTTCCCGGTCGATGGATTTGCGCTCGTTATTATTGTCGTTGATTTGTTCGCCAATGTGGAAGGCCGTGCGGTCGTCGGTAGCGGTGAGCAGTTCCACGGCCAGCCGGCCGCTTTCCATACGTCCCGCGGCGTTGATGCGCGGACCAATCTTGAAGACGATATCGTCGATGCCAATGTGGCCGGGCTCCAACTTGGAGAGGTTGATCATGGCCAGCAGGCCCTTGCGCGGATTCTCGTTCAGGCGTTTAAGGCCGAAGTGAGCCAGGATGCGGTTTTCGCCGGTCATGGAAACCAGGTCCGATGCGATGGATACCACCTGGAGGTCCAGGAGCGGATCCAGCAGGGCTTTGTCCAGGCCATACTTCTGTACGTAACCCTGGGCCAGTTTGAAGCCTACGCCGCAACCGCAGAGGTCGTCGAAGGGATAGTGGCAGTCCTCCCGCTTGGGATCCAGCACCGCCACGGCGGCGGGCAGATGGTCCTCGGGCAGGTGATGGTCGCAGATGATGACGTCGATGCCCTTGCCCCGGGCATACTCCACTTTCTCGATGGCCTTGATTCCGCAGTCCAGGGTGATGACCAGGTTGATGCCATTGTCGGCCGCCCAGTCCAGGGCCTTGTACGACAGGCCATAGCCTTCGTCGTAACGGTCAGGGATATAGAAGGAAACCTTTGGGGTGAACTGTTTCAAGAAGGAGTACACCTGAGCTACGGCAGTGGTGCCGTCTACGTCATAGTCTCCGTAAACCAGGATTTTCTGGCTACCCACGATGGCCTGGTGCACACGCTCCACGGCCTTGTCCATATCCTTCATGAGGAAAGGGTCGTGCAGGTCTTCCAGACGGGGCCGGAAGAAGGAGCGGGCCTGTTCGAAAGTTTCTACGCCACGCTGGACCAAAAGGTCTGCCAGGACCCGGTCGATGCCCAGTTCCGTGGCCAGGCGCGACGCTTTTTCGGCGTCGGCCGTTGCCTTTACAATCCATTGTCTGCTTGTAGCCATATCCTTACAAAGATAGGCAATCCAAAGCAGATTTACAAACAGGAGATGATAATCTCGTCGGTGATTTCCTCGGGGGTAAGGCCCTCGGTGCCGATGGTAACATGCGCGGCCGCTTGGTACAAGGGCTCCCGCTCGGCCAGGCGCGCGGCGAAGTTTTCATCGGCCAGGGGACGGCCGGCCGTCTGCCCTTCCAGGTGGGCCAGGAGCGTGGGAACATCGGCCTGCAAATAGATGCACAGCGTCTTTTCCTGCAGCAGGGACACCGCCCCGGGGACGGTCACCGTGCCGCCGCCCAGCGAAAGGACGGCCGTATTCTCGGCATAGCGGGCCACGGTCTGTTCCAGGGCCTGCTTCTCCAGCTTGCGGAAGCCGCTTTCGCCCTCGGCCTCAAAAATTTCGGGGATGCTGCGGCCGGCCTTTTTCTCGATGATTTGGTCCAGGTCCAGGAAAGGGCAACCCAGGGCGTCGGCCACCAGCGCACCCACGGTGCTTTTGCCGCTGCCCATATAGCCGGTTAATGCGATGAGCATAGGCGCTTGATGTTCTTTTTGAGGATGGCGTGGGCGGGAACGGCCATGTCGCCGTGATTGTAACCGTCCAGTTCATAGATCGTTACATCCTTGTGACCCACGAGTTTGAGCATGCGCCAGAAGTAGGCGGTTTCCTCGTAGCGGCCGTAGAGCTCCTGCTCGCGGTCGGCCGAAATGATCACGATAGGCGGGGCGTCGGGCCGGATGTGGTAGAGGGGCGCGTACTCGTCGATAAGCGGCTGGGTGGGGGTCATTCCGCGGCGCTCGCGCAGAGCGAAGTGCGTGATCACCTGGCCGCTGTAGGGCACCAGGCCCTTGATTTTGTCGGCATCCACGCCATATTTGGCCAGCCAGTGCTTGTCCAGGCCAATCATGTCGGTAAGATACCCGCCGGCCGAATGTCCGGAAACGAAAATCTTTTCGACCGACCCATTATACTGGCCGATGTTCCCGAACGTCCAAGCTACGGCCGCTGCAGCGTCGTCGATGCACTGGTCGATGCTGGCCTTGGGCATCAGGCGATAATTCACGGCCACCACCACCAGGCCGCTGTTTTTCAATTCCTCCGGGACAAACTTGTTGCCGCCGGTGAGCCCGCCGCCGTGGAACCACACCACCACCGGGCAGTCCTTCTGGTCCGTGGGGTAATACACATCCAGCTTGCAGCGCTCCTGCGCATAGGCATCGGCCTGGCTATAGGGGATATCGTTTACGGTCTTGTACGATTGGGCTCCGGCTGTCCAGGCAGCCAGCACACACACCGTGATAAGGATCAGTCGTTTCATTTTTAGTGAAGTTGAGATGGGTTCGTTCTATGCAGTCGATACGTTCTATGCAAAGATACACTTCCTGCGCGGGAATTGCAAGGGGACGCGGGTCCCGTGATGCCCGTTGGACCCTCGTGGCGCAGGCTCCCCGCCTGAACGGCGCAGGTCCCCCGGCTTTACGGCGCAGGCTCCCGGGGCCGGAACCTCCCATTACGAACTTTTGCCCCAAAGTTCGTAATGCCAGGACCCGTGGATCCCCGCATTACGAGAAAAAGGCCAAAAGTTCGTTACGGGAGGTTCCATCGGCCGTTCATCGATAGCCCATCGACAGTTCATCGATAGCCCATCGACAGTTCATCGATAGCCCATCGACAGTTCATCGATAGCCCATCGACAGTTCATCGACCCACAACTGGCCCGGAAAGATCGGATTACCACTTCTTCTTGCCATAGTCTTTGGAAGAGAGGAACTGTTTCACCAAGTACTCCGGAAGGGATAGGGCTTCGGCCATTTGGGCCGTGGTAAGAAGATAGTTTTCGGACAGGAGTACGCACAGGCGCGCTTTATCGTCATTGGTAAGGGAGTGAAGGGTTTTCCCAGGGAAGTTGGCAGTAATCAGTTGCTGCAGGATGTCCTGGATTTCTCGGGGAGAGAACTCCACGGTTTCTCCCATATCTCGTCCCAATTTTACAAACGCTTCGTACTCTTTGACCAGCCGTGTCTGATACTCCTTTGGACTGGAGAACATCCTTTCAAAAAGTGAGTTGTCCACAAAGGAGGAAGGCAGCAGACCCAACTCGGGGTGAAACTCCCAATGGGGAGGGATGGGAGTGCGGGTCCCGGTCATATGTTCCAGTTTATTCTTCGTAAGCGACAACGCCTTCACGCCGTGAAGATACGGGTGCATCTTAGAGTAGTGAAGACCGGCTGCACCCCAGGGATACCCACCGGGAAGGGAAATCCCTTTTTCCATAGGGTTCCGGTCTACATACAGGAAGTTGATGCGCATCTGTTCCGGTGTGGTGACGGGTTTCAGTTTGAAGCCATAGTCTTCCGGCAGGGGCGGGAAGCCGTCCTGGACCAGCCGGGCCGAGATCTTCATCCGGAAGTAGTCAAAGGCGCCGACGCATTCGGCCCCGCTCCCGCTCATCAGCAGATGAATGTGGTTGTCCATCAGGGTAAAGTCATAGATGACGATCTTGAAGCGCAGGGTAAGGAGCCCCACCAGGGTCATCCCGTAGGCGAACTGCGCTTCATTGTGGAACAGTTTGCCCTGCTGCCATCCGTCCGAGCTCAGGTGATAGTATCCCTTGTCCCAGGACAGGTATGTTTTTCGGTCTTTTAAGAAACTTTTCATGCCTGCAAACATACGATACGGGGACGGCTTTGTCAAGGATCGGCTAAAATGAAGTGTTGTTTTAGCCGTCTTTTGTTGTGTTTTAGCCGATTTATGCTTTACTTCGCTCCTATGAAAGTGGTCATTGCCCCGGATTCGTTCAAGGAATGCCTGCCGTCCCCCCGGGTGGCGGCGGCTTTGGCGGCCGGTGTCAAGGCTCGCTGGCCGATGGCCGAGGTCGTGGAAATCCCCCTGGCCGATGGCGGGGAAGGCACCCTGGATGTACTGGCCGCCGCTATGGGGGCGAGTGTCTTCGAGGCCCCGGTTCACGATCCCCTGGGACGTCCCGTCACGGCCCGGTACGGAGTGCTGAAGGATATCGCCATCATAGAAGTGGCCCAGGCCGTGGGCCTGTCGCTCCTGGCTCCCGGGGAACGGAACCCGCTAAAGGCATCCAGCGCCGGTCTGGGAGAATTGCTGCTGGCGGCCTATGACCGGGGTTGTCGGCACTTTATCGCTGGCCTGGGCGGTACGGCTACCTGCGACGGCGGCGCCGGCCTGATGGATGTTCCCGGAATCGGGCGTCTGCAGGAGTGCCGATTTGAACTCCTGTGTGACGTGGACGCCCCGTTTGTGGGCCCTCGCGGTGCTGCAAGAGTGTTTGCCCCGCAAAAGGGCGCTTCTCCGGAAGAAGTGGAACTGCTGGAAAAACGGATGCAGGAGCAGGCGGCCCGGCTGTTGTTAACAACAGGTATGGACGTGACGGCAATGCCCGGCGCCGGTGCTGCCGGCGGCCTGGGCGGCGCGATGATGGCTTTTTTCAAGGCCGATATGTGCCCGGGAATCCGGCGTATCCTGGATCTGGTCCACTTCCCGGACACCATCCGGGGTGCCAGTCTCATCGTCACAGGAGAAGGGAAGTCCGATGCCCAGACTCTGATGGGCAAAGTGCCGATGGGAGTTCTGCAAAACGCGGCCGGTATCCCGGTGGCGCTTTTGTCGGGCCGTGTGGAAGACAGTCCGGCCCTGTTACAGGCCGGTTTCAGTCCCATCATCGAAGTCACGCCCCGTTCCCTGCCGCTCTCCCAGGCCCTGAATCCCCAGGTGACCGTTCAAAATCTTTTCCTCGCGGCCCGGAACCTCCCGTAACGAACTTTTGGCTGTTTTCTCGTAACGCGAGGATCTAGCGACAGGAGGCCAATACGGCCGGCAACTGGCCAAAATCGTCAATCACGTGATGGGCGCCGGCCGCCTCAAGGGCGGCTTTGTCGGCATTGCCGTAACTGACGCCGCAGGTCAGGGTGCCGGCGCCGAGACCCATCTGGATATCGACAGGCATATCGCCGATGACCATCGCGCGCCCGGCCGGGACAGAGAGGTCCTGCAGGGTCTTGAGCACGGGTTCGGGATGCGGTTTGCCGTGGGTGACGTCATCGGCACTGATCACATAGGAAATGTAAGGTGCGATGCCCATATCCCGAAGGAAGTCGTGCAGGGAGGCCGATCCTCGGGAAGAGGCGATGGTGCAGGTGTATCCCTGGCTGCACAGGGCCGAAAGCGTCTCCTTCACGTGCGGGAAAAGGGCCGGCACAATCCGGTTTTTCAAGATGTCGAATACCTCCCGGTAGACGGTTACCCAGGGCTCCAGTTCTTCCGGGCGCACCTGCGGATACAGGGTAAGGATCCCTTCACGAAGCGGCAGGCCGATGGTGGCGATGATGCGCTCCGGCTCGCAAACCGGGTAGTGCATCTGCCGCTGGGCTTCCTGGCTGGTTTTTACGATGAGCTCGCGGGTATCGGCCAGCGTCCCGTCAAAGTCGAAAATGAGCAGTTTGTCCATTTCTTTAGCCGATAATCCATTTCCCCGCGACGGGAATGCGCCGCACCAGGACGGCGATGATGCCGCTGGCGACAAAGCTGATGAGGGCCGTGAGCACAATCTGCACCGGCGTGGTCCAAAGGCCGATGACACCGTCGGCCCCCACGCCCCAAAGGCCGCGGAACCAGCCCGATACCGGCCCCAGGATGAGCATATGCATCAGGTACATTCCATACCCGGCCGTGGCCAGGGGCAGGATGATGGTCCGGTAGAACTTGGGTTCCTTCCCAGAACCAATAGAGCGGAACACCAGCGTGAGCCCCAGCGCCGTGAGGGCAACGGGCAGGCCGCAGAAAGAAATGGCGATTTCCCAGGCCACGGCAACCTCCACGGAGCCTTCCACGGGGAAGGAACCGCTGGCCACGATGCGTTTCAGGAAGCCGAAGCAGGTGAGGATGAAACCCAGCAGGAACAGGGTCCAGCCCAGTACACGGGTTAACCGACCGCCGGGGACAAAGCGTTTGATGAAGAGCCCCAGCAGCATATAGCCGGCAAAACCGCTCACGTAATAGAACAGGCCGAAGGGATTCCAGGCGGCCTCTCCCCACAGGGGGAACAGGGCCGGGGCCGGAAGTCCGTCTCGCGCGTATATGATAGGAGCCATCCCGCCGGCCGCCTCCCGGACAAAGGGAATGAGCAGCGTCAGGGCCCAGATGCCCAGATAGACAGACAGTTCCCGCCGGGAAACACGGGCAGCCCAGGGTGATAACAGGGGCATAATCAGGTACAGTCCCAGCAGCATATAGACGAACCATAGGTGTCCGGCCGCATAATTGAAGTTGAGCAGCAAACCCTTGAAACTGGCAATGGGACTGCCCGAGACCAGGGCATAGACCACGGTCCAGAAGACCAGCGGCACCAGGATGCGCACGGCCCTCCGGCGGAAAAACTCTCCGGTTTCATAGCGGACGGGCAGTTGCAGATAGCCCGATACGATGACAAAAAGCGGCACACAGCAGCGCGCAAGGCCTTCAAATACACTTACCCAAAAGGCATCGGAGGCCGACAGCACCAGTGTGCCGTCTCCTCCTAAATAGAAAGGTTCGGTGGCGTGCACCGTCATCACCAGAAAGCAGGCGGTTACCCGCAGAAAGTCCAGCCAGATTTCACGATTCATACGCACAAATATAAACGAAGGTCCTAGAACAGCGTAGGTTCCCAGTCGCCCAGGTCTACGGGATCCTCGGACGAAGGGTCTCCGGAGAGGAGTTCGGTGGACTGGCCGGTCTGCTCGATGGGAGCATCGGCCTGCAGGTCTACGTCGATGGCGTCGTCATCTTCCAAACCTTCGGCAACCGTGGGCTCTTCGGGCTCCAGGTCGTCCTCGGGCTTGTGCAGGGGCTCTCCGAAGGCCACTTCCTTGACCTCGTACGGGGAGCACTTCTTGCCCTTGGCGGCAAGGCCCTTCTTGGCGATGAATTCCTCGGCATCCACAATCTCGGCCTCGCGATGTTCGTGCTTGCCGCCGAAGGTGAGTACGATTTGCGGATGAAGGTCGGCGGAGATGTCTACCAGACGGGAACCGCGGGCATCGGCGATGAAGAGCACGGGATTGTTGTTGCTCTCCACAAAGCTGAAGCGTTTCACGTAGTAGGCCTTGGCGGCGTTGTCCCAGTACAGGACCGTATACACACGCGCGGGATCCAGTTTCTCGATGCGCACCACGTCTCCCTGATACTTGTTCACCAGGTCGTAGGTGGTGGTGTAATAGGTGCCGTCGGCAAAGATGACCAGCACGCGGTCCTGCCCGGCGAACTTGCCCAGGTGCTGTCCGCGGCCTTCCTCGTTCAAGCGCTGGATATCGGGGTCGTACCAGATGTCCTTGCCCTCCAGAGTGGTGACACCCTTGGACTTGAGCTGGATCTTGGCAATGGGGTTCTTGGTTACCAGATTACCTCTGGAAGCACGTCCCTTGATGGCCAGGGCCGAGAAATCCCACTCCATCTGGAGTTTCTTGAGGCCCTTCTTGGGCTTCAGGTTAATCTTGACGGTCTCGGCTTCTCCGTTGTGGTTCACGGTGAACCAGAGAATCTTGGAATCCGGTGCGCCCGTGGTGATGTCGTAGTCGTTGTCGCGGGTGATGGAGGTGATGGCGAAACGCTTGGCATAGTGGGTGGGACCCTTGCCTTCGCGGTAAATCACGTTATAGATGGTGCGCTCGTCGTTGCGGTTGAAGACTCCGGCATAGAGCAGGTCCTTGCCGAAGAAGGCCTTTTCGCTCACCTTGGTCACGCGGTACTTGCCGTCCTTGCGGATGACGATGATTTCCGAGAGGTCCGAGCAGTCTCCGATGAACTCGCCGCCGTCGTCCTTCTTGAGGCCGATGCCCACGAAGCCCTCGGCCAGGTTGGCATAGAGCTTGGCGTTGTTGGACACCACCTTGGTAGCCGTGATGGTTTCCAGGGAGGAGATTTCGGTGAGGCGGGGCCACTGCTTGCCGTACTTCTTCTTGAGGTTGCGGAACCACTCGATGGTGAATTCGGTGATGTGCTCCAGGTGGTCCTTCACTTCCTTCATCTGGTCTTCCAGGGCAAAGATCTTCTCGTCCAGCGCTTTGGTGTCGAACTTGGAAATCTTGCGCACGGGTTTTTCGACCAGCTTGAGGATGTCCTCCATGACGATGGGACGGTGCAGGAGATCCTGGTACTGCAGCATCTGCTTGAAGATGTCGTCCAGCTGCTCTTCCCAGGTTTTTTGGTTCTGTTCCAGGACCTTGTAGATGCGGTTCTCGAAGAAGATACGCTCCAGGGAGCTGTAGTGCCAGTCGTTCTCCAGTTCTCCCAGCTTCACCTCCAGCTGGGCCTGCAGGATGTCGCGGGTGTGGTAGGTGTCGTACTCCAGGATTTCGTCCACGGTGAGGAACACCGGCTTGTTGTCCCGGATCACGCAGGCATTGGGCGCAATCTTGGTCTCGCACTCGGTGAAGGCGTACAGGGCGTCGATGGTCTTGTCCGGGGAAACATCGGCCGGAAGATGGATGATGATCTCTACCTTGTCGGTAGTCATGTCATCGATCTTCTTGATATTGATCTTCTTCTTGTCCTTGGCCTTGATGATGCTGTCAATGATGGCCTGGGACGTTTTGCCGTAAGGAATCTCGGTGATGGTGATGGTGCTCTTGTCCACCTTGTTGATGCGGGCGCGCACCTTTACCATACCGCCGCGCTTGCCCTTGTTGTACTTGGAGCAGTCGGCGATGCCACCGGTAGGGAAATCGGGCAACAGCTCGAAGGGTTCTCCCTTGAGGATGGCCACGGAGGCGTCGATGAGTTCGTTGAAGTTGTGCGGCAGGATCTTGGAACTGAGACCGGCGGCAATGCCTTCGGTTCCCTGTGCCAGCAGCAGCGGGAAACGCACGGGTAACTCGGTGGGCTCCTGGTTACGGCCGTCGTAGGACGTCATCCAGGAAGTAACCTTGGGGTCGAAGACCACCTCCTTGGCAAACTTGGACAGCCGGGCCTCGATGTAACGGGGCGCGGCGTTGGAGTCTCCGGTGAGGATGTTACCCCAGTTACCCTGGCAGTCGATGAGCAGGCCTTTCTGACCCAGCGTGACCAGGGCGCCCAGGATGGAGGCGTCTCCGTGCGGATGGTACTGCATGGCCTGGCCCACGATATTGGCCACCTTGGTGTAGCGGCCGTCGTCCATGGTGGCCATCGTGTGGAGCACGCGGCGCTGCACGGGCTTGAAGCCGTCTACAATATGGGGGACGGCACGGTCCAGAATGGTATAGGACGCATAGTCCAGGTACCACTCCTTGAACATGCCGGAGAGTTTGTACTTGCCGGCGTCACTGCCCAGGAGTTTGTCAAATTTCCCCGAAGCAGCAGCGTCTTCACTCAGCTCTTCTTCCTGTTCCTGTCCTTCGATGTCTTCCCAATCTTCAGCCATAATTAATATTCATAACCGAACCGGCGGAGTTCCTTGCGGCTTTCGCGCCAGTCGGGATCTACTTTAACAAATGTACTTAAAAATACCTTCTTCTGGAAGAAATCTTCCATTTCCAGGCGTGCCTGGGTGCCCACTTTCTTGAGCATGGCGCCACCCTTGCCGATGATGATTCCCTTCTGGGATTCACGCATCACATAGATGACGGCCGAAATCTCGTAACGATCCTCTCCTTCGTGGAAGGCCTCGATCTCTACCTGGCAGGAGTAGGGGATTTCCTCTGAATAGTTCAGGAAAATCTTCTCCCGGATAATCTCGGAGGCAAAGAAGCGCAGGTTCTTGTCGGTGAATTGGTCCTTATCGAACCAGGCCGGAGCCTCGGGCAAGAGGGAGGAAACCGTCTCCAGGATGCTTTCCAGGTTGAATTTCTCCTGGGCCGATGCCGGGATAATCTGGGCCTTGGGCAGTTGTTCCTTCCACCAGCCCATGAGTTCCACCACCTTTTCCTGGGTAGAGATGTCAATCTTGTTGATAACCACCACCACGGGGCATTCCACCTGCTGGAGCTTCTGGATGTAGGCCTGGTTCTTGTCGCCCTTCTCTACGGTATCGGTTACGTAGAGGATGATGTCGGCGTCGCCGATGGCGGTGTCCACGAAGGCCAGCATGTTTTCCTGCAGCCGGTAGTTGGGCTTGAGGATGCCGGGGGTGTCGGAGTACACGATCTGGAAATCCTCGCCGCTCACGATGCCCATGATGCGGTGACGCGTGGTCTGGGCCTTGGCGGTGACGATGGAAAGCTTTTCCCCAACGAGGGCGTTCATCAGCGTGGATTTACCCACGTTGGGGTTGCCGATAATATTGACAAATCCTGCTCTGTGCATAGATTCTTCGCTTCGCTCAGAATGACAATTACTATACGTAAGCACCCATTTTCAGGATGTTCACTTCTCCCTCGGTGAGGTAACGCCAGTCGCTCTTCTTGAGGCCTTTCTTGGTGAGGCCGGCGAAGTAAACGCGGTCCAGAGCTTTGACGTCGTAACCCAGGGACTCGAAGATGCGGCGCACTACGCGGTTCTTGCCGGAGTGAATTTCGATGCCCAGCTGACGGTGGTCGTGGGCGTCGATGTATTCCAGTTCGTCGGCGGCTACCACGCCGTCACTGAGCTCGATGCCGGCCAGGATTTTCTGCTGGTCTTCCTCCTTGAGGGGAGCGTCCAGCACTACCTGGTAGATCTTCTTCTTGTTGTAGGACGGGTGGGTAAGGCGCTCGGCCATCTCACCGTCGTTGGTGAACATGAGCACACCGGTGGTGTTCTTGTCCAGACGGCCCACGGGGAATACGCGGGTAGGGCAGCCCTTGAGCAGGTCCATCACGGTTTTCTCGGCGTGAGGATCGCTGGCGGTGGTCACATAGCCCTTGGGCTTGTTCATCACGATGTACACCTTCTCTTCTCCCTTCAGGCGCTGTCCGTTGAAGCGGATGTCGTCCTGGAGGATGTTCACCTTGGTGCCCAGTTCGGTGACCACTTCTCCGTTCACGGTAACCACACCGCTCTGGATGAAGGTGTCGGCTTCGCGGCGGGAGCATACGCCGGAATTGGCGATGAACTTGTTCAGGCGCACTACCTCCTTGATCTCGGTGGGGGCGGTGTCGTCGTCGCTATAGCGGCCGTTCACCTGGGGTTTGCGGGAAAGCATGGCATTCATGCCTTCATCGGCCTGGCTGCGCTTGGCGTAAGGCTTGCGGACGCCGGGCTTGCCGCCCTTGAATCCAGGCCTGTCGCTCTTGAAGCCGGGCTTGTCGCTCTTGAAGCCGGGCTTGCCGCTTCTGAATCCGGGCTTGCTGCTGCCGCCGAAGGACGGCTTGCCATAGCCGCTCTTGCGGGGACGGTCTTCGCCATCTCGGCGGGGACGGTCGCTGCTATAGCTGCGATGCGGTCTCTCACCGGAATCGAAGCTGCGGCTGGTGCTGTAATCTACTTTTTCTGCATGGCCTTCTGCGGGCCTGCGAACGATACGTTTTCTCGTACCTCTTTTGTTGTCTTCCATAATGCTTTACGACTCACGTCGTTACTTTAATTTGAAAATGTATGTAATGGTTCCTGTCTGTACGGCAGGTGCGTTTGCGTCCATATTGAAGTGGGCCTTCATGGCAGCTATGCGTGCTTCGTTCCATAGCTTTCTGTCGGCTACCGTGGTGCCCTCGGCTCCGGGAACGGCTTCTATTACCGTGCCGTACTGATCCACTTTCACTTGTACTACCACCGTACCATCTGTCTGGGTATCATAGGTGGGAAGTGTGAGGTTCCCCTCAACATTGCGTCCTTTCACGTGCGCGTTGGCGCTACCCTCAGTTTTGCCCTCGGGCGTATTGCCGTCGGGTTGTCCGGCCTTGAAGCCTTCCGTAGCCTCGGCCGCACTGTGCGGCGCGGTGGCGTTGTTTTCCTTGGCGCTCATCCCCGGGAACAGGGCCCGGCGGTCCAATTCCGGCTGGGCCGGCGGGGCAGGGGTCTCCACGTCTCCGTGAGGGTCCGGCTGCGCCTGTTGCGTCACGTTGGGCCGATCGTTCACCGTGGGGGCTTCGGCCTTCTGCACCAGCTCAACCTCCCGCTCCAGATCAATTTCTTCGGCCTGGGGCTGGCGCCCCACCTTGGTTTGCATAGGCTTCACCTGCAATTCTTCCTCTTCGAACTCGATGAGCAGCGAAGTGCGCTCCGGCGGCGGAGGGTCCAGGTAGGTGAGGCCGCTGGTGAGCAGCACTACCAGAGCCAGGGCATGGACGCCCAGCGTAGCCAATACGCCGGTGACGTTTGCGGTCTTCTCCCGCTTTTCCCTTGTGCGCTGGTAGGGTTGCATCGTTATTCGGGTTGCGTAGCCAGAATCACTTTATAGTGGTTACGCTTGGCTATATTCATTATCTGTACCACTTCTCCCACGGGGACCGTCTGGTCGCTGTAGATGGAGAAGGTGGGATCCTCTTCCTGGGAAAGAAGGTCAATCAGTTCTTCTTCCACGACCTCGTACGGAACGGGCTCCTTGGAACCGTTCACGTGGTAGGTGTAGACATCGTCTCCCCAGTCCTTGATGCTCACGCTCACGGTGGCCTTGGCGTTTACCTGGCCCGTGCTTTTGGGCAGCAGGAGCTTGAGGGCGTTGGGGTTGATGAGCGTGGAAGTCACCAGGAAGAAGATGAGCAGCAGGAACACGATATCCGTCATGCTGGATACCGAGAACGAGGCGTCTACCTTGGTGTTTCTCTTCAGTGCCATAGACTATTCCTCTCCGGGTTCGTTCAGGACAATGTCAATGAACTCCATGGTAGAACTTTCCATCTTGTACACCAGGTCGCTAACCTTGGAGGTGAGCCAGTTGTAGCCGAAGTAGGCGATGATGCCTACCACCAGGCCGCCCACGGTGGTGAGCATAGCCGTATAGATACCGTCGCTCAGGAGGGTGATGTCAATGTTGTTGCCGGCCTTGGACATGTTGAAAAAGGCCTTGACCATACCCAGCACGGTACCCAGGAAACCAATCATGGGGGCGCCGCCGGAGATCATGGCCAGGATGGGCAGGCCTTTTTCCAGTCGTGCCACTTCCACGTTGCCGATGTTCTCGATGGCGCTCTGGATATCGGCCATGGGACGACCCATGCGGTGGATACCCGTCTCGATCATGCGGGCCACCGGGTTGTCGTACTTCTGGCACAGGGTAAGGGCGCTCTTGATTTTACCCTGGTTCATGTAGTCGCGGATGTCCTGCATGAAGTGGGGGTCGATCTTGGAAGCGTTCTTGAGAGTCCACCATTTGCGGCCGATGAGGTAGATGGCCAGGAAGGAAAGGGCCAGCAGTACCCACATGAGGGGACCGCCCAGGGTGAACATGGACCAGAGGCTGGCGCTCATCTGGGTGGGTTGAGCGGGAGCAAGTGCCTGCGCAACCTGCCCGAGCGTGTCTGTCTGAAGGAGTTGGAATACCATATTCTTGTTTTTAATACAATCAAAACTAACTTGCAAAGATACAAAAAAAAGTACCTTTTTACAAAAGGGCAGTCTTGGCTCGCTCTTCGAAAGACTACCATCTCGTTTTTTTGCGAATGCGGTGTTTTAATTGGGAGGGTAGATTGAAACGGCAAAAAGTGAAACCAGGATGAAAGAGCGCCGTTTTTTGCATGTGTGGCGTGTTTAATTAGACAGCTTTGGACTTGATGGGGGGGGTAATAAATGTATATTTGCCAGGCCGGAAAAGGCAAAAATTAAACCCCATAAATATGAAAAACGATAACCTTGACAAGATGATTTACGAGACGCCGGTCGTTTCGACGCTTCTCCTGGCTCCACGGCAGATTCTTTGTGACTCTGCTAATCCTCCACGTCGTGCTACTCTTGATTCCTGGAATGAAGAAGTAATTGATTAAAACGTCACTGCTATGAAAAAGATTATTTATGTTCTCATTGCGGTAGCCGTTGCCGCCGTTTCCTGCACTAAGGAGGATGAATCCGTTATTTCCCCCAAGGAGGGCGAAGGTACCGCCCAGGAGGAAGTCAATATTGCCCGTTATGTGACTTTTTCTGCCAGTACGCCTCTAACCAAGGTGGCGCTGGACGGACAGGGTGACGGCCAGCATAATGCGGCTTGGGAAGCGACCGATTATAATAAGGTCATGCTTGTTTGGAATGATAATGGCACGGCCAAGACCGTTCGGTCTACAGCCATCAGCATTGACGGAGGGAATACTTCCCAGGCAACCATTACTTTTGGCATTCCCGAAGAGGATGTGACCAGTTACGATACCGCCACTGAACTGTATGCCGTTTATCCGTATGCTAAATTGAACAATAATGTCTCTTTTGTAGATGGAAAGCTGGCGGTTGTTTTCAAGAATACGCAAAATGCCGGCACTTCCTTCTCGGATGCTGCCTGGTATGCGGCCAAAACGACCAAATCGGTAAATCTTTTTACTTTCCATCCCATTTCTATGGTAATCCAGTTTACCTTGAATGGATCGAAGCTGACTAATGCGAACAGGGTGTACATTCGTACCGTTAACGGAGATATGCATAGGCTTTATGGGAAGGCCGCCATCACCTTCAACGACGGAGAGGGGTATCCCCTTACCATGGCGCCCGTGTTATCGGAAGGTAAATCCGATGGGGCAGGCAATGTCACGTACATCCCTAAGGTCGGGAGTACTCATGGAACCGGCACTTTTTATGTCCCTATTCCGGGATATGGAACCAATTATACTTATGAGACTGGGAAAACATCTCCAGGGCAGGCAGAGAACGGATTTATCATTCAAATCAGGAATAGAGAAGAGGGCAAGTCAAGTGACGATTACCCCATTCCTGCCGCATATTACGCCGCCCAGATAACCCAGACTGCTGGAAAGATCTATAAAATCACCAACCCTGTGGAGAATAAGGTATATGACAATTATTATGTTGCACGGGAGCCAAAGGGGACCGGTGACGGGCTCAGTGAGGAGAATGCGGCAACGCTTGCCAACCTGAAAACTAATGTCCCGGCATTCAAATACAGTGGTAATATCGCCGGTGCCCTTCTGCTCAACGGCGTCACCATCAATTATCTTGGTGACGAAACGGCTTATTCAGATCCTATCGGAGTCTTCAATACAAACGGTTCCGCACCCGCACATTCCTACTCCATTGTGGGTGGCGTAGGCGGCGGTACCACCACCTTCACAACCACCTCGTCCGCAACATTCAACGCCGCAAAGGCCACGGTTAACATCCGCGACATCACCTTCTCCGGCTGCAGCACGGCCGCGGCGGTATCCGTCTCAAACGGAAACATTAATTTCACTGATGTTTCTTTCACAGGATGTGAGGCAAAGGCCCTCGATGTTTCGGGTGGCACCGTTATGGTAACAGGAGGCGGCTTCTCCAATTGCACTACATATGAGGCCGTCAATGTCAGCGCAGGCACGCTAAAACTTTATGGTACCACCATGAGCGGGAACACCGCCAGAGCCATGTATATTACAGGCGGCACCATCGTGGCCGGGGACAATACTGACGTAGATCCCGTTGTTCCCTGCCAGTTTACCGGAAACGATAAAACAGAGGATTCGCCGTCCGAATCATCCAAGCATGGTGGTGTGCTGTTCATCTCTGGAGGAAGCAGTACCGACGCCTCATTCAGCAACTGCACCTTCGACAATAATTCGAATGCGGACAATGACGGCGGGGTAATACTGACTACCGATGCGTCCACAAAAGCATCGTTTATATCCTGCACCTTCACCCGCAATTCGGCAAAAGATGGCGGCGTCGCTCTTACCGAGGGAGGAAGCGTACAGTTCAATGACTGCACGTTCGGAGGTTCCAATGACGAAAAGAATACAGCCACCTCTTGGGGCGCCGTATTCTATAATACCAGTGCGCCAGAACTTGAGCTAACAGTTGATGGCGGAGAAATATCGTATAACAGTGCTACGAATGGCAGTGTATTGCGTACGTCTCAGGCCTGCACTGTCACTTTCAAGGACGTAAACATTCTTAACAACAAAGCAACTGGCGGCAATGGAGTTATCAATAATTCTGCCGCTGCAATAAGATTCTCGGGATGCACTGTATCTGGCAATACCTCTACAGGTAATGGCGCAGTCGTGAATATGTCTGGAGGATCTCTGAAAGCCGACAATACAAATTTCATATCAAACTCGTCGAAGGTCGGCAAGGGCGGTACGGGAGCTGTGCTGTATTGCTCTCAAGACGTTACCGGATCTCTGTATTTCACGAATTGTAGGTTCATCTCCAATACGGGTAAAAATAATGGCGCCATCATTCATCTTGCCGCTGCTGCTGGTGATAATGCTGCCAACCGCGTTTTCGCCCTGAACAATTGTTTGTTTTATGGAAATTCCGGAACTACGGATGGAAACAATGGCACTATCAATGCCAACGCCGCCAACCTCATCATCCTGAATTCCACACTGATTGACGGCACAATGAACTGTGTTATCCGCACCGGTACACCTACGACTTACGGCAGTGATCATATCTTGATTGCCAATAATATCATTTCAAGTGAAACGACAGGAGGTTACAGTTTCAACCCTTGCAACACATCATATTTGATAAAGACTAGCGGATATAACCAGTATAGTGCTTACAATACCGATATTGCGTCGTTCACCGGTTACACCATGAGCGATAATGATAATAAGATTCTGACCACTCTGCCTACATTCACCTATACTGCGCCCGCCGCAGAAAATGACTACACCTGGAGTTGGACCAATTCGGCAACAACTGATAAAATGGTTTCGGCCGCTACATTGGAAGGTCTGATGAAGGGTACGCCCGAAGCGACCTTCCTCACATGGCTCAAGAGCATTGAGTACCCCAAAGGTAATGCGTGGGAAGTGGATCTTTACGGGACCAAACGTACCAGCAGTGCCTACTGGCCCGGCTGCTATCAGAACGATTAGGCTCCCTACCTGCAACCCTTCCATCCCCCGCGGCCGGTGAGGCCGCGGGGGATGTTTGTATCAGGCAAAGCTTACAACCGGGAAATGCGATTTTCCAGGAGTTGACGATAAGCGGTTTTCAGATGTTCTGGCAGAAAGGATTGCCCGATGAGGTTTTGCCAGGCGGGGAGGAAACTCTTCATCCGTTCAATCATCTTTCCGGCAACAGCCGCAGAAGACGTCATTTACATAGATTCCGGCCTGTTTCATCATTCAATCTCCTTCTTTACTGGCCCAAGACAATCCCCAAACAGAGCCAGGACATCGTTCACCTTATCCATTCGCAATGTCTGTTTGCCTTGCTCCATGTCTCTGACAAAACGAAGGCCTACACCGGCACGCCTGGCCAGTTCTACCTGCGAAAGACCGTTTTTCTTCCGTCTTTGCTTGATATGTTCTGATAGCGTCATTTTATTATACCTAATCGGGTACAAAGATAATGAATATATTTTATATTATACCCAATAGGGTATAATATAAAGAAAGCCTAGATGTGTTTCTTTCAATAGAAACAGTTTAATCTAAAAGTCAATAGCCTTCGCGCAAATGTGCTATACAGGGGTATGAGGGCGGTCATTCAGTGTAAATGAAGGTTTAATTCTGCTTTCCTGGCGCGCGTGCATGTGTGCATTTTAGCTACATTTGTGCAAACACTAAAACTGAGTTATGAAGAAGATAGTTCTGATCGCTGCTACTATTTGCGCCTGCGCCTGTGCACACAAGGAAGAACCCGTAAATGAGGGCCCGAAGGCCATTGTCACCTTTGGTGCCAGCGCCCCTGTACCGGATGCCAAGGTTGCCATTGACGGGGAAGGGAAGGCTACGTGGGTAGCTGGCGACAAAATCACTATCTATTACGACGGCGGCAGCGTGACTGCTACCGCGCAAAGCGGCGGAAGCGCCTCCACTACCTTTGAAACCGATGAGGCCATCCCTACCGACAAAGCTGTGTATTGCGCCGTATATCCATCTACCCGCAATGCAAACTTTGACGGAAGTGATGTAACTGTGGATTTTACCCAGGGGAACGAAGCCGGCACCCTGGCCTGCAGCGCCATCTGTACGGCAAAAACTACCACCTGCGGCGGCACACTTGCCTTCCACAATGCAGGCGCCATGATTAAATTCACAACCACCAGCGCCAAAATTCACGAGGCAAGATTTTACGGAGATAACGGAAATGTCTATACCATAGTGGGCAGCAATTCCGATGACCGTGTACGCTATGGTGCCGGCACCTACTACGTGCCCATTCCCGCGGGAGAGTCGGTATCTGGCTTTTCTCTTCGCCTCAAAAACTACGACGGCGAGGATTATCCCGCCTTCTACCGTCCCGCCAGCCGCACTTTTGAAGCCGGCCATATCTACAACGTGGGAACTCAGGAAGAAAAAGTGTTTGGCGCCGATGCAGGCGGCAGCGCTTCCTTCCGGCTTATGTCATTCAATATCCTGAGGGCCGATCTAAAAATTGATGATAAAAATTGGACCGACGGCCGCCGGGAGGCCTGTATCGCCATGCTGGAGGCAAATGCACCCGATATTCTGGGCCTCCAGGAATGTACGTCTACCCAGCGCAATGATATTCTGGAGGTCTTCCCCCAGTACGGTGCCGTGGGCATATCCGTTAATGGCAGTAAAATTGCGGCTTACCCTGCTGTTAGCTCCAACCCCATCCTTTACAATGTGAATAAATTCACGCTGGAAGCTTGGGGGACTTTCTGGCTCAGCGAAACACCGGACACTCCCAACTCATATACCTGGTACTACGACAAGCCCCGCACGGCCACCTGGGCGCGTTTCAAAGTGAAAGGCCAGAACCGACGGCTGGTATATGTATGCCTTCATCTTCAGGATAACAACTCTTCTATCCAGGCGGCTTATAAAGGGCAAGAATCCAAATATGGGCTCCTCTGTCGCGGACTGGAAATGGGCGTTGTCACGGATAAGCTCTCATCTATCAATCCGGACGGTTATCCCATGATTATCTGCGGAGACTTTAATTCCAACGGAACGGAGGATTATTATGACACCCTGCGTTTTACTGACGGCTTCTCCCTGGCACGCCTAAGTGCCGGCACCAGTGATACCGGATCAACGCATACGGGTGGCTATATCTTCGACAACATCTTCTACAAGGGCTTTACGGCCTTCCGCTTTGTGGTGGACCGCACTACGTACAATGAAGTCAGGGGCTCTGACCATTACCCTGTTTACTGTGATTTCTGTTTCTCCGATACCCCAGCTACCCTGGATGGTTGGGAAGAGGTGGATTTATAAAAAATGCGTATATTTGAGCATGCGGAAAGTCTGTTTCATACATTTCTGTCCCCTCCTCGTACTCTTTTTGGCCTTTTCCTGTGCCCAAAATCCCTATGCACAGCTGGACAGTATCCTGGACCGGCACGATGAGATAGAAGCGGCGGTCCGCTTTAAAACAGACTCGCTCCGCAAGTGTTTTGATCTGGCTCCTACTCCGGAGCGGCGCTGGGAGTGCGCCGAAGATTTGTATGAAGAATGGCGTCATCTGAATCTGGATTCTTGCGCATATTATACCCGTATGATGCTGCTGTACGACGGGCAGGATTCCAGCCGCATTCTTCGCAGCAAAGCAGCCCTCGTGCGTACCCTGGTGAGGGCAGAACGCCTTCAGGAGGCCGATTCTGTCTTCAAGTCCATCACGCTGCCGCCGGATGCGTCTCCTAAAGACTGCGAAGCTTATTTCTACTGTGCCGACCGCCTGACCAACCAGCAGGCCCCCGGAAACAGGGCCAGCCTTGCACCGCAGGTGAGGGCACTTGCGCAGGAGTATATGCGCCGTGACAGTTCCTCCGTAAAGGCGAAGCTTTTGCATGTGAAGGCCCTTCGCTATGAAGGGAATCAGCCCCAGGCCATTGCCTATGCACTTTCCCTGCATCCAGAGCAGATGACGGACATTTATGACGTGTCGTCCTATTACATGGCCCTGGCCTCACTCTGTCTGGAGATGAATGATGAGGAGAATGCCATGGAATATGCCACAAAGTCGGCATGTGTGGATCTGAGCTGTGGCATGAACGATTACTTTTCCCTGTACATCCTGGCTGAGTTGTTGTTCCGCGACCGTGACAAGCATCGTGCAGCGCGCTATATAAACCGGGCTGTCCAGGATGCTCTGGCCTATAATTACCCACTTGGAGTGCGCCGCAGTGCCCGTGCTTCTGCCGTAATGAACGACACTATTCATCAAATGAACCGGAACCGGCGCATTATCCTTACGGTGGGTATTACCCTGGTGAGTATTTTTCTGGCAGGCGCCCTGTTTCTGCTCTGGCTCAACAGGCGGATGCTAAGGAGAGTGCAGCAGGTAAACCGTATGTACAAAGCTTCCCAGCAGGCCCTTCGCAGCGTTTCCCTTATCAAAGACAAGATGCTGGGAGAGTATATGGCTCTGTCCAGCGAATACATTTACAAAGTAGACGAAAACCGTTCCCGCTACCGTAAGATCCTCAAGGAAAAGGGACCGGAGGCCCTTATGACCGTATTCCGCGAGCCCGCCTTCGCCGATGGAGAGTTCCCGCATTACTGGAATAATTTCGACAAGATTTTCCTGGGTATTTTCCCGGATTTTGTAGCCAAGGTTAACCGGCTCATGAAACCGGATTCCCAGTTTGTGACAGAGAGCCCAGGAAGCCTCACTACAGAACTCAGGATTCTGGCCTTGATTCACCTGGGTATCACAGATAGCAAACGCATCTCTGTCATCCTTCATATTTCCAAGGGAACTGTATATACCTATCGCTGCGTCATGCGGCAGAATTCTCTCTCTCCCGACACGTTTGAGGAGAATATCCTTAAAACAGAGTTTTAATTCGACCGTTTTCATAAGAATCGCAGAAGGGGCGATTAAGCGCCTCTAGGGGCTATTTTATGGTTTTAATAGACTTGACAACAGTTTAATTGACATTTTTCCTTATTCCATTACACCTTAATATTAAATAACTTCGTGGAAAACTGAGCCAATAACCAATACACATCGATATGTCGAAACAAAACACATTTATCAAAGAAAGGGAAACTTACCGCGCCCCTCTGGTAGCGGTGTATTCCCTGCAGCCTACACAGATGCTCTGTGCATCTGGGGAGGGGAGCATTGACGACATGCAAATAGACGATCCGCTCAATCCTTTCCCTGCTCCGTTGTTCGATTCCGATTTCAGTCTGTTTTAGGAGGATACTGCCATGAGAAAAACAATTTACTGTTTGACTTTTGCTTTGCTTGCGCTGATGTCCTGCAGCAAAGAAACAGATGTGGAACATGGTCAAGGTGCATCTCAAGAGATGGTGTCCTGGACTTTCGATGCCGGTTTGCCTACTACAAAAACCACTCTTGACGGCGCGTCCGTAAAATGGGAAGAGGGAGACGAGATTGACCTGTGGTATTTGAATGCCAATGACGAACCTACTTGTGTTGTCGGAACCGCCGGCAGTGCCGGCGCCACCACCAAATTCACAGCTTCCCTCCCCGTGGGAGACGCCCCGGATCACTTCTGGGCAGCGTATCCTAAGGGAACTGGCTATTTGAGCTATGTGGAATCTGCGGAGAAATTCTCCATTATTGTGAATCGCTCCAAGATGGACGGTTCGTTCAAGAAGGCCAATATTATGGCAGCTTATTCTACGGCTGCTGCCGGCTCCTTCGCTTTCAAGCATGCGGTGGGTATTGTGAAAGTTGAACTTCCTGCAGGCGGTGTCATCACGCATGATGCGGTTGATTACACGATTACCACCATCCGTATTAAGGGCAAGGAAACCTCTATTGCAAGTGCCGGTGTGGCCGAGGTTACAACTGACGGCACCGCCGTTACTGGTTTTGGAGAGCCTGCCGCACTTACTATTGGAGAGGGTGACGACAAAGAGGAGTACAAGAAGGTTATGAGTGCAACTGTAGACCTTACCGATGAAGTGAGGACTGCAGGCGTGGCCTATATCCCTTCGTTCCCCGGAGAATTGACGAATGGTTTTGCTCTTCGCTATTACGCGGAAGAAGGCCATATCCCGGCTCTGCTCACAGGAGATACGCCTTATACCATCTCCCGCGGTCACGTGCTCCCTATCGTGGAGTCTTCTTCCAAGATTGTGTGGGACTACTATGTGTCGTCCGACGGTACCGGAGACGGGAAGAGCGAGGCAAATCCTATGTCCCTTGCCGACCTGCAAACCATGATTACCAATGGCAAGGATTACATGTTTCTGGCCAACCAGCTAACCGGCACCACCTTCCACTTCAAGAAGGAAACCTATACACTCAGCAGTCAGTTCACCTTCCCCGCATATGGCGAGATGACCCGAATCATCTGGGACGGACAAGGCGCCGTCTTGGATGGAGCTGAAGCTACTGGCATTCTTAATTTTACCGGTAAGAACCTGGGTTTCCTGGCCAGCGGTTTTACTCTTCAGAACGGCAAAACCAGTAACGGAGCGGCCATCAATGTGTCTGTAGGAACGGTTGCAGATGATAACTTCTACGCGGATTTTAAGGACTGTCTCATTACGAATAATGTGGCAACAGCGAATGGTGGAGGCGGTGCTGTCTTAATAGCAACAGCTGTTAGGAACGGCCAGCTTCGATTCAACAACTGCTCCTTCACCGGCAATAAGGCTACCCACGCCAGCGGCGGCAACGGTGGTGTCCTCTATACCGCTAACGGAACCATGGCGGTCCTGTTCAACAAGTGCTCTTTCAAGGGGAACACCGGCACGGCGAACGGCATGCAAATCTACATGAACGGTTCTGCCGCAAGATTGGGTATGAACAACTGTACAATCAATGCCGGAACGGCAAAGGTGGGCAACGGCAGTGCCATAACCTGCAAGGGTTATTCGGTGATTGCCAATTCCACCATCTGGAGCAGTTCGGCTGGCATGGGGAACTGGGGACAAATCGCCCTAGGCTGTGCAAAGGCCAATGAAAAACAAAACGGTGCCAAGGTGATTAATTCTCTTGTCAAGAATAAGGATGCCACCTATGCCTCTTTCTTCTTTAATGAAAAATATTACCAAAACTTGGACTATTGTCTTTACACACCGTATAAAGAGTCCACAGGTGATCTAACCGGGATGTATACTATCAAAAATTCCCTCCCGATTGAGGACGATGGTCTGGGAACTAAGGCTGAAAAAAGCGAAAAGGTAAATGACGTCAGTCTGGTTTACTACACCTTCACCCAGGACTTCAGCTCTTCCATGACATTCCCCACCCTTGAACAGGTCCGTGCCGCCATTAAGGGAACTACCTCCATCGGCCCGCTGTTCCTGGCATGGTTGGATACTATCGAGGGATCATTATCCACTGACATTACCGGCTATGACCGTGATGCCAACGCCTCTCATCCCGGTTCCTGGCAAAAGCGTTAAAGCATGCGTCTGAAGTTGCGCTCACTCCTTATCCTGGCGGCGGGGATCGTCCTTGCCGCCGGGATGGTGTGTGCGTGCGGGAAGGGAACGGAGGAGGACACCGGAGGCATCGAAGAGCCCACGCCCAAGAAGGAAGAGATTCCCGTCACCGAGATTTCATCGCTCCGCGTCATGTCCTTCAACATCCTGCGCGGAGACCTGCAGGGCCCCGACCACCTCTGGGCTGTGAGGCGCGAAGCCTGTCTGGACATGATCGCCCAGGAAAGCCCCATGCTTTTCGGCTTGCAGGAATGCACCTGGACGCAGCGTCGGCACATTCTGGGGAGCAACAGCCTCCTGGACGCCGTGGGCGTAGCCGTGAACGGACAGACCAAAGACTACACCAACGTCTCGTCAAACCCTATCTTCTGGCGCAAGGACATCCTCACCCTCAAGGAGTGGGGGACCTTCTGGCTCAGTGATACCCCGGACGCCATAGGCAGCATTACCTGGAACGGATCCAAGCCCCGCACCTGCACCTGGGCGCGTTTTACCGTGCGCTGCACCGGCAAGAATCTCTTTTATTTTAATGCGCACATTGAGAATGCCTCCGGAGAGGACACCAAGAAAAAGAGCATAGCCCTCATCATCGAGCGCATCAAAGAAAAAAACCCGTCCTGGACCCAGCCCATCCTCTTTGGAGGAGATCTTAACAGTGCCGCCGACAAGAACTGCCTAAAGGCCTTGTTCTCCTACCTGGACCTGGCATCGGCCACCTGCCCAGAGACCGACAAGGGGCGCACGCTCAACACCTTCAAGGAAACGGGGACCTCCGTTCTGGACCATCTTTTCTTTAATGGCAGCCAGCTCAAAGGACTCAAATTCTGGGTAGACCGGAATCCCTATAAGAACGTAACCTATATTTCTGACCATTATCCTATTTTCTGTGAACTGGAATTCAATTAAACTTGCGCTTCCGCTGCTGCTTCTGGCAGCGGTGGCTTGCCGGAAAGAGGTGCCTGCCAGCCCCGTGAACGAAGGCGGCGACGCCGTCCTTACCGTGCGGCTGCCCGGCGCCGTAACCAAAACCCAGCTGGGCGCGAAACAGGAAGGGAAGTATCCTACCCTGTGGCAGGAAGGCGACTGCCTGCAGCTCAATGGCTACAGCTCGCTGCCTCTGGGATCAGCCGATGCCGGAAAGAACTCGGCTCCCTTTATTTTCCGCGACGGACTGTCCAGCCCCTTCAACTTCCTGTATCCCGTGACCGGCGAGGCCGACCTTGTGGTTTTTCCCGCCACGCAGTACTATGCATCCGGGAGCTTTGATCCGCAGGCAGTCCCCATGTGGGCCACCAGCGAAACCTACACCAACGTAGACCTCCATCACTTCTCTTCCCTTGTGCGCATCAGCATCACGTCCCAGACGAGCCGGGTGCTTAGCAGCGTAACCCTTATTGCGCTGGGCGGCGAACCGCTGAGCGGCTCCTTCCGGGCCGGCACCGACGGGAAAGGCGCCTTTGACGGCAGCCTCACCGCAGAAGAAGGGGAGGCCGAGGTGGTTCTGTCCTTTGGAAGCGAGGGGCTTCCCGTTGCTGCCGGAGAGACGGTGCCCGTTTATATCGCCGTCCCGCAAGGGGAATATGCGAGCGGCTTCAAGGCTGTCGTGAAGACAGCCGCCTACGAGTACCGGCTCCTGAACTTCTTCTCCAAGGGTCGCAGTCTGGAGCCCGGAAAAGTGCTGGAATTTCCCGATAAGGACTTTGATGATCTTCATGTGGTTTGGGAGTATTATGTGTCGGCCACGGGTACAGGCGAAGGCTTTTCCGAGGAGGATCCCATGTCTGTCGACGCCATGGTAGCGCTCCTGTCCAATCCCGAAAACGCCGCCCGCCTGGACGAAGCTACGTTCCACTTCACTGCAGGGACGCATCTGATTGGCGCGCCCATCGTCCTTCCCGGCAAGGATATTTACCAGCAGGATGTAACCTACACCATCACCGGTGACAAACAGGCCATCCTGGACGGTGGCGGAGTCAGTCAAATCTTCCTGGTGAGCCAGGACAACAGCCATGTGACTGTCAAGGACCTGGTTCTCACCCATGGCTCTTCCTCCGAGAGCGGTGGCCTGGTAAGCGTCCAGCACAGCGGTCCGCTGTTCGAGAAATGTTCCTTCACCAACACCCAGTGCAACAATACTGGCGGTGCAGTGCGCGTCAGCGGGGCCGATGCAGGTAAAGCTTATTTTCAGGACTGCGGTTTCTCCGGCGTCAGCGGCACCAACGGTGGGATGGTTGTGATTACCAACGCAGGTACCGAGGGCTACTTTACCCGCTGCACTTTTTCGGGCGGCACGGCCTCCAGCGGCGGCGGTGTCTTCTATATCACCAACGGTACCACCACTCTGGACCACTGCACGCTGGATGGAAACAAGGCCAAGGACGGTGGTGCCATTTCGGCCACCAACGGGACTGTGCTTCTGAACGACTGCACTTTCTCGTACAATACGGCTACCGGAAATGCCGGCGCCATCTATACGGCTGACAAGCAAAAAGCAGTGTACTACATCAACGGCTGTACCTTCCTGGATAACACGGCCCTGACCAACGGGTATGCTATTTACCTGAATACCCAGACGGCCGGTAATGTAGCTCACCTGTGCGTGAACAATTCCACTTTCTACAATACCCAGGATATGACTGGCAGCAATGCCTCCCTGGTATGTAACAAGGGAAAAAGCTTGATTCTGAACTCCACCTTCTACGGAAAGACTTCCAGGTGGGGAACTTTTGCACTGGGCTGCCACAAAAACCATGGAGACCAACACGGATGTCTGCTCCTGAACAGCATCTTTGTGAATACCACTTCGGGGAAGCCGTCCATTTACCAGACGGGCGGCAACTACTGGGCCGAGGCCAAGAACTGCATCAGTTCCCTGAACGCAGAGAATACTCAGTTCACCGTTACCGACTGCATTTCCACCATGCCTTCCCTGGTTTGGGACGGAACCCTTTTTACCTGGAACGGTGAAACCCACCTCAAACAGCTGTCAGAGGCCGATATAAGGGCAATTCTGTCAGATGAAGACTATCAGCTCGGTGCTGCATTCCTTGTGTGGCTCGATCAAATTGACGCTTTGGGGGTGGACCAGCGGGGCGTTTCCCGTACCGGTTACATCTGGGCAGGATCTTATCAGAACTAGCCATGAAGAGAGTGTTTACAGCCCTGGCGGCCCTTGCCGCCCTGCTCTCCTGTACACAGCGATATGTGCCCAAGGAGACCAATTATTACGTAGATGATGCCGGGACCTGCCTCTTCACAGCTGAGGTGGAGCAACTCTCTGGCGAAGAATGGACTTGGAGCGCCGCCTGCAGCAAGGTGGGAGTCTATGCCGACGATGCCGCCAATGTGGTGTTCCAGCCCCGCGTGGCTTATGACGGGACCACCGGCAGGGCCCAGCTCATGGGACCAGCCGTGAAAGGGCAGGCCTATGCCTATCTTCCTTACCGCAAAGGAGGCAGCTCCGCCGCCCAGGAAGGTTGCCTGGAATTGCCCCTTGAGCAGTCCTATTGCACGGATGCCGTCTCCCAAATCGAGATGAACACCCCGGTGCTGGTAGCTGCCGCCGACGAAAACGGTCATTTTGACTTCCGTTACCTGTGCGGCGCCCTGCACATAAAGGTAAAAATAGAATTTTTGGAAAAGGCGGAACGCCTTACCCTCACGGCCAACGAGCCCGTAGGTGGCTATATGCACGTGGTGAGCCGTTCTTTTATCCAGGAGAGTTACTCGGTGAGCGTTGTGGGAATTGACCTTCCCTGCACTGAAAGTAACCCGCTGGATGTATGGGTGATGCTCCCTGAGGGGACCTTCACCGGTTTGTATGTCACCGTGGCCGGTGCGACGGAGTCCATCTCTACAGTCCTGGAGGGGGAGGTCTGCATTAAGGCGGGAGATGAGACCGAAGCCGTAGCCCAGGAAAAGAAGAACGATTATCATGGAAGTGACTTTGACGCAGAAGAGGTAGATTATGATTAAGAAAATGTTGCTGACCGCTGCAGTGATATTGGCTGCAGCCTGTTCCCGCGAGATTCTCTCTCCTACAGGCAAACTGATAGGGGAGGTAACCGTCGAATCCGAAGCCGGGGATATTCCTGTGCTTATCGAGGCTACCGGTGTTTGGAGGGCCGCATCCCTCTCGGACTGGATAACAGTAGATGACGCCTGGCACCGGGATACCTACTCGGTCGTGTTGCACTACGGTTCCAACCAAAGCGTAGAAGGCATGCACCGGAGCGCCCGTACAGGCTTTGTTATTATTGAAACGGCCGACGGGGCCGAGTGTGATACCCTCGCTGTGCATCAAAAGGGATTGGAGTTATGAGAAAGACCGTATTTTGGGTTATCCTGGCAGTGACCGGAGCCCTCTCCTCCTGCAAGAAAGATGTGGTCATCGACCACCATGTATCGGCCGAGTTTCCAGCACAGGAAATCCTGGAGCCGGTGTCGGTCCTCTTCTCCGACAGCGGCGATGCCGACATCCGGATTGCCTCCGATGGCTCTGTAAATAGTTCCCTCGATGGCATTGTTACCGAAATGCTCTCCGGTGGCGAGTATTTGCTACGCTACAGGAGCCTGGCTCTGGTTTGGGGCAGCAGCCCCGACGTGGAAGATCTTATGGAAGAAAGTTTCTGGACAGAGCCTTCCCTTCAATGGATTGTCTATACCGATTCCTGGGCTGGCCCTTTACGGGATTGCGGCTTTGTAGATTGTTTTACTGCCCGCGGGCTGGAAGCGACGGAGGACCTTTTCCGCCTTTATGCCGGGAGCGCTGTCTATGACAAAATCAGTGGCCTCGGTGCCAATCCTACCGTTTTCACCGTTAAAGTAAAGGAGGACGTTCAATGAGAAGATTCGTATCAGCAGGGCTGGCCCTTCTTCTGGCCCTTTCCCTCCATGCTCAGCAGCAGCGCGTGGTAAACGGCCAGGTGGTGGGCGAAGATGGTGTCCCCGTACCCGGCGTGACCGTGATGAAGCAGGGAACCAGCCAAGGCGTGATGACTGACGCCGAAGGCCGTTACACCCTTCAGGCAAACAGCTTCGATGTGTTCATCTTCAGCTGTCTGGGATACCAGGAAGCCCGGGAGAGCGTGAACGAGCGCAAACAGATTAACGTAGTTCTTAAAAACGATATCCAGGTCCTGGATGACGCTGTTGTCATCGGTTATGGCACCCAGAAAAAGAGTGACCTCACCGGCAGCGTGGGCATCGTGAGCATGGAGGAAATCATTTCTCCGGCAACCGCCAGCACTGATCAGGCTCTCCAGGGCCGCGTGGCCGGCGTGGATATCCTAAGCGGCGGCGGAGAACCCGGCGAGGGCACTTCCATCCGTATTCGCGGCACCCGCTCCATATCGGCCTCCAATGACCCGCTCATTGTGGTGGACGGTGTTGTAGATGCCGTGGAGAGCTTCTCTGACATCAATCCCGACGACATCAAGAACATTACGGTGCTCAAGGACGCCTCCTCTACGGCTATCTATGGTGCCAGGGGATCTAACGGCGTTATCCTGGTCACCACCAAAGGCGGAGATACAGGTTCCAAGGTAGCCATCACCTTCAGCGCCAGCGTGGGTATGAGCGAGCTTCCCCGCAAGCTGGACATCATGAATGCCACCGAATTTGCCCAGTTCAGAAATGACTACAAGTTAAGCTCGGGCAATGCAAAGGTGACCACTCCACAGATGAGCGGCAAATATCCCTTTGAAGACCCTTCGGCGTACGGCAGCGGAACCGACTGGCAGGATGTGCTCACCCGCAAGGCCCTGCAGCAGGAGTACAAGGTGTCCATGAACCACGGCGACTCCAAGTCCCACACCTTTGCCTCTTTCGGCTACGAGAAACGGGACGGTATTGTGATAGGGACCGGCATGCAGAAGTTCACATCCCTGCTCAAGCTGGACCGCAAGATATTCCCCTGGCTGCTGGTGGGCGCCCGTATCAATTTTGCTGCGCGCCGCAACGACCGCAACTCGGTGACCATCAATGGCGTGGGGAACGGCTCGGCCGTATGTCTGAGTCCGCTGGTGGGTCCCGAGGATGCCTGGAACCGGTATTCCGACGAAGGCGGCAGCGGCGGCGCTGTTTACAACAGCCCTTATCTCATTGCCACGCGGGCCACCAATTACGTGAATATCCGCTACCTCAATCTGGCTCCATGGGTAGAGATTACGCCGGTGAAGGGGCTGGTCTTCAAGAGCGTTTTCTCGGCCAGTTGGACCGACAACGACGCTTACTCCTATTCTCCGGCCTCCATGCCGCTGGCCCAGGTGCGGAAGACCGGCGGAACGGCCTACCGCGGCACCGACAACCGGAATTCCCTGCTTAGCGAGAATACCCTAACCTGGAAAAATACCTTTGCCCGCAGCCATAAGATAGATTTGATGGGCGGTTTTACCCTGGGCCGGAAGACCGTATCCCTGAGGAGTACCAGGGGCGTGGGTTATCTGGACGACAATGTGGGCCCCTACAACATGGGAGCTATCATGGACCGCCGCAATCTCACCGAGAGCAGTTCAGAGTCAGAACTTACCCGCATGTCTTTCCTGGGACGCGCCAATTACTCCTACAAGAGCCGTTATCACCTTACGCTCACTGCCCGATACGACGGCTCCTCCAATTTTGCCACGGGGCACAAGTGGGGTTTCTTCCCGGCTGTTGCCTTCCGCTGGAGCATTTCCAATGAGCCCTGGATGGCTTCGGTCAAGGCTGGCGGTCTTACCAATCTGTCGCTGCGCCTGAGCGCAGGCCGAAGCGGTAACGACGCCATCTCCAGCTATGTGTCCCAGCAGGCGCTTACCAGCGCGGTTTCCAGCTGGATCTTCGGCGAAAGCCAGCAAGCGACCACTTACCCCTCGCGCCTGGACAATCCTAACCTCACTTGGGAAAAGACCGACAGTTACAACGCCGGTCTGGACGTTTCCATCTTGAACGACCGCATCACGATCACGGCCGATGCCTTCCTGTCCAACACCAGCGATCTGCTCCTCAAAGTGCAGAATCCCAAGCAGACGGGCTTCGACAGTCGGTGGGCCAATGTGGGCTCTACCCGCGCCTGGGGCTGGGAGGCGTCCGTATCGTCCCGAAACATAGTGACCCAGCATTTCAGCTGGCGCACAGACCTTACCATGAGCCACAACAACTCGGTTGTCACCGATATCGGCGCCGAATATGAGCAGGTCGCCACATACACGGCCAACTCCCAGATGCTCTATGGCTACAAGGTGGGGTACCCCGTGAATGCCCTCTGGGGCTATAAGTTCGGCGGGGTATGGCACAATGCGCAGGAACGCGCCGACAATGCCGTCACCCGCACCTGGGTCTCCTACCAGCAGGCCGACGGCTATTCCAAGTATGCCGACCTCAACCACGACGGCATCCTGGATTACCGCGACCAGACCTACCTGGGATCGGCCGACCCCATTCTCTTTGGCGGTCTACAGAATACCTTTACCTGGCGCCAACTCTCCCTGGGCGTGTATCTTACCTATTCTATCGGCGGATATATCTACAACCTCTCGGAGTTCAACCTGGGCAGCGGTATCGCCAATACCAACAAATACCGTTACATGATGGACTGCTGGCACCCGGTGCGCAATCCGGAGGGCAACCTCCCCAACGCCTATGCGCAGGACACCTACCGCAGCGACCGTTATGTGCACGACGCTTCTTACCTGAGGCTCAAGACTCTGAGCCTGAGCTATACCTTCGACCTGTCCAAGAAGGTGAAGTGGGCCCGGGATATCACTCTCTCGGCCTATGCCGACAACTTGTTCCTGCTCACCAGGTATAACGGATTCGACCCCGACATTTCCTCGTCTTCCTCTGTGAGAAGACTGGATAATGCCTCCTATCCCAACCCCCGTACCTATATGTTCAGCATAAAATTCCGTTATTAGCATGAAGAAGTATCTTTTCCCCCTTGTGGCCGCAATTACCCTCTGCGGCTGTTCCCTGGAAGAGAAGATTCTCTCTTCTTCTACCCAGGAAAGCTATTATCAGACTCCGGCACAGTGTATCACTGGCCTCAACGCCTGCTATACCAATATCCGCAACATCTACAACAACAAGGAGTACTTCGTGGTCTGCGAAGGTCAGAGCGACCTGCTGTATATTAACCGTTCCGACCAGCCCAACGCCGTGCTCATGGTCACCCCCTCCACGCCCCGCTTCGGGTCCACGCTCTGGACCTACTGCTACCTGGGTGTGAGCCGCGTCAATTCCGTGGAGGCCGCCATCCTGCGCAGCCCTATGTCGGATGATGAGAAGGCACCCCTGCTGGCCGAGGCTACAGTCCTCAGAAGCCTGTTCTACTGGCTCCTTACTGCCAACTTCGGTGACGTGCCGTTCTACAAGGACGAGGTTACCGATGCTACCAACAGCCGCATTTCACGCCTTCCACGCATGAGTGCTTCCGATACCCGGAACACCCTTATCGCCGACCTCCACAAGTGGATTCTTGAGGAGGGAGCCCTGGATATGAAGCGCACCCACGACCCTTCATCGGCCCAGTATTGCCGCGCCGGCGCTCCGCTTGGGCTCATGCTGGCCGGAAAGATGTGTCTGTGGGAGCAGCGCTGGACCGACGCCATCGAGTTCTTCGGGGCACTTGAGGATATCTACGGGGATTTCTCCCAGTATCCGCTCGCTGACATCCCCTTCAGCCAGAGGCAGACGCCGGAGAGTATCTTTGAGATTTCCAATATTGCTGTAGATTACGGCCTGCAGGTGCAGGGGACGCTCGCTTCCATCTGCACGCCCTACAGGAGGGTTTCATCGGCCGAAGGAGAAGACGATGAAGACGAGATGGAGCAGCCTGTGGGCGATATCTATGATGGTATCGGCATTCCGGAAATGGGGGACCAGCAGCGTACCCAGACGCCGTTCCGGCCCACCAAGCGTTTTTACCAGAAACTCATGCCTTACAGTTCTACCGACCTCAGGCGGGCCGCTTATGCTTCGGACGGAAGCTATATCGAGGGCAATGCCGGCTATCTGGCCTGGGGCTGGCCCGGCTACTATCCCGACGACGACCGTAGCGCGGCGCCCAAGGTATTCCGCTTCTTTAACGCCACCGGGAGTGCCAGCGGCAGGCCCTACCTGGGCAACAAGTTCTGGTGCTTTGGCATGCAGTACAACTTGGACAGCAATTCTTACAAGGTGTACCGGTATGCGGGCGCCATTCTGGGCCTGGCCGAGGCCTGGTTCCAGAAGGAAGATGATGCCAAGGCGTGTTACTATCTCAATATGATAAAGGAGCGCGCCGGTATCCCCGCGGTTTCTCCTGCGTCCTTCGCTACCCACGAAGACCTCCTGCATGAGATCCAGGACGAGTATGGCCGTGAGCTCTTCGGTGAATATCAGCGCAAGCACGACCTGGTGCGCTGGGGTATCTGGTACGAGACCGTATGGAAATACAACGTGGAGGCCGAGAACAACACCCGCCTGAGGGCCAACATGAAGCCCTGCCATCAGTATTATCCCATCCCAGACGACCAGGTAATCAATTCCCAGGGAGCACTGGATAACAAAGAATATAACAAATACGGCCTATGAGAAAGTGGATTGTATATGTGCTTGTGCTGCTGAGTTTGGCAGCCTGCCAGAAGCCCTATGTCACGCAAATAGATCTGGGCGTAAACCATGAGGCTATCGACCTGCCCTCCTTTGAACAGGGGCACTGTTTCATCACCGTATTCTCCAACGGAAGCTGGACCATCGGCCTGGAGAGTCCGTCCGACTGGGCCCGTCTGGGGCAGAGTTCCGGAGAGGGTATCGCTTATGTGCGTTTTGACTACGACGAGAACCTTACCGGAGAAGACCGCAGCGTCACTGTTTTAGTGAGCGGCATGGGAAAAGAATGTAAAATAGTAGTTACCCAACCCAAGGAATCATGAGAAAGCCGATATTCATTTTAACGATTGCCCTCGCGGGTTGGCTCACGGCCTGTACGTCCCTGCGCCCCGATCCGGTAGAGATTGTTTCGCTGGGAATAGTTCCCGAAAGCATTGAGATACCGGCTCTGCCCGGAGAAGACGGTGTGCGCATGATGGCCGACCGTGACTACTCTGTAGAGGTCCTTTCCGGTTCCGAGTGGTTCCAGATAGGGCTGGTAGCCCGCGATACCCTTGCTTTTTCTTTCAAGGAGAATAATGGGTTCCGGCGCAGCGCCCGTATCAGGGTGAGCGCCGACGGCCGTGAAGATGAACTCCTGGTCAAGCAGGAAGGCCCTTTCCGGGAATGGCTGCAACTGTCGCAGAATCAGGTGGATGTTCCCGCTTCAGGCTCTTCGGTGAGCCTCCGGGTACACTCCAATCTCCCGTCCGACTATTTTGCCGTAAGTACTTCCCATGAGAGTGCCATCGGCAGCCTTTCCCTCAGTTCTTATGAGCTTTCCTTCAAGGTATTGCCTACCGTAAACCGTGACAGGCGCACCTATACCGTCACGGTCTCTTATATCGACGGCTGGGGCGATGAACTGTCCCGCAGCCTAAGTGTTACGCAGGAGGCCTATGATTAGACGTGGACTGTGTTGCATGACTGTAGCTGCGCTTCTGGCTCCCGGGCTAGGTGCGCAGGTGCGCCTTTGCAATGAACAAACGGCCTTGTCGCTGGATGCCGAAGGCCGGCTTACCGAACTGAGAAATCTGGAGACAGGGACCGACTATGCCGGCGGGGGAGCTCTTTGGCGGCTTTATTATGATACGCCAGAACGGCAGGAAAACCAGATAGAGGGAGCCATCCTGCATCCGGTGGTGCGGCAGGAAGGTGACAGTATCGTCCTCCTGTACGAGGCAATGGATTCCCTGCAGTTCCGGCTCAGGCTCACGATATCCCTGGAGGGGAGGACGGTGCGTTTTGGCGCCCGGCTCAACAACCGGGAGCCTCATACCATTATTCGGGAATTGCAGTATCCTCTGGTGGGGGACCTCTCTCTCCCGGAAGGATTCCGGCTCCTGACTACTTATGGGGGAGGAAAATGGACAGATGACGTCATCAAGACCATTGCTGCAGAGGGCAACCGCAATCCCTATATGTCGCCGGCACAGTACTTCCGCCAGCTTCCGCTGGAGTATCCTCGCGGGGCCGTGGCGGCCAACTGCTATGCACTGGCAGGGGAGCGGGAGGGCCTTTATTTCGGCAGCCACGACAACAGTTTTGTGAATACGGGTCACGGGCTGCGGGTTTATCCCTCGGCTCCCGGGGTCTTTGACCGCCTGGAATGCGGTTTTTACAAGTATCCCAATATCCTGTGTGGTGAGCGGTGGCAGTGTTCGGCCAATGTAGTGACTCCTTATACCGGCGACTGGACAGAGACGTCCCGCCTGTACCGCGCCTGGGTCGATGCCGCCTGGTGGGACCGCCATACTCCTCCCGCATGGGTGCGCACGATGAAAAGCTGGCAGCGTATTATCTTCAAACACCAGTATGGAGAAACTTTCTTCAAGTATGCCGACCTTCCCGGCCGTATCCTGGATGTGGAGAAGAGTGTTGACTCCGACGCCGTGCTCATTTTTGGTTGGTGGAAGGATGGTATGGATCACGGCAATCCCGACTATGTACCCGACCCGGCTCAGGGCGGTGCCGATGGCCTCAGGGCCGCGATCCGGTCTTACGAAGATGCCGGAGGGCGTGCCGCACTCTATGTGAACGGAAAACTTATTGACCGCGAAAGCGATTTTTACCGCAGCGGTGCTGCCGCTGGACTCACCTTTAAAGGGATAGGTGGCATAGAATGCGTAGAAAACTACAAATTCACCTCTTTCGGCTCCTTCCAGGGGCGTTATAACTACCGCAATTTTGTGGTGGCTGACACCCGCTCTCCCGCCTGGCAAGAGCTCATGCTCTCCTGGGCCGACATGGCCCATGAACTGGGGGCCAGCAGCATCTTCTACGACCAGATGGGCTCGGTAGAGAGTACGGCGGTAAATTGGGACTGCAACGGAGAGTTCCCGATTCCCGACCTGGCGCCCCTTACGGATAAGGCATCGGCCCTGAAGGCTTGCCGGAACAGGGTTCACAGCCTTTCTCCCCAGATGGCTATCGGCGGAGAGCATATCACTGACCGTCTGTCCATGTACTTGGATTACAACCATGGCGACGGGCTGCTCTCTTTCATAGACTGGTTTCGCTATACCTTCCCGGAGCTCATCCTGAGTGACCGCTGTATTCGCGACGATACCGATATTGAGCGCCGGGTGAATCTTACGGTGCTCAAGGGGCTCCGCAACGACATAGAGATTTACCGTTGCAGGGGACTCATTGACCAGACCCCTCGTTACCAGGCCTATCTGGCCCAGGTAAATGCCATCAAGGAAAAGTATTCAGACCTCCTGCTGGAAGGCAGGTTCGCCTATCAGGATTATTTCACATGCCACAATCCGAATGTTCAGTCGAGGTGCTTTGTAAACGGGCAGCGCTTGGCCGTGGTGGTCACTTCGGAGGAGGCCCGCAGGCAGACAGCTAAGTTGACGGTGCCGGGGTTCCTTTTCAAGGAGTCTTCCACCTTAGGTGATGCCAAGGTTTCCCGGAGTGGGGAAAAGGTAAGCCTGGGACAATACGGCCTGGCTGTGCTCATCTTCGAAAAACAATGAAAAAGTTTCTTCTTTCTCTCCTTTTCCTGTTCCCTGTGCTCTTACAGGCGCAGGAGGCCGATTTCCGGATCATGTCTTTCAATATTGAAAGAGGGGACCTGGGTGTTCCCAAAGGCTGGGGCTGGGATGTACGTAAACCTGCGGCGTTGGAGATGATCCAAACCCGTCATCCGGACCTCCTTGGCGTACAAGAGTGCAATTCCGAGCAGCGGGACGATATCCTCGCCCGCATGGGGGATTACGATTATATCGGTGTCTCCGTGGCCGGTGAGACCGGAGAGCATGCCACATCGGCCAATTTTATCTTTTACAACAGGGAAGTGTTTGAACTGCTGGAACACGGGGAGTTCTGGTATGCTTTCCAGCCCGACAGCGTGGGGATGTACACCTGGATTGCGCAAAAGCCCCGAAACGCCACATGGGGCAAATTCCGCCACAAGGAGAGCGGGCGTGAACTGCTCTACATCAACAATCATCTGCAGAATGGCGTAGACGCTGTTATCAACCGTGCCATGAGTGTGAATCTGCTCCTTGGAAAGATGCGTCAGCTGAATCCGGAAGGTATTCCCATGTTGTATTCCGGAGATTTGAACAGCAAATGTATCGAGGGGTATTATGCTCCCTTGAATCAAGAGATGCGGGAAGCTGCTCTGACATGTCCCGTGACAGATATGGGAACGACCCTTGGAGGTTACAAGAGAAAAGACGGGGACAACCGTATAGACCATATCTTCTTCTCCGGAGCGCTGGAGGGGTTGAAATACGGCGTGGACAGGGATAATTATGCCGGACTGGAATATGTCTCCGACCATTTCCCCGTATATGCCGATATGCGCTTTACCGAGGTGGCACCCGCCAAGGGATCGTATTGGTATGACCTTAAGCCGTCTGAAGGAGATTTCTCCGTTAAGGCGGGCACCTGGAATCTCTTTTCTACCATTGAACGAGACGAGCGTGGCGCGCCAACCTGGAACAGTGTCAAGCAGGATATCGCAGCTTTCATTCCTGGCCTGGAGGCCGATATCATGGCTTTCCAGGAAATCACGGACCCCATGGCCCGTGACCTTCCCAAACTGCTGAAAAACAGCTGTGGGAAGGATTACAAACTGTGGATTCAGTTCTCGGACCCAAATCCCGACAACATGAAGAGGGAAGCCGTCGCTCTGCTCTATAATGCCGCGCGATTTTCTATTTCAAAACAGCGGGTTTCCTGGATTACGGCGGCCGACTTTGAGGCACCTTCCAAACCCTGGGGCGATGAGTACCGGGCTCTTCTGAGCGCCGTTTTCACCGACAAAGCCACCGGCAAGAAGTTCTTTGTCCTTACCGGCAGGCTCTGCCGCGGGGAGAATCCCATCAAGTACGAAGGGAATGTAATCAAAAAGATTGAGAAGGAACTCAACAAAGACCAGCTTCCCTGCATCCTTCTGGCCGATATGAACACCGCGCCCAAAGGCAACGTATGGCTCTCGCTCCTGAACTACTGGACAGACACCTATACCCTCATGCATCCCTTCCCGGATACCTGTTTCTCTACCAGAGTTCCCAAGGATGGCGTATTTTACGAGAGCAATATCCCCAAGGACTGGACCACTAAGTATAGCGTAATAGGGATATCCCGTTATGTGGAGAACTCGGTGATTGTGACGGAGCATACGGTACACCGGGAAATTGCCTCCATGGCCCCTGTCCCCTCCGACCATTGTCCTATAACTGCAACCCTGGTGTTCAAATGAGAAAGTACCTTTTTGTTTTCATCCTTCTGTTTTTACCGCTCATATCCCGGGCCGGAGCAAAGCATAACCCCGTGGCACGTCCGGAGGCGGTGGTAATCTTCGAGAATGCCCGTTTTACTGTGCTTACAGACCGTCTAGTGCGCATGGAGTGGGCGCAGGATGGCAATTTTGAAGACCGTGCTACCTTAGGCATCGTGAACAGGGACCTGCCGGTGCCCCCTTTTAGCTGTATACAAAAGAACGGAGTCCTGACCATCAAGACGGCAGCGTTGACCCTTACCTATAAAGGCGGACGCTTTTCTTCCGAGAATTTGGAGGTACGTTTTAAAACGGGTAGCTGGTATCCCGGGAAAAAGGCCGACGGCAACCTCAAGGGAACCACGCGCACGTTGGACGGATGCCTGGGCTTTGAAAATCTTTCCTACAAGGAGAAAGAACTGGAAGACGGAATTCTGTCCCGGGACGGATGGGCGCTGGTGGACGAGAGCCATCGGCACGTGATGCCCCAGGTGGAATCGCTGTGGGAAAACTGGATAGAGCCGCGTCCGGAAGGAGACCATCTGGACTGGTATCTGTTTGCCTATGGACACGATTATACGGCCGCCCTGCAGGATTTTACCAAGGTGGCCGGGAAGATTCCTCTCCCTCCCAAATACACCATGGGCTATTGGTGGAGCCGTTACTGGATATACACCGATGACGAAATCCTGGAGTTGGGCCGGGAGATGCGGGAAAGAGACATCCCTATGGACGTGATGATTGTGGACATGGACTGGCATTACACCTACAAGGATATGGACAAGCGCCTGGGACCCGACGATTTTGGCCAGCGCCGCGGATGGACCGGCTATACCTGGAACCGGGACTTGTTCCCGGATCCGGAGGCTTTTCTGGGACAGCTGCATGCCATGGGCTACAGGACGGCGTTGAACCTGCATCCCGCCTCGGGTGTGCGCCCCTACGAAGAGTGTTATCCTGCGTTTGTCCAGGACTACCTCTCACGCACCGACAATTATGACGGCCCAAAGGATTATGTCTTTGGCACCGAGCCCTACCAATATGCGGGCAATCCCGCGCCGGTGGGGAAAGAGGGGTACCGGGCCAGCGTACCATACCGCATGGATCAGGAGGCCTGGGCCGATGCCTTCTTTAACTGCGTGATTCGGCCCCTGGAGCGTCAGGGCGTGGATTTCTGGTGGCTGGACTGGCAGCAGTGGACGGAGTCCCGCTATGTTCCAGGCCTTAGCAATACCTTCTGGATTAACTATGCTTTCTTCAGGGATAAGGAAATCAACGGGCGTGAGCGCCCCTTCATCTATCACCGCTGGGGAGGCCTTGGCAGCCACCGCTATCAGCTGGGTTTCTCGGGCGACACCTATGACGAATGGAGTGTTCTGAAGTTCCTCCCTTATTTCACGGCCACGGCCTCCAATGTGGGCTATGGCTACTGGGGCCACGACATTGGCGGCCACATGCAAAAGAAAGATCACAAGCGCCTTACCGACCCCGAGATGTACACCCGCTGGCTGCAGTTTGGCGTGTTCACTCCCATCTTCAAGACCCACTCTACCCAGAGCGCTAACCTGGAGCGCAAGATATGGGCCTATCCGGAGCATTATGCGTACATGCTTGAGGCCATCCGCCTGCGCTATACCCTGTCGCCCTACATCTATACCTTTGCGCGGGAAGCATACGATACCGGCGTGAGCCTGTGCCGTCCTCTCTACTACAGCTATCCTGAGGCCGATGAGGCTTACCGCTACAACGAGGAATATCTCTTTGGCGACCGTATTCTTGCCACCGCCGTGTGTGAGCCGGTGGGGGCCGACGGGAGAGCTGCCCGTCAGGTCTGGTTTCCCAAGGGAGATAACTGGTATGATATGGCGCATCACGTCACCCATCGGGGCGGAAGCGTGAAGACGCTCCGTTACAGTATCGGCGAGAATCCCTGGTATGTGAAGGCGGGAAGTATTCTTCCGCTGGCTGGAACACACATCCGGAATTTACAGGATCCTTCCGACGAACTGGGTATCCTGGTTGTACCAGGGGAGGGGAAGTCGGCCTTTACTCTGTATGAGGATGACGGTATTTCCCGCGACTACGATAGCGCATTCGCCCGCACCCGTATAGAGAAAAACCGCCGGGGTAACAAGATTACCCTTAAACTTGGCGCCCGGGAAGGAAACTATTCCGGGATGGGTGAGAACCGTTCCCTGTACATTGTCCTGGAGGGCGTGCAAGCATTCCCCCGTAAAGTGTTTTTTAACGGACAGTCCGTCAAGGATATGGTAATCCAGGATGCGTCTGTGCGCATTAACCTACCCGTCTCCCCGGCAGATGTGTCTTCTGAGGTAGATATTTGGCTATGAGGCTCATGAAAAAGATTTTCATTATCTTGTTTTCCCTCCTGGCACCGTTGGCCAATGCCCAGAACCTCCCGCCTTGGCAGGAAGGATGGTTTGATATCCATCATATTGCAACCGGAAAAGGGGAATGCCAGTTTCTGGTTTTTCCGGATGGAACGACCATGGTGATAGACTGTGGTGATACCCGGGGGCTGGGACGGGGCTGGCTCAAGAGTCCCCCGTTGCCCGATTCAACCCGCACTCCTGCACAGTGGGCGGCCAGGTATATGGACAGGTTCTCCCCAAAACCGGGAGAGTTGGATTATGTCCTGCTTTCGCACTTTCACTCCGACCACATGGGAGAAAGCCGGGCTCCGGGCGAACGCAGGAACGGATATCTGCTCGCAGGTTTGAGCGAACTCGCCGAATATGAGCGTTTCGGAGTGCTTGTAGACAGAGGTTACCCGGACTATGACTATCCCTCTGTAGAGCGCGTGGAAAAAATGGATCCCATGATGAGGGATTACAAGCGATTTGTAGCATTCAAGACCGGACATGGGGAGTTTACAGCTCAGCAGTTTGAGCTGGGGTCACGGAAACAGTTTCGTACCTTGTCGGGCCGATGGGATTTCGAAGTTTGGAATGTCGCAGGTGGCCTCCGCGTGGTGACAAAAGGAAGAAAGACAAAGGTACAGTACCGGGAAGGCGAACCGCTGGATAAGTTAGACGAAAATATGTTCTCCTGTGCACAGCTGTTTCGCTATGGGCCGTTCAAATACTACAGCGGAGGAGACCTTCCGGGCGGAAAGCTGGCTGCGCTGCCCTTTGAAAGGGACTACGAATCGGCGGTCGCCGAACTTATAGGACACTGCCAGGTAATCAAGGCCGACCATCACGGTTATCGGGATTCCATGAACCCCTATTTCCTTTGGAAAACGGCGCCGGAAGCTATTATTGTATCGGCTTCCGAGGCATCGCACCCTCGCCGGGAAACCGTAGAAAGAGTGACGGACCCCCTGGGCCGGGGTCGGCGTGAGCTATACACTACCTCTGAGGCGGCGCGAGAAAAAATGGGAGAGGAGGCTTGGTCCAAAATTAAGGGTACCGGCCATATTGTTGTACGCGTGTATGAAGGCGGAGCGTCATGGCAGCTCTTCGTTCTGGATGCTACCTCGCCAGACTATCCGATAAAAATGGCATCGGCAATCTATCAGACGGAGGAATGAAAAAGTTACTATCCCTACTGGCTTTCTTGGCCTTTGCATGGAATGTAGCAGCAGCGCAGAACGTGGATACCCTGCGGGGCATCTACCACATCTACCGCGCTCCGGAAATCGTGGATACACCCGCCCCTAAGGGCTACAAGCCGGTGTATATCAGCCACTATGGCCGGCACGGGAGCAGGTATCATCTTTCCGCACGCATTGTACGGACGGGCCGGGATTCCCTGAGGGCTGCGGCTGCAAGGGGGACACTCACAGAACTTGGTATTCAGACGCTTGAATATCTTGAACGTCTTTATACAGAGAGTGAAGGACACTGGGGAGAACTTACTCCCCGTGGAATGCTTGAGCATCAGGCAATTGCGGGAGGGATGTCGGAAAGATATCCAAGCGTGTTCAAGGGAAAACGCAAGGTGGAAGCGTTCAGCACCATCCGCCCCCGATGCATCTCCAGCATGAATTCCGCACTTGGAGTACTGCAGAAACAATGGCCCCGCCTCACAGTGTCTACCAAGGCCGATAAAGAGTCGACTGTTTATCTAAAGAACGAAGACCTGTTGCCTGAGGCACAGGCCTGGTACGGTTCGCGGCTGGACACCGCCACCCTTGCCGCAAGGGACTGGAACGCATGCATATCCCGTCTGTATACGGATTGCCGCGGCTCGGACATGGCCCAGATGCAGCTGTCGCGGTGGATTTGGCACTGCTGGGCACAGGCTCCGTGCATCGGTATAAACGACTGGGATATCCTCCAGTGGCTCACTCCGGAGGAACTCGGGGACATGGCCGGCTGGTTCGACATGAATCTTCCGCTAAAGTGCCTCAGGAGCGATATCTTTCTGGAGCACCGCATTGAAACCCAGCGGAACCTCCTGAATGACATAGTGGAAAGGGCCGATGAAGCCCTCTCCGAAGGCCGAACCGCAGCCACGCTCCGCTATGGCCATGACGCCAACCTGGTGCCGCTTATGGGCCTTATGCATGTGAAGGGCTTCGAGGGCGTGTATGTCCTCAAAGACAGACCCGATTCCCGCTGGAACAGCGCCCGGATGATCCCCATGGGCTCCAATGTGCAGCTGGTGTTCTATCAGTGCCGCAAAAAGCCTGTTTTGGTAAAAATCCTTTATAACGAGAAAGAGGTTCGAGTGGCAGGTCTGGAAGGAGGACCTTATTATGAGTGGGAAACGCTCAAACGCTTCTGGGGCTATGATGCCCATCCGCACGAGGTTGTCCTGAGCGCACCGGAAGGCTATGCTACTTCCCTTATCCAGCACGCCATCGATTCCCTCTCGGCCCTTGGCGGGGGAAGAGTGACGCTGGCCTCGGGAACTTTCCTTACTGCTCCCATCGAACTCAAAAGCGGAATTAACCTTCATTTGGAGGAAGGCGCTACGCTTCTGGCTTCCCCAAAGCTGGAAGATTATCCGGACCGGATGGAAACACGTCATTTCGATACGCAGGCCCTTCCGCGCTGGCGCAATATCGCTCTCATCTGGGCCGACGAAGCCCGGGACATTTCCATCACAGGCAAGGGCGTGATAGACGGCAATGGAACGCATCACATCCGGGAGAAGCAGGGCCCCAACGGCAATGGGTGGCCCTTTGAACGCATTGCTCCCGCCCGGGAATCCCTGCCCCGGATGGTGTTCTTTGCGGGATGTACCAATGTGCGGGTACAGGATGTTACCATGACCAACCAGCCCGCCGGATGGGGGTATTGGGTGCATGACTGTGATTATGTCCGTTTCAAGGATTGCAGCATTCTTAACGATGTCCGATATCCCAATAATGATGGTATCCATGTGAACTGCTCGCGGGACGTGTTTATCTCAGGTTGTCACATCGAGGCTGGTGATGATGCCGTTGTGGCGCGGGCTAACAGTCGATCCTTGAGGGAAAACAAACCCTGTGAGCGGGTAGTGGTTACAGACTGCAAACTACGTAGCTGGTCGTCGGCTGTCAGACTTGGATGGGTGAACGACGGCGTTGTACGTGACTGTGCGTTCACTCATCTCCAGATATGGGATTCTTCTAATGGGATTGGCTGTTATCTGCCTATCTATAAGCACATTGTCAGCTCTAATGATTACGGCCGGGAGGCAACTCTGATTGAGGATTTATGGTGTGACGACATTACTATGGACCAGGTATATGGCAATCCGGTCTATTTCAAAGTGCCAGTTGCCGACCCTGATGTGAACCTGGTCGGATTCCGGGATATCCGATTCCATAATATCCGTGCCCGGGCGTTGGCCGGACCGTATTTCCGGGAACAGGACCGTGGCAACATCCGTTTTGAAAAATGCGATTTTGAGGTATGCCTGCCGGATCAGTTCTCTGGTAATCCCAAGTGTCATGGCTATGTGTTGAATGCAAAGCCTGAGTATTATGTATGCGCCTACGTCTGGCCATCTTGCCACGATGATGCCCTTGGGCATAAATGGCTTTGGACCGAAGGTGAAGGGGAGTGGGAAGTCATCAAAAAAGGGAATCCCCGCTTCGAGGGACACTATCAGCCTAAGCAGCCCCTGTGGGGCTACGGTCATGACGATGATCCTGAGGTGGTGGAACAGTGGATTCAAACGGCGCTGGAACATGGTGTCAATACCTTTATTTATGACTGGTATTGGTTCAAGGACCCCGATGGTTACAGTGGACCTTATCTGGAAGATGCGCTGAACAAAGGTTTTTTGGGAGCCCCTTCTCATCAGAAGATGAACTTCTACCTCATGTATGCCAACCACTTTGTGAAATATAATTACTGGAACTATCACAAGTGGGGAGATAAGGAAGACCTGCTGTTTGATCCTCGTGTAGGTATGGAGGACTGGAAGAAAATCGTACACCGGGTGATTACGCAGTATTTCTCTCTTCCTAACTATGTGAAGATTGACGGCTGTCCTGTGTTCGCCATGTTTAATGCCGACATCTTCAAGCAAGGCTTTTCCTGTGATGAAGAGGCGGCCCAGGCCATGGAATACTTTCGCTCGGAAGTAAAGAAAGCCGGTTTCCCGGACCTGCACTTACAACTCACCCCAGGCGGAGGCAGCGATCCCTCGCCTTCCAGGCAAGAGCACATGAAGGAAAACATCGCCCTGCTGGGTATCAACAGTATTGCCTTCTACAACATGGGCGGCTTTGACTGTGACTACGAAAAGCACAACCAGAATGCCGTGCGCATGAGAAAAAACACCGACGAGGCCTATGACATCCCTCTCTTTCCCACGGTATCCATCGGCTGGGACGATACCCCGCGTTATCCCGCCAAGGGTGCAAAAGATGTAACGCGTTTTAATAATACTCCGGAGATTTTCGGCCTATATCTAAAAAACGCGAAACGATATGTCGATGAGCACCGGGCCAGTCAGCCTCCTTTTGTGATGATCAACGCCTGGAATGAATGGGTAGAGGGCAGTTACCTGCTGCCGGACAAGGTGAACGGTTTCGGCTACCTGGAACAGGTGAAAAAAGTGTTCTGAACAGTGCCAGATACATCCTGGACTTGAAACTCAGCATTTCGAGAACTACGACTATTTTTTACCGTCTTTCACCGCGTTAGCTCACCCGTGGGGTAGAGTGATAACTATATCTTTTGTGTGTAACAACGGGTGATTTGCCACGTAATAAAACGATATGATACTTTTTTATATCAAATAATTTTATTACATTTGCGCAAACAGGAATAAAACAACGCCATGGAAATACCTTTTACTTACGGAAAAATTGTTGCCGACAATGACTTTACAGACAGAGTGGAAGAGACACAAAAACTGGTTTCAAACCTCTTGTCAGGTACCTCCACGTCCATTATTTCCCCAAGAAGATGGGGAAAGTCATCTCTAGTGAACCGCGCGCTGGAAAGAGTATCTGAGGCCAATCCATCCATCCTCATCGTAAAAATCAATGCTTTCAAGTGCGAAACCCCGCAAGAGTTCTACGACCTGTTTGCTAAGCGTACAGTAGAGTGCATCTCGACATCGGCAGAGACGCTCCTCGCCAATGCCAGGGAGTTCGTCTCAAAACTTCTCCCAAAAATCATGGTGGCCGATCCGGCCTCCCAGTACAGTGTTTCCTTTGGGGTGGACATGAAAAGCAATCCCATAGAAGAAGATATCTTGGATTTACCACAGCAAGTAGCCACCCGCAGAGGACGGAAAGTAATTGTATGCATAGACGAATTTCAGCAGATAGGCCAGTTCGCGGAAGGGAAAAAATTCCAGAAAATCCTGCGGGGCCATTGGCAGGAGCACCCGGACGTGACATACGTCCTGTATGGCAGCCAGAAACATATGATGCTGGATATCTTCGGAGAATACCGCAGCCCGTTCTACAAGTTCGGAGATATGTTATTCCTTCCGAAAATATCTAACAAAGACTGGGTGAGCTACATCAGAACGCGTTTTACCGATACTGGGAAAGTGGTGTCTGAACAAGTGGCATCAAGGATAGCAAATCTGGTGGAGAATCATTCCTACTATGTTCAGCAGCTGTCTCAATATGCCTGGTTAAGGTCGGAAACTGAGTGCACAGACCAGGTGGTTACGGATGCCTTCCAAGCTTTGCTGGATTCACTAAATCTCCAATTTATTAACCTGATGGACCGACTGACAGAGAAACAGCGGAGTTTTCTATGCGCCGTTTCTGATGGAGTAAAAGCTTTTTCTTCTATGGACACGCTTCAGAAGTACAGTCTGGGCTCATCGGCCAATATCCGCATCATCAAAGCGGCACTTTTGAAGAAAGATTTGATTGATATCTCAGCAGGGAAGGTTGAAATCCAAGATCCAGTTTTTAATAAGTGGATTCAGAAAGTGTATAAGAACTTATAAATAAACTTACATTTCCTTTCAGGTTTTAAAGATTGAATCCGCGTTACAGGCTTTAAATTCGCGTTCGCGCGTGTTTAATATGGAATTTTATTTTTCTAAATTTGTAGAAATTAACACTGAAAACATGAAAAGACTGTTCTTACTGCCGGCACTTCTGCTGGCCGCCCTTGCCCTCCAGGCAAATCCCAGGATTACCCAGGCTCACAAAGACCGTGCTGCCGCCCTGGTAAAACAGATGACCGTAGAGGAAAAAATCGACCTCATCTCCGGTAAAACCGACGGTTTCCGCACGTTCGGAATCCCGCGCCTGGGCATTCCCTCGCTCCGGATGGCCGACGGCCCCCAGGGCGTGAGGAACGTAGACGGGCACAACATCCAGAGCACGTTCTATCCCTGCGGCGTTTCTGCGGCGGCTTCCTGGAACCGGGAAGCGGTGCATGAGATGGGCGCCGGCATCGGCTGCGCCGCCAAGGCCCACGGAGTACAGATTATGCTGGGCCCCGGCGTAAACATCTACCGCAGCGCCCTGTGCGGCCGTAATTTCGAGTACTACGGCGAAGACCCGTTCCTGGCGGGAGAAACGGCAGCCAGCTATATCATGGGCATGCAGGAGCAGGGCGTGATGGCCACCATCAAGCACTTCGCCCTGAACCAGCAGGAGTTCGACCGCCACGGGGTAAGTTCCAACGCCGACGAACGCACCATCAACGAAATCTATTTCCCCACCTTCCGCAAGGCCGTGGAAAAGGCCGATGTCGCCGCCGTGATGACCAGCTACAACCTCATTAACGGAGTCCACGCCGCCGAGAACCCCTGGCTGGTGAAGGAAAACCTGCGCGGCTGGGGCTTCGACGGCATCGTGATGAGCGACTGGACATCGACCTACAGCACCGTGGGCTTCATGAAGGGCGGCGTAGACTTTGAAATGCCCAGGAACTACGTTTCCAACCAGGCGGCCGTGAAGGCCCTTTTGGAAAACGGTGTGGTCACCGAGGCCGACCTGGACGAGAAATGTCAGCACATCCTGCAGGCTTTTGCCGCCTACGGTTTCCTGGATAATCCCGTGGACGCCGATCCTTCGGCCGAAGATGCAGCGATCTCCCGCAGGCGCGCCTACGAAGTGGCCCTCGAGGGCCCGGTGCTCCTGAAGAACGAAGGCGGCATCCTGCCCCTGAAGCCCGGCAAGAAGACCATCGCCGTCCTGGGTCCCAATGCAAACATCATCGCCTGCGGCGGCGGTTCCGGCTGGGTGAACCCCGAGGACGGGAAAGGCGTTACGCTGGCCGAAGGCCTGCTGCACATGGGCAAGGGCTACAAGGTGGAACTCCTGGGCTCTCCCAAGCCGGAAGTCCTGTCCCAGGCCGCTGCAGTAGTGGTTTGCCTGGGCTTCGACCGTCTGTCGGAGACCGAGGGAGCCGACCGCAAATACACCCTTCCCGGCGGTCAGGACGAACTGGTGGAGAGCGTGCTCAAGTATAATGAGAATGTCATTGTGGTGGTCAATTCCGGAGGAGAATTCGACCTGTCCAAATGGGGGAATCGGGTGAAGGCCATCCTCCTGGACTGGTATCCCGGACAGGAAGGCGGTAACGCCCTGGCTGCCATCCTCAGCGGCAAGGTGTCGCCCAGCGGACGTCTGCCCTTCACTTTCTGGGGGGCGCTCAAAAAGAACCCTGCCCAGAAGTGGTATCCCGCCGCCCCGCAGCATCCTTCGAAGAACCGCGACCGCTACGATTTCACCACTTACGGCGAAGGTATCTTCTTGGGCTACAGAGGTGTAGAGCACTTTGGCGTGCAGCCGCTCTATCCCTTCGGCTTCGGCCTCAGCTATACCAACTTTGAGTATGCCGACGCCGTTGTGGAAAAGGCCGGTGACGGCTTCGACGTAAGCTTCACCGTCAAGAATACCGGCAAGGCCGATGCCAAGGAAGTGGCCCAGGTCTATGTGGCTCCGGCCGAGGCTCCGGTGCAGCGTCCCGCGAAGGAACTCAAGGGCTACGACAAAAAGCTCATCGCCAAAGGCGCATCCCAGCGGTTCACCATCCACCTGGGCCCCGACGCCTTCCGCTATTACGACGAAACCGCCCACGCCTGGAAACTGGCGCCCGGCACGTATAAGATCCTGGTTGGCGCCTCCTCGGCCGATATCCGCCTGGAGATTCCCGTCCAGTTATGAATCAGTTCTTCCGGGGCCTGACGGCCTTCCTGCTTCTGCTTTCGTGGCCGGCCTGGGGCCAGACGCCCTCCCGCTATGTAGACCCCTTCATCGGCACTTCGGGAATGGGACACTGTTTCCCCGGGGCCTGCGTGCCCTTCGGGGGCGTTCAGGTTAGCCCCGATACCGACACCATCCCGCACAATGTGGGCGGGGTCTATCAGCCCGAGGCCTACACCCTCTGCGCCGGGTATCGCTACGACGATCCCACCATCGTGGGCTTCTCGCATACGCACCTGAGCGGGACGGGCCATTCAGACCTGGGAGATGTCCTGCTGATGCCCACCGTCGGCCCGCTTAAGCTGAACCCCGGCACGGCCGATGCCCCCGAAACCGGCTACCGCAGCCGCTTCTCGCACCGGACCGAATCGGCCAGCCCCGGCTACTATGCCGTTACCCTGGAAGACTACGGCGTGCGGGCCCAGGTATCGGCCACAACCCGCACCGCCGTCCACCGCTATACCTATCCCGCGAACGGGGACCGTCACCTGATCCTGGACCTGTCCCACGGCATCTACAATTACGAAGGGAAGACCCTCTGGGCCAGCGTGCGGATGGTGGGGGACACCCTTCTCACCGGCTACCGCATCACCCAGGGCTGGGCCCGCGAGCATTATACCTACTTTGCCATCCGTTTCTCCCGTCCGGTAAGCGGTTTCGGGAGCAAGGAGAGCATAAAGTCCAACTACAAGGGCTTCTGGCGCAAGTTCGCCCGGGTCTCCAACTTTCCGGAAATGGCGGGCCGGGGTCTGGTGTGCTGGCTGGACTTTGACTGGGCCGACGGAGGGGAAGACCTCACGGTGAACGTGGCCCTGAGCGCCACCTCCGTGGAAGGCGCCCTGAAGAACCTGCGGGCCGAAGCCGGCAGTTTCGAAGACATCCGCGCCCGGGCTGTCGAAGCCTGGGACCGTGAACTGGGCAAAGTGGAGGCCCGGGGAACGGAGGATCAGCTCAGGATGCTCTACACCTCCCTCTACCATACGATGATCAATCCTTCCGTCTATGACGATGTAGACGGGGCCTACCGCGGTCTGGACGGAGCCATTCACCGGGCCGATGGTTGGAACAACTATACGGTTTTCTCCCTCTGGGATACCTACAGGGCCGAACATCCGCTGCTTCTGCTGATGCACCCGAAGCGTGCTCAGGATATGGCCAGGTCGATGCTGGAGCACCAGGCCCAAAGCGCCCACGGCTTGCTTCCCATCTGGTCCCTGATGGCCAACGAGGGCTGGTGTATGAGCGGTTACCACGCCGTTTCCGTGCTCTCGGACGCCCTGCAGGCCGGGCTGGACCTGGACGGGGACCGCGTGCTGGAGGCGATGGTCTCTACCTCTACCGTGCCCTATCTGGAAGGTCTGGGCTCCTACCTGAAACTGGGTTATGTGCCGCAGGAAGACTCTTCTACCGGGGCTTCCACCACCCTGGAGTATGCCTACGACGACTGGACCATCTACCGGGCGGCCCGGTATCTGGGACGTGATTCCCTGGCCCGGGAGTACAAGAAGAGGGCCTGTAACTACCTGAATATCTTCCCCTCCGGAGAGCCCTTTGCCCGGGCCCGCTACGCCGACGGCCGCTGGAAGAATCCCAGCGACCCGCGCCAGACCTACGGGGAAGGTTTCATCGAAGGCAATTCTTTCAACTTTTCCTTCCACGTACCGCAGGACGTGCGGGGCCTCATCGACCGGATGGGAGGAGAAAAACACTTCCTGAGCATCCTCGATACCCTTTTCTCGCAACCCCTGGATCCCAGGTATTATGAGGACAATGAGGATATCGAAGCCTCCTGCCTCATCGGCGGCTATGTGCACGGGAACGAGCCTTCGCACCACATCCCTTACCTCTTCCAATGGACGTCCGAGCCCTGGAGAGGGGAGTACTGGCTGCGGGAGATTATGGAGAGGATGTACAGGCCCGAGCGGGAAGGCCTGGGCGGCAACGACGACTGCGGGCAGATGAGTGCGTGGTATGTCTTCAGCGCCCTGGGCTTTTATCCCGTGTGCCCCGGCAGCGGGGAGTTTGTCCTGGGAGCACCCTTCCTTCCGTCGATGACTTTAAAACTGGACAACGGCAACACCTTTACGGTCCTGGCCCCCGGGGTCAGTTCCCGCAACCGTTATGTGCGTTCGGTCAAACTCAACGGCCAGCGCCTCACCCGCCGCTACCTTACCCGCGAGGACATCGTGAATGGCGGCACCCTGGAGTTCGAAATGACTTCCCGGCCCCGCCGGAAGTCCGTTCCCCAAGCGAAGGACCTCCCTTATTCCTTGAGCCGAATGCTCTGAATGCTCTGATTGCCCCGACCAATTTGGACCCTCCCATTACGAACTTTTGGCCGAAAGTTCGTAATGCCAGGCCCCACGGATCCTCGCGTTACGAGAAAATGGCCAAAAGTTCGTTACGAGAGGTTCCGGGATGCTGACCTGCGACGATTCAGGATATAACCGGTTGACGACCCTGCCAACAACCCCCTCAAACCGCTGTCACTCACTACCAAATCGGCCGGAATCTACACCCAGACCAACGACGTGGAGGGAGAGGTGAACGGCCTCATGACCTACGACCGCAAGGTGATGGTTTTGACGTGAGTTTCACGGTGCGGAATACGGGTGATTTCGCGGCCAAGGAAGTTGCCCAAATATATGTAGCCCCCGTGAATCCTTCTGTCCTGCGCCCCTCGCACGAACTGAAGGGTTATGATAAGAAACTCATCGGCAAGGGAGCCTCGGCCCGTTACATGGTCCATTTAGGCCCTGACGCTTTTAGCTATTATTCCACCGCTGACCATACCTGGAAATTGGATCCGGGTAGGTATATCATTCAAATAGGAGCCTCATCCGGTGACATCCGACTGGAGGTCCCGCTGACCGTTGAATAAAACGGGGTTACTGGGAGAGCTCCTCGCATTCCCAGCGGAGCGAATCTGTCGCCGCCCGGTCGATAATCAGCACCGGAGCATCCCAAAGAGGAAGCGCTTTAAGACCGAGGGTGCCGGCAGCCCTGTCAAAGGTCAGGCTGTGAACATAGCCTGAAACAAGGTCGACATACACCGGGTCCGTGATTTCGGCACCTTTGATACGGACATCCAGAAGCGTCCTTTCGAGGGAATCGGAAGGACGTTCTCCGCAAAGCCAGAGCAGGCATCCGATGTTCTTTCCGTCCTTCCGGATTCCGGTGCAAAAGAACTCTCTGTTGCCGGAGACGGATGCCTTGACCTCGTCGGTGGCGGACAACTCTGGCGTAAAGATGCTGGTAACGTGCTGTACCGCATGAAATTTTGGCCTCAGATAAACAGGGTTTTTGTTTCCATTCATACGGATTAGGCCGAAGCTCTGGAGCATCCAGCCGTAGTCGAGGTCGACCATCGTAAAGAAAGAATACGGAATTCCCATACTGAAGTGGACCATTGCCTGCCTGAGGTCCCATTTGGCCTGGCTGTATTCGGTCCATTCCAGATTTTTCAAGGCGTGTCCGTACTCCAGCTGGGCCGGACATCCCGTTTCGCCCTGGATAAGCTGGATGGACGGGTTGTATTGGTCCATATCGGAACGCAGTTGTTTGACGGCGGGGATGATGGTCTCCGGAATGGGCCAGTAGGCGTGGTAGGTCAGACAGTCCATATACGGTACTCCCCCGGCCTGCTCTATCTCTTTCATAGCCAGCCTGATGTATTCCCTGTCCGGCGAGCAGCTCCCGAAAGCGGCGACCCTGGCCTCGGGATCAACCTCCTTGATAACCTTGGCGGTCCGTACGAACAGATTGGCATACAGGGCGTAGGAGTCCAGGTTCTTCCGCCCGTCGGGTTCGTTCCACACTTCCCATAGTCTCACACGTCCCTTGTAGTGTTTTACCGTTGCCTTGACATAGCGCAGCCAGGCGTCCATAACGGGGCCGTCGGCGAACAACTTGGCATTGAGGTCGTGACCGTGCGGGGAATACAGGGGATTACCGTAGCAAAGGCAAACCCAGGGACGAATGCCACGTTCTATCATCCCGTCCACGTGGGCGTCCAGCCAGGCAAAGTCATATTTCCCTTTCTTCTGCTCGGTCTTGGCCCAACCGCTCTGGAGCCGGCCGTAACCCACACCGGTTTGGCCGATGTACTGGGAGAAGTTGTCAAAGACGGCATAATCCCGGTCCATGGTTTCCATCCCCACGGACCACAGCGAGGGGGCGTCCAGCACCGAAGGCCGGGTCTGTATCTCGCCGATGACCGGCAGCGGCGCCGGATGCGCCTTGATATTATCCCAAGTTACAGATTCCCTGAGCGGCTGGGCCGACAAGGCGAAAGTGGCAACGAACGCTGCCGCTGCTGTAAAAAACCTGTGCATACTGTTGTTATTAAAATGATATTATTCTCATAATGACGCGAAGATACACAATCTTACACATACTTCCTATTCACACAAGGACGAATCAAGCACTTTATAATAGGAAAGGCTGCGAAAACAAGCGCCACAAAGCGCTGGAAGCTATTTTCAGTACGTTGCGGGTATGGTCCGAATAAAAGGTCTTTCTATATTCCCAGATCTATGCAGGGCCTATTTCTATGGAGAATACGTCAAGAGCGCGCTGGAGCATCCGCTGATTATCGACGTCCACTGGCACCAGTACATGGACCAGGCCACCACCGGCCGCTTTGACGGGGAGAATTTCCAGGTGGGCTTTCTGGACTGCCGCACCGTCGGCTACAATTTATATGAGACCAGATTTGAGAACTCTTCTTATAAATAGTTGTATCGTTTCTATATGCTATTGCCCCGACCAATTTGGAACCTCCCATTACGAACTTTTGGCCGAAAGTTCGTAATGCCAGGACCCACGGATCCTCGCGTTACGAGAAAATGGCCAAAAGTTCGTTACGAGAGGTTCCGGGATGCTGACCTGCGACGTTCCAGAGGGGAACCTGCGCCATTCCGGTCGGGAACCTGCTCCGTCCCAGGCCGTTAGATCACTTCCAACTCGGAAGCGGGAATCCAGCCTTGCCGGCCGTCGGCTATTTCTATCTGGGAATAGCCTCCCACGTTGTCCATGATTTTCACGCGCGTTCCTTCGTGCAGGATGAACAGGTCCTTGGCGCCGCTGGCCGAAGGGGAACTCTTCACGGAGGAGACGGGGCGCATCACAATGGCCTGGTCCTGTCTCCGGGCCTCCTGCCGCTGCCAGCGGGCGAAATCCCAGCCCAGGAGCGCGATAAGCAGGGTGACGATGCCGGCGAAGAAGCCAAGTTTGCGGCGGCCGGATGTGCTGCCCAGCAGGAACAGCAGTACCAGCGCTACGGTGAGGGCCAGGAAGACCAGGGCTATCACCGCCCAGGTATTGGAGGGCAGCAGATAGCACAGGGAGTGTCTCCACTGTTCAAAGAAGATTTCGGGAACCTCTTCGATTCGGTCCTGTGTAAGGGCGCGGGCATATTCCAGGTTGTAGCGCACATCGTCGTCGGACGGGTCCAGCCTTAAAGCACGCTCGTACCACAGGATGGCCGGGGCAATCTGGCCGTCCTTGAAGAAGGCGTTGCCCAGGTTGTAGTACAGTTCCTTGGACATGAGTCCGGTGGCCTGGACGTCCTGCCAGTCCTTGAGGGCCGATGCGTAATCTCCGTTGGTATAGGCCTCTACTCCGGCGTTCCAGAGGGAATCCGGGTAGGAGAGTGCCTGGGCCTGCATGCCCAGGGGCAGCAGCAGAAGCAGAACGGCCAGCGTGGCGGCCTTGACGGGCATTTTCTTCATGGATGCGTCGATGGCGGTAATGGTGGAAACGGCTTTCTCGTAGTGCTCGTTCATGGCGTCGTGACCGGCGTCGGGGGCATAGCGGGCCTCTTCACAGGCGTCCAGCAGGGCGGTGAAGTCGGTGGCCGTGGCCTCCGGAACTCCGCGGGCCACCAGGGAGGCGGCGATGTTCTCCTTGCTCATATCGGCCATATCCATGGCCATCTTTTCGCTCACGAAGCCCAGCAGGCTGCGGTGCAGTTCTTCATAGAAGGCCGTGTACAGGTTCTTCTGCAGGAAGTCCTTGGCCTGCGCCAGGCGCTTGAGCGCCAGACGGGTGGCCTTGCGGCTGCGCGTACCCACGACATCGGCCCGTTTGGCGGCCACCTTGCGGAAGCCCAGCCAGAATCCCAGGCCGGTCAGGAGGATGACGATGATGGCGGCCCACCAGGCCTTGGAGTGTACCAGGAAGCCTTTGTCGGCCCCCAGGCGGGTCTTGGTGCGGATGAAGCGGATGTCTTCTCCCAGGTTCTTCACGCCCTTGCGGTCCACCACCAGGGTAGAGCCGCTATCCGGCGTGACGGCCGTGGCCGAGGAACTGCGGGCTACCTTGAGCGGCAGGGCTGCGGCGGTGGCAACGGCGTACTTGCGCTTGTTTACGTCGTAATAGCCATATTCCACGGGGCCGATGGTGAATTCACCGGGGCTGCGCGGGATAAAGGGATATTCGAAGGTCTTGGAACCGCTGGTGCCGCTCTTGTCGGTGTTCACCGAGGTCTTTACGTCATACGCCTCGAAGTCCGGGGGGAAGTTTACCTTGGGGGCTTCCAGCAGGGCGATGTTGCCCTTGCCGGAGAGGGTGATGATGAGCGACGCGGCGTCGTGCGTCTTCAGGGAATCCTTGCTCAGGCGGGCCTGGACCGAGAATTCGCCCACACCACCGCCGAAGGAGGCGGGGGCGCCGGCCGGCAGGGGAGTCACATGCAGCGTGGCGGCTTTGGTGCTTACGCGCTGCCGTACGGTGGCATAGTCGCTGCCGAAGAAATCGTCAAAGATGGAACCGGTTCCGCTGCGGCGGCGCTGGACATTTACCAGGCACACAATCTCGGCCGGGTCGATGGGCTGGTCTCCGCTCTTCTGCGGGATAAGCACCCATTTGCGCAGGACAGCGCTGTTATACATGGTTCCGTTCACCTGCTCCCGCTGGAACTCGATGTTGGAAGGAGTCTCCACTTCCTGGCTCCAAAAGCCTTTGAAGGAAGGGAAGCGGGCATTCTCGAAGCCCACCAGGTTGGCGCGATGGTAAATCTTGAGAGTAGCGGTGACGGGTTCTCCCACCACCACGGAACTGCGGCTCAGGGTCAGGCGCATGAAGATGTCCGATTCGGCCGATGTCGCCTGTCCGGCATCCTGCCCCTGCGGCTTGGCCTGGCTGGCGCTGGCGCTGCCGGCATTGCCGCCGGAGTTTCCGCTCACTACCTGGATGCTCACGGGCTTGGACGTGATGGTGTTGCCCTTGACCTTGGCGGTGGCGGGCTGAATGGTGAAGGTGCCGGTATTCTTGGCCTGCAGGATATAGGTGTAGGATGTTTGCGAGGAACGGGTGGTTTTCCCGTTAATCATCTGGATGCTGGTAGAGGAGCCCTTCTGGGGACCCCATACTACGGTGAAGTCGCTCCCGGCGTCCCAGTTGAACTCCGAGGGGCTGTGTTCTCCTTCTACCACGAACACCACGTTGAAGCGTTCGTCCACTTCCACGATATTGTGAACCTCCACGCTGATGGTTGACTGGGCCCAAGCGGCCAGTCCTGCGAGCGAGGCGATGATACTCACAAACAGTCTTTTCATACTACCAATTCTTTTCCTTCTGACGGGACTTGAGGGCTGCGGCCTTCTTTTCGTCCACTTTTTCCTGAGTCTGTTTTTCCTTTTCCTGAATGGCCTGCAGCAGTTGCTGGGCCTGTTGAGGATTCAGCTGGGCCTGCTGTTGCTGCGGTTGTTGTTGTTGCTGCTGGTCCTGCTTATCCTGATTCTGGTCCTGGTTCTGGTCCTGCTGCTGTTGATCCTGGTTCTGGTTTTGATCCTGGTTCTGGTTTTGATCCTGGTTCTGATCCTGATTCTGCTGCTGGTCCTGATTCTGGTTTTGCTGTTGCTGCTGCTCCTGCAGTTTGTTGCGGGCATAGATGTAGTTCTCCTTGGCCTCCAGGTCTCCGGGATTGCGTCGCAGGCTTTCCTTGAGCATGTTCACGGCCGTTTGCCAGTCCTGCTGGGCGATGGCCACATCTCCGCGGTTATAATAATAGTCGGAGGCGAAGGGGACCTCCCCGGCGGTGAGCTGGGAGGCGTCCAGCTGCTTGGCAGCTTCGTCGTAATTCTCCTGGCGGTACAGGTTGTTGGCCAGGTTATAGTGGGCGGCCACCGAACTGGTGTCCTGCATCAGGCCCTTGCGGTAGCTGATATCGGCCTGGGCGTATTCGCCCTTCTTGAACTGCCGGTTGCCCTTGCGCAGGTCGGCCTTCTGGCCGAAGGCGGTCAGGCAGCTAAGCATCAAGACTATGCAAACGAACTTCCTCATACTTCGAACAGTTTGCGGCGGGGTTTACGCTCGCCGATGAGCATTTCCAGGACAAAGAGCAGGAGGGCTACCCCGAAGAAGTACATATACTGTTCGTCGTACTCTTCGAAGACTACGCTGCCGAATTCTTCGTCTTCCATCCGGCGGATGTCCTGGATGATGGGGTTGAGACCGAATTCCTCCCCGCCGGCGTGGATGTAGGCGCCGCCGCCGGCCTGGGCCACTTTGCGCAGCGTTTCTTCGTCCAGGCGGGTGACGACGATGTTCCCCTCCTTGTCCTTGAGGAGTTCGCCGTCTACGGGAATGGGCTGGCCTTCGGCCGATCCTACGCCGATGGTATATACCTTGATGCCCAGCTCGGCGGCCTGCTTGGCCGCGGCCACGGGATCGTCTTCGTGATTCTCGCCGTCGGAGATGACCACAATCACGCGGCTCTTCTCACTCTGGGCGCTGAAACTCTTGATACTTAGGCGGATAGCGTCTCCGATGGCCGTGCCCTGCACGGGAATGGATTCGGTGTCGATACTGCCCAGGAACATCTTGGCGCTAACGTAGTCGGTGGTGACGGGCAGCTGCACGAAGGACGTTCCGGCAAAGATTACCAGGCCGATGCGGTCTTCCTGCAGGCGGTCGGTGAGCCGGGCGATGGACAGCTTGGCGCGCTCCAGGCGGTTGGGGGAGTAGTCCTGCGCCAGCATGGAGTTGGACACGTCCAGCGCCACGATGATTTCGGCGCCCTTGGTGGTCCTTTCGGCCAGTTTGGCACCGGTGCGGGGCCGGGCCAGGCCGATGGCGAAGCTGGCGAAGGCCAGCGAGAAAAGTACTACCTTGACCCAGCCCTTGGAACGGGACCAGGAAGGCATGAGGGCTTCGACCAGGGCGGGGTCTCCCAGGGCTTTCACCCGGCGGGCGCGCAGGTAGCGCAGCACCCCGTATCCCAGGATGAATACCGGTACCAGAAGGAGCAGGTACAGGAATCTAACGTTGGAGAACATCAGCATACCGGCATCCTCCTCATAATAGCCAGCAACAGAACCTCCAGCAGCAGGCAAATGAGCGCTGCGATGGCGTAGTTGCCGAACAGATCTTTATACACAGGGAAGGAATCCACGCTGGTACGCGTCTTTTCCATCTGGCCAATCTCGGCGTAAATCTCGCTCAGTTTGGTGTTGTCGGTGGCGCGGAAGTAACGGCCTCCGGTGCCGTCGGCGATATTCTTCAAAAGGGCTTCGTCAATCTCTACGGGAATGTTGCGCATCTCGATGCCCCAGGGCGTCTGAACCGGGTAGGGGGCTTGTCCGTTGGCACCTACGCCAATGGTGTAAACCCTTATACCATAAGTCTTTGCGATTTCGGTGGCCATGGCGGGATCGATCTCTCCCATGTTGTTCACACCGTCGGTGAGCAGGATGACTACGCGGCTCTTGGCGTCGGAGTCTTTCATACGCGCCACAGCCGTAGCCAGGCCGTTGCCGATGGCCGTACCGTCCTCGATGAGGTCCGTCTGTACGTCCTTCATCAGGTTGATGAGGGTGGCGCGGTCGGTGGTAAGCGGGCACTGCGTGTAACTTTCGCCGGCAAACACCACAATACCCATGCGGTCGCTGGGACGCTGGGCGATGAACTCGATGGCAATGTCCTTGGCGGCGCTCAGGCGGTCCGGGGTAAAGTCGCGGGCCAGCATGGAGGTGGAGACGTCCATGGCAAGGATGATATCGATGCCTTCGGTGTCCACTTTTTCCACCTGGGTCGAGGAGCGGGGCCGGGCGATGGCCACGATGATGAGGCTTAGCGCGGCGATGCGCAGCACGAAGGGCAGGTGGCGCAGGATCTCAAATACCGAACGTCCGCCGGCCTTCCAGGCATCCAGGGACGAAACACGCATGTGCGCGTGCCGGTCCCGGATCTCGATCCAAAGGTAGCGCAGTACCAGGAGAACCGGAATGACCAGCAGCCAAAGCAGATAGGGATACTCGAAATACATACCTTACTCCTCCTTCTTTTCTTCGTCGCCGGCCTCGTCGGCAATCTCCTGCTGGTATGTCTCGGTAACGAAGTGCACGGCCTGAGGCAGTACCGTGGCGTTTTCTTCGTCGGTGGCGGTGAACTTGGCGAACTTCACGAAATCGGCCCTCTCGAAGAGGTCTTTCATCTCCCTGTACAGGTCTTCGGGGATGTCACTGCCCTTGAGTCCTTCGAAAATCTCGGCGGTGGTCATTTCCATGGCGCCCACGCCGTAGCGGGCCACGATGTATTCCCGCAGGGCGTCGGTGACGCCGGTGTAGAAGGTTTTCTGCTGTTCGGGCTTCCAGAATTTGTCTCCGCGGAACTTGTCCAGTTTCCTAAGGGCGCGGATGTGGGCGGGCTCGGCATTCACGGCTTCCTCCTCCTTCTTCTTCCGGTAAACGAACCACAGGATGAGGGCGGCCAGGATCATGGCGCCCATGATGCCGCCGTAAATCCAGGGGAAGAGTTCGGCCAGCGTATAGGGGAACTTGACCTGCCCCTTGATGTCGTGGGGCTGGAAAGTTTCCATGTCTACGGGCAGCTCGGTTACCACCAGGGGTTCTTCGGGAGCCTTGAACACCAGGGTGTCGGCGCCAACCAGAACGGGAATGTCGGGCAGCTCGTAAGTGCCGCCCAGGAAGGTGGTCAGGATCAGGGAAGCCTTGATATTGTAGCGGGCGGGTACTTCCTTGCGTTTGGATACCCGCGTAGAATCCAACTGCCACTCTCCCAGGATTTCCAGGGGGACGTCCTTGTCCAGTTTGAACGTGGGCAGGCCCAGCGGGGTTCCTTCTTCTATATCCTGCAATTCAATGCCATAGCGCAATTGGTCTGCCACCAGCACGGAATCCCGCGGCTGCAAGGGCTGCAGGAAAGCGTTGCCAGGGGTCAGGGCTGTGGCCAGCAGGAATGCCAACATCTTCATCATCTTCTGTGGAATAAGTTCATGAGTCCCCGCACATAGTCTTCCTGGGTGGCAATGTCCACGTGGTCTACCTGATACTTCATCAGCAGGCGGTCGGCCTGGTCCGTGGTGGTCTGGAACCACTGGCTGTAGGCGTTACGCACGCTGCGGGAGCCGGTGTTGATCCAGCGGGAAGCGCCGGTCTCGGCATCCTTCGCATGCACCAGGCCCACGTTCGGGAGATCTTTCTCCCGCGGGTCGCTTACCCGGATCACGGACACGTCGTGGCGGTTCACGGCTACCTTGAGGGCTTCCTCGTAGCGCGGGGTGCCATCGGCCTGTACATCCAGCATGTCGCTGAGGACAAAGGCCGTGCACTTTTTCTTGATGGCGTTGGTGAGGTAGCGCAGGGCTTCACCGATGTCGGTGCCGTCGTGCCGGGGCTCCCACTCCAGGATTTCCCGGATGATGTGCAGGAAATGGGTGCGTCCCTTGCCCGGGGAGATGAATTTCTCTACCCGGTCGCTGAAGAGGATGCAGCCCACCTTATCGTTGTTCAGGATGGCGCTGAAGGCCAGCGTGGCGGCGATTTCGGCAATTTGCTCGCGCTTGGTCTTTCCCTGCGTGCCGAAGAGGCCGCTGCGGGAAATGTCTACCAGCAGCACCACGGTTAGCTCGCGCTCTTCCTCGAAGACCTTCACATAAGGTGCGCTCATACGGGCCGTCACGTTCCAGTCCATGTTGCGGACGTCGTCCCCGTACTGGTACTCACGCACTTCGCTGAACGCCATACCGCGTCCCTTGAACGCGGAATGGTATTCTCCGGCGAAGATCTGGTGGCTCAGCGCCTTGGTCCGGATCTCGATCTTCCTGACTTTCTTTATGAGTTCTTCTGGTGTCATTAAGGAACGATGACCGCGTTGATAATCTTTTCGATAATCTGTTCAGGTGTAACGTTCTCGGCTTCGGCCTCATAGGTAAGGCCGATGCGGTGACGCAGGACCTCGTTGCACACGGCGCGTACATCCTCGGGGATTACGTAACCGCGGCGCTTGATGAAGGCGTATGCCTTGGCAGCGGCGGCCAGGGAAATGCTGGCACGCGGCGAGGCACCGTAGGAAATGAAGTTCTCCAGTTCCTTGAGGCCGTATTCGGCCGGGGTACGGGTGGCATATACGATGTCTACGATGTAACGTTCGATCTTTTCGTCCATGTACACGTCCTTCACCACCTCGCGGGCGCGGATGATGTCTTCCGGCTTGATGACGGCGTTGGCCCTGGGGAATTCCCCGCTGTTGTTCATGCGGATAATCTGGCGTTCCTCTTCCTTCTTGGGGTAGGAGACCACCACCTTGAGCATGAAACGGTCTACCTGGGCCTCGGGCAGGGGATAGGTGCCTTCCTGCTCGATGGGGTTCTGGGTAGCCATTACCAGGAAAGGCTCGGGAAGCTTGAAGGTTTCTTCGCCGATGGTAACCTGATGCTCCTGCATGGCTTCCAGCAGGGCGCTCTGTACCTTGGCCGGGGAACGGTTGATTTCATCGGCCAGGACGAAGTTGGCGAAGATGGGGCCTTTGTGCACCTCGAAGCTTTCCTTCTTCTGGGAGTAGATGAGTGTACCCACAACGTCGGCGGGCAGCAGGTCCGGGGTAAACTGAATGCGGTTGAATTTGGCGTCTACCGCCTGGGACAGGGTATTGATGGCCAGGGTTTTGGCAAGACCGGGAACACCTTCCAGCAGAATGTGGCCGCCGGACAGCAGGCCAATGAGAAGGTTGTCTACCAGGTGCTTCTGTCCTACGATGACCTTGCCCATCTCCAGGGTGAGGATGTCCACGAACTGGCTCTCTTTCTGGATTCTTTCGTTGAGTTCACGAATGTTAACAGATTCCATATAAATTACTAAATTTGCATATGCGATATTTCCTTTGCCTTTCCTATGACGGATCTTCTTTTTGCGGCTGGCAAATCCAGCCCTCTTCCCCGTCTGTGCAGGCTTGCCTGGAAGGGACCCTCTCCCGTCTCCTGAACCGCCCTGTGGCCGTTACCGGAGCGGGCCGGACCGATACCGGTGTCCATGCCGTGAACTACGTAGCTCACTTTGACTGGGACGGCCCCCTGCCCTTCGAAGCATCGGACTTTACCTACAAATTAAATGCCATGTTACCCCATGGCGTAGCCATTCTTTCGGTCTCTCCTGTGGCCGATGATTTACACGCCCGCTTCAGCGCCCGCCGCCGGGAATATACCTACTTCATCCATCGGCAGAAAGACCCTTTCCTGCGGTCCTATTCCTGGCTCTGCGGCTATCCCGTCCTCGATTTCGAAGCCATGAACGCCGCCTGTCAGTATCTGTTGGGAACCCACGATTTCTCCTGCTTCGAAAAGACCGGCGGTGACAACAAAACCTCCATCTGCACGGTGTTTGAGGCCCGGTGGCAGCCCTACGTCCCCTCCCATATTCAGATTATGGGTCCGGAGTCAGGTAGCACACTCCCGGGGGACTCCGTTACGCTTCGCTCCACTCCGGCCCCTCCCATTGTCTACGGCGTCCCTTCGGGACTTGTATCCAACGGGCCCCTCCCCCTACCCGTGTCCGGGGGTGGACACGCCCCCGGGAGTGTGCTACCTGCCTTCAGATACTGGTACTTCCGGATTGCGGCAGATAGGTTTTTAAGGAATATGGTACGGGCGACGGTGGGGTCGTTGATTGAAGTGGGGCGCGGGAAACATGCCCCGGAATGGATCGCCGAGCTTATTGCTACGGGTACACGCTCCGATGCGGGGGAGTCTGTTCCTGGTTATGCCTTGTTCTTAAATAAGGTAGAATATTGAGCGTTTTTCGTATCTTATTGATAATCAGATAGATAAGCAAATACCTCTGGGCTAAATGACCCGGAGGTATTTGCTTAATTCGTTAGTAATCAGTAACTTACGAAAAACGGGCCATTACCAGAGGGCCGCGTTCTGGGCTTCGGCTACATTCTGGAGTGCTTCGGGTACGTTGGCAAAGAAGTTGAAGCCGGCACGCTGTTCAATGGCGTCGATGGTGGTGCGGAACTTGGTGTCGTTATAGTTGCTGCCGCCATGTGATTCATTGGCGAAGATATAGGCGCAGCCCTTGGCGGCGGTCATAGCGCCGGAATCATCGAAGCTGCATTTCATCAGGCACTTGTAGAAGTGGCTGGGGGCCAGTTCTGTAGTTCCCTGGTTAGTGGAGATGTAGTTGTTGGGATTTTCGTACAGGATACCTACTACCACATACAGCGTGTCACGTCCGGTGGGGGCGTTGGAGACGACGGCCTGTTCCAGGGAACTCCAAACACCACTGTTGAAGCCGTTCTGGAACTGGAGACTCTGGTTGGTCCAGTAGAAGGTTTGCCAGTTGGCGTCGGAGGTGGCCTGGCGGTAGTCGGAGGCTACATGGTGGCCACGGCTGTAGGTGGAACTGGCTACGCTCTTCTGCCAGGAGGCGGGGATTCCGGGATCGGTATTGTCCTTACTGGGGTTACCGTAGGTCCAGCTTCCTACACGGCCGACATTGTTGTCCGGGTAGGCGCCCTTTTGCATGACGAATGCGCTCCAGAGGGGAGACTTCTTGTCCTTGTCTACGAGGGCGGTCCAGTTGCGGTACTGCTTGCCATTGTAGGCATAGGTGTGCGTGACCACCATCTGGTTGTCGTTGCCCGTGAGGTAGTTGAACCAGGAAGTTCCGCCCCAGGTCTCGCGGCCGGAGTCGTTGCTGGCCTCGGTGTTCTTGAGGTCGATGTCGGGCATCTCATAGCAGCCCAGGTACTGGAGGCCGGTTACGGGACCCTGCGTACTGCCGCCGCTGCTGCCGCCTTCCAGGGTGGTGAAGTTCATGACTTCGCCGTAGATGCTCTCGTTTCCTTGAGCCCCCGATACGGTGATATAGGCCTTATAGTAATAGGTGGTAGCGGAGGCCAGGCCCAGGAGCTGGACCCTGAACGTTCCGGACTTGGCTGCAGCGTTGCCCAGGGACATTCCCATGTCCAGGGTTTCGGCCGAGGTACCGTAGAAGATACCGCGGTCCACGACCTTGGACGGGGCGTTGGCATAGGTGTTATCCTGAAGGAGGGCACCCACGGAGGTGATATCCACGGCAGCGCCGGTGGTGACGGCAGGGTCTCCTGTGGGAGTGACGGTGCCGCCTTGTTCAGGGGTTCGGCCCTCCGGATTCACGAAAGGCACGTAAGGATCTTCTTTCCTGCCACCGCAGGAAACCAGGAATACGGCCGTCAGGGCCATCAGGAGGGCTTTTGTCATGGGTTAATAACGGTTAAGGGGACGTCCGCCGGTCATCATGTGAACCTTGCGTTTTACCTCGTCCAGAACAAGCTTATGGGCAATGCGCTGGGCCAGCTGGGCCTCGGTGGGTTCCTTGGCAGCCAGGGCTTCGGCGTTGGCGTTGGCCGAGGAAAGCACGGTGTCGATGAGTTCTACGATCTGAATCATGTCCTTCTCTTCGAAACCACGGGAAGTGATGGCCGGGGTTCCTACGCGAAGACCGCTGGTGGCGAAGGCGCTGCGGCTGTCGAAGGGCACCATGTTCTTGTTAACAGTGATATCGGCCCGTACCAGCTCTTTTTCGGCCATGCGGCCGGTGAGGTCTGCGAACTTGGGACGGAGGTCGATGAGCATGAGATGGTTGTCGGTGCCGTCGGAGATAATCTTGTATCCCTTGTCCATGAAGGCCAGGCACATGGCCTTGGCGTTGGACATGACCTGCTTCTGGTATTCCACGTATTCGGGCTGGGAAGCCTCGTAGAAGGCCACGGCCTTGGCGGCGATCACGTGCTCCAGCGGGCCGCCCTGGATGCCGGGGAAGACGCTGGAATTGAGGATGGCGCTCATCATCTTAACCTCTCCCTTGGGCGTGGTGAGACCCCAGGGGTTGGGGAAGTCCTTGCCCATCAGGATGATGCCGCCGCGGGGACCGCGGAGGGTCTTGTGGGTGGTGGAGGTGACGATGTGTGCGTATTTGACGGGGTTTTTCAGGAGGCCTGCGGCGATGAGGCCGGCGGTGTGGGCCATATCGATCCAGAGGATGGCGCCCACTTTGTCGGCGATGGCGCGCATACGCTCGTAGTCCCATTCGCGGGAGTAGGCCGATGCACCGCCGATGATGAGCTTGGGCTTGCATTCGAGGGCCTTGCGCTCCATTTCGTCGTAATCTACACGGCCGGTTTCGGGGTTGAGGCCGTAGGCCACGGGATGGTAGAGGATGCCGCTGGCGTTAACGGGGCTGCCGTGCGTGAGGTGACCGCCCATGGACAGGTCCAGGCCCATGAAGGTGTCTCCGGGTTTGAGGATGGCCATGGTCACGGCCATGTTGGCCTGGGCGCCGGAGTGCGGCTGTACGTTGGCATACTCGGCGTCGAAGAGGGCGCAAAGGCGGTCGATGGCCAGTTGTTCGATCTGGTCTACGACCTCGCAGCCACCGTAGTAGCGCTTGCCGGGGTACCCCTCGGCGTATTTGTTGGTGCACACGGAGCCCATCGCTTCCAGCACCTGGTCTGACACGTAATTTTCAGAGGCAATGAGCTCCAGGCCAGCGCTCTGGCGCTCCTGCTCTTTTTTGATCAAGTCGAATACTTGTAAATCTCTTTTCATTCTGCTCAAATAGTTTTTTGCGTTCTACAAATATAGCGCTTTTTCGCGGAAAAACTATCGCTATCCATTCCTGTCTTTCTTAACCCACTCACGGGGAGTACAGCCCATAAACTGCTTGAAGGCGGCGGTAAAATAGGACGGCGTGGAGAAGCCCACCCGATACGAAATCTCGGCCACGTTGTATTTGTCTTCCTTCAGCAGGCGGCAGGCCTCGTTGAAGCGCACCGTCTTGACGAAATCCAGGGGAGAGACGCCGAACAAAGCTTTGATTCGGAGATTCAGATTGGAACGGCTCATCAGCATAGCCGTGGCGAAATCGTCGATGGAGAACTCCGGATTGTCGATATTCTTCTTAGCCACCTTCATCGCCTGGCGCATAAAGTCTTCGTCCGAATCGTTGAAGTTCCGGGTCACGCCGGCTTCTTGGCCGCCGGCCCTGTTGGCGCCGATACTCACGAACTCCAGCGACAGTTCCCGCAGCAGGTCGCTGTGCGCCTTGGCCATCTTGGCTTTGTACTCCGTGTCTTTGCGGTTCAGCTGCCATACAAAAAGGACGATCATCAGGCAAACCAGCAGCAGGACTGCACCCGTCCTGGCGGCGTAGGTCATATACCAGGGAGCCCTGAGCCGGATGGAAAGCATCGCCTCTCCGTCGCTGCTCACGCCTGTGCTGTTGCAGTACCGGAGCCGGAAGGTGTATTCTCCGGGGCGGAGGGAGTGATAAACGGCCCTGCGGTCTTTTCCGGAGGGAATCCAGTTGGCGTCGGCCCCTTCCAGCATATGGTAGAACCGGCCGTTGTCTCCGGAGATGTAGTCGGGGCAGGAAAACAGGAAGGCGATGTCCCGTTCGGTCGGCTTCAGGACAATCCTGTCTTCCGTGATGCTTCTGCGGACGCCGTTGATTTCGATACTGGAAATCACGGGAGGAACCATCTCGCTGTGCATCGTGACGGCAAGCGGGTCGAAGGAAATAATCCCGTGCAGGCTGCCGAAATAGATTCTCCCGTCCCGTTTCCTGCAGTGCGCATAAGGCGTGAAACGGTTGTCCAGCAGGCCGTCGGCGGTGGTGAAAGTCCAGGTGCTGCCGTCGGCCGGGTCCAGGCGGCAGAGGCCGTCGTCGGTGCTGATCCACAGGACGCCGGCAGAATCCTGCTCGATGCCGTGGACGACGTGATCCGGAAGCCCGTCCTTCTCCGTGAACTGATCTATGGTGCCGGTAACAGGATCATAGACATAGACTCCGCTGTTGGAACTCATCCAGATTCTGCCGGAAGTGTCTTCCAGGAAGGAGTCGACATATTGGATGGAGGACAGGAGATCCGGCAAGGCAAGCACCTTCCCCGTCTTGGTCTCCAGGGCCGTAACCCCGTATTTTTTCCCAATCCACAGGGTTTCCCGGGAATCCAGCTTCATCGATTTGATATTGGAGACGTCCTCCGTAATGAATATCTTGGAAAAATGGCCGTCTTTCTCGTTGTATTCCCACAGGCCGTCGCTGCCGCCCGCATAAAACCCACCGCGGAGATTGTCCACGATGGCGTAGCATCCGTATCCGCTGTGCGGCCCGCCCGATCCCAGAGGCTTCAGGCTTTTGCGGCGGCTGTCCAGCAGCAGGATTTCGGAGCGGTCGGCCCCTACATATAATTTTCCCGTGCGCGGGCTTTTGAAGATGCATTTCACGTCCACGGGATTGTCGCCTTCGTTGCCGATGTGCTCGAATCTCCCGTCCGGGAGCAGGTGATTGAGCCCGCCCGAGTTGGTGCCTATCCACAGGGACCCGTCGGCGTCTTCGACGATGTCGCTGATCACGTTCCCCGATAGCTCGTTCGTCCCGGGTTTGGAAGCGATGCTCTGGAACTGGGAAGAGTTGGGCGTATAATAGCACACGCCTCCATAATAGGTGCCCAGCCACATCGTACCCTGCCTGTCCATAAAGATGTCACAGATACTGTCGTGCGAGATGCTGTCGGGCTTGTAATACTCGTAGTGGAAGACCCGGAATTTGCCGTCTTCCAGGATTTTGAGACCGTTTTTCGTCCCCACCCACAGTAGCCCGTTCCTGTCCAGGCACAGGCATTTTACATAGTCGGTACTCCCGGTTCCCATTTTGCGCGGCGTACCGGATATCTCCCACAGGCCGTCCCCCTCGGTCCCCGCCCACAGACGGTCTCCGTCGCGGAGGATGCAGTTGACCCGGCAGCCGATGCGGGCGACGACTTGGAGCCGGCGCAGCTGCTGGATGGCGGAATAGACGGTGCCGTCGGCCGTGCCGATATAGATGGTCCCGTTTTCGTCATACAGGGCGGAGACTTCTTTGGCAAGCAATTCTTCGGGGATTCCCTCCCGGGAGAATCCCTTCTTGACATAGTCGAACAGCCACAGCTGACGTCCGGCGATGAGCAGGTATGTTTGCCCCGTCATCTGCACCAGGCCGGTGAGGGACCCGCCCGGGCTGGGGAAACTGGAAAAGGACTGGCTGCCGGTGTCAAAGACGGACAGGCCGTTGATGTGAGTCGCCCAGACAGAGCCGTTCGAATTGCAGAGCAGCCTGTAAATATGGCTGTCGGGATCGCTCGCTTCCGGAAGGGCGCTGTCCTTGAAGTGGAAATAGCGTTTTCCGTCATACTGGGTGAGTCCGTCAATCCCTCCGTACCACATATTTCCGGATGCGTCCTGGCAGATTGTCGCCACGTTGAGGCCGGTATCCTCGAGGGGGAGAGCCCGGAAGGAGAGAGTTCCTGCAAGCAGGATAGATATAAGGAAAATACTCATATTATCCGTGTTTTCTGCAAAATTAACATTTTGTTCGAAATTATTATTAAAGTTTTTGCTTATTGGATATTTTTAATATTCTTTTACATTAATTTATGGGCTTGGGCCGGGAGATAAGACTAACTTTGTCCTGAAAAAACTATAACCAATCCTTATGCGCCCCGTTTTTCGCTCCATATTCATTCTTTCGGCACTTTTTATCGCTGCTTCCTGCAGTCCCCGCCTCACGGTGATGAGCTTCAACGTAAGGCAGAGCCACGCCAAGGAGGCGAACCCTAACGACAGCTGGTCAAACCGGAAGGAAGCCTGCCTGGAAATGCTCCAGATTCGCAAGCCTGATCTGGTGGGTTTTCAGGAGGCGCAGTTCAAGGGCCAGTGGTCCTTCTTCCGCGATACCCTTGCCACAGAATACGGCAGCGTAGGCATCGGCCGCGACAACGGCGTGGACAAAGGGGAGACTTCCGGTTTCCTGTACAAGCGAAGCGTCTTCACGCTTCTCGACAGCGGCACTTTCTGGGTGTCCGAAACGCCGGACGTCCCCTCGACTTCCTTCGACGAGAAGTATAACCGCTCCCTCACCTGGGGGCTTTTCAAAGTGAATAAGACGGGGAAGCGCTTCTTCTACTTCAATACCCATCTGGGTCTCACCTGGACGTCCCAGGTAAAAGGTGTCGAGATGATAATGGGGAAGATGAAGGAGATTAATCCGGAGGGGCTTCCGCTCATTTTCAGCGGGGACCTGAACACGGATATTTCCAGCAAGGCCTTCGACGGCCTGAAGCAGATTATGCTCAATTCCGCCGATGTCGCTCCGGTCACGGACTGCGTTCCCACGTATAATGCCTGGGGGAACAAGAACAAGGAGCGTATTATCGACTTTATCTGGATTACTCCGGACATCAAGTGCCTGGAGTATCGTACCGATACCGCGCCGTATGGCGGGCACACTCTCATTTCCGATCATTATCCTATTTCCTGTATCCTCCGTATCTAATGAAACGTTTCCTGACATTCCTTCTTCTGCTTGTCCTTCCCGCCGTCACGGCCTGTGATAACGGGAACAAGGGCGGCCAGGACCCTGCGGTTCGCGACGCCATCTTCTTCGGAGACTCCATCACGGCCAACTGGGTCAAGGATGGAAAAGGCCATCCGGAGTTCTTCTCTTCCAACAATTTCCTTTGCCTGGGTTTCACGGGCAAGACCACGGCCTATATGAAAACCCTCATCAAAGGGATAACGGACAAACATCCCCGGCAGCTCGTGATCCTGGGCGGCACCAACGACATCGCTATGAACGACGGCGTCTATGTGAGCATCGAGGAAACGCGGGACAATATTGCCTATATGGCCTCGGAGGCCACGAAGGCGGGAATCAAGGTGGTCATCTGCTCAGTTACGCCCAGCAAGAACTTCTACTGGGCCCCGTCCGTCCATCCGGAGCAGACGATCGTAGACCTGAACGTTCTCCTGAAGGCGTTGGCCCAGGAGCAGGGATATGCCTATGCCGATTATCATTCCGCCCTGGTCGATGCCGGGAACGGGCTTCCTTCGCAGTATACCAGTGACGGCTGCCATCCCAACCAGGACGGATATACCGTAATGGAGGGAATTATCCTTCCGATTTTGAAATCTAACCAGTAAAACGATATGCGTAAAACTATTTACTTTTTATTTGCGATGCTTGTCCTTGCGGGATGTCACAAGGAGGAGCCGAAGAACAACCACCCCAACCTGTCTCCAGGGCAGTTGAAGGTGATGACTTTCAATATCCGCGGAACCACAACCGAGGACGACGCCCATAACAACTGGGGAATGCGTGCCGGTGCCTGCCGGGATATGGTCATTGACCAGCAGCCCTCCCTTGTCGGTATCCAGGAGGCGGTCGCGACTGAATGGAAGTATATGTCCGGAACGCTTGCCGAATACGGGTATGTCGGCATCACCGATGAGGACATCTATAATTCGATCCTCTATCGCCCCGATGTGCTCGAGGTGTTGTCGGACGGTGTTTTCTGGCTTTCCGACACGCCGGATAAATCTTCGATGAGCTGGGACGGCTATGTCCGCTATGTGCACTGGGCCGTGATGAAGATTCTCTCTTCCGGGCAGGAATTCTTTTATATGAATACTCACCTGGGCCTCACGGCGGCATCCCGCCGCAGTGCTATGACCTTGATTCAGAAGCGCATCAAGTTACTCAACACGGATAATCTTCCTGTCGTCCTGATGGCCGACTTCAACACGCACGGAACTGACGCTGTGTTTGACGGCATCCGGGAAACGATGAACCTTACCCGTGAGGTGGCGCCCATCACCGATGACGTGAAGACTTATAATGCCTGGGGCAATGAGGCTAAGGCCTATCAATGCGACCATATCTGGATTACGAACACGGTCGAATGCTCCGAGTACAAGACCGTTACCCAGTGGTATGACGGTCATAAATACGTCTCCGACCACTACCCTGTTTATTCAATCATTCAATTCTAACCTTCGCTCTTATGCTCAGAAAACTATTTTTAATCAGCCTGTCCATTCTCCTGCCCATCGCGGCGCTGGCTCAGGGGGCAAGAGTGGTCAAAGGAGTTGTATCGGATGAAAACGGCGAACCTCTTCCGGGTGTAGTCGTCCTGGTTTCCGGCACTACGACCGGCATCACCACCGACTTTACCGGCAGTTACTCCATTAATGTGCCCAATGGAAAGACTCTGGATTTTTCCTGCATCGGATATGCTTCGCAGACCATCGACCCCGGTAAGCTCTCCGTTTTAAACGTGACGCTCAAGGAGGACTTCTTGCTGCTGGAGGAAACCGTCGTCGTGGGTTATGGTACCCAGCGCAAGGTAGACCTGACGGGTGCGGTAGACCAGATTACCAGCGACGTCTTCGTCGCGCGTCCCAACGCAAATGTCACCCAGATGCTCGAGGGTGCGGTGCCTAACCTGAACATTACCCTCGCCGACGGTAAACCCATCCGTACGGCCGATTTCAACATTCGCGGTGTCACCTCCATCGGCCAGGGCGGCAGTGCGCTCATCCTTGTCGATGGCGTGGAAGGGGACCCTTCTATGTTAAACCCGAACGACATTGCCTCCGTCTCGGTCCTCAAGGATGCGGCGTCGGCGGCCATCTACGGTTCGCGCGCCCCGTACGGCGTGGTCCTGATAACCACCAAGAACGCCCAGAAGGGACGTACCGTGGTTACCTATTCCAACAACCTCACTTTTTCCTCCCCGGTCGTAAAACCGGACTATGTCACCGACGGACTCACGTGGGCGACGATGATGTGCGAAGGGTGGTTCAATTACAATGGGAACCTCCCTACACATATGAACCTTATTATGCCGTTCTCCCTGAACTGGCTTAACGAGTACCGTCTTCGCCACGACACGGGCAATACGGGAACAGTCGTGAGCGACGGCTCCTGGCGTGTCGACGCCGGGGACTATGCTTACTTCCCCGAGGGCACCGACTGGTTCGGCATCCTCTATAAGGACAACTCCTTTGGGCAGACGCACAATCTTTCTTTGTCCGGATCTTCCCAGAAGTTCGACTATTATATTTCCGGCCGCATTTACAATTATTCCGGACTGTACAATTCGGAAACCAACACCGACAACTGTTTCACGGAGAATATGCGCGTAAAAGTGGGTTATCAGGCATATCCCTGGCTCAAGATCACCAACAACTTTGAGCAGGGACACCGCAAGTACAACAACCCCATCGTCGCCAGCGGCTCGGCCGGTAACATCTGGGCCAACATCAATTCCCAGGCACCGGTCTGTATGCCTTTCTACAATCCGGACGGAACGATGACGGCGGCTGCGGCCAACACCGTAGGAGGATTCCTGTACGGATCCAGCACTAACGTCTACGAAAACGACTATGTCAAGAATACGGTCGGGCTCAACGCCTCGTTCCTGGATAATGCCCTCACGGTGAACGCCGACGCCACTTACAAGTGGACCAATTCCAACGGCTACACCCGTAAATACCCGGATGCCTACTCTTCCAGGCCCGGCGTTATGGAAACCAAGTCCGGCATCGTCTCTTCCTTCACCGAAGACCGCGATATCATCAAGTATTTTTCGCTGAACGCTTACGCGGACTACACGAAGAAATTAAAGAAACATTATTTCAAGGCTATGCTCGGTTACAATTACGAGCAGAGGACCCGTGACAAGATCCACGTTTACAATACCGACCTCCTTTCCGAGACGGTGGACAACATTAACCTGACCCAGGGCTCCACCGATAAGAAGATTACCGGAACTTGGGCCAAGTGGCGTACCGTAGGTATTTTCTCCCGCATCAATTACAGCTTTGACGACAGGTATCTTTTCCAATTCAACGGACGTTACGACGGATCGTCCAAATTCCCGTCCCGTTCCCGTTGGGCCTTCTTCCCTTCCGTTTCGCTGGGCTGGCGCCTGAGCGAGGAACCGTTTATGAAGAACAATGTAAGCAAGAAGGCCGTTTCGAACATCAAGGCTCGTCTCTCCTATGGATCGCTGGGCAACAGCAATATCAGCGAGTACTACTATGACGAATCCTTCGGCTTCGGCACCAGCCGCCTGCTCAACGGAGTCAAATACCGTCAGACGTCGGCTCCGGATCCCATCCCGGACAACCTTACCTGGGAGAAGTCGCAAACGATCGACGTGGGTCTCGACCTGGGTTTTCTTGAAGACCGCCTCTCCCTTACCGCCGACTGGTACACCAGAAAGACCGACGATATGTTTTCTGTAGGCCCTACCATCCAGGCCGTCTACGGAGCCGATGCCCCCGAAGGGAACTATGCCTCCCTCACTACCCGGGGATGTGAGCTGACCGTAATATGGAAAGACCGGTTTAAACTGGCGTCAAAACCGTTTGACTACAGCATCAAAGCCACTTTCGCAGACAATGTCTCGAAAATCGACAAGTATAACAACGAAACCGGCTACATCGGTGGCCGTAACATTCCGGAATACTATCCCGGAATGGTAATCGGCGAACTTTGGGGATTCGTCTGCAACGGACTCTGGCAGGATCAGGCCGATATCGACGTCGCAGAAGCCCTGGCAAGGGCTGCCGGCGCGGAGCGTTATGATATCATCAACCAGTTCTCCAAGGATTACTCCATCCACCCCGGAGACCCCAAGATCGAGGACCTGGACGGCAACGGTTACATCGACCGTGGAGACCAGACGCTTTCCAACCCCGGAGACCGTAAGATTATCGGTAATTCCAGCCCCCGGTATATGTACAGCTTCACCTTCAGTTTTGACTGGAACAACTTCTATGCTTCCATCTTCTTCCAGGGAGTGGGCAAGCAGGACTTCATTACGGAGGGAGACAGCGGTATGATCTGGGGCCAGTACAACCGCGCTTACAACCAGATTCCCAAATGGGTTCTGGGCAACTACTGGACCGAGGAGAATCGCGATGCCTGGCTGCCGCGTTACGCTTCGGGAGCCAACCCCCTGGCCGGCACCAGCCGCCGAGGAAACACCCGGTATATGCTGGACGTCTCGTACATCCGTCTCAAGAACGTTCAGTTCGGTTATAATCTTCCGGAGAAGTGGATCAAGCCGCTCCATCTTTCAAAGGTGAGCGTGTTCTTCTCCGGTGAAAATCTTTGGGACTGGTCGCCTATGTACAAGTACATCAAAGGCACCGTCGATGTGCTGGCCCTGGGCCAGGATCCGGAGAACCACGATACCACCGCCGGCACAGGCGGATGCTACCCTGTCCTGAAATCTTACAGTTTCGGCATTAACCTTACATTCTAAGAGAGAGCACTATGAAACTGAATTATATTAAAACTATCGTTTTATTGTCCGTCGGCGTCGTGTGCCTGTCGGCTTGCAACCTTACGGAAACTCAGAGATCTTCGGCCGACGCCGCGCTCATCTTTGGGTCCGAGACCGGCCTCAACCTGTACTGCAACTCTTTCTACGCCTACTTCCCGAACGGAACAGCGGTCCACCATCAGGATGAGACGCTGTGCGACTATATGGCCAAGACCGAGCTCAGCGATTTTGAGCAGGGAGCCCTTGTTCCTGAAACGCAGGGTTCCTGGGGATGGGATAGAATTCGCAGCGTCAACTATTTCCTGGATCACAACAATTATCAGTCTGTCCCCGAGGACATTCGGAACAACTACAACGGCATCGCCCGTTTCTTCCGGGCCTGGCTGTATTTTGACAAGTTATACTGGTACGGTGGCGTTCCGTGGATAGACCACGTCCTGAACCCCGGAGACCCGGAACTTACCGCTCCCAGGGATAGCCGCGATGTCATTGTCACTCGCATCATCGAAGACTGCGACTATGCTTTCGAGCATATCAAGACAGACAATTCCGCGGCAAGCAAGGCCTGCTTCCTCAACAAGTGGTGCGCGATGCTGCTCAAATCCAGGGTCTGCCTGTACGAGGCCTCCTGGCGTAAGTATCACGCGGGCACTCCTTATGTCGAGGGTTGCCAAATCTCTGCCGACGATCTCTTCGCCCAGGCGGCCGATGCTGCAGAGATTGTGATGCAGGGCGGCGTGTTCTCCATTCATACCGGCGCAACGGGCAGCACGGGAAAAGGCCCCTACCGTGACCTCTTCTCCAGCGATTCCGTTCCCGTAGACGAAGTGATGCTGGCCGTGGAGCAGGACAATCCGTTGTCGGTGGGATACGCCAATTATTATTACAATAAGCAGAATGTCCGTGCCTCTCTGGTACGCCCCTTCATCAACACCTACCTGAATCAAGACGGTTCCTATTATTCGGAAACCAAAGCCGATGGTAAATACAAGTCGTTCCTGGAGGAAATGACCGGCCGCGACCTGCGCCTTGGTCAGACCATCCGTTCCATCGGCTATGAACGAAAGAACAACGATGGATCTATGGTGAGGACGACGGCCGACTACGGTTTCTCGCTGACAGGTTATCATATCATCAAATTCACGGTTGACGATGTCGCCGCCGACGTCTATGGCGCCAACGGCAACGACATTCCCGTGATGCGGTATGCAGAGGTCCTGCTCAACTATGCCGAAGCCAAGGCAGAATTGGGAACCCTTACCGATGAAGACTGGAAGAACACCATCGGAGTTCTCCGTCGCAGGGCCGGTATTACCGGAGGAGCCCTGGACGCCAAGCCTACGCTGGTGGACAATTACCTGAAGAACACTTTCTACCCCGACGTGGATAACCCCGTCATTCTGGAAATCCGGCGTGAACGCACCTGTGAACTGTGCCTGGAAGGCTTCCGCCTGAAAGACCTGAAGCGCTGGGCCTGCGGTAGCCTCTGGACCAGTTTGCCCTGGACGGGAATCTGTATCCCCGGATACAACATCCCGCTGGATATGAACGGAGACGGTACGTACGACGTGTATTTCTCCGATCCCAAGATGCCGACGATTCCGGCGGAATATGCCGATATCGCCGTATCGGTGGGAGATCCCCTGAAATTTGTCTCAGCTCCCGGAGGACTGATGCTACGGGACGAACTTTCGGGCCGCAACTGGAAGGACCGGATGTATCTGGACCCGATTTCTTCGGAAGACATCACGATGAACAAGAATCTGGAACAAAATCCTGGATATGATAATTAATGTATAAACAATTCAATATTATGTGTATCAAATCTTTCTTTAAGGGCATAGCCTGCCTTCTTGTCCTTTTACCTCTTTTTACGGGGTGTAAAGGCAAGGAACCTATCGTCCCCGAAGTCAAGTTGGACGTTCCTGTAGTAACTGCTACTTTCGACGGGGAGAATGTCATCCTGAAATGGGCCCCGGTCAACAACGCCCTCTCCTACAAGGTTGAATTCAGGGAAGAGCAAGAAACGCAGTTCCGTGCGGCGGGCGCTCCTTCTTACAGCCCGTTTACCGTTCCCGGACTTGAATTTGGCAAGACGTATTTCTTCCGGGTAAAAGCCATCAACGGTGAGGTCGAAAGCGAATGGTCGGAATTGGTTTCGGCCGATGTTCTCAGATATCTCCCGAAGCCTGTCATTCGTGCCAATGCCGGCATCTCATTCATCGATGTGACCTGGGAAGCCGTTGAGGGCGCTACTTCCTACCAGGTGGAACATAAGGTAACCGTGTCTTCCGATTGGACCGTAGATTATTCGGGAGAAGAAACCGAATTCAAGATTGATGGTGTAGATAGCGGTATATCCTATGATATACGCGTGGGCGCCATTGCGGAAGGTTATAGTATGTCCTATTCAGACGTGGTTACCACGGCAACTTCCGGGGCCCCTTCCACGGTCATTTCCACCGGTGAACAGCTGGCTGCTTGGCTTGCTTCCATCACGGTAGAGACAACCGACGTCGCCGCCCTTATCAAGGATATTGATATGCAGGGTGTCACCATCACGTCGGCAAGCGGCTTCGCCGGTACCCTTGAAGGTCAAGGATATACTATCAAGAACCTGGTATCTTCCGTGCCTCTGTTCGCTCAGAACTCGGGTACCATCAAGGATGTTATCCTGGACGAAACCTGCGTATTTACCGCAGAAAGCAATACCTTCGGTGCACTTGTGGGCGAAAGCGTCGGCGGTGCCTACAAGAATGTCGTGAACAAAGCTTCCGTAACCTACACCGCCAAGGCCGATGTGGATGTGGAAATTATTCTGGGCGGCATCGCCGGCCGGGCTCAGGGTGCCCGCTTCGAGAACTGCTCCAATGAGGGCCTGGTCTCGTTCGAGGCCCCGGGCTGCGCGCACAAAAACGCCTCGCTGGGTGGCCTTGTGGGTCTGGTTAACCATCTGGAAGGCCCCTGCACTTTCTTGGAGTGTGTCAACAGCGGCAAGATAAGCCTGAATGCCAAGTACGGAGATCCGGTCAATGATTTCTCTGGTACCGGTACCGGGAATGCCATCGGCATCAACCTGGGCGGTATCGTCGGAACGACGAGCTACAGCGACGAGAATACGACCGAGTTCGTGCAATGCATCAATGAAGCGGCGGCGATTATTTCGTTCAATCACTCGGATATGAGCCTGCTGCCTGCCCTGACTTCCGGTTCTTCCGGTCCCGTAGGCGTTGCCGGTATCCTGGGATTCGGCCAGGGACATTTCAACAAGTGCAAGAATCTGGGTCTCATCCAGGCACGTGCGGTGGCAGAAGGAGAACCGGCAGAATCTGTTATGAAGAAGAAGAACTATCTGCTTCACGTCGGTGGTATTTTTGGTATGCCCTGGGATAATGCAGAGGTAGAATCCTGTACCAATGCGGGTAACATCGAGGTAGAATACGATGGCCTGTACGATAATGACGACAGATGGCGTGCGAGTATCGGTGGTATTGGCGGACAGGGAGCATACGGTAGCACCGGCACTTCTGTCAACTACTGCAAGATGGACGGAAATATCACGGTGAGCGGGCACGGAACGATGGCCGTCGGCGGTATTTTGGGTTTGCTCGGGAAGCAAATCAAGAATACCGTTACAGCAAACTGTCACATCACGGTGAATGGCCGTAAAGGCGATGTAGGTGGCCTCGTGGGTTACGTTGCCGGCGGTGCCGCCAACTATACCATTAAGGGTTGCACCTGCGCCGCTACCATTTTCGCCGACAGCGAGTGGGGTGCTGCCGGAAAGGATTGGTACTATACCATCGGTGGTCTTATGGGCCGCTGGGGTGGGGCCAGTGGCGAAGGCAGCAATGCCAGTATGACAAATCGCGACGGAGATCCCTGTGTGTTCAGCGGTTCTATCTCCTCGGTATATCAAGGACCCAGGGCCGGTATTGTCGTAGGCCAGGTCAAGGGTTCCGGCAAGAAAGTGGTTTTCGGTGAAAGCGATTACCCCATCCAGGCCTCCGGCACCCTCGCTTGGAAAGATCTGGAGGAAGTTGCCATCAGCGCCGAGAACGTCGATACGTATAAGTATGGCGCAAATGAAGCCAACACTACTGTGTATATCGTGTGTCAGTAAAGTAATACCACAATCGCTATGAAATTCTGTTATAAATACATAATGGGTATCCTCCTCGCGGTGGGTTTCGTTGCCTGTGCCCAGAAGGAGGAACCTCTCGACGACCCCTCTCCCATCCCTCCCCAGGAGGAGATGGAAGGGGAGTACGAGTATACTTTCAAGTTGGGCTCTCAGGAGGTAAAGACTACTTTTGACTCCAATCACGTGAAATGGGTAGCCGATGACTTGGTGGGCTCGTATGCCAGTACATCGCTGAATAAGTCCACGCCGGTGACCATTGATGGCAGCGGTAATCCGCACATTACCATCCGCAGCAGCGTGGCTCTCGAGGCTGGCAATAAGGTCTATGCGTATTACCCGTACAATTCCCGCAATAACTCCAAGGACGCCGATGCCATTACCCTGGAGATTCCCCGAAACCAGGTGTCCGGCAGCGCAGATGCTATGCCGATGGCCGCGCTTCCGTTTGTACTGAAGGAAGACGTTCCCAGTTACACCAATACGGAGGTGGGAACGCTGCAGTTCCTGAATCTGGGATCTGTCATTCAGTTGAATATCTACTCCAGCAACCCTGCTTTCCGGGGCGAAACCATCGAGAACGTCACCTTCCAGGCTGGGACGGCTTGCGCAGGGTCATTCACCTATGACCTTACCTCCTCTTCCCCTGTGGCAATTACTGGCTACGAGGAAACGGATGTCGTCGTTTCCGGTGACGGCGCCCATCCTGTGGTCGTAGGATCCGACAAAGATCACGCGGGTGTGTTCTACATTATCGTGGCTCCTGGAACCTATAGCGGCACATTTAAGATTCGCACCAGCCGGGCCGACTACACATATGTCTCCGACAAGTCCCGTGAGTACGAACGAGCTGGTATAAAGCCGCTGGGAATCAATCTTGGAAGCGCTAACTGGACCCCTGTCATCGGTTATGACGCCAGCATCGATTCTCCCCGTGAATTCGCGGCCTTCCTGGCCGGGACGTCCTCGGGAGATACCGGTTCGTATACCATCACGGCCGACCTTGATATGACCGGTTACACTATCACCAGCGCCTCTGGTTTCGGCGGCACGCTGGATGGTGGCGATTATGCTATCAAGAACCTTACTTCAGGTGTGCCGATGTTTGAGACCAATGCCGGAACCATCCAGAATCTCGTCATTGACGCCAGCTGCACATTTGCAGCGGGCAGCAAAGAATTTGCTCCGCTGGTGAAGATGGATAATGGCGGCACGTACACTTCCGTGCGTAACAAAGCCAATGTTACGCTGGAGGCTACCGCCAACGAAACCGAACAGGTTATTCTCGGCGGTTTGGTGGCAGTAGCCAAAGGTGCAACATTTACTAGCTGTTCCAACGGCGGTGAAATCAAATATGACGCTACCGGCTACAATCACAAGCAGGTTGCCCTGGGTGGTATTGTGGGTCTTATTGATAACTCCACTGCCAACTCTACTTTCTCCTCCTGCGTCAACCGCGGGCCTATAACATTGCTTGCTGTCTATGGTGATCCCAATGTGAGCTTTACCTACGGCGGCGACGGAAATTCAAAGGGTATTAATGTGGCTGGTATTGCCGGTGTGTCAACATACAATGCTACTTATAAGGCCTCGTTCGACCAGTGCAACAACGAGACGGCCGGCACCATTCACCTTAAGCATACGGATATCACGGGTCTTGCTGCCGATACAGGCAATACCGGTCCTGTTTGCGTAACCGGCATTTTGGGTATGGGTCAGGCCGATTTCAATAAATGCAAGAACTTTGCTCTCATTAAGGCGGAATCGCTTATCACAGGTGACCCCTCCGAGAGTGAAATGAAGAAGAAGAATTATTTGCTCGCTGTCGGTGGTATCTCCGGTATGGGCTGGGATGTTCTGGGTATGTCTTCGTGTACGAACTCCGGAAACATTGAAGTGGAGTACTACGGCTTATATGACGCCGATGACAAGTGGCGTGCAGCCGTTGGTGGTATCTGTGCATATCCTGGATACAATACCGGCAGTTATGCCTATTATTGTAAGATGGAAGGCGACATTACCGTAACCGGTAGAGGCACGATGGCCGTCGGCGGTATCTTTGGTTGGAGCGGCAAGCAGATCAAAAATAATGTCACCTCTGATTGCTCCATTTCGGTGAACGGTCGCAAAGGTGATGTCGGTGGCCTTGTCGGTTATGTCGCTGGTGGTGCTGCAAACTACACCATTAAGGGATGCACCTGCGCCGCTTCTATTTTTGCCGATAGCGACTGGGGCTCGGCCGGAAAGGATTGGTACTATGCCGTCGGGGGACTTATGGGCCGCTGGGCCGGAGCCAATTCCGGAAGTTATCCCAGTATGACGAACAGGGATGGTGATCCTTGTGTATTCAGTGGATCCATATCCTCTGACTATCAGGTGCGTGTCGGTGTTGTAGTCGGTAGAGTTACCGGAAGCAGCAAGACCATTGTCTTCGGCGAAAGCGACAACCCCATTCAGGCTTCCGGTACTATTGAACGCGGGGGTCTCTCGCAGACGACAATTACGTCTGATAATATTGAGACCTACAAGTGTGGTTCCAACGCCAACACTGGCACAACCACGATTTATGCAGCCTGCCTGGACACAAAGTTGGCCTGTCTCAATATCCGTGAGGGCAGCCACTGGAGTGATCGTAAAGGCGCTATTGTCTCTATGATTAACTCGGAGCATCCGGCCATCATCGGGTTTCAGGAGGTGAAGGATTTGGACTATTGGGATCATCTGAAAGAGGATCATCCCTGGGATTATTTAAAAGACAATCTCAGTGCCTACACGGGTTACCGTGCAGGCACTGATGACTGCCATACGCCTTTTCTGTATGACAGTTCCATTCTTACCGTTACCGGAACCGGATGCTTCTGGCTCCGCGACAATTACAGCACGGCCGGTGACAGTTGGGACGGGTATGTCAGGTCCGTTACTTATGCCACGGTTTACAACAAGAACAGCAAGAAATACTATTTTTTCGTAAATACGCACCTTCCGTTAACTTCGGATGGACAGGTAAATGCAATGAATCTGCTTGAAAGCCGTATTTCTGCCCTGAACACTAAAAATTATCCTGTCATTCTGATGGGCGATTTCAACACGGTTTTTGGCAATGACGACGCTTTTGGCAGTATCAAGACGTGGATGAACAATACACGTTATTCGGCCACTTCTGTCTACAGCACTGCGAATCGTGACCTCTACACGTATAACGCTTTCGGAGATAGCAGCAAGGCCCGTAACAAGGTAGATCACATCTGGGTGAGCAAGTCGGTCAAAACGCTGTACTATGTTACCCTCACGCAGGCCGTACACGATTACGGCGGTTATAATACCAACGGCGAGAAATTCTTGTCGGACCATTATCCCATCATTGCCGTCATTTCTTAATTATTTGCCAATATGAAACAACAATACATCGAACCAGAGAGTCTCGTACTCGAATTGGAATCACGGCAGATGATTTGCCAGTCATTTGATGCAAATGACTTTACGGAAATATGGATTATAAGTGATTTTGAAGAAATCTAATGGAAGTCAATATGAAACAAAGGTATCTATATATAGCTGGACTGCTCCTTTGCGTGGCCTTGGTTGGGAGAGGACTATGAAGAAACAATCTAATGTTTAAATCGTTACTCATAGTAATCAGTATTGCCTCATCCCTGGTCCTGAACCAGGGATGGGTACAATATCCGTCTTACGAAGACAGGGACGGCTGGTCGGCATACCTGGGTGAATACCAAGCCCCCTTGTCCGACGATGGAATGGAATTCATCGGCTACAAGTGGCAAGTCATCACCGACGACGACTATATGGCCCACGAGCTGTACGACGACCGCCATCCGATGGAAGACAAGTATTTTGCCAACGAAAGAGCCCTGAGAAACCTATTCATCGCAGAACTCGCCGAAGGGAAAGGACGTTACCTGAAAGACATCGCCGCAGGTGTAGAATGGTACTGCGGTATGTATTCCTGGGCCGTAGTCTCCCACCTGGCAAAATACCAGAAAAGCCTGAGACCGGTCCCGGACCACAGTGAGCAAATCATCGAGCTCTACTCCGGCAACGTCTCCCAGATGCTGTCCTGGATCCATTATTTCCTGGGCCGGCAGCTGGACAGTCTTCAACCCGGCCTTTCCGCCCGCCTGAAAACCGCCATCAAGGAGAAGACCCTGGACACCTATCTGGACAGGGACGACCTCCAATGGATGGGTTTCGTTCCCAGGCCTGGCAAAAAGCTCAACAACTGGAATCCCTGGTGCAACCAGAATGTCCTGCTGTGCTTTATGCTGTTGGAAGACGACCCGGACCGGCTCCAGAAGGCGGTGGAAAAATCCATCCGCTCGGTAGACCTCTGGCTGGAGTCCCTGCCCGCTGACGGTTGCTGCGACGAAGGAACCACCTATTGGTACAAATCCGTCGGTCACCTGCTGGACTATCTGGAGAACCTCGAGCGCATCACCGGCGGGGCCGTATCGCGCTGGAATGAACCTGTCCTCCAACAGATAGGCGAATTCATCGTCAATGCCGACATCGGTGACTGTTGGCAAGTTAACTTCGCCGACGGAACACCGTCCAGGAGGCCTATCTCCTACTGGATATATCGTTATGGAAAGGCTTCCGGCAATCAGCTGATGAAAGATTTCGCCGTGAATGCATTTCACCGCTATGGCAATGACCCCACAGATGTAGACTGGACGTTGTTCTATCAGGGACTCGAAGCCGTCGCCGCGTGCCGGGAGATGAAGGCATTGCCTTCACCGGAGTTCGCTCCCTCTCCCTTCGTGCATTATCCTGTGTCCGACGTCTGCTTTGTACGTGCCGGAAAAGGTTTCCTGGCGGCCAAGGGTGGGAACAATAACGAGCGTCACAATCACAATGACGTGGGATCCTGCATTTATTTCCACGACAACGCTCCCGTTCTCATCGATGCCGGCGTAGGAATATATGAGAAGAACACTTTCGGCCCTCACCGCTACGAAAACTGGTTCGTCCAAAGCGGTTGGCACAATCTTCCCGTGATCAATGGCTGCGACCAGGCATTTGGGGAGGAATACAAAGCTTCCAATTCACGCGCAAGCCGTCTCTTCCGCTGCTTCCGAACGGACATCGCCGGAGCCTACCCGGACTCGGCGCAGGTCCAGTCCTGGACCGTCAAATACCGCCTTACCCGTAAGGGCGGGCTCAAAATGGTGCATCGCTTCTCCCTGAAAGAAGCCCTCGCCTCCAATGAACTGCACTTCCTGGTTCCCGAAAAACCGGAGCTGATCCCTGGCGGGGTTATTATGCTTTCTAACGGAATGCAGATGACTTACGACCCGGAGGTCTTCACCGCCAGTATAGAGGAGAAATCCCTTACGGGTCTGGGATTCAGTTCCCGCTGGGGAGATGCGTTATATCGCATTAGCCTTACTGCTAGGAAGTTGGAAAAACGAGGCCGTTACGTAATCCGTTTTAAGGCCTTGGAGAAAGAAAGCATCCAGGCCATTACCGAACGGGTTGTCCGTGTTGCTCGGGCGCAGTATGCCCTGCTGGACGAGCGGCTCGCTTCGGATGCAACTCCCCGCGGTTTGAACCCCGACGGAACTCCCAAGGATTGCAGCCTGGGCTCCTGGACCAGCGGCTTTTTCCCCGGAGCGCTATGGATGTTATATCAGTTATCTCCGGATCCGGAGGTGCTTTCCATAGCCCGGCGCCGTACCCTGGCCCTGGAATCCCTGCTGTCTTTCCCGCAAAGCCACGACCTGGGCTTTCAGGTAAACTGCAGCTACGGGAACGCTTTCAGGATGACGGCAGACTCTACTTATCTCCCGCTCATCGAGCAGGGCGCCCGTGCGCTTGCTTCCCGTTTCAATCCCGTTGTCGGGGCCACCCTCAGTTGGGCTGAAGGAGAAAAAGGCGCAGCCTACCCTGTTATCATAGACAATATGATGAACCTGGAATTGCTGGAATATGCTTCTGCACTGTTCCATTGTGATTCTTTGGATGACATCGCCGTCAAGCACGCACAGACCACGATGGCCAATCATTTCCGGCCGGACTATTCCACTTATCATATGCTGGACTATGACCCTGCCACCGGCTCCGTGCGTCGCAAAGTGACCGTCCAGGGTTACGCAGACGAAAGCAGCTGGGCACGCGGCCAGGCCTGGGCCTTTTACGGATACATAATGATGTTCCGTGAAACCGGTTTAGAGGAGTTCCTGCACCAGGCAGAGGGCATCGCCCGCCTGCTGCTGGACCGCCTTCCCGCCGACGGCGTCCCTTACTGGGATTTCGACGACCCGGAAATTCCGAACTCTTATAAGGACGCATCCGCCGCTGCGGTGATGTGTTCGGCCTTCCTTGAATTGAGTGGGCTTTCGAAAGACAAGAAACTGTCGGGGCAGTGTCTTGATATGGCCCGGCAGCAGATCCGTACTCTGGCTTCGCCTTCCTATCTGGCTTCTCCCGGAGAAAACGGCGGTTTCCTCCTGAAGCACAGCGTGGGGAACCTTCCCGGCGGCAGTGAGATAGACACTCCGCTCATCTATGCAGATTATTACTTCCTTGAAGCACTGAACAGATATAAACAGATATAAGAATCTATGAGAATCCTTGCCTCTTTGTTTCTTACCCTGGCCAAAGCCGGGACCAACGGTGGCTTCCTGCTCAAACACAGCGTGGGAAACCTTCCTGGCGGTTCGGAGATTGATGTGCCGCTGCCTTATGCCGACTATTACTTTTTAGAAGCGCTATACAGATTAAATCACTAAAATTATATATCCTAATATGAAAACAATCAGATTCCTTTTTACAACTTTGGTGCTTACGGGCGTAATAGCCTCTTACGCCACGGTTAGCTGGAGTCCGGTGACCAATGCAACGGGCTACAAAGTGGAGTATAAAAAGGCTACGGATGCAGAATTCGTGGTGGCCGGATCACCTACCCACAGCCCCTTCTCGGTGACCGAATTTGATTTCGGCAATGTCTATGAGTTTCGTGCCAAAGCCACTGCGGCCGCGAATATTCATGCCGAATATGCCGTTCCCAATGCGGAATAAACAGTTTTGAATCCACTAATGCTATGTATACGATGAAAGACAATTCTCTATTTGGTGGCAAGGGATACCTAAGCCCCTCGGCAGAAGTCGTAGTACTCCTGCCTCAGATGATTCTCAGCGGAAGCAACGGTACAACACAGGACGTCAATAGGGTGAGCGCATATGATGATGAGGATCTTGGTTAAAGAAAGGGAGGTTTTGCTATGAAAAAGTTTTATTTCGCATCCTTGTGTGCCGTATGCACCATTACGCTTTTCTCTTGCCAGAAAGAAGAGAACACCCCAGAAGAGGAGACTCCTGTTGCCCCTTCAGAAGAAGTGATCCCGGAAGGCTACTCCCGGTTAACACTCAGCGCGGTAACTGATGAGACCAAAACCACGCTTGACGGCACAGTCGTTAAATGGGCAAGCGGAGATCAGATTAAGGTCTATTGTAGTGATGGCTCAGCTACCGATTTCGAGCTTGTTGGAGAAGGTGGCAGCGCAACAGGCGATTTTACAGGACTGGTTCCCAGCGGAAAGACGGCACTTTATGCCGTGTATCCCAAAGACCTGTATTCCTCTGTCAGCAGTTCAACGGTCAATGTGACCATTCCGGATACACAGGATGGCGTTTTTGGGAAAGAGAATATCGCTGTGGCAAAGATAGATTCTGAAACACATGATATGGACTTCGTAAATGTGAATGCTTTCGTGGAATTCACCATCCCGGCCGGCATTACAAAGGTTGTTATCTCCAGTGTGGGCGGAGAGTATCTGTCTGGAACGCTGGCTGTAGACTGCTCTGGGGATACCCCAGTGGCCGGAACGCTGTCAAGCGGCGGCACTAGCATCACTACAACATTCCCTGAGAGCACGGGGGGCACCTATTATGTGGCCATAGCCCCTGGTATCAAACACTCGAAGGGCCTACTGTTTGAATGGTATAAGGGTAGTGATGTCTCGGGTACTTATTGGCTGAATAAGGCCATTACAACTGCAGCAAATAATGTGTATGAAATGGGTGAAGTATCAACCAGTGGTGATTACTATGTGACGGTTGATGGCGGCGCTTCGGTTAAAAATGGTATGAGTTGGGAAACTGCCTGGAGTGCTGCTCAATTCTGGAGCAAGCTTCATCCCGGCGGAAAAGACTCTGCCATGGACAACGCCAAACTGGCCAATATCAACGGCGCTACCTTCCATCTTGGCGCCGGGACATACAATTTTGGGGATACACCGCTGCTGTCATTTAATGAAGATGATTCCGTGACAATTACGTTTAAGGGGGATTATCCCGCTGCGGGAGGCTCCTCTCAAACAAGACCCACTGAGTCTGTAGATAACCGGGCCTATTTTACCGGTAATGGTACCCACTCGGCACTTATCCTTCGTGGTAAACTGAATGTCAGTTTTGACGGAATTGGCTTTATCGATGGTTATGCTACGGGTGATGAGGAATCTACCGATACCGGAAAAACTGCCGCTGCGCTGGATTGCCTGGGTTCTAATGTGAGTGTTTCGATGAGCCATTGCAGTGTCAAGAATAATACTCATAAGAATTATACTAGCGGAATGGGGAACTGGGGAGCTGGCATTAGACTGAATGGAGTTGGCTCATTCACCGCCGACTCCGTCACATTTGCTCATAATACGGCTTACGCAGCTCCGGCCATAAGTATTCGGAATTGCGGCCCATCCTTTACGAATTGCGCCTTTACAGACAACAAGTCATGTTATGACTGCGGTGCAGTGTATGTCACTACCGGTTCAACCGCATCCTTTACAGATTGTACTTTTACCGGAAATGAAGCAATCAATGAGGACGGCGCCGGAGATAATTCAAGTTATGGCAAGGGAAGAGGCGGGGCAATTCTTACCAAGAACGGCGCGATTATTACCATTACTCGAGGAACTTTTTCCGGTAATAAGGCCTGGAGGGGCGGCGCCATATTCTTGATGAATAATAATGTAAATTCAAACAAGCTTACTGCAAATGGAACAACTTTCTCCAGCAATGGCGGAACCAATACCAGAGGCGGCGGAGCTATTTATTCTGAGGAAGGTTTTACGCTGGACAACTGTACTTTCTCCAACAATATTGCTGCACATTGGGGCGGGGCTATAGAAACTGTGGCGGCAAAGTCTTATTATGTACGGGGTGGAACCTTCTATCGTAACACTAGTGGCTCCGGAGGAGGAGCGGTGTGCCATGAAAACGGTACTTTAACGGTGGCAAAAAACCCTACCACTAAGAATACCGTTTCCTTCATTGAAAACGGCAGCACTTCCGGTAAAGGTGGTGCTTTATGGCTGGAAAAAGCCGCATCGATCAGTAACACATCTTTCTCCAATAACTCATCCGTCGAAGAAGGTGGTGCTGTGTATGTTCATTCCGATAATATAGCCATGAGCGATGTGACATTTACCGGGAATAGTTCTGATTCCAACGGAGGTTCCGTGTATGTCAAGAATGGGAAAACAACAATACATGATGCGTCTTTTACCGGGAATCATGCTAATCTCGGAGGAGCTATGTACGCTGAGTCGACAGTAGAAAATTGGAAAGCACAGTTTAATTCTAACCATGCAACAGAGGGTGGGGCTATATATATTGAACAGACCTCTGGTAATCATGCCTGGTTTGATCGTTGCTCTTTCAGTGAGAGAAATTACATCACGAAGTCGAATGGGCTCGGTACTACCATAAAGGTCTCGGCAAGCGATGAATTCTGTATGAACAACTGCTCCATTGATGACGGCACTTACAATCAAAATGCAGAAAATAACTTCTCTCGTACTTCCTGGATTGCGGTTACCGCGGCTAAAAGCATGTTCAGCAATTGCTCGTTTATTGGTTATGTAAGAAAAGGAACAAATGGCAGTACTACTATTTCCGCCGGCGAAAAAGGCTCAATGATATATATTTCTCCTACAGTTGCAGCTAATACATGTTTCTTTATCAATAGCATTGTTACGTGCAACAATAGGTCTTTCCAATCATGGAATAGTAGCGGGTTTGGACATGTAAAATTATACTATACATATTATAACACGACCCAAGACTTAACCATTGACGGTACCCCTGAAGGTGGTGCAAGTGGTGTAACCAATGGAGATGTCGGCAACGCCAGTTGGAGCAGCAACTGCTGGAGCTGGAACGGCAAGATCAAGGGAGCCGACGTTTCAAAGGCTCCTGCTGGAGACATTCTTTCTGAGATGAATACGGTGAGTTCCAGTTTTGTCAGTTGGCTTGGCAGTGATATATACCTGGATGGCCGGAGCGTAAAACGTGGCAGTGGCAGTGACACCGATGTGTGGTGGCCCGGCGCCTATCAGCCTGCAAATTGATAATGAAGGTCATTCGCATATTCTCTCTCCTTTGCTGCATGGCACTCTTGGGCGCGTGCGGCAAAGGAGGAGATTCTCCGGAAGAAAAGGGTCATCAATACGAAGCCGTCTTCATCGGGGATTCCATCACGGCCAACTGGGTTCGGGAGGACAGAGGTCATCCGGATTTTTTTCAGGACCATAACTTTTTGGCCATGGGCTATTCCGGGAAGACAACTGCCTACCTGAAACAGTTGTTCAAGTTGTCCGTGATAGACAAGCACCCCCGTCAGGTAGTAATATCCGCCGACGGCGTTCCTTACTGGGACTTCGACGCCCCGGAAATCCCGAATACTTATAATGATGCGTCGGCCGCTGCGGTGATGTGTTCGGCCTTCCTTGAATTGAGTGGGCTTTCGAAGGATAGGAAACTTTCTGGTCAGTGTCTTGATATGGCCCGGCAGCAGATCCGTACTCTGGCTTCGCCTTCCTATCTGGCTTCTCCCGGAGAAAACGGCGGCTTCCTCCTGAAGCACAGCGTGGGGAACCTTCCCAGCGGCAGTGAGATAGACACTCCGCTCATCTATGCAGATTATTACTTCCTTGAAGCACTGAACAGATATAAGCACTGATTGCTTTGAAAGACAAAGTTTTCATACTTCTTGTCTTTTGTTTCCTGGGATTGTTTCCAATTAAAGGAAGGTCTCAGGATGTCAGATTAAAACTGAACCATCCGGACGGAATCTATACGAAGGGAGATACCGTCTGTGTCCTTGGCTGCTGCCTGGATGATACGGATTCCCTTAAAATGGAGATTCGGGTAAACGGATATCCCCGGAGTGTCTCTTTTGTAAAGCTTGAGAAAGAATACGGCGTTATCCATCAGGAAGTGTGCGATTCGGCCCACTGGGTCAGTGTATTGGTGGGGAAAGGAGAAAAGATACTGGATGTAGGGTACGTGGTAGAACCGGAATCATTTATGCCGGCCTTTAAGCCCCCGTCTGATTTGCGGCGTTTTTGGAAGGGGCAGATAAGAAGGATGCGAAAATGTCCGATGTCTGTTACCATTGACACAGTTAAGACCCCGGACCGGTTCGAAGACCGGTTCGTATGTATGCATATTGAACTTTCTATGCATCAAGGACGCTCCGTCAATGCGTTTGTCAGCATCCCAAGGAATGTGGCGGAAGGTTCTTTGCCCATCAGGATCCAGACCCACGGAGCAACGGACATCACGTCAAAAGGTACGCAGAGTTCTCTGAAAAAGGCCTGTCTGCAGGCCTCCTATGGTGCCATCGGCATTGACGTAAACGCTCACGGTATAAAAGACGGGGCTGATGAGGCGTACTATCGGGATCTGGAAGAGGGGGATTTGAAGGATTATCAGTATCGGGAGTTGAATAACCGCGAGTCGTGGTATTTTCGCCTTATGTATTTGAGGTTGGTCCGCCTGGTAGATTATTTGGTAACGTTGCCGCAGTGGGACGGAAAGACGGTCCTGGTAACGGGACACAGTCAAGGTGGAGGTCAGGCTTTGGCCTTGGGCGGTATAGATTCCCGTATCACGGAGATCGAGGCGGATGAACCCGCGCTTTGTGACTTGGGTGGTGTTCTAATGCGGCGCATAGGGGGATGGCCGTTCTCCCTGCGCAGGCAGACGGTTCCGGCCACCCGCCCCACAAAAAGAATCCTTCCGTATTACGACGCGGCACTCCTTGCCAAGCATTATCACGGGAAGCTGGTCGTCAAGGTGGGCCTGGCCGATTATGTATGCCCTGCGACTTCCGTTTATGCGGCCTTTAATAATTCCGGGGCATCCTCCAAGCGTATGATTCCATTCCGGTCGCGGCATCATATAGATGTGGTTTGGTACGACCGGGAAGAGTTCGAACAGATTAAATAAAGTTATATCCATTTATGAGAAGATTCTTTTCACTTTGTTTTTCTATGCTGTGTGCGGGTGCAATTCTGTCCGCCCAGGTCGTGGTCTCCCCCGACGCCCCCATCGGCCCCGTCAAGCGTATGAACGCCGTGAACAACGGCCCCCGCATCAACAACGCCGAACAGGTATACACCGGCACCACCGGCTATTTCACGGCGGCCAACGTGGGCTACTCCCGCAATCACGACGCCGCCTGGTATGGCTGCTACGGTGAACACGTGGTGGACATCGCCATCATCTTCCCGGATTTCTCCAAGAACCCCGACAAGCCGGAATCCTACGATTTCACTCTCACCGACCGGTATGTCAAGAGCATCCAGGATGCCGGCGTGGAGGTGTTCTACCGCCTGGGCCAGACCATCGAGAACCAGCCCCTCAAGAAGTATTACATCTATCCTCCCAAGGACAATAAGAAATGGGCGAAGATCGCCGAGCACATCATCCGCCATTACAACGAGGGCTGGGCCGACGGCTTCCACTACAATATCAAGTACTGGGAAATCTGGAACGAGCCCAACCTGGAATGGGACAACGACAAGTGGAAGGTGGATCCCCGCTGCTGGGCCGGTTCTCCGGAACAGTTCTACGACTTCTTCGAAGTGGCCGTCAAGCATCTCAAAGGCTGTTTCCCGGACCTTTACATCGGCGGTCCCGCGATGTCCGGGCAGGAACCCGGCATTCGGGAAATCCCCGTGTGGTACGAGCGGCTTTTATCCCAGATGAAGAGCCGGAACGTTCCCCTGGATTTCTTCGCCTGGCACATCTACGAGTATGACCCCACGGTCTTTACGGACTTCTCCTACCAGGTGCGTGAACTCCTGGACAAGTACGGTTACAACAACGCGGAGTCCTTCCTGGACGAGTGGAACTACATCAAGAGCTGGACGGACGACTATCCGTATTCCGTGCGCGCGATGGCCTCTCCCAAGTCCGGTGCCTTTGTCTGCGCCTCTATGCAGGAGGGGCAGAACAGCCCCACGGATATGATGATGTACTATGTCTGGACCCCGGGTTCCAAGTTCAACGGCTTGTTCGACCAGCTTAGCGATACTCCTGTCTGGCCCTACTGGGCCCTGTATGCCTGGGGCAAGCTCAAGACCCTGGGCACCCAGGTGAAGGCAGAAAGCGCTGTCCCTTGCGTTCGCGTGACGGCGGCCCGTAATGCAGAAGGCAATCTGGGCATCCTCGTAAGCCGCTATGAACTGGACGACAATATTACGGCGGTGAAGGACGTAACCGTGAGCCTGGAGGGCGTCAAATTTGATGGGAAGGTGCGCTGCCACATCACCGACCAGTTCAATATGTATACGGAGTATCCCATCGCCCTGCAGCCCGACGGCACCCTGCTGCTGCCTATGCAGCCTCATTCGTTCGTGTTTATCGAGTTCTAATTCTCTCTATGAAACGTCTTTTGCCCGCAGTATTACTGCTTTTGTTTTTTGCGCCGCTTTCATCGGCCCAGATTGTCGTGTCCAGAAGTCTGGAGGTTCCGGCATCGATGCTGGAAGCAGAGGCCGTCTACTTGCGGGCCAGTGACGTGGATACGTTCTGCGACATCAGCGTCAACGGGCACTATGTAGGCTCTACCAGCAACTATTTCCGGCGCTGGGAATGGGATGTGAAACCTTTCCTTCGGGTGGGGGAGAATGAGCTTCAGGGTGTTTTTCAGGATGCCAGGGCCGTTTCGGAGCAAAAGAACGCAGAGCTGGCATACCCGGTCCCGATGAGCGGCGTGGGCTTTGTCCCGCATCTCAATCTGATCCGGAAACCGCAGTATCACGGCGGATGGGACTGGGGCCCGGAATGTATGTACACGGGCTTCGCCGGCAACCTGGAATTGATCCCCGTGAACGTGGCCCGGCTGGATTATCTCACCTGCACCCAGGACCATTCCGTAAAAGGTAAGTGCACGGTAACGCTGAAAGCCGAAGTGACCTCCCCGAAAGGAGGCGCTACTCTGATTTCATTCACCTGCGGGAAGAAGACCAAAAAAGTAAAGGTTACCTTGCAACCCGGAGTGAACACCGTCACGCAGAGCTTCGTGATCAATCGTCCCCGGCTGTGGTGGCCCGCCGGAATGGGAGAGCAGTATCTGTACGATATCGCCATTAGCGCCGACGGACAGAAGTTGGAGAAAAAGATGGGCCTGCGAACCGTCGAGGTAGGGGAGAACCTGGCCTTCAAGGTAAATGGTCGGTCCGTTTTCGCCAAGGGCGCCAACTGGATTCCCTGCGAAACCAATCCCGCGCTTGAAACCCGGGAGCGTTATCTGGACCTTCTGACATCGGCCCGGGACGCCAATATGAATATGCTCCGCCTCTGGGGCGGCGGCAAGTTCGAAAAGGAGGACTTCTACGAGATTTGCGACTCGCTGGGCCTTCTCATCTGGCACGACTTTATGTTTGCCTGCGGGATGTACCCGGCCACCCCCGAATTCCTGGGAGAAGTGAGCGCAGAAATCACCCACCAGATCAAACGCCTGCAGAGCCATCCGGCCATCGCCCTCTGGTGCGGGGACAACGAAGGGATGGACAATATGAACAAGCGCATCTGGAAGTCGAATCCGGAGCTGTATCTGGCCGAATACAAGCAGCTGATAGACCTTCGCGGGGATTTGGTCGCGGCCCTGGACCCGGAGCGCCTGTACTGGCCCACTTCGCCCTGCGGCGGCCCCGGAGATTATTCTACCAACGGCTGGAAGGAAGATTCCAGGGGAGATATGCATCTGTGGGATGTTTCCAAGAACGCCCGTCCCCTTACCGACTATTACAAGTTCCGCCCCCGCTTTATGTCGGAGTTCGGCCACTCCTGCTTCACCTCGCTGCTTCCGGATATGGAGGAGCAGAAAGCCCACATCCGGGAAACCGGCGGCTGGGAGAACATCCTGCAGCGTATTAACAATTTGTTCAACCCCGCATCTGAGGCCGACCTGATCTATCTTTCCCAGTTGGAACAGGCGATCGGCCTTTCCGTCGCCGCCTCGTATTGGCAGTCGCTTCCGGAGTGCAACGGCATCCTAGTGTGGCAACTCAACGACATCTGGCCGGGTTCCTCCTGGTCTACGGTGGAATATGACGGCAGCTGGAAGCCGGCACATTATCACCTTAAACGCATCTTCTCCTCGGATGCGCCACATGAGCCGCTATCACTCCCGGACCTCAAGAGTGTCCCGGACGCGCAGGTGTCGAGCCAAATCTTCCGCCGCGGCGGCGAATGGGTGATTTCCCTCACAACCGACAAGCCTGCTTATTATATTTGGCTCTCGGCCCCCGGCGTGAAACACTTTTCCGACAATAGCTTCAACTTGCTGCCCGGAGAGGTGAAAGAGGTGACGGTGCCGGAAGATGTTCGCGGAAAACTTAAACTGACGCACCTGGCAGAGCATACCTCCCCCCGGCGGGAGATTCTGCTGAGAGACTGGGAATTCCGCCGGGAAAACGAAAACTGGACAGCTGTGCGAGTCCCGCACGATTGGGCCATTACCGGACCCTTCTCACCGGAGAACGATCCGTGGAAGCCGGGTTATACGGGTGGGCTGCCCTGGGTGGGCGTGGGCTATTATCGCACTACATTCGCTGTCCCGGAAGGAAAGAAGGCCACTCTCTTGTTTGACGGTGCCATGAGCCATGCTACGGTTTCGGTCAACGGGAAGGAGCTTTATTCCTGGCCCAACGGCTACAGTGCCGTTCCCATCGATGTTAGCGAGGCTCTTAACCCCGGTGCAGAGAACCTGCTGGAAGTGCGATTGGAGAACCTGCCAGCCTCTTCCCGCTGGTATCCCGGCGCCGGCTTATACCGCAATGTCCACCTCGTTACCACTGACCCGATACACGTTCCCGTCTGGGGTACGCGCATCACCACACCGGAAGTATCGGCCCAAAAGGCGACAATCCATTTGGAGACCACCGTGGAAGGCGCTGCTGGCAAGCAGATTACGCTGCACACGGTTATCATGGACAGCGAGGGGCGTGCGGTGGCAACAGTTTCCCAAGGGGAAGCAAGCATCGATCATCCAGCCCTCTGGTCCCCCGAGCATCCAAACCTCTACAAGGCGGTCACGTCCGTTTATGCCGATGGGCGGCTTGTCGATGAATACGAGACCCCTTTCGGTATCCGCAAGGCAGAGTTCATAGATGGGAAAGGCTTCTTCCTAAACGGCGAGCCAACTAAGTTCAAAGGCGTTTGCCTGCATCATGACCAGGGTCCGCTGGGTGCGGCCGTCAGTGTTCCTGCCCTTCGGCATCAGCTCCAAATCCTAAAAGATATGGGCTGCAATGCCGTACGCACCTCCCATAACCAGCCGGCTCCGGAACTTGTTCGTCTCTGCGATGAGATGGGATTCATGATGATGGTGGAGGCTTTCGATGAATGGAAGGGAGCCAAATGCGAAAACGGGTATCACAAGTACTTCGACGACTGGGCCGAGAAAGACCTCGTGGGGATGATCCACGCCTTCCGGAACAATCCCAGCGTCATCCTCTGGAGCACCGGCAACGAGATTTGCCGCGTGAAGGAAGACCCGGAAGAGGGCCTTGCCGAGGCTCAGTTCCTTACGGCCATCTGCCACTGCGAAGATCCCACCCGTCCCGTTACCGTGGGGATGCATATGTGGCAGCGCTTCCTGAAGAAGGAGTGGGTAGATGCCTTTGATGTGATTGGCGTAAACTATCATCCCTGGAAGTTTCTGGAGCTGAGGGAATCCATTGGCAACCGACTCATTCTGGGTGCCGAAAGCGGCTCTACCATCAGCTCACGTGGCATCTATCACCTGCCGCCCTATAAGAAGCGCGACATGATACTGAGTCCGGACCAGCAGTGCTCTTCTTACGACTTGGAGTCTACCTCGTGGTCCAATACCCCGGACTGCGATATTGCTATGCATGAGGATTATCCCTGGGCTATTGGCCAGTTCGTTTGGACAGGGTTCGATTATCTTGGCGAACCCACCCCTTACGAAGACGACCATTGGCCCAACCATAGCTCCATGTTTGGAATTGTGGATTTGGCATCGATCCCGAAAGACAGATATTGGTTATTTAGGAGTGTATGGAACGAGAGCGGGCACACCCTGCATATCCTACCCCATTGGAATTGGTCCAAGGAGCAGGATGTCCCCGTTTTCGTTTATACAGACGCTCCTTCGGCCGAACTTTTCCTGAACGGGAAGAGCCTGGGCGTACATTCCAAGAGAGTTCCTGGGAAGAAGACTACCGGAGACCGGGAGGAGGATGTCGAATCCCGCTATCGCCTCCGCTGGGACGTCCCGTTCACGCCCGGGGAACTGATGGCCGTTTCCCTTGACGGGTCGGGCCAGGCCATCGACAGCGTTTCCGTGCGCACAGCCGGGGCTCCGGCGACCGTCAAGCTGGAATACGACGATCGCCGCCTCAAGGCAGACGGAGAGGACCTGACCTATGTGACCGTAAGCATCGTGGATGCCGACGGCAATCTGTGCCCGCTGGCCGATTCTCCGGTTACTTTCTCCGTGACCGGCCCCGGCACTTTCCGGGCCTGCGCCAACGGAGACCCCACCTGCATCGAACCCTTCCAGGGACCCACTATGCATGCTTTTAATGGCAAGCTGACCGCCATTGTACAGTCTTCTGCCGACGAAGCCGGCAAGATTTACCTCCACGCCTCTTCTCCGGGGCTGAAGGACGATACTTTGATTATACGAACCCGTTTTTAATATGGCTAAAAGAATACTTTCCGCAGTCCTGGCATTATTGATTGCTGCGACCTCGGTGCAGGCCAAGGTGAGCCTGCCGTCTTTTTTCAGCGACAATATGGTGCTGCAGCAGCAGGCCGACGTGGCGGTATGGGGGACCACCGACAAAGGGGCCGTGAAGGTCACGGTCTGCCCTTCCTGGACCCGGAAAAAATACAGTACCGTGGCCGATGAGAAGGGGAAATGGTTCCTGCGCATCCCAACTCCGGCTGCCGGCGGCCCGTACCGCCTGGTTTTCAGCGATGGCGAAAAGACCGTCCTTGAAAACGTCCTGCTGGGCGAAGTGTGGTACTGCAGCGGCCAGTCCAATATGGAGATGCCGATGAAGGGATTCCGCAGTCAGCCGGTTCAGGGCTCGACCGAAATCATCGTATCGGCCAAGGCTTCCACGCCCATCCGGATGTGTACCATCGAGAGAAAGGCGTCGTTGGTGCCCTTGGACAGCGCGGCGGGTGGCTCCTGGAAGGAGAATACCCCGGCAGCGGTCGCGAACACCAGTGCCGTGGCTTATTTCTTTGCGATGCGCGTCCAGTCTGTCCTGGACGTCCCTGTGGGAATCCTTATCTCCGAATGGGGCGGAACGCCCATCGAGACCTGGATTAACCGGGAAACTTTTGAAAAAGAGTTTGGCGACGAGTACGACTTATCCTTCCTGGACGGGGACACTCTTCCGGAAAAGCCGGACAAGCAGCCCTGCACCTTGTTTAACGGGCAGGTGGCGCCGCTCATCCCTTTCACGTTCAAAGGGATGCTCTGGTACCAGGGAGAAGCGAACCGGCGTGAGCCCGAACTGTATACGCGGCTTCAGCCGGCCTATGTCCGGATGATGCGCACCCTGTTCCAGAATCTGGACGCCCCGTTCTATTTTGTCCAGACCGCCCCTTGGAAGTCCAAGCATCCCGAAAACATTACCATCCCCGTCTTCAACGAGGCGCAGGAGAAGACTCTTTCCCTGATTCCCAACAGCGGGATGGCCTCGACGGTGGATATCGGCGAATATGGCACCATCCATCCTTGCCGCAAGAAAGAGGTGGGAGACCGCCTGGCGCTGCTGGCCCTTACCAAGACCTATGGCATCCAGGCCACGGTTCCCGGGAGTTCGTCTTACAAAGAAACCGTGGGAATCGATGCCGAAAGCCCGTCCTTCAAGGAAGCCGTTTTCAAGGATGGCAAGGCTATCGTGACGATGAATGTCGGGAAGATGGGACTGTCTCCCCTGGGCCAGGACCTCGAAGGCTTTGAACTGGCGGGAGTGGATGGGGTCTTTCATCCGGCTACGGGAACTGTCGAGGACAGGTATTTCGTTGAAGTCACCTCTCCCGAGGTTCCTTATCCGGTGGCCGTGCGTTACTGCTTCCACAATTGGACCCGGGGAACGCTGTACAACTGCTTCGGCATCCCGGCCCTTCCTTTCCGTTCCGACAAACCCTCCGAACGCGTGACCGTGTGCGGAGAAATCCGCCCCGACCGCAAGGACGACCTTATCTGGGAAAACGAATACAGCGGCTACAGGGCGTTCGGACCGGCCTTGCAGGCAAAGGGCGAGCAAGCCTTCGGATACGATATCTTTACCAAGAGCGTGACCGATCCCGTCCTTCACGACCGTTATGAAAAAGCCCTGGGCCCGGAGAAGATTTCCTTCCACCTGGACCACGGAGACGGGATGGATTCCTACGGAGTGGGACCCACGCTGGGCTGCGGTACGGCCGCCCTGGTGGACGACTCCGGCATCGTCTATCCCTGGTGCTGGAAAGAGGTCGAGATCCTGGAGAACGGTCCCCGGCGTTTCCGGGTGAAACTCACTTATCCGCCCGTCGTCGTGCACGGGAAAGAGGTAATCGAGCACCGCGAAATTACGCTGGAAAGCGGGAAGCGGATGAACCGCGTGGACATTACCTACGACGGCCTGGACACTCCTTGTCCCATCGTCGTGGGCATCGTCGTCCACGCCGAGAATCCGGACGGCTGGTTTGCCGACAATTCCGTACTGGCTACGGCCGACCTGGGAGACCGCAACGTCGGGCAGAACGGGGAGATGTACTGCGGCGCCGTGTTCCCGGGCGGCTTTGAAAGCTTCGGCTTCGAGCCGTTTGCACAGCCTGCCGGACAAGCCATCGGCCACGTCCTGGGGCACAGCACCTACTACCCCGGCTCTACCTTCACCTACTACTTCGGCAGCGGCTGGTCCAAGGCCGGAATCAATGGTTTGGATGAATGGATAAAACTAATACGATGAGGTTCTTTCCTATTCTTGCCGCAGCGCTGGCCTTGATGGTGGCCGGATGCTGCAATAATGACGTTACAGGCATCCGTACGGATGCTTTGGACTCCAACGCGTGGGAGCAGTCGGAGTGGATCTCGGCTGTTGATGCCCCGGTGGTTACCGGCGTAGTAAACAGCCGGGAGGGACACAGGCGGGCGGCCGACGGCGCCAGCTGGTTCCTGACCACTGTGAAGAACCCGGGGAAGGTGGTTTCGGCCAAATGGATGACGACGGCCTTGGGCGTTTATGAACTGTACGTCAACGGAAAGCCGGTGGGGGCGGACGCGCTCAAGCCCGGTTTTACCCATCCGGAGAAAACCCGCAACAGCTACACCTATGACATCACCCGGGCTTTCAACAAGGCCGCCGGGGCCGAGAATGAGCTTTCCGCCCAGGTAACGCCCGGCTGGTGGGCCGACAAAGTGATCACGCCCAACGGCCACGACGGGATGGTGGGAAGTAAGCCCGCCTTCCGCGCTGTTCTGGAACTCATCTTTGCCGATGGCAGCACGCTGCTGCTGGGAACCAATACCGCAGACTGGACGGCCGGAATCGCGGGGCCTGTAACCCACGCCGGCATCTACGACGGAGAGACTTATGACGCACGGATCCTTCCCGGCTATGAAACGCCGGAAAAGCTCAAGGCTCCGGAAATTAACCGTGAATTTGCCGGGGAGATTGTGCCGGCGGAAGGCGCCGAAGTATGTTACCGCCAGGACCTTGCCCTTGCGCCGGTTGAGGCATACATTTATAAGGATATCGAAGGAGCCGGGGAGGGAGAATACGGAAAAGTCGTCAAGATTCGCGAGTACACGGATGGTGAAACGATGACAATCGGAGCGGGAGAAACGCTCGTAGTCGACTTCGGCCAGAATGCCTCCGCCGTGCCGGAATTCGTATTCAAGGCCGGGGAAGGGACCACCCTCACGTGCCTCCCGGCAGAAATCCTTAACGACGGCAACGGCGCCGAAAGCCGTGGGATGGACGGCCCGGAGGGCAGCGTGCACCGCACGAACCTTCGCGCCGATACCGACTGTTTTCGGCTGGATTACACCTTCGGCCCGCAGGATGGCTGGGTCAAGTATATGCCGCACTGCACGTTCTTCGGCTACCGCTACGTTTCCGTTACGGCCGACGCCGATGTAAGCGTCCGTTCCATCCGTTCGGTCCCCGTCACTTCCATTACGGCCCAGATGGAGACAGGCACCCTGGTCACCGGGAATGAAGACATTAACAAACTGATCTCCAATACCTGGTGGAGCCAGTTGTCCAACTACCTCTCCGTTCCCACGGACTGTCCCCAGCGCAACGAACGGCAGGGCTGGACGGCCGATACCCAGGTATTTGCCGAGACCGGAACTTTCTTCGCAAACACGAAAAGATTCCTCCACAAATGGATGCGGGATATGCGGGATACGCAAACGGAGACGGGGTCGTTCCTGTCGGTGGCTCCGTTGGGACCCAACGGTCGCAATCCGATGCGTTTCGGCTGGTCGGATGCTGGAGTAATAGTGCCCTGGATCCTGTGGAAGCAGTTTGCCGACGTGAGCATCATTGACGAGAACTGGGACGCGATGGAGCGGTATATGGCCTATGTCTCGGATACCCGCTACTACTATCCTCTCATTGCAGAAGAGACAGGGCACCAGCAATTTGCCGACTGGCTCTCTTTTGAGCCGCTGGAAAGCGCCGGGCGCAGCGCCTTTACCCCGAAAGACGCCAACGGCAACCGGAAGCCGCTGCCGGAAGCCATCGAGTACTGGAACTATCTGGGAGCCTGCTACTGGGCCCTGGATGCAGAAATGATGAAAGAGATGGCCCACGCCGCCGGAAAAGAGGTCGCCCGGTATGAAGCGATGGAGCAGGAGGCGAAAGCCTATATCCGCGACAGCTTCCTGAAGAAAGACGGAACCTTCAAGCTGGATATCCTGAACACAATGCAGACGCCCGCCCTGTTCGCCCTGAAAACAGGTGTTGTGGAGGGAGAGGCCAAGGAGGCTGTGATCGCCCGCCTGCGGGACAACTTCGCCGCCCACGACGGTTGTCTGCAAACCGGCTTTCTGGGCACTTCCATCCTGATGCAGACACTTACGGAAAACGGGATGGCCGACATCGCCTGGGACCTTCTGTTCCAACGCAAGAACCCCAGCTGGCTCTACTCCATCGACAATGGCGCAACAACCATCTGGGAGCGCTGGAACAGCTATACCATCGAGTCCGGTATGGGCCCCAAAGGGATGAACAGTTTCAACCATTACGCCTACGGCTGCGTATGCCAGTGGCTCTGGGAAACCGCCGTCGGCATTGCCGCCGATTCCGCCGATCCCGGCTTCAAGCACATCATTATGAAACCCATCCCGGACAAACGCCTCGGCAGCATCGACGCTGTCTATCACAGCGCCGCCGGCACCATCAAGAGTGCCTGGAAGTACGAGGGCGACGTCTGCACCTGGACCTTCACCATTCCCGAAGGGACCTCGGCCTCCGTCACCCTGCCGGGAGAAAACGAAACCCGGACTTATGCCCCGGGATCGTATACGCTGATATGGTGATTTTTAGCGAAAAAGCCTTTTTTATCGTGGCCACGGCCATTCAACGCCGCCGCCGGAACCTCCCGTAACGAACTTTTGGCCGAAAGTTCGTAATGCCAGGACCCGCGGATCCCCGCGTTACGAGAAAACGGCCAAAAGTTCGTAATGGGAGGTTCCACCAGCGTCCCCGGCCGACACAATCTTCGTAAATAATCCGTAACTTTGCAGCATGAAAGACCGCAAACTCCTGAATATTGAACTGGGCCGGATCACGGCCGACGAGTACGTGCACGGCCGTCCGGAAAGTGGCGTGGTGCTGGTGCTGGACAACGTTCGCAGCGCCCACAACGTGGGCAGTGCCTTCCGCACTTCCGATGCCTTCGGCGTGGATAAAGTGTACCTGGGCGGCATCTGCCCGGTACCCCCGTCCCCGGAACTGCGCAAGGTGGCGCTGGGGGCCGAGGAAGTGGTGCCCTTCGAGCACGTGCAGGACGTGGTGGAACTGGTCCGTCGGCTCAAGGCCGATGGCTACACGGTTGTGGCGGTGGAGCAGACGGTGAATTCCGTGAAGCTGGATGCCTTCCGGCGGGATCCTTCGGCCCGCTATGCCCTGGTCTTCGGAAACGAAGTCGACGGCGTCCAGCAAACTGTGGTGGACGCCGCCGACTTCTCGTTGGAAATACCCCAGCAGGGAACCAAGCATTCGCTCAATGTCTCCGTTTCCGTGGGGGTTGTGCTGTGGTCTTTAATCCAGACTGTGAATCGCTAAACCGGAACGCAGCTTAGGCTCGAACCAGGTGGTCTTGGGAGGCATGATATTGCCGGTGTCGGCAATATTGATGAGCTGGTCCATGGAAACCGGGTAAAGGGCGAAGGCCACTTTCATCTCTCCGGAATCCACGCGGCGGGAGAGTTCTCCCAGACCGCGGATGCCGCCCACGAAGTCGATGCGCTTGTCTGTGCGCAGATCCTTGATTCCCAGAATCTTATCCAGTACCAGGTTGCTCAGGATGGTTACATCCAGCACGCCGATGGGGTCGTTGTCGTTGTAACGGCCGGGCTTGGCGGTAAGGCTGTACCACACACCTTCAATATACATCGAGAAGTTGTGCAGGCCGCAGGGATGGTAAGTCTCGGGCCCTTTCTTCTCAATCACGAAATCCTCTTCCAGTGCTTTGAAGAAATCCGGGGTGGACAGCCCGTTGAGGTCTTTTACCACACGGTTGTAGTCGATGATGGCCAGGTGGCTCTGCGGGAAGCAGACGGCCATGAAGTAGTTGTACTCCTCGTTGCCGGTGTGGTTCGGGTTCTGGGCCTTCTTTTCGGCGCCCACGCGGGCGGCTGCAGCGGTACGGTGGTGACCGTCGGCCACATAGAAGGCGTCGATGTCGTTGGTGAAGATTTCGGTGATGCGGGCGATGACGGCGTCGTTGTCAATGACCCAGAAGGTGTGGGTGAAGTCGTTCTCGTCCTTGAACTTGTACTCGGGTTCTCCGGCTGCCGCCTTGGCGATGATGGCGTTGAGTTCGGCGTTGTCCTTGTAGGCGAAGAAAACAGGCTCGATGTTGGCGTTCTGGATGCGGACGTGCACCATGCGGTCGTCTTCCTTGTCCTTGCGGGTGAGTTCGTGTTTCTTGATGACACCCGAAGCATAGTCGTCGGTGTGGGCGCACAGGACCAGGCCGTACTGGGTGCGGTTGCCCATGGTCTGGGCATACACGTAGTACTTTTCCTTTTCGTCCTGCACCAGCCAGCCTTTCTGCTTCCAGGCCTTGAAGTTCTCCACGGCTTTGTCGTAGGTGCGCTGCTCGTGTTCTCCGGCGATGGGCTTGAAGTCAATCTCCGGCTTGGTAATGTGCAGGAGGCTTTTCTCGCCGGCCATGGCCAGGGCTTCCTCGCTGTTCAGAACGTCGTACGGGGGTGCGGCTACTTCAGTAACCAACCCTTTGGGCGGACGGATCGCCGCAAACGGTTTAACTCTTACCATATTATTTATTGACTTGGAATTTCCTGTTGCCGGTGGCGAAGAAGTCCACGATCTGACGGGCGGCGGCCAGGCCGGCGTTCACGTTGGCTTCGGCCGTCTGGGCTCCCATCTTCTTGGGGGTGGCGAAGACGCGGGCGCCGAACTTTTCCTGCAGGGCGGCGTAGTTATCCGGCATGACGTCGGCCACGTACTTGAGGTCCGGGCGCTCCTCCAGGGCCTTCATCAGGCCTTCCTCGTCAATGACTTCCTTGCGGGCGGTGTTCACCAGCGTGGCGCCCTTGGGCATCTTGGTGATGAGGTCATAGCCGATGCTGCCGATGGTGGAAGGCAGGGCGGGGATGTGGATGGAAAGATAGTCGGCCGATGCGTAGAGTTCTTCTACGGAGTGGACGGGCTTGGCGCCGCCGGCGACGATCTGTTCGTCGGTGAGGAAGGGATCCAGGGCGCAGATTTCCATGCCCAGGGCCTTGGCCTTCTGGCCGACGAGGCGACCCACATTACCGTAGGCCTGTACGCCCAGGCGCTTGCCCTGCAGCTCGCTGCCGGTGACCGGGGTGAACTGGGTGCGGGCCATGAAGATCATGAGTCCCAGGGCCAGTTCGGCTACGGCGTTGGAGTTCTGGCCGGGGGTGTTCATGACCACGATGCCCTTGGCGGTGGCGGCTTCCAGGTCTACGTTGTCGTAGCCGGCGCCGGCGCGCACCACGATCTTAAGCTTGGGGGCGGCGGCGATGACCTCGGCGGTCACTTTGTCGGAGCGGATGATGATGGCTTCGGCATCGGCCACGGCGGCCACGAAATCGGCCTGGGCCTCATACTTTTCCAATTTGACCACCTGATGACCGGCGGCTTCGAGGATATCGGTGATCCCCTTCACAGCGGCGGCTGCGAAGGGTTTCTGGGTTGCGAGTAAGATTTTCATTATTTCTTCAGGGTTTCAAATTCCTTCATGCAGTCTACCAGGGCCTGGACATCTTCGACGGTGCAGGCGTTGTACAGGGAGGCACGGAAACCGCCTACGCTGCGGTGACCCTTGATGCCCACCATGCCGCGTTCCTTGGCAAAGGCGAAGAACTCGTCCTGGAGGTCTTCCTTGCCGGGAGCCATCACGAAGCACACGTTCATGAGGGAACGGTCTTCCTTGGCGACGGTGCCGACGAACATGCTGTTGCGGTCGATTTCTCCGTACAGGAGATCTGCCTTCTTCTGGTTGATCTTCTGGATGGCCTCTACGCCGCCCATGCTCTTGATCCACTTGAGGGTCTCGTTCATCACGAAGATGTTAAACACGGGAGGGGTATTGAACATGGAGAGCTTGTCAATGTGGGTGCGGTAGTCCAGCATGGTAGGGATGTGGCGGGTAACCTTGCCCAGGGCGTCCTTCTTGATGATGGCGAAGATGACGCCGGCAGGGCCCACATTCTTCTGGGCGCCGCCGTAGATGAGGGTGTACTTGCTCACGTCTACCGGACGGGACATGATGTCCGAAGACATATCGGCGATGAGGGGGCAGGGGCAGTCGATGTCTTCCTTGATCTCTGTACCATAGATGGTATTGTTGGTGGTGATGTGCAGATAGTCAAGGTTGGCCGGAATCTCGAATCCCTTGGGAATATAGCTGTAGTTCTTGTCCTTGGAGCAGGCGATGGCATAGGCTTCTCCGATGCCCTGGGCTTCCACAAGGGCCTTGTGCGCCCATACGCCGGTGTCCAGATAGGCGGCCTTCTTCTCCAGATAGTTCATGGCGACATACAGGAACTGGAGGGAGGCACCACCACCCAGGAACACGACCTCGTGGGTGTCAGGGATGTTCAGGAGCTCTTTCCACAGGGCGCGGCACTCGTCCATCACGGCGTCCCACTCCTTGGTGCGGTGGGAGATGGAAAGGACAGAAATACCGGTTCCGCTGAAATCCTTGAGGGCGGCAATGGCATTATCAATGGCCACCTGCGGCAGAAGGCAAGGGCCGGCGTTGAAAACATGAACTTTTTTGGACATGATAAGAGATAAGTGTTATTATTTTTAGTTTCGAAAGTTACGGATTATTATCGAGAATATCAATTTCTACCTGGGCGCAGTCTTGCATCCTTTGCAGGAAATCGTCCACAGAGCTTAGCCGGACGCGAACTTCCAGGGAGCACCGTTCCCCGAAATCCTGTTTGCTCTGGGCTAAGTCCATGTCCTTGAGCACTTTCATCACGGCGTTCATGGACAGGTAGTCAAAGCTTATGCGGAAGCGCTTTCCGGCAATCTTCTCTACGATTTGGGCCGAAGACAGGGCATCGGCCGTGGAAGTCTTGTAGGCGCGGATGAGCCCGGGGATGCCCAGCTTGATGCCGCCGAAATAACGCACGACCACTACCAGGACGTCGCTCAGTCCCAGGGAATCGATCTGCCCCAGGATGGGCCGGCCGGCACTGCCGGAGGGCTCGCCGTCGTCCGAGGCCCGCCAGACGTCGCCCTTATACCCCAGGCGGTAGGCGAAGCAGTGGTGGCGGGCATCGTGGTATTCCTTTTTCAGGGCCGATACCAGCTCCTTAACTTCTTCCTCGGTCTCCACGGGGTACGCGAACGCGATGAACCGGGACCCGTTGTCCTTGAACAGGCCCTCGGAGGGTGCGGCAATGGAGTGGTATGCGTCAAACGGCTCCAAGGGGCGTCCTTATTTGGTCAGGTTGATGAAAGGTAAAGCGTTGGATCCGTTGTAGGTGGGCAGTTTGCCGTCCCATTTCTCAATGGCGTACTGCTGGACCAGCAGGGAATTCAGGGAAGCGGCCACCACACGGTTGTAGTAGGCTTCGCCGTCACCCTGGATCTTCTGGGCCTCGGCTTCGCCTTTGGCTTTGGCGATGGCGATCTTGGCTTCGGCCTCTGCTTCCTTCACTTTATTCTCGGCCTTGAGGGCGTTCTGGACGGCCTCGTTCTTGGCATTGATGGCGGCGGTAAGGGATGCCGGAGGGTCGATCTTGGTGGTGAACTCGCGCACGATGAAGCCTTCGCGGTTCATGGATTCGTCCAGGCGGGCGCGCACCTCGTTCTCGAATTTGGCACGGTTGGCCATGAGTTCGTCGGAGGTGTAGTTGTTGGCGCAGGTACGGTAGGCCTCGAAGATACACGTATTGATATAGCCCATTTCCAGTTCGCGCACGGGCTTACGGTATTTCACAAAGATATCCACGGCCTTGGATTCGTCTATCTGGTAGGCCAGGGTGGGCGTCATGGAAAAGATGGCGGCATCCTTGGGGTTCACCGTAAAGGGTTCGTAGGTAACACGCTGGATATAAGTGGGATATTCGAAAATCCTCTCTGTAATGGGATTATACCATACCCAACCCCGGCAAGTTCCTTCCACACCGCCTTTCAGGGCTGCATTGGAACTCCATTTCTTGAATTTGATACCCACCGAGGCAGAATCGATGGTGGTGCAGCAGGACGCCATCACAAAAATGACGAGTGCGGTTACGGTAAGGGCAATCCAGGAGGATTTGGCAAGGGGACTCATTTTGCTCATAGTTCTTTTAATATTTATTTCATCAGATTCTTCAGAATTTGCTTCTACGCCGGTTGCCACAGGATGGAAGTATCCCGGCGCCACCAGGTGAGTTGCCGTTTGGCGTAGTGGCGGGTACTGGCCTGGATGTGCTGCACGGTGGCGTCCAGGTCATATTTTCCGTCAAAGTATTCGAACATTTCCCGGTAGCCCACTGTCTGCAGGGCCGGAAGATCCCGGTAGGGGAGCATTGCACGGGCTTCGGCCTCCAGGCCCTCGTCCATCATACGCAGCACGCGCTCGTTGATGCGCTTGTAAAGCTCTTCCCGGGGACGTTCCAGACCCACTTTCACAATCTCGAAGTCCCGTTCCTTGAACGTTCGCGTCTTGTAGGAGGAGAAAGGTTTTCCCGTGTACAGGCTCACCTCCAGCGCCCGTATCACACGCTGGCCGTTGGACAGGTCCAGCTCTTCGTAGGAGACGGGGTCCAGTTCCTTCAGCTGCTGGGCCAGTACCTCCACGCCTTCGTCCCTCAGACATTCCATCAGGTGCTCCCGCAGTTGGACCGGAACCTCGGGGAAGTCGTCCAGCCCGTAGCAGAAGGCGTCAATGTACATCATAGAGCCGCCGCACATAACAAGGGTCTCGTGGCCTTCAGAGAACAGGCGGTTCACCAGCTCCATGGCTTCCACCTCGTAGATGCCCGCCGTATAGTTACGGGTAATGGGTATGGAACGGATAAAATAATGCTGCACGGCAGCCATTTCTTCGTCGGAAGGGGCTGCAGTACCTATTTTAAGTTCTTGAAAGATTTGCCGGGAATCGCAGGAGATGACGGGAGACCCTACTTCCAGGGCGCGACGAATAGCATAGCCGGTTTTGCCGACGGCGGTAGGTCCCAGTATGATCTCCAGCCTTCGGGGCACGGCGGCTATTCCTCGCTTTCGTCAAAGATCTCCTTGCCGTCTTCGTCTTCCTCGTCCTCGTCTTCGTCTTCGTCAGAGAAGTCTTCGTCGTCCAGGTCTTCGTCATCTTCCTCTCCGGGCAGATGTCGCTGGCGGTCCGGCAGGTCCTCGAAGGCTACGTAGCCGTTCTCGAACTCGATGGGGTTGGGACCTTTGGACTCGGCCAGTACCGGGAAGTCCGGGTTTACCGTGACTCCGGTCAGCTCACCTTCCACGGTGATGTTCACGCTCTTTTTGTTGGTAACGTCGTAGAAGTAGACGAAACTGTCGGCTCCGGCCTTCACTGCCTTCTCCAGGGGCATCTGGTCTGCGGTGCCCCAGCCCAGGTCAAAGAGACCGTACCGACCCACAACGGCACCGGTAACGTCCAGGGCTTTGAACATAATGAGCTGGTCCTGGGGGAATTCGAGGTCTGCCCGGATTTGCTTATGAAGGGTGTACAGCGTGGTTGCGCCGTTCACTTTATATACTCTGTAGAATCCTTTGATGCCCGTAAGGGTCACCCTTAATTGAAATACCATAGGTTCTGTTTTTGGCAGTCCAAAGATACTACTTTTTTGCGTTTCTATTGCAAAAAAATTGCTCCACCCCATCCGCGTGCGGGGACGCCTCCCGTTAGCCAATCTGGGCGCCGTTGGTCACGGCTTCCTGGGGCGTGACAAAACGCATTTTGCCGTCTCCCTGCTTGGCCATCAGGATCATTCCCTTGCTTTCGATGCCGCGGATTACGCGCGGCTCCAGGTTGGCCAGGATGCAAATCTGTTTGCCCAGCATGTCTTCGGGGCTGTAGTATTCGGCGATGCCGGAGACAATGGTGCGCTGGTCGATGCCCGTGTCGATGGTGAGCTTGAGCAGTTTGTCGGTCTTGGGGACACGCTCGGCGGCCAGCACGGTAGCGGTGCGGATATCCATGGCACCGAACTGGTCGAACGTTACCGCAGCCTTCTGCGGCTCAATCCTGGCAGCGGCTTCGGCGGCGGCTCTGGCAGCCTCGGCCTCTTCGCGGGCCTTCTTGATGGCCTCCAGTTTGGCAATCTGGGCCTCTACCTCGGCATCCTCGATCTTGCGGAACAGCAGCACGGCCTCTCCCAGCTGATGACCGGCGGGCAGAAGCTCGGCCTGGCCCAGCATATCCCAGTTCAGAACAATAGATTCTTCGCTTCGCTCAGAATGACAAGTTTTGTCATCCTGAGGCGCGCCAGCGCCGAAGGATCTGGTGTGGACGGCCTTGCCTTCATCGGCCTTGTAGAAATTCACGGTAGGAGTACCTTCTCCGGCGCGGTGGTCGCAGCCGGCGTCGATGCCCACGCGAAGGATATTGCGCAGTTTCTCGGCGCTGAAGGGAGTGAAGGGCTCGAAGGCGATGGCAAGGTCGGCGCAGATCTGCAGGCAGGTGTACAGGATGCTGGCGCAGCGGTCCATGTCTTCCTTGGCCACCTTCCAGGGCTCCATGTCGGAGATGTACTTGTTGCCGATGCGGGCCATGTTCATGGCCTCCTTCAGGGCCTCGCGGAAGTGATAGGTCTCGATGTATTTCTCCAGGGCCTCGCGGCAGGGCTTCAGGGCCTCCAGGGTCTCCTTGTCAATGGCCTCGGGCTTCCTGTTCTCCGGTACGGCGCCGCCGAAGTATTTGTGCGTGAGCACCACGGCGCGGTTGACGAAGTTGCCGAAGACGGCCAGCAGTTCGCTGTTGTTGCGGCTCTGGAAATCCTTCCAGGTAAAGTCGTTGTCCTTGGTCTCGGGGGCGTTGGCGGTGAGCACGTAGCGCAGTACGTCCTCGCAGCCGGGGAACTGTTCCTCGTATTCGTGCACCCACACCGCCCAGTTGCGGGAGGTGGAGATCTTGTCGCCTTCCAGGTTCAGGAATTCGTTGGAAGGCACGTTGTCGGGCAGGATGTAGTCTCCGTAGGCCTTGAGCATGGAAGGGAACACGATGCAGTGGAACACGATGTTGTCCTTGCCGATGAAGTGCACCAGACGGGTCTCGGGGTCTTTCCACCACTTCTCCCAGCTCTGGGGCAGCAGTTCCTTGGTGTTGGAGATATAGCCGATGGGAGCGTCAAACCAAACGTACAGCACCTTGCCTTCGGCACCCTCTACCGGGACGGGTACGCCCCAGTCCAGGTCTCGCGTGACGGCACGGGGCTGCAGACCGCCGTCCAGCCAGCTCTTGCACTGACCGTACACGTTGGTCTTCCACTCCTTGTGCTGTTCCAGGATCCAGTCGCGCAGCCAGGGCTCGTACTTGTCCAGCGGCAGGTACCAGTGCTTGGTCTTCTTCTTGACGGGCGTAGAGCCGGACAGCTTGGACTTGGGATCCAGCAGTTCTTCGGGGCTCAGGGTGCTGCCGCATTTCTCGCACTGGTCGCCATAGGCGTGCGGATTGCCGCACTTGGGGCAGGTACCCTCGATGAGGCGGTCGGTGAGGAACATCTTGGCCTCTTCGTCGTACAGCTGCTCGCTCTCCTGCGTCACAAAGTCGTCCTGGTCGTAGAGCTTGCGGAAGAATTCGGCCGCATTTTCGGAATGGACCTCGGACGAGGTGCGGGAGTAGATATCATAGTTGATCCCCAGGCCCGTGAAAGCGTCCTTCATCACCTTATGATATTTGTCCACGATGTCCTGCGGGGTAACGCCCTGCTGGCGCGCCTTGATGGTGATGGGCACGCCGTGCTCGTCGGAGCCGCAGATGAACACCACGTCTTCTCCGCGCATGCGCAGGTAGCGGACGTAGATGTCTCCGGGAATATAGGCGCCGGCCAGGTGGCCGATGTGGACGGGACCGTTGGCATAAGGCAATGCACAGGTCACGAGGGTTCTCTTATAACTCATTTCTTCAATCTCCCTAGTTTGATATTGATGTTTTTTTTGATTTCTGTCAGTTTGCCCAGCTTTTGCATAAGCACAATCATCTCCTGGGCCGATGCCGGCTCCCGCAGCTTGCGGGAAATCTCGGCCTGCTGGGCGGTGATGCGCTTGTCGTGGTACACCAGGATGGCGCGGGGGACGTAGGTCACCAGCCAGGAATCCGTGGTGGTGAGGGCGTCGGAGAAGTTGTGCACCGTGAGTTCGTACTTCTCGGTGGAAAGCTCGGCCGCCACATGGGCCACCGTCCGGTCTTCTCCGTTGAGGAGGGCCAGCACGATGGCATCCTGGTCCAGCCCCTGGTCGTACAGGACAAAATAGGACTGATAGGCCGCCTCGTAGGCCGGGTTGGCGAAGTGGACGTCGTCGCAAGCCAGGGCCGAGTCAATGAATTCGGCCACCGTCTGTTGCCCCTCGGGGTCATAGAACTCCGAATCGGTCTCGAACTGCAACTCCGTGCGGCCATATCGCAGGATAAAACTCAGCAGCTCTTTTTCCGAAGGCTCCAGAATTTGCTCTTCGCGGGTTATAGCAGTGGCAGAACTGTTGCCACTTGCCTCCTCCTCTGCGGGGGAAGGTGCATTTTCCCTCGCAGTGTGATGCTGAACACTCTCGCGCGTTTTACGGACACGTTCCTGGATAATATCTTCTTCGATCCCGAAGCGCTTGGCTACGGTGCCAATGTACACCTGGCGCTTGATGGCGTCGGGAATATCGGCTACGGTATCGGCAATCTCGTTAATCAGGTTGGCCTTCTTGAGGGGGTCGTCGCCGGCGTCCTTGAGCAGGAGGTCGGTCTTGAAGGCGATGCCGTCCTGCTCATGATCGGCAATGAACTCCTTGATTTCCTCCAGCGTATGCTTCTGCGAGAAGGAATCGGGGTCGTCTCCATCGGGCAGGAAGACCACCTTGGGGTTCATGCCTTCCTTGAGGATGAGGCTGATAGCGCGTACCGCCGCATGCAGGCCCGCTTTGTCGCCATCGTACATGATGGTGATGTTCTGCGTGAACTTGCCAATGAGGCGGATCTGCTCTTCTGTAAGCGAAGTGCCGCAGGAAGCCACCACGTTGGTGATGCCCATCTGGTGCATCATCACTACGTCTACGTTGCCCTCTACCAGGATGCAGCGGTCTTCGCGGGCAATCTGGCTCTTGGCGAAGTAGATGCCCAGCAGGTTGCGGCTCTTGATATAAATCTCGGTTTCCGGCGAGTTTACGTACTTGGCCGGATTGTCTGCCTTGAGGGTGCGTCCGCTGAAGGCAATGACGCGTCCGCTTACCGAGTGGATGGGGAACATCACCCTTTCGCGGAACTTGTCTACCAGCTTGCCGTCTTCCTGCTGGATGGCCAGGCCGGCCGCCACCAGGAACTCGTCCTTGTAACCGGCGGCGCGGGCGGCGTCTACCAGGGTGGTTTTCCCGGAAGGGGCCCAGCCCAGGCTCCACTGCTCGATGGTGCCGTCTTCGATGTTGCGGCCCCGGTAATAGCGGTAGCCCACGGCACGGCCTTCGCCGTCCTGGAGCTGGTCGCAGAAGAACTTGCGGGCGAACTCGCTCACGGCCAGCAGGCTTTCGCTGCGCTGCCGGGCGGCAATCTGTTCGGCCGTCTCTTCCTTTTCCTTGATTTCGATGTTGTATTTCTTGGCCAGATAGCGCAGGGCCTCGGGGTAGGTGAGGTGCTCATATTCCATCACAAAACCCACGGCGCTGCCGGCCTTGCCGCAACCGAAGCACTTGTATATGCCTCTGGACGGCGTTACGTGGAAGGAAGGCGTCTTTTCATTGTGGAAGGGACAGCAGGCTACGAAACTGGATCCGCGACGCTTGAGCGTCACGAAGTCTCCCACCACCTCTTCGATGCGGGCTGTGTCCAGGATCAGGTCTACGGTCTCTTTCGGAATCATACTTATTCCTTCTCGAAATTCACTTCCTTGGCGTCATTCAGGTTGGTGACGGTGATTTTTTCGTCCTTGGGGGCCGAGGTCTTGATGTCCGGCTGCGGGGCCTGGTAATGCTTTTCCTGCCACAGGACCTTGGCCTGATAGTATGCGTCGCGTCCATACCAGGCAATGGCCAGGATGGCTACGAACCCCGCCAGGAAGTTCCTGAGCGTGAAGAGCCAGATGCCCACGCAGACGAACAGCAGGTCTTTGACCAGCCGTATCCAGCGGTTGTTATATCCAAAATTCATCATAGCCTACAAAGATACAAAGAATCTTTCAGATTCTCTCTATGCCGAACCTGCCACCGGCCCTGGTCCTGACACTCCTGCCCTGATCCAATACCCCTGCATCTCGCAGTCAATGATACGAATGGAACCTCCCGTTACGAGAAAAAGGCCAAAAGTTCGTAACGGGAGGTTCCGTGGGTCCTGGCATTACGAGAAAATGGCCAAAAGTTCGTAACGGGAGGTTCCAGATGGGGGAAAAGGTTCCAGGTTGAGAAGAAAAAACCTTCGGACCGGGGAGGACCGAAGGTTTTGTTGCTTTGGTAAGCAGATTAGAACGGAAGATCTTCTGATTCCGGGCTTTCTCCCGGCATATCGTCCAGCGTGGGGCCGGGGATGTCAGAAGCAGGCGCCGCGCCGTAGACCGGGGCCGATGTCGGGGCCGATGCCGGGGCGGCCGAAACCGGGGCAGCGCCGTAGGAAGGCGCCGCGGCGGGGGCGTTGGCCTGCCCTGCGGGAGAAACGCGCCAGACGGAGAGGTCCGTGTACCATCGGCCATTATATTCACGGCCTTTGATGTTGAAGGAAACCTTGATGCGGTCTCCTACCTGGTACTTGTCCAGCTCGGCCACTTTGTCCTGCCCGAAGGCGGTAAAGCAGGCCTGCGAGGTGAAGTTGCCGTCGGGGAACTCCAGGATGAACTCCTGCTTGGCCCACGGACCGCGGGCCGATGTTCCCTGCTGCACGCCCAACTTCTGGCGAAGGGTTCCTTCCAGTTCCAGTGCCATAGCTTACTTCTTCTTGGCGGGCTCGGCAGCGGGCTCTACGAAGGGGTGAACCTCCAGGAGGTCTACGTCGAAGATGAGGGTGCTGTTGGCACCGATCTCACGGGGACCACGCTCGCCGTAAGCGAGTTCGGCGGGGATCACGAGGGTGATCTTGCCACCTTCACCGACCAGCTTCATACCCTCGGTCCAACCCTTGATAACACGGTTGAGCGGGAACTCGATGCCGTCGTTCTTGTCGAACTCCTTGCCGTCGATGAGGGTGCCGCGATAGTTCACCTTCACGGTGTCACGGTCGCTGACTGCGCGCTTCTCGGAACCGGAATCCTGGATGAGGTAAACGATGCCGGAAGGGGTTTCCTGGGCGTTGTTCTTCTCTTTGAACTCCTGACGGAACTTGTCACCTTTCTCCTTGTTCAGGGCGCCTTCATAAGCGGTGCGCTTCTGGAGGTAGCTGTTGATGATCATATTCATCTCGGAGGGGTCGATCTTGAACTGCTTTACGAAAGCGGAGTCCATCGGCTGGCCTTCCTTGGCGTTGAGAGCGTCCTTCATGCCCTTTTCCAGCTGGGCCATATTCAGGTCTCCGAAACCGTTCTGGGTAATGACCAGACCGAAGTTTACACCCAGCAGATAAGAAGTGGTGTCAATCTGACCCTTGGAGGGGAGCAAATCACGGACTTCCTGGGAACCCTCCACCTTGGGGGAGTTGCAAGCCACCACCAGCACGGCGGCAGAGGCGATGGCGAAGAATTTAACGAGTTTCATATTAATAAATAATTTTAAAGTTTTTGTCTTTTTACAGCTGACAAATATAGCAATTTTTTCTGAGAAAGCCTAAAATATTGGGGTTTAAGGCACAAAGTGGCTTTTGATTCGGAATTATGTTTGGAAAATTCAGTAAAAATGATTATCATTACAAAAGCAAGTCAAAAACAGGCTATGGTAGACAACGCCACCTTACACGCCAAGCTAAAGACCTTCTTTGGCTACGACGCATTCAAGGGAGACCAGGACCGTATCATCCGCCATCTGGTTTCGGGCAAGAACGCCTTCGTTCTCATGCCCACGGGGGGTGGTAAGTCCCTTTGCTACCAACTGCCTGCCCTGGTGATGGATGGCACCGCCATTGTCATCTCGCCCCTCATCGCCCTCATGAAGAATCAGGTAGATGCCATCCGCGGTTTCGAGGCCGGGGACGACGGCATCGCACACTTCCTGAACTCGTCCCTTTCCCGTATCCAGATTGCCGAGGTCCAGGAAGACCTCATGCGGGGCGTGACCAAACTCCTGTACGTGGCGCCGGAATCCCTTACCAAGGAAGAGAACATCCACCTGCTCAAGTCCATCAAGATCTCCTTCTATGCGGTGGACGAAGCCCACTGTATCTCCGAATGGGGCCACGACTTCCGTCCGGAATACCGGAAGATCCGTTCCATCATAGACCAGATCCAACCCGCTCCGGTCATCGCCCTCACGGCCACGGCCACGCCCAAGGTCCAGAGCGATATCCTCAAGAACTTGCGCATCCAGGATGCCCAGGTGTTCAAGAGTTCCTTCAACCGCCCCAACCTCTATTACGAGGTCCGGGACAAGGTGGATCCCGAAAAGGATATCATCCGCTTCATCCGGCAGAACCCCGGCAAGAGCGGCATCATCTATTGCCTCAGCCGTAAAAAAGTAGAGGAAATGGCCCAGTTGCTGTCCATCAACGGCATCAAGGCGCTGCCCTACCACGCCGGCCTGGACGCCAAGACGCGGGCCGATAATCAGGACATGTTCCTGACCGAGCAGATAGACGTGATTGTGGCCACCATCGCCTTCGGCATGGGCATCGACAAACCCGATGTGCGCTTCGTCATCCACTACGACATTCCCAAGAGCATCGAGGGATACTACCAGGAAACCGGCCGTGCCGGCCGGGACGGACAGGAAGGCCAGTGCATCACTTATTATAGCTATAAGGACATCCAGAAGCTGGAGAAGTTCATGCAGGGCAAGCCGGTGGCCGAACAGGAAATCGGCAAGCAGCTGCTGCAGGAAACCGTGGCCTATGCCGAGTCCAGCCAGTGCCGCCGCAAGATGCTCCTGAACTACTTCGGAGAGGACTATCTGCAGGATAACTGCGGCGCCTGCGACAACTGCCTGCATCCCAAGAAGCGGTACGACGGCCGGGAAGACCTTGCCCTGGTCATCGAGCTTATCGAGTCCCTGCCCGAACATTTCAAACTGGAGCATCTGGCTTCCATCCTTTCGGGCGTCACCAACGCCATGGTCAAGTCTTATAAGCACGACCAAATTCCTCTGTTCGGCGCTGGTAAGGACCACGACATCCGTTTCTGGTGCACCGTCATCCACCAGGGTCTGCTCCTGCATTACCTGGAGAAGGACATCGAGAATTACGGACTCATTTCGGCTACCGAAAAGGGCCTGGAGTTCCTGAAGCATCCGCACGAGGTCATGCTGGTCGAAGACCGCACCTTCTCCGAGGGAGAGGATGACGACGATGAAGACATGCCGGCGGCCGTGCATGGAGGTAGCGGCGGAGACCCGGTGCTGCTGGCCATGCTCAAGGACCTGCGCAAAGACGTAGCCCGCAACCTGCATCTGCAGCCCTGGATCGTATTCGGAGACCCGGCGCTGGAGGATATGACCATTGTTTATCCGCTCACTATCAAGGAGTTGCAGGAGAAGTGCCAGGGCGTGGGAGAAGGCAAGGCCCGCAAATTCGGCCAGCCTTTCATCGACCTCATCGCCAAGTATGTAGAGGAAAACGAGATTGAGCGACCGGACGACTTCGTGGTCAAGTCCGTGGCGCCCAAGTCCAGTAATAAGGTGTATATTATCCAGGCCATCGACCGCAAACTGGGCCTGGAAGACATTGCTTCGGCCAAGGGCTTGACCCTGGACGAAGTCCTCTCGGAAATCGAGGCCATCGTGGCCACCGGTACCCGCGTCAATATCAGTTACTACATCAGTCAGGAACTGGATCCCGACGTGGTAGAGGAAATCTACGACTGGTTCAAGACCCAGGCCGCCTCCGATTCCCTGTCCGAGGCTCTGGCCGCCCTGGAAGACGAATACGAGGAATTGGAAATCAGGCTCGTGCGAATTAAATTCCTCTGCGAGGTCGCGAATTAGCCCTTAAAGATAAATGAGCGAAGAAAGGTTGTCCGGCGAGAAAAGCCGGGCGGCCATTTTTTGTAAGTCCCCGGATGTGATGGCCAGGATGGCCGCACGGGTCTCTTCAGGTGTCATGATGCTGCCCCAGGCCAGCATGCTCTTGCCCATGGACAGGCACTGCGCCTCGCCGGCATCGGAGCTGATGGCCAGCTGGCCCAGCAACTGCTTGCGGTAGGCCTTGATCTGAGCATCTGTAAAGGAAACTTCGCACAGCCTCTTTAGAATCTTGTCCACCGCCTTCTGGCAATTCTCCAGATTGGGCCTGTCGCAGCCAAAACTGATGGCCAGAATCCCGGTATCGGCATACTGTGTATACGAGCACTCGATGCCGTACACCCAGCCCCGTTTCTCCCGCAATTCCTTATTCAGCAGCGAGTTGGAAGCCGGCCCGCCCAGGATGTTGGCCAGCATCGCACACACCAGACGCTCCGGCATCTCGTAAAGCGACGGCGCCTTGCACCCAATCACCGCATTCACCTCGTGATGATGCTTATCAATAACTTTGTGAAAGTTTGTGCAGGAGAGGGATGCCCCTTCCGGAGCATCGGCCTTCTTTTTTGCGACGGAAGGGGCACCCTCTCCTGTCACAAAAATAGAAGAACTCATTTTTAAAACCTCTTTTTCTAAAACTGACTCTTCAATATCTGCCACGATAGAAAGAACCATATCAGGAGCCACGAAATGCTCCTTCACAAAACGGCGGAGCATATCGGCCTTGATGCGTTTGACCGAGGATGTGGTGCCCAGAATGGGCGTTTCCAGGGGCGTTCCCTCGAAGAGGAGGGTCTCGAAGCGGTCGTAAACGTCTTCGGCGGGGTTGTCCTTGTAGGAGATAATCTCGTCCAGGATGACGCCGCGTTCGGTTTCGATTTCGGCTTCGGGGAAGCCGGCCTCGGTAGCCAGCTCGAAGAGCAGACCCGCAGCCTTTTTCCAGTCCTCCTTGAGCACGGTGGCGTGCAGCACGATCTCTTCCTTGGTGGTATAGGCGTTGAGTTCTCCTCCCAGTTTATCCAGGTAGCCGTTAATCACGGCCGCGCTTTTGCGACGCGTGCCGCGGAACAGGGTGTGCTCCACGAAGTGCGCGATGCCGGCGGGATAGCCTTCTTCGTCTCGCGTGCCGCAGCCGATGGTCAGGGCGCAGAAAGCCACGGCGCGTCCGCTTCGGCGCACCGCATAGCGCAGTCCCTGGGGAGAAGTGCCGGTGATCATCGCTTGCTGGCCAGACGTTTCAGGTCCTCGGGCAGGAAGCCTTCGGCCTTCTTGGGGGTAATCTTGTGCTTGGAAAGGTAATAGAGGGTGTGGGTATCGGCCTCGAAGAGCATCTTATAGCAGACAGAACCCTTACCCGGAATGACGGGCGTTACCACGTAGCTGACCAGCGTGTTGTAGCTGGCGTTGATATAGGCCTGGTCGGCCTCGGCCGTATCCAGCACCCGGAAATCGCTGTCCAGATACTTCTGCAGGTCCTTTTCGGTCACGCTCTCGGCCAGGTCTTCCTTCGCCACGATGAGCTGCTTCATATGGCCCCACTTGCTGTAGTTCTTGTTTACCCAGGCTTCCATGCCATAGGCCACTTTCTCGCTTTCCATCGCGTCCAGGGTATAGTCCTGCACGGTTTTAACCAGGGCGCCCAGGTAGGTGAGTTCCCGGCCGTTACCGCCCATGGCCGCCATCAGCGGCAGGGAGATAATCTCGGGCATGGCATCCATGCCGCCGTCCTTGGCTTCCGGACTGCCCTTGAGCAGGGTCAGGAAGCAGACGCCGGGCGTTTCCTCGTCCGGGAGGCGGCGCTCGGCCACCAGCAGGAAATAGTATTTGTCCTGGGACTTGAGTTTCTCGAACTGTTCCAGCGTGCAGAATTCAAAGGCCGATGCCGTCCAGCCGACCACTACCTCTTCGCGGAGGGCGCTGGAGAGCATCTCGTTGCCGGTAAGCACCACCTTCGTCACTTTGTCGGTGAAATCGGCCAGCCGATGCTTACGGGTGGATATCTGTCCCTGGGCCTGCAGCAGCGGGGCGGCTGCGAGGATCAGGAGGGCGCAAAGCAGAGTCTTTACTTTCATATTACTGCGCAATGAATGCATAGGTTATACTGCCCATCTGGCGGGCAGGGGCCTCCGGAGAGGCCGAGAACTTGGACAGGCGGGCGGCGCGGATGGCGAAGGTGCGAAGGCATTCGTCCCGGGACGAGGTTTCTTCGTCGATCTTGGCGTTCACGACGTCGCCGCGGTTGTTCACCGTGATGACCACGGTAATCTCCCCGGCGCCGTAGCAGCGGTAGGCGGGGATGGGCAGGCGGGAGGCCTTGCGGCCGTCCAGACTCCAGGAAAGCACCGAGGGTCCGCTGTAGGGTTTGGCTTCTTCCTTCTTCTTATTCTCTTTCTTCTCTTCGGTTACGCTGGCAAAGCTGTCCTGGGAATCATCGGCCTGCTGCTGTCCATCTTGCAATTCCTTTGCCAGACGCTCGGCCTCTTTGTACAATTCGTCGGCATTGGTGCCGCGGTCGTCCTTGAGGACGGAGCTCTGGTCCACCGTGACGTTGCGGATGGGCACGCTGCCCTGGGACGAGGCCAGCATCTCTTCCAATTGTGCCTCGACGCGCTCCTGCATGCGGATGCGTTCCCGCAGCCGTTCTACTTCTTCCTGGGCCGTGAAGTCCAGCACGAAGCTGTTTTCCCGCTGTACTTCGAGACTGATCCGGGCAGCCAGCAAAACGATAATCACCGCGAGATGGATGCTCACGGTGATATACAATCCTGCACGCTGGTCCGGAGTCAGCTTTTTCATTAGCGGCGTTTTTTCTTCTGGAGCGCTTTTTCTACAGTATTGGTAATGATGTCAATAGCCACCTTGTTGTGTCCTCCCTGAGGCACGATGACGTCGGCATAGCGCTTGGAAGGCTCGATGAACTGCAGGTGCATGGGCTTGACGGTGTCGCAGTAGTGCTCGATGGCGGTTTCGATGTTGCGGCCACGCTCGGCAATGTCGCGAACAATGATGCGCAGCACGCGGTCATCGTCGTCGGCGTCCACGAAGATCTTGATGTTCATCTGGTCCCGCAGTTCCTTGCAGGTGAAGATGAGGATGCCTTCTACGATGATGACGTCGGCGGGCTCTACCGTGATGGTCTCGGTGGTGGAACGGGAGCAGGTGATGTAGGAATACACCGGCTGCTCGATGGTTTTTCCGGCTTTGAGCTCCCGGATTTGCTGGCACATGAGTTTCCAGTCAATGGCATCGGGATGGTCGAAGTTGATGTTCTTGCGTTCCTCTACGGGAACGTGGCTGGAATCTTTGTAATAGGAATCCTGGGGGATCACTACTACGCGTCCGTGAAGCTGTTCGGTGATGGCTCTGACCACCGTTGTCTTACCTGAGCCGGAACCGCCGGCGATACCGATGACTAACATATTCCTGTCATTCTGAGTGAAACGAAGAATCTCTTAGAACTCGGCGTTCTTAGGAGTGCGGGGGAAGGGGATGACGTCACGGATGTTGGCCATGCCGGTGACGAACAGCAGCAGGCGCTCGAAGCCCAGGCCGAAGCCGCTGTGCGGCACGCTGCCGTAGCGGCGGGTGTCGATATACCATTCCAGGTTCTTGCGGGACATGCCCAGTTCGTCGATGCGCTGCTCCAGTTTTTCCAGGGAAGCTTCACGCTCCGAGCCGCCGATGATTTCTCCAATCTTGGGGAAGAGAACGTCCATGCCACGTACGGTGCGGCCGTCCTCGTTCTGCTTCATATAGAAGGCCTTGATGTCTTTGGGGAAGTCGATGAGGATGACGGGCTTCTGGAAGTGTTTCTCTACCAGGTAACGCTCGTGCTCGCTCTGGAAATCGGTGCCCCAGTGCACCGGGTACTCGAACTTGACGCCGCCGGCCACGGCTTTCTCCAGGATTTCCACGGCTTCGGTATAGGTGACTTTCTGGAAGGCGATGCCCAGCACACTGCGCATGCGCTCGATGAGGCCGTCGTCGTATTTGTCGTTCAGGAACTGGAGGTCGTCCATGCAGTTGTCCAGGGCGTACTGCACCAGGTACTTCACGAATTCCTCGGCCAGGGCCATGTTGTCGTTGATGTCGTAGAAGGCCATTTCGGGCTCGATCATCCAGAACTCGGCCAGGTGGCGGGGGGTGTTGGAATTCTCGGCACGGAAGGTGGGGCCGAAGGTGTAGATTTCTCCCACGGCGGTAGCGCCCAGCTCGCCTTCCAGCTGACCGGACACGGTGAGGGAAGTCTTCTTGCCGAAGAAGTCCTTGCTGAAGTCTACGTTGCCCTTCTTATCCAGCGGGATGTTCTTCAGGTCCAGGGTGGTTACCTGGAACATATCTCCTGCGCCCTCGGCGTCACTTTCGGTGATGAGGGGAGTGTGCAGGTATACGAAGCCTTTCTCGTTGAAGAACTTGTGGATGGCGAAGGCCATGGCGTTGCGGATGCGCAGGACGGCACCGAAGGTGTTGGTGCGAAGACGCATGTGGGCTACACTGCGCAGGTACTCCAGCGTGGTGTCCTTCTTCTGCAGGGGAAAGCGCATGGGGTCGCAGTCTCCCAGGACTTCGATTTCCCTGGCCTGGATTTCCACGGCCTGGCCGCTGCCCACCGAGGCCACGAGCTGGCCTTTCACGGACAGGGAGGCACCGGTGGTGATGCGCTTGATGAGCTCTTCGTCGAAGAGTTCGGTATTGGCCACGATCTGGATATTATTGATGGTAGAACCGTCGTTGAGGGCGATGAATTTCACTTGTTTGTTGCCTCTCTTGGTGCGGACCCAACCTTTGGCCAGCACTTCTGCGCCCGGCTCGGAGGCGAGCAGGGCCTTGATTTTGGTTCTTTTCACAGTTTCCATAAAATTCTTTGCTACAAATCATGCAAATATAGCACTTTCCCCGGAGCAAAGCAAAAAAAAAGCCTCCCCGGGGGGGGGAGGCTAGGGAAGATTCAATTATTACTAGATCTTTTCCCAGACATACTCGTAGATTTCGGGCTCGCCACCGTCGTAAACTTTGTTAACCTTGGTTACGAAGCCGTCAGCATCCTTTTCATAGGTGTGGACAGCGATTGCTTCGGAGCCATCCCATGCAGCCTGATCAAGCAGGTGTTTGGAAGGCTTGCCGCAGAATCCCAGTTCGAAGATCCAGCGGGGAACGTCGGCCTTGTCGCAAGCGTCGACGAAAATGCCGGCCACGTTCTCTTCATTGAAGAAAGTCTGAATCTTAAACTGCTCGCCATCTTCAAAGCGGGACCACTTTTTGAGGTCTCCGTTTTCCCAAACGCAGTTGGACATGACAAGGCTCTTGTCGGTGCGCTCAATCTTGGTGAGATGGCCGTTGGTGTCATAAGTGAAGCCCCAGGTATCTTCCCATTCATTGGCCCAGGAAGAGAGGTAACCATTGTTGCCAAAGGTAAAAGTCCAGTTGCCTTGCTCTTCGCCTTCTTTTACATACTTGGCTGTGCCAACATTGCCGTTCCAGGTGAAGGTCCAAGTGCGCTCATAGCCGCCCCAACCGGCTTCGTTGGAAGGGTTGCGCTTGGCTGCTGCGATGGTGCCGTCGGCGTTGTAGGAGAAGTAATACTTGTCCCATTCGTCACCACACATGGCAAGACGTTTCTGAATAGTGGGGGCGTCCTTCTTGCAGGAGTTGAATGCCACTGTGGCCATGCACAGGATAGCGATTGCATAGATAATTTTTTTCATTGTTGAAAAGTTTTAAGTGTTAATAAAAAGAACTAAAAATTATGGAGATTTTCTTTGATATACTCAATTCCGGTAAGGAAATCCAGACGCTGGTCGTTCAGGTGGTTTCGACAGCGGTATTCGAAGGAAACGCCGGAAGCCTTGCAGGCTTTGTACAGGGCATTGGCGCTATGGTATGCAACGTCATCGTCGCACTGGCCGATATAATAGAATCGCTCTTTGCTTACGCTGATGTCTTCGCCCAGGTTGGCATTGTCGAAATACAGGTCGGAGAATAGGCTCTGGGCTTTCAATACATACCTTCCTGCATTACCCAGGCCGACGGCCTGGATATAGGTGGCTGGATAAAAATCCTTGTAATAATGTACCCACTCGGCCACGCTCTTTTTTGAAAGATTACAGGGAACCAGGACGTATTTCTTGGAGCTGATTCTTCTTTGCAAGATGGCCAGGGCATCATGAATCCAGCTTTCATCCACGCCATCGTAGTACACAAACATGAGTACGCCGCTTTTTTTCTCTGCGTTCTTATAGCCGTCCGACACGAAGACGCCCTCCGAGTCAAAGCTGCAGCCTTCCGGAACGTTTACCTGCAACAGACTGGTTTGCCAGTCGGTCTCTCCGGCCATGAGGGAGGAGAAATAAGGTAGCACTTCTTCCAGGGCTTTCTTCCAATAGGAAGAGGAATGTCCGCCTTCTCCTACCCGGTACTGGTGTGCATATCCGTTTTCGCGCATCATCACGTGAAGGTCGTCATTGGCAATGAGCAACTGCTCTTCATTGTCTCCGCAGGTGAGGAACCAGTGTACGGAGGAGTATTTGGTTTTGTTGTCGGCGGTGAACTGGTGCAGGGGACACAGGGATTTGTAGTAATCTGTGAGACGTCCCTCTCCGGACAGACCCATGCCTCCGAAAATCCTTCCCCACTGGTTGTTCCATCCATCCTGCGATTCGTTCATGTACTGCTGGTCAGTGCGGAACGACATGGAGAGGGGGGCACTCATGGAGAACACTTCCGGGTGCTGCATGGCCATGACCATGGCTCCGAATCCGCCCATGGAGTAGCCGATGGTTCCGCGGTGGCTAGCGTCGGCAATAGTGCGGTAGGTGGCATCGATCATGGGAACGAATTCCTGTACGAACATGGTCATGTAGGGATATTTTCCGTCGTAGCGGTCTACCCAATAGGAGTTTCCACCATTGGGAAATACATAAATCATGGGCTCCAGTCCCTGGCTTTCCAGGGATTTAATCTTGGCCTCGCAGCCCATGTACTGTCCGTTCCAGGAAGTATTGTTGTCTCCATATCCGTGGAAGCAATACATGACCGGGTAGCGTTTGTCCGTGTCTGTATTATAGCCTTCCGGCAGCAGAATATCATAGGTAACAACCGTTTTGAGCACGTTGCTGGACATGGTGAAACCCGTATTGTAGCGGGGGAACGGAACCGGATCCACAGGGGGCAGTTCCCGTTTCTTCTGGCATCCGCAGGAAACCAGGATGGCCGTACAGGCCAGCAGGAATAGAATCTTATTCTTGGTCATAAACTACCATTTCTTGGGCCCAGAGTTCATAATCCGGGTGGGGATTGTTCAGGCGCAGGGTAAGAACGTGCGGCCCGCTGGTAAAGCAGTAGGCGCTGAAAATTTCATACTTCCGCTTGATATAATCAATCGGCATCGTAAAGTGTTCAATCTCTTCTCCGTCCAGGAGAGCCGTTACGTCAGCAATGTAGCTGTCGTCGGCGTGGCCAGTTTTGCGGACGCTGCCTTCCACCACAATGCCGTTGCCCTGGAAAGAAAAGTCTGCCGAGGTGGTGAAGGCTTTCTTGAGGACACGTTTTTCGACGGGCCTGATGCCTTCGAAGCATTGTTCGTAGCGGACGGTTTCGGGCGTCTCTACGGTGAATAAGATGCCGTTTTCATCGGTTTCGTTGCAGGAAACCAGCAAATCATAGTTGGCCTGGCACACCTGCTCCAGGGAAAGGGACGTGTAAGGGAAGGGGATATCCTTGATTCGCTCTGCTCCTTTCTTCCACTGCTCGGGGATGGCGCTGTAGCCGTACATCACGCCCAGGATGCCGGCGGCCGAGGCCGGATTGCAGTCCGAGTCGTTGCCGCAGCGGGTGGCGATGTCCATCGTCTTGTAGAAATCTCCTTCTCCGTACAGCAGGCCGATGACCACGAAGGCGCTGTTGATGGTGGCGTCAATGTTGAAGCCGTTCCACACGCCCTCGGGGCAGCCCACGTCGTTGGCGTGGCGGTTGGTAACCTCGAACCAGCACTGCTTCCAGTCCTTGGGATACTGCTTCCAGTATTTGATGACATCGGAAATGGTGCTGTGGAACTTGGTGCCTTCCGGGATGGTCTTCAGGGCCTCGGTGACAATCGTGGGGATGTCGTCACAGACATAGGCCAGGCAGTACATAGCGCCGATGTATACGCCGCCGTACCAGCCGTCCCCGTAGTTCATAATGTGGCCGATGCGGTCGCTCAGTTCGCTGGCCTTGTTCACCTGGCCGGGATACAGCATCCCGATGAAGTCGGCCTCGATCTGGAAGTCGATGTCGTCGGCGTGGGGGTTGTATTTCCAGTGCCCGCTTTCGGGGGCGCCTCGGCCGTTCATAATGTTGTACCGGGCGGCCTGGTTGGCGTGCCACAGTTTATAGTCGGCATAGGCGAAGGCGTCGGCGTATGCCTCGATGGGGGCATCCAGACCCTGCTTCATCATCGTCTCCAGGAAGGTGAGGTCCATATACACGTCGTCGTACAGGCCGGGATCCTCGATGTAGGTGTCGTAGATGTAGTCGTCGTACCAGGGGATGGGAATCTCTTCCATAATGAGCCCGCCCTTGTACTTGAACTCGGTGGGACCGCCATAGGTGCAGCCGATGGTCTGGCCGTACCAGCCGCCCCGGATTTTGTCCATCAGGGTGGCCCGGTCCAGGCTTACCGTCTGGTCGTAGGGAACCTTGACGGTGCAGGCTGCCAGCAGCAGGAGGGAACTAATTATGGTAATACGTGTCTTCATTCTGTTTCTCGCTGTAATACTCTATTGCATTGATCCTGAGAAGGTAAGTATCCGGTTTGGGGTTGCGCCAGATGAGCTTTACATTGTGGCGGCCTTCTTCCATACAGTATTTCCAGGCGGGTTCCAGCTTGCGGGAGGTGCCCTTCATCGGAAGGATGGAGACCTGGTCCAGGGCTCCGTCTATCCAGACTTCAATCTGGGCCACATAGGGGTCTCCTTCTTCGGCCATCGCGAAAACCTCGCTGCCCACGTGCTTCTTGGCTACCCGCTGGGCATAGTCTTCCGTGATGCCCCTCAGGCAAACCAGGTTGCCCCAGATTACGAAACCGTTGCCGGAGAAGTCAAACTCATAGGTGTCCTTGAGCCAGGCGTCTTTCTGGTCCCGCATCAAGGGATAGGTGTTCACGAAGTTCTGTTCCAGGGGAAGCATTTCGGGTTTGGCCACCGGGATGACCACCTCGCTGTCCGATACCTGACCCCCGTTTTTGGCAATGAGCTGCAGGGCGTGGTTGTAGGAATACCGGCTGCCTTTGGCCAGGGAAACGTCGGTTCCCTCGAAATCCAGGTCCCAGATTTCCATCACTGGATCTTTCCAGAAGGCCGGGAGGTTGTTGAGACCGTACATAACTCCCAGCACGCCGCCCACGGTGGCCGGATTGCAGTCGGAGTCCTGGCCGCAGCGGGTGGCAATCTCCATAGACTTGCCAAAGTCTCCTTCTCCGTAGAGAAGACCCATCGCCACGTAGGCGCTGTTAAGCTTGGCGTCAATGTCAAAGCTGAGGCCCACTCCCTTGGGGCAGCCTGTGTCGTTGCCCCACTTCTTGAGAACCTCGAACCAGCAGGCCTTCCAGTCTTTGGGATACTGTTTGTGCCAGATACGGACGTCGTTCAGGCACTGCCAGAAGGTGCTCTCCTGCGGAATGGCCTCCAGGGCCATATCCACAATCTTTGCGGGATTGTTTTCGATGAAGGCGGCACTGTACAGGCCGGCCACGAAGGCTCCTCCGTAAAAACCGTCTCCGCTGTTCATAATATGTCCCACGCGTGAAGCGATGTCCAGGGCTTCCGGAAGCATACCGGGAGCCATCAGACCCACGAAATCGGCTTCGATCTGGAAGTCCAGGTCGTCGGCGTGCGGGTTGTTGAGCCAGTGCCCGCTTTCGGGCGGCATAATGCCCTGGCGCACGTTGTACCGGCCGGCCTGATTGGCGTGGGCCAGGTGGTAGGGAGCATAGGCAAAGCGCAGGGCCAGTTGCTCGGACGTGGCGTCCAAACCCAGCTGCTCGAAGGCTTCGGCAAAGGTGAGGTCGTTGTACACGTCGTCGAACAGGCCGGGCTTGCGGTCCCACCAGTGCTTCACATAGCCTTCTCCCCAGCCGATGGGAATCTCTTCGGGGATGATGGTGCCGCAGAACTTGAATTCCGTGGGGGCGCCATACACTACGCCGATGGTCTGGCCGGCCCAGCCGCCCATGATCTTGTCCATGAGCGCATCCCGGGTGAGCGTGACCGATTCCGGTGTCTTGGGGGCCTGGGTGCAGGCGGCCAGTGCCAGGAGCAGGATAATGCTACTTCGCTTCATAAACTTGCAGTTCGGTAATGGAAATAAAGGCCGACACGTCCTTGGTGTACTTGTTCCAGTGGATGAGCACGGCGTCGTCGCCAATCACGCGGATGGCGGTGGTGGTCACCTTCGGGAAGGAGAAGATGAACTCGCCGTTGTGCGGCTGGAAGAAGACTTCGTCACAGTAGGGCCAGTCGGGGGTAACGGTGGCCTCGACGGGCTGCCAGTTTCCGTTTTCATCCAGATATTCCACGTGCAGGTTGCTGTACCAGCCGCCGAATTCCTCCAGCGGTCCGTAGTGGAAGGATACCATGTCGGTGGTGACGGGCTTGTCCCAGCGATAGCCGAAGTAATCCTGCTTGGGAGCGTTGGACTTGCTGCCCAGGGAATAGAAGGCTGCTCCGGGACCGCCCACGACGCCGTCGTTGATGACATCTACGGTATAGGCGCGGTAGGAAACCGGAATGGTGAGCCAGCAGGAATCCAGGGTGGCACGGTCGGTTTCGCGGGTCAGGGCCAGGATTTCGGCGGCTTCGGGTGCCAGGTTCTTGCCCCGCTGCGTGGGAAGGGTGAAGGTGGCAGGGTCTTCCTTGGCCGGCTTGAATTCGGCCTTGGGATTAATGGTATATACCTTTTCTCCGTTCTCTTCACGGACGGAACCGCCGCGGGCCAGGATAATCTTTTCGGCCAGCACCACGGTGCGTTCGATGATGTCTTCGATGGAGGCGTCGGGCATGTCGTAGCGCGTTACGTTGATGTAACGGTCGTTGAAGGGCTTGGTCCAGTGCTCGAAGGGCATGGCGCGGTCCAGCGGAACACCGCCGATCCCGTTGATCACACCCAGGAGACCGCACATGGTGGCCGTCTGGTTGTCGCAGTCGAAGCCCATGGCGCAGCCAATGAGGAGGGTCTTCTCAATGTCTCCGTCTCCGTACAGCAGGGACAGGATGCCCATGGCGCCGTTGAGGTCGGCGTTCCAGATACTCTTGGTGATGTCAGGTTCGTTCACGTAGAGTTCGTCGGCAATGACCTTGCGGGAAGTCTTCCAGTCGTCGGGATTCTTCTGCCACAGGTCCAAGCATTCGTCAATGATATGGCGGAAGCGGTCCTGTTTGGGAAGATACTCCTTGGCATGACGGATGAGGGTGGGGATGTCACTCTCGAAGAAGGCTTCGGAGTACATCGCCCCGTAGACTACGGTAGGGGATACGGCCCAGTCGTCGGAGGTGATGCGCGCAGCCCAGTCGGAGATGCCGGCGGCATACTTGGGCATACCGGGAGCCGTGTAGGCCCAGATCTCGTTGATGAGCTGGGGGTCAATCTGGAACCAGTGCGGGTTGTATTCCTTCTTGCCCGTGTAGGGCGGGGTGAAACCGTAATGCATCAGGCCCAGGGCGGCGCGGTTGGCCAGCCACACCCGGTCACGGATGTGGTACATCCAGCCTTCCTTCACCTGCTGGTACGTGATGTCAATGCCGTATTTCTCCATCATGAGCAGATAGAGATACTCTATGTCGGTGTCGTCGTCGGAGAAGGCTCCGTCTACTGCCGACATCTTGGTCATCGCCTTGTTGAAGACGAAGGGACCTTCGCCGGGTTCGTCTACGAACTTGTTTTCATATTCAAGTCCGTAGATATTGCCCACCATCTGGCCCAGCCAGGCGCCGGCAATCTTGTCCTTGAGCTGCGTGCGGGTAATTTCCAGCGGTTTGGGTGCGCAGGAAAGGGCCAGCAGGAGCAGGCACAGGGTTATGAGGGGAATACGTTTCATCTTTCTTACAGGTTAGGGTTGGCTGCTTTGGCGGTCTTGGGGATGGGCAGGAGCAGAACGGATTCTGTTTTGGCCGGCTTGGCCCACCAGGCCTCCAGGAATTTGTCAAAACGGATCATATCCTGACGGGCCCATCCTTCGATGGCCAGTTCGTGGGCACGTTCCCAGTACAGATTCTCCAGCGTGAGTTCGCCGACCGTCATCGGGGCCAGTCCCGCGCGGGTGCGGATGGCCTGGAAATCGGCTACGTTGGCAGCCTGGGCGGCTTTGTCCTGGCGCACTAGGGCTTCCACGTACATCAGGACTACGTCGGCATAACGGAGGAGGAAAAAGTCATTCTCCATACTTACGTTGTCGCCGGTAAGTTTACCGTCGCTCTGATAGGGCCATTTGCCGATGCGGGCGCCCTGAAGGGCCGTACGGCGGGCATCCTTGCCAAAAACGCTTTCGGGCATATCGGGGTCGATGATGTAAGGGACGCCGGGCTCAATCTCCAGGGCCTTTCCGTCTTTGTCGTACATCTGGCCATACAGCCAGGTATCGGCCTTGCGGGTATCGGCCGGGTCGTAGCTGGCCAGGAAGTCGGGTTCTCCGCACAGCCCGTCCCAGGCGTCGGTGTTGATGCCCATCGGGCGGCAAAGGTCGGCCGGCAGGGTGGACATGTAGATAACGAACGCGTTGTGGTCCGAGGTCGTGTAAACCGTGCTGAAGGGAATGGCGAAAATCTGCTCCGGGCAGTTCTCGTTGTGCAGCGCGAAGTTGTCCCGGTAATTGGGGGCCAGCGAATAGTGACCTTTGCTGATAATGGCGTTGCAGGCGCTTTCTGCCTCGGCCCACATGGCCTTTCCAATCCATTTCTCGGCGTTCAGATACATCTTGGCCAGGATGGCGTAAGCTGCACCCTGGGTAATGCGGCCATAATATTCGGTCGTGGGCACTTCCTGCAGGAACGGGATGCTCTCGGTGATTTCCTTCACGATGAAGTCGAACATGAAGGCGCGGTCTTTCTTTTCCGGGTATCCGGTTTCCTTCTTGCTGATGGAGAAGGGGACCGAGCCCCAGTTGTCAATGCCGCACATATAATAGTAGGCACGCAGCACCTTCATCTCGGCGATGACGCGGTCCTTGGCTTCGAAGTCTTTTTCCACGTTTTCAAAAGTGTCCAGAACATCGTTGCAGGCGGTGACACCCTTGGTCCAGTAATCCCAGGCCATTTCCAGCAGGCGGTTGCTATTGGGAATGTCGTGCACGTGGACCTCGTTGTATCGGCCGTCATCCCACCAGCCACCCTTCGGGTTCACGGGGACGCACACTTCGTTGGTGTTCTGGATCACAAAGGTCCAGAGACTCTTTTCGGTGCCCCAGTGCTGCAGGGAAGAATAGGCGCGGGCAGAATACTTTACAAACTGTTCTTCGGTAGTGAAGAAGTTATCCTTGGCAATCTTGGAATAGATTTGCTCGTCCAGATTGGTGCAGGCGCACAGGGCGGCTACACCCAAAACCATATACAGAATTTTTTTCATACCGCTTCAGTTTAAAAAGTGAGGGAGGCGCCCAGGGTGAAGGTCATGGTGCGCGGGTAGTAACTGGTGCTTTCGATACCTGGGGTAAGGCCGCTCAGGCTCACTTCGGGGTCTACACCCTTGTAACCGGTGATGCACAGCAGGTTCTGGCCCGAGACGAATACGCGGGCCCCGTGCAGGAACTTGTTGCTGAACGGGATGTCGTAGCTGAGGGAAACATTGTCCAGTTTGAGGTAGGAGGCATCCTCGATGTATTTGTCGGAGTAACGGATTTCTCCGGTATAGGCGGTGTTGTCCAGCCAGGAAGCGAGGATGTTGCGAAGACCGATCTGCTGCAGGCTCTCGTAGTTGGCGCGGTAAGAGTTGAATACCTTTCCTCCGATAGAGCCGCGCAGGGTCATGCTCAGGGTCCACTGGCGGAAGCGCACGGTGTTGCTCCAGCCCAGGGTGAGGTCCGGATAGGCGGTGCCGATGCGGCTCCACTTGGCCACGGGCACCTTGCCCATGAATTCGTCCTGCAGGACATCGGAACCGTCGGCTCCCACATGGGAATAGCGCGGGGCATAGAAGGAGCCCAGGCTTTCGCCTTCCATCAGGCGCTGCAGATAGGCGCCCACGGGCGTGGCGGCCCAGCCAATCTCGTAGTCCTGGTTCTGGAATTCCTCGTTGGTGAACTTGATGAGCTTGTTCTGGTTGTGGGCGGCCACCAAGGTGGTATTCCAGGTCCAGTCGCGGGTTTTCACGGGCGTGGCATACAGCGTGAGTTCGATACCCATGTTGCTGATGGAGCCTACGTTGGTGAACAGGGTCTTGTAGTCGTACGGAGGAACCGGTACATTATACTCGTACAGGAGGTCGGTGGTGAGCCGGTAATAATAGTCCAGCGTACCGCCGATGCGGTTGTCCAGGACAGAGAAGTCTACGCCCACGTTGAACTCGTTCTTACGCTCCCATCTCAGGTACGGGTTGGCGTTGGAAGCGGGAGCATAGCTGTTAATCCATTCTCCGTTGTAATAGAAGCTGGCACCGGTGGACATCAGCATCAGGGACTTGTAATTGGCGAAGTCCTGGTTGCCCGTGACACCGAAGCCGGCGCGGAGTTTCAGTTCGTTCAGCCATTCGATGTTTTCCATCCAGGGCTCTTCGGTCATACGCCAGCCCAGGCTCACTGCGGGGAACCAGCCCCACTTCTGGTTTTTGCCGAAGCGGGAGGAACCATCACGGCGCAGGGATACGGACGCCAGGTATTTTTCCTTGTAGTTCCAGATAGCACGGCCGAAGAAGGCGATGTAGCGGCTGGAAGAACGGTAGGTGCTCATATCGGCCAGACCTTCCTTGAGGGCGTTTCCGGAGCCCATATTGTTGTATTTGTAGAAGTCGGAGTCGAAGCCGTAATTCTCCATACTGGTCTCCCAGTTCATCTTCTGCTGCCAGGTATAACCCAGGATTCCCTGGATGGAGTGGCCGCCGAAGACATTGGAATACTGGAGGGTGCTTTCCCACTGGAAGTCGTCGTAGGCGTTGGACGAGGTATAGGCCACGCCCTTCTTGCCCACGCTGCCGGGATAGAAGGAGGTCTTGTATTCCTGGGCGGAATATTTTTCGTCGCAGTAGCTTACGAAGTTGTCCCACTTGAGGCCCTTGACGGGAAGGATATTGAGCGTGGCGCGCGCGTTGGCGGCCAGGGTGGCGGTTTCGTTCTTGGCTTCGCGCTCGTTGATCATCGCCACGGGGTTGGTGTAGTCCGATTCGGCGATGGTATAATACCCGCCGTAGGTGGTGGCATCGGGGTCATACACGGGCTCGGTAGGGTTGCGCATAAAAGCCTGCCGGAAAGCGCCGTAGTTGGCCGGGGAGGCCACACGCTTGACATAGCTCAAGTTAATGTCTACATCCAGCCATCCTTCCAGCAACTTCTGGGTGATGTTGGTCTTGATCAGATACTTGGCGGCCTCGTTCTTCTTCTGCAGGCCCTGGTTCTGTTCTATGTTGAAGACCGTGCGGTGGCTGAATTTATCCGTGCCGCCGGAAATGGCCAGGTTGTGCTTGTGGCTCACGGGCGTGCGGGTGATTTCCTTGAACCAGTCGGTGTTGCTTCCGTACAGGGAACCGGCTTTTCCGGGTGCGTAGTTCTTAATGGTGTATTCGAACTCTTCGGCGGTCATCGGCATAGCGCGGGACTGGACGGCCTGCACCGATACTTGTCCGTCGTACTGGACCGAGGTGGTGCCGCTCTTGGCGCGCTTGGTGGTGATGATCACCACGCCGTTGGTGCCGCGGGTGCCGTAGATGGCCGATGCAGAACCGTCCTTGAGCACGTCGATGGATTCCACTTCCTGGAAGTTGATGTTGCGCACGTCGGCATCGACCACTCCGTCAATGATGATGAGGGGGCCCTGACCGGCGCTGAGGGTATTGGTACCGCGCAGGAGGAACTGATAGGAGGCATTGGGGTCTCCTCCGTCGGGATTCACCACGGTGAGGCCGGCCACCTTGCCTTGCAGCATTCCGGCCGCCGACGTAAAGGAGCCCTTGTCCAGGTCTTCGGTCTTGAGGCTGACGACGGCGCCGGTAACCTCCTTCTTGGTAGTTTTACCATAACCGATGGCCACCGACTCGTTCAGCATCGTAGAGGCTGACGGCGTCATATGGATGGTGAGGTTGGCGTTGCCGTTCACGGTGAAGGTGTAGTCATCGTATCCCAGGAAGGAGACGGTGACTGTCGCTCCCTGGGGCGCCTGCAGGGTGAAGCGGCCGTCGGCGCCGGTAATGGCGTATGCCTTGCCGGCCACCAGGGTGGCTCCGGGCATAGGGTCTTCCCGTTCGTCGGCCACCAGGCCCGTAACGGTCCTGTTCTGGGCCAGGGCGGCCCAGGACAGGAACACGAACATTATGCAGCAGAATAGTTTTTTCATAGTGTCTCAGATTACATTCCGGCAATGACCACGCAGGCCAGGCCCATAATGAACAGGCCGAACATCAGGGCCAGCAGGCCGTAAACTTGTTTGGATGCGCCCTTGAATTCCTTCCAGATGAATACGCCCCAGATGGCGGCGATCATCGGAGCGCCCTGACCCAGGGCATAGGAAACGGCGGCACCGGCGGTTCCGGCGCAGATGTAGTTGAGGGCGGTACCCAGGGCCCAGATGCAGCCGCCCAGCACGCCCACCAGGTGGGTCTTCATATTGCCGGCGAAGTACTGCTTATAGGTGACGGGCTCTCCCACGAAGGGTTTCTTCATCACGATGGTGTTCACCACGAAGTTGCTCAGGAACACGCCCAGGGAGAAGATGACCATAGCGGTGTAGGGGGTGAGCTTGCCGGCTGCGGGAGCGGCGAAGTTGTCCAGGTCTACGCCGTTGTATACCAGGGCGCTGAAGAAGGACATGATGATACCGGCCAGCAGGGCCAGGATAATGCCTTTGCGGTTTTCCTTGGGGTCACGCTGCTCGTTGGAAACCTTGCCCGAGGCAATGCCGTTGCAGATGATGGCAATCACCACCAGGGCCACACCCAGCCACAGAAGACCGGTGTTCTGACCGGCGGTGGGGTGCAGGAGCAGGTTATTGAGCACGCCCATTACCAGGGCAATGCCTACGCCCAGCGGGAAGGCTACTGCCATGCCGGCGATGGATACGGAGGCCGACAGCAGGATGTTGGAGACGTTGAAGACGACGGCACCCAGCACCACCCAGCCGATACTTGCCCAATCGGCCTGTGCCAGGTCCTGAAGGAAAGGACGACCTTCGCTGCCGATGCTGCCGGCGGTAAAGGCCAGTACCAGGGAGAACAGCACCATGCCGATGACGTAGTCCCAATAGAAGAGTTCGTAACGCCAACTTTTAGCGGCCAGTTTCTGGGTATTGCCCCAGGAACCCCAACAAAGCATGGTAATGAAGCAGAAAATAACTGCCAGGGTGTAACTTCCGACGATGTACATAATCTTATCCTTTAAATATTAATATCTTTTCTGAACGGGATGGAATTCTGTGCGCCCATCTTCTGGACGGTGAGGGCCGATGCCGCGCAGGCGAACTCGGCCGCCTCCTTGAGGCTCTTGCCCTCGGAGATGGCTACGCACAGGGCGCCGCAGAAGGTGTCTCCGGCGGCGGTGGTGTCCACGGCTTTCACTTTGTGCGCCGGGACGAAGACGGAAGGACCGCCGTCGCAGATGAGCGCCCCCTTGCTGCCCATGGTCACAATGAGCTTGCCCACGCCCTTGGCCTGCATGGCTTTGGCGGCTTTTTCGGCCGATGCTGCATCTTCTACAGGCAGGCCGCTGAAGGTGGAAAGCTCGGTTTCATTGGGGATGAACAGGTCGATGTAGCGGAAGAGTTCTTCCGGCAGCGGGCAGGCGGGAGCGGGGTTCAGCACCACCGTGGCGCCGGCCTCGTGGGCCATTTTGGCAGCCTTCAGGACCGACGGGATGGGGCTTTCCAGCTGAAGCAGCAGGATGCCGCAGTTCCGGATGGCTTCCTTGGATGCCTCGATGTCCTGCTCGGAGAGGTCTCCGTTGGCGCCGGAGGCTACCACGATGCAGTTTTCGGCGTGGCTATCGACATAGATGAGCGCTACGCCGGAGGGGAGGGAAGAGCGAAGGATTCCGCTGGTATCCAGCCCCTCGTTCTTGTACTGGGCAATGGAGTTGTCTCCAAACATGTCGTGGCCCACCTTGCAGATGAACTGGACGTTACCGCCCAGCCGCTGCGCGGCTACAGCCTGGTTGGCTCCTTTGCCGCCGGCACCCATGGTGAAAACGCCGCCCAGCACGGTTTCTCCCGGGCGGGGGAGTTCCTGAGTTTTGGCAGTCATGTCTGTATTGCTGCTGCCAATGACCAGAATTCGCTTGTTATTCATAAGCCCTTTTGTTATTAATATGCGGTTATATGGTTTGCACAATCGATTGCGCATGTTTCATTGGCAAATTTAAGAAAAATATTTGAATAATCGGAGATTTATTTGAAATAATTTGAACAATTCCATATCTTTGCGCAGATTTTTTATGGAAAAGAACAACATATTCTCCATCTCTGAAAGAACCGGGTACTCCGTTTCCACGGTTTCACGCGTGCTGTCGGGGCAGGGAGAAAAATATCGCATCAGCAAGGCTGCCATCGAGCGCATCACGCGGGAGGCCGACCGCTGCAACTATCGGCCCAACCTGGTGGCCCAGTCGCTGCGTACCCAGAAATCCCAGACCATCGGCCTGCTTGTGCCGGGCATCGAGAACCCTTTCTTCGCTACTTTATCGGCCATCGTCATTGAACTGCTGGGCGCGCGCGGGTACCATACCCTCCTGGCCGACTCGGGGGAGTCCGAGCAGGAAGAGAGAGAGGCGCTGCTCATGTTCCAGAGCCGCAGTGTAGACGGCATCATTTGCGTACCCGTATCGTCGTCGCCCGCCCTGCACGAAGAAATCGGCCAACAGACTCCGCTGGTGCTGCTGGACCGTTATTTCCGCGAGACCACGCTGTCTTATGTCTGCACCGACAATTATACCGGGGCCCGTATGGCGGCCGAGTATCTGCTTCAGAAAGGCTACCGGCATATCCTGGCCATCCAGGGCGTGCCGGCGTCTATGCCTAATCAGGAGCGCGTGCGCGGTTTTTTGTCGGCAGTAGAGCAGGCCGGCGCCAGCGGCACCGTGGTTGGTACCGCTTTCTCTGTCGAAAATGGTTTCCGGGAGGCTACCCAGGCTTTTAGCTGTGAGCAGCCGCCCTACGATGCCGTGTTTGCCTTCAGTTCTACCATCCTGCTGGGGACCATCCAGGCGTTGCGCGCGCTTGAACTTCGGCCTGCCCGAGACCTGGGAGTCATCTCTTTCGACAATAATGGCTTCCTGGATTATCTGGATCCGGCCGTCACCCGCGTGGAACAACCGCTGCGGGAGGCAGGTACTCAGGCGGTGGAAACCCTCTTCGACATTATGGATGCCCGTCGGCAGTCTCTTCCCGAACCTGAACCCCGTCAGATTCTAATTCCGCCAACCCTGGTTGTCCGGGACAGCTGTTAGCGCTTGAGCAAGTCCAGATAATCGTCCCGCCGCGCGCAATTCTTTCCTTCTATCTCATTTTTCATCAGGCTTTTCATGGTGTAAAACGCGCCTTCACATGAAATGTCGATCCGTTTGACGATCAAACTTACGGGAAGCTGGGCCGCAATATAACTGAAAGCGAGGCGCCGTTTTCGGGTGAAGTGTGGGAAATCGTCTTGCAAATCGTTGAAGATGTTGTTGTGGCTGCGGTTCAAATCATTCTGTAAGTGACCGTCTTTTTCCAAGGTCCCCAGGTATTCGTCAACGATCCTGGGGTAACGGCTTAGCAGTTCTTCGACACTGTAATAGTGCAGGTTTTGAGCCGTGATGCACTCATTGATGAAAGAACCCAGTCCTACATAGGAGATTCTGGCGTCGGGACAATTCCGCTTGGAGTTTTGTGTCATCATAGTTTGTATTTACTTTTAGTGTTAATCCCGTAAAAATAGGGAAGGGCCGTGGTAAGCGGAAGTAAATCACAAACTATTTTCTTATATGGTAATTAGCTGAAATACAGCGTGTTATGCGGTCTTTGTGGTGCAATGCCATAAAAAAACAGCCCTCCACCGATGTGGAAGGCTGTTTTTCATATAAGATTAAAGATTAGTCCTTCGCGGGTTTGCGCGCGGCGTACATAATCTTCAGAGCTGAGCAGCGGCGCAGCTCCTGTTTTACGTCGGATACGATACCCATGCGGACATCCTGGTCCACGCGGAGGTTCACGGTCATGAGGGACCGCTCGGCCTCGGACATGGCATCACGCTCAGAGGCGATGAAGTCGCGGATGTCGGCTACCGTCTTGAAAGAGTCGTTGAGCTGGATACGGGCATCGGTGCCGTACATGGCCTGATACTGCAGGGTGGGGCTACCGATGTTGATATTGGCGCTCAGGTCTTTTCTCTCCAGTTTAGCTACTTCGGATGCTTCGGGCATCACGACCTTCACCTTGTTCTCGGTTTCACGCATCTGCGTGGTAACCATGAAGAAGAACAGGAGCATGAACACGATATCGGAGAGGGAGTTGGACGATGCCTGGGGGACTTCCTTCTTATTGCTGGAACTTCCGAATTTTGACATAATTCTTACCTCCTATCTTTTTTTACCAGTGTCCTTAGGCTCGGCCTCGGAGATGTTCTGAGGTACGGCCTTTTTCACAATATCCTGCTCCTCTTCGGAGAGCTTGGAGAATTTCTTGCCGAAGTTGGCACGGGAGAACTCGTCGCGGAGCTCGTTCACGGCTTTTACCAGTTCGTTCTGCACTGCGATATAGGCCTGGTAGCTGGTACCACGGTCGTTCTGCAGGGAGATAACACCCTTGGAAACCTTGTAGGTCTTGCCCTCGATTTCCTTGTCTTCCTTTTCGGGGAGGTTAGGGTCGTTGGTAGGGTTGGTGAGGAACTCTTTGATCTTGTCTTTCAAGTAGGCAATGTCCATGGCTTCGCTACCGGCAAACAGCTTATCGGCAGAGTTGATTCTGACGATGATGATGTTACGGCGGTTAACCTTCTGGTCCTGGGCAGTTTTCTCGTCCGGGATGGGAGGAAGGCGGCGCTGCAGACCGGACTGGTCCCCCATGGTGGTAGTCATGAGGAAGTAGCACAGCAGCAGGAATGCAATGTCAGCCGTAGAACCGATTGCTGCAAAATTTCTTCTTGCCATGGTTTACTTTACTTTTTGCGGATGTACATCATTACTTCGCCGACGATGATGGACAGGATAGCTGCGCCACCAACGATGTAAGCGAGGTTGAGGATAGTATCGGTCATCTTAAGCTCGGTTTCCGTAGGGAGCGTGGCACCGGAGTATCCGATAGCCGGAGCGCCGGAGGCGAGCAGGTAGGCGATGCCGAACAGGACGGCGGCGCCAAGAACTGCGAAACCGATTTTAACGAGGCTCTTGGGATCGGTGGTGGCGCGGATGTAAAGACCTACGCAGATAACCGATGCCAGAGCGATGCCCAGAACGATGTATGCCCAGTACAGGAGCACATTCGTTGCAGCGCCGTCATTGGCCTCGAATCCCTTTAAAGACCCCCAGACCAGGACGATCACGCTCACAACCAAGAGTGCCAGCAGGCAAAGCTTGAATATTTTGGCGTATTTCTGGTTTTCCATTATACGGTGGAATTAAAAGGGATTGATTACTTCTTGTTGTTCTTAACCATGATGTCCACGAAGCGGATGGAAGAATCTTCCATATCGATGGACAGAGCGTCGATCTTAGCGATGATGTAGTTGTAGAAGATCTGGAGGATCATAGCCACGATGAGACCGCCCACAGTGGTGATGAGGGCCACCTTCATACCGCCAGCCACAACGTTCGGGGAGATGTCACCGGCAGCCTGGATAGCGTCGAAGGCCTGGATCATACCGATAACGGTACCAAGGAATCCCAGGGACGGGGCGATGGAAATGAACAGACCAATCCAGCTGAGGCCGTTCTCCATGAGGCTCATCTGAACGCCGCCATAGGAAACGATGGTCTTTTCAACGACATCCACACCTTGGTCGGCGCGGAGCAGACCCTGATAGAAGATGCTGGCAACGGGACCGCGAGTTTCACGGCATACTTTCTTGGCTTCTTCGATACCGCCCTTGGCAAGAGCCTCTTCCACAGCCTCGAGGAGCTTGGTGGTGTTGGTCTTGGAGAAGGCCAGGTAAAGGATACGCTCGATAGCGAGGGCCATACCGATGATCAGGCAGATGATGATCAGGGACATGAAGCCTGCGCCACCCTCGATGAACTTGGTCTTGAGGGCCTGGTGGAGGGGAACTTCTTCACCGGAACCGGCAAACAGATCTACGACCTCCTCGGCCTCCTCGACCTGTTCCTGAGCGGCGGGAGCTGCGCCCTCTTCCTGAGCGGAAGCAATGTTTGCAGTGAAGGTCACGAGACCGGCGACTGCCAAAAACATGAAAAGCTTTTTCATAATCGTTTTTGTGTTGTTAGTTATAAATTGAATTAGTTGTTAAATAATATTCAAAAAATATTCAACATTTGGTCGTGCAATTTAGCAATAAAAATCCGAACCGCCAAAGATTATTTGCTTATTTCGCCGCAAAGGTCCTTTTCCAGCATGGTTTTTACCCACTTGTTGTCTTCGCTTCGTCCCATCAGGCAGAAGAGTTTTCCCAACGCTGCCTCGGTGGTGATATCGGCCCCCGAGAGGACACCGGCGTGCTTGAGCGAGGCACCGGTTGCATAAAGATTCATGTTTACGGTTCCCGATTTGCACTGGGTTACGTTCAGGAGGATTTTGCCCATGGCATCGGCCTCCCGCAGGATTTCCAGGAACCAGTCCTTGGAAATGGCGTTTCCGCTGCCGTAGGTTTCGATGATGCAGGCACGTGTGCCCTGGTCGCAGAGGACGGAACGCATGACCTGCGGCGTAACTCCCGGATGCACCTTGAGGATGGCCACACGCGTATCCAGGTGCGTCTGGACGCGCAACTGGGCATCCCAATAGATGGGCTTGCGGATGAGATCTGTATTGTAGTGGATGTTGATGCCGGCCTCGGCCAGCGGCGGGCAGTTGGGGCTGGCGAAAGCGTTGAAGGCCTCGGCGCTGTATTTGGTGGAACGGTTGCCGCGCAGCAGCAGGGAGTCGAAGCAGATGGCCACCTCGGGTGCGCAGGCGTGCCCTTTCCCGTCCTTGGCCGCGGCAATCTCTACGGCCGATATCAGGTTCTCCTTGCCGTCGGTACGGGGGACCCCGATGGGCAGCTGGCTGCCCGTGAACACCACGGGCTTGGTAAGTCCTTCCAGCATGAAACTGAGCGTAGAAGCGCTGTAGGCCATGGTGTCGGTGCCGTGCAGGATGACGAAGCCGTCGTAATCCTCGTATTTCTCGTGGATGAGTTCGGCCAGGTTTACCCACAGGGTAGGTTCTACGTCGGACGAGTCGATGAGCGGATTGAAGGTATAGGAATCAATCCTGACGTCGAACTTGTTCAGCTCCGGAACTTCGGCCTTGATCTGACTGAAGTCAAACGGCTTCAGGGTCCCGTCGGCCGGATCTTCCTTCATGCCGATGGTACCACCGGTGTAAATGATAAGTACTGACGATTTCATTTCATGAAACATAAAATGTATACGTTACCCCCTCCCCTCGGGGGAGGGACTTAGGTCGAAGAGTGATATGGCGTTGTTTGTTGTTATGTTTTCTATTTCCTGGATGGGAAGGCCTTTAATTTCGGCTACTTTCCGGGCGATGTGTGGCAGGTAGGCGCTTTCGTTGCGATGCCCGCGGTGCGGCACGGGGGCCAGGTACGGCGCATCGGTTTCCAGCAGGATGCGCTCCATGGGAATACGCTCCAGCGTCTTGGCAATGCCCGCATTCTTGAAGGTGACAACCCCGCCGATTCCCACGGAGAACTCCCCGTACCGGTTGGCCTGTTCGTAAATTTCGTAACTGGCCGTAAAACAGTGCAGGTTTCCCCGCAGATGCAGGTGCTTGCAATCGGCCAGCACCTTGAAGAAGTCTTCCCAGGCATCCCGCAGGTGAATGTTCACCGGCAGATCCAACTTGGCCGCCAGCTCCATCTGCAGCCGCAGCACTTCCTTTTGCTCCTGCACATAATCCAACCCCTCGTGATAATCCAGCCCGATTTCTCCAATGGATACAATACTGTCTTTGTTGATTGCGACGGAAGAGGCACTCCCTCCGTCGGCAATGGAATAGACCAGATCCAGTTCTTCTTTCCAGTCTGCAGCGACAGAGCCGGGATAGAGCCCGAGCATCTGATAGATGACGCCGGGATGGCGATTGCCAATCTCCCACATGAAGGGACGTTCCTTCGAGTCGATATCGGCCTGAATCATCTTACCCACACCGGCTTCCAAGGCCCGCTGCACGGCGGCTTCGGCGTCTGGCAGCAACCATTCGTCGTAGAAATGGGTATGGGTGTCGATAAACATAGACTACAAAGATACTAAAAACAACCGATTCCTTGTACCTTTGGTCCATGCAGATTTATGCGAAAGCGGGGGCCAGGGCGCAGCGGCGCAGGAGGTCGGTGGTGATAATCCCCTTGATTTCGAGCAGGCCGATGCCTTCGAGCACGGCGCTGATGGGCAGGCCGGTGAAGGCGGCGAGGTCGTCGGCGGTGGCGCCGCGGTTCTGCCGGATGCCCATACCTACGGTCACGGCGGGCGTGCCGACGCCGAACTCCTTCTCCAGGTGCTGGCGCAGGCGGGCTTCGGTCCAGCCGGTGCTCCAGGAGCCGCCCGCGCCGCGGACTCGGCCGCCCAGGCCCAGCAGCCCCGGAAGTTCATCCACGCTGGCGATGATCTGCGCCATATTGCAGGAAATGAGGGAGTTGCAGCCGGCCGAGCGTACGTCGTCAATGCGTCCGGGCAGGGCGTAGAGGTCCCGGCTGTAGCCCACGGCATACTTGGCGGTCATCAGCGAACCGCCCTTGGACTTGGACTCCACCACAATCACGGCCGAGCACAGCCCGGCGATGATGCGGTTGCGCCGGATGAAATTGAGCGTGACCGGGGCGGTCCCCAACGGGTAGTCGGTGATGAGGCCGCAGCCGGGGGTGCGCACAATCTCCACGGCCAGTTTCTCGTGCTGCCAGGGGTAGATCTGGTCTATTCCCGTTGCCATCACCCCCACCGTGGGAAGGCCGCATTCCAGTGCGGTCTGATGCGCGATGCCATCGGCCCCGAAAGCCATTCCGCTCACGATGCACGGCTGCACGGCCGCCGCTGCCAGGGTCTGGACCAGCTTCCGGTCCCATTCCCGGCCATACGGACTCAGGTCCCGCGTGCCCACGATCCCTACCATCGGCCGGAGTCCGAAGATTTCCGTGGGGGAGGAACTGCCGTTCAGGTACAGGCACATCGGCCGGTCGGGCAGCTCCCGCAGGGGCTCCGGGTAATCCTCGTCCAGAATCGTGAGCAGCCGGAACCCGCCCGCCTGGACCCGTTCCAGCTCCCGTCGGCCCCACTCCAGTTGCGCGGGCACCAGCTGCGGCAGCAAGGTTTCCAAGGGAGAGCCGTTCCCATCGGCCGGTATATTTGCATAACTGCCGTCGAACAGCTCCAAAGGTGAATCGGCCTTTTCCAGAAGCGAAAGGGCCAGGGCGGGATGATATCCGAAAATCTTGTTCAGCGCGCACAGCGCCACGTGTTCGTCTGTGTAACTCATGGCGCCAAAGATAATACAACCGCCCAAGCTGCTTCTGGCTCGCTCGCCGCTAAAGCACTGACTACTAAGCATATAAAAAATTCTCTTTAGGCTGATCGGCCTAAAGAGAAATTTTTAAACAGCTGATTTATAGCGTATTAAGGCGAATCGACTACACAATGAGGAGAGCGTCTCCGTAGGGGCCGAAGCGGTAGCCCTCCTTGAGGGCTTCTTCGTAGGCGGCCATCACGCCCTTGTAGCCGCCGAAGGCTGCGACGCTCATGAGCATGGTGCTTTGCGGCAGGTGGAAGTTGGAGACGATGGCGTCGGGCACGGAGTACTGGTAGGGCGGGAAGATGAACTTGTTGGTCCAGCCGTCGTAGGGATTGACCTCGTGCGTGGTGGTGACGTAGGTTTCCAGGCCGCGCATGACGGTGGCGCCGATGGCAACGACCTTCTTGCCGCTGCGCTTGGCTTTATTGATGGCGGCCGATGCTTCCTCGGAGATGATGAGGCGCTCGGAGTCCATTCGGTGCTTGGAAAGGTCCTCCACATCTACGGTGCGGAAGTGGCCGATGCCCATGTGCACGGTAATGAAAGTTTTCTCGATGTCCTTGAGGATCATGCGGTTGAACAGTTCCCGGCTGAAGTGCAGGCCGGCGGCGGGGGCGCTTACGGCACCCTCGTGGGCGGCGAAGATGGTCTGGTAGTTTTCTACGTCCTCCGGCGTGGTCTTTTCCTTGACCCACTCGGGTACGTAGGGCTCTCCCAGGGCGAAGAGGGCCTCCTTGAAGTCCTCGTAGGGACCGTCGAAGAGGAAGCGCAGGGTGCGGCCGCGGGAAGTGGTATTGTCGATGACCTCGGCCACCATGCTCTCGTCTTCACCGAAGTAGAGCTTGTTGCCGATGCGGATCTTGCGGGCAGGGTCTACGATGACATCCCACAGGCGCTGCTCGCGGTTGAGTTCCCGCAGCAGCAGCACCATGATATCGGCCCCGGTCTTCTCCTTCTTGCCGTACAGGCGGGCGGGGAAGACTTTGGTGTCGTTGAGTACAAAGGTATCTCCTTTGCCGAAATAGTCGATGATGTCCTTGAACAGGCGGTGCTCGATTTGGCCGCTGTCCTTGTGCAGGACCATCAGACGGGCTTCGTCGCGCCAGCGGGTAGGTTCCTTGGCGATGCGGTCGGCGGGAAGGTCAAAGTTAAACTGGGATAGTTTCATTACACGTACAAATATTCGATACTTATATTATACGGCACATGTATGAAAAAAGTTTCATTACTTTGAGCCCTTCCAGCCCACCGCCCGTATCATGTGGGACTTCTTCAAACAGTTCCGCAGGACCCCGAAACCAAACAGCTCATCTGGAAGCCGTAAGGTGGAAGTAATTGATTGACAGCATAAAACGAAAATTCTCCCCGGCGTTCTGACCGAGGAGAATTTTTATAAATAACTGATAGCTAATCAGTTGTATCTCACGCTTTTTTTAGAGCAGTACGCGGTGAGCGGGCGCCTCTGTGGACGACATTCGCTGCAGCGCCGCCTTTACGCTCAAAAAAGCCGAGTCCTGGCCCGTGCACAACGTCCTTGCGCCGGTAGCTAAATAAGCCCTGTTTTTGCTAAACCTTTGATAATTAGTATATAATGAAATCTCCTCTGGGCTAAACGACCCAGAGGAGATTTTATAATATGTTGTAAATCAAACTATTAGAAGAAACGGCCCTATTTCTTAAACCATTCCAGGCACTTTACGCAGAGGGCCGAAATGGCTGCCCAGTCTCCGGAGGCAATCACTTCCTTGGGAAAGAGCTTGGAGCCCATGCCCACGGCGGTGACGCCGCTCTTGGCCCAGGTGGAAAGATTCTCCTGCGTGGGTTCTACTGCGCCGGTGGCCATGACCATGGCCCAGGGCAGGGGAGCCAGGATGTTCTTGACGAAGGCGGGGCCGCCAACAGTGCCGGCGGGGAAGACCTTCACCAGGTCGCAGCCGCGTTCCTGGGCGTGAATAATCTCGGTAACGGTACCGCAGCCGGGGCTATAGGGTACGCCGCGGCGGTTGGCCAGGGTGATGACCTCGTCCACGCAGCAGGGGCTTACCAGGAAATCGGCGCCCATCTGCAGATACAGGGCGGCGGTGGGGGCGTCCAGGATGGTACCGGCGCCCAGGGCCATTTCGGGGCACTCCTTGCGCACGAATGCCATCACTTCCTTGAATACCTCGTGAGCGCCGTCTCCGCGGTTGGTGAATTCGAAGGCACGGATGCCGCCGTCGTAGCAGGCCTTGACTACCTTCTTGGTGAGTTCTGTGTCTTTATTGTAGAATACCGGCACGATGCCCGTATTCCGGATGATACCGATGGTATCGATTTTATTGAACTTGCTCATAGATTCTTCACTACGTTCAGAATGACAGTTAGCACTACGTTCAGAATGACAGTTAGCGCGATACGCGGCCGGAACCGCCGCCTTTGATGAGACCTTCGACTTCGGCCACGGTGACGCGGTTGTAGTCTCCCAGGATGGTGTGCTTGAGGCAGGAAGCGGCAGCGGCGAATTCGATGGCTTCCTGGTCGGTTTCATAGGCCAGCAGGCCGTAGAGGAGGCCACCCATGAAGGAGTCTCCGCCGCCCACGCGGTCTACGATGTGGGTAATGTCGTAGCGGCGGCTCTGCCAGAGGGTTTTGCCGTCGTACAGCACGCCGCCCCAGGTATTGTGGTTGGCGTTGATGGAGCCGCGCAGGGTCACGGCTACCTTCTTGCAGCGCGGGAACTTGGCCATGAGCTGCTGGCCTACGCTGATGAAGATGTTCTGATCGATTTCGCCGCCGGTTTTCTCGGCGTCGAAGCCTTCGGGCTTGATGCCGAATTCCATCTCGGCGTCTTCCTCGTTACCCAGGATAAGGTCGCAGCCCTCTACCAGGGCGGGCATGACCTCTGCGGCCGTCTTGCCGTATTTCCACAGTTTCTTGCGGTAGTTGAGGTCGCAGGAAACCTTGACACCCATCTCGTTGGCCACCTTGATGGCTTCCAGGCAGGCGTCGGCGGCACCCTGGGACAGGGCGGGGGTGATGCCGGTCCAGTGGAACCAGTCGGCTCCTTCCAATACTTTATGCCAGTCTACCATGCCGGGTTTAATCTCCGAGATGGCGCTGTGGGCACGGTCGTAGACCACCTTGGAACCACGGGCCACGGCGCCGGTTTCCAGATAGTAAATGCCTACGCGGTCTCCGCCGTATACTACACCGTCCAGGTTAACGCCGAAGCCCTTGAGCTCGGCCGTGCACATGTCGGCGATGTCGTTCTTGGGAAGGCGGGTGACGAAGTGGGCGTCTACCCCGTAATTGGCCAGGGAGACGGCGACGTTGGCTTCTCCTCCTCCGAAGGTGGCGTCAAACTGGTGGGCCTGCGAGAAGCGCTGATAGCCCGGCGTGGAAAGGCGAAGCATAACTTCGCCGAAGGTGACTACTTTTGCCATAATTGGTTATTCTTGTTAGATGATTGTCTTACAATGAGTTCCATCGGAATAATCTGGGTTTCGCGGTTCCCGTCCAGGAAGGCCTGGGCGGCGGCTTCTCCCATTTCGAAAGGATGTTGGTTCAGGGTGGTGAGGGACGGGGTCATCAGGGCGGTGAAGCCTTCGTTGGCCGTTCCCACGATGCCGAAGTCTTCGGGAATGCGGACGCCCTTTTCCCCGAGGGCCTGGATGGCGCCCAGGGCGCTGAAGGCACCTGCGCTGTACAGGGCGTCGCAGCCGGCTTCCAGGGCCTTGAGCCCCGCCTCGTAGCCGGTTTCCCGGACGATGGCATCTTCATAGACGATGCCGGGGTCGAAGGGGATTCCCGCGCGTTCCAGGGCCAGCCGATACCCGGCCAGACGCTCTACATAGGCCTGGGAGGTCATATAGCCGGCAATGGTGCCGATGCGCCGGTACCCGGCCTCGATCAGGTGCATCGTGGCCTGGAAGGCTCCCTCGCAGTTGGCGCCCACGATTTTGGCGCCGGGAAGGTCCGGAAAAACGCGGTCGAACTGGACCAGGGGAATGTCTCCCAGGATTTCCTTGATATGGGCACTGCTGTGGTCGTGGATGGCGTGGGACAGGAGAACACCGGCTACGCGGTAGTTCTTGAGGGTCTTGAGGACCTGGATTTCGGCCTCCGGGTTTTCCTGGGTCTGGCAGATGAGGGCGTTGTATCCGGCCCGGTTCAGGACGGATTCGGCTCCTCCGATGCAGTTGGAGAAAAACTCGCGGTTGATGCGGGGCACCACGATGCCCACGATGCGGGACTGCCCCTTGCGCAGGTTAGAGGCAACCACGTTTCGCTCATATCCTAATTCTGCCGCTTTTTCTTCTACGGCGCGGCGCGTCTCCTCCTTCACGCGCGGATTCCCGGCCAGGGCGCGGGAGACCGTGGAAGGAGTAATGTTCAAAGCCTTGGCTATGTCTGTGATCGTTACCATTTGGGCACAAAGATACAAACGTTTGCACAAATCGCAAAATATTTTTAACTTTGTTGTCGGTATGGCCCTTAAGTTTCTCATTTTTATCCTCTCGGCCCTCGTCCTCCAGACGGGTGTTCCCCTGCAGCCTTTCCCGCCGTCGCTACGGTGAGACGCTGCGGCGCATCAATACGCATTTCCCGTACTGGTTCACGCCCCGCTTCCACGCCTATTCCGATAACTAGGATTCCCTTCCCTTCGACCAGCACCAGGCCCTGGCCCTCATTGCGCCCCGGCCGCTGTATCTGGAAAGCGCCAGTGAGGACCGCTGGAGCGACCCTCACGGGGAATTCCTGGGAATGGCCCTGGCGGCGCCCGCCTATGCCCTCTATGGGCTGGATACCCTTTCCGAGGCCGATGAACCCGGCGTTGAGGAACCGGTGATCAAGGGTTGCACGGGCTATCATATCCGGGAAGGGAAGCATCAGATCCTGCTTTACGACTTGCTGCAATTCCTGCGTTTTGCCGACTTGAATTTATAATTTTCACTTTTTTCATCATTTTTTCGAATTTTGTGCAAACGTTTGGATTTTTTTGCTTATCTTTGCCGCACACAAAAAAGACTAATGACACGAATTTTACTTAAATCCCTGATTATAACGTCTCTAGCCCTGTCCCTGCTTTCTTGTGGACAAAATGGCAAACGTTTGCATAACGCAACCCTTCCTGAACTTCCCCATATTCCCTCCCGGGAAGTAGTGCTTACCGACTTCAGCGCCACGGGTGACGGCGTTACCCTTTGCACCGACGCTTTCGCCCAGGCGATCGAGTCCCTGGAGCAGCGCGGTGGCGGCCGCCTCATTGTTCCCGACGGCATCTGGCTCACCGGCCCCATCGGCCTGAAGAGCCATACCGAGCTTCACCTGTGTGACAACGCTGTCATCGTGTTCTCGGCCCGCCAAGACCTTTACCCCATCATCGCCACCAACTTCGAGGGCCTGGATATGCAGCGCTGCCAGGCGCCCATCCACGCCGAAGGCGCCACCGACATCGCCATCACCGGCAAGGGCATCATCGACGGCAACGGCGCTCCCTGGCGCGAGCTGAAAAAGCGCAAGGTAGGAGACGATATCTGGAAGCCCCTGGTGAAAAGCGGCGGCGTGCTCTCCGACGACGGAAGCGTCTGGTACCCCGACGAAGGATACAAGAAGGCCCGCCTCACCGCCGGCAGCCTGAACAAGCAGGATCCCACCCTGAACCTGGAGGAAATCAAGACTTTCCTGCGTCCGGTGCTGGTTTCCTTGCAGAACTGCGAAAGACTGCTCCTGGATGGGGTTACCTTCCAGAATTCTCCGGCCTGGAACATCCACCCGCTGTGGTGCAGGGACGTGACCGTGAAAAATATCATCGTGCGCAACCCGCACTATTCCACCAACGGAGACGGAATTGACATCGATGCCTGTGAGAGGGTATACGTGGGAGGAAGCAGCTTTGACGTGGGAGACGATGCCATCTGCATCAAGAGCGGCAAGGATGCCGACGGCCGGCGCCGCGGCAGGGTTTGCCAGGATGTACTCATTGAGAATTGCACCGTGTATCACGGCCACGGCGGTTTTGTGATCGGCAGCGAAATGAGCGGCGGCGTCCAGAACATCCTGGTGCAGGACTGCCGTTTCCTGGGTACCGACGTGGGCCTGCGCTTCAAGAGCGCCCGCGGCCGCGGCGGTCTGGTCAAGGACATCACCTGCCGCAATATCTATATGAACGACATCGTGGCCGAGGCCGTTACCTTTAATTTATATTACGCGGGCGTAGCGTCAACCGAACGGGCCGATGCCACGGTCCCGGAAGAGGCTCTCCCTCCCGTGGATGAAACCACGCCCGAATTCCGGGACATCCGGTTCGAGAATATCGTCTGTGCCGGGGCCAAACAGGCCATCTATATTAACGGACTGCCGGAACTTCCCCTCAGGAACGTTACCTTCAAGGACAGCCGTTTCACCGCCCGGAAGGGCCTGGAGATGCACAACGCAGAGAATGTCACTTTCGAGAACGTGACCATTAACGGAGAACAGTTATGAGAAGAATCCTGTATCTGGCGGTAATCTGGCTGCTGGCCAGTTCCTTTACCACGGTGCATCTCATGGGAGACAGCACCATGGCCGAGAAAGACCTGCCCAAGGCCGGCGAGGAGCGCGGCTGGGGCATGATGCTGCAGAACTTCCTGGATCCGGACCAGGTGCGGGTGATTAACTACGCCCAGAACGGGCGAAGCACCAAGAGTTTCCGGGACCTGGGACTGTGGGACAAGGTATACGGCGCTGTGAAGCCCGGGGACTACGTGTTCATCCAGTTTGGCCACAACGACGCCAAGGAGAGCGACCCGGTCCGCTATGCGGCAGCCTGGGGTGCCTATCAGGACAACCTGCGCTTTTTCATTGACGGCGTGCGTGAAAAGGGTGGTATTCCCGTGCTCCTCACGCCCGTCGCCCGCCGCTGGTTCAAGGAAGCCGGCCTGGACCGGAACTGCCACGGAGACTATCCCGCTGCCATGAAGGCCGTTGCGGCCGAAAAGGACGTCACCCTGCTGGACGTTACCACGCCTACCCTGGACTGGCTGGAAAGCCTGGGAGACGAAGCCTCCAAGGCCTATTTCATGATTTCTACCGGCAAGGACGACAACACCCACACCGTGGCCCGCGGCGCCCGCAAGGTGACCGAGATCGTGTGCGGCTTAATCCGGGAGCAGATTCCCGAACTGGCCAAGTCCCTGCAGTACTACCACATTGTGGTATCGGCCGATGGTCACGGAGACTGCCGTACGGTGCAGGAAGGCATTGACGCCTGCCCCGATTACAGCCACCAGGAGATTACCCGCATCCTCATCCGCAAGGGAACCTACAAGGAGATGGTGAGTATCCCGCACACCAAGTTCCGCCTTTATATTAAAGGTGAGGGAGCCGACAATACGCTCCTGACCTTTGACAAATACGCCAAGGCCCTCTGGCCCGGCCGCGACATCGCCGTGGGCACGTCCGGCAGCGCCAGCATCTACATCCACGCCAGCTACATCACCTTCGAGGACATCGCCTTCGAAAACTCGGCCGGCGAGGGCAAGGAGATCGGCCAGGCCGTGGCGGTGTTCACCGACGGCGACTTCCTCTTCTTCAACCGCTGCCGCTTCCTGGGCAACCAGGATACCCTCTATACCTACGGCCGCTTCGGCAAGTTCGGCGGCATCAAGCGCAACTACTTCAAGGATTGCTACATCGAGGGTACCACCGATTTCATCTTCGGCACCAGCATCGCCTTCTTCGAGAACTGCCACATCCATTCCAAGAAAAACAGTTATGTCACGGCCGCCAGCACCCTGCAGGGGCAGAAGTACGGCTATGTGTTCGTGAACTGCCGACTCACGGCCGACGAAGGCATTGACAAGTGCTACCTGGGCCGTCCCTGGGGCGCCTATGCCAAGACCGTCTTCATCCGCTGCGAGTTGGGCGGACACATCGTGGCCGACGGCTGGCACGACTGGGAGAAGGAAGGCAAGCCCGATACCAAGAAGAATTCCTACTATGCCGAATACGGCAACTTCGGCCCCGGTGCACAGGGACCGCGCGTGAAGTGGGCCCATACCCTCCGGGAGAAAGACCTGAAGGATTATACCTTTGAGAAAGTGATGTACCAGTCCCAGGACGGCATTGTCTGGGACCCTTACAATAATAAGTGATGCGTTTTTGCAATTACATTATGTGTGTGTTTGCCTTGGTTTCGTGTGTGGCCAAGGCTCCGCTGTCCGTGGAAGTGGCCCGTTCGGAGATGGTTCGTTGTCCCCAGGCCACTTTCATTGACGGCCAGGAAGGGAAACTGAAGTGGAACTACACCACCGGCCTGGAATTAAAGGCCCTGCTGGATGTCTATTGTCATTCTGAGCGCAGCGAAGAATCTGTTTTTGACTACGTGGACGCCTGGTATGACGCCATCATCGACAGCTGCGGCGTTATTTATAAGTACAAAAAGAGCAATTACTCCCTGGACCATGTCTGCCCCGGCCGTACCCTCCTGGACCTGTATGAAATGACGGGCAAGGAGAAGTACAAAGCGGCCATGGACACCCTGTACAGCCAGCTGCAAAGCCAGCCCCGTACCCCGGAAGGCGGCTTCTGGCACAAGGCCATCTATCCCGACCAGATGTGGCTGGACGGCCTGTACATGGCCCAGCCTTTCTATGCCGGATATACCGTGCGCTTCGTGACCGACAGCCTGGAGCGGGAAGCCAATTTCGACGATATCGTGCTGCAGTTCCAGACGGTTTTCGACCACACCCTGGACCCCGAATCCGGCCTGCTGCGCCACGCCTGGGATTCTTCCCACAGCATGTTCTGGTGCAATCCCGAGACCGGCCAGAGCGACCACGCCTGGGGCCGAGCCATGGGCTGGTATCTGATGGGCCTGGTCGATGTAATCGAGATTCTTCCGGCCGGGGAACAGAAAGACGCCCTGGCGCGCATCCTGAACAGCACTTACCACCCGCTTCCGCTGTTCGCCGACCATACCACCGGCATGTGGTATCAGGTACTGGACCGTCCTTACGGCGAGGGCAATTACCTGGAGGCGACGGCCAGCGCCATGTTCGTGTACGCCATGCTCAAGGGCACCCGGATGGGTGTTCTGGAGGGCGTGAGCCAGGCCGATGCCCAGGCGCGTTATCAGGAGATGCTCCAGACCTTCGTGCGCAAGGACGAAGACGGCCTGGTTAACCTGGACCACTGCTGCGAAGTGGCCGGCCTGGGCGGAAAGCAGAACCGCCGCGGAGACTACGACTATTACATTAACGAACCTGTGCGCTCCAATGATCCCAAGGGCATCGGCCCCCTCATCTGGGCGGCGCTGGAATACGAAAGAATATGAAGAAACGGTCATTGATAAGCCTCCTGGCCGTCCTGGTCATCGCCTGCGGCAGCAAGGAAAACCCCGAACAGGGACCTACATCCCTGGACAAGCCCACCGGCCTGAGCGCCGTCACCACAGAAACATCAGCCAGCATCAGCTGGACGGCGGTGAATGGAGCACAGGGCTATATCTATCGCCTGACCCAGTCGGGCAAGCTGATAAAGAACGGCACCGCTCTCCAGAATCAGGTCGTCATTGATGGCCTGACTGCTGGGACCACTTATCTGTTCCAGGTATATGCTACGGCCGGGACTGTCAAGTCGTCCTATAGCGACGCCTTGGAAGTCAAGACACAGAATGCCTCCGGCGGCGGTGGCGGCGGTGGTGCGGATGCACCGGCCTATGCCGATTTCCAGATTCCCGCCGACGAAGAGAATCTGGGTGCCCTGGCCTTCCCGGGCGCCGAGGGTTGCGGGATGTTCACTACCGGCGGCCGCGGGGGAAAGGTCATCCATGTGACCAACTTGAACGACAGCGGTACAGGTTCCCTGCGTGCAGCCCTGGCAGAGAGCGGGACGCGCACCATCGTCTTTGACGTGGCCGGACGCATCAAGCTGCAGTCCATGCTGCAGATCATGAACGGGAACGTGACCATCGCGGGACAGACAGCTCCCGGCGACGGCATCTGCCTGAGTGACTATTCCGTGTCAATAGCTGCAGACAATGTGATTATCCGCTACCTGCGTTTCCGTATGGGAGATGAAGCAGCCAAAGCTTATAAGGCCTCTTTTACCGAGGAGGAATGGAAGAAGAAGAGTGACATGCCCTGGCAGCTGGAAGACTGTATTTCCGGGACGGATCACAGCGATATCATCATTGACCACTGCTCCATGAGCTGGTGCGTGGACGAGGCCGCCTCTTTCTACGACAATGACCGCTTTACCATGCAGTATTGCATTATCGCCGAGAGTATGAACCAGTCTGTCCATCCCAAGGGTAACCACGGTTACGCCGGCATCTGGGGCGGTCATAAGGCCACTTTCTCCCACAATCTCATTGCGCACCATACTTCCCGTACACCCCGTCTTTGCGGCAGCCGATACACCGGAAAGCCGGAAAACGAGAAGGCCGAACTGGTAAACAACGTTTTCTATAACTGGGGCCCTACCAACGGCGGCTATGCCGGTGAGGGCGGGTCTTTCAACTTCATCAACAACTACTACAAACCGGGTCCTTCCACAGCCACCAAGAATACGATTGTGAACCGGATTTTTGCACCGGACCCGGATAATGGGAGCAACAAAAACGCCAAAGATACCTGGGGCAGTTTCTGGCTGGAGGGAAACCGCTTTGACACCGGTTGCGCCGACCTGTCTTCTTCCCAGGTAACGCTTTGCGAGAATGTAAACAACGACAACTGGGTGGGCTTGCAGGCCAGCTCTTCCAACTATCCTGCCTCTTTGAAGGCGTCTTCGGCCTTTGACATTTCCTATAATGGAAGTCGCGTAAAGAAGCAGTCGGCTTCCGACGCCTATGCTACCGTCCTGGCATCGGCCGGCGCTTCCCTCAAGCGGGACAGCGTGGATGAGAGGATTGTGAACGAAGTACAGACCGGAACGGCTGCAAAGGGCAATAAGGGTATTATCGATTCCCAGGACCAGGTAGGCGGCTGGCCCGCGTACAGCGGAGAAACGCAGAGCGCTTTCCCCGGCTGGGTGGGCGATCCCAACGCCAAGACCCTGGATCCGAAAGGGCGTTATACCAATCTGGAAATGTATCTGCATTATCTGACTGTATCCAATAAGGAATAAAATAAATAACTACTAATAAATTAACTAACAACCAACTCTAATGAAAGCAAAGAAACTCATTCTTGCGCTGCTTGGAATGGTGACGGCCCTCTCCCTGTCGGCCCAGACTACCGTTAAAGGTATCGTGACCGACGAGAACGGAGAACCGCTGATTGGCGCCGGCGTCATGGTGGAAGGAACCACCATCGGCACCATCACCGGTATCGACGGCGACTACGTCCTCACCGTTCCTGCCGATGCGGCGAAACTGGTCTTCTCCTTCATCGGACTGGCAGACCAGACCATTGAGATGAATGGTCAGACTGAGATTAACGTGGTTCTGAAGGCCGACCAGACCTTCCTGGACGAGGTAGTGGTGGTGGGTTATGCCACCGTCAAACGCCGCGACCTGCTGGGTTCGGTGTCCTCCGTGGGCTCCGACAAACTGGCCGAACAGCCCGTGACCACCGTCTCCCAGGCCCTGTCCGGCAAGATGGCCGGTGTGTCCGTAGTGACCACCGAAGGCGACCCCGACGCAGACATCAAGATCCGCGTCCGTGGCGGCGGTTCCATTACCCAGGACAGCAGCCCGCTGTACATCGTGGACGGCTTCCCGGTAGAATCCATCAACGACATCCCGTCTTCGGAAATCGCGTCCATCGACGTGCTCAAGGATGCCTTCTCCACCGCTATCTACGGTTCCCGCGGCGCTAACGGCGTTGTGATCGTGACCACCAAGAGCGCCGAGAAAGGCCAGAAGGTGAGCGTGAAACTCAATGCCTACTATGGTCTCAAGACCATGGCCAACAAGCGAGCCATCCAGCCCATGGATGCCGAGAACTTCGTGAAGTTCCAGTACGAACTGGCCCAGATCAGGGAGAATCTGGATACGGATTATACTCCCTATTATGGCCTTTTCGAGGACATCGACATGTACAGCGGAATGGCCACCAACGACTGGATCAGCGGCGTATTCGGCCGCACGGGCTCTTCCCTGAGCACCGACGCCTCCATTTCCGGCAGCGGTGATAATTACAACTGGACCCTGGGTTACGCCCACATGGGGGATAAGGCCATTATGGCCGGTTCCAACTACACCCGTGACAACCTGAGCTTCAAGGGACAGTTCAAGATGTCCAAGAATACCAGCATCGATGCCAGCATCCGTTATTCCAAGGTGAATGTGCGGGGTGCCGGCGCCAACTCGCTGAACGATGCCGGTACCACTTCGGGTAACGGCCGTCTCAAGCATGCCGTCCAGTATTCTCCCATCCCTGTTTCTACCAGCCGCACCGCTTCGGAAGACGAAACCCTGTATGGAGACAATGTCCAGCCGCTGCGTGCCGTGGCCGATAATGACAGCCGCCGCAGCCGTTCCACCTGGACGGTGAACGGAGCCTTTAACTGGACCATCGTGAACAATCTCAAACTGAAGATTGAAGGCGGTCTGGAAGACTATCGCCAGTCCGATGACCGTTTCTATGGTCTGTCCACGTTCTTCACTTCCGGCCAGGCCGGTAACGGCTCTTCCGTTCCCGGGACTCCCTCCAATGACCATAAGGAACTGTTCCGCACCAAATACCGGAATACCAATACGCTCAATTACGATTTTGCCGACGTATTCAAAAACGAGGACCACAGCCTGACGGTTCTCCTGGGTGAGGAACTTACCATTACCAAGAGCAACCTGCTGGAAACCATCAACGACGGTTTCCCCACGCAGTTTACGGCCGAGGAAACCTGGATCTATTCCACGGCTGCCACTTCCCGCAAGATGGCCCGTAATTACTACTATGCCGACAACAACCTGCTGTCGTTCTTCGGCCGTGTCAACTACGACTACAAGCATCGCTACAGCATTGGCGCCACGCTGCGCGCCGACGGTTCGTCCAAGTTCGGCAAGGGCAAGCGCTGGGGCTTCTTCCCTTCCGCCGCTGCCTCCTGGACAATTTCCAACGAAAAATTCATGGAAAACAGCCATGAGTGGCTGGACCAGCTCAAACTGCGTTACAGCTTCGGTACCGCCGGTAACAACAATATCCCTTCCGGCGTCATCCTGAAAGAATACGCTTTCTCTGCGACGGAAATCATCAGCCAGGGCAATTCTTACGGCTATGCCGGTACGGTGCTGAACAATGAGGACCTGACTTGGGAAACCACCTACACCCACAACCTGGGTTTGGACTTCGGTTTCTGGAAAGGCAGACTGTCCGGTAGCATTGAAGTTTACCAGAACGACACCAAGAACCTGCTGGTAGAATTCCCGGTGGCCGGCAGCGGCTACAATACCCAGTTCCGCAATCTGGGTTCTACCCGCAACCGCGGTGTTGAACTCACGCTGAACGCCCCGGTTGTTTCCAAGAAAGACTTCTCGCTGAATCTCGGTGCCAATGTGGCCTTCAACCAGAACAGGGTGACCTCCCTGGGCGGGAATGCGGCTTTTGAACAGAGCGGTATTTCCGGCAACTCCGGCTGGGCTTCCAGCGAAGTGGGTGCCGATTACCTGGTCCAGGTGGGCCAGTCCATGGGCAATATCTACGGCTATCAGGTAGCTGGCCGCTACGAAGTCGATGACTTTGACTTTGTGGGCGGCAAGTGGGTCCTGAAGGACGGCGTTGTGGATGACAGCGCCATCATCGGCAAGGATTACCTGCGCCCCGGCGCCCTCAAGCTCAAGAATACCAACGGCAGCGCCGACAACATGGTGACGGTTGACGACCGCAGCATCATCGGCAATGCCCTGCCCAAATTCACCGGCGGTTTCAACATAGGCGGTTATTTGAAGGGTTTCGATTTCAGCGCCAACTTCAATTTCATGCTGGGACAGCAGATTTACAATGCCAACAAGATTGAATTTACCAGCTCCCGCAAATATACCGACCGCAACCTTATCAATATGATGGATGTGGACAAGCGCTGGACCAATATCGACTGGACTACCGGCGAGATGATTACCGACCCTGACGCCCTGAAGGCTGCCAACAGCGGTACCACCATGTGGAGCCCGGCCGTGGGGAATGCCGTTCTCACCGACTGGGCTGTGGAAGACGGTTCCTTCCTGCGCCTGCAGAGCGTCACGCTGGGTTATACCCTCCCGGAAAAACTCACGGAAAAGGTTTACCTGAACAAGGTCCGTTTCTATGTGACGGGAACCAATCTCTTCTGCCTCACCAAGTACTCGGGCTATGATCCCGAAGTGGATACCCGCCGCTCGACTCCGCTTACTCCCGGAGTGGACTACTCTGCCTATCCCAAGAGCATCGGCTTTGTGGTCGGCGTCAATCTTAGCTTCGGCCGGAAGTCCGAGGTCAAACCCGCCGTTGCCGTCGCTCCCGAGATTCGCGAAGTAGTGAAGGAAGTGGTGAAGGAAGTAATCAAGGAAAAGGTTGTGGAGAAGAAGGTGGAAGTCCCCGCCAAGACCCTCAAGGGCGTGTACGAGGACAACCTGTTCTTCCTCATCGGCAAGTCTGAACTTCGTCCCGAAGAGGCCTTCAAGCTGGGACAGATTGCCCAGATCCTGAAGGACAATCCCGATGCCAGGATTAACGTTACCGGCTATGCCGACAGCGCCACCGGCACTGCCCGCAGAAACAAGGTACTGTCGGCCGAGCGTGCCGCCAAGGTGGTGGAAATGCTCAAGAGCGCCGGTATCAGTGCCAGCCGTATCACTTCCGTAGGAACCGGTTCCGACAAGGACGCCTCAAAGGGCGCCGCCGCCAACCGTGTTGCCGTATGTATTGTTAAATAAGGAGGACGCAAGATATGAAAAAAGTACTGAAATACATCCTGTCTGCAGCCGTCGTATGCTATGCTGCAGCTTCCTGCAATGTACTGGATACCCCTTCTACCTCTTCTTTCGAAACCAGTTCTGTGTTCTCCAGTTACTCGCTGGCCGAAAGAGCCATCTTCGGTATCAGTGAAGTTTTCTCCGAGAACAACTCCTACTACAACCGTTTTGTCTGCTATTATGGCTACAATACCGATATCGAGTGGGGTAATGGCTATGAAGCGACCAGTAACAAGCACCGTACGTTTATGTACGACATTCTCCCGACCAACGGAGAGTTGAATACGAGCAGCAATGGCGTATATAAAAATGTTTTCTCTTTCCTTTATGACGGCGTAGAGCGTGCCAACCTGGCCATCGAAGGACTGGAAGCCTATGGAAACATCGACAATGATGAACAGATGCGTTATCTGTATGCCGAGGCCCTTACGCTCCGTGCTTTTATCTATAACGAACTGGTGAAGACCTGGGGTGATGTTCCCGCCCGTTTCCATTCGGTGACGCCCGAGACCATCTACCTGCCCAAGGTGAGCCGCGACATCGTTTACAAGCAGATTCTGTCCGACCTGGAGGAGGCAATCGAATACCTGCCTTATCCTACCATCGGCGGACGTACCGACCGCATCAACAAGGTGTTTGCCGAAGGCCTCTATGCCCGCATTGCCATGGCAGCCGCCGGCTATGCCCTCCGTCCCGGTCCCGACGGTTCCGACCCGGCCGAATATGTGAATACGGGCGCCGAAGGCACCGTAAGGCTGTCCTCGGATCCGGACCTCTCCAAGGAGGCGCTGTATCCTAGGGCTCTGCAGTATCTGACCGACGCCATTGAGAAGGGCGGCTGCAAACTGGCCAGCGACATGACCGAATATTGGAAGAACGTGAACTTGAAGAAGAACACGGTCTTTGACGGGGAAACCCTTTACATCATCCCCTTCGGCGACAACCGCGGCCGCTGGAATTACACCTATGCTGTCCGCAGCGATAATTCCTCCTATACCAACGGAATCAGCCGTGGCGGAGATGTGGGCCCTGTCCCCAATTTCTGGTTCAAGTATGCCGAGAACGACCTTCGCCGTGACCTCACCTGCGTGAACTGGAAGTGGAATAACAAGGACGTTCCCGTCGTTGCCGGCATCGCCAAGTGGTATTTCGGCAAATACCGTTACGACTGGATGAATCCCAAGTATGACGGTGGTAACAGCGACGGTGTGAAACCCGTTGTGATGCGCTATTCCGATATCCTGCTCATGGCAGCCGAGATTGAAAACGAGGTAGGCACCCTGGAGAATGCCAAGAAATATCTGGCCCAGGTACGCAAGCGTGCATTCGCCGGCCACGAAGACGAGGCCGAAGCTTATGTGAACGCCATCGGCAGCAAGGATGACATGTTCAACGCCATCGTGGACGAACGTGCTTTCGAGTTCTGCGGCGAGGCCATCCGCAAGGCCGACCTCATCCGCTGGAACATGCTCAAGTCCAAGATTGACGAGACCAAGGCCGACCTGCTCCGTCTGCGCAACCTGCAGGCCCCGTACGATTATCTCTCTGGCACTGTTTATTCCCAGGTGGCCAGCGACGGAAAATCCCTCATCATCTATGGCCTCAAGCCCGGTGAAGATGAAGAGAAGGATCCCTACACCTGGACTGTCAGCAAGGATTATGTGACCAAGACCGAGGGAACTGACGGCAAGGAGCAGGGACTGAGCGATGTCAGAATCGAGTCCTATTATCTCAGGGATCCCGACATGTTTATGTTCTGGCCCATCCTTCAGGGTACCCTGGACGACAGCCAGGGCTATATCAAAAATGACTACGGTTATTAATAAACGACAGATTGATTATGAAATCCAATACATTTAAATATCTGCTTCTGGTCTTTTCTGCCGTAATGGCCTTTGCAGGCTGCACGCAGGAATTCAGGGAGGTGACCGAACTGGACCTGACCCGTTGCCGGATGCCGATGGACCTGAGTGCAACCGTTATTAACGGGGACCAGGTTACTTTCGAGTGGACGGTAAGCAAGGAAGCCGAAGAATTCACCCTCGCCCTTTCCGAAACGGAGACTTTCGATGTCACGGAAGAATATGTGCTTGCTGCCACCGACGTCCCCTATACCATCCAGCTGCCTACGGATAAAACCTACTTCTGGCGCGTCATGGCCCAGAGTTTCACCCTGGCCGATTCCAAGTGGGCCCAGTCGGCCTCCTCTTTCAGCACGTATCCGGTGCGTTCCAGCCTGAATCCCCAGGTTGCAACGCGTACGGAGACCTCCCTCACCATCACCTGGGACGATGCCTTTGACAAGGAAGACCTCAATTCCGTGTGGGCCGAGCCCGTGGTGATGAAGGCTGGCGACGAACGCAAGGTCGTGGCCCTTACGACCGCCGAGATTGCAGAGTGCGAAGCTACCGTGCAGGGATTGCAGCCCGGCCGCGAATACAAGGTGACCCTGGTCTTCGGCCTGGCCGGTGAGCGTGGCAGCGTCGCCGCCTGTACCCGTCCCGACATGGGTGAAGGTGTAATCTCTGCTGCAACGGCCGCCGAAATCTTCAACGCCATTAACGGCGCCACCGCTCCCGTGCGTGTGAAGGTGGAATACAGCGACACCCCGTATGACCTCATGGCCGTGTATCCCAACATCGAGGCCCAGTTCATCCCCGTGTCCCAGGATCTCTATCTGTATGGCGTCTCCACCGATGACGGGAAACAGCCCGTCCTGAGCGGCGCCAACTTCAAACTGGCCGCCGGAACCACGGTGCTGCACATGGAAGACATTGCCTTTGACGGCGCCGGCGTGGGCAGTCTGGTAGACAATGACGCGGCCGCCCTCACGGCATACGAACTGATCAACTGCGAGGTGAGCGGTTATTCCAAAGCCATCTATGTCGTTGCCCAGAGTGCTACTGCAACGACGTGCGACACTTTCCTGGTGGACGGATCTTACCTGCACGATATCAATGCCGACGGCAAGACCGGCGGTGACTTCATCGATGTCCGTGCCGGTGTCACCGGCGACGTGATTCTGCAAAACAGCACGTTCTACGCCGTAGCCCGTTCTTTCCTGCGTTTCACCAACGATGCCAAGATCAGCAATTCCGTGCTGATTGCGAACTGTACCTTCAATTATGTGACGGCAACGCCTTCCTCTTCGAACAACCGCGGTATTTATAGCATCAGCGTATCTACCGGCGCCAAGAGCGTGAAGTGCGAGAAGAATGTCTTCTTGAATGAGATGAACGAGGCCGAAGGGACCAAGGAAGCCAAGGACTGCTGGATTCGTCTGTGCCGCAGTTCCAACGATTCTTTCCGTCCCGACTGCGACGGAAATGTGTATTTCAATTACGGTGCCGGTTTCCTGTATTCTACCGCTTTGGATCCCGCCAATCCGGATGAAAAACCTACAACGGGAACTGTGTTCGAGCCTGTGGCTCTGAAGAATGCCACCGTGCTCATCGAAGACCCCTGCGTGAATTCCGCTGCCGGCAAACTCTATCTCAACGGCAAGCCGGGTGCTCAGATTGTAAGCCTCAAGGCCGGTGACCCCCGCTGGTGGAACGCCGTGCAGCCCGAGGTTGTCCGCCCCACGGAACTGACCGTGGCGCCCGACGAGTACACCTGGGACTTCACCGAGAAGACCATCTATGACACCGAGGAAATCACCGTGCCCACCATCATCGGAAACGCGCGTATCTATGCCCTTCCTTCCGTCCCTGCTCAGGTAGAGATGTCCAAGGGCATCAGCTTCAGCCAGGGTGCCGTCCTCAGCGCCGGCGTGCCGCAGTACAGTGCTGTGGGTATCCTCACCAGCGGCTACGGCTCGGTGAAGGTGACTGCTGCCGGTACCGATGCCACCGTGGAGGTGGTTGCCGACGGTGACCGCTATCCCGTCCTGGCCGACGGCAAGGAACATACCGTGGTGCTGGGAGACCTCTCCGGCGAGAACAACATCTATGTGATTGCCGACAAGGAAGTTACCCTGACCAAGATTACCTGGACCAAGGACCTCACGCCCGAAGCTACCGTGGTGGCGCTGGCTACGCCCACCGTCACCTTTACCCCGGCCAAGGTAAACGAGGGGGACGAGCAGGAAGTGGTAGTTTCCTGGCCTGCAGTTGACAATGCCGCAGATTATGTACTCACCTGGAGGGGTATGGAAAGCGTCCTCACCGAGGGTAGTTACACCATCCCCGCCTCGGAAGTGGCCACACTGCCCATTGGCGAGTATCCTGTTACCGTTGTTGCCCGCCCGGTTCCTACCTCCACCAAGTGGATCCAGTCGGAAGCAGCCAGTGAGGTGCTGTTGGTGGATCCTAAACCTACGCCGGGCGCCGAAATAACCCTTACCTGGGATTATTCAGAATACAAGACTGCACTTGAGGCGGCGGGTACCATCAATACGGCCATTCCTGCCTGGACCTTCTCCGTGGGTGATCCCTCCCTTACCTGGTACTCTCCTGAAAAGAGCAAGTATAACAAGTCAGGTGAGGCATACTACATCCAGTCTGGTTCTACCACAGCCCGTAACGAAGATGGTACTCCTAAGAACGACTATCTGAAGTTCTATGCACCTTACGGCGGTAAACTTGTCGTCACCGCTTCCGGAACCAACACGACTTCCCGTTCGGTGTATGTCTATTCCGGCGGGAAGGAACTGAAGGCTTCCGAACCTTGCACCAGTACCACCAGAAATGCGTATGAGTTTGACGTGAAGGAAGGAGATGTTTATATCTATGGTGCCGACGGCGGACTGCGTTGGTACAAAGTCGAGTTCACATACGTCGACCTCCCCGAGAATTATCTCTGGAATTATTCAGAATACAAGACTGCACTTGAGGCGGCGGGTACCATCAACACGGCCATTCCTGCCTGGACCTTCTCCGTGGGTGATCCCTCCCTTACCTGGTACTCCCCTGAAAAGAGCAAGTATAACAAGTCGGGTGAGGCATACTACATCCAGTCTGGTTCTACCACAACCCGTAACGAAGATGGTACTCCTAAGAATGACTATCTAAAGTTCAGGGCCAAGCATAATGGTAAGCTGATTGTCACCGCTTCCGGAACCAACACGACTTCCCGTTCGGTGTATGTCTATTCCGGCGGGAAGGAACTGAAGGCTTCCGAACCTTGCACCAGCACGACCCGCAATGAATACTCGTTCAACGTCAGTGCCGGAGATGTCTATATCTATGGTGCCGATGGCGGCTTGCGTTGGTATGCCATACAATTCGACTCCAACTAGTTGATCAAAGGGAGCCGGGGGTGATACCCCGACTCTCTTCCAGAAACAAATTTAATATAAAAGTGCTATGAGCTTCATTAACGCTGATTTCATGCTGCAGACAGAGACTGCACGCAGGCTATACCACGAGCATGCCGAGAACATGCCCATCATCGACTATCACTGCCACCTGGTGCCGCAGCAGATTGCAGAGAACATCCAGTTCCGTGATATTACCCAGCTGTGGCTGGTGGACGGTCACTACGGAGACCACTATAAGTGGCGTGCCATGCGTGCCAACGGCGTGAGCGAGGATTACCTCACCGGCGGTAAGCACACGGCCTGGGAGACCTTTGAGAAGTGGGCCGAGACTGTTCCGTACACCATGCGTAACCCGCTCTACCACTGGACGCACCTGGAGCTGAGCCGCGTGTTCGGCATAGACAAGCTCCTGTCTCCCGCCACGGCCCGTGAAATCTTCGAGGAGTGCAACGCCAAGCTGGCTACGCCGGAGTTCCGCGGACAGGCGCTTATCAAGCGGTTCAACGTGCAGGTGGTGTGCACCACCGACGACCCCGCCGACGACCTTCGCTATCACAAGATGATTGCCGAGCATCCCTTCGGCGTGAAGGTTATCCCTGCCTGGCGTCCGGACAGTGCCATGGCCATCGAGCGTCCGGAATTCTTCCGGAACTATCTGAAGCGCCTCGGAGAGGCCGCCGACATGGAGATTGACTCTTATGCTCACCTGCAGGATGCCCTCCAGAAGCGCCACGACTATTTTGCCGCCAACGGGTGCAAGCTCTCGGACCATGGTCTGGAGAATTTCTACAGCGCCGATTACACCGACGCGGAGATCGAGCTCATCTTCAAGAAAGCGCTCCTGGGGATGGTTCTTTCCCCTGAGGAGGTGGACAAGTTCCGCAGCGCCTTCCTGCACGACCAGGCTGTGATGGACGCCGAGGCCGACTGGGCCCAGCAGTATCACATTGGCGCCATCCGCAACAACAACACCAAGATGTTCGCCGAGGTGGGTCCCGATACCGGTTTCGACGCGATCCATGACCTGGATATCGCCACCGCCGGTCACCGCTTCTTCGACCGCCTTACCCAGGAGGGCAAGCTGACCAAGACCATCCTCTACTGCCTGAATCCCAAGGACAACCCCGTGATGATGACCATGGCCTATACCTTCAACGACGGAACCTATCCCGGCAAGATGCAGTTCGGCAGCGGCTGGTGGTTCCTGGATCAGGAAGTGGGTATGCGCCGTCAGATGGACTCCCTGAGTAACCTGGGCCTCATCTCCCGCTTCGTGGGTATGCTCACCGACAGCCGCAGCTTCGTCTCCTATCCCCGCCACGAGTACTTCCGCCGCATCCTGTGCGATGTCTTCGGCAAGGACGTGGAGCGCGGCAAGCTGCCGGCCTCCGAGATGGAGTTCATCGGCCAGGTGATCGAGGACATCTGCTACAACAACGCCAAGAACTACTTCAACTTCTGATATGCAGTACATCAAGATCAATCCGGCCGACAACGTGGCCGTGGCGCTGGAAGACCTTTCCCGGGGCCAGGTGGTGGAAGGCGTAAAGCTTTCCATGGACATTCCGCGCGGTCACAAGATTGTGCTGCGGGACCTGAAGGCGGGGGAGGACGTCATCAAGTACGGCTATCCCATCGGCCATGTGACTAAGGACGCTCCTGCCGGTACCCTGGTGGACCACACTTGCGTTAAGACCAATTTGGACGGTCTGTTGGAGTATAAATATGAGCCGCTAGACTCCGTCCAGAACGGGTGTCATTCTGAGCGTAGCGAAGAATCTGTTACTTTCAAGGGCTACCGTCGTGCCGACGGGCAGGTGGGGGTTCGCAACCAGATCTGGGTCATTCCCACCGTGGGTTGCGTGAACGGCATCTGCCAGGAGATTATTGCCCGGTTCAAGGAGGAACTTTGTCATTCTGAGCGAAGCGAAGAATCTTCTGTAGATGCAATTGTGCATTTCCCGCATAACTACGGCTGCTCGCAGTTGGGCGACGACCACGAGAACACCCGTACGGTACTGGCCGATATGGTACACCATCCCAATGCGGGCGGTGTGCTGGTGGTATCCCTGGGCTGTGAGAACAACCAGCTGGACGCTTTCCGCGAGCTGGTGGGTCCCGTGGACGAGAAGCGCGTGCGTATGTTCGTGACCCAGAAGGTGAAGGACGAGGTTGAATACGGTGTGCAGCAGCTGCGGGAAATCTATGCCGAGGCTTCGAAGGATGTCCGCGAGGATGTTCCCGTGAGCGAGCTTCGCGTGGGCCTCAAGTGCGGCGGCAGCGACGGTCTGTCGGGCATTACCGCCAACCCGCTGCTGGGCGTGCTCTCCGACTGGATTGTCGAGCAGGGGGGCACCACGGTACTCACCGAGGTTCCCGAGATGTTCGGGGCCGAAACTATCCTGATGAACCGCTGTCAGGACCAGGCTACGTTCGAGAAGACGGTTTGCCTGATCAATGACTTCAAGGAATACTTTATGAAGCAGGGAATGCCCGTGTACGAGAATCCTTCGCCCGGCAACAAGGCCGGCGGCATCTCTACGCTGGAAGAGAAGTCCCTGGGCTGCACGCAGAAATGCGGCGGCAGCATCGTGCGCGGTGTCCTCAAGTACGGCGAGCGCCTGCAGGTGAAGGGACTCAATCTCTTATCGGCCCCGGGCAACGACCTCGTGGCCTCTACGGCCCTGGGCGCCTCCGGCTGCCAGCTGGTTCTCTTCACCACCGGCCGCGGCACGCCCTTCGGCAGTTTCGTCCCGACGATGAAGATATCGACCAATACGCCGCTGTACGAGAACAAGCCCCGCTGGATTGACTTCAACGCCGGCGTCCTGGCGCAGGACGAAAAGATGGCCGATGTGGCCGCCCGCTTCATTGACTACGTCCTGGCCGTTGCCAGCGGCGAGCCCGTGAACAACGAAAAGCACAACTATCGCGAAATCGCTATATTCAAACAAGGAGTAACACTGTAAAAAAACAATAACATGGAAAGACTAAACCGCAAGTCTGCACCGCAGGCGAAACAGTACACCGAGAAAGTGATTCAGTTTGGCGAAGGAAACTTCCTGCGCGCATTCATCGAGTGGATTATCTGGAAGACCAACCAGAAGACCGATTTCAACGGCTCCGTGGTGGTGGTCCAGCCCATCGAAAAGGGGATGGTTTCCTGGCTCAACGAGCAGGACGGCCTGTATCACCTGAACCTCCAGGGCCTGCAGGACGGCAAGCCCGTAGACAGCGTGGACCTCATTGACGTCATCTCCCGCGGCCTGAATCCCTACGAGGATTTCGGCGCCTACCTGGCCCTGGCCGAGCAGCCGGAGATCCGCTTCGTGATTTCCAACACCACCGAGGCCGGCATCGCCTTCGACCCTGCCTGCAAGCTGGACGACAAGCCCGCCAGCTCCTATCCCGGCAAGCTTACCCAGCTGCTGTATCACCGTTACAAACACTTCAACGGAGATATCAAGAAGGGTCTCATCATCTTCCCCTGCGAACTCATCTTCGAAAACGGCAAGCACCTCAAGGAGTGCATCCGGAAATATATCGAGCTGTGGAAACTGGGACCGGACTTCAGTGCCTGGTTTGAAGGCTCCTGCGGTGTGTACAGCACCCTGGTAGACCGCATTGTTCCCGGTTATCCCCGCGAAACCGCTGCCCAGCTGTGCGAGCGCGCCGGCTACGATGACCATCTGCTGGACAAGGCAGAAATCTTCCACCTGTGGGTGATCGAAGCTCCCAAGAAAGTGGCTGCCGAGTTCCCGGCCGACAAAGCCGGCCTGCACGTGCTGTTCGTGCCCAGCGAGGCTCCTTATCATGAGAGAAAGGTTACCCTGCTGAACGGCCCCCACACCGTGCTTTCGCCCGTGGGCTACCTCTCCGGCCTGAACACCGTGAAGGAATGCTGCGAGGATTCCGAGGTGGGTCAGTTCGTGAAGAAAGTGATGTACGACGAACTCCTTCCTACCCTGAACCTGCCCAAGGAGGAACTCCTGCAGTTTGCCAACGACGTGATGGAACGCTTCTGCAACCCGTTCGTGAAGCACTTCGTGACTTCCATCATGCTCAACTCCTTCCCCAAGTTCAAGACCCGCGACCTCCCCGGCCTCAAGACCTATCTGGAGCGCAAGGGCGAGCTGCCCAAGGGCCTGGTCCTGGGCCTGGCCGGCATCTGCACCTATTACAAGGGCGGCAAGCGCGGCGAGGACGAGATTGTCCCTCAGGACGACGAAAAGATCATTGCTCTGCTCAAGGACCTGTGGGCTACCGGCGACGTACGCAAGGTGGCCGAAGGTGTCCTGGCCGATAACTTCATCTGGGGCGAAAACCTGAACGCCATCCCCGGTCTTACCGACCTCCTGGCTGCCGACCTGGCCCTGATCCAGGCCAAAGGCATGAGAGAAGCTGTTAAAAGCATCATCTAATGAGTACACAGAAGAAACTGATGACCAATTGGCGGTGGTGGATTTGCAGTCTGCTGTTCATCGCCACCACGGTGAACTATCTGGACCGGCAGGTGCTCTCCCTTACTTATAAGGAGTTCATCGCCCCCGAGTTCCACTGGACCGACGCCGACTACGGCACCATTACCTCCCTGTTCTCCATCTTCTACGCCGTTGCCTGTCTGTTCGCAGGTAAGTTCGTAGACTGGATGGGCACCAAGAAGGGCTATCTCATCGCCATCGGCGTATGGAGTCTGGGTGCCGTGATGCACGCCGGCTGCGGCGTGGCCACCACCTGGTTCATCGACGAAATCGAGTCCATCGAGGCCCTCCGGGCTGTGGAAGTGGGCTCCAACCTGGCATTGACCATATCGACGATCAGTGTTTACCTCTTCCTGCTGTGCCGGGGTATCCTGGCACTGGGCGAGAGCGGCAACTTCCCGGCGGCCATCAAGACTACGGCCGAATACTTCCCCAAGAAGGACCGTGCCTTCGCTACTTCCATCTTCAACGCCGGCGCCTCCGTGGGTGCTTTGGCAGCCCCGCTCCTGATTCCGCCGCTGGCCAAGAACCTGGGCTGGGAATGGGCTTTCATCATCATCGGCGGCCTGGGCTTTCTGTGGATGTTCCTGTGGCAGTTCATGTATGACAAGCCGGAGAAGAGCAAGCACGTGAACGAGGCCGAGCTGGAGTACATCCACCAGGATGATTTGACTGATGTTCAGGAAACTCCGTCAGTCTCATCAGTTGAGGAGAAGACCATTCCGTTTATCAAGTGCTTCGGCTATCGGCAAACCTGGAGCTTCATCGTGGGCAAATTCCTCACCGACGGCGTGTGGTGGTTCTTCCTGTTCTGGGCCCCGGCCTATTTCCAGGACCAGTTCAACGCCCCGGCATCGTCACCCCTGGGACAGGGTCTCATCTTTACCCTGTATGCTATTGTGACGGTGATTTCGCTGTTCGGCGGCTACCTGCCCAAGCTCTTTGTGGAGAAGCGCGGGATGCATCCCTATAACGGCCGCATGCTGGCCATGCTGCTGTTCGCCTTCTTCCCGCTGGTGGCCCTGGCCGCCCAGCCGCTGGGCGGCATGAGCCCCTGGTGGCCGGCCATCCTCATCGGCATTGCCGGTGCGGGACATCAGGCCTGGAGCGCCAACATCTTCAGCACCGTGGGCGATATGTTCCCCAAGAGCACCATCGCTTCCATCACCGGCATCGGCGCCATGGCGGGCGGTATCGGCTCCATGATTATCCAGAAGGTGGCCGGTAACCTCTTCACCTATGCCGAAGGCCAGGGTGCCGCTTTCCACTTCTTTGGTTTCGAAGGCAAGCCTGCCGGCTACTTCATCATGTTCTGCTTCTGCGGACTGGCCTATCTGCTGGCCTGGATCATCATGAAACTGCTGGTGCCTAAGTACAAGCCGGTGGAGGTGTGATTGGAGTGATGCGTAAGTGTCTGATTATTAAGTAATTGTTATGCGACGGGTGCACCTCGTAGTGCACCCGTTAGTTTATAAGTGCCTGTCTATGAATAAGTTAAATATCACGTTGCTGGCTGCGTTACTGTCGGTGGCCTGCGGAAAATCCGGCACCGAGGGTGGCGGGGGAGCCGAGCCTGCGACCCTGACGGCTCCGACCAATCTCCAGCTGAAATCCGTTCCTGGGCTGGTAAAAAGCTAATTTTGTCTGAAGCACAGAAGTGGCCTTCGACTGTCACTTTTGTGCTTTAGGCGTATTATTGAGGGGTGGTTAAAGCACAAAATGTGGCTTTGAGTGGTGTTGGTGTGCTTTAGACATGTTGCTTTGCTGGGCTAAAGCACAAAATGTGGCTTTAAGTGGCGTTAGTGTGCTTTAGACGGGGGTGGAAAGGGGTGTTAAAGCACCCGAAATGGCGTAGAATATTATTAGCGAGCTTTAGTCTATGGTAAAGAGACTGACTATTTTTGGGGTATGGGTCTTGTTGGCGACAGCTTGCAGCGGACGGCAACCCGTTTTCGATGAAATGGTGTATAGCAATCCCATCCTGCACATGGACTTCAGTGATCCGGATGTGTGCCGGGTGGGGGAGGACTATTATATGACGGCTTCGTCGTTCAACTGTTTTCCGGGTCTGCCCATCCTGCATTCGCGGGACCTGGTGCATTGGGAACAGATTGGAGCGGCGCTCACGGACTACCCCTGCGACGGCAGTGCCGATGACTTCCGCACCACCGTGCAGCATGGCAAGGCGGTGTGGGCTCCGGCCATCCGCTTCCACAACGGCTGGTTCTACATCTACGTGGGAGACCCGGACCGGGGCATCTTCATGGTCCGGACGCAGGATCCTGCAGGCCGATGGGAACCTCCCGTATGGGTCGTGCGTCAGAAGGGGTTCATCGACCCCTGCCCCCTGTGGGAGGCCGATGGCACCGCCTGGCTCTCACATGGGCTGGCCGGTTCCCGCGCGGGGCTTAAGAGCGTGCTCTACGTGGCACCCATGGCGGCCGATGGCTGCTCGCTCATCGGCCCGTCACGCATGGTTTACGACGGTCACCAGACCCAGCCTACCATCGAAGGAACCAAGTTCTACCGGCGCAACGGCTGGTACTACATCTTCTCCCCGGCCGGCGGCGTGGCTACCGGCTGGCAAACCGTGCTGCGCGCCCGGGATCCCTTCGGCCCGTATGAAGAGCGCATCGTGATGGCCTGGGCTCCGGGAACCGTGAACGGACCGCATCAGGGTGCGTGGGTATCGGCCCCCGACGGCAGCGACTGGTTCCTCCATTTCCAGGACAAAGGCGCTTACGGGCGCATCGTTCATCTGCAGCCGTTGACTTGGCAGGCCGATGACTGGCCGCTGATTGGCGAGGACCCCGACGGCGACGGCGTAGGCCAGCCAGTGGCCTCCGGAAGCGTGTGCGGGGCCGGTATTCCTGGCTCTAAGCAATCTGTCGGCCCTTATGGCCTTTCCTACGATTGGCAGTATCCGGCTATTCCGTCCCCTTATTGGCACATGGCGCTGCCGGATGGCGGCGTGCGGCTGTTCTCTGTGGAGCAGGCCTGGCCTTATACCAGCCTGTGGGACTGCCCCAACGTGCTGCAGCAGAAATTCCCGGCCGAAGCCTTTACGGTCACGGCCCGGATGAGTTTCTGGCCCAATCCGCAGCTGAAACAGCGCGGGGAAACCGCCGGTTTCGTGGTCATGGGGAATGATTATGCCGGTTTAAGGCTCACCGATACGGCCGATGGTGCCGTGCTTGCGTATATGGAGTGCCTGGGTGCCTCCAAGGGTGCGGCGGAAACTGTTACCCCGCTGTGCACGATTCCCTATACGGCGCATCCGCAGCCGCATCGGTATGAGTCCCGGAATGTCCCGCTGGTGAACTATCCGGACCGGCAGGAGGCCGTGCTATGGGTTCGCCTGGAAGTGACTCCCCGGCCCGTAGAGGGCAATGTCCCCGATGCCGTGTGTCACTTCTCCTACAGCCTGGACGGCGAGAACTGGACCCCCGCCGGACGCGAATTCCTGGCCCGGCCCGAACTCTGGATCGGGGCCAAGTGGGGCTTCTTCTGCAACCGCTTCAGCCCCAAGAACGACGCCGGGTGGGTGGATATCTACGTTTGAACTACCGCATCTCGGTATACGGGATCTTGTCCATATCGCCGTAGTCCAGATTCTCTCCGGCCATGCCCCAGATGAACATGTAGTTGGAGGTGCCGGCGGCGGCGTGGATGCTCCATTCGGGACTCATGATAGCCTGCTCGTTGGCCAGCCACACGATGCGCTCCTGCTGGGGCTCGCCCATGAAATGGCAAATCATATTGCCCTCGGTCACATTGAAGTAGAAGTAGGCTTCGATGCGGCGGGCGTGGGTATGGGCCGGCATGGTGTTCCATACAGAACCGGGCTTGAGTTCGGTAAGACCCATCTGCAGCTGGCAGGGACCTTCTTCCAGCACGTTATTCACGATGAGCTGGTTGATGACGCGGTCGTTGGAATCCTCCAACTTGCCGGCCGCAAAGGAATTGGCCTTGAGGGAGCCCTTGCGGCCGTCGATGGTGATGAGCTGGGTCTTGTAGGCCTTGTGTGCCGTGGCGCTGTTCAGATAGAACTTGGCGGGCTTGGCGGCGTCCTTGCTCTTGAACACAATCTCCTTGTTGCCGCGTCCTACATACAGGGCCTCCTTGAACTTCAAGACATATTCTTTTCCGTCCACGGAAACAATACCTTCGCCACCCACGTTGATCACGCCCAGTTCCCGGCGCTCCAGGAAGTAATTGGCTTTAAGCGGGTCGATGGTCTCCAGCACCAGGGGTTTGGTAGTCGGAACGGCGCCGCCGAAGATGAAGCGGTCGTAGAGGGAATAGGTGAGATTGATTTCGTCGGCCACCATGACGTTCGGCATCATGAAACGGGCCCTTAAAGTCTCGGTGTCATAGCCTTTTACGTCGGCGGGATGGCACGCGGTCTGGATGGTGTACTTGGTTTGTGCGCTCATGGCGAGGGTGCTAAGCAGCAGAGCTGCGGTCAATATTTTTTTCATAGGATGCTTTGATAATTCTTCTGCGGTTGAAGATGGCTATCACAGTTGTGCCGATGACCAGGATGCCTGCGCCAATCCACTTGAAATCATGAATCAGGTGGAAGATGACCCAGGAGAAAATGCTGGAGGCGAAGTCCAGTGCGCCACCCTGGAAGCCGTCGGGGATGGCCACAGCGGCATCACCGGTGCGGGCGTAGACGTCCTGCGCCGCCTGCGTGAAGTAAGGGGCCAGGTCGGTCACAAAATACAGGCCGACGGTAAGGGCCACCAGGCCGATGATGAAGGTCTTCACCACATTACCTTTGGTGATGGGCAGCACGGCCGGGAACACGTAGAACATGCCCGCCAGCGAAGCCAGCGGCAGGAATTCGTTGCCGGGCAGGATCACCGCCAGCAGCAGCGTCACGGGAATGAGCAGCAGGGACACCACCAGCGTGGTAGGATGGCCGATGACCAGGGCAGGGCTCATGCCGATGTTGATGCCTGCGCTGTTCTTGAACTTGCGGGACACCATGTCCTTGGTAGCTTCGGCAATGGGCTTGAGGCCTTCGATGAAAAGGCCGGTGATGCGGGGAATCAGCTCCATCACGGCGCCCATCTTGATGCCCAGGCCCAGGATGGCGGGGATATGGTTCGCAATCTCGGACCAGGAAGGATAACTGAGGCAGCCGATGGCAATACCCACAATCACGCCCAGGAAAAGCGGTTCGCCCAGCAGGCCGAACTTCTTCTTCATGCCTTCGGCGTCAATGTCCAGCTTGTTGAAGCCCGGGATGCGCTCCATGCACCAGTTCAGGCCTTCGGCAAAGGGCACGAAGCCCTGACAGAAAGGCTGCGGGATGGAGATTCCGTCCAGATCCTTGTAATAGCTCTGGAACTTCTTGGTGGTAAGGTCGGCCATTACCAGGGTGATGATAAAGCACACGATGGCGGCGAAGAAACCCCACCAGATATTGTCGCAGGCGAAATATACCACGGCGCCGATGAAGGCATAGTGCCAATAGTTCCACAGGTCGATATTGATGGTATTGGTAGCCTTGCAAAGCAGCAGGACAATGTTGATGCCCAGACAAACAGGGATGATGAAAGCCCCAACAGTGGTATTGTAAGCCACCGAAGCCGCAGCCGGCCAACCCATGTCGAAGATGCCCAACTGCAGGTTGTAGATATCGGTCACCTGCTTCAAAGGCCCACCCAGGGACGAAGTGAGCAGGGCCGTCACCACGGAAAGGCCCACAAAACCCACGCCCACCAGCAAACCGCTCTTGAGCGCCTTGCCCGGCTTGATGCCGATGCAAATGCCCAGGATGAAAAACAGGATGGGCATCATCACAGCGGCGCCCAAACCAATGATATAACTGAATACTTGTTCCATTACTTGGGTTGTTTGCCAATATAAGCCAGGATACCACCGTCGACATAGAGGATGTGACCGTTCACGGCGTCAGAGGCCTTGGAGGCCAGGAAGACGGCGGGGCCGGCCAGTTCGTCGGGTTCCAGCCAGCGGCCGGCGGGCGTTTTGGCGCAGATGAAGCTGTCGAAGGGATGGCGGCTGCCGTCGGGCTGCTTCTCACGCAGGGGCGCGGTCTGGGGCGTGGCGATGTAGCCGGGGCCGATGCCGTTGCACTGGATGTTGTACTCGCCGTACTCGCTGCAGATGTTGCGGGTGAGCATCTTGAGACCGCCCTTGGCGGCGGCATAGGCCGAAACTGTCTCTCTGCCCAGTTCGCTCATCATCGAGCAGATGTTGATGATCTTGCCCTCGCGGCGCTCCATCATTTCGGGAACGACGGCGGCGCTGCAGATGTACGGACCTACCAGGTCTACGTCAATCACCTGCTGGAACTCGGCGCGGGTCATCTCGTGCATGGGGATGCGCTTGATGATACCGGCGTTGTTCACCAGGATATCGATCTGGCCAATCTCCTTGTGGATGCGGTCTACGAGCTCCTTGACGGCCACTTCGTCGGTCACGTTGCACACATAGCCGTGTACGTTGGTGATGCCGGCGGCCTTGTAGGCCTCCAGACCTTTTTCCATGGATGCCTGGTTGGAGGTGTTGAAGATGATGTTCTTTACACCGGCCTCCACAAATGCCTTGGCAATGGCGAAACCAATGCCGTATGCGGCGCCTGTTACCCAGGCATTCTTGCCTTCGAGAGAGAAAATACTGGTCATATCTTGGTTATGTTTAAATTGTCATTTCGCAAATATACAAACGTTTGCATTAAACTGCAAGTCCAAATGACGAATATGGGGTACAATTTGAACAATAATAAGGCATATTATTTCAAAATTGAGGGTCGGTTCCAAGCCGTGATTCAGAACGTGCTCATATTCAGTTACTTAACGAAGCACGGGTGCACTATGAGGTGCACCCGTGCTTCGTTAATCGCTTGGTAATCAAGCATTTACGTATCACGCAAATTCCGGCTTTGCCGCAGGCTAATCCGTTTTCTCCTTCAGTGACTTGAGTGCCTCCTCCGAAAGCCCGCTTGCCTTGGATATAACATCCATCGGCCGGGTTGTAATTGACCAACTGCCCGTTGAAAATCTCCAGCGTGTACTACGGGATCGGAGGGTGAGGCTGGAGTTCTAAAGAATAGGACAGAATATCTTCCGCCCTGCAGGCCAACACCTGGCTCAGGCGAAGGACAGTGGCAGCGTTTGCATTGGACAGCGAACGCTGCCCTTGTTCATAGGAACGGACAACGCGAAGCGGAATGCCCGTCATATCGGCCAGTTCCTGCTGGGTTAGGCCGGCCATTTTCCGTTGCTGCTTAAGCGGGTTCTCATCGGCGGCGTTTTCTTCCAGCCAACGCTGGACAAGGTCCACCGTCTTGGTGACATCGGCCTCGTGGAGCGGATGGAAAACTTGGCAGATTCTTTCTGCGCCGATTCCCCTGCGCTGCAAGGTCTCAAAATCCATGTTCAGATACCACGAGACATAGGCCAGGATCCAACCGGTCCAGTATTCCGGGCTGCCGGGAAAGATGAGCGGCTCTTTCTCAGGCAATGGCGCCCCCGTCCGTTCGGCAACAAGCATGGCTAACTCGGTTCCCGACATTCCCAGGTACTTGGGACTGGCCTGGGAAACATGCCAAGCCAGGCCGCTTGCAAGGAAGCGCGCGTAGAATTCGGCCAAATCCTCTCCGCAACCATTGACGGCATAGTCAAGCATGGCTCCCACCTCCCGTTGGGCGTCGTCCAGATAATAATCAGGGTATGCGCGGGTCATCATTTGTCCAATTCTCTTTAATGATATCATACATGTGAACCCCCTCGGATACTTCCGACTGGATCTTGAAATAATCATCCCGTGCTTTCCGGTCTCTGGCTCTCCTCTTGGGATAATAGACATTACCGGGAACGATGAAACTCATTTCCTTCCAGATGGCGTCGAATGCCCGTCCGCTCTTGAGGACAATCTGCGTCCCCAGTAATCCCAGACGCATGGCCCTGCTCAGTTGCTCCAGGGAAATGGTGTTCAGGAGAAAATCCTTGGCAAAGGAGAAATAGGAATCATCGGCCCGATAACCCACAATGAGGTCGAAATCCTGATAGGCCGGCAGGAAATGCTCCTGTATATATCGCTTCCCCTGGGCAACGACAGGATACGAGCTGTCAAACACCCTGTTCTCCAGCAGGATGGCCAGCCAGTTCAGGATGTGGTAAGGCTTCTGGTTCAGGTTAAGACAGGTGAGTCCTTCCGTTTCCAGCCGGTACTGGTTGGCGAAGCCGTCCCGCGGATCCGGACAGGCCCACTCTTTCGCCATCTCCAGGTCCTGTGTACAGTAGAAGCCCGATCCATAGTCATTATGTACTTTCCCAGCGCCATACAGCGGCACGCTTACCAGTTGCGGTGATCCGTGATATATTAGCATAAGTAACACTATAGTGCTACTACAAAGATAAAGCTATTCTATGAAAATAGCAAATTTCGCTCGTGTATATTGCGCTCAGAATCAGCTATTTAAGAAATTCTCTTTAGGCTGTTCGGCCTAAAGAGAAAAACATAAAACGCTACAAATCAAGTACTTACGCCGGAGCGACAGGTTAGATCCGCGCCTCGCGGAAGACCTCCTGGATGGAGGGGTAGGTGTTTTTGAGGAAGGGCGGCAGGGAGCTTTTGGCGACCCAGGCCGCTTTTGTGATGTCTTCTTCTCGCTGGGGGGTGAGGTTGGTGGGGTCGGTGTAGAGCATATCGTACCACCAGGTGTGCTTGAGGTGCCACATCTCATTGCGGAAGTAGACGTGGTCGGTGATGCAGATGAGGCGGCGCAGTTGCAGCTGGTCTACCCCCGTTTCCTCCTGAACCTCGCGCATTGCGCAAATCTCGATATCCTCGCCGGCTTCCTGGTGCCCCTTTGGAAGGTCCCACAGGCCGTTTCGGGAAATGAGCAGGAAATCCCCGCGCCGGTTGGAAACGAGGCCACCGGCGGCGTTCACCTCCTTGAACTCGGCGCAGATGCGCCGATAGGTCCTTTCCATGTCCGTGGTGGGGATGTAGATGCGGGAAAGCGTGTCCTGGACTTCGAACATACGGACCAGGGCGTGGATGTCAATCTTTTCGCCCACGTGGAACTCTACCGAGTTGGGATCGGCCAGGGCTTCCTCGGTGGGAGCGCAAATAATGATACAACGTTTTTCGAAGTATATTTTGTGCATGATTTTTGCTAACTTTGCATTCTGCGGTCCGTTCCTATGGCCGCAGGTACAAAGATAAAGAATTATGACCAATATCGAAAGCAAACACGGCATCGTTTCCCGTCAGCCGCACGAACTGTACATGTCCTTCACCGACCTTTCCAACTTTGTGCGCATGCTGCCCGAAGATAAAAGGGAAATGGTTACGGCCGATATGGACACCCTCACCGCTACGGTGCAGGGCTTCAACATTGGCGTCAAGATGCACCAGCGCGTGCCCTACAGCCGTCTGGAGCTGGTAGACTACGGCGCTCCCTTCGCATTCCACGTCGTGATGCATTTCGAGCCTGCGGCCGATAATCCTTACCACACCGATTTCTGGATTACGGTCGATGCCGACCTCAACCTCATGATGAAGATGATGCTCTCCGGCAAGATCAAGGAGGCCCTGGACAAGATGGTAGACGGCCTGGTAGACGTCTCCAACGGTAAAATGCCCGAAGGCTTCAACGTGGAAGACTGGGCCAAGTAGAATGTTCCCGGAAGGATTTCAGGAATTGCTGGCTGCTTCGGTGGGACCGGAGCAGGCCGCCACGGTGCTGGATGCCCTGCAGCAGGCGCCGTCGGTTTCCATCCGCCTGAATCCCTCCAAACTGCAGGCCTGCCCCTTCCCGGACGCCACGCCCGTTCCCTGGAGCCCCTATGGCTACCTCCTGAAAGAACGTCCCGTCTTTACCCTGGACCCGCTGTTCCATGCGGGCTGTTACTATGTGCAGGACACTTCGGCCATGTTTGTGGGCCATGTGTTCCGGCAGGTAACCGTAGAACTCCAGCCCGGCAGCCGGGTCCTGGACCTGTGCGCCGCGCCCGGCGGAAAAACCACCGACCTGGCCGCCTCCCTGCGGGAGCGCTTCGGGGACCGCTATTCGTTGCTGGCCAACGAAGTCATGCGCAACCGCTTCGGCATCCTCCGCTCCAACGTGGAAACCTGGGGGGATCCCTGCGTGGATACTGTCTCCCGCGACCCCTCGGCCATCGGCAACGAGCCCCTCTTCCACGCTATCGTGGCCGATGTCCCCTGTTCCGGCGAAGGCATGTTCCGCAAGGACGCGCAGGCCGTGGCCGAATGGAGCCCGAAGACCGTGGAATTCTGCGCCGCCCGTTCCCGTCGCATCTTGAGCGACATCTGGCCCACCCTGGCGCCCGGCGGCATCCTCATCTACTCCACCTGCACCTTCAATCATTTCGAAAACGACGATACCGTGGCCTGGATCGCAGGGGAGTTGGGGGCCGATGTCATCACGCCAAAGGAAGAGATTCTTCGCTTCGCTCAGAATGACATAATTACAACAACAAAATATGGCTACGCCCTCCTGCCGGGAAAGGTCCCTGGAGAAGGCCAGTACGTGGCCGCTCTCAAAAAACACGGCGCGCTGGAAGGAATCATCTCCTCCGGAAAGGCGAAAGATGCACTTTCGCCCTCCGGGGAAGCCGCACCGCTGGTGAACGTGGACCGGGAGACGGCGCTGAAATACCTGCACGGGGATGCGGTGGTGCTGCCGGAAGGGGCACCCATCGGCCCGGTGACCATTGCCTACGAAGGTCACGCGCTGGGCCCGGCCAAAAATCTGGGAAAGCGATGCAACAACCTCTATCCCAAGAACAAACGCATACGAATGGATATCCGATGAAACGTATTCTCATCCTTCTTGCCGCGGCCGTGCTGCCGCTTTTTGCCAGTGCCCAGGATCCCATGCCTCAGGCCGAGTTCCTGCGCCGTTACACCAATCTGGTCCAGCGGGTGGGTCCCGCCGGCGTGGGGGTGGAAACCCATCTGAACAAGTGGCAGGAGACCTGGCCCGAAGACCCGCAGCAGTACCTGGCCCGCTTCCGCTTCTGCTTCGAGCGCTGCCGTACGGCCAGCATCGTGGAGATGCCCGTAGACAAGTACCTGGGTCAGGCGCCCATCCTGCCCATCACCGACACCCTGGGCGTCAAGCACAACTACTTCGAAGTTTACGAATACGACGATGACCTGTTCGCGCAGGCCAATTCGGCCATCGGCCAGGCCATCACCCTCAAACCCTGGCATCTGGACTGGCGCATGGCCCGCATCGACGCCCTCATGGCCTATGAGAAAGGCCAGCCCGAGATGACCCTCCAGGAACTGAAAGCCCTGGCCGACAAGCACTACAAGGAGCATCCGGTCTGGGAATACGACGGAATGGACGGCGTCACCGAAGACCAGTTCCGCGCCTTCATGCAGGACTACTGCGTGGCGCTCTTCCGGCTGGGCACCGATACATCGGCCCAGGCCTTCAAAAGCCTGAGCGAGTATATGCTCACCTACTGCAAGGACGACCCGCTGTTCCTGGACAACCTGGGCAGCTATTACCTGGTGAACAAAGACTACAAGAAAGCCCGCAAATACTACGAGCAGGTGCTTAAGAAGCATCCCGACGACCTTACAGCCCTGCAGAACATGGTGCTGTTGGCCCGTGCTACCAAAGATGAGAAGCTGAAGGGTAAATACCAGCCCCTGCTGGCCAGGGCAACCCAGAAGCAGCTGGACCAGGCGCAATAAATGCAGTCTTAAGTCGTTTTCTGCCTAAGATTGTGTTGCGAATGGGTGGTGGAACCTCTCATTACGAACTTTTGGCGGTTTTTTCGTAACGCGGGAATCCACGGGTCCTGGCATTACGAACTTTTGGCCAAAAGTTCGTTACGGGAGGTTCCGGGTTGGGATTTAGCGGCGGTCTTCCTGCTGCTTGCGGTACAGTTCCCAGGCATTGAACAGATTTTGCCAGATGGCATAGAGACCCCCGGCCACAGAGGTGACGGGGGTCATATAATTGTACCCCAGCCAGATAAGGAAGCCGGTGTTCTTCTGGCCCAGGGCCTGGCCGGGCGTAATGGCCTCGGCATCCAGCCGACGTCCCACGAAGAACTGGGCGAAGCAGCATAGGATGGACACCGCCACGATGCCGGCGACGGCCCACAGGCCCAGGCCGCTTAGCAGCAACGCCCGTGTGGCCAGCACCATAGCCAGGGTAAGTCCCACGCCCCAGATGTAGAATGAGTTCGAGGCCCAGCGCATGAGGGCCCGCTGCAGCCGGTGCGTGGTGTACCGGATGAGCCAGGCCAGCAGGCCGGGTAGGATGAGCAGGGGAAACACTTTCCAGGCAATGTGCCCCACATAGGCCCAGAAATCCATCTGGGCCGATGGATTCACGACGGGAATGACCAGCGGGAGGAAGAAGGTCGCCGCCACGTTGGTGATGACTACGTAGGAAACGGTGCCGGCGAGGTTCCCGCCCAGTTTGTCGGTGATGACGCCGGCGGCGGCAGCCGTAGGGCAGATGAAGCAGAGCATGGCGCACTCCAGCAGCATGCGGCCGGGGCCGGGCTGCATGAACAGCACGCAGCCTGCCAGAAGCAGGAACATGCCGGTCTGGACGGCCAGGGCCTTCAGGTGCCAGCGGGTGAGCTTGATGTCGTGCGGAGAAATCTTGACGAATTGGAAAAAGAGCAGGATGGCGATGACCAGACGCTGTCCGTCGCTCACCAGCGGGTGCAGCCAGGAACCGTACCCGTGCAGCTGCGGCGAGAAATGGTAGATTAAATATAAAGAAGTACCCAGGATAATAGCCCCGGGAAGCATCCAATTATTCAGCCATCTGCGCATAATGTGTGCAAATATCCGCAATAATGTGTAATTTTGCAAACTGCGAACTTAAAACTATTCTTATAAAAAATGAAAAGAACCATTATTCTTATGATGTCCCTGCTTGCAATGGCAGCTTGCGCCCCCAAGAACGGCGCCCCCGCTTTGGACATGAGCTCGCTGGACCCTTCCACCAGCCCCAAAGCAGACTTTTATCAGTATGCCACCGGTGGTTGGCAGGCCAACAACCCCCTGAAACCGGAATTCGCCCGCTATGGCAGCTTTGACGCCATCGCCGAGCGCACCCGCGAAAACCTGAACGCCCTCTTCGAGAGCATGACCACGCTGGAGACTACCCCCGGTACCGTGGAGCAGAAGATCGCCGACCTCTACAAGATGGCCCTGGATTCCACCACCCGCAATAGCCTGGGTGCCCAGCCCATCCAGCCTTACATCGAGAAGATCCAGGCCATCCAGACCAAGGATGAACTGGCCAACCTGCTGGGAGAGATGAACCGCTACGGAGAAGGTGGCTTCTTCGGCGCCGGCGTCGAGGCCGACCTCACCAACAGCGATATCCAGATCCTGTACCTGGGCCAGGGCGGCCTGGGCATGGGAGACCGCGATTACTATCTGAAGGCCGAAAACAAGGAACTGTTCGAAGGTTACAAGAACTTCCTGGTAAAGGTGCTGGAACTCTCCGGCATTGAGAATGCCCAGTCGGTGGCCGAAAAGGACCTGGCCATCGAGAACGCCATGGCCAAGATTTTCTGGTCCCGCGAGCAGAACCGCGACATGCAGGCCATCTACAACCCCATGTCTTCCGAGCAGATTTGCCAGAAGTGGCCCGCTCTTCGTTTCGACAAGGTGTGCGCCGCCGCCGGCATCGAGGCCCAGGAGAAAGTGATTGTGGAGCAGCCTTCTTATTTCGATGGTCTGAACGAGATCTTCGCCAAGCGTAATGTGGAAGACCTGAAGGACTACCTCCTTTGCCAGTTCATCAGCGGCCAGTGCAGCGCCCTGGACGACGAATTCTATACCGCCAGCTGGGAGTTCTTTTCCCATCAGATGGCCGGCACCCAGGAGCAGCAGCCCCGCTGGAAGCGCGCCATGGCCGTTCCCAACGGTCTGCTGGGAGAGGCTGTGGGTGAGATGTATGTAACCCGTTACTTCCCCGAGAGCTCCAAGAAGAAGATGGTAGACCTGGTGGAGAACCTGCGTACCGCCCTGGGTCAGCACATCGAGACCCTGGAATGGATGGGCGACGAGACCAAGGCCAAGGCCCAGGAAAAACTGGCTGCCTTCACCGTGAAGATTGGCTATCCCGACAAGTGGAAGGATTACAGCACCCTGATCATCGACCCCGAAGTTACCTATTACGAGAACCTGCGCGCCGCCAGCGCCTGGTACGTAAAGGACAACATGGATAAGCTGGGCAAGCCCACCGACAAGACCGAGTGGGGCATGACTCCCCAGACCGTGAACGCCTACTACAATCCTACCACCAATGAGATTTGCTTCCCGGCCGCCATCCTCCAGAAGCCCTTCTTCGATCCCGAGGCCGACGAACCCGTGAACTACGGTGGCATCGGCGTGGTCATCGGCCACGAAATGAGCCACGGCTTCGACGACCAGGGTTCCATGTTCGATGCCAACGGCAACATGGTTAACTGGTGGACCGCCGAAGATAAGGCCAAGTTCGATGCCCTGGGAGACAAGCTGGTTGCCCAGTTCGACGCCGTTGAGATCCTGCCCGGTGTCAAGGCCAACGGCCGCTACACCCTGGGTGAGAACATCGGCGACCACGGTGGCCTGTCCATCGCTTTCACCGCCATGGAGAATGCCGTGGGTGACAAGAAGGATCCCATGATCGACGGCTTCACCCGTGCCCAGCGCTTCTACCTGAGCTACGGCGCCATCTGGGCCCAGAACATCACCGACCAGGAGAAGGCCCGCCTGACCAACCTGGATCCTCACTCCCTGGCCGAGAACCGCGTGAATGTGTCGGTGAAGAACTTCCAGACCTTCTTCGATGCCTTCGACATCCAGGAGGGTGACCCGATGTTCCGTCCCGAGGAAGAGCGCGTACACATTTGGTAGCCGAAGCTTTCATATCGCGAAAGCTTAGATTTCAAGGAAACGTGGCGGCGATAGCCATCGCCGTCAGTTTCTTTATCATCATCGTCGCCGTGGCCGTCAGCGCCGGTTTCCGGAAGTCCATCCGGGACGGTGTGGCGGCCATGACCGGTGATGTCAGGATTATGCCCTACGTTTCCAACGCCGGGGGAGATCCTGTCCCCATGCCCGCCAGCCTTCCTTCCCTGGAGGCCGTCAAAGCCGTTCCGGGCGTGGTTTCCATCGAGCCCGTCGCCATCCGCGCGGGCATCGTCAAGAACGGCGACCTCATCCACGGCGTGGTCATCAAGGGCGTTCCCGTGGAGGAAGACCCCGATCGGCCTTCCCTGGCCGTATCCATTCCCCATCGGCTTTCCGAAATCACGGGCCTGGGGGAGGGCGACGACCTGGTCACTTACTTCGTGGGAGAGAAAGTGCGCGTGCGCAAATTCCACATCACCGCCATACACCGGGACCTGGTAGAGGTAGACGATAACCTGCTGGTCTATGCCAATCTGGCCGATATCCAGCGTCTGAACGGCTGGGAGGCCGACGAAGTCTCCTGCCTGGACGTGAGCCTCACCGATGGGGCTAACCGGAAGGACGTGGCGGGTTACATCGGCCATATTCTCCTGAACAGCGGAAATCCCCAGGAAGAGTCGCTGTTCGTGACTTCCTCCGAGGACGCCTACCCCCAGATTTTCGACTGGCTGCGACTGCTGGATTTCAATGTGATCGTAATCCTGCTCCTGATGACGGTGGTGGCCGGCTTCAACATGGTGAGCGGCCTGCTCATCATGCTCTTACGCAATATTTCCACCGTGGGAACGCTCAAGACCCTGGGGATGGACAACGCCGCCATCGGCCGGCTGTTCGTGCGCATCGGCGCCCGGGCTGTTCTGCGCGGGATGCTGGTGGGCAACGCCCTGGCTCTGCTCTTCTGCCTGCTGCAGGGAACGTTGCATCTGATTCCCCTGGACCCGGCCAACTACTTCGTTTCCTGGGTCCCCGTCCATCTGAATCTATGGTGGATCCTGGCGGCCGATGCCGTCGCTTTCCTGGGCATTCTGGCCCTCTTATGGCTGCCTTCTCTGGTGGTAGCCTCCATCGACCCCGCCAAGACCGTCAAGGCCGATTAACGCGGGTACAGTCTGGAATAATACTGGTACGTGTCCAGTACGTTATTGACATAGGAAATCGTGTGATGTCCCGGAGGAAGGAGCGTGGCTACGTTGTCCCAGCGGGTGGCGTCCAGCCCCAGGGTATCGGCCTGACTGATCAGGCGTGACACCTTGCCTTCGCCCATGTTGTAGGCCGCCAGGGAGAATTTGACGCACTCCATGGGGTTGGCGCCGTTGAACATGCCTTCCAGCCGATGCAGGTAATTCGAACCTACCGACAGGTTGCGGGCCGGGTTGGCCAGTTCTTCGGCCGAATAGCGGCTGCTGCGGATCTGCATGAGCCCGCGGGCGCCCTTGTGCGAGGTGGCGTCGTTGTGGAAGCGGGATTCGTGGTAAACCACGGCGGCCAGCAGGCGCCAGTCCCAGCCGATGCTGTCGGCCTTCTGGCGTAGCAGGTTGTCGTACTTGGAAATGACCGTGAGGCTCACCGGCTTGCCGGCCAGATAACGCTTCTGCATGCGGTTGAAGCGCTCCGAGGCGGTGAGTTCGGCAATCCAGCGGTTGATGTGCCGCAGGGCTTCCGTTTCATCGGCCCTCACTACCCAGACGGTGCCGTCGGAGAAGGCGCGGGAGAAGGCCACGCCGTCCGGGATGTCGGGGTTGTCCTCGGAGATGATCATCAGGTCTACGGCGCCGCTAAGCAGGGAATCCAGGGACCAGTTGCCCTCTTTGATCTTGACTTCTACGTTGATGTCCTGGGCATATTTTTCCACCAGGGTGCGCTGGAAGGGGGCGTCTTCCGGGGGAATCATGCAAAGGAGGGTGTCATCGGGCGGGGGCAGCACGATACGCTTGTAACTCCTCACGGGAATCAGGAGTAACAGTACCGACACAATGGCGGTATATATGAGCACCTTACGGTTCATTATCGATTGCTGTTGCCGCCGCCGAAACCGCCACTGCTGGCGCGTTCGGAGAGGGTTCTGAGATTTCCCAGCGGAGGATAGAACGGCCAGGAAATACCCAGTTTGATGACGGGATCGGTCTGAATGTAATGGTGAGCTGTAAAGAAGTCGTGAGCCTGGGCAGGCCATCCGCGGCCTGCATTCTCGTACTTGAGGAAGATACAGCACTTTTTCCACTGGGCGTTGATGAAGACGTCGCTCACGGGAACGTTGCCGTATTCGTATTCGTTCTGCAGGGTGAATACGCCCGCCACGGGATTGAAGCCCGGGGCCATCCACTTGGTGGTATAGCGGGTATTCACGCCAATCTGCAGCTTGAGGATCTTGGGATCCACGATGTTGAACTGCAGGTAATAGCGCAGGTTCAGGGCCAGCATGGGCAGGGGCAGCACATCCTGGTTGGAAGAGATCTGGAACAGGGCCGAATTCTCCAGGTGGACGGGGCCCAGCACCAGGTGGTGCGAGAGTCCGGCTGTAATGACGTTCAGGGCGCCGCCGTACTGCTGCGAGATGCCCTGGGTGTCGTAATAGTTATATCCCGCCAGGAGGGCGTAACCCACCTGCGCCTTCAGATTCCAGCGGGGGATATCCAGGTTGCCGGAGATCTTGGTGACCGAAGTCTTGCCGAAGTTGTTCTCCCACTTGAAGTGGTTGGAGTAGAAATGCTGGGCATAGAAATCCGGCTCCTTGAGGGACGTCTCGAAGTGGGCGGCCAGGGTGATGGGACTCCTGCGGGCCCGGCGGAAGGGGAAGAAGCTTACTTTGGCGTTGGCCTTCACGTAGAAGTCTCCGGCCTCCGTACCGGCGAAATTGAGCAGGCCGGTGGCGTCCCAACTGAAGTATCGGCTTAAGCGGCCTTCGGCCCCCACATAGGCGAAGAAACTGTTCCAGCGATGCGTGTTGTTCTTATACAGCACCTCGTTGGGACTTTGCAGGTAGAAGGTCTGGAAACGGTTACCCACACCGCCTTCGATCTTGGACACGATGGCGTCTTCCTTCCAGGGCTGCAGCCGTACGAAAATGCGGTTTTCCAGGCGCATGGTGCGCAGGCTGTCTACGCTCTTGTTGGGGTTGATGTTGAAGACGTTGTTGTAGAACGAAGCCAGGGTGGCCGATGTGTTGTCTACGTACTTCTTGCTATAGGTGGAGAACTCTGTGGACGTGCCGATAAACCCGGTGGTGATGTCGCGGTTCAGGGTATCGGCCGGGACCCAGGTGGTGTCCTTGCGGTGCTTGAGCTTCTCCAGGAAGTCGAAGGGGATGCGCAGGCTTTGGTCGTAGAAGAGCGAGATCTTCTTGTACTGGTTGTTGGCCGCGGCCAGGTTCACCTCGATTTCGCGTATGTCCACGGTGGTATCCCGCACCCACATGTTGTCCTGCACACCGCCGCTTTCCTGACGGATGAGACGGTTGTAAATGAAGCCGCCGTGGGCCAGATATTTCTTGCCCAGCCAGTTACCGGCTACCACGTAGGTGTTGTTCTTGGTTTCCTCGTTGCGCAGGTTACCCGCACCGCCGTAGCGCTTCATCTCCAGGGCTATATTCAGTTGAGGCAGGATGTTCTGGGTGGTGAATACCCGGAAGTTGTCAGACGCCAGGGTGCTGCCCCGGAAGATGTTACCCGTATACTCCAGCTCTGTGTAGGGCATCTTGGTGTTGAACTGCGCCAGGTTGTCGGGGGTATAGGTCCAGCTTTCGAGCGGGGCGTAGAAACTGGTCGATGTTTCCTTATCCCGCTGGAAGTAATTGTACTGCTGCACGGGGGTACCGGGCATACCCAGCCAGGAGGCACCTACGTCTTCCCGCATGAAGGGATAGTCGTAGAAGTGGTAGTTGGCCGTGGTGTCCCAGTCGAAGGTCTCGATGCTGTTGTACAGCCGGTTGTGCCGCCAGGTGACCATGCGCTTATAGTACAGGGAATCGGGCAGGAAGCCGGTTTCCAGGATGCGCGGGGTATTCTGCCGGATGCTGTCCTTGATAAACCGCAGGCTGTCCTTGCGATTGAGGATGGAGTCTTGCCGATGGAGGAGGCGGGGCAGTTCCACGTGTTCGTAGGTCCAGCGCTTTTGCTCGGCCTTGGTCCAGGAGGCGAAGGTGCGCTCCCATTCAAGCTTGGCGGTCAGAGTGGAATCGGCCAGGAAGAGGGAGTCCACGACGGGCCAGATGAGGGTGTCACCGGCTTCCTTCAGGGAGTCCACCACCAGTTTATGCGTATAGCTGTCCTTGACGGCCACGTACCACTGGTACAGGAACGGATCCGTGGTCTTGAGGCTGTCGGGCACCTTCATGGTGTCCCGGGCGAAGATCTTGGGCAGGGTGTCTTCCGGCTCGTTTTCGGCAAAGAGGTCGAAGTCCTCCTCCTGCGCCAGGCTGTCTATCACGCTGCGGATGGAGTCCTTCTGGACAAGGGTAGTGTCGGGCAGGGTCAGGGTAGTGTCCTGCTGCGCCTGGGGGAACCAGGCGTGCAGCCGTACGGCGCGGTTTATTTCCACGCCTACGGTCTGCGCCGCCACCGCACCTGCGATGGCCAGCGGCACCAAAACGTCTGTCCAGAACTTTGCCATAATCGTGCAAAGTTACGAATAATTTTTTAGACCCTTCTCCGGTCCCGATAAAAAGAAAATTTGCAGAAAAAGGGGCAAATTGTTAATTTTGTGGGATTTTTGGAAACAACAATTTACAAATTATAGTTTTTTATGGCAACAACTGCTGATCTGAAGAACGGAATGTACATTATGTTCAACGGCAAACCCTGTGCCGTGGTGTACTTCCAGCACGTGAAACCCGGCAAGGGCCCTGCCTTTGTCAAGACCAAACTGCGCAACCTGGAGAACGGCCGCATCCTGGAAAACACTTTCACCGCCGGTGTAAAGCTGGATACCATCACCGTTGAGCGTCGTCCCTACCAGTTCCTCTATGACGACGGAGAGGCCTTCAACTTCATGCACGAAGAAACCTACGAACAGATCACCCTTCCCCACGACGTCGTGGACAATTCCGACCTCATGAAAGAAGGCCAGCACGTGGAGATGATGTTCATGACCGAGCCCGAAGAGCGCTGCCTCACCTGCGAGCTTCCCACCTACGTAACCCTGGAGGTTACCTACAGCGAACCCGCCGTGAAGGGCAACACCGCCAGCACCAGCGCCCTCAAGGAAGTCACCCTTGAGACCGGTGCCAAGATCATGGTTCCCCTGTTCATCGAAACCGGTGAGATCATTACCGTAAACACCACCGACCGCTCCTACGGCCAGCGTGTGAAGTAAGACACACCCTTTTTCCTACAAACCGTCCGGCTCCCCGCCGGGCGGTTTTTTTTCGTTTCGATAGGGTCCGAAGCCTCTGTCCTCCGGACTCAGGCCTTGGGATATTTCACGGTGAAGCAGGCGCCGCCCAGGGCGAAGGAGCGGGAGTAGGAGATGGTGCCGCCGCAGTGGTCCACGATGCGCTTGCAGATGGCCAGGCCGAGGCCGGAGCCGCTGGTCTTGGTGGTGAAGTCCGGGGTGAAGATGAGTTCCTGCTTGTCTTCGGACACGCCGGGGCCGTTGTCTTCCACGGCGATGTCGTAGAAGCCGTCTTCCACGGAGTTGCGCACGGAAACGACCAGGCGCTTGGGACCGGACATTTCGTCCACGGCCTGGATGGCGTTGGTGATGAGGTTCACCACCACGCGGGTGAGTTGCGGGCGCGGGGCCAGGACCCAGGCCGATGGTAACCCGAAGTAATCCAGCTGCAGGTCTTCGCGGGAATCGAACAGATCCACCTCCTGACGCACGAGGGCGTCCAGGTCCAGGCGCTCGGGCTTTTGGTCGTACATCTTGGCGAAGGTAGAGAATTGGTCGGCGGAATCGGCCAGCAGGTCCACGTGGTAGAGGACAGTCTGGGCGACTTCGTCAAAGCGGTCCTGCCACAGGGGATTGCCCGACGCCTTCATGCGCATGAGCATCTGAAGCTGCAGCTTGATGGGCGTGAGCGGGTTCTTGAGGTCGTGCGCCACGCGGCGGGCCATGTCGGTCCAGGCCTTGTCACGCTCTACCTGCGCCAGGCGGCGGGAGCTTTCTCCCAGGTCCCGGACCATGCGGTTATAGGCCTGTACCAGCGGGGTGATTTCGTCGTCCTGATTGTATTCCAGGGGCTCCAGATGGTCTACATCGGTAACCGTCATCTTGCGCCGCAGCTGCTTGATGGGCTCGAACATGCGTCCCACCACCTCGAAGGTGACGAAGCGTGAGATGAGCAGCAGAAGCAGGAAAATGACGATGATGGTAACCACGTGCAGGATGGCCTCGGTTTCCAGGTCATGGGTGAGGTCGGTGAAAGGGGAGGAGGCAATGGCCACCATGCGCCCGTTGCTGTTCATGATGGGCGCATACAGGGCATAGTAGCGCCGGCGGGTCACTTTCTCCGCGTTTACATAGAAGCGCTTGTGCCCGTAGATGATATTGTTGTAGGCAATGTCGTCCAGCCGATGTCCCAGGATCATGCGGTCGTACACTTCCGGGGTGGTGCTCATGAGCAGGCGGCCGTTCAGGTCGAAGAGCGTGATGTCGCACTTGAGGTTGTTGCCCACGGTCTCGACAGCCCGCACGGCCATTCCCGATGCCGCCCCTTCCGGTTCCTCTACCGAGCGCAGATATTCCTGCAGCATGCTCTGGATGGTGTTGATGCGCGAGGTCATGATGCTTTGCATATCGGCATAGTTGCGCTTGTATACAAACCATACGCTGAATACCGACATGGCCACCAGCGTGGCGATGAGCGACACATACACCACCATGGAGATACGTGTCTGGTAGTATCTGCGGCTGCCGGTGTGCTTGCGCCGCCAGGTGAGGAGCGAAATGAGCAGGAAGGCCAGGATGGCGAAGAGGAAGGCCTCCACCACATAATACAGCTTTTCGGTGGAAGGACGGGAAATGACCACCACTTCTTCGTCGGAAACGTGGTGCACGAAGTGCGTCCATTCTTCGCTCTCTACGTGTCCGTCGGCGTTGCGCAACGCTCCCTCCAGTACGGTGGGATAGGCGAAGGCTCCCTTATATTGCACCAGGCGGTCATCGGCATATTTGGCCCAGGAATAGACCGGCGGCAGGGAAACGCGTCCGGGCTCCGAAACGCCCAGCAGGCTCAGGTAACCGCGGTCTTCCCGGTTGTGCTTGGATTCCACCGTGATGAGGATGGTGCTGGAACCGTATTCCTTTACATAATAGGTGAACAGGCCCGTATAGGCCACGCGACCGCTGCCCAGGGAACTGTAGAAGAAGTGCGAATTGTCTCCCAGCTGGGTGCCGCCGCGGATGCGGTCCTGGAAAATGGCGGCGGCCTTGGCATCTACGCGCGGCAGTACCACGGCAATGTCGTAGTCCTGCGAGATGCGGTTCATGTAGTTGCTAACCAGGCGGCTGCGCATGATGTCCTGACCGTCGTCCAGCACGGAAAGGGCGCCAATGACAGGGTCGGCCGATATGGAGGTTTCCACGCTGCGCAGCTGGATTTCCAGGCCGATGTCACGGTCCATGGCCAGGCGGTTGGCCCAAACTTCCACGCGCTGCTGTTCCTTGCGGAAGCCCATGGTGGACGAGGCCGTCACGAAGTAGACGCCCACCGCCATGGCATAAATGAGCCGGCCTTTCCCGGAGAAGACATCGTAGCGGATGCCGAAGAGCGAACGCACCAGGGGCGACGCCATCTGCAGCAGCAGCGGAATGGTGAGGGTGAGGGCCAGGAAGCTCAGGTAAACCAGCGCGGTATGGCGCGACAGCAGGGTTATCTTATACAGCTCCAGCGTGATGTTGGAGTTGTATTGGATGCTGCGGAAGGTAATATAAATATAGGTGCAGATAGCTGCAACCAGCAGGCCGATGATGCCGATGAGCGCCCCCTGCATCCATCGGCTGCCCCGGCGGCGGATGCCCTTGAGCAGGGTCCAGCGCACCAGGTAGATGTCCAGCATGCTAAGTGTGATGGCCAGATTCACCAGCACCACGGCGCCCAGGGAGTAGAGGAAGTGGCCGTCGGCGTACAAGAGCGGGGTGAAGAGCTGGGAAACCTGCGAGAGGTTTCGCCCGTAGAAGTACAGCCAGGTGAGCATGCACAGTTGCAGGACCATCACCAGACCCAGCCACAGGAGGGAAGGGTGGGTCGACAGCAGCAGCAGGGAGGCCGTGATGAGCAGGGCTACCGCCAGCCAGGTAAGGGCCGAATGCTGTTGGGAGGGCTCTCCCATGGTCTCGGCCGTGAGTTTCATGAGGGGGATCCCGTTCACCAGCACCGGTGCGCCCACGCTGGCCGACAGGGGGCGGATATTGTAGCGGGCATCCTGGCGGAAGTGCGGGTTCACACCGTTCAGGGACCCGGCCTGCAGTTCATTCACCACCACCAGGCCGGCGATGACCTTGCAGCCGTCTCCCTGCACCGACTTCTCCAGGTACCACTTGGGACCGTGGTTGGCAAAGATGAGGTGCTCGGGAATGTCGCTTAACGGGGACGAAAGATTGTCCCGGGAGTCTCCCAGCCGCTGCACCAGGGTGCGGGGACGGATGTCGTCGTTGCGGATGGGGAACTGGTTGGCCCAGCTTTGCAGGGTGTCTTCCACATACCGGTACACCACCATGTCTTCGGGCAGGTCTTTCAGATCCATCCATTCCTGACGCGGGGTGTGCAGCGCCTGGTTCACATATTTGTCCAGCAGCGCCATGCGCCTTTCGATCTTCTGCCCCAGTTCCTGGGCGGCGCCTTCCACGTCCCGGTGCCTGTTGCCGGAGAGCAGCGACACGGCCAGGATCGTGGCCGCTCCCAGGAGAAGGGCCATGGAGAACCACTGGCGTATGTGCATGCGTCTATTCATGGTGGTAGGGCTCTCCCTTGAGGATGGTGAAAGCGCGGTACAGCTGTTCGGCAAAAATCGTGCGCACCATCTGGTGCGAGAAGGTCATTTTGGACAGGGACAGCTTCCAGTTGGCCCGCCGGTAAACGGCTTCGGAGAATCCGTAGGCGCCTCCTACGGTGAAAATGAGGTTCTTGGCGCCCGTGGCCATCTGTTTTTCCAGGAACTCGGCAAACTCCAGGCTGCGGCATTCGCGGCCATGTTCGTCCAGCAGGAGCAGGATGTCCTGCGGCCCCACTTGCTTAAGGATGAGTTCGCCTTCCTTTTCCTTGATTTGCTGCCGGGTAAGGGCCGAAACCTTCTTGAGTTCGGGGATTTCCACCACGGAGAAGGGGGCATAATGCCTGAGCCGGGACGTATAAAGGTCCAGGCCCTCCTTTACCCAGGGCACGTCTGTTTTGCCCACCGTGAGCAAAATCAAGTTCATGGAACAAATGTAACGATTCGGCTCGGAATTTGCAAGAAATCGGGCCGAATGAGGTTGCAGCTTCATATTTTCGTGGCGGCCATTGCACTTTGCATCGGCCTTTCGGCTATGGGTCAAACCAGGCTGCAGGCTACGGCCACAACCATCCCCCAGAACCCTGGGGGAGAGTTTTCGGTTTTCTCTTCCATAACCAAGTACCTCACCCTGGGAGACGCCGCCTCGCTCTCCAGCTGGTTCGCCGACAATCTGGACGTTACCGTCATCTCCTCTACGCGCAACTGCTCCCGCAAGCAGGCCCAGGAAATCCTGCGCTCCTTCTTCGAGGCCAACACTCCGCGCTCGTTCCAGGTCACGCACAAGGCGTCCGAATCCAACAAGAAGTACCTCATCGGCCTGCTCAACGCCGGGGGAGAAATATTCCAGGTAACCATCTATGCCACGGCCAGCGCCGGGGATACCTATAAAATCCAGCAGTTGAACATTTCCCGTCAAACCGCCTACTAGCGGTTTTTTCGTTCATGAAAAGGCTACTCATTTTAACCCTTCTGACCCTTGCCGAAACCGCCCCGGAGTCCATTGTTATGCTAAAACACTAAAACTTATGAAGAAATATCTGATTCCCCTTGCGATCCTGGTCGCATCCGCCGTTTCCTGCAACTGCCCCAAAACGGCTCCGGCTATCCCTCAAGACAAAGCCGTTGAGGCTAAAGTAGAACAGGTCCTGAAGGGCATGACCCTGGAAGAAAAGGCCGGTCAGCTGGTTCAGCTGAACATTTCCGTGCTGGAAGACGAAACCCACGAAGCCATTGACCCTGCCAAGCTGGACAAAATCATCGGCCAGTATAAGGTGGGCTCCATCCTGAACGTGATGCACGACCGTGCACATTCGCGGGAGCATACGGCCGCGATGGTGCGCCAGATTCAGGAAAAATCGATGGAAGCCATCGGCATTCCCTGCATCTACGGCCTGGATATGATTCACGGCGCCTCCTACCTCATCGAGGGTTCCCTGTTCCCGCAGGAGATTAATCTGGGCGCCACCTTCAACCGCGAATACGCCAAGCTGATGGGAGAGGCCATGGCCTACGAAACCCGCGCCGCCCAGGTTCCCTGGGTGTTCTCCCCGGTGATGGATCTGGGCCGCGATCCCCGCTGGCCCCGCCACTGGGAAAGCTTCGGCGAAGATCCCTACCTGCAGGCCGAAATGGCCCGCGAAGAGACGCTGGCCCTGCAGGGGGAAGATCCCAATCACATTGATACTCAGCATGTAGCCGTCTCCATCAAGCATTTCATGGGTTATGGCGTGCCGCATACGGGAAAGGACCGCACCCCCGCCTATATTGCCGAGAACGACCTTCGGGAAAAGTTCTTCGCACCTTTCCTGGCCTGCTTCCGTGCCGGTGCCCTCACCGCCATGGTAAACTCGGCCTCCATCAACGGCATCCCCACGCACGCCAATGCCATGCTCCTGAGCGGCTGGGTTAAGGAACAGCTGAACTGGGACGGTATGCTGGTCACCGACTGGGCCGATATCGACAACCTCTACAAACGTGACCACGTGGCCGCCGACAAGAAGGAAGCCGTGGCCATGGGCATCAACGCCGGTATCGACATGATCATGGATCCCCACGATCCCGAGTGCTGCACCGCCATCATCGAGGCTGTGAAGGAGGGAAAGATCTCCCAGGCCCGTCTGGACGACGCCGTACGCCGCGTCCTGCGCCTGAAAGTTCGCCTGGGCCTGTTTGACAAGCCGGTCTGGGACGACGAATATCCCAACTTCGGCTCTCCGGAGTATGCCGCCAACTCCCTGGCTGCCGCCCTCGAGAGCGAGGTCCTGCTCAAGAACGACGGCATCCTGCCGTTCAAGGGAAATGAAAGGATCCTGGTCTGCGGCCCCAATGCCAACAGCCTGCGTACCCTGAACGGGGGATGGAGCTATACCTGGCAGGGTGCAGCCGACGACTTTGTGCCGCAATACAACACCATTTTCGAAGCCCTCTTCGACCGCTTCCCCGGAAAGGTGGCCTGGGTTCCCGGCGTGGTATACGACAAGAATAACTGGCAGCGGGATCTGGACGTGTGCATTCCGCAGGCGGTGCGCGTAGCCCGCACGGTAGACGTCGTCGTGTGCTGCGTGGGTGAGAACTCCTACTGCGAGACTCCCGGCAACATGGACGACCTGAATCTGTCGGCCAACCAGAAAGAACTGGTCCGGGCCCTGGCCGCAACCGGCAAGCCCATCGTGCTGGTCCTGAACGAAGGCCGTCCGCGCCTGATCGGGGACATCGAACCCCTGGCATCGGCCGTGGTAGACGTGATGCTGCCCTCCAACTACGGTGGCGACGCCCTGGCCGCTCTGCTGGCCGGCGACGAGAACTTCTCCGGCAAACTGCCCTTCACTTACTCCAAGCACATCAACGCCCTTCATACCTACGATTATAAGGTAAGCGAGCACCGCGAGACCATGGAAGGTTCCTACAACTACGACGCTGTCATGGACGTGCAGTGGCCCTTCGGCTTCGGCCTCAGCTATACCACCTTCGCCTACAGCAACCTGCAGGTTTCGGCCTCCGAGTTCAAGGAGGGCGACGTGCTCAAGGTTAGCGTGGATGTGACCAATACCGGCGAGCGTGCCGGCAAGGAAGCTGTCCTGCTGTACAGCAGCGACCTGGTGGCTTCGCTCATTCCCGACGTGAAGCGCCTGCGCCAGTTCGACAAAGTGGAACTGCAGCCCGGCGAAACCCGTACCGTGGAATTCGAGATTCCCGCCAAGGCCCTGGCCTTTGTAGGTCCCGACGGCCGCTGGCGCCTGGAGGAGGGCACTTTCCGCCTCTCTTGCGGTGGCCTGGGCACGCTGGTCAAGTGCACGGAGACCAAGGTTTGGGATACGCCGAATATCTAATAGGCTAAAGGCAAAAATAGAGGTCAGGTTTTTCGCCTGACCCCTTTTTTGTTATTGGTTTTGATCGATGAGCCGGTTGATGGCTTTCACCGATTCTCCCGTGCGTAAACCGTCGGGAGGTGTATTCAGGCAGTAGTCCACCAGGCGGTCTACCGTAGAGGTGGCCACGTGCAGGCGGGTATCAGAAGATGCGTAGTAGATGAACACCTTTCCGTCTTCGTCGGCAATCCAGCCGTTGGCGAACAAGACGTTCATCACGTCGCCGATATACTCCCCGTCCTCGGGGGCCATGAAGAAGCCGCCGGGTTGGGCAATCACGCGGGTGGGGTCTTCCAGCGCCGTCATGTACATATAAAGCACATAGCGCAGGCCGCTGGCACAGCCACGCACGCCGTGAGCCAGGTGCAGCCAGCCCCTGGAGGTCTTGATGGGGTGCGGACCTTCGCCGTTCTTCACTTCCATAATGGTGTGATAGAAGCGCCGGTTGATGATCTTTTCCTCTTTAACCACGGCCTGTTCCATGGAATCTACCAGGGCCCAGCCGATGCCGCCGCCACTGCCAGCATCGATGAATCCATCCTGCGGACGTGTGTACAGGGCATACTTCCCGTTCACGAACTCCGGGTGCAGCACCACATTGCGCTGCTGGGAGGCCGATTTCAGGTCGGGCAGGCGTTCCCAGTTCACCAGGTCTCTGGTGCGGGCGATGCCGGCGGCAGCCGTAGCGGCCGACAGGTCTCCTTCGGCCTCGTGGTCCTTGCGCTCTACGCAGAATACGCCGTAAATCCAGCCGTCTTCGTGAGCGGTGAGGCGCATGTCGTAGATATTGGTGGCGGGCTCGCCCCATTCCGGCATGGTAATGGGCCTGGGCCAGAAAGTAAAGTTATCCACGCCGTTGGGACTTTCGGCTACGGCGAAGAACGACTTGCGGTCGTTGCCCTCTACGCGGGCTACTACGATATACTTGCCCTTCCATTTGATGGCTCCGGCATTGAATACGGCGTGTACGCCAATCCTTTCCATCAGGAAGGGATTGCGCTCCGGCGACAGGTCGTAACGCCAGGCCAGCGGCGCGTGGGTCGCGGTGAGTACGGGGTATTGATACCGCTCGTACACACCGTTGCCCTCAAGCGCCTTGTTGGGCCTTTCAATCAGTTCCCGGTACTGCTGCTGAAGGCGGGAGAGCCGTTGCTCAAAACTGTTCATTGCTACTGCTTCTTCAAGATAATCACATAGTCCAGCGGAGCGTTCACAAAGCGGTCTACGTCGTTCCACTGCTGGGCGGTTGCAGGGATGGGATCCATAATGTGGAAGTGCAGGGCGATGCAGCCTTCCTGCACCGGCAGGGTCCTGGCAACCGTTCCCGTATACTGGAATACGTGGTCTCCGGGTCCCAGGAGTTTGGCCTGCTTGCCACCTGTCCAGGTGACGGTCATAGTGGCGATGTCGAAGGTGAAGGCCGTATTGCCCCTTGGAATCTGCTTGTAGTATTGGGAAAGGTCTTCGCTGGTGCTCTTATAGACATAGTCCCACCACTTTCCGTCATTTCCGGCCCACCAGTTGGTAGTTCCGGTAACGGAGGAGGCTCCGACGGAAATATCCTTGATAACCAGGATGTTGTCGGATTCATACCAGATGCTGTCGTTCCAGATCCAGGACTTGGCGGTAGGGCTTACGAAAGCGGGATCGCTGCCGGATCCTCCCAGTACATAGAGGCCATATTTATCAATGTCGGCAGTGGCGGAGCTGTTGCTGTAAACCTTCCAGTTGCCGGGCAGGACGCTCAGGTCGATGGTGGGCTCTACCGGCGGCACATACTCGAAGTCGGCGTCCGTGGTACGGGAAGCTTCCGGAACAATAAAGCCGTCGAACATCTGCTCGATTTCAATGAACAGGGCGTGAGGATTGCAGGCGATGACACCGTAGTTGTTCCAAGGGTTGCTGCCGCTCCAGTTATCCTTACCACCCGTAATCTGGAACATCAGGGCTGGTTTCTCCAGCGTTACCTTCAGTGCAGGGGAGGTGCCGGGCATAGTGTATTCGCCGGGCTGTACCAGGGAGGCGTTGCTCACAACATTGCCGTCGGCATCCTTGAAAGTGACGGTGGGACCATAGGCGGTAGAGCCCGTAACGGCCCAGGAACCGGTAGAGAGCGGCAGAACATCGTAGAATTTGCGTATGTCCACATCCTTGCCGGTGTCGGGATTCTGCGCTCCGGCAAAGACAAACCACCAGTTGCGGCCATCCTCACCGGCATAGTTGGTGAAGGAACCGTCGTTGCCCATCACGTAGTAGTTGTCTTTGAGGGCATCGATGCCGCGACCGTCTTCGGTGTTGAAGCAGACGCTCTTCTCGAACAGGTTGAAGATCTTGGTGCTGCCGTACTGGGGACCGGTACCACCCCATACCAGCATACGGGAAATCTTGTAAGTGGGCTGGTCTTCGGGGATAAGGGGCAGGGCCAGGGTTATACCGGGTATGAGTGTGCTGGCGTCACCGAAAATGTGGGCCTTGGCGACATCCCCGGCATAGACCACGATAGTATAGGACTGGATGGAACCGGGAAGTGCGGTAAAGTTATAGACCTGGCCCTTGACAAATGAACCTACAATCTCAATCTGGTCCGAACTTGCACTTACAACAGGAGCTTCATCGCTGTAATCCACGGTCACGTCTCCGGCAATCTTTTCTCCGGCCGTCTTGAACACCACCTTGGTAGCGCCTTCGAAATCAACGGCGAAGGACACTTGGGAAGTGGCCGTCAGGAACGACAGCGTGGTGCCCCGGGATTTGGCAATGCGGATCCAGGGCAGCGGACTTGCGGCCGACTGTGTGGTGGGAAGCACGCAGTTAACAGTCTGTCCCTCGAACTGGACGCCTTCGATGGCTGGTGTTACGGCCAGGAAGGTTTCGTCACCCTTGGCGATGTTACCGGGGAAATGGCCCACGGGGCCGGCTTCGGCGGTATTGGTGAGCGTCTGGGTGCGGGTACCGTCCCAGAGAAGGACCTTGTCTTCGCCGGCCCACTGGACCTGGATGCCGCCGGAGAGGTCGGCCATCAGTCCGGTGAACACGACGTCACCCGTCACCGGCTGGTCTTCGGGCACGGGAGTGGGCTGGATCTTACCCTCTTCCGAGCCCGGCGCCGGCATTTCAATCAGGTCATTGCAAGCACAGCAGGCAATGGCGGCGATGGCAAAATAAAGAATACGTTTCATATCAGATGTGTTATTATTATATCTTCCATTGATAAGTACCGACGGCTCCTGCAGGCAGGAAAGTGTCGGCGAACTGACCGTTGAACTGGATTTTCACGCGCTGACCGCGGGACGAAGTATTGGTGACGATGAGCACCACCCGTCCGTCGGGCGTTTTGAAAGCCACGTTGGGCAGCACTCCCGAATGTTCGTAACGCATCAGGCGCATGACGTCCGGATTCTGCTCGTCCTCGAAGAGGAAGGAGGCGGGATCTTCCGGGGCGGTGGAGCGGACGCGTACCGATCCGGCGGGAACCGCCGCGGAAGCGTGGGCTACCACGTAGTAAGCCAGGTTGCGTTCCACGTTGTCCCCGTCCAGGGTGATGGCCCCGAAACAGAAGGGACAGCCGCCGTTTCCGGTATGGGGATTGGCCTGCGGATCGGCCGCCAGATTCCAGAGGAATACGGTGCGGCTCCAGTTGCGGGGCATATCCACGATCATCCGTTTCACGGACGGGGCAATCTGGGTGCTTACAGGACCTTCGCTCCGGTCTACAATCATCTGCTCGGTAAAGTAGATGTCTTTGTCGGGACGGAAATCGTGTACCAGGGTCATGGCCGAAGGGTCTCCCATATACTGGTGGAAGGCCGTTCCGCAGACATAACCGGCTGCCACAGGATCTTCCAGGATGGAAAGCGGATAATCCGGGCGGTCGCAGTTGTGGTCAAAGAGGATAATCTGAGTGTCAATCTCCTGCCGGGCAAACTCGGGTCCCAGATAGTTGCGGATGAACAGCAACTGGTCCTGGGGACTCCAGGGCATGGACGGGGTGTTGCGGGAATTGAGCGGTTCGTTCTGGATGGTGAGCGCGTGAATCTTGATTCCGCGCGCCGCCATTTCCCGGATGTACCGCGCCAGATAACGGGCATACACGTCGTAGCATTCGCGACGCAGTTTGTTGCCGCGTACGTCGAAGGCTTCTTTCATCCACGCCGGGGCGCTCCAGGGAGAAGCCATCACCCAGACGTTGGGATTGATGGCCAGAATCTCCTGCATCACGGGAACCACATCCTGAAGGTCGTCGGCCAGCGAGAAGCGGGAAAGCTTCCAGTCGCTCTTCCCCTCGGGCATATCGTCATAGGAGAAAACGCGGCTGTTCATATCGGAGGCTCCCACCGTAAGGCGGATGATGCCCATATCCATTTTGCCGAAGATTTCTTCCAGGATGGCATGGCGTGCAGGGGCCGACATCTTCATTAGCAGTTCGGCGCTTCCTCCGGTGAGCGAAAAGCCGAATCCCAGCATAGACTGGTATTCTTCGGCCGCATCCACCACGATGGGGATGTTGCGGTCTCCGCGTTCATCGCCGAAGACGACGTCCTCACCCGGAGCGAAAAGGGAGGTGGCATCGGCCGTAGTGAGCCGCTGCTGCAAAACCCTTTGCGCAGACAGGTAAGGCGAGGCGCCTAAAACCAGCAGGATGACAAACAGAATCCTTTTCATCTTATCTTAATTCAAACAGTACTTCCTGACCGGGTTCCAGCTTTAACTGGAGCGGGGTGGCTGCAGGCTGCAGGGTAGCGTTATCGAAATCCAGGGTGCTGGCGCTCTCGAAGCCGGCATCAATCTCCAGGCTTTCCACCAGGCTGTCCGTGTTGTTATACACGTACGCCCAGATGTGGTCACCACAGCGCACGGCGAAGGCATCGGCACCGCCGGCCTGGACTTTCACAGGCTCGAAGCTTCCTTTCCCGAACTCCAGCATCCGGTCGCTGATGAAGCGCACGTTGCGGAAATACGGTACCAGGCCGCGGTTCTCGAAATACTCCCACCACCAGCTCATGGGCGTAATGGGCGTGGGATTGAGCAGTCCGTACCACAGGCCGCGCTTGAAGTCGCGGTCCATTTCTTCGGCAAAATCGTCGAAGTTCTTGGACCAGTCCCATTCGTAGCCGAATTCTCCAATCACGTACGGTTTTCCGTGGGCGGCCTCGTAGGAGACGATGGTGCCCGGGATAGCCGACGTGGCGCAGTAGATGTGCTTCTGGTTCAGGTCGATGTCGGGAACGTCGTTCAGCCCGGCCAGGTCTCTGTGCGAGATGGACGTGGTGACGATGTGCCCGAAGGGATCGATGGACTTGAGGTAGGCAGCCATCTCCGTGTGCCAGGCCACGATGTCCTGGGCGGGGATGGGGTTCTGCGCATTGCGGAACTGGATGTTGTCAATCTCGTTGAAGAACTCCCACAGGCCGATGGCAGGGCTGTAGCCCCAGCGGGCTACGATGTAGCGCAGGTAATTGCGGTACCGTGCCTTGGCCTCTTCGGAGGTGAAGAAACCGGCATCCGTGCGGGCATTGCCGGGGCCCATACAAAGCATGAACTTGATGTCCAGGTCTTCGGCCAGCTCCACCACATGGTCCAGACGGGCCGTGGCGCTGGGGTTGAAGTATTCTTCCGACTCCTGATAGCGGCTGTTGTTGAAGTCCTTCTGCCGGTCGATGGGGAAGTTCCAGGAGCACATCCAGACGCGGACGAAGTTGCCGCCGGCCTGGGCAAAGGCCGGGAGCATGACGTCGTAGTTGAAGCGGTTAGCCTGCTGATGCAGTTCGCTGAAGAACTTGCTGTCGTCGGAATCGCGGGATTCCCAGCAGATGTTCTCCCCGACGCCGCGGAAGAGGCTTCCGTCGTCGAACACGAAGGTCCAGTCGTCGTGGGGATGGAGGATGCCTTTGCCCTTGACGCCGGACACCTTGAAGGTGCGTACGTCCGAGATGGTGGGCTCTCCTCCGTTCAGCGAATAGTGGAAGCAGTAGGACCAGGTACCCTTTTCCTGGGGGGTAAAGCGGGCTTCAAAGCGCGCTCCCTCTACCCAGAAGCAGGGGAGAACCAGTTCCTTGCCGGAGGGACTTACCAGGTGCATATCCATCTTGGCCTCTTCCTGAAGCCACGGCCGGGCGGGAACTTCGCCGACTGTTTCGGCGAAGTCCACGCGGTCGTACAGGCGCACACCGGTGCAGGCCGTAAGCACTGCGCCCAGGGTACTGAATATAAGGAGTAGGCGTTTCATCAATAACCGGGATTCTGCTGCAGGCTTCCTGCCGAGTTGACGATTTCACTGCGGAGGAAAGGCAGGTAGTAGTTGCGGGCGTTGAAGGTGCGCGAGGCAACATCCACTGTCTGATAGCTGTAACCGGAGAGGGTCTTGGTGATCTTCACGCCCTGGACCGGCTGGTTCAGCACATCCATGGCGTCTTTCCAGCGAAGCAGATCCCAGTAACGGTGGTCTTCGAAGGCCAGTTCTACCTGGCGCTCGTGCTTGACGGCCTCGCGGAAAGCTTCGATCGTAGTCACGTTCACGGCCGGCAGGGAAGCGCTGGCGCGGTCACGCACCATCTTCAAGGCGGCCGATGCGCTCATCGGGAAGCCGGCCGGTACCGTGGAAGGACCGTAGGCCTCGTTCACGGCTTCGGCATAGTTGAGGAGGACCTCGCCATAGCGGAAGGCAATCCAGTTATGCTGTTCCTTGGCATCCTGGGTAAGGTTCAGGTTGTCTTTGAGGAACTTCTTCAGATAATAGCCGGTGCGGGAAGCGTTGGTGCGGGCCAAATCGTCGGACTCTCCCTTTCCCTGGGCGATGGTGCGGGAATTCCAGGTGCTGCCGTTGCACACGACGGTGGCCGACAGACGGGGATCGCGGTTGGCATAGGGATCGTTCGGGTCCGGGGTGCCGGTCCACTCATAGGCATTCACCAGGTTCTGGGTGGGGCAAACACCGCTGGCACCGCCGGAGGTGGCGATGGGGTAGTTGTTGCGCTCCAGGGTGTTGCCTACGCCGCGGCGTACGGCCCAGATGGTCTCGGGAGAAGAAATGGTATTGCTTCCCACAAAGTAGGTGGCATAATTGGGATCCAGCGAGTATTCACCCAGGGCGATGACGTCGGCGGCAGCCTCGGCGGCCTTGTTCCACTTCTCCCAATCTCCGGTAGGATTGTGCAGGGGAGAGGCGGCATATAGCAGCGTGCGGGCCTTGATGGCCAGGGCTGCACCCAGGGTGAAGCGGCCGGTATAGGAGTCGTTACCCTCCCAATTGGTGGCCAGCTGACCCTTCCAGCTGTCAATCTCATCCACGATGTAGTCGACGCACTCGTCGTAAGAGGAGCGGGCCACACCGTTCTGGGCCTTTTCCACGATGATGACGCCGCCGTACATCTTGATGAGCTCGCTGTAATAGTATGCGCGGGCGATGTGGGCCTCGGCAATGTACCAGTTCAGGGAACGCAGGTCACGCTGGTAGTTGGCCGCATCGGTAATGAGGTTGCGGTTCTGCTCCAGCAGGGCCTGGCCCTTGCCGTCGGCTACATAGTCCAGGAAGTAGTTGGCTGCCCGGATGCCTTCATAGAAATTGGTATAGAGGAACCACAGCGGGTTGGCGCTGTCGTTCAGGATGCCGTTGTTGAAGTAGACGATCTGGGCCGATGTGAGGGTTTGCTGGGCTTCGTCCGAAGCCGCGGCGAACAGGTTTCCGTCTACCACCGAGTAGCCGTAGAAGGCGGGCGAATAGAACGCACCGGCAAAAGACCAGATGGAACTCCGGCTGGTAGCGACCGTCTCGGAGGTATTGTTCAGGTCCAGGCTGGTATCCAGGAACTTGTTGCAGGATACCAACGCAAGGGCTGCGCAAAGCGCCGGAACTATATATTTGGTTTTCATCTTCATACGCTTTAGAAGGTTATGCTAACACCTGCATTGAAAGTCCGGAGGGCAGGATACAGGCCGCTCAGATGCTCTGGATCCAGGTTGTACTGTTTCTGCAGCGGGCTCAGGGTAAGGAGGTTCTGACCCGAAACGAAGCAGCGCAGGGCGGCGATGCCGGCTTTGCGCAGCTTGGCGCTGTCGAAGCTGTAACCGATTTCCACGTTCCTGAGTTTAAGGAAGGAAGCATCCTTGATCCAGAAGGAGCTGGTGCGGTAGTTGTTCTGGTTGCTCTGGGTGGTGAGACGGGGATAGGTGGCTGTGGCGCGGGTGTCAATACCCTGGGAAGGGTAGTAGGCCCAGGCGCCCTGGTGAATGGGATAGGCATTGCCGTTGTTCACGAAAGCCACCATCTGGTTCTGGTTGTCCAGCAGATTGGCCGATACGCCGGCGATGCCGTCGAACTGGAAGGCCACATCCAGGCCTTTCCAGCAGAACTTGGCGCCGAAGGAGAAGGTCCATTCGGGAACCCAGCTGCGGCCGATGCGGGTGACGTCGTTGTCGTCCACCACTTTGTCGCCGTCCAGATCCAGGTACTTGATGTCACCGGGCTGGACGCTGCCGAAGGCGGGAACAGGCAGGCCTGCCACCAGATTGCCGGCATCGTCAAAGTCGTTGATGTCGTAGAAGCCGTCGGCCACCAGGCCGATGTACGTTCCGTAAGGGCGGCCGGTCTTGGCGTTGTAGGAGTGAGCCGTGGCAACCTCGGCCATATAGTCGATGGTGTTGTGCGCATAGGCTGCCGAACCGTTGATGGCCAGGCAGGCATCGGCCCCCAGCTTGGTCTGGTACAGGGCCTCCACCTCGAAGCCGTAGTTGGTCATCTTGCCCACGTTGGCAAAATTGTACTGCTTGCCCTCATAGGCGGGGAAGGTGTTGTCCAGCGTGAGGATGTCGGAGCGCTTGTCCAGGAAGGCATCGGCCGATACGCTGAGGCCGCCCACGCGGGCGTCGATACCGGCGTTGAACTTCAGGCTCTTCTCGGCGTGTACGTTCTCGTTGGGAACGAACATAGGAACCAGGGAGTTCTGCCACTGCGGGTTGCTTCCGGTATAGAAGGAGCCGATGTAGCTATAGGTGTAGTAGTCCTTGAACAGGTAACGGCCGTTGGAACCATAGGAGGAAAGGACGCTGGTGGCGTTGGAATCGGATACGCCCGACAGACCGGCCGAAGCGCGGAACTTCAGGAGGTCGAAGGCGCTGCCTTTCATAAATTCCTCGTTGGAGATGATCCAGGCGGCCGAAATGGTGGGATAGAAGGCCCAGCGGTGTCCGGGGGCATAGGCGTCGTTTCCGAACTCGGAGAAGGCGGCTTCCACAATGTAGCGGTGACCGTAATCGTAACGGACGTAACCGTTCACGTTCAGGGTGTTGTACTTGTAGGAGAAGTAACCGTCACCCTTGTAGGCCGACAGACCTCCGTTGAGGCGCACCGAGATGTGGTTCTTGCCGAAACTCTGGTCGTAACCTGCAGTGATGCGGCCCTGCTTCCAGTCCTGCATGCCGCCCGAGCCATAACCGCTGGCGGTGATGGTGGTGTTCTCATCGGTGGTGGTGGTGACCCCGCCGAAGTAACGGGCGTAGTTGCGAGTCTTGGAATAGGTGCTGATGGTGTAGCTGTACAGGGATACGGCTTCCTCCAGGAACAGGCCGGGAGTAATCATATCCAGGCGCTCCCTTACGGAGAGGTTCGTCTGCAGGCTGCGTCCCTTGTAGGAGTACCAGCCCAGGGAGTTCACGGAGCCGTACGGGTTGTTCTTATAGACAGCGGTACCGCTCAGGTTCTCCCTGGCGTCGTCGTCCCATACATTATAGATGTTGGAGGGATAACGCTGCAGGTCCTGGAACAGGGAGGAGATGCCGTAATTGGGCCGGTACAGGTGCTCGATACGGCCGCCCATGTCAAAGCGTACTTCAAAGATCTTGAGTACGTTGAAGTCCAGGTTGGCGCGCAGGTTGATGCGGTTGTAGGACAGGTTCTTGGTAACGTCGGTATTCTTTACGCCCAGCAGGCCCTGGTTGCCCAGGTAGTCCAGGTTAATGTTGTACCGGGCGTCCTTGGAACCGCCGTTCAGGATAACGTCGGCGTCCATAAAGGTGCCGGCCTTGCGCATGGTCTCGGCGTACCAGTCCACGTTGGGAGCGGCTCCGCTGGCATAGTCGGCAATCTGCTGGTCCGTATAGGCCGGGGTCCAGGCCATGCCGTTGTCGTTGGAGACAGCCTGGTTGTACAGGCCTGCGAAAGCGGCGGCGTCCAGCGGCTTGTTCAGGATCTGGGGCGTCTGCACGCCGAAGCGGACTCTGGCGTTGATGCTGGGCTTGCCCACTTTACCGCGTTTGGTGGTGATGTGGATGATTCCGTTACCGCCGCGCTCGCCGTAGAGCGCCAGGGCGGCGGCGTCCTTGAGGACTTCCACTTTCTCTATTTCGGCGGGCGAGATGGCCCGCATATATTCGCTGTTTACTTCGAATCCGTCTACGAAGATCTTGGCCATGGACCAGGAGCCCACGCCATAGCTTCCCATGCCGCGAACCAGCCAGCGGGCATTGTCGTTCCCCAGCTCGCCGGTTCCCTGCAGGACGGTGAGCCCGGTGAAAGCCCCGGCAAAGCTGTTGGTGAGATTATCGTTGACGGTCTTGTACAGTTCCTCTCCGGACGCCTGCGAAACGGCGGCCGTGCCAAAATCCTGCGCGTGCAGGGCGGTACCCAGGAACAGGACCGCTACGGCTGCAGTAAGATATCTTGTTATCTGTTTCATAGCTGTACGTATTTACAATCAATAACCGGGGTTCTGCACAATGGTGCCCTTGTTGATTTCCGTCTGCGGGAAGGGCTCCAGGAACATAGCATCGCTCCAGAAGGATTCATAGGCCACGGCGTCCCAGTAAGTTTCGATCCACTGGGCGGCATAGGGCCAGGTGGCGGCGTCGGTGTTCTGGATGTTGAACTGCAGCATGCGCATGGTGCCGCCGCAGATCCCGTTACCGATGTTGGCTAACTTCCAGTGCTTGGCATCGTAGTAGCGGTGACCGCCCTCCTGGAAGAATTCCACGGCGCATTCCCGCTGGATGATGGCGCGCAGCTTAGCCTGGTCGGTTTCGGTGATGGCCGGAAGACCTGCACGGTTGTGCACCTTGTTCAGGTTCTCCAGGGCCTTGGTGGTGTTGCCGTATTCGTTGTAGGCCTCGGCCAGGTACAGATAGGTTTCGGCCAGGCGGAAGAGCGGCGGTTCAAACCACGTGCGGCTGCCGGCCTTGTAGAAGAACTTGGTGCGCTCGCCGCAGCCCTTCTCGTTGGAGATGGCATCGGGGAATACGTCTCCCTTGTTCTTGTCGGCTGCGTAACCACCGCGGCTCCAGCCGATGTTCTGCCAATAGTAGTCGTCGGGGTTGTTGGCGCTGTCAAAGCCGCCGAATTTGATGTCGGCCATGGCGCGGGGCTCGATATGGCCAACCAGGTTAATCCAGTCGGCGCCGCTGCGGGGAGCGGCATCTCCTACCTTCGGCCAGTTGATATCGCTGCCGTCGGCAGCCCAGTACTGCTCCAGGTGGTTGGTGAGCACGCCGCTGCAGTCGGTGTCGTAGCGGTTGTTCCCCTGATGGGCCGAGCAGTTCATGAAGTTGACCAAGGCATCCCAGCCGCCGGTGTCGTCGAACTTGAAGGCCAGGATGATTTCCTGGTTGTTGGGCGTAGAGGTAGCCGTGGCGTAATCCACGAAAGCGTTGGGATTGGGCTGTCCGGCCGGCTTGTTGCCGGTGTTGATCAGGGCCACGCCGTTGGCGGCAGCCCAGGTGAGGACGGCTTCATTGGCGTCGATGGCCTCTTTCCAGCGCTCTTTGTCCACGTTGCCGAAGCTCACCATCGGGTTGTTATTGGGGTCTTTCATAGCAATCACGGGAGCGGCGCTGTTGAACAGCGGACGGGCCGCGAACTGCAGCGTGCGGGCCTTGATGGCAAGGGCGGCACCCTTGGTCATACGGCCAGTGTTGGCTGCATCCCACTTGGCGGGGAGGACTTCGGCGGCCTGGTCGCAAAGGTCGCAGATGAATGCCACGGTCTCTTCCAGGCTCATTCGGCCGGCGGTGAGGTCGTCGTCGGAGGCGAAGGCCTTGGTGACCTTGGGCACGCCGCCGTAGCGGTAGAACATACCCATATAGCGGTAGGCGATGAGAGCGGTGGCTTCGGCCTTGAAGACCTCTTTGTCGGCCTCGCTCATATCGGCTACCTGGTCTACGTTCTCAATGACCATATAGCAGGCGCGGATGAAACGCCAGTTGTTTCCGTAGTTCTCGGCGCCGGCGTCGGAGCCGTCGGTTCCGTTCACGGAAAGTCCCTGCTGGGAAATGGTGTAGCTGCCGTGCCAGTTGTAACCGCGGCCCACTTCACCGGAGATGGCTCCCAGGGTGCAGTGGCCGATTCCGATTCCGCCCGGCCAGCCGTGACGCAATACATTGCGGTAGCAGCTCATCAATGCGGCTTTGGCGTTCTTCTCGGTAGAGAAGACGTCTCCCTGTCCTACGGTACCCGTGGTGTCCGGCTTCTCCAGGAAGAGACTGCAGGATGCCAGGGACAGAGCCGCCATCAGTATGATAAATATCTTTTTCATAGACTTCGAGTATTAGAAACGGAAGCTCAGGCCAGCCATGAAGATGCGGGTGAGCGGGTAAACATAGGTGCTGCCGTCGGTGGTTTCCGGGTCTATCCCGTAAGGGGTGAGGGCATTGCGGAAGGTGTACACATTGTTGGCGCTTCCGTAGATGCGGATAGCCTGCAATATGCTGTCGGGGTGCTTCTTGGCCAGGTCGAAGGTGTAGCCTACCTCGATGTTCTTCAGCTTGAAGTGGTTGGTAGAGATCATCCAGTAATCGCTGGTGAGGTAGTTGTTGTGGCTGCTGGTGGCCGCATAGGTGGCGCGGGGATAGGTAATAGTCTCTCCGGCGTCGTACTTGGCCTGGGTCCAGCGGCCGTCGTACTGCCACTTCCAGGCATTACCGGCATTCTTGTAGAACGGGATGGTAAAGCCGCTGGGCAGGTAGTAGGAACCGTCCATTGAACCGGTGAAGAGCAGCTTGAGGTCGAATCCCTTGTAGCCCAGTTGGATCTTCAGGTTAAAGTGATACAAGGCGTAGTTGGGGAAGCCGATGGGGCTCACGTCGTTCTGGTCAATCTTGCCGTCTTCGTCCAGGTCTTTGTAGCGGATGTCGCCCAGGGTGGCCTGGTTGCCGGTGTAGGTATTGTAAGGACGGGCGTCCAGTTCCTCCTGGGTGTTGAACAGGCCCAGGCTGGTGAGGCCGTAGCGCTGGCCAATCATGTGACCGGTCTTGTTCATCCACTCGAAAGGATTGTTGGCCTCGGCCATATAGATGATCTTGTTGCGGGCATAGCTGATGTCGCCGCCGATGGTGTAGATGAAGTTACCTACTTTGTCGGTCCAGTTGACTACCAGTTCGTAACCCTTGTTCATGGTGATACCCACGTTTGCCGGAGGTACGTCGCTGGAGCTTACGCCATAGATGCCGGGGATGGTTCCCAGGGTGGTGAGGATGTTATCTCGCTTCTCGTAGAACCAGTCGAAGTCTACGGACAGGCGGTTCTTGAAGAACTTGGATTCTACACCCACATCGTATTTGCGGGCGCGTTCCCAAGTGATGAGCGGGTTACCGATATTGCCTTCGGTGGCACCGGCGAAGTAAGTGTCCGGGGCCGATCCGTTGCCGTTACCCAGCCAGTAGCCGCCCTGGTTCAGGTTCCAGGTGCTGGGCAGGTAGTAGTAACGGCGGTAGTTGCCCAGTTGGTCGTTACCCACTTCACCGTAAGAAGCGCGGAGCTTCAGGAAGGTGAGGATATTGTTCTTGGGGAACCAGGGTTCCAGCGTAGGTACCCAACCGGCCGAGATAGCCGGGAACAGGCCGAACCGGCGGCCCTCGGCGAACTGCTCGGTGCCGTTGTAACCGATGTTGATTTCGGCCATATAGCGGTCGGCGTAGTTATAGGTGGCACGGCCTACGAAACCCATGATGCCGGAAGGCACGTGATAGGAGTCGGAAGGCATGGTGAACTTGGAGGCCTTGCCCAGGAGCAGGGCGCTCACGTTGTGCTGGCCAAAGGACTGGGCCCAGTCGAAGCCGGCATCCACATAGAACTTGTTCCAGTTGGAATAGCCCCAGGATTCGAAGCTGCCTGCGCCGATAGAACCACCGAAGAAGTCATATTCCAGGGGGTTCTGCGCATTGCGCTGAATGGTATAGGCCGGCAGGGAAGGGGTGTGCTTCACATAGCGGTTGTAGTTGTCCTGATAGGAAACCGTGATGTGGGCCTGCAGGTTGGGCAGGAGGTAATCCATCTTGTGGTTCAGCTTGAGGGTGTTGTCCAGCAGGCTGTTGTAGATGGTGGCCGTACCCGACATAAGCAGGTTGTACACGGCGTTCTGATTACCGATGGAGCTGTTGGTCTTGGCAGCCAGGGGGTTCTGCTCGGTGCCGGCGATGCCGGCGAAGCCGCTGATCAGGTGCCCGTCTACGATACCCGGAGAGATGAAGGGGTTGGAGTCGTAGATGTACTGCATGATAATCTTGTAGCGGGCCGACAGGTCATAGGCGTCGGCGCCGTTACCGGGACCCGTGGTCTCGCCGAACTGCCCTGCCGAATTGATGGTGAGGGTGGTCCGGGGAGTGATCTGGATGTCGAAGTTGGAACGGAAGTTATAGCGGTTGAACAGGGAACGGGTATCGGCTCCGTAGTACTGGACGCTGGAGGTGATACCTTCCTGGCGGAAGTAACCGAAGGAGACGAAGTACTTGACGCGGTCGGTACCGCCGGCTACGTTCAGGTTCACCTGATACTGGGGAGCAACCTTGTTGAACTGCTCCTTGTACAGGTTGTGGCTGGCGTAGTAAAGGGCCGGGGAGTTCTTGAGTTCTTCCTTCTGGGCATCGGTGAGGCCGGTCATGGCGTCCACTTCCTGCGGGGTGAAGTCGCGGTTGTTCTTGAACTTCCACAGGTCGTAGTCGTCATAGATATAGGAGGACAGGCCTTCGTTGCCGGGATAGGCGTTCTGGTCGTTGCGGATGGCCTCGTTGCGGAAGAGGGCATACTCGTAGGCCGTGGTGCCTTCCTGCAGGAGGGTGGCCTGCGTGAGACCGTAGTTGGCCGAGAAGTTGATGACGGGCTTGCCCTTGGAACCGCGTTTGGTGGTGACGATGATGACGCCGTTAGCGCCGCGCACACCGTAGACGGCGGTGGAGGCTGCATCCTTGAGGATGCTCACGCCCTGGATTTCGTTGGGGTCCATGGCGTTGAATTCGGCGAACGCCTGTTCCGATGCCTGTTCTACACCGTCGATGATGATGAGCGGGGTAGAAACGCCATAGGTAGAGACACCACGCACGAAGATGTTGGCGGCGTTGCGTCCGGGTTCACCGGAGGTTTGCAGGCCGGCCACACCCGGGGTGTTACCGATGAGGGCGTTGGAGATGTTGGAAACGGGGGCCGACAGAATGTCGCTGCCATTCACGGAGGAGATGGCGCCCGTCACGTTCACCTTCTTCTGGGTGGCGAAGGCGGTAACCACCACCTCTTCCAGAAGGGCGTTGTCTAGAGCAAGGGCTACATCCAGCACGCGCTGGCCCGCCGGAACGGTTTCCGAACGGGTAAGGTAGCCCACAAACTGGAATTCCAGCACGACTTCCCGGGCGGGAACCGTAATGGAATAGTGACCGTCCAGGTCGGTGACTACACCGTTGGACGTTCCGCTCTGGAGGACGAAGGCGCCGGGGAGCGGCTGTCCCTGCTCGTCCACCACCGTTCCGCCGATATTCCGGGTCCCCTGTGCAAAGAGGCCGGTTCCGGCGCACCCGAGCCATGCGACCAGTGCGCAGGCAAGGAGGTGTTTCAGTGTTTTTCTCATAGAGCTATTGTTTTATTTGATTTCATATCCTGCAGGCAGCGTATACATATCGGGAAGGTCGCGGCTGAAGAGGCTGCGCTCGTCGTTGTACATTTCCCGGAAGTCATCCTCGGACGGATGTCCCGGATATACGCTGTAGTAATGCTTGTCGCTTTCGTTGTTTCCCACGTATTTGTTTCGCCACATCGTAACCATGCTCACGCGCTTGCCCTGCAAGGGGGCCAGGACGTGACGGCTCCAGAACTTGGGATCGGTGAAGGATTCCTGTCCGTCCTCGGTAACGCCGCAGGGCTTTTTCTTGTCCCGCGAAACGGCCGAGAGCGCTTCCAGATTGGAACTGAAGGCGTTGTCGTTGGTGCCGTGGTAGCAGTCCATGCCGATGAAGTCTACCCACGCGTCTCCGGGCCAGCGGAACTTGATGCGCTCCTGGGCATTGGCGTAAACGGCATCCATCTGGGGAGACACGCTGTAAAGGAAGTTGTGAACACCCTTGGTGTCCCGCAGATACTTCACGGTGAACTGCCAGAACTGGACGAATTCCTGATCGGTGGTGCAGGAAGAGCCCCACCAGGACCAGCCCTGGGTATGTTCGTGGTAGATGCGCAGGATGACGGGAATGAGTTTCCCGCGCGAATCCTTCAGATTGTTGGCGAATTCGGCCAGGCGGTCCAGCCAGGTAAGGTACTTGGTGCGGGTAGCCGACCCTTCGGTGAGGATTTCCTTCACCACCACCTTGGAGGAATTGTCCCAGGAATCCCCGCCCGTCTTGGGGTTGTTCAGATGGGCGCAGGCCAGGATTACTTCTCCTCTTTCCCGGGCTTCCAGGATGACGCGGCGGCGGATGGCGTTGGCCGATGAACCGTGGCGGTCGTCCATAATCTCGGCGAAGTCTACGCTGAACACGGCGGGATAGTCTCCGCACACGGCCTTGGTGTCGGAATTGCCGGCCTCGTTGTACCAGTAGCGGCCATACCAGAGGTCGTCGTGGTGTCCGAACATCCAGCCTTTGTCGGCAATGTCCCAGAGGTTGGCCAGGAGGGCCTTGGTTTCGGGAGTGGCGTCCTTGTCCACAATATTAAGGACCGTGGTCGAAACCGGATTGGCCGCCTGCGTCACCGTTACCTCTTTATAATAATAGCGGTCGTTTTTGTCGGTGATGCGGATCTTGGCCTCGCGGGGGGCGTTTACCGTGTTCTGGGTGGCGATAAAGCAAAGGAGCGTGGAGGTGGACTGCTTGGAAGGGTCTTCCTGAATCCAGTCGGCGTCCTCCGTAATCTTATAGTCGAAGTTGGCCGTTACCCGGAGTTCGAACGGGCTCTGTTCGCATCCCAGTTCTACCTGCGTGGGCGTGATGCTCAGGGAGCGGGTATCCTGGGGGGTGGGTACGGGGTCGCTGCCCTTGCAGGCACAGAGGCAGGCGAGGGCTGTGGCAAGGCACATCAGGCTATTCATAGAATGTTGCTTCATTGCAGCAGATCGTCGTGATTGGGAATAGGGCTATCGGACGTCTTGTTGATGAGCCAGATGACGTGGCGTACGTTATCCGTGTACCAGCGGGTGTCGGGCCAGTTCCAGTCAATCTTGTCGAAAGGACCGGGGAAGCTCCGGTGCAGGGCCTGGCAGGGCAGGGCCGCCGTCTTTTCGTCCATCGTGTACGTGCCGGGATCCAGCAGGGAGAGTTTGTACAGCGGGGCAGCGTACAAGTCGTCGGCCCAGTCGAAGATGTAGATGTAGCCGTCTCCGTTCTTGCCCCAGCGGCTCTTGCCCTGAGGGATAAGACGGTACTTGTCATTTACGTCAATGGAGTTGCCGTACATATAGTTGGCATACTTGCCGTCGGGGCCCGCGGTGTTCACGATGGTTCCATAGGTGGCGCCGGAGATGGCATCGGCCCCTTCCAGACGGAAGCTGAGGGTGTTGTCGTCTTCGTCGGTGGGCATATAGCCGGTACCCCAGTGCCACCATTTGTCCATGACGGTGGACATGACCACTGCGTCATCCCAGCCGCCAATGATAACAAAGGAGCATTGGGGAGCGTTGGAAGCGTCCAGAATACCGGGAATCTTCACGAAGGAATAGGATCCTTCCAGAGGGTCGGTGAACTGGGTGTAGGTTACCGTGTAGGTGCGGGTTTCCCCATTGTAGGCAGTGACCGTGAAGCTGGCCGAACCATCGGAAAGGTCCAGCGTGCTGCCCTTGGTAATGCTGGCCGTGGGGCAGTACTCGCTTTCGGGGAACTTGAAGTCCACGGCTTCTACCTTTACCTTGGTTAAGTCCAGGCCACCGGTAATGATGCTCACAGAGATGGAGCCCACGGCGTCGTTTCTCCAGTCGTTGGAGATGACGGCGGCACCAATCTGCGATTCCAGTCTGAAATTGACGGGGGTGCGTTCGCGCAGCCACGGGTCAATCAGTTCTTCGGTGTTGCGGGGTTCTGTCTTGCAGGATGCCAGAACGGCAACCGCACCCGCGACAAGGAAGAAACGGGAAATGAATCTGCTGTGTACCATAGATAATATAATTGGTTAGTTTGTTGGCTATTATAGGCAATACAAAGGTCGCAGAAAAAATGAGATTGAAAAAATACTATTTCATCAAAATATGATACTTTTTTCCAAACCACTTGAAACTCTCAATTCCGTTTCTTATTTTTGTCTAGACAAAATAATTGCTATGAATAAGTGTTTTGCATTAGCATTTGTCACGATAGTGGCCATTGCAAGCAGTTGTAACAATTCCGAAAATAGTATAGGAATGAGCGAAAATTTCGCACCAAGCCTGGTTCCCGGCAGCTCTGAATACCGGAATATCGCCCTGGGGCGTACGGCAACCCATTCGTCGGCCTGCAACCTGGAGCAGGCGGCCCAGCTGGTCACAGACGGCTATAGGGCACAGGAGGCCGATTTCTGCAGCACCTGGAAAAGTGCTTCGGGAAAGGAGGAGTGGATTATGGTAGACCTGGGCGCCGTGTCGCCCATAGACAAGGCGGTCTTCCACTGGATCAACGCTCCGGTATCCGGAAGACTCTGCATCTCCAAGGACGGGAAGCAGTGGGCAGAGCTGATTGCCCTGGGGGCCGAAGAAACGGTTTGCTTTGATAAGACAGACGCCCGTTATGTCAAGGCTTTCCTGGATGCCAGCGCCAACGGAGAACCCTTCGAGCTGGAAGAGTGGGAAATCTGGGGCAGCGGTTCGGTTCAGGCCCGGCCCGCCAAGGCTCCCGCCCGAAAGGACGGGGAGCAGGAACTGGCCGGCGGAAACTGGAAGGTGGTGCGGGCATCGGCCCTCCAAAACCTGGAAGACCCCGGAATGATACTTTCCTCTCCGGATTACGACGATTCGGCCTGGACCGTGGCTACCGTGCCCGGAACTGTCCTGGGGTCCTTCATCAATGCGGGTGCCGTTCCCCATCCCAATTTCGCCGACAACCAGCTCTTCATCTCGGACTCTTATTTCAAGAGCGATTTCTGGTATAGAGATGTCTTCGAGGCCCATCCGGACACGCCCCGGCAGTTCCTGAACTTTGACGGCATCAATTTCCAGGCCCGGATCTGGCTGAACGGGAAGTATATCGGCGGCATCGAGAGCGCCTTTGACGCCGCCCGTTTCGACGTAACCGGCATCCTGCAGGAAGGAACCAATTACCTGGCCGTCCAGATTGTCCGGAATCCGCACTACGGGGAGGCTAAACTCCAGAATGCCTATACGCCGCAGTCCAACGGCGGCATCCTGGGGGCCGACAATCCCACGATGCACGCGACCATCGGCTGGGACTGGCTCCCGACGGTGAGAGGCCGCAATATCGGCATATACGACCGCGTATATATTACATATAAAGGAAATGTGACGGTGGATGATCCCTTCGTACGCACGGAACTGCCGCTGCCCGATACCACCCGCGCTACGGTCTATGCCAGCGCTACCCTTACCAACCATGGGTCGGAACCTGTTTCGGGTGTGCTCAAGGCTAGTTTCGGCCCGGTCAAATTTGAACGGGAAGCGACGCTGGAGCCCGGGGAAAGCCGGGAGGTCTGCTTCGACCCCGCCGTCTTCGAGAATCCCCGCCTGTGGTGGCCCAATGGTTACGGAAAGCCGGAACTGTACCCGGTCTCGTTCTGCTTCGAGAGCGAAGGGAAGGTGTCGGACAGCGCCTCTTTCCTCTCCGGTGTGCGGCAGATGGACTTTACGATGGAGCCCTACAAGTCGGTGAGCTGGAACGTGTTTGAAGAGCGGCATCCCGAACAGCGGCTCAGCATCTATGTCAACGGCCGGCGCTTCATCGGTTTCGGCGGCAACTGGGGTTATTCCGAGCATCTGCTGGATTACCGCAGCCGCGAATTCGACATCGCCGTGGGACACCACGCGGCCATGAACTTTACCATGATCCGCAACTGGGTGGGCATGACCGACAACAAGGCTTTCTACGAGGCCTGCGACCGCCACGGCATCCTCATCTGGCAGGACTTCTGGCTGGCTAACCCCTGGGACGGCCCCGACCCTGTGAACTCCGCGCAGTTCAATGCGGTGGCCACGCGCTACGTGCGCCGCATCCGCAACCACCCGTCCATCGGCCTGTATGTGGGCCGCAACGAGGGATACCCGCCGCAGGAGATCGACGCCCACCTGCAAAAGATGGTTCCCCAGGAACACCCCGGCTTGTATTACATTCCCCATTCCGCGGCCGACGGTGTCACGGGCGGCGGTCCGTACCGCGCCCTTCCGGTCAAGGATTACTACAACCTGCACGGACACGACAAGATGCACAGCGAACGGGGGATGCCGGCCGTGATGAACTACGAGAATATGGTGCGGGCTATGGGCGCCGAGAACGTGGAGCCCGTGAGTACGCTGGAGCATCCCAATGTGATGTACGGCCTGCACGACTATACGCTGGGCGTCAAGGCCAATACCGCCCAATGGTCCGACAGCTTTAACCAGCTGCTGCAGAAGGCCTTCGGAGAACCGGCCAATGCCCGCGAATTCGCCTATCTGGCCCAGTGGATCAATTACGACGGCTATCGCGCGATGTTTGAATCGCGTAGCGAATACCGTCGCGGCCTCTTGCTGTGGATGAGCCATCCCGCCTGGCCTTCGATGGTGTGGCAGACGTACGATTATTACTTTGAACCTACCGGCGCCTACTACGGCTGTCAGAAGGCCTGCGAACCGCTGCACATCCAGCTGAACGCCGCCAAGGGAACCGTGGAGGTGGTGAACTACCGCGCCGGGCAGCAGGAAGGCCTTACCGCCACCGCCCGCGTGCTGGATATGTATGGCAAGGAGGCTGCCTCGCAGCAGTTCTCCCTGGACATTGCCGAAGACAACACTGTCACCTGCTTCCCGCTGGAAGTCCCGGCCGATATAACCGACGCGTATTTCGTGAAGCTGGAACTGGCGGGGGCCGACGGCGCCATCCTTTCCCACAACTTCTACTGGCAGGGGAAGGAGGAAGGCAACGTACAGGCTTTGCGCGGCCTGGCCAAGACCGATGTGAGCACAGGCGTCAGCCGCATCTCCGGCGGAAAGTATAAGGTAACGGTGCAGAATACAGGCGAGGTGCCGGCCCTCATGATCCGGCTCAAGGCCCTGGACAGCGCCACCGGAGACCTCATCCTGCCCGTCTGGTACTCGGACAATTACTTCTTCCTGATGCCCGGAGAGAGCAAGGAGGTAGAAGTGGGCATCGAGTCCTGCCAGGGCAAATTCCAGGTGGAAGCAGAGTATATGAACAAGTAGGCCATGGTCCTGAACGAAATTACGCCGCTTTCGGAGAAAGACTGCCTGTACATCATTGACAGGCAGAAGAACGAGTTCACCTATCCGGTGCATTGCCACAATGAGCTGGAGCTGAATTTCGTGGAGAACGCCGCCGGCGCCCAGCGCATCGTGGGGGATTCCGTGGAGACCATCGGCAACCTGGATTTGGTACTCATCGGCGGAAAGAACCTGGAGCACACCTGGTCGCAAGGGGAGTGCTCCTCGTCCATCATCCGGGAAATCACCATCCAGTTTCCGGCGGGCCTGCTGTCGCCCGAACTGCTGGGGAAAACCCAGTTCTCGGCCATCGGAACAATGCTGCAGCGGGCCGAGCATGGGCTGGCCTTCTCCAACACCACCATCTTCCGCGTGTATGCGCGGCTGGAGCAGCTGGTGCGGGACGAGGACCGTTTCCACCAGTACCTGATGTTCCTGTCGCTGCTCAACGAACTGGCGCACAGCACCGACAGCCGCGTGCTGGCCAGCAGTTCCTTCGCCCACGCCGTGGACGATTCCGACAGCCGCCGCATCCGCAAGATTAAGGCCTATATCAACGACCACCTTACCGAACCGCTCCGGCAGCCGGACCTCGCGGCCCTGGTGGATATGAGCCCGTCGGCCTTCAGCGCCTTTTTCAAGATGCACACGGGCCGTACGCTCTCGGACTACATCATCGACGCCAAGTTGGGTATGGCCGGCCGCCTGCTGGTAGATTCCAACAAGACCATTGCCGAAATCTGCTACGAGTGCGGCTTCAACAACCTGTCCAACTTCAACCGGCTGTTCAAGGCCAAGCGGGGTTATACGCCCCGGGACTTCCGCGCCCTTTACAAGAAAAACAAAATTCTGGTATAATACCTTATGGAAGAAACACGTACCGAAGTATTCTTTCGCGAAGTCAGGGATACCCTCACTTCCAATATCCTGCCTTTCTGGCTGCAACTCAAGGACCCGCGCGGCGGCTTTTACGGAGAGATGCAGGCCGATGGTACCGTCCTGTACGATGCCCCCCGCGGTGCCATTCTGAACGCCCGGCTCATCTGGACGTTTGCGGCCGCCTATTCCTTCCTGAAGGATACGCAGTACCTGGTGGCGGCCGTGCATGCGCGCGACTGGTTCCTGGACCATTTCTGCGACCATAAGTACGGCGGCGTTTACTGGAGCGTAACCCCGGAAGGGGAGCGGCTGGATGCCAAGAAGCAGCTCTATGCCCAGGGTTTTGCCATTTACGGGCTTTCAGAACTGTATAAGGTGAGCCGGGACGATGAAGCCCTGAAACAGGCGGTAAACCTGTTTCGCGTGGTGGAAACCCACTTTGCCGATCCTGAGAATGGCGGCTACATCGAGGCCTTGGCGCGCGATTTCTCGCCGCTGGAGGATATGTCCCTTTCGGCCCACGACATCAATGCCGACAAAACCATGAACTCCCACCTGCACATCCTGGAGGCCTATGCCAACCTGTACCAGGTGTGGCCCGATCCTTCCTTGAAAGAGGCGGTGGAGCGGCTGTTGGAAATCATCGGCACGCGGGTGATGGCCCCTTCCGGGCATCTGCAGCTGTATTTCCGGAAAGACTGGAGCGTGCTGCCCGGCGGTGTTTCCTTCGGCCACGATATCGAGACTTCCTGGCTGGCGCTGGAGTGCGCCTTCGCTCTTCGCGACGCCGATGTCGTGACGCGTGTGCGTCCCCGGGCCCTTCAGATGGGCCGGGCCGGCAACGAGGGCCTGCTGCCCGACGGCTCCATGCGCTATGAACAGCTGTTGGACGGTTCCTTCGACGATTCCCGCCAGTGGTGGGTGCAGGCCGAGACCGTTGTGGGCAACCTCTGGCTGTGGAAGTATCACTCCGACGATGCCGCGCTGGACCGCGCCCTGGCCTGCTGGTATTACATCCGGAAGCACCTGATAGATCCGCACGGCGGGGAATGGTGGTGGGCCGTGCTGCCTGACGGCTCCCTGGACCTGTCCCAGCCCAAGGCGGGCTTCTGGAAATGTCCGTACCATAATACAAGAATGTGCTTGCAGGTATTGGAACTTTTTTAGTACCTTTGTACGATGATAAAACGTTTAAACTAATGGCCAAACTTTCAGAGAAAATCGGATACGGTCTGGGAGATTTCGCGTCTTCCATGTTCTGGAAAATCTTTTCCTATTACCTTCCCATCTTCTATTCCGACGTCTTCGGACTTAAACCGGCCCATGCAGCTACCTTGCTGCTGGTGACCAAGTTATACGATGCGATTTCGGACCCGCTCATGGGTATCATCGCGGACCGTACCCAGACCAAGTGGGGCAAGTACCGTCCCTACCTGCTGTGGATGGCCATCCCCTTCGCTGTCATCGGCACGCTGTCCTTCTATGTTCCGGGCGGCTCTTACAGCTTCCGGCACGTGTATGCGTACCTGATGTATATCCTCATGATGACGGCTTATACTGCAGTGAATGTGCCTTACGGCGCCATGCTGGGTGTGGTGACGGAGGATTCCCGCGAGAAGAGCGTCTTCTCCAGCTTCCGCATGTTCTTCGCCTACGTTGGCAGCTTTGTGGCCATGGGTGCCTTCTGGCTGTTCGAGAAGAGCGTGATCGGGACGGAGAATGCCGCCGGCAAGGTCATCCGTGGCGTTGGTGATGCCAACCCCGCTACCTGGACCTTCGTGGTGGCCATCATCGCCGTGCTGTGCGCGCTGCTGTTCATCGGCTGTTTCCTGCTCACCAAGGAGCATGTGAAGGTAGAGAAGAAGGCTGCCGGCGGCTTCGCTTCCATCAAGGAAGACCTGAAGGCGCTGGGCGGAAACGGTCCCTGGTGGCTCCTGCTGGGCGCTGCCATCGGCCAGCTGCTCTGCGGATCCATCCGCGGCGGCGCGGCAGCCTACTACTTTGCCAACGTTCTGGACACCAGCATCTTCCTTACCTGCGCCATCTACCTTACCATCGGCGAAATCGGCCAGATGGCCGGCGTTACCTTTGCCGTGGCCCTGTCCGAGAAATTCGGCAAGCGCAACACGTTCATCGCCTCGCTGGCCATGGTCATCCTCTTCAGCTGCGCCATCTGGTTCATCCCCGTCCATACTACGGCCGGCGTCTGGATGCTCCTGATCCTGCAAATCCTGGTGTCCATGGCCATCGGCATATCGGCCCCGCTCACCTGGAGCATGTTCGCCGACGTTGCCGACTACTCCGAACTCAAGCACGGCGCCTCCTCCACCGGCCTCATCTTCTCCTCCTCCTCCATGGCGCAGAAGTTTGGCGGTGCTATCGGCGGCTTCCTGCTGCTGGCCCTGCTGGGCGTCTTCGGCTACGACAGCGCCCTGGACATCCAGGCTCCCACCACCCTGAACGCCATCAAGGCCATGATGAGCTTCATCCCCGCCATCGGCGCCGGTCTGGGCATCGTCTGCCTCTGCTTCTATCCGCTCACCACCGCCCGCATGCAGGAAGTGCAGGCGCAGTTGGCCGAGGCCCGCTCCCGCAGAAGCTAGCGGGTTATTGCTAAGCGAGATGGAGGTACTTTTTGATTTGGCGGGGACGGGCCGATGTCCGCTGAAGCAGCAGTTCGTAGATTCGCTCTTTTTGTGCGTCGGACAGGGAGGGGATGGCTTCGAGCCGATGGACCAGTCCCTCGGACAGAACAATGCGGGAACAGTCGGCGTAGACGGCGTCTGAGTACTTGTCCCGCTCCTCCAGGATCTCGTTTTCGCTGCCGGTATTGTCGTGGAAGGCGCGGATCATGGTTTCGAAATCCCCGTAGTAGCTGATGGCCTGCTCATAGTCGATCACGTTCCACAGGCCGATGATGTAGTCCGTCACCTGCATCCACTCCCGGGGTGACAGCAGCCTTTCCCATCGCTCCAGCTGGGAATAATGCAAGTACAGCCCTTGCTGATAACGGCTGTCGATTTCTTTGAGGATGGTGCGCATGCGACTTTTGGCGCGAGAGAGATTGATAGGCGGCGAATAGGGCGCTTTATTCTTATAATAGGGGAGGAAGGTCCAGCGGTATTGCTCGCAGCGCTCGGTGATTTTGCGCTCTACCGGGTTGTTGTTGCTATAGGCCAGGGTTGTCCGGACCTGCTTGCTTCCCAGTTTGGCGGCACTGCCAAAAGGGTGCGAAAAGAAGTGTCCCTTCTTCTTCCGCCGCCGGTTCCATTCGGTGGCAAACAAGTGCGCATAGGTCTGTATGAAAACGGACAGTTCGGCGTTGTTGTTGACTACCACAACCAGGTGGATGTGGTCGGGCATGGGACAGAGCGACAAGACTTCTACCTCCCTCAGCCGCGCCTGGGTACAAAAGATGGTGAAGAAGACCAGATAGTCATGGGTAGAGTAAAAGATAAGGCCCCTGTTTTTTGTCCGTTGGTACACGTGATGCGCCTCTCCGGCATAGATTTTCCGTTTCTTCATAACCTTTTTTTCACAAAAGGTAGGGATTCGGAATCACGAAAAAAAGCATCGGCTAAAAGAAAGGGTTGTTTTAGCCGACTCAAGCATTTTTATACGAAAACTTGAATTTTTTGTCGAAAGAAATTACTCCCAAACCACCAGGGAACGGTCCAGAAGAATGGTCTTGGCGTGCCCCGGAGCCCCCTGGATCCGGTACAGGGAAGCCTTGCCTGCCAGCATGTCCACGGCGGCGTTCACCCGGGCAATGTTCACGTTGAGGTCGTTGGAGAAAATGTCCAGGATCCGGGAGATGCTCCGGTCGATGGCCGCCGGATCCAGGCTTCGGCTGCAGCGCCTGTAGTAGACGGCCAGCTCCTCCCGATGGTCGCCGATGCACTTGAGCGGGATCCCCTCCGGGTGCTGCAGGAAGAGCAGGAGGACGGTCTTTGCCATCGGCCTGAGTTTCAGTTCATCGGCCCCGATGTAGATGCGGTACCCCCGCGTGATGCGCACCGGCAGCGGCACGGCACCGTACGGTCGTCGGCCTTCCTCCCCATGCGGCACCCTCCTCCGCCGCAGCTCCTCCTCGGCCCGACGAATAAAGCCCACGAGCTCCTGCGTCTCCTGCTCTTCCCAGCTGATGCAGTACAGCCCGCCCGCTTCCTCCAGCGCGCCGGCCCTTTCCAGCAGAAAATAGAGCGAAAGTATGCCCAAGTCTTCCATACCCAAAGATACGCCTGGACGCAGAAACGGCTTTGTCTCGTTTCGCTGTAACTGGCTGGTAGCCAATAGGATAGAAAATTCTCTTTAGGCTAATCAGCCTAAAGAAAAATCTGTAACTGCTTGATAGACAACGAAAAAACCGCGAGCGAAACAAGCGTTCACTCGCGGTTAAATCTTTGGCGCTGCAAAAGACTACCAGCGATCCTCGTCGGATACGGAGAGTTTCTTGCGGGCGTGACGACGGCGGGCGTTAAGCACGCGGCGGCCGTTGGCAGAAGCCATGCGGGCGCGGAAGCCGTGTTTGTTCACACGCTTGCGGCGGGAAGGTTGAAATGTTCTTTTCATGATATCTCTTTTTTATATTTTTCGCGTAATGGACTGCAAAGGTAGTAATTCTGAACGAAACCGCCAAATTATTTTTCAATATGTATGACCAACTTTCCGTCGTAGTAAGGATCATGGAGCCAGGAGGACACGGGCCAGGTGTGTACCGAGCCGGGACGCAGTTTGTGACGGCCCATGACGGTAGCAATTTCTTCTACCACGTCCCCGCCTTTGAGGTACAGGATGCCGCGGCGGAACTTGCCCTTGACCCAGGGATAAAAGTCCGTGAGGGAAGCTACGGCGCGGGAAACCACGAAGTCAAACTGCTGCGGCAGGCTCTCGGCGCGGGCGTTCACCACTTGCACGTTTTTTAGGTCCAGGGCCGATGCTACCGCTTGCGCCACCAGGGTCTTTTTGCCCACGGAGTCGCACAGGACGAACTGGGCCGACGGGAACAGGATAGCCAGCGGAATCCCGGGGAATCCACCGCCGGTGCCCAGGTCCAGGACCTGGGAGGTGGAGAACTCCTCATAGAGTCCCGGCACTGTTTGCAGATAGCGGGCGATGGCCAGCGAGTGCAGCACGTGGTGGTCGAACACATGGTCGATGTCCTTGCGGGAAATCACGTTGATTTTGGCATTCCATTCCCGGTACAGGGCGTCCAGGGCATCGAAGGATGCCTGCTGGGCAGGCGTCAGGATAAAGTCGTTCATTCCACTTCCCCCCTTAGCATCATTTTGGCCAGGTGCTGTTTGCCCCGGCGGATGCGAGTGCGGACCGTATTGAGCTCCAGGTCCAGCTCCTTCGCAATCTCTTCGTATTCCAGTTCTTCTATCATGTATTTGATCATCACGTCTTTATACAGCGAGGGAAGCTCGTCGATAAAGCCCATGAGGCGGTCGTGGACCTCGTCGTTGATGATCTCTTCCTCGGGCGTAAAGTCCGTGAGCTGCGGTCCTTCGTTGCTTCCTTCCTTCTTCTGGTCCTCCCGCTGGATGCTGGACAGGTGGTCCAGCGCGGTGCGGGTGGCGATGGTCAGGAGCCAGGGCCGGAATTCCCGCGAGGTATCGAAGCCCGGCAGGGCGGCGAAGGCCTTCTGGAAGCTCTCCAGGACCACGTCGTCTACATCGGCCTTCCAGTGGAAATAGCCGCTCACGCGTCCGCGTACCGCCTTTTCGTACACCTGGTACAGCATGCGGTAGGCTGTCTGGTCGCCGGAAATGGCGCGCCCGATGATTTCTTTCTCTTTGTTGTCCATATCAATGCGCTTCCAGCCAGTTGGTTCCGGCGCTGCATTCCACCGTGAGGGGAACCGACAGCTGAATCACGTTTTCCATCACATCTTTCACCAGTGCCTGCAGGGCGGGCACTTCCTGGGGCAGGGCGTCGAACAGCAGTTCGTCGTGGATCTGCAGCACCATCTTGCTGCGCAGGCCTTCCTCCTTCATGCGCCGGGCCACGCCAATCATGGCCAGCTTGATAATATCGGCCGATGTCCCCTGGATGGGGGCGTTCACCGCATTTCGCTCGGCCAGTGCCCGGACGGTGGCATTGCGGGCCTCGATGTCCGGCAGATAGCGCCGCCGGCCGAAGAGGGTTTCTACGTACCCGTTCTCCCTGGCGAAGGCAATGCTGTCGTCAATGAAGGAACGGATAGCGGGGAAGGAGGCGAAATATCCGTCGATGAGTTCCTTGGCGGCGCTGCGGCTCAGGTGCAGCCGCTGGGCCAGGCCGAAGGAAGAGATGCCGTACATAATGCCGAAGTTGGCGGTTTTGGCCATGCCGCGCTGTTCGCGCGTGACTTCCTCCACGGGAATGCCGAAGATCTTGGCGGCGGTGGCGGCATGGACGTCCACGCCGTCGCGGAAGGCCTGCACCAGGTGGGAATCGCAGCTCAGGTGCGCCATGATGCGCAGCTCAATCTGCGAGTAGTCGGCGCTGACGATGAGGCCGTCGGGCATGCCGGGCACGAAGGCCTTGCGGATTTCCTTGCCGCGCTCGGTGCGCACCGGGATATTCTGCAGGTTGGGGTTGGAACTGGACAGTCGTCCGGTTGCCGTAAGCGCCTGGTTGAAGGTGGTGTGCACGCGGCCATCTACAGGAGAAATATAGGAAGGGAAAGGCTCTATGTAGGTAGAGAGCAACTTCTTCACCGCCCGGAATTCCAAAATCTCATCCACGATGGGATGACGGTCGGCGATGGCCACCAGGGTAGCTTCGTCGGTGGAATACTGGCTCTTATTGCCGCTTTTCTTGGCCTTGGGGTCCAGTTTCAGTTTGTCGAAAAGCACGTCTCCCACCTGCTTGGGGGAAGAGATGTTCAGTTCCGGTTCATCGGCCAGTTCGCGGATGTGGGCTTCTCGCTGGACCAGTTCCTTGCGAAGGCCGTCGGCAAAGACCCTTAACTGGGCCATGTCCACTTTGACGCCGTCGCGCTCCATCTGGGCAAGCACCTTGGCCAGCGGTTCCTCCATCTGGTCGTAGAAGGACGGCAGCTCCTGCCGGAGCCGCTCTCCCAGGGGAACCATCACGGCCGCTTCCAGCAGGCGAGGGGAGTCTTCCTCCTCCGGTGCATCGTCGAAGAGCGAACCGGTGGTAGCCGGGGCCGAATCCTCCAGCGACACCCCCAGATACGTCTGGGCCAGGGCTGCCAGCTCGTGGCTGCGTTCCGGGTTCAGCACATAGTGCATGAGCTGGATGTCGTTCCACTGCCCGTTCAGGGCAATGCCCTCACTCGCCAGCAGATTGTCCGTGCGCTTGAGGTCTACGCCGTATTTGGCAATTCCGGCATCTTCCAGCAGATTCTTCGCTTCGCTCAGAATGACAGTGGAAACCTGTCCGTCTGCCGAAAGAATCATTCTTGTGCCATTCAGCACCAGGCCGACCTTGCCGCTTATCTTTGCGGCTTTCAGGACTTCGGCCGCCGTAGCAGAGGTATAAGAGAAGGCCGGAGCTTTGTCCACTGCCTCCGCTACAACGTTACCAGAGAGATACTTCTTCAGAGAAGAGAACTCATATACAGAGAACAATTCCGCCAGCTTGGCCTGGAACTGTCCGGTATAGTGCATGTCTTCCAGGGTGACAGGAAGATCCATGTCGGTCTTGATGGTGACCAGGGCCTTGGAGAGGGCCATGTGGGGGCGGGCTTCCTCGAACTGGGCCTGCTGACGGGGGGTGAGTTCGGCCAGATGGGCGTAGATATTCTCTACGCTGCCGTACTTGGCGATGAGCTTGGCGGCGCCCACTTCTCCCACGCCCTTCACTCCGGGGACATTGTCGGCGGTGTCTCCGCAGATGGCCAGCATGTCAATGACCTGCGCGGGGCTGGAAATGCCCCATTTCTCGCACAGGCTGGCAGCGGTGACCAGTTCGGCCTCGGAACCCGACTTGCCGGGCTTGAGCTGGAAGGCGTGCGGGCCGATGAGCTGGCCGTAGTCTTTGTCGGGGGTGACCATATACACGTCCAGGGCATCGGAGGCAAACTGCGTAGCGGCCGAGCCCAGGACATCATCGGCCTCGAAGCCGGGAATCATGAGCACGGGAATATTCATGCTCTGAACCAGCTCCGTGAGCGGTTCCAGGGCGTCGATGACCAGCTGCGGGGTAGGGGGGCGCGTACCCTTGTATTCCGGGTACATCTGATTGCGGAAGGTGCCGCCCGGCGGGTCGAAGGCCACGGCCACATGCGTGGGCTTTTCCCGCTCCAGCATCTCCAGGAGGTACTTGGTGAATCCGTAAAGGATGGACATGTCGGCCCCCTTGGAATTGATCATGGGCCGATGCAGGAACGCGTAGTACATCTTGAATACCAGCGCGTGTCCGTCTATGAGGAAGAGTTTGTCCATAAGACACCAAAGGTACGAAAAAAAATCAAAAGTCCGGGGCGTGTCTGGCAAGACGAAGTTCCAGGGACCGGCAGGCCTGGTGGAAAGCGGCTTCGTCGAAGTCTTTCCCCTGTTTCAGGCACTCCAGATGCGTGTCGATGAACAGTTCCCAACGGGGCAGATAGTAGCAGCGGATGAGACCGCTCCACAGGCGGTTGGCGTAGTCGTTCAGGTTGGGAGCTTCACCCCAGATGGTAAGCAGATGCCAGGCGTTGTCGCGGTAATAAGCCTTTTCTTCGGGTGTTTTGCCCCAGGAGGCGGCCTGCTCCAGCCAGTCCTCGGCCCGGAATTCGGGGCGGGTGGCGGCCAGGCTGTCCATCTGCTGCAGTAATTGCTTCATCTCCTTCCCCAGGTCTTCGGCCTCCCCGAAAAGGGTGCTCCGGCAGGCGGCCACGAAGTCGTCCCGCAGGGCCGCAAAGCGGTTGCCCATGACCTGCAGACGCAGGGTTTCGGTCGGATGCTCCCCGCACAGGCGTTCCAGCGTGGCGGGGGCATAGGGCGTCTGGTTTACAACGGTCCAGTGATGATACCCTTCATCGCAGGGCCGGCCGCACGCAAGGGATCCTTCCGAGAAGGAGCCGCGAAGGTAAACACTGTCGGCCATCTGGCGCCAGAAGCCTTCCGGGCTGCCGCTGCGCAGATCCAGCGCAGAGAGCCAGCTATCATCGGAAACGCTGGTTTTCCAGGCGCGCCCCATCACATATTCATAGAACCACTGGTTAATGCCGAAGCCTTCCAGCGTGCAGCCAATGCCGACTGCACCCCCATCGGCCAGTGCTTCGGTGATGCGCCGGCTCTCTTTCCAAAACGGCCCCGCCAGGCGGGTGTTCCCACCGAAATTGCCCAGGTAGCAGAAAATATAGGGCTGTCCGTAAAACCCCTTTGTCAGGGCCCAGACGGGCGTGTGTTCGGTGTAATAGTCCAGCAGGATTACGCGACCCTGGGGAATGGCCGTGAGATAGGCCCGGACGCGCTCCGGTGTCCAGTGTTTCCGGTCATAATGGAACAGCCAGCCCATTTGCAGCCATTCGGCCTCGGGGTCGAAGGACGCCACGCTGTCAAAGGCCCGGAGCCCGTAGGCGGCCAGTACATCCGGCTCCCAGGACGGCGGATTTACCTCGTTAAAGAGGTCGAATCCGTAGATGTGGTCAGTGTCGAACCGGCGGGCCTGGGCTTCCAGGAAACGGCGCTGCACCAGGGGATAAAGGCTGTCTTCGGGCGACAGGAAATGACAGGCGTTTTCCTGCGGGAAGCCTCCCCAACGGGATACGTCGGTGATTTTTGCGTTGGGGTATAACTCTTTCAGCCGGGCCGGTACGTGCCCGGCGAAGGCCGGTAACACCGGCCGCATGCCCAGTTCCCGTTCCCGCCGCAGGATCTGTTTCTGCAGGGCCTCCTGCCCGTCAATCCATCCTTGCGGCAGGGGACTTTCTACCCCGTCGATGTTGCACATGCGGTGCCAGGGGAGGTAGGCCGGTCCGGTGAAATAGGCCCGGATTTCCTCGTCTGAGAGGCCGAAGGAGCGCCAGACTTCCTGCCATACGGCTTCCTGACCGGTGATAGCCAGGGGCAGGTTCACCCCTTGCAGGGCCATCCAGTCGATGAGGCGCTCCCAGTCTTTCCACTGCCACCAGGGCATGGTGTAGCCGAAGGTGCAGTAGTTTAGGAAGAAGCGCCTGGGGACCAGGGCTCTGCCTTCGACTGCTTGTTCTACGACAGGTTGCTCTTCGGGTACTTCCACGGGGTCATGGGCGTACCAGGAGACGGTGGTGTGACACCAGCCGTTCAGGTAGCGGTTAAGTCCCACTGCCATGGCGCTGGTGCTGCTGCCTTCGATGATCAGCTGTTTCCCTTTCGTATAGAAACGGTAGCGCTCCGTGCTGTCGGCGGTTTGACGGAAATTGATTCTATATTGCGGGACCAACCTTCCGGCCAGGGCCTCGGCTGCCTTTTCGGCAGGAGTGACGCAGGAGGCCGCTAATGCGGCCCCTGCTAGTAGAAGAATCAGGGATAACCGTCTCATCGAATAGCCGCCAACTCATCTTCCGACAAACCCGTTAACTCACAGATCTGTTTGTCATGCATGCCACTGGCCTTCATTTTTGCGGCTATCTCCAGGGTTTTTTGCTTGGCTCCTTCGGCTCTTCCTTCGGCCCTACCTTCGGCTAACCCTAATGCTTTCCCCTCTTCCCAACCCTCATTTCTGGCGAATTCGCGTCTGGCAATGATGTCCAATTCTGTAGTCATAATAGCGTTGATAATACCCAGTTGTTTCTCATTCATGTTGGCAAATGCTGTGGCTTCAAAGAATAGCCTGAGCAATTCGTCGCCAAAGTCGGCGGGCCTTTGTTTCAGCAAGTGACCATATTTTAGGGAAAAGGCCAATTGTTCCAATAAACTCTCACATTTGTCCTCCTCGTCCTGTTTCCACTTTAAGCGCCCCAGCTCCAAATAGATGAAGTGCAGCGCATTTGTCATCAGTTCTCCGGTTTCCCGGTTGCAGATTTCGTATCTGCTGATCATTCCATTCTCCAGTGTCTGCTCTTTGTTGTGGTGCATACTGAAATTCAGGATGCTTATCACATAGACGGGACTCAAAGAATAGTCCATTTTTCGAATGGTCTTCTCGTCTGAATTCGGCAGACTTTTCATTCGTTCCATAATCTGGGAACGGATAGGATATGTGGCGTAGTAAAGCATTCTGTCCCGGAAACTGGTCTGGGACGCGAACTGCATTTCTACGATAAAGCGTTCGTTCTGATCTGTTGTACAAAGCAGGTCAAATGTAACGTTTTTGTCCGACAATATCAAGCCATGTTGCTCTTTATCGTCCAAAGTGATTGATTGGATGGTCTTTCCAGGGAGAAAGAATTCGATTAGTTTTACTAACAGACGTCTGTTGGATGGTTCTGTTAATACCACTTTGAAGGCTTCATCGTAGAGAATGTTTGCAAAGGTTGCCATAATGAATACAGTTAAAGATTCCCGGCAATAATACCGATGTGGTAAATATAGCTTGGAAAAATGAGATACTTTTTCTCGAAGTGGTGTTAAGTCTTTGACTTTCATATATATATGTTTTTCTCTTTATCCCGTCTGGAACAAAGAGAAAAACATAAGTTGCTGATAATCAATCAGTATATGGGCGGCCGAGGTAGAAACAGAAACCTGGTATGGCGGGGCATGGACGGTGGTCCGAGGTCCCCTGGTCTATGCCCTGAAGATGGAGGAAAACTGGGCTTGGAAAGAGTTCCGGGGAAAGGATTTACGCTTCGGCCCCGGAGCTTGGGAAGTAACGTCCTCCACCCCCTGGAATTACTGTCTGATGCGGGACAGTTTCAAAGCCGAAGACTGCAGCCTGCAGCTCGCCGGGGAGGTTTCGGCCTATCCTTGGAATCTGGACAATGCACCTCTCTCGATTATTGTTCCTGCGCGGGAACTGCCCGGCTGGACACAGGTAGACAGCGTGGCATATTGGACCGAAGAAGGAGATGATACCGGCGAAGAGGTGAGACTGGAACTGGTTCCTTACGGCTGTACCACGCTGCGCATCGCCGAATTTCCCACGCGCATTATCCCCTGGGACCGTTCTTTTCTGACGGATTAGATCCACTCCACGCCTTCCAGGGAGAGTTCCCGCTCTTCGCCGCCCCAGCCTTCCTGGTACACGAAACTGTATCCTAATAGCTCCGACGGGATGCGGTCCAGGAAGCGGAAATCCGGTTCGCCATAGTCCCCGGAACTGCCGTACAGGGTCATGATCTTCCTGACGTCGTCCTTGTGATACCACCCGCCGCCGTGCGTGGTTACATAGCCCTTTTTCAGCTCCTTGTGCTGGTATACAAGTCCATACACGAAGGTGCCGATGAGCGGCGTGGCGGGGTCCGAAACAATGAGGAATTTCGGGTTCATATCACTGGGCAAAGGCATATTAGACCAGTTTGGCAATGAGTTCCAGCCAGGCGGCGTCCACGTTGTCAAAGGTGGCGAATTCGTCGGAGTCGATGTCCAGCACGGACGTGACGGTTCCATTGGCATCGAATACCGGCACCACAATCTCTGACTTGGACTCGCTGCTGCAGGCAATGTGCCCGGGGAATTCCTCTACGTCGGGCACCACCACGGCGCGGCGCTCTTTCCAGGCGGTACCGCAGACACCCTTCCCGAAGCCGATGCGGAAGCAGGCGGCCGTCCCCTGGAAGGGTCCCAGGACCAGCTGGTCTTCCACAACGCGGTAGAAACCGGTCCAGAAGAAACGCATCTTCCGGGCGATCATGGCCGAGATATTGGCCATGCGGGCCACGGTGTCCTTTTCGTCCCCCAGGAACAGGCGGATGTCCTGGTACAGGCGCAGGTATGCGAAGGTTTTGAGCGGCAGATGGCAGTAGCCGCCGGGGTTCTTGTCCAGGTAATTCTGATGATATTCTTCGGCCGGATAGAAGCAGCGAAGCGGCTCCAGTTCGGTCACCAGCGGCACGCCCAGCTTGGCCGATACTTCCTGGAACACAGCCTCTATCACCGGACGGTCCTCATCGGCCTTAAAAAAGACGCCGCTGCGGTAGCGGGTGCCTTCGTCGTGCCCCTGACGGTTCAGCGTAAGGGGATCGGTGACGGTGAAGAACAGCCGGGTGAGGAAAGCCAGGTCCACACGGGCCGGGTTGTAAACCACTTTCACGGTCTCGGCAAAGCCGGTGGTATCCGTGTATACTTCTTTGTAGGTAGGGTTCTGCGTATGCCCGTTGGCATAGCCCGGCGTGGCTTCGGCCACTCCGTCCACCCCTTTGAAAAAGTGCTCGACGCCCCAGAAACAGCCGCCGGCAAAATAGATTTCCTTCATGGGAGATTACTCCATTAACTTCTTGTATTTGAAACGCTTGGGTTCTACGTCTCCCAGGCGCATCTTCCGGTTCTCCTCGTATTCCTGGTAGTTACCTTCGAAGAAGACCACCTTGCCCTCGCCTTCGTAGGCCAGGATGTGGGTGGCAATACGGTCCAGGAACCAGCGGTCGTGGGAGACCACTACGGCGCAGCCGGCGAACCCGTCCAGACCCTCTTCCAGGGCACGGATGGTGTTCACGTCCACGTCGTTGGTCGGTTCGTCCAGCAGGAGCACGTTGCCCTCGTCCTTTAACGTGAGGGCCAGGTGCAGGCGGTTGCGTTCACCGCCGGAGAGCACGCCGCACTTCTTTTCCTGGTCGGCCCCCGAGAAATTGAAGCGGGACACCCAGGCGCGCGCATTCACGTCCTTGCCGCCCATGCGCACCCATTCGCTGTTGCCGGCGATGGTCTCGTACACGGTCTTTTCGGGGTCGATGCTGCGGTGCTGCTGGTCCACGTAGGAAATCTTCACGGTCTCGCCAATCTCGATGGTGCCGCTGTCGGGCTGCTCGATGCCCATGATCAGGCGGAAGAGGGTGGTCTTACCGGCACCGTTCGGGCCGATGACACCCACGATGCCTGCCGGCGGCAGTTCGAAGCTCAGGTGCTCGAAGAGGAGTTTGTCGCCATAGGCCTTGGAGACGTCCTTGAACTGGATGACCTTGTTGCCCAGGTGCGGTCCGTTGGGGATGTAGATTTCCAGGTTGGCCTCCTTCTGCCTGGCATCGGCCGATGCCAGTTTCTCGTAGGCACCCAGACGGGCTTTCTGCTTGGCCTGACGGGCCTTGGGCGCCATACGCACCCACTCCAGTTCCCGTTCCAGGGTCTTTCGGCGCTTGCTTTCGGCCTTCTCTTCCTGCGCCAGGCGCTTGGTCTTCTGGTCCAGCCAGGAGGAGTAGTTGCCCTTCCAGGGGATGCCTTCGCCGCGGTCCAGTTCCAGGATCCAGCCGGCCACGTTATCCAGGAAGTAACGGTCGTGGGTAACGGCGATGACCGTACCCTTGTAGTGTTGCAGGTGGGCTTCCAGCCACTGGATGGATTCGGTATCCAGGTGGTTGGTAGGTTCGTCCAGAAGCAGCACGTCCGGCTCCTGCAGCAGCAGGCGGCACAGGGCCACGCGGCGGCGTTCACCGCCGGAGAGTTCCTTGATTTTCTGGTCAGACGGCGGGCACTGGAGGGCATCCATGGCCCGTTCCAGCTTGGAGTCGATCTCCCAGCCGTTCACCTGGTCTATCTTTTCGGTGAGTTCTCCCTGACGCTCGATGAGACGGTTCATCTCGTCGTCGTCCAGGGGCTCCATGAATTTCATGGAAATGTCGTTGTATTCCTGCAGAATGTCCATGACGGGCTGCACGCCCTCCTGGACCACTTCCAGCACGGTTTTCTCCGGATCCATCTGCGGCTCCTGCTCCAGGTACCCCACACTGTATCCGGGGGCCCAGACCACTTCTCCGCGGTAGCCTTTTTCCACCCCGGCGATAATCTTGAGCAAAGTGGACTTACCGGCGCCGTTCAAACCCAGGATGCCAATCTTGGCTCCGTAGAAAAAGCCCAGGTAAATGTCCTTGAGAATAACTTTGTTGTTGTGGGGCAGCACCTTGCTCACCCCGTTCATGGAGAAGATGATCTTTTCGTCGGCCATATTTACAGACTCAAAAATTCAACAAAAGCGGGAATGTCCAGATTGTAGCCGCGGGGACCGGCCAGGCGGGTGCCGTCGGCAGCCAGGATGAAGTAGTTGGGCTGGGCGTTTACCCCAAAGCGGTCTACGGCAATCCAGGAGTTGACGCGTCCCACGTCTTTAAGCACCTTGCCGTTGGGAGTGGTGACCCATTTATCCTCGGGCAGTTTGGTCTTGTCGTCCACGTACAGGGATACCATCACGAAGTCGTTCTTCAGTTTTTCCAGCACGCGGGGATCGCTCCAGACGCGGGCCTCCATCTCACGGCAGTTCACGCAGCCGTGTCCGGTAATGTCAATGAAGACTTTCTTGCCGGAGGCCGCGGCGGCGGCCAGGCCGTCTTCTACATTGTCATAGGCCTTGAGGCCGTGCGGCATGTCCAGGATGTTGCCGCCCTGGACTGTTTCCGGCAGGGCAATGGTTGCCGGGGCCGAAGCCGTTCCGGGCGTGAGCACGAAGTCCTGGGTCTCCAGCGGAGGCATGTAGCCGCTCAGGGCCTTCAGAGGGGCGCCCCACATCCCGGGAATCATATACACCACAAAGGCGAAGTCAATGATGACCAGGGCCAGACGACCCACCGACAGATGCTCCAGCGGGCTGTCGTATTTGAAGCGGATCTTGCCCAGCAGGTACAGGCCCAGAAGGGAGAAGACCACAATCCAGATGGCCAGGTAAACCTCGCGGTCCAGCAGGTGCCAGTGATAGGTTTGGTCGGCCACGCTCAGGAACTTCAGGCCCAGGGCAATCTCGATGAAGCCCAGCACTACCTTCACGCTGTTAAGCCAGCCGCCGCTCTTGGGCAGTTTCTTCAGGATAGAAGGGAAGAAGGCCAGCAGGGCAAACGGCAGGGCAAAAGCCACGCTGAAGGCCAGCATAGTGACCATCGGCGTCCAGAACTCTCCCTGGGTGCTCTTGATGAGCACGGTGCCCACGATGGGACCGGTGCAGCTGAAGCTCACCAGCACCAGGGTCAGGGCCAGGAAGAATACGCCGGCCAGGCCTCCTTTCCCGCTTTTTGCATCGGCGCCGTTGGTCCATTTGGACGGCAGCACAATCTCGAAGGCGCCGAAGAAGGACGCCGCAAAGACCATGAAGATAAGGAAGAAGAGGATGTTGGGCAGCCAGTGTGTAGCCAGCCAGTTAAAGATATCGGCCGTAACGGTGGCGCCGCCCAGGGCCCAGGTAAGGCCGATGATGATGCAGATGGGAACCGTATACAGCAGCACGATGAAGATGCCGTACATCAGGGCCTTGAAGCGGCCTGCGTGGGCGTTGTCGCTCTGCTTCAGGAAGAAGGAAACGGTCATGGGCACCATGGGGAAGACGCAGGGGGTGAGCAGCATGGCAAAGCCCCAGAGGATGGCTTCCAGAATCAGGGCAAGGAGGCCCTTGGTGCCGGTCGAAGGCAGTTTCACGGCCTCCGTGAACTCGAATTCCTCGGGCATGTTGCACTCGTCACCGCTGCAGGCGCTCCAGCGCACGCTGCCTTTCACGTTCACCTGGCCGGACCCCGAAAGCTCCAGGTCCTGTCGGATGATATAGGTGCCTTCCACCACTTTCTCGCCTTTATAACTGCCCGCTTCAAATTCCTCGGAAGGCAGTCCCAACGCCTGAACCTTGTCGGATTCTTCCAGCGTGAGGGCGGTGCCGACGTATTTGTCGGCCATATCGTGAATATAGTAGCCCTCGGCCACTTGACCGGTAACCACCAGTTGGTAATGGTCTCCGGCCGGTTCTACCCGGGTTTTCCAACTAACAGAAGCGCCCGGCAGGAAGCCGACGAAGATAAGAAGTACACTAAGAATGAGATTTGTCATATCCCTTTGGTTTTGAGCACACAAAGATAAAGAAAAATCGGGAATTTACTCTTCCCTGAACAGGTCCCGAACCGGGAGTTGGGAGGAGAAGCGGCCGCGCAGGTTCTTGAAGAGGGCGGCTGTGTTGCGCGTGAAGCGCGAGCCGCGCCAGGCCGACGTATTGGTGACCATGATCCAGCATTCGCCGTCGGGGTACACCTTGATCAGGGCCGATGTCCCCGAGAACGAGCCTGTGCGGGTCCACTCGCCTTCGGGCGTGCAGTCCACCCAGCCCAGGCCGTAGGTATCGGCATCGAAGTAATTGGTCATCTGGCGGATGGAGAAGGGCTCCAGGATGTCGGGCACGGGGCCGTGGCCGTCGATGGAGCACACCAGCCGGGCCAGTTCCACGGGGGAACCGATCCAGCCGCCGGCGCCGTACAGGCCGGAGATGTAATTGCCGCCGTAGCATTTGTCCACCGAGGCGAACTTGCCGTCGAAGGAAGGACCGGGTTCGGCATCGGGGTGCATGTAATAGCGGGTTTCGCCGGGCAGGCGGTCCTTGAGATAGTCGCCGCCCAGGGCAAAATGTCGGCACCCGGCGGGGCCGAAGACCTCCTGCTGCATATAGGTCTCGTAGGTCATGCCCGTGACCTCTTCAATGATCAAAGACAAAAGCAGATAGCCGAAGTTGGAGTACTCCTGGTCGGCGCCGGGTTCGAAGGCCAGGCGCCGGCCCAGCTCTTTCCGGACCAGATATTCCGTGGTGGGCGGTTCGGACAGCCCGTTCAGCTGCATGAAGCGCTGGGTATTGAACATGACGTCTCCGCCGCGGGTGGAAAAACCGCCCTGGTGGCGCAGCAGATGCTCTACCGTAATGGCATAGAAGTTATCGTCCTTGATATACTTGTCGTATCGCTTGAGTACGCCGAAGGGGCCGAAGACCGGCGTGTCCAGGAACACCTTCCCCTGTTCCTGCAGCCGCATGATGCCGATGGCGGTGAGAAGCTTGGAGACGGACGCCAGACGCAGGCGTACGTCGGCATTCATCCGCGTGGAAGCATCGGCCCACCCGTAGCCGCGGGCGTACAGCAGGGAATCGTTGCGCACGATGGCCAGCGACGCACCGTGCAGTCCCCAGAAGTTGAGGAAGCTGTCGATGGCGTTGTCCATGCGCGGAAGCTGCGAAAGCTCGTTGGGGAGGGTGCCGTGAAGGTCGGCCTTCCAGTTCACCGGCGGGGCGGGAATCTCCTGGGCCTGCAACACGGCATCGACGGGCCGCTGTTTCCCACAGAGCAGATAAACCGCCAGCAGGAGAGCCGCCGCTACGTATATGAAGCGCCAGGGCTTCACTTGATCAGGCCGGCGCGCCGGCCGAAGTCGATGATGAAGTCGGCCGTGCCCTCAATGCCCAGGACCGAACTGTCTACGCACAGATTGTAATTGGAAGCCTGTCCCCAGGCGCCGAACGTATAGTAATTGTAGTAGGTCTCACGGGTGCGGTCCTTCTTGTGCATGAGTTTCTCGGCTTCGTCTTCGGAGAGCTGCTCCTCCTTCATCAGGCGCTGGATGCGGAATTCTTCGGGGGCGCTGATGAAGACGTTCAGGCACTTGCGGTCCCGCAGGATGTAGTCGGCGCAGCGGCCGATGATCACGGCATCGCCTTTATCGGCAATGCTGCGGATAACCTCGCTCTGGATGTTGAACATGACGTCGTCGTTCACGTAGCCGCTGTCCATATAGCTGAAACGGCTGGAAGCGAAGAAGCTGCTCACGGAGAACAGGCTGCGCTTCTCCTCGCCGGCGAAGAGGCTCTTGGAATAGCCGCTTTCTTCGGCCACCTTGGAGATGAGCTGGTTGTCGTAGAAGGGGATGCCCAGTTTTTTGCCGATGGCCTGGCCCACGTAGCCGCCGCCACTGCCGAAAGAACGGCCGATGTTTATGAGTGTATTCATTTTTTCTGTCATTCTGAACGAAGTGAAGAATCTCTTAAATCTGACTGCCAAGCACAGCCGGATCGTCTCCGTCCTTGAGTTTGGCCAGCTTCTTCAGCAGCCCCAGGGCGAAGATGCCCGTGATGAGGGCCGAAACGGTGTCGGAGATGGGGAAGCTGTACCATACGCCGTTCTCCGACTCCAGCAGGGCCGGGAGGATGTAGATACAGGGGAGGAGGAACAGCAGCTGCCGGGACAGGGACAGGAAGATGGACTTGCGTACCATGCCCAGGCACTGGAAGAGGTTGGTGGTCACCATCTGGAAACCCACGATGGGGAACACGATATTCATTTTCTGCAGGCCCCGGGCCGCTTTTTCAATGAGGACGGGGTCGTTGGTAAAGATTTCGACGGCGGGTTGGGCCAGGAACTCGGAAATGATCCAGCCCACGGTAGTGACGAAGGTGGCCCACAGGGCGGTCTTGAGGTAGACTTCGCGCACGCGGCCATACTGCCGGGCTCCGAAGTTGTAGCCCGCAATGGGCTGCATGCCCTGGTTGAACCCCATCACAACCATGACGAACAGGAACACCAGGCGGTTCACGATGCCGTAGGCGCCAATGGCTAAGTCTCCGCCCCATTTCACCAGCTGCTGGTTGATGAACAGCACCACGATGCAGCTTGCCAGGTTCATCAGGAAGGGCCCCAGGCCGATGGCCAGGGAATCCTTGGCAATCTTCCAGTCAATGCGGAACATCTTGAGCGAACGCGGCAGGTGCAGGAAGCGGTCGGGGTTCAGGAAGTAGCGCAGGGTAATGCCCAGCGATATCAACTGACACAGGACCGTGGCGATGGCGGCGCCCTGTACACCCATTTTCAGGACAAAGATGAAGATGGGGTCCAGGATGGCATTGGAAAAGACCGTGAACAGGGTCAGGCCCATAGCCAGTTTGGGATTGCCCGACGCGCGCACCACCGCGTTGAGGCCGAAGTACAGATGCGTAACGGCATTGCCCAGTGCAATGATGAGCATATAGGCGCGGGCGAAGGGAAGAGTGGCGTCGGAGGCACCGAAGAAGCGCAGGATAGGGTCCATCCACAGCAGGGTGATCAGGGTGAAGATGAGACCGGTGAGGATATTCAGCGTCACTTCGTTGGACAGGACCTTCGAGGCCACCTTGTAGTTCTTCTGGCCCAGGAGCACAGAGATCATGGTGGCAGCGCCCACGCCCACCAGCGTACCGAACGCGGTGGAAATGTTCATGAGCGGGAAGGTGATGGCCAGGCCGGCGATGGACAGGGATCCAACATCGGGAATATGGCCGATGTAGACGCTGTCCACCATATTATACAGCGAAGACGCTGTCATGGCAATGATGCCAGGGACAGCGTATTGCTTGATGAGCGCGCCGATGGGCTTGGTGCCCAGTTCTGTAGGGACGGCCGTATTGCTCATTTATTTCAGGATTTCTATTTCGAAGATGAGCGGGGCGTAGCCGGGGATGGCGTTGCCGCTGCCGGAGCTGGAGTAACCGTGCTTGGACGTGAACAGGACAACGGCTTTCTGGCCTTTCCAGTGCATGAGGTGCAGACCGCCCTTGAAGCCGTTGATGTAAGAGGAGCTTTGGTCCACGGTGATTTCGCTGTAGCTGGAGGCCATGGTAGCCGACAGGGGCACATAGCTGCGGGAATTGTCGTAGATGCGGTTATCCTTGGCCACCTTGGAAAGGGTGGTGTCGAAGATGGTGCCGTTCTTGGCCAGCTTGCCGGTGTAGTTGATCTCTATCGAGGCGGTTTCGCTAAGTTTGTCTTCCTCGTTGAAGCCGGAGATGTCGGAGATGAACCAGAAGGTACCGTCGGGTTCTTCGTCGGTAATGTAGGAGACGCTTTGGATGTCGTAACCATAGTTCTGGTGCACGTAGTTGGCCAGAAAATCGGCGGCATCCTTTTCGGGATCATCGGTCTGGCCTTCCAGGGTAATCTCGTAGATGAGATGGCTGGTCAGGGTGCAGTTCTTGATATACTCGGCCTGGGTGTCGTAACGGCTGGTGGTGAGCATCCAGGCGGGAATGACAGCCTTGCGGCGGCCGCCTATTTTCATGCCCTTGAGCAGGGCATCCATGCCGGCGTAGCTATAACCGGAACCCACTGTCTGGTACCGGGGACCATAGTAGTTGCCGGGAACGAAGGTGCCCAGCTGCTTGTACAGCAGGGAATCGGTGGTGGAGGAAATGGTCCCGTCCAGGCTATAGATGGTGGAGTGCACCAGGACATAGGCTTTCTGGTTGTTCCACTCTTCGCCGGTGCCTTCGGTTTCGCTCAGAATATACAGGCCGTCGGAGTTGGCGCTGATGCCCGGGTGATATTTCTCCATCCAGAGCTGGATATATTCCCGGGCTTCTTCCCCGGTGGCGGAGGTTTGGCTCTTTGCGCAGGCGCCTGCGAGGAAGCTGGCCACTGCCAGGAAAACGAGAACTTTCTTATTCATTGGGTAAGATTTCATCTATCAAAATATAATAAGCCAGGGCGGACAATGCAGGAATCGTGCCCCGGGCGCTTTTTCCGTAACCATATTTCCCGGTAAAGAGGATATAACCCTCGTCACCGGGCTGTACGCCCACCAGGCCGTCGGCCAATCCCTGCACCAGAGCGCCGTTCAGGACAAGGGTGTCCAGCTTGAAGCGGCTTTCGTCGGTCAGGGTCCATTTGGCTTGATCGGCCAGTGATTTCAGGTTGGTAGCCACCAGGTTGGCGGTGGTGAGTTTGGCCGATGTGAGCGCGAAGCAACCGTAGTACAGCGACACCCGCTGCCCCCATTGCAGGGAATCCCGCGTGGGGTCCATGGTGTCGTGCAGCGTAACGCGGTAGGCACCGCCGTTGCGGGTGAGCGTAGCCGTAGCGTCTTCGCTCATCTGGGTGCTGATGAAGCTTTCGATATAGCCCGTCTGTTTGTCGTAGGTGGCTTGCACAGACTGCTTGGCGCAGCCTGCCAGCACGACGGCCATCGAGAAGAGTATGACGACGGACTTTCTCATGACAGGTATTCTTTAAGGATCCTTTCCAGGCAGGCAGGAGCCTCCTGGGCCGATGCAATGTCCTGGCCGATAAAGAGCTTGCCTCCGGCAGCGTTTTCGTGTCCGCCGCCGTGGAAGTATGTGTTGGCCAGCTGCTGGGCGCTGGTGCCTTTCTTGGACCGGACGCTCACGCGGAAATGCCCATCGTCCTCCTTCAGAAGCACGCTCAACCGCACTTTCCCGATGGTCAGGGGCACATTCACCAGTCCCTCGCTCTCGCCGTCCCGCATGTCGAACCGCTGCTGGATGTCCCGCGTAAGGATCATGTAAGCCGTTCCATTCGGAAGGATGTGCAACTCTTCGCTTTGCATGTATCCCATGAGCCGCACCCTGTTTTCCCGGTAACTGTTGTAAATGTTCACCAACAGTGCATCCCGGTCAACCCCTGCCGCAATCAACTCCGAGGCCATCTGGAACGTAGACGGAAACACCGAATTCGCAAAGTTGTTCGTGTCCGTGGTCATGCCGATCATAAGGGCTTCACCGATCATCAAAGATTTTCCGACGGAGGAGGGTGTTGTACCAGCAACCTCTGGCCACCCTCGGCCGGATAAGAGGGAGGGGCCCGTAGCAGGCGCTTGCGCCGCGCATGGGAGGGGTCGCGAAGCGACGGTTGTCGGTACAACACCCTCCTCCGTCATTTTTTTTATGACCCAAAAAACAACTTCTGAGGCGGAAGAGATATCCGGAGTGGAGAAGACCAGACCGAAGCTGGCGGTGTCGGGATTCAGGTGGTGGTCCAGGAGGACTTTGCGGGCCGAAGAGGCCTGCAGGGGGGCTTCCAGGGCCTCGGTACGGGAGAAGGCGTTGGCATCGACCAGGAAGATCAGATCGGCCTGGGCGATGCGCTGCCCGGCATCATCGGCCTGTACGTCGTGGAAGAAGTACGGGATGGCCGGGTTTAGGATAAACCGCAGGTTGTCGGCGGGGGAATCCGGGTACAGACAGGCCACGTCCAGCCCCAGGGACTGGAGGTACAGGGCCAGGCCGGTGGTAGAGCCCAGGGCGTCTCCGTCGGGGTGGGTATGTCCTACCACAACGCAGCGGCGGGCATGGGCCAGCCACTGTTGTAAAGCCTGTATGTTTTCTTTCCGGATAAAATCCATGTGCGTTCTTATTTCCGCACGGCAAATTTACAAAAGATTATTGCTTTTGAGAAATGATTTTGTTAACTTTGTCGGAACTTTGGAAAATTAAAAACACCAAAATAATGAACAAATCCGTCAAAATCGTCGTCGAGATTGTACTCGCTGCCCTCATCTGCCTGCTGGTCTGGCTCACCATCAAGAGTATCCAGAAGCCGGTCCAGTTTAACAAGGAGGTTGCTGCCCGTTCCCAGGTAGGTATCCAGCGCCTGAAAGATATCCGCACCCTGCAGGAGGCTTTCAAGAGCGTGAACGGCCGTTTCGCCCCCACCGTGGACTCCCTCAAGCTGTTCTACGAAACCGGTAAGATGGATATCGTGATGCAGATCGGCTCCCTGGACGACTCCCTGGCCGTTGCCAACACCGAGGCCATCAAGAAGGCCAACAAGAAACTCAAACCCGCCGAGATGACAGCCAAACTGGCTGCCGCCTATGCCGCTGGCCAGAAGGTCGTGTTCTCCACCGTTACCGAGATCCCCGTGCGCGACACCCTGTTCAACAGCCGCCCGGATTTCTGCGTGGACTCCCTGGCTTTCATTCCTTTCTCCGGTGGTCAGCCCGTGGAAATGGAATCCATCATCAAGACGGTTTCCGGCGTACAGGTTCCTCTGTTCGAGGCCCGCATGCCGTACAAGGCCCTGCTCAAAGGCATGGACAACCAGCTGCGAATCAATCTGGACGCCGAGCGTAAGGACCAGAACAAGTACGAAGGCCTGCAGGTAGGTAGCATCACCGCTCCTAACAACAACGCAGGTAACTGGGAATAGTCCGTATGGACCAGACCAATATATCCCTTACAGAAATATCCATTCAAGTTTCCTTGAGTGGATTTTCTTTTAATGGAAGTCCCTGGATGGGTCCGGAGCGGGTTTTCACCACTCCGGAATTCCAGCGGCGCTACGATCGCGTAGAGGTTTCCCTGCTCACGCCCAAGGTTACCCTGGTGCCGGATCCGTTCCTGGATCCCGCCGGTGCCCGCAAGGCTTTGGCCGAGGTGGCCAACATCCGTGACACCGATTTCGTAGAGACCGTGCAGGTGCCGTCGCTGGCCGCCACCCTGGTGTATTCCAACTCCCTGGACGAATCCCTGTCCAAGGTTATCGCACAGACGGTGCTTCCCACCTCGGGAACCCCCGTGCGTGTGCTGCCGGAGATGTATTACCTGCTGCGGGCCCTGGATTCCCTCACCGACTACAACAAGATCGTCGCCTCCTGGCACGCCGACTACCTGCACCTGGTTATCGGCCAGGGTAAAAGCCTGTGCCTGGCCAATGTGTTCGCCGCCCCCGACTTTACCACCGCCCAGTACTTCCTCTTCCTTAGCCTCAAACGGCTGCAGCTGAATCCGGAGGTTTCCACCGTCTGCTTCCGCACGCCGCTGGATCCGGAGTCCGAAATGTCGCTCTACCGTTACTTCAAGGCCGTGGTGCAGTTATGAGGATTATCGGAGGAAAACTCAAAGGCAAGAGTGTCCTGCCGCCGGCAGGGTACAAGGCACGTCCTACCACGGACTTTGCCAAAGAGGGCCTCTTCAACATCCTGGACAACGAATACGAGTTCCAGGATCTGCAGGTGCTGGACCTTTTCGGCGGCACCGGTTCCATCGCCTTCGAATTCGCTTCCCGCGGCGCCTCCCGTGTCTACTGCGTGGAGATGGCCCGCGAGAACGCCAGTTTCATCAAGACCGAAGCTGCCCGCCTGGGGTTAACCAATGTAACCATGGTGCGGGACAACGTGTTTGATTTCCTGCCCATCTGCCGGGAAAAATTCGACATTATCTTCGCAGACCCGCCCTATGCCCTGGAAGGCCTGGGCGGCATCCCGGACCTCATTTTCTCTTTGGATTTATTACACCCCGGCTGCTACTTCATCCTGGAGCACGGGGACGAATATTCGTTTAAGGACCATCCGCACTTTGTCAAGGAGCGGTGTTACGGCCGCGTTCATTTTTCATTCTTTGAATAATGGTATCATTCCTCATCAGCATTGTGGCCCTGGTACTGGGCTATCTGTTTTACGGCGCCTTTGTAGACCGCGTTTTCGGACCGGAGCCTAAGCGGGCCACCCCGGCCATCACCAAGGCCGACGGCGTGGACTACATTGCCATGCCCAACTGGAAGGTGTATATGATCCAGTTCCTGAACATTGCCGGAACGGGTCCTATCTTCGGTGCCATCATGGGTGCCAAGTTCGGTCCGGCCAGCTATCTCTGGATTGTGCTGGGTTGCATCTTCGCGGGTGCCGTGCACGACTACATGTGCGGCATGCTGTCGGTGCGCCACGGCGGCGCCGGCTTCCCGGAACTGGTGGGGAGCTACCTGGGACAGCGCACCAAGAAGGTGATGCTGGTGTTCAGCATCATTCTCCTGCTGCTGGTGGGTACCGTCTTCGTGTACAGCCCGGCCCTTATCCTGGGAGACATCGCCGGGGACGGAGGACGCGGTTCCATCATGCTTTGGGTGGGCATTATCTTCCTTTATTATATAGTGGCTACGCTGCTGCCCATCGACAAGCTCATCGGCAAGGTGTATCCGCTCTTCGCCGTGGCCCTGCTGTTCATGGCGGCCGCGCTCATGGTATGCCTCTTCATCAAATGGCCCTCGCTGCCCGAGTTCTGGGACGGCCTGGGCGGCTGGAGTCAGAAGGCCGGCCTTAAGGGCCAGCCCATCTTCCCCTGCCTGTTCATCACCATCGCCTGCGGCGCCATTTCCGGCTTCCATGCTACGCAGAGCCCCCTCATGGCCCGTTGCATCAGGAACGAAAAGATGGGACGGCCGGTGTTCTACGGCTCCATGATTACCGAAGGTCTGGTGGCCCTCATCTGGGCGGCCGTATCCTCCTGGTTCTTCTTCGACGGCGGCGCCGCTGCCGTCGGCTCGGATATGACTGCCGCTGCTCCTACCGTGGTGACCAAGGTCTCCGAGGCCTGGCTGGGCCTGATGGGCGGCATCCTGGCCATCCTGGGTGTGGTGGCCGCCCCCATCACCTCCGGCGATACTGCCTTCCGCAGCGCGCGACTCATCATCGCCGACTTCCTGCACCTGGAGCAGAAAGCCATCGGCAAGCGCCTCGTGGTGGCTGTCCCGCTCTTTATCGGATCGGCCTTCCTGCTGTGGTACAACATTGCCGATGCCAACGGCTTCAACACCATCTGGCGCTACTTCGGCTGGAGCAACCAGACCCTGGCGGTCTTCATGCTCTGGACCGCTACCGTTTACCTCTACAAGACCAAAGGCGCCAGCTGGTACCTGATCACCCTGCTGCCGGCCCTCTTCATGACCGCCGTCTGCGTCAGCTTCATCCTGGTCGACAAAACCGGCTTCCGCCTGCCGCAGACCCTCGCGCCCTGGATCGGCCTGGGCACCTTCGTCCTGTCGGCCATCCTGTTCTATGCATGGAAGGCTCGCCACGCTAGTGATAAGCAAGTTGTTGATAAACAGTGACTTGCGCATTGTCGGGTGCACTTGGCTGTGCACCGGAGATATAAGAAAATACTAATAATCAAATAGTTATGCTCCACGTTGAAAGAGGCCTGTACGTGGCCCATTCAGAGAACGGCCCCATCTCGCTCACGGGCAAGATGGCCTGCCGCCACGGACTCATCGCCGGTGCCACCGGTACCGGTAAAACCGTTACCCTTCAGGTGCTGGCCGAAACCTTCTGCCAGGCCGGCGTACCTTGCTTCATGGCCGATATGAAGGGGGACCTTTCCGGCATCTCGCAGGTGGGCAGGCTTTCCGGGTTTATCGAGAAGCGCCTGCCGGAGTTCGGCATCGCCGATCCTCAGTTCCAGAGCTGCCCGGTGCGCTTTTTCGATGTGTACGGGGAGCAGGGGCATCCCATGCGCAGCACCATCTCCCGCATGGGGCCGGAGATGCTGGGCCGATTGATGGACTTGAACGAGACGCAGACGGGGGTGCTGAACATCGTCTTCCGGATTGCCGATGACAACGGCCTCCTGCTCATCGACCTCAAGGACCTGCGTGCGATGCTCAACTTCGTGGGGCAGAACGCCGCCGAATATACCACGCAGTACGGCAATGTGACATCGGCCTCGGTGGGCGCCATCCAGCGCGCGCTGCTGGCCCTGGAGAACCAGGGGGCCGAGAAGTTCTTCGGAGAACCCGACTTCGACATCTACGACCTGCTGCAGTGCGAGGGCGGCAAAGGCATCATGAATGTGCTGGCGGCCGATAAACTCATGCTGCAGCCTAAGCTCTATTCCACCTTCCTGCTGTGGCTGCTCTCGGAGCTTTATGCCACGCTGCCCGAGGTAGGGGAGATGGATCTGCCCAAGCTGGTGTTCTTCTTCGACGAGGCCCACATGCTCTTCGAAGGCACTTCCAAGGCGCTGGTCGACAAAATTGAACAGGTCATCCGCCTCATCCGTTCCAAGGGTGTGGGCATCTATTTCATAACCCAGAGTCCTACCGACATCCCGTCCAACATCCTGGGTCAGCTGGGCAACCGTGTGCAGCACGCCCTGCGCGCCTACACGCCCCAGGATCAGAAGGCCGTGAAGGTGGCGGCCGATACCTTCCGGCCCAACCCCGCCTTCTCCACTTACGAAACCCTGCTGGAGCTGGGTACCGGCGAGGCCCTGGTTTCCTTCCTGGACGAAAAGGGTACGCCCGCTGTAGTCGAGCGCGCCAAGATCCTGTTCCCGTTAAGTCAGATTGGCGCCATCACGCCGGACCAGCGGATCGACCTTATCAAGCGCAGCCGCCTCTTCGGCCGGTATGACCATCCCATTGACCGCGAGAGCGCCTACGAACTCATCACCAAGGCCACCGAAGAAGCCGAAAAACAGAAGGCCGAAATGGAAGCGGCCGCCGCAGCCGAAAAAGAAGCCGCCGTGCGTGCCAAGGAAGAGGCCAAGGCCGCCAAGGCCAAGAAGCCCGGTATCGCCTCCAAGGTACTCAAGTCCGTGCTCACCGCCGTTACCGGTGTCGCCGCGGCCGCGGCTGCCGATGCCGTCACCGCCAAAGTAACGGGCAAAAAGACCAATTCCAAGACCTCTACCGGAGAAAAGATGGTCAAGCGCGCCACCAAGAGTGCTACCACCACCCTCACGCGTGAACTCACGCGCTCCATTCTGGGGAATTTGGTGAAATAACGGGGCGATGGGCGGGTGGCAGAACAGCCCATCCGGACGGATCGATTGGTCATTCCCATTTTTATTGTAACTTTGCGCTTCCAAAACCGTTTTCTATGCACACAAGAGAGGAAAAATTGGAGGCCTTCGGGCGCTTGCTGGACATTATGGACGCCCTGCGGGAGAAATGCCCCTGGAACGCCGAACAGACGATGGATTCCATCCGGCGCCTTACCGAGGAAGAAGTCTATGAACTGAGCGATTCCATCCTGGAGGGAGACCGGCAGGCTACGGCCAAGGAGATTGGAGACCTGCTATACCATATGGTCTTCTATGCCCGCATCGGCCAGGAAGAAGGTGCTTTCGACATCGCCGACTCGATGAACAAGGTGTGCGACAAGATGGTCTTCCGCCACCCGCACGTCTTTGGTCCCGAGGCCGGGAAGGCTACTACGGCCAAAGAGATTGCCGATACTTGGGAACTGGTCAAGGCCAAAGAAAAAGGCGGCAACAAGCGCATTATGGCCGGTATTCCCAAAGCGATGCCGGCGCTCCTGAAAGCGCTTGCTATGCAGGAAAAGGCCCGTGGCTGCGGCTTCGACTGGGAAAAGAAAGAGGATGTATGGGAGAAGGTGCAGGAAGAAGTCTCCGAGGTAACCGAAGCCGCTTTGACAGAATCGGCCCAAGATCTGGAAATGGAGTTCGGAGACCTGCTTTTTGCTGTCATCAACGCCGCCCGCCTCTATGGTGTAGACCCCGAGAGTGCACTCAACCGCTCCAGCGAGAAGTTCCGTCGCCGCTTCACCTATCTGGAAGAACAAACTCTGCGCAAGGGTCTCAAGTTCAGTGATCTTACCCTGGCCCAGATGGATGCCGTCTGGGACGAGGCCAAGGCAAAAGGGTTATAGACGGTCCTGCTTGTTGCCAACCCTCGCTTTGGAACCTCCCGTTACGAACTTTGGGCCCAAAGTTCGTAATGCCAGGACCCGTGGAACCTCGCGTAACGAAGAAATGGCCCAAAGTTCGTAATGAGAGGTTCTACTGTTCTGCCGCCCTGCAATCTTAAGTAGAAATAAGGCATAATATGACTTAAGATTGTCGGCATACTGTCGTTTTTTGCCTTCTTGTACCGGGACGGGTTCCGGAATATGACCTGGGGGAAACCCATGGACCGCAAAAAGATTACGCCCGAGGAAATCGAGCAGGAAGAGCACAAGTATTAGCCCGTCCTTCCTGTCTCGAACCCTCTAGCGCAGCACTTGCGTGAAGACGGGCGCTTCGCCTTCCGGGGCCAGGACGTACACCTTGATGGTGCCGGGATTGTCCACGTTGGCGGCGGTGAACAGGTATTCCTTACCGCCTTCCACCTCACGGATACACACTTCCTGCGCCTGGGCGTGAATCATGGGATAGTCTCCCACGGCGGCGTCAAAGATGGCCGATTCTTCCTCGCTCACGGCATGGGATTCTCCGAAGGGCTCTGCCTTGAAGTACTCTCCGGCCACAAAGCCGCTTTCCTTGAGGAAGTGGTCTACCTCGGCGGGAATGGCTTCCACGCGGGCGGTACGCACACCGTAGCCGGGCAGGATTTCGGCCTCGGGGAACTTGGCCTGGAGGTCCCTGGTAGAGGAATCCAGCCCACCGCTGCCGAAGGTGCAGAAGGGAACGACCTTCTTACCGTTTAAATCGATGGTATTGACCAGGGCCTGCACGGGCGGAGCATAGGTTCCGAACCAGATGGGATAACCCAGGAAAATGACGTCGTAGGCGTCCAGATTGGCCTTGATGGGTTCAATCTCGGGGAGAACACCGTTGGCCATTTCTTCCTGGCAGCGGGCGATGGTTGCGCCGAAGTCCCCGTCGTAGGGGTTCAGGGCAACGACTTCCTCCATATCGGCACCGATGGCAGAGGCGATGGCATTGGCCACCTGGGCGGTGGCGCCATTCTGGGAATAGTAAAGAACAAGGGCTTTCTGGGGCTTGTTCTGCCCGCACGAGACAGCGAGCACTACAGCGGCAAGGGTCATGATTCTTTTCATACTACGGATAATTTCCGTAAAGATACGGTTTTTTTTTCGTATCTTTGCAGGCTTAAACACAATTGAATAATGGCAGAAAACACATTGCTGGAAAAAGTCCTGAGCCTTCAGGACAAATACAAAAAGCTGGAAGAGCAACTGGCCGACCCTGCAGTGATTGCAGACATGAAGAAGTTTGTCCAGCTTAACAAGGACTATAAGGAACTGCAGCCCATCATCGACGCCGGCTTGGAGTACAAGCGCATGGTAGATGAACTGGCGCAGGCCAAGGATATCCTCATGAACGAGAAGGACGACGACCTCAAGGAAATGGCCAAGGACGAAGTCGCAGAGATTGAGCCCAAGCTTCCCGAGATGGAACAGCAGATCAAGCTGCTGCTCATTCCGGCCGATCCCGACGACAGCAAGAACGCCATGGTGGAAATCCGCGGCGGCACCGGCGGTGACGAAGCCGCCATCTTCGCCGGAGACCTCTTCCGCATGTACCAGCACTTTGCCGAAAGACGCGGCTGGAAGCTGGAAATCAGCGACCAGGCTCCCGGAACCGCCGGCGGTTACAAGCAAATTGTGTTCAAGCTTTCCAGCAACCAGGAGGGCGTGTACGGCGTCATGAAGTACGAGTCCGGCGTGCACCGCGTCCAGCGCGTGCCCCAGACCGAGACCCAGGGCCGCATCCAGACATCGGCCGCCTCTGTGGCCGTGTTCCCCGAAGCCGGCGAATTCGATATCGAGCTTAATCCGGCCGATATCCGCAAGGACCTGTTCTGCGCCTCCGGCCCCGGCGGCCAGGGTGTGAACACCACCTATTCGGCCGTCCGCCTCACCCACATCCCTTCGGGCATCGTGGTCCAGTGCCAGGAAGAGCGTTCCCAGCTCAAGAACCTGGACCGCGCCATGGAAGAACTCCGTACCCGTCTGTACAACATGGAGCACCAGAAGTACCTGGACGGCATCGCCGCCAAGCGCAAGACCATGGTGAGCACCGGTGACCGCAGCGCCAAGATCCGCACCTATAACTATCCGCAGGGCCGTGTAACGGACCACCGCATTGGCTGGAGCATGTACAACCTGCCCGTCTTCATGGACGGAGACATCCAGGAGTGCATCGATCAGTTACAGATTGCCGAAAATGCAGAACGTCTCAAAGAAGCAGGGGAGGAATAAGCCATGGCACGCAATCCCGAAGAACTCAAAGCCCTGGGCCATCACACCGAATACAGCCAGAACTACGCTCCCGAGGTACTGGAAACCTTTGTGAACCAGCACCAGGAAAACGACTACTGGGTGCGTTTCAACTGCCCGGAGTTCACCACCCTGTGCCCCATCACGGGCCAGCCGGACTTTGCCGAGATTCGCATCTCCTACATCCCGGACGTAAAGATGGTGGAATCCAAATCCCTCAAACTGTATCTGTTCAGCTTCCGCAGCCATGGAGACTTCCATGAGGACTGCGTAAACACCATCATGAAGGACCTTGTGAAGCTCATGGACCCCAAGTACATTGAAGTCACGGGCCTCTTCACCCCCCGTGGCGGCATCTCCATCTACCCCTACGCCAATTACGGCCGCCCCGGCACCAAGTGGGAGCAGCTGGCCTGGGAAAGGATGGCTGGGCACGAATAAGTTAAACCTTGGGAACCGCGGCCAGGGTAATGCGTCCCTGACAGCAGCGGGCACCATTGACAGATACAGCAGTCTCACACACGTAGAGGCTGCTTTTTTGTTCTACCAGGGTGGCGGTAATCTCGCACAGGTCTCCGGGATGGACTTCGCGGCGGAACTTGATCTGATCCATGCTGCGGTACACCATCAGGTGGTCCTGAAAGACCTGGGAATAGAGGCCGCTGCTGGCCTGGGCCATCATCTCGCAGAGGATGACCCCAGGTACGATGGGATTGCCGGGGAAGTGCCCCTGGCAGTAGAACGGATTGTCCGGAATGCGATAAGTGGCATGGCAGACGCCGGCGGCATCTACCTCCATAGTTTCTACCAGCAGCATCGGCTCGCGATGCGGCAGAAAAGTCTTGATCTCTTCCTGATTCATTATCCCTTGAAAGGACGGAAAGCGACGCAGGCGTTGTGACCGCCGAAGCCGAAGGAATTGGACAGGCCCAGGGTGAGCGGGGTCTTGACGGCCACGTTGGGTGTGTAGTCCAGATCCAGTTCGGGGTCCGGGGTGTCCAGGTTGATGGTGGGCGGGCAAATTCCTTCCTTGAGGGCCAGGACGGTGGCGATGGCCTCGGCTGCACCGGCGGCGCCGAACATGTGGCCGGTCATGGACTTGGTGGAAGAGATGTGGGCCTTGTAAGCGAAATCTCCCAAGGCGGTCTTGCAGGCCAGGGTTTCGGCCAGGTCGTTCAGATGGGTGCCCGTGCCGTGTGCGTTGATGTACAGGTTGTCCTTGGAAGCGTCGAAACCGGCCTCGTTGAGGGCGTCGGCGATGGAACGGGCCTGGGTGCTGGCATCCGGGCGGGGAGCGGTGGCGTGGTAGGCGTCGCAGGTGTTACCGTAACCCACGATTTCTCCGAAGATGGTAGCGCCTCTCTTCTGGGCATGCTCCAGGGATTCCACAATGAGGACGGCGGCGCCGTCACCCATCACGAAGCCCTGACGGTTGGCGTTGAAGGGCAGGGAAGAGTACTTGGGATCGGTGGCGCGGGTGAGGGCCTTGGCGTTGTAGAAGCCGGCTACACCCAGGGGAATGGTAGCGTGTTCGGAACCGCCGGCGATGATGGCGTCGGCATAGCCGTGGCGGATGGCGCGGTAGGCCTCGCCGATGCAGTGGGACGAGGTGGCACAGGCTGTTACGATGTCCAGGCACGGGCCCTTGGCCTGGTGCTTGATGGCAATGTGGCCGGCCGCGATGTTGGAGATCATGGTGGCGATGAACAGCGGGGAAATCCACTTGCCGCTGGGATCTTCGATCATCTTCATGGTCTCGCGGTACTGCACGTCAAAACCGCCGATGCCGGAGCCTACATAAACGCCCAGGCGGAAGGGGTCGATATTGCTGTTTTCACCTTCGGTTACAAGACCCGACTGCTGCATGGCCTGCCAGGCGGCGGCCATGGCATACAGGGTGAAATTGTCCTGCTTGCGGATGAAGGGTTTCTCCATACCGAATTCTTCGGCATTGAAATTCTTCACTTTGCCGGCGAAGGTGACGGGCATGTCCTTGAACTCCTCTACGTAATCGATGCCGCAGACGCCGTTGCACAGATTGTTCCAGAACGTCTTGACATCCTGACCTACGCAGGAGATAACGCCCATACCGGTAATAACAACTCTCTTAGGTTCCATATATCAGTTTTTCTGCTCCTTTTATAATATCATCTACAATGGCGGCGGCCGGCTCGCATTTCCGGATGAGCCCCGCCACTTCGCCTGCCAGGAAACTTCCTCCGGCCAGGTCTCCTTCGAAAACGGCTTTGCGCAACGATCCCGTGCCGAAGGCGCGGATTTCGTCGGCCGGTGCCCCCTGGGCCTCCAGCTTGGCGAACTGCTTGGAGAAAGGGGTCTTGAGGCTGCGCACGGCGTCTCCCAGGCTTTTGCCGGTGACCATGGTGCCGATGTCGGAAGCCTTGATCAGGCGTTCCTTGTACACCGGGTGCACGCAGCATTCATCGGCCACCAAAAAACGGGTGCCCACCTGGACGCCGCAGGCGCCCAGCATGAAGGCTGCCGCCGCACCGCGTCCGTCGAAGATGCCCCCGGCCGCCAGGACGGGGATTTTCACGGCGTCCACCACCTGCGGGACCAGGGCCATGGTGTGGGTGTCTCCCACGTGACCGCCGCTCTCGGCGCCCTCGGCAACGACCGCCGTGGCGCCCAGTTCTTCCATCTTGATGGCATAAGCGACCGAGGCAATCACGGGAATGACGCGGATACCGGCCGATAACCATTTTCCCATGTACGGAGCGGGGGAGCCGGCGCCGGTGGTGACGATGTCAATGCCTTCTTCCACCACCAAATCGGCAATTTCGGCCGCATTGGGAGCCGCCAGCATGATGTTTACGCCGAAGGGCTTTTGGGTAAGTTCCCGGGCCTTCCGGATCTCTGCTCTGACAGCTTCTGTTCCGGCATTGATGGACGAGATGAGGCCCAGTGCGCCGGCGTTGGACACGGCGGCGGCCAGGCGTGCATCGGCAATCCATGCCATGCCCCCTTGGAAAAGCGGTTTTTCAATACCCAGTATTTCGGTGATGGCCGTTTTCATATAAGTTTACAAAGTTAATGATTTTTACGTAGATTTACAAAGTAAGCCCTTCGGGCAAGGAAATCCCGGGAATAATGATTATCTTTGTGTGATGCATTTGTAAAAACCATGCGCACAACCGAACAATCATCTCATTACGACCACCTGGACAAGATGTCCACGTTGGAAATCCTTAAAGATATCAACGCCGAAGACAGTGGTGTTCCCCTGGCGGTGGCCCAGGCCATTCCCGCCATCGAAAAGATCGTAGACGGTATTGTTGAGCGTGTTCCCCAGGGAGGACGCATCTTCTATATGGGCGCCGGTACTTCGGGCCGCCTGGGCATCGTGGATGCCTCTGAAATTCCGCCCACCTACGGCGTCAAGGACCTATTCATCGGCGTCATGGCCGGGGGAGACGGTGCCATCCGCAACGCTGTGGAGGGGGCCGAAGACGACTGGGAGCAGGGTTGGCTGGACCTGGAGCCCTTCCATCCCAACGTGCACGACACCGTCATCGGCATCACCGCCAGCGGCGGCGCTCCTTACGTGGTGGGTGCCCTGCGCAAGGCCCGCGAACTGGGCCTGCTCACCGGCGTGGTTACCAACAACGCCGAAAGCCTTTCCACCGAGGCCGCCGAGGTTCCCATGGTCGCCACCGTGGGGCCGGAATTCGTCACGGGCTCTACCCGCATGAAGTCCGGTACATCGGCCAAACTGATCCTGAACATGATTTCCACCGCGGTCATGATCCGTCTGGGCCATGTGCAGGGCAACAAGATGGTGGACATGCAGCTTACCAACAAGAAACTGGTAGACCGCGGCACCCGCATGATTATGGAAAAAACCGGCATCACGGACTACGAGAAAGCCAAGCATCTGCTGCTGCAGTACGGCCAGGTGCGCGCCGCCGTGGACGCCTATTTGGAGAAATAGCTTATGTGGCAAAGACAACAAACCCTTTATCTGCTCATTTCGGCCATCATGGTGGCGGTCCTCTGCTTTAGCTTCGCCTACCGCGTCGCCAGTCCGGACGGCATGCTGGAAGTGAGCTACTGGCAGTTGCAGAAGCCTTACTTCGGCATCCTGCTGGGGGTTCTGGCCGGTCTGGTGCTGCTGGCTCTGGTCACCTTCAAATCCCTGATCCTGCAAATGCGCCTGTCCAGCCTGGGCGGCATCGTGGCCCTGGGCATGCAGGCCTGGCTGGCCTGGATGTACTTCACGTTCGAGGGCCCGGTGTTCAGCCTTACGGCCATCCTGCCGCTGGGCATCTGCGTATTCAATTTCCTGGCGGCCCGCGGCTGTTTCCAGGACCAGCTCATGGTAGAAAGCGCCATGCGCATCCGTGAAAGAAGAAAACGAAACAAATGATATGCTTATGAAACCTACTTTACTTGTTCTGGCTGCCGGCATGGGCAGCCGTTATGGCGGACTCAAACAGATGGACGGTCTGGGTCCCAACGGAGAAACCATCATCGACTACTCCATCCACGATGCCGTGGAGGCCGGTTTCGGCAAAGTAGTGTACATTGTGCGTGAATCTTTCAAGGCCGATATGGAGGCCCACGTGAAAGAGCGTTACGCCGACGTAAAGACCATCGACGGAGAACCCCTGAAGTTTGTCTTCGTTACCCAGGAACTGAACAAGATTCCCGCCGGATTCACCGTGCCCGAAACCCGCGTCAAGCCCTGGGGCACCGCCCACGCCATGCTCATGGCGGCCGATGTCATCAACGAGCCCTTCGCCGTCATCAACGGCGACGATTTCTATGGCAAGGAATCCTTCAAGATCCTGGGAGACTGGTGCCGCAAGCACGAGAATACCTCGGGCCAGTACTGCATCGTAGGTTTCGAGCTGGAGAATACCCTCAGCGAGAACGGTACCGTTTCCCGCGGTATCTGCTCCTACGACGCCAACGGCATCCTCACCAACATCGCCGAGCACCTGGAGATTGCCAAGGAGGCCGACGGCAAGGTATACGGCAACAACTCCGTCACCGGTGAAAACCACGTGGAGCTGGCCGCCAAGGCCCTCTGCTCCATGAATATGTGGGGCTTCACCCCGGACTACTTCGCCAAGAGCGCCGCTATCTTCGAGGACTTCCTGAAGAAGAACATCATGGAGCCCAAGAAGGAGTTCTACATCCCTTACGCCGTAGACGTCATCGTGAAGGAAGGCAACGGCAGCTGCGAGGTCCTTTCCACTCCTTCGCACTGGTTCGGCGTAACCTTCAAGGAAGACCGCCCCGCCGTGGTGGCCAAGTTCGCCCAGTTGGTAGCCGACGGTATTTATCCCAGCCCGCTTTATTGATATGAAGATTCGCGCCAGAAGAGTCAATAACTGGGACTTATACGCCAATCATTCCTGGTACGTGCCCGGCATCAAGGGTATGTTCGCCCTGCTGGGCTGGTTCCTGCTGGGTAACATCCTGGGCAGTATCATCGTCTCGATCTTTGGCCTGTTTGTCCCGCCCCAGGTGCTGTCCCAATACAGCATGCTGGTCCTGTACCCGCTGTCGTTCATGCCCGCCATGGTTTACGTGGCCAACAAGAGCCAGCGCAACAGCCTCTTCGAGGCCGGATATAAGCTGAACAGCAGCCACTTCGGCCCCTTCAAGGGTTGGATGATCGTCCTGATCACGGTAGCGCTCACCTATGCTACCATGATTGTGGCCGACCTCCCCAACTACTACAACTACCAGATTACCAGCAAGGTTCCCGCGCTCCAGAAAGCCTACGAAGTGCTCATGCAGATTATGGAGCAGATGATCGGAGGTCCCTTCTGGAGTTCCTTCCTCCTGGCCGCCATCTTCGCCCCTATTTTCGAGGAATGGCTGTGCCGCGGCATGATCCTGCGTGGACTCCTTTCCAAGATGAAACCCGGCTGGGCCATCGTGATCAGCGCGCTTTTCTTCGCGCTCATCCACATGAACCCCTGGCAGGCCCTGAACGCCTTCATCATCGGTGTAGTCATGGGCTATGTCTATTACAAGTCGGGCTCCCTGCTGCTCACCATGCTCATCCATTTCGTGAACAACGGTACGGCCGTGGTCCTGAGTCAGTTCTCCAACTTCTCGGAGCAGGATTACTTCATTGACATGATGGACCGCAGCACCTACATGGTCGTGTATGTCCTGGGTGTGGCCGTCCTGCTGGGCTGCCTCTATGCCTTCAAGCGCATTCCGCTGGAACAGCAGCACGGCAATATTGACACGGTAGAACTTAAAGTGGACTAAGATGGAGGAAGGCAAAGACAAATGGGCCTGGCTCAAGAACAGCGAGCATAATTACCTGCTGCCGTTCGTCATTCTGGTGACGGCAGGCGTAGCGCTGTGGCTGCTCTTCTTCGCGCACAACAGCGTGCTCAACTGGGTGAAAGCCTCGGTGGAGGAGAAGAATCAGCAGGCCGAAATGGCCCGTTTGGAGGCCGAAATCCAGGAGATGGACCGCGAGATCAACGATCTGCGGAACAACCGTGATTCCCTGGAAAGCTTTGCCCGGGAAACCTATCACTTCGCCGCCCCCGGCGACGACGTATACATTGTAGAGTAAATCCGGGCCGTCTGGACTGCCGCGGCCACATCGTGGACCCGCAGCCAGGCAGCGCCCTTCTCCAGCGCAGCAAACTGCACCACTTGCGTAGCGGGCATCGCCTCATCCGGGGTGATGCCCAGCTTTTTATAGATCATGCTCTTTCGCGACACCCCCACCAGCGTCTCCCGTTCCGGGAAGGCCGATACGACCTCGTCCAGCCGGGCCAGCAGCTCGTAATTCTGCTCCAGCGTCTTGGAAAATCCGAATCCCGGATCCACGATCCAGTCCTGGATGCCGTATTCGTCGGCCTTCCTGGAAAAATCCCTGAAGTAATCGATGACGGCCTCCACCACATCGTCGTAATCCGTCAGGCTTTGCATCGTTTCCGGCGTGCCCCGCATGTGCATGGCAATGTACGGCAGCCCCAGCCGCCCCACCGTCTCCAGCATCTTCGCATCCATCTGCCCCGCACTGATGTCATTGATAATGAACGGGCCGATGGTATCAAAAGTTCTTTGAACAATTTCTGAACGGTAAGTATCTACGGAGATAGCTGGGTGCACCCCCCCGGGGGACTCCAGTCGCTTCGCTCCTTCCGGCCCCTCCCACTGTCTACTGCGTCCCCTTCGGGGACTTGTATCCAGCGGGCCCCTCCCCCTATACTTGTCCGGGGGTGGACAAGCCCCCGGGGGGGTGCACCCAGCTATCTCCTGAAGTATCGGTTCCAATCGGCCCCATTCTTCTTCCAGGGTGGGTTGATAGCTGCCGGGACGGGTGCTGCAGGCGCCCAGGTCCAGGACATCGGCGCCTTGGGCCAGCATGGATTCCATGCGGGCGAGGGCGGCATCGGCCTCCGGAACCCGGCTCCCTGCATAGAAAGAGTCGGGCGTGAGGTTCACGATGCCCATGATGTGGATATTTCCTACCATTTTCAAATCAAAGTTACTATTTTTTTCGTATCTTTGGGAACTTTTTCACTGCTTATGAAATATTGCCGTCATATTTCTCTTTTTTTTAGCCTTGTTGGTTTAATCGTTTTAGCTGGCTGCGGACGTGAGGAAATCATCAAGAACGTCCCGGTTACTAAAATCAGCGTGTCGCCGGTTTCCCTTACGCTTACTGAAGGGGAAACCCAGACTTTGAAAGTGCAACTGGAGCCGGAGAATGCTACAAATCAGAAAGTGCAGTGGATTATTGACCACCCCAAGGTGGCTACTGTTGATGACGACGGCACCGTGACGGCTGTCCATGCCGGTACAGCTACGGTCCGCGTGGCGCATCCGGCCAGCGGTCTGGCCGCAAACTGCCATATTACGGTCAAGGAAAAGGCCGAACCGGAGCCCGAGCCGGGACCGGAGCCGGAACCGGGCCCCGAACCTGAACCGGGCCCCGAACCTGAACCGGAACCCGAGCCGGAGCCGGGACCTGACCCCACGCCTGTCTCTTACCGCGTCTGGGAAGATACCGGCGCCGACCTTCCCGACTATCCCACGTACAAGTCCGTATCGGCCCAGGATGACTTCCCCCGCGTGGATATCACCTGGACCACCCCTACCCAGCGCATCACCGAAGGGGAGTACACCTGGGTGGACGGCACCGTCCGTTTCCGCGATCCCAAGGAGATGTACAGGGAGACCAATGCCCAGACTTACGACACCGATTCCGGCGTGCTGCAGATGCAGATCCGCGGCCGTGGGAATACCTCCTGGGACGCCGAGGGAGGCATCAAGCGCTCCTACAAAATCAAGCTGAACGAGCACCGGAAAGTCTTTGGAATGAAGGGAGATAAGGACTGGATCCTCCTGGCCGATGTCCAGGATCCCAGCATGCTGCGCAATGCCGTGTCCTTCCGTATCGCCCGCATGGTTTCCATGCCCTGGACTCCCAAGTTCCGCACCGTCGAGGTGTATTTCAACAACTCCTACGGCGGATGTTACCTGCTGGTCGAGAACAAGGAGGTGGACCGGGAGAACAAGATTCCCATCACGGTTGTAGGGGCGGGTGAGACAGACGGCGGCTATTTGCTGGAGATTGACAACAAGCAGGACTACGACCGCTACTTCCGCACAACCACCTTCGACAAGAAAATCAAGTTCAAGGATCCGGATTTCGGAGACCGGAACGAACCCGACAATTCGGCCGATGCACAGGCCCAGATGAAGTTCATCACGGACTATGTGAACGAGGTGGAACGGCTTCTGAAGGCCCGGTCCTTCGACCCCGAAACGGGATATCAGTCCAAACTGGACCTGTACACCTTCATCGGCAACTATATCGTGCAGGAACTCACGATGAACGTGGACGGCGGAATGCGCCTCTCTACCTATTTTGCCAAGGACAAGGACACCAAACTGTTTATGCCGATGGTCTGGGACTTCGACCTTTCCCTGGGGAACTGCAGTTACATCGGCAAGGACTTCAACCTTCCTGCCGGCCAGGACGGCCCGGAGGGCTGGTTCATCAAGATCCGCGGAGGCTCGTTCGAAGCGTATGACGATTACTACGGCGACAAGAAGAGCTATTATCAGTATCTGTTCGAGGATCCCCTGTTCGTCGCCGCCCTCAAGGAGCGCTGGAATCTGGTGAAGCCGCGCCTGGACAAGATCCCGGCCTTCATAGACAAAATGGCCGAATACAACAAGCCGGCCTTTGATCACAATGTGAAGGGAGGCAAGAACCCCCGGGCCAAGAAGCTTTACTATAATCCGCCGGACAACTTCAGGAACTGGTCCGAAGCCGTGGATTATATGAAGGATTTCTATACCAAACGCCTGGCCTGGCTGGATACCGCAATCAATGAGTTATAGGGTACAGGGAGTACAAACTTTTTTGTATCTTTGTATGTTTACACAGAACCTATGCTCATCGTATTGGAAGGACTTGACGGGGCAGGGAAATCCACCCAGGTCAAACGCTTGAAAGAATACCTGCAGCAGCGCTGCGGATCACTGGAATACATTCATTTCCCGCGCTACGATGCGCCCGTGTACGGAGACCTCATCTCCCGCTTTCTGCGCGGAGACTTCGGGGCCAACGACCAGGTGCACCCGCAGTTGGTAGCCCTGCTCTTCGCCGAAGACCGGCACGGTGCCGCGCCGCTCTTGAAGCAGGCCCTGGCCGAAGGAAAGACCGTGCTGCTGGACCGTTACGTGTATTCCAACATCGCCTATCAGTGCTCCAAGTTGCCTGCAGGGGACGAACGTCAGCAACTACGGGACTGGATCTTCCATACGGAATACGGGCTCTTCGACCTTCCCAAACCGGACCTGAACCTGTTCCTGGACGTTCCCATCGGCTTTGTAGAGCAAAGCCTTTCCCAGCATCGGGAAGGCAATGACCGCAATTACCTTTCCGGCGCACAGGACATCCACGAGGCATCCATTGCCTTCCAGCAGGCCGTGCGGGAGATGTATGTGGCCGAAACTGCCCGGGACGCCCAGTTCCAGCGCATCGACTGCTCCGACGAAAAGGGCGCCATGCTGCCCCCGGATGCAATCTTCGATAAAGTCAAGGCCGCCGTAGACCCTTACCTGTCATGAAACGAGGGTATCTCAAACTCCGCCGCCATGCCGCCGGTCTGCTGGGTATCGTCTTCCTGATATCCGGCATCCTCAAGCTCTGGGACCCGATGGGCACCATGCTCATCGTCACCGAATACCTCAAGTTCCTGCACATGCCGGGCCTTATTCCTGCTGCCAAGGGGCTGGGAATTGCCATGTCCTTTGCCGAATGTGCCGTGGGCGTGGGCCTCATTACCGGCGTGCTCAGGAAGCTGTCGGCCATTGTAGCCTATGCCATGCTGGGAGGATTCACCCTCCTTACCCTGGCCCTGTGGATTTGGGATGCACCCATGGACTGCGGCTGTTTCGGCCAGGCCGTCCATCTTACCCATGCCCAGAGCTTTTGGAAAAACGTCATCCTGCTGGCGCTTGCCGTCATTGCCTTCGTCCCGTTCCGGGAATTCGGCCGGGCCAAGGCGCACCGCGGGGTAGCGGCCATCTTGGCCACGCTGGCCATCATTGCCGCGGCTATCTATAGCAATCTGTATTTGCCCATCGTGGATTTCACGCCCTTCAACTGGGGTTCCCAACTGTTTGCCTCCCTGGACGATGAAGCCACCGAAAAAGAGTTCCGCAAAGCTCCCATCTTGAGTTTCCGGGATACCCAGGGGGAATACCGGGACGAACTGGCCGCCGAAGGCCGGGTTGTGGTCTTCTCGGTCTATGACCCCGAGACCGTAGACTGGGAGACGCTGGAGATGCATTACCGCACCGCCGCCATGTCCGAGGCCCTGCCCCTGCTGCTGGTGGCCGGTACCGAAGAACAGGTGCGTCTGCCGCAGGATATCGACCCGTATTTCGCCGACTATAAAACTCTGATTACGCTGAACCGCTCCAACGGCGGCGGCACCTATTTCTATTACGGCGAACTCATGCACAAATGGAGCGTGCGCCAGTTCCCCGAGGATCTGGTAACCGATGTAGCCGGTGACCCCGACGCCCTTTCCACCCGCCACGTAACAAGGCGGCGAGTGACAGCGCAGGGTTTCTGCGTGGCACTCGCCGCCATCCTGATTCTGTTCTAAATCTTACAGGCTGCGCTTGATTTCCACAATCTGGAAGGCTTCGATGATGTCTCCAGGGTGGATGTCGTTGTAGCGCTCCAGGCCGCAACCGCATTCCATACCGGCGGGTACTTCCTTGGCCTGGTCCTTGCCCCTCTGCAGGGAGGAGAGTGAGCCGGTGTACACCACGATGCCGTCGCGGATGAGTCGGACATCGGCCTTGTTGGTGAGCTTACCTTCCTTCACCAGACAGCCGGCGATGGTACCGACCTTGGAGATCTTGAAGGTCTGCTTGACCTCGGCGGTGGCGGTGACCTCTTCCTTCTTCTCGGGCTCCAGCATACCCTCGATACCTTCCTTCACTTCGTTGATACAGTCGTAGATCACGGAGTAGAGGCGGATTTCGATGCCTTCCTTCTCGGCGGCACGGCGGGCTTCGGCGCTGGGACGTACCTGGAAGCCGATGATCACGGCGTCGGAGGCTTCGGCCAGCAGGACGTCGGACTCGGAGATGGCACCCACAGCCTTGTGGATTACATTCACGCGTACTTCTTCGGTAGAGAGCTTGATGAGGGAATCGGAGAGGGCTTCCACAGAGCCGTCCACGTCGCCCTTCACAATCACGTTCAGTTCCTTGAAGTTGCCAATGGCGATACGGCGGCCAATCTCTTCCAGGGTAAGGTGTTTCTGCGTCTTGATGCCCTGGATGCGGATGAGCTGCTCGCGGCGCTGGGCGATGCTCTTGGCCTCCTTTTCGTCGGCCATGATGTTGAACTTCTCACCGGCGGCGGGAGCGCCGTTCAGGCCCAGCAGGGACACGGGCGTGGAAGGACCGGCGCTCTGCACCTTCTGTCCGCGCTCGTTGTACATGGCCTTTACGCGGCCGTAGTAGCTGCCGGAGATGATGACGTCACCCACGTTCACGGTACCGTCCTGCACCAGCACGGTGGCCAGGTAGCCACGGCCCTTGTCCAGGGAACTTTCGATGACGGCGCCGCTACCCATCTTGTTGGGATTGGCTTTCAGTTCCAGGAGGTCGGTCTCGAAGAGCACCTTCTCCAGGAGTTTGTCTACGTTAATGCCCTTCTTGGCCGAAATTTCCTGGCACTGGTACTTGCCGCCCCAGTCTTCCACCAGGATGTTCATTTCGGACAGCTGGCGGCGGATGGTATCGGCATTGGCACCGGGCTTATCGATCTTGTTGATGGCGAAGACCATGGGCACGCCGGCTGCCTGGGCATGGGCGATAGCTTCCTTGGTCTGGGGCATCACGGCGTCGTCGGCCGCTACAATAATAATAGCCAGGTCGGTCATCTGGGCACCGCGGGCACGCATGGCCGTGAAGGCCTCGTGACCAGGGGTATCCAGGAAGGTGATGTGACGGCCGTTGTCCAGCGTGACGCTGTATGCGCCGATGTGCTGGGTAATGCCGCCGGCCTCACCGGCAATGACGTTGGAGTTGCGGATATTGTCCAGCAGGGAGGTCTTACCATGGTCTACGTGACCCATGACGGTAATCACGGGCGGGCGTTCCTGCAGGTCTTCCTCCTTGTCGGGTTCCTGCTGCTGGATTTCCTCGGTGAGCTCGGCGGTTACGAATTCCACCTTGTAGCCGAATTCTTCGGCCACGAGCACCAGGGTCTCGGCGTCCAGACGCTGATTGATGGACACCATCATACCCAGGGACATGCAGGCACCGATGACCTTCACCACGGGGGTGTTGTTCATGAGGGTGGCCAGGTCGTTTACCGTTACGAACTCGGTGACCTTGAGCACTTTGTTCTCGGCTGCTGCGGCTTCCATCTCCTCCTGGGAGCGGATGGCGGCAATCTCTCGCTTCTCCTTGCGGTGCTTGGCGCCGAAGTTGTTGCGGGTGCTCTCGTTCATCTTGGCGTAGGTTTCCTTCACCTGCTTCTGGATCTCCTTCTGCAGTTCTTCCTGCTCGGCCTCCGTCATAGCGGGTTTGAAGCGGTCTCCCTTCTTGCGCTTGCCGGCGCCCTGGGCGGGAGCGTTGTCGTTCTTCTTCTTGGGAGCCTTTTCGGCCTGCACCTTGGTTACGTCCACCTTCTGGGAACCGCTGCTCTTGATGCGCTCGCGCTTCTTGGTCTTCTTGGGATCGAACTGGGTGAGGTCAATCTTACCTACCACCTTGAAGGGAGCCTTGGACTCCTCTGCAGGGGCCTCCGCCGGGGTCGGTGCGGGGGTCTCTTCCTCTGCAGGTACTTCAGGCTCTTCCTCTACAACGGGCTCCTCGGGCTCTGCGGCCTCGGGTTCCGGTTCGGGCTGGGCTTCTTCTACCACGGGCTCGGGTTCCGGCTCCACTACGGGCTCCGGTTCGGGTTCGGCCACGGGTTCGGGCTCCGGCTCTGCAACCGGTTCAGGCTCGGCCACGGGTTCGGGTTCGGGCTCGGCGACCGGTTCCGGTTTGCGGGACAGGTTGTTGCTCTTGATAACGGTTACCCGTTCGGGCTCGAAGTCGTCCTCTTCTTCCTCCGGTTTCTTGCCGGCCTTGTCCAGGATTTCGGTGAGCTTGACGTCTACTTTCTCGGCGGCTTCCTTGAGTTCCAGGTCCTTGCCGAACTTCTTGTGAAGCTCGGGCAGGTATTCGTCCGAAACCTTCAGATTCGGGTTGGCGTCTTCGATGCCGGCGCCTTTGGAATTCAGGAAGTCCACCAGGGTGTCAAGCCCGATGTTAAATTGTTTGATCAGTTTAGATAGTCTGATTTCTGCCATATAGTAACCCCTTTTTTTGCTAAATTATTCTTCAAATTCGTCGTGGAGAATCTTCAGGACATCTTCCACGGTCTCGTCTTCCAGGTCTGCCCTGGTGGCAATCTCTTCCGGATCCAGAGCCATGACGCTGCGGGCGGTGTCGCAGCCGATGGACTGCAGGCGCTCGATGATCCAAGGCTCGATGACATCGGAGAATTCGCTGAGCAGGACGTCGTCCTCCTCTTCCTCGCTGGGCTGGATTTCACGCCAGACCTCGATTTCGCGACCTACCAGCATGCCGGCCAGCTTGATGTTCACGCCGCCTTTGCCGATACCCTTCTTCACTTCGTCGGCCTGCATGTAAACCTTGATCTTCTCTTCGGGGCTGGTGCCCAGGTCGATGCGGGAGATGCGGGCCGGGTTCAGGGCGCGCTGGATCATGAGCTGCGGGTTGCTGCTCCACTGGATGACGTCGATATTCTCGTTGCGCAGTTCGCGAACGATACCCATGATGCGGGAGCCCTTGACGCCGATGCAGGCGCCGATGGGATCGATGCGGTCGTCATAGGATTCTACAGCCACCTTGGCGCGCTCGCCGGGGATGCGCACAACCTTCTTCACGGTGATGAGACCGTCGTAGATTTCGGGCACCTCCATCTCGAAGAGCTTCTCCAGGAAGCTTTCGGTGGTGCGGGAAAGCACGATATAAGGCGTGGTGTTGTTCTTCATCTCCACGCTCTTGATGATGGCGCGTACGCTGTCGCTCTTCTTGAAGTGTTCGCCGGGGATCTGCTCACTCTTGGGCATGCGCAGTTCGTTGCCGTCTTCGTCCAGGATGAGGACCTCGTTCTTCCAGGTCTGATAGACCTCTCCGGTGAAGATTTCACCTACACGCTCGCTGTACTTCTTGAAGACGTTGGCCTTCTCGATGTCCATGATACGGCCCTGGAGGTTCTGACGGATGTTCAGGATACCGCGGCGGCCGAAGGAAGCCAGGGAGAGTTTGCGGGCGAAGGTGTCGCCAATCTCGTAGTCGTCGTCACCGGTCTCGGCGGCGATCTCTTCCACGGTGATCTGGGTTACGGGGTCTTCCACTTCCTCTACTACCTCGAAGTTCTGGTAGATTTCGCAGTCTCCCTTGTCTACGTTGATAATGACGTCGAAGTTGTCGGCGCTGCCGTAGGTCTTGGCCAGCTGCGTAAGGAAAACGTCTTTCAGAACGCCCAGCATCACCGGGCGGTCGATGCTCTTCTCTTCCTTGAAATCCTTGAAAGCGTCAATCAAGGTGATTTCTTTCTCTTTTTCTTTTGCCATTTTATGTGTTATTATTACTTAAATTCAATGACTGGACGTACAGAATTGATTTGGTCGAAGGGGAGGGCGGTCTCATCTACCGTGATGCCTTCCTCGGTGTAGGCCTTGAGTTCGCCTTTCACCTTCTTGCCTCCCTTGAGCCATACGTCCACCTGCGTTCCCAGGGCCTTCTGGTACTGCTTGGCCACTTTGAACGGGCGGTCCAGACCGGCCGACGACACCGTGAGGGCGTAGTCTTCCACGTCCTGGTCGAAGGCGGCGTGCATGACCTGGTCGATGGCTGCACAATCTTCCCAGTCTACCACTCCTTCTTCCTTTTCGATGACAATTTCAATGTCGTTGTCCTTGGACAGCGTTACTTCCACCAGGAAGCAACCCCGCTGTGCAATGGCCTCTTCGGTGGCCTGAATGATCTGTTCTTTAGTCATAAGCTTTTAAAAAAGCGAGATAGGGGACCGCGTCCTCTATCTCGTTCACATGTGCAAATGTACGAACTTTTTTCGGAAATACCAAATTTCCAGCGTATTTAGCCGCGATTTCTGGCCCAGGGGATGACTCCGGCGGGCGACAGACCCTGCATCAGCAGGCTTTTCATCACTTCCATATAGGGGGCCACGTGCGCGTAGAACTGCTGATAGCCCGTGCAGAGGGCGTTGAGGCCGGTTTCTCCGCGCTCGGTGTGGTTGAAGCGGTGCTTGGGGCATTCGCCGTGGCAGGCAAAGAGCCAGCGGCATTTTCTACAGGCCGATGGCAACGCGTTGCGCTTGTCAATCCCGAAACGGACCTGGGCGGGGGAGGCCATCATCTCGCGGATGGAGGTCTCGGCGATATTCCCCAGGCGGTACTTGGGGTAGACGAAGTGGTCGCAGGGGTACAGGTCCCCGTTGTGCTCGATGACGGCATTGCCGCCACAGGTCTCGGCATAGACGCAGATGCCCGGGGATACCCGGCACCAGGACGCCAGCGTGGCGTCGAACTGTCCCACGAAGACGCGCCCCACATCGTTCCGGACCCACACGTCGAAGATGTCACAGAGGAAGCGGCCGAAGGCGGATGAGCCCACCGACCAGGGGGCGATCTGTGCCCCGCTTTCCGCAGGGTCCGTGATGCGGCCGGCCTTGATATGCTCCACCACCGGCATAAACTGCAGATATCGGCTTCCCAGGGACTTGAGGAATTGATACACTTCCCTTCCGCGGCCTTCGGAGGCGGCGTTCACGGTACTCATCGTGTTGAATTCGACGCCCGAAGTCTGCAGGAGCCTCACGGCGTTAAGCACTTTGTCGAAGGTGGGGTTCCCGCCCCGGTCCTTCCGGTACTTGTCATGGATTTCCCGTGGCCCGTCGATGGAGATGCCCACCAGGAAGCCGTGCTTGCGGAAGAAATCGGCCCAGGCGCGGTCCAGCAGGATGCCGTTGGTCTCGATGGTGTTGTGGATGGTTTTGCCGCCGGCGTATTTTTCCTCCAGCTCCAGGGCCTTGCGGTAGAAGTCCAGGCCCAGCAGGAGCGGTTCTCCGCCGTGCCAGTTGAAGGTGACTTCCGGCACGTCGTTGGCGGCGATGTACTCCCGCACCACCGTCTCCAGCATGGCTTCGCTCATCACGGGCTCGCGGCCGCCGTAGATTTCGGCCTTGTCCAGATAATAGCAGTACCGGCAGCTCAGGTTGCACAGCGAGCCGCCCGGCTTGAGCATGATATTGAACGATGCCGGCCCGGTGAGACGGGTGGCATCGTTCAAGGTAAGGGTATTTTCAAACTCCGACATCAGAACGGGTTCTGAGGGGGTGCAAAATCGTAGAAGGTCTTGTAAGGGAACTTGCGGGGGGCGCCGGGCTTGTCGGGATAGAAGTCGGGCATCTGGTCCACGCGGTCCTTCAGGGGCTGCAGGCGGGCTTGGAGATCGGCCGGAGCGTCCTTCCACAGCAGGGGCTGCTTAAAGTCGGGGTCTTCCCGGTAATTGTAGATGCGGCCGTCCCAGAAATAGGCATAGTCGTCGTCCATGGCATAGCGGGAGGCCTTGGGAGAAGGCGTGGTGGGCCACAGCGGGTTGAAGTGTACCAGCACCAGGTCCTTGGCGTTGGGCTCCTGGCCGCAGATTTCGGGATACAGGCTTACGCCGTCCAGGTTCCAGTCCTCGGGAATGGGTATACCCACGATATCGGCGATGGTGGGAAGGATGTCGGTGAGGTCGGTCAGGTGCTCTGCCTTTCGGCCCGCGAGACGGTCTCCCCAGGCGATGATCATGGGCACGTGGGTGCCGCGGTAGGTGGGCTCACCCTTGCCGCCGCGTACCTCCTGGCCGTCGGCCGTCCGGGAAAGGATGCGGGTCGATGTCCCGTTGTCGGAGGCAAAGATGAAGATGGTGTTGTCCCACACGCCCTTGTCCTTCAGTTTCTGGATCATGTTTCCCACCTGCTTGTCCATGTAACGCACCTGGTACTTGAAATACGAGGTGTCGGCCCCGCCGCCGAAGCGGCTGTCGTACAGGTCATCCCAGATGGATGTGTCGGGCGTGGTGGTGTGCGGGGTGTGCACCAGGGGCTCGGTATAATAGAGCAGGAAGGGTTTTCCTTCCTCTACCTTGCGGTCAATGTAATCGAAGGCGTAGTCCTGCATGGCGTCGGGGCCGTAAATGGCAAAGTCGTAGCGCTTGCCGTTGTTGTCCCACATGCTGTTGGCATAGCGGTCGGTCTGGCGTTCTCCGCGGCTTTCCAGATACATCTCGATCTGGCTGCAGAAGTATTCGTCAAAGCCGGCGATGGGCAGCATGGCGCGGCTTCGGCCCAACTGCCATTTACCTACGATGGCGGTTTCGTATCCGGCTTCCTTGGCCACCTGGGCAAAGGTGTGCTCGTCCTGGTTCATGTAGCCGAAAGCCACGTAGTTGCGGTCGTTGTACAGGCCGGTCATCACCTGCACGCGGGACGGGGAACTGAGCGGCTGGGCATTCATGTTCATGTACTGGATACCCGCCTGGGCCAGGGAGTCGATGCAGGGGGTCTCGTACTCCACGCCGCCGTAGCAGCCGAAGCATTCGGCGCCTATGTCATCGGCAAAGAAGAATACGATGTTGGGCTTGGTGTACTGCTTCTCCGAGCAGCATCCGCCGATAGCGGCCAGAGCGCCGAAGCCCGCGGTAATCTTGCTGAATGATTTCATAGCTTATCTAAGGACATGATTTTTACCGGATGTCCGTCTCCTTTGTAAAGATGGCTGCAGTAGTTGATGTCTCCGGTGTCTTTGAATCCGCATTTCTCCATGACGCGTCCCGAGGCGGGATTGTCTACGAAAAAGTCGCTCCAGAGTTTGTCGAAGCCCTCTTCCTCGAAGCACCATTTGACCATGGCTTTCAAGGCCTCGGTGCAGAGGCCCTTGTTCCAATAGGGTTTGGCTATCCAATAGCCAATCTCGGCGTCGTTCTCCCCGATTTTGATATTGCTTTCCCAGTAGGTGTAATAACCCATGCAACCGATAGGCACCCCGGTCTTTTTCAGGACCAGGGCCCAGGTGTGGCGGGAAGAGAAAACATCGCGGATGATGGTCTCGCTTTCCTCGATCGACTGATGCGGCGGCCATCCGGCACGGGGGCCCACATCCGGGTCCGACGCATATTTGAACAGCGCCGGGGCATCGGATTCTTCCCAGGGTCGGAACAGGAGCCTTCTCGTCTTTAGGATCATGAGTTTAGTCTCCGTAGGGATTTCCTTCGTTCCATTCGCGAAGTTCGTCTCCGTGGCGGGCGACACAGTGAGCGTGGATTTTCTTTTTATTCTCTTCGTCCAGGCTGCTCCACCAGCGCGTACAGGCCGGATACCGGACTTCGTCTTCGTTCACGCTTCCGTCGGCCGACTGCTTGCCAAGCCCTTTGCGGGCAATGCGCTCTTTCTCCTTTACGGGCAGGGAGGACCACCAGATTTCCAGTTCTCTGTTTTCCATGTTGTAGTGCTATTCGTGTATTTAATCTGTAAAAATACAAAAAATCTCCAACAATCTTCTCTTTTGCAGGAAGTTTTGACTTCGCGATGAACTCTTCGCAAAAAAGTGTTACCTTCGTAAAGTAAGAAATAGCAGTTATATGATTCCCGTTAATTCAATGATATGGATGGCCGTGGGTGCCGTCGTGGGCATTGGCGTGCCGGTTCTGCTGGCGTGGTGGCTGGTGAAGAAGTATGGTCTGAACTGGAAGACGGTGGGGATTGGCGCCGCCGTGTTCGTGGTCTTTGCCCTTGTCCTGGAACCTATTGTGCATCAATTAGTTCTGAAAGGGCCCAACGGGCCGGCCATTCAGGGGAATGTCTGGCTCTATGCCCTGTACGGTGGCTGCATGGCGGCACTTTTCGAGGAAACGGGCCGATTCATCGGCATGAAGTGGCTGCTGAAGGACCAGCCCTCCGGGGCCCGGAGCGGGGTGGGGTACGGCATCGGCCACGGCGGGGCCGAGATGATCCTGGTCTACGGCTTTACGATGATTTCCAACCTGGCCCTGTCAGCCCTGATCAATACGGGACAGGCCGATACCCTCCTTGCCGGCGTCCCTGCCGAATCGCAGGGGCAGGTGCAGGCGCAGTTTGCCGAGCTGGAAAGCCTGGGAGCCGGTTCCATCTTGCTTGGCCTGTGGGAACGGGCATCGGCCCTAATCCTGCAACTGGGCCTTTCCCTCATTGTCTGGACCGCCGTCCGTCGCGGAGGGAAATGGCTGTGGCTCCTTGCGGCGGCCTACCTGCTTCATTTCCTGGCCGATGCCACAGTAGTAGTCCTGGCCAAGTCCGTGAGCATGCTTGCCGTGGAGGCCGTGGTCTTTGCCCTGGCCGTCGCCGTAGGCGCTATTGGGTGGAAACTGGCTACTTCAGCCAAATGATACTGTCCGGCCCCTCGTTGAAGAGAAGGTCCAGGGCGCTCAGGCGGGGCGTGAAGCCGCCCAGGCGGTCCCGGAAAACTTGGTAATAGGGTTTGTCCAGCCCCAGGGAGGCCAGGATGTCGTCCGGCTTCTTGGGGTGGATGACGTAGCGGTAATCGTCGGGGACGGAGCCGGGAACGGCGAACTCCTGTGTGGGCTCGATCTCGCACGCGATGCCTATTTTATTTATAAGGAAACGGATGGTGCTCAGATTGAGCTCCCACAGCGTCCGCGGCCTGGCATCCAGCACCGCAAACACTTCGTCCCGGTAATACTCGTAATATGCCGCCGTCTCATAGGCCGTATCCAGGGCTCTTTGGGTACGCAGCACCCAGGGTGTAGAATAATCCACCAAGCCCTCAGCCGTGTGAGAAACCGGCACCTGCAGCATCTGTGGTCCGTCGCTGGCCAGGATATAGCACCGGTTGCGGTAACTCTGCTTCTGATAACTCTCGCAGGCCTCCAGCAGCACATGAGACGGCAAAACCCTGTCCGGGGACAGGGTCATGTCACGCGCTGCCAGAGCCAGCCATCTCAGCGGCGGAAAATATGCGCTCGAGAGCAGCACTACCGGGCCGGGCGGGGTTTGGAAACGATGCCGCGCTTGGAACCGCGGATGAAGCTCACGATGGTGTCGCGAATCTCGCTGGCAGGATAGTTGGCCTCGATGAAGTCCAGGGCCTGGGATACATTCATTCCCTTGAAGTAGATGGTGTCGTAGAGGTCCTTGATCAGGTTGATGTCTTCCTCGGAGAAGCCTCTTCTGAGCAGACCTACGCGGTTAACACCTTCGAACACAACCGGTTCGCGGCCCACCAGTACGTAGGGCGGAACATCTTTCACCAGCTTGGAGCTGGCGGCCACGAAGGCGTGCTTGCCCACCTTGGTGAACTGATGTGCCATGCTGCGGCCACCCAGGGTGACCCAGTCGTCCAGGTCGGTCTCGCCGGCCAGGCCGGTGAAGCTGACCACGATGCAGTGGTTACCCACGGTGCAGTCGTGTGCAATGTGGGCGTAGCTCATGATAAGGGTATCGCTGCCCACCTTGGTGACGAACTTGCCGCTGGCCTTGGTGCCACGGTTGATGGTGGCGCACTCGCGGATGTTTACACGGTCTCCAATCTCTACCCAGGAGTCTTCTCCCTCGAACTTAAGGTCCTGGGGGATGGCACCTACCACGGCGCCGGGGAAGACGGTGCAGTCCTTGCCAATTTTCACATGGCTGTATACGGTGGCGTTGTTCAGAATCTTGGTTCCTTCCCCAATCTCCACATCATCGTCGATGAAGGCGAAAGGTCCCACTTCTACGTTGTCCCCCAACTTGGCATTGGGGCTCACAACCGCCATAGGATGGATCTTAATCATAGTCTGTTCTATTTGAGCAAAGCCCTCAGGGCCTTTGCGGCTTTCGTGTTAATGGTGTGCCCGGGTTTGAAGGCCGTGATGTGGGCATTCAGGTAGGAGCCCGCCAGGCGGAAATCTCCCAGCAGGTCCAGCATCTTGTGCCGGCCGCATTCGTCGGGATGATGCAGGACAGGGTCTCCCATATATCCGTCGTCGGTGACCACCAGGGCGTTGCTAAGGTCTCCGCCCTTGATGAGGCCCTTGCTGAGCATGGGCTCGATTTCCCGGTAGAAGCAGAAGGTGCGGCAGGGGCCGAACTCGCGGGCATAGTCCGTGGCCTGGTCCCATCTGGCCGTCTGGATGCCCAGCACGGGGGAGTTGAAGTCTACGGTAATTTGGGCCGACGGTGCATCGGCCGGCTCGATCTTGACCCAGGAACCGCTCTTCTGGTCGCGGATTTCCAGGGCAAAGGGAATGTCCGTGTAGCTGCGCGCGACTCCCTGGTCCTCCAGGCCTTCGGGCAGGATGGCTTCCAGGTACAGGCGGGCGCTGCCGTCCAGGATGGGCACTTCCAGGTTGTCCAGCTCTACTACAGCGTTGTCTACGCCCAGTCCCATGAACGTGCTCATGATATGCTCGATGGTCACGGCCTGGGCCTCTCCGCAGGCGATGGTGGTGCTGCGGGCGGTGGACGTCACATATTCGGCCAGGGCCGGGACTTCCGGACAGCCGGGAAGGTCTGTGCGGCGGAAGACGATGCCGGTACCGGCCGGGGCAGGCAGAATCTGCATGTGGGAATAAGTGCCCGTGTGCAGTCCCTTGCCCTCGAAGGAGTAGGCTTTCTTTAAGGTATGTTGGTTATGGACCATTCAGTTTTTATTCTTCGGCCGCCCGTTTGAACAGGGCGTAGGCCTTCATATAAAGTTTAGCGTCGATGACGGGGGAACCCAGCAGTACCTGGCCGCCCTTGCGGATGTTGCCGATGACGCCGCCTTGTGCCAGGATGGTGGTATGGTCGGCAATCTTGAGGTGACCGGCGATGCCCACCTGGCCCGCGAAGATGCAGTACTTGCCAACCTCGGTAGAGCCGGCGATGCCCGTCTGGGCCGCCATGGCAGTATGGTCGCCGATGATCACGTTGTGCGCAATCATGCACAGGTTGTCGATGCGTACGCCGTTGCCGATGATGGTAGATTCCATCTGGGCGCGGTCTACGGTGGAATTGGCGCCAATCTCGACGTCGTTGCCGATAATCACGTTGCCCAGGTGCTCGATCTTCTCCCAGGAACCGTCCTCGCGGGGGGCATTGCCGAAGCCATCGGCCCCGATGACCACGCCGCTGTGCAGGATGACGTTGTCGCCGATGATCATGCCGGGGTAGATGCGCACGCCGGGATAGAAGATGCAGTTCTTGCCGATGACGCAGTTGTCGCCGATGTACACCTGTTCGCGGATGACGGTGCCGTCTCCCACGGTAGTGTGGCGGCCTACATAGGCGAAGTCACCTACGTACACCTTCTTGCCGAACTTGGTGCTCCAGAAATACTTGGCCCGAAGGCTGCGGTGGCGCTTCTTGGTCTTCTTCTGGTCTCCCACATACTTGAGGAGTTCGGCAATGGAGGAGTAGGCGTTCTCTACGCGCACCATCGTGGCCTTGACGGGCTGCTTGGGCTGGAAGTCCTTGCTCACGATGAGGATGGAAGCCTCGGAGGTATACACGTATTCCTCGTACTTGGGATTGGCAAAGAAGGAAAGCGTGCCCGGTTTGCCGTGCTCGATCTTGGCAAACTTGGTGGCCTTGGCGTTCTCGTCACCCTCTACGGTGCCTTTGAGCAGTTGCGCCAGAAATTTAGCGGTAAGTTCCATTGTCATTCTGAACGAAGTGAAGAATCTAGATGAGCGGCTCGGCCGTCATGGCGGCAGGCTGGGGGATACCCATGAGTTTGAGGATGGTGGGAGCCACGTTGCACAGGGCGCCGTCCTTCACGCTCTTCACTTCCTCGCCGGCATTGATCACGACGAACTGAACGGTGTTCAGGGAGTGGGCGGTGTTGGGGGTACCGTCGGCGTTGACGGCGAAATCGGCGTTGCCGTGGTCTGCGGTGAGGAGCACCACATAGTCCTTGGCGATGGCTTCTTCCACTACTTTACCTACCAACTTGTCGATGCAGGTGACGGCGGTGGTGATGGAATTGTAGATGCCGGTATGGCCCACCATATCTCCGTTGGCGAAGTTCAGGATAATCATATCCTGCTTGCCGCTGCGGATCTGGTCGATGAGTTTTTCGGCTACCTCGGGGGCGCTCATCTGCGGCAGGAGGTCGTAGGTGGGAACCTTGGGGCTGTTGACCAGGATGCGGTCTTCATTCTCGAACACGGTCTCGCGGCCGCCGTTGAAGAAGAAGGTTACATGGGCATATTTCTCGGTCTCGGCGATGCGCAGCTGACGCTTGCCGGCCTTGGAAACGGTCTCTCCCAGAGTATCCTGCACCAGCTCCTTGTCGAAGAGGATGTGCACGCCCTTGAACGAAGCGTCGTAGGGAGTGAGGCAGCAGTAGTACAGGGGAATGGTGTGCATGCCTTCCTCGGGCATGTCCTGCTGGGTGAGGACGGCGGTGAGCTCGCGGGCGCGGTCGTTGCGGAAGTTGTAGAAGATGATGGCATCTCCTTCCTCGATCTTGGCTACGGGCTGGCCGTTTTCGGTAACCACGATGGGTTTGATGAATTCGTCGGTGACGTCGGCGTCATAGCTGGCCTGGATACCGGCCTGGGCGCTCTCGAAAGCGGCACCCTTGCCCTCGACCAGGAGGTCGTAGGCTTCCTTGACGCGGTTCCAGCGCTTGTCGCGGTCCATGGCATAGAAGCGGCCGCAAACGGTAGCCACCTTACCGGTGGTCTCGGCCATCTTCTCTTCCAGTTCCTTCACAAAGCCCAGACCGCTGCGGGGGTCGGTGTCACGGCCGTCCATGAAAGCGTGGACATACACTTTGTCCAGACCTTCCTCCTTGGCCACACGCAGGAATTCGTACACGTGGTCCAGGGAGCTGTGCACGCCGCCGTGGGAGGTGAGGCCCATCAGGTGCAGCTTTTTGCCGCTCTTCTTTACATACTCGTATGCAGCCTTGATTTCGCTGTTCTCCAGGAGTTTGTGCTCACGGCAGGCGATGTTGATCTTAACCAGGTCCTGGTACACCACACGTCCGGCGCCCAGGTTCATGTGACCTACCTCGGAGTTGCCCATCTGACCGTCGGGCAGGCCCACATATTCGCCGCAAGCCTGCAGGTGACCGAAGGGATATTTCTCACGCAGGGCGTCAATGTTGGGAGTGCCCTGGGTCCAGATGGCGTTGGAATAGTCGTGGCGGCCTTCGCCCCAACCATCCAAAATCATAAGAAGTACTTTTCTATTCATATTCTGAAGTTTCTCTTTATATGCAAAAACAGACTGTCCACAATGGGCAATCTGCAAAGTTATAAATTTTTTACGGAAATCCGAAGGATTTGGCGGGTGGATTTGGTCACCCGGACACTGTGGTCAATGCAATGACCTACAACCGCCAGCACGTGGTGCGGATCCCGAGCACTCTTGAGCAGAGGCACAAAAATCTTCTCGTCGGCCGGAATATGATGATCCGTGAACCAATCCTGCATTTTCTTCTTTCCCGGTGCCCCGAGGGGTCTGATCCAGTCTCCGCTCTCCCAGTTTCCCTCGAAGTATTCTCCGGCTTTGTCTTTGTCCAGAATTAACGTTCCTTCAGGCTGTTTCACCGGTTTTGTGCCATCCCATAGCTCGTCAGAGATTTCATGCCGAGGAGTTTTGTCATCCTGAGGAGTATTGTCATCCTGAGGAGACGAAGTCGACGAAGGATCTATAGATTCTTCGCTTCGCTCAGAATGACAGAGACGGGGAGCAGAATGACAGAGACGGGGAGCATCAGAAGAAAGCTCTTCTGCGAAACGTTCCATGTTTTTGTTCAGTGTTTGAACAAACGAAGGATTAATTTCCTTGAAAACGGGGAAGACCTGGTTGCGGATTTTGTTGCGTTTGTAGTCGTTGAGGGCGTTGGTGCTGTCCTCGCGCCAGGTGAGGCCCTGTTCGGCGGCGAAGGCTTCGATGTCGGCGCGGGTCATGCCCAGAAGCGGGCGCAGCAGGGGTATGTCGGCAAAGTCGGGGTCGGGCAAAAAACCGGAGGACTTCATGCCGATGATACCCCGGAGGCCGGTCCCCCGCAGGAGGTTCAGCAGGAGGGTTTCGGCGTTGTCGTTGGCGTTGTGCGCCACGGCCACGGCGGTGTAGCCGTGCTCGCGGCACAACTCCCCGAACCAGTGATACCGCAGGCGGCGGGCGGCCATCTCGATGGAGATGCCCTTCTCGCGGGCATAGGTGGTGGTGTCGAAGTGCTTGACGTGCAGCGGAATGCCGTATTTTTCGGCCCAGCTGCGCACGAAGGCTTCGTCGCCGTCGCTTTCCTCTCCACGCAGGCCGAAGTTGCAGTGTGCAATGGCGAAAGGCCCGCCTTCCAGACGGACCTTTCGGGCCAGGCACATGGAATCGAGGCCTCCGCTGACGGCCACCAGAAGCATGTGCTATTTCTTCTTGGAACCGATGGCGTAGGTGAAGCCCAGCTCGAAGAACTCCTTGAACTGGAGGCCCTTGCCGTCTTCGCGGCGGGGGTTGACCTGCACCAGCGGGTCGTAGATCATGTAAGTGCTCAGGTTGATGGCGAAGAAACGAGCCACCTTCCAGGTAATCTTGTTATCCCAGGTGATACGGGGTTCCACCTTGGGTGTGAGGTAGTTGTAGAACAGCGTAGCCTGAGTGGTGTAGGAGAATACGTCGTTGATAACCCAGCCCATATCCAGCTTGAGCGAGGCACCCAGTTCCATACGGGCGCTCTTGAATTCCTGGAAGGCGCCGTCGGTATAGGCCTGCTTCCTGTCGGTGTAGGTGCTGCCGGGCTTCAGTTCCATACCGTAGGTGTAGCGCAGTTCGGGAAGGTCCACGAATACGGCACCGCCGGAAACGGGGGCCACGTTCAGGGAGAACCAGGGTTTCGGGGTCCAGAGCGCACCGATACCGATGTTCAGGTAGGCGGGCGAGAAGAAGCCCGACTTCAGTTTCCTGGCGTCCAGCCAGTCCTGCACGGACGGTTCTATCACGTTGCCTTCGGCATCATTGACGGTGGCCGGGGTCTTGTAGTCGTAGTTGTTGTCGAACTGCGTGCGGAAGTCGAAGCTGGCCGAATAGGACAGGTTCTTCACCGGGGTCTCGTAGCCCCATTTGGACTCGAAGTAGATGCGGTCCTTGTTCTTCTGGAGGATGGGTTTGTCGGCGCTGTACAGGAAGCCGTAGTCCAGGACCAGGTGGTTGGTGCCCACGAGCTTGCCCTTGACGAAGTTGAGGCTTCCGTCGATGGTGCCGGTGAGCGACACGCTGTTGTAGCCGCCGGCCGCCCACTGGCTGAAGAAGGTTTGGCCAAAGTTGAGGTTGGTCACCAGCTTATGGCTCCAGTAACGGGGTTTCTCCACCTGCTCGGGGACATCCTCGGCGGCGGTGAGGGCGGCTGCGGCTTCGGCGGCGGCCGTCTGGGTGTTCTGGGCCTGTGCCGCCAGCGTGGCGAACAGGGCCATGACCAGGAAAAGCTTCTTCATGACTTAGTAGGATCTGGCAAACAGCACGCGCTGGTGGGAAGGCTTGCCGGTGTAGATGCACTTGCCTTCTTCCATGCACACGGCGCTGTCTACAGGGATACAGCGGATGGTGGCTTTGGTCTCTTCCTGGATCTTGGCCTCGGTCTCGGCGGTGCCGTCCCAGTGGCAGAGCAGGAAGCCGCCCTTCTCAATCTCCTCCTTGAACTCCTCCCAGGTATCTACCTTGCGGATGGAAGCGTCGCGGAAGGCGAGGGCTTTGTTGTAGATATTCTGCTGGATGTCTTCCAGCAGGCCGATGATACGGTCCTCCAGGCCTTCCAGCGGTTCGGAGATCTTCTCCAGGGTATCGCGGCGGGCTACCTCTACGGTGCCGTTCTGGAGGTCGCGGGGACCCATGGCCAGACGCACGGGCACGCCCTTGAGCTCCCACTCGGCAAACTTGAAGCCGGGGCGCAGGGTGTCGCGGTCGTCGATTTCCACGCTGTGGCCCTTGGCCTCCAGGGCCTTCTTGACCTCGTACATCTTATCCAGCACGGCGTTGTGCTCTTCTTCGCTCTTGTAGATGGGGACCATCACGACCTGGATGGGGGCCAGGGCCGGAGGCAGTACCAGGCCGTTGTCGTCTCCGTGGGCCATGATGAGGGCGCCCATCAGACGGGTGCTCACGCCCCAGGAAGTGGCCCAGACGTAGTCCTGCTTGCCTTCCTTGTTGGTGAACTGGACGTCGAAGCTCTTGGCGAAGTTCTGGCCCAGGAAGTGGGAGGTGCCGGCCTGCAGGGCCTTGCCGTCCTGCATCAGGGCCTCGATGGTCATGGTGTCCAGGGCGCCGGCGAAACGCTCACCGGGGCTCTTGTGACCCACCACCACGGGCAGGGCCATGACCTCGCGGGCGAACTTGGCGTATACGTTCACCATCTGCTCCTTGCGTGCCTCGGCCTCTTCTGCGGTGGCGTGGGCGGTGTGGCCTTCCTGCCAGAGGAATTCGGCCGTACGGAGGAACAGGCGGGTGCGCATTTCCCAGCGCACGACGTTGCACCACTGGTTGCATAGGATGGGGAGGTCTCTCCAGCTGTGGATCCAGTTCTTATAGGTGTTCCAGATGATGGTCTCGGAGGTGGGACGGACGATGAGTTCCTCTTCCAGTTTGGCCTCGGGGTCTACCACGATGCCGTTCCCTTTAGGGTCGTTCATCAGGCGGTGGTGGGTAACCACGGCGCACTCCTTGGCGAAGCCGGCCACATGTTCGGCCTCCCGGCTGAAGAAGCTTTTGGGGATGAACAGCGGGAAATAGGCGTTCTTTACGCCGGTTTCCTTGAACATATCGTCCAGGATGCGCTGCATCTTTTCCCAGATGGCGTATCCGTAGGGCTTGATTACCATGCAGCCGCGCACGGCGCTTTGCTCGGCCAGGTCGGCCTTAACTACGAGGTCGTTATACCACTGGGAGTAGTTTTCGGACCTGCTGGTTACCTCTTTTGCCATAGTCTCTATTTGTTTTTTTTCTATTTTGTCTGTAATATTGTCTGCCGAAAACCGCACGAAAGGTACATTTCTTGCATCTATATTAGTGCAAGACCGGTTTTCCGGCCCACAAAGATACTTAATTTTATTGGATTAAAGGAGGTAGTACAATGAAAAAGCAAATTCTGGCCTATGCGTTCGCCGCATTTGCCGCCCTTTCCTGCTCTTCCATGGCCCGTCTCCAGACCCAGGTCTACGACGACGGCGTTTACACCCGGCCCTCCGTTACCGTTGCCCAGACTCCCGTCGACAACGGGGAGGTAGATAATCTTCTGGCACTCAGCAAGCAGTCCCCAGCCTATATTCTCAGTGAAGGCGACACCCTGGTGGTGCCGTCCGGCAGCCAGGTGCGTTTTGCCAACAACAGCACCCTTCTGGCTATCGTAGATACCACTACGCCCGTCTGGGCCTGGGACTATCCCTGGTATTCCTGGCACTATCACAGCCCCTGGTATTACCACAGCTGGGCCTGGGACCCCTGGTACTACGGTACCTGGGTCTACGATCCCTGGCATTACCGTTCCTGGTATTATGACTCCTGGTATGCTCCTTACAGCTATTACCACTGGGGTTGGAGCCACAATCCCTGGTATTACACCTGGGATCCCTGGTACTATGATTCCTGGTTTTACCGTCCCTACTACTACGGATACCACTATTATGGTCACCACCATCACGGCTATTACGGCCACACTTCCTACTGGAACCGCCCCGTCAATCTCGGCCGCCAGAGCGTAGAGCGCAGAACCGCTTCGGCTTCGGCCTTCGGCGGCGCTTCCCGCAGCAACATCAGCCGCGGCTCGGGCGTGTCCCGTTCGGCTTCGTCGGTAAGCCGCAATCAGGGCAACGCGGTGCGCAGCAGCTCCCGCAGCAGCGTTAGCGGAAGCGGCGCTTCCCGCAGTGGCGTAAGCAGCAGCACCCGCAGTGTGACCAGCAGCTCCCGCAGCGTGACCAGCAGCTCCCGCAGCGGCGCAAGCAGTGTCAGCCGCAGTGCCGGGACTTCCCGCAGCAGTGCAAGCAGCTCCCGCAGCAGCTCATCGGCCTCTGCCAGCCGCAGCGGCAGCGTTTCCCGCAGCTCCGGTACTTCCCGCAGCAGCGCAAGCAGCTCCCGCAGCAGTTCTTCCAATTACCGTTCTGCCGGCAGCAGCTCCAGCCGCTCCAGTTCCGGCCGCAGTTCCAGCCGTTCCTACTCCGGAAGCACCCGCAGTTCCAGCAGCTCCTACTCCGGAAGTTCCCGTTCCAGCAGTTCCAGCAGCCGTTCCTATTCCGGCAGCAGCTCCAGCTCGTCCCGTTCTTACTCGGGTGGCGGCTTCAGCTCTTCCCGCTCCTATTCCGGTGGCGGCAGCAGCCGAAGCAGCAGTGGAGGCAGCCGTAGCGGCCGTCGTTAATTGAATGCTATTTATGAAAAAGATTATACTGTTTACCCTGGCGTCGACGCTGGCTTTGGCGGCGTCGGCCCAGTCCTGGCAGGACGCCCTGCTGTTTTCCGAGAATGAATATGCCGGTACGGCCCGCAGCGTTGCCATGGGCAATGCTCTCACGGCCGTAGGAGGAGACCTGGGGTCCATCGGCCTTAACCCCGCCGGATCGGCGGTGGCCGGTTATTCCCAGTTCACCCTTAGCCCGGGCCTATCCCTGGCGGTGGCCAATGTTTCCGGCAGCCAGCCCGAACTGGGCTTCGGAAACCGCGTTTCCACCACTTCTTCCCGGCCCAAGATGCCCAACCTGGGCGTTGTCATTGCCATGAACACCGGTCATCGCAGCGGGCTCAAGCGCGTTTCGTTCGGCTTCGTGTCCAACGCTACCAACGACTATACCAGCCGCATGTATGCCGGCGGTGTCAATGTAGACAATTCCTTCAGCGGCGCCGTGGCTTCATCGGCCGCAGGCTATCCCCAGGATGTGCTGTCCGGCGAATCAACCAACATCGGCTGGTGGAACCTGGACGAATTCAACGAGACTTACGGTCTGTCCTGGCGGGATATGGTGGCCTACCGCAGCGGCATCATCGGCACGGTGAACGGTCGCTACCTGGGTCTTACCGACTGGGATAAGGACGGCGTCCACAGCGGCGTTCTGGCCCCGCTTTATCAGGAGTACGGTTACCAGACCAAGGGTTACAAGCACGACATGCTCTTTAACCTGGCCTTCAACTTCTCCGACGAACTCTATCTGGGTGCCAACTTCGGCCTCGTGACTCTCCGGTATGGCCAGGCCGAGTTCTGGCAGGAGATGCCCAACAACGACTCCGAGTTCCCGGCCATTCCCTTCGACACCAACCCCAATGCCCGTTTCCGTTCGCTGGAAATGAAGCGTATCTTCGAAGCAAGGGGTACCGGTGTAAACTTCAAAGTGGGTGTGCTGTGGCGTCCTTCCGGAGTGCCCCTGCGCCTGGGTGCCGCCCTGCAAACTCCTACCGCCCTTAATATTAATACGCGCATGGCTTACTATGGCCAGGCCAATGTTACCGGGGTTAACCTGCCCTCGTCGCAGTCTCCCGAATACGAGGACGCTTATGCCCTCATAAGCCCCTGGCGTTTCAATATGGGTGTTGCCTATACCTTTGGAGACAAGGCCCTTGTAAGCGCCGATTATGAGGTGGTGAACTATGGCAGGTCCAGGCTGCGCAGCCAGACGGCCAGCTACATCTATTATTCTTCCAACTATTTCGATGATGCCAATGCCGACATCAAGGATGTCCTGGGAGCCAGCCACATGCTGCGCCTGGGCGTGGAGGTGAATCCGATTCCCGGTCTCGCCGTGCGTGCCGGTTACGGCCTGGCTACCTCCGGGCAGCACAACTACCTGGATTGGGAGTACGATCCCGCCGACGGCAAGTCGCACTTGATGGTGTATAAGCTCTCGGCCCGGGAGCGCGCCGCCCTCTGCCGCCACATGGTATCCGCCGGCGCCGGTTATAACTACGGTCCTTACTTCGCCGACCTCGCCGTTCGCTTCAAGACCCTGCCCACCCAGTATTTCAAACCTTATGAGTACCTGGGTTATGACAATGACTATACAGACAAGTATGTCGTTGACGAAGCCCCGTACACGGTACCCGAAGTGGTTGCCAGGTACAGGCGTTGGGATGTCATTCTTACCCTGGGAATGCGCTTCTAAATTGCCTTTTCCTGCCATTTTGGCAGAGTGTGCCCCTTGGCACGAAGTTCGATATTTTCTCTGGCGTCGCCTCAAAAAGGTGGCGCCGGATTTTTTACTTTGTCATTCTGAGCAATTTTACATTGTCATTCTGAGCGAAGCGAAGAATCTAAAAACAGAAACAAAAATTAAAGATTATAACTATGGGTAAAATTATCGGTATCGACCTGGGAACCACTAATTCCTGCGTCGCAGTGATGGAAGGCAATCAGCCTACTGTCATCATCAACAACGAGGGGCAGCGCACCACCCCTTCCGTGGTGGCTTTCACCGACGGCGGCGAGCGTAAGATCGGCTCTCCTGCCAAGCGTCAGGCTATCACCAATCCCAAAAACACCGTGTTCTCCATCAAACGTTTCATGGGCGAGACCTATGATCAGGTGAACACCGAGGTAAGCCGCGTTCCCTACAAGGTGGTCCGTGGAGAGAACAACACCCCCCGCGTAGACATCGCCGGCAAGCTCTATACTCCGCAGGAGATTTCGGCCATGATCCTTCAGAAGATGAAGAAGACCGCCGAGGAATACCTGCGTCAGGAAGTAACCGAGGCCGTGATTACTGTGCCCGCCTACTTCTCCGATTCTCAGCGTCAGGCTACCAAGGAAGCAGGCCGCATCGCGGGTCTGGATGTAAAGCGTATCATCAACGAACCCACCGCTGCCGCTCTGGCATACGGCCTTGACAAGAAGGACAAGGATATGAAGGTGGCTGTGTACGACCTGGGTGGCGGTACCTTCGATATCTCCATCCTGCAGCTGGGAGACGGCGTGTTCGAGGTTCTCTCTACCAACGGTGACACCCACCTGGGCGGTGACGACTTCGACCAGGTCATCATTGACTGGCTGGCCCAGGAATTCGCTGCCGAGAACGGCGGTCTGGACCTGAAGAAGGATCCCATGGCCCTGCAGCGTCTGAAAGAGGCTGCCGAGAAAGCCAAGATCGAGCTTTCCAGCCAGACCTCCACGGAGATCAACCTGCCTTACATCATGCCGGTAGACGGCGTGCCCAAGCACCTGGCCAAGACCCTTACCCGTGCCAAGTTCGAGCAGCTCTCCGACGCCCTGTTCCAGCGCAGCATCGCCCCTTGCCGTCAGGCCCTGGCCGATGCTCACTTGAACCCCTCCGACATTGACGAGGTTCTGCTGGTCGGCGGCTCCACCCGTATCCCTTACGTGCAGGAGCTGGTGAAGAACTTCTTCGGCAAGGAACCCAACAAGAGCGTGAACCCCGACGAGGTCGTCGCTATTGGCGCCTCCATCCAGGGCGGTGTGCTCGCAGGTGATGTGAAGGACGTGCTTCTTCTGGATGTTACCCCGCTTAGCCTCGGTATCGAGACCCTGGGCGGCGTCATGACCAAGCTTATCGAGTCCAACACCACCATCCCGGCCAAGAAGAGCCAGGTCTTCTCCACCGCGGCCGACAACCAGCCCGGCGTAGAGATCCGCGTGCTGCAGGGAGAACGCCCGATGGCCAAGGACAACAAGCAAATCGGCATCTTCCACCTGGACGGTATCGCTCCCGCACCCCGCGGCGTACCCCAGATCGAGGTAACCTTCGATATCGACGCCAACGGTATCCTCAATGTAAGCGCTGTGGATAAGGCTACCGGCAAGGAGCAGCACATCCGCATCGAGGCCTCCAGCGGCCTGTCCGACGCCGAGATCCAGCGTATGCGTGACGAGGCCAAGGCCAACGAGGCCGCCGACAAGGCCGAAAAGGAACGCATCGACAAGATTAACAGCGCCGACGCCCTCACCTTCCAGGCCGAGAAATTCCTGAAGGAAAACGGTGACAAGGTTCCCGCCGATGTCAAGAGCGAGGTGGAAACCAACTGCAACGCCCTGAAGGAAGCCGTGAAGGCCCAGAACCTGGCCGATATCGACAAGTACTCCGAGGCCCTGAACAAGGCCTTCGAGAAGATGTACCAGGCTTCGGCCGGCGCCCAGCAGGGCGGTCCCCAGGGTCCGTTCCAGGGCGGCCCTCAGGGCCCCTTCGGCGGCGGTCCTCAGCCCGGCCCTCAGGACCAGGGTCCCGACGAGCAGTAATCAAAAAATCCGACTCAAGCGAGTCGGATTTTTTTATGCATTAGTTTCAGGCAGCACGAGTCTGCGGATGTTGCATCCCAGGTAGTTACCTATAACGATAGAAGGGTAGAACCATAGCAGGGCGAAGTCCCATTTCCAGGCGGCGAACATGTAAACTACATCGGCAATGGAGTGGTAGAAACCGCACACGATGAAGAGCGGCACGCCGAAGAGGATGGGAACCAGGTTCTTGCTGCTGCGGTACAGCCATACGGACAGGTCGATGATGAGGCCGCAGCCGATGGACCGCAGGATGCAGCGCCAGGGGCCCTGCGCCAGACGGCCTGCCATCACTGTTTGGGCGCGGTCGGCCATTTCTCCGCCGATGCCGGCCACCAGCAGGCCCAGCACCGCGGCGCCCACAAAATTCCAGAACCAGATCTTGCACAGGGCGGGGATGTCTGTCATTACTCCGGCCTTTCCGGTATAAAGGAGCATGCCCGAAAGCACCACGCCTACCAGGCCGAAAGCAAAGATGATGGCGCCGGCCAGGCCGCCCAGGGCCAGGAAGCCGCACGCACCCAGGCCGATGAGAAGGCCCGCCGTAAGGGATTGTCTGTCTGCTAGTGTCATGACTGTGTGTTTTAGTTTCCAAATATACGGAAAAATTGTAACTTTGTAGGCTCTAAATCGAATTTCATGGGACGTATTATCTTAACAGGCGACCGCCCTACCGGTAAACTTCATCTGGGACACTATGTGGGGTCCCTTCGCAACCGTGTCATCCTTCAGAACGAAGGCAATTACGACCGCATGTTCGTGTTCATCGCCGACGTTCAGGCCCTCACCGACAACGCCGACAATCCGGAGAAGGTTCGCCAGAATATCATCGAAGTAGCCCTGGACTATCTGTCCTGCGGCCTGGACCCGGGAAAGGTAACTCTGTTCATCCAGAGCCAGATCCCCCAGTTGCACGAGATGACGCAGTTCTTCTCCAACCTGGTCACCGTACAGCGCCTGCAGCGCAACCCTACCGTGAAGGCAGAGATGGCCCTGCGCGGTTTCAACGCCGAAACCGAGGACAACAACGTCCGCGGCCTGCCGGTAAGCTTCTTCTCTTATCCTATCTCCCAGGCGGCCGATATTTGCTTCTGCAAGGCTACCACCGTTCCCGTGGGAGAAGACCAGGAACCCATGATCGAACAGTGCCGTGAGATTGTGCGCAGTTTCAACGGTATCTATAAATGCGACGTGCTGGTAGAGCCCGAAATCCTGCTTCCCAGCAACCTGGCCTGCCGCCGCCTGCCCGGCACCGACGGCAAAGCCAAGATGTCCAAATCCCTGGGCAACTGCATCTATCTTAGCGACGACGCCAAGACCATGGAGCAGAAGGTTAAAGGCATGTTCACCGATCCCGGTCACCTGCGCGTGGAAGACCCCGGCAAGGTAGAGGGCAACACCGTGTTCACCTATCTGGATGCCTTCTGCGAGCCCGATGACTTCGCCAAGTTCTGGCCCGATTATGCCAATCTGGACGAACTGAAGGACCATTACCGCCGCGGCGGCCTGGGAGATATGAAGTGCAAGAAGTTCCTCATCAACGTGCTCAACGACCGCCTGGAGCCCATCCGTGCCCGCCGTCACACCTACGAGCAGGACATCCCCGGCGTGTATGAAATCCTTCGCAAGGGCTCCGAAGCCGCCCGCGCGGTTGCCGAGCAAACGCTCCACGAGATGAAGGACGCCATGCAGATCAATTACTTCGACGACGCAGCGCTCATCGCAGAGCAGGCGGCAAAATACAGACAATAAAGAATCAGTACAACAAGACCTGCGGCGAACAATGCAGGACGCGGGCAAGTTGGAGGACGGTGGCGGCTCCGGCCCGGGAAAGGTCTTGGGTCCCCTGTTCGTAGGCTCGTATCATCCGCAATGAAACGCCGCTTTGCTCCGAAAGCGTTTGCTGCGTAAGTCCTGCGCGTTTCCTGCTCTCTTTGAGTCCGGGAATCCGGGGCTTGAAGTAACGGTCGAAAACTTCCACAACCTTGGTAATGTCGGCTTCGTGAAGGGGCGAAAAGAGACCGTGAATCTTTTCAATGGGAAGCCCGCCGCGGTCGATGGACGCAAAGCTTTGGGCCTTGTACCACTGATACTGGCAGAGGGCCCATCCAGTCCAATAAACAGAAGAATCTCCTTCCGGGAAGCAATAGTCTTCTTTTACGGGAAGCGTTCCTCCGGTGTTTTCCATCACTTTGACCGCCAACTCAATCCCGCTCATCCCCAGTGCGTATTTGGGATACCCATCTTCCAGAAGCGGCGCAATTCCGCTGCCCAGAAAACGGTCATAGAAGGCGCGTAGCGGGATTTCACAGTAGGACACGGCGTAGTCCAACATCACGGCGAAGCGCTCCCGTGCGCTAAGCATCACATCTTTATCGTAGGCGTGCATCATCGTTCCTCCATTTTCCCCTCAGGATATCGACCGCCAGGATTCCGTCTGCGCCCAGTCCGGCTCCTTTCATATTCCGGAATGCCTGGCGTGCCTGCCGGTCCCTCTGCACCCTGAGCGGGTAATAAACCTGTTTATCAACATATTCGGCCGATGTAAAGACCAGGGCATCGAAGACGGCCTGGCTTTGCAGGAATACCTGTTCTCCCAGATTCCCCAGACGCAGGGCCTTGGTGAGCTGCTGCAGCGTGATGGCTCCGGACAGAAAAGCATCGGCTATGTCAAAGTAGGAATCGTCTGCGCGATACCCTCGGATAATATCAAAACCTGAAAGATCGGGCAGGAATTCACGAAGAATGTATTCTTTGATTTCTTTTGAAACCAGGTGCTTTGTTGAGAAAACACGGTTTTTCATCAGAACGGCCAACCAATTCAGCGGGTGATAGGGCGGTTTGCTCAGATAACAAATCTTCAGATTGTAGCTTGGCTCAAAACTGTAGTGGTTGACGAAGGCCGAAGGACTTTCGCTGCACGCCCATTCCCTGGCCAGGGCCAAATCCGGTGTGCAGTAGAAGCCCTGCCCATAATCGTTATGCACCTTCCCTTTATTCCGGGCGGGTGTCTCTATGATTTTGTCCGATCCGTGAAATAGAATGCTATCCATCGCAAAACTAACGTTATAGCGTTACTTTTGCAAAGATAGCAAAAGATTGGAATAATATAAAGCGGTATTCCTGCTGGAGGCGCTTTAGAACAACATGCTGCTAAGATACTCCCCAATCCGGTCCAGCCAGGTGTAGCTGCCGGTGCCGGGGGAGGCGGTGCGCTGGAAGCAGTGCTCCCGCGTAGCCAGGGTGTGGAGCTCGCTCTGGATACCCATGCTGCGCATCTTTTCCCAGACTTTTACCGAGTTCATGGAAGCCCAGCCGTCGGCGTCGCCGTGGATCAGGAGCATGGGGGCGGTGTCCAGGTCAAAGGAGAACTCAGGTGCCAGGACAGCGCTGTCGTCGTTACCGCCGGTAGTATTGTTCCAATCCAGGCCGTCGGTGAGGGCGTAGGCCGGATAGATGCCGATGCCCCACTGCACGTTGCAGGGCAGCTTATCCACCTCGTCGATGGGATAATAGGACTTGTGGCGGGAAGAGGTGACGCCCATGAGCGTCAGGTGTCCGCCGGCCGATGAACCCATGATGCCAATCTTGTTGGGATCCAGTCCCTTGGAAGGAGCTTCGCTGCGTACGAGGCGGATGGCTCGCTGCAGATCCTGCCAGGCGGTGGTGTGCTTGGCCAGGTTCTTGGGGCGCGGGCAGCGGTATTTGAGCGTAACCACCGTGATGCCCATGGCGTTGAGGTAACGGCGGGCAGGGGCCACTTCGAAACCGTCCGGGTCATTGCCAATATAGGAGCCGCCGGAGTAGATGATCTGGATGGCGTCGGTCTTTTTCACGGCCGGGATATGCCATTCGATGTAGGGCTGGACTTGCTCTTCCTGGGCATTGGGCATCTTGCCTTCGGGCCAGATGGCTTCCTTGCTGTAGGCTGCGCGGTCACTGTCGCTGGTGAAGCGGTCCATCAGTTTCACTTCGGGCTCCAGCGGGCCCAGGAAGCCCATCTGAGTGAGGAATTCCACGCCGCGTTCGAAGCCGTGGGCACCGTGTTTCTTGTTGGGGTACAGGTGCAGTTCGGCCGGAATGCCCCGCTTGCGCAGTTCCCGGTACACCAGAGTGGAACCGTTGGGAGAGTAAATGTCGATTCCCCCGTGATGCAGACTGATAGGGCAGGTCTTTTCGTCAAAGTTGAAGACCTTGCTGATGGTGACATCGGCCCCGTAGCCATCGCGCCAGGCGGGGGTGCCCAGGGAATCGGCGTCAGTGGTGACGTAGGCCGGGGCATTGACAATGGCTATGTTGATGTGGCAGGGAATCTGGTCCAGCTTGTCTACGCTTTCGTAGGCCGGGGTGAGGGAATTGCCCGCCATCAGCAGGGTGAGGTGTCCGCCGGCCGACATGCCGATGACGCCGATGCGCTCGGGGTCAAAGCCGCGCTTGGCGGCCTGGCTGCGCACCAGGCGCACCGCCCGCTGGGCGTCTTCCCAGGCTGTGAGGTAGTAAGGGATGCCGTCGGGGCGGGGGGTGCGATAGACGAAGTTTACGCATTGGACGCCGATGGCCGTGAGCTCCTTGTGCCATTTGTCGATGAGACTCACGTCACAGCAGTTCTTGTAGCTGCCGCCGGAGATGAGGATCATGCAGGCTCCGTTGGGATTGGCCGGTTTCTCGAACCAGTCCAGATAGGGCTGGCGGAACTTTTCAGGCTTGAAGTCCGGCTTTTTGGACTCGCTGGTCATGGCGGCAATCTGCCTGTCGCTTGCGTGGGGCATCTTGCCTTTGGGCCAGATGTATTCGCGCTGCTGGGCCCCCAAAGGAAGGGCCAGGGCCAGCAAAAGGGCTAAGGAGAGGGTCTTGGCGTTCATACGCGATTATTTGATTCCGTACTTTTTCAGGATCTTCAGGATGGGCTTCTCGATGGAGCGGGCCCAGAGGTAGTAACCGTAGTCGTCGGGATGCGTGCCGTCCACGGAGGTCTCGCGCAGCGGGGAAGTGGCATTGGTCTGGACAAAGTAGACGTCCTTGTACTTCTTGACGGCAATCTTCATGAGGCTGTCGGCCATGTGCTGCTTGGCGGCTTCGTCGGCATCTACCTTCTGGTTGAAGTTGCGGCGCTCGCGGTAAATCGTCTGCTGGAAGATGAGCGGCTTGCCGGGATGGGCACCCTGGAGGCGCTCGATGAAGGGGAACAGGCGCTCCTCGATCATCTGGGCGTTCGGGTTGGAGAAGGCGTCGAAGATAAAGGCCTCGGCGTCTACATCCACCAGGACATCGGCAAAGTAAGGCTGCATCTTGCAGTTGCCGCTGCAGCCCAGGGACAGCAGCTGGATGCCCGTGTGGCGGGTGAACTGGTCCGGGTAGGACATGCCGGCGCGGCTGGTGGAGATGCCGTGCGTATAGCTGGAGCCGAAGATGGCAACGCGATGGCGGAAGGGGCTCTCGATGGGCTTGATGGTGCTGCCATCGGCCGTGATGATTTTCACGCTGGTGAGCTCTACGTAGATGGGCAGGTACATCAGGCATTCCTTCATGCCGGGAGCCATGTGCTCTACCAGCACCTGGGGCTTGGAGTAGTCCTTCATGTCCGGGGCGCAGGCGCCGGCCCACAGCCAGTCCTTGCCTTCGCGGATGTACAGGTCGAAGCCGTTGCTGGCCAGGTACATCGTGCTCTTGGAACGGTAGGAGAGGTCTCCTTCGGCCTGAATCTTAATGAACGGGGAATCCGTGGCGAAAAGCACCGCCAGGCCGGCCGAAGCGCGCACCTGCGTATTCTCGCCCTTGGTGAAACCCTTGTACTTAACAGTGTCTACCCGGTGGTACGGGTTGGGAGTGGGCATGATCTTGCCGATCATCGTGAGGTCGGAAGCCTCGGTCACTACCTGCGCATTCAGCGGCAGGCATGCGGCCATCATCAGAATGAGAAATAGTTTTTTCATATCGCAAATTTACAAAAAAATCCGGCTCTTGGAAGAGTCGGACTTTTTAGTGTATGAAAGCCGGAATTATTCGGCCTTGCCGTTGGAGCCCAGCACATTCACGATCTTGTGAATGTAGAGCTTCTTCATCTCGTCACGGGCGGGACCCAGGTATTTGCGGGGGTCGAACTCACCGGGCTTCTCGTTGAAGACCTTGCGCACGGCGGCGGTCATGGCCAGACGGCTGTCGGAGTCGATGTTGATCTTGCACACGGCGCTCTTGGCGGCCTCGCGCAGCTGTTCCTCGGGGATACCTACTGCATCGGGCAGTTTGCCACCGTTGGCGTTGATGATGTCTACATACTCCTGAGGGACGGAGCTGGAACCGTGGAGAACGATGGGGAAGCCGGGGAGCTTCTTCTCAATCTCGTGGAGAACGTCGAAAGCAAGCGGCGGAGGAACCAGACGGCCGGTCTTAGGGTCACGGGTGCACTGCTCGGGCTTGAACTTGTAGGCACCGTGGGAAGTGCCGATGGAGATAGCGAGGGAATCGCAACCGGTACGGGTGGCGAAGTCGATCACTTCCTCGGGACGGGTGTAGTGGGATTCCTCGGCGGAAACCTCGTCTTCCACACCGGCCAGAACACCGAGTTCGGCCTCTACGGTCACATCGTACTGATGAGCGTAGTCAACTACCTTCTTGGTGAGGGCGATGTTCTCTTCGTAGGGCAGGGAAGAGGCATCGATCATAACAGAGCTGAAGCCCATATCTACGCAGCTCTTGCACAGCTCGAAGCTGTCGCCGTGATCCAGGTGCAGGACAATCTGGGGGTGCTCCCAGCCCAGTTCCTTGGCATATTCTACAGCACCTTCGGCCATATAGCGCAGAAGGGTCTGGTTGGCGTAGTTACGGGCACCCTTGGAAACCTGGAGGATTACCGGGCTCTTGGTCTCGGCAGAGGCCTGGATGATAGCCTGGAGCTGTTCCATATTGTTGAAGTTGAAAGCAGGGATGGCGTAACCGCCGGCAACGGCCTTCTTGAACATCTCACGGGTGTTCACCAGGCCAAGTTCTTTGTAAGATACCATAATTGTTTATAGAAATATAAGATTTTTCCGGTCTGCAAAGATAGCAAAAATCGTGCAATTCTTAAAATAATTAAAAGATTTCAGGAAGTCCCAAATCCTTGAAAGTGCGGGGTGCGGGGACGCCGGGGAGAGGCTTGCGGTCCTTGAGCTGTTCCAGGGCCACTTCCACGGCTTTTTCCAGTTGCTGGTCTATGCCGGCTTCTTCCAGGATGGGGTCATTGTCCAGGACGATGTCAGGGTCTACGCCGTGATTCTCCACGATCCACTGGCCGGTGGCGGCGTCGTAGTTGGTGAAGAACGGGACGCGGACGTCGGTGCCGTCCACATAGGGCAGGGGACCGCTGATGCCCACGATGCCGCCCCAGGTGCGCGTGCCGATGACCGTACCCAGGTTGTTGGCCTTGAAGCTCCAGGGGAAGAGGTCTCCGTCGGAGGCCGAGTACTTGTTGATCAGGAGCACCTTGGGACCGGTGTGCGTGCCTTCGGGGACGGTACCGGTCATGCTGGAGCCGCGGCGCATGGTCATGCGGTAAACCTTGCGCTGCAGGCGCTCGATGATCATCGGGGAGATATTTCCGCCGCCGTTGGCGCGGTCGTCGATGATGAGGGCCTCCTTATCCAACTGCGGATAGTAGTAGCGGGCCCACTCGTTCAGGCCCTCGCGGCCCATGTCGGGAATGTAGATGTAGCCCACGCGGCCGCCGGAGAGTTTCTCCACGGTGCGGATGTTCTTCATGACCCAGGCGTAGTGGTACAGGGGACCTTCGTCGGCGATGGGCTTCACAATCACCTTCTTGCCGCCGATGGTAAGTTCGGTGAGGACCTTGGCCTTGCCGATGAGAAGTTCGAAGATATTGTCTACGCCTTCCAGGGACACCCCGTCGATGGCGGTAATCACGTCGCCTTCCTTCACGCCCAGGCCGGGTTCGGTGAGCGGGGAGCGGAGTTCGGGCCGATAAGTGGCGCCTTCCAGGATCTTGTCAATGCGGAAGCCGCCCTTAACCTTGGAGAATTCGGCACCCAGCAGGCCCATGGGGATGCGCTCGGGCTGGGGATATTCGCCGGGGCTCACATAGCAGTGGCCGGAAGCCACTTCGCCGATCATCTCGCCAATGATGTAGTTCACGTCCAGACGCGTCTTGGCATACGGAATCAGGACCTCGTATTTGGCCTTGACGGCCTTCCAGTCGCGACCGTGCATGTTCTCCAGATAGTAGCCGTCGCGGAAGGCGCGCCAGACTTCGTCGTACAGCTGGGCCCACTCCTGCGAGTAGTCGATGGTGGTGACCAGGTTGGAGAGGTCGGCCTTGTCCTTGAGACCCACCTTGGGGCCGATGTTGGCTACGAAGGTATTTCCGCCCTTGCGGAACAGGGCCTTCTGCGTGCCGGTGATAGGCCACATGGAGGCGTCGGCGCAGTCGCTGTCCTCGCCGGTGGCGAAGTCGTACACGCGGGTACCGCCCTTGCCCAGGTACCAAACCTTGCCGTCGTTGCAGTAGAAGTTGCGGCCCTTGATGGGCAGCTTGACGATGCGTCCGGTGAGCCCGTCGGCATCCACGCGCACAGAGACACCGGCCTTGTCCTCCTTCTTCTTGTCGGCCCTCTTGTCCATCGAGACCACTTTGTCGGTGGCGATGAGCGGGGAAGGGGTGTCACTGGAGAGCAGGGCCATATAGGCGCCGCTCATATCCTGGTAGGCATAGTTCCATTCGATGCGGCTGTACTGGGGATTCAGGTCCCGGTCGCTGATGAAGAGGAGGTATTTGCCGTCGGCGCTGAATGCGGGGGCGCCGCTGTTGTACCAGCGCTCGGTCACCGCGTATTCCTTGCCGCTTTCCAGGCTGCGCACATACACGATGTCCATTTCATTGGCTGCAGGACGGGTGTAGGCGATCCACTTGCTGTCCGGAGCAATGTCCACGCCGCGGAACTCGGCTTCGGGACACTCCATCACGGTGCGGCACTTTCCGGCCAGATCCACTTCCACGAAGCGGTTCTTGCGGTCTGTATAATAAAGGTGCTTGCTGTCGGGAGCCCACTGGATGCCGCGGATATAGGTGTCGGCGCCGCTGGTGAGCTGCTTCAAGGTGTTGGCCTTTACGTCGTAGAGGTAGATTTCGGTTTCACCGGTAGCGTCTCCGATCCAGGCAATCCACTGGCCGTCGGGGCTCCACTCGGCGTCGCGGTCGTTGGAGTTGGAGGAGCGGCTCAGGTTGCGGGTGACGCCCTTGCCCACCGGCACGTCGAAGACTTCGCCGCGGGCGGTGATCACCATGCGGGAACCGTCGGGGGCGGCGCTGTAGGCGGTGACGTCGTTGTTGTCCAGGGTGCGGCGTACGCTTCGGCCGTAGATGTCATCGGCCCCCAGGAAAATGTGGATCTGCTCGCAACTGCCAGTGGCGGGATCCAGCCGGTACAGCCAGCCGCCGTTCTCGAAGACGATGCTGTGACCGTCGGTAGAGGGGAACTTGACGTCGTATTCGGTGAAGTTGGTTACCTTGCGGGTGGCGCCGGTGACCGTGTTGTAGGCGAACAGGTTCATGATCATGTCGCGGTCGCTGGCATAGAAGATTTCATTGCCCACCCACATGGGGAAGATATCCTGGGCGTCGTTTTCGGTGATGTTGGTTACCTTCCGGGCCGAGGGATCGTAGATCCAGATGTCGTCGGCCATGCCGCCGCGGTAGTACTTCCAGGTGCGGAATTCACGCATCACGCGGTTGTAGGCCAGCTTGCTGCCGTCGGGGGAGTAACAGCAGAAGCCGCCTTCCGGCAGGGGAATGCGCCGGGGCATGCCGCCTTCCGGGGATACCGTCCAGAGCAGGCCGGAGAAGCCGTCCTCCACGCGGTTGCGGAAGACGATGCTCTTGCCGTCGGGATTCCAGGCCATGACCATGTTGTTGGGGCCCATGCGGTCTCCCAGGTCGTCGCGGGGATTGGTAGCGGTGAAGGTGAGGCGTACGGGTTCGCCGCCTTCTGCGGGGATGCGGTATACTTCGCGGTTGCCGTCGTATTCGGCCGTGAAGGCGATGGTTTTGCCGTCGGGGGAATAACGGGCAAAAATCTCCTGGCCGATGTGGGAGGTGAGCCTGCGGGCTTCACCGCCCTGGACGGGCACGGTCCAGAGGTCTCCGGCGTAGGTAAACACGACGTCGGTGCCGTTGGTGGCGGGGAAGCGCAGCAGACGGGCTTCCTCGCGGGGCAAAGCAAGTGCGCTGCCGGCCCACAGGACCAGTAGCGTAAGTGTCAAAATCATCCGTTTCATCTTATTTGTTCAAAAAAGAATCTACCAGTTCTTCGGCCTCTTTGAAAGCCTTTTGCATATCGTCGTTCACCAGCACTTTGTCGAACTTGGGAGCGTAGGTCATTTCCTCGGCGGCCTTGGCCACGCGCGTCTCGATGGCGTCCATGGGGTCCGTGGCGCGGGCAATGAGGCGCTTGCGCAGTTCCTCGATGGAAGGGGCCTGGATAAAGACCGAGAGGGCGGCGTCTCCGAAGTACTTCTTCAGGGATACCCCGCCTTTTACGTCTACGTCAAAGATGATGACGTGTCCCTTGGCCCAGATGCGGTTAACCTCGCTCTTGAGCGTGCCGTAGAAGCGGTCCGGGTACACTTCTTCGAATTCCACGAACTTACCTTCGGCCACCAGGGCGCGGAAGGTATCGGCATTATAGAAGAGGTATTCCACGCCGTCCTGCTCGGTGCCGCGCGGCGGACGCGAGGTGGCGCTTACAGAGAATTCGATTTCCGGGTGCAGACCCAGGATATGATTGACGATGGTGCTTTTTCCCGATCCGGACGGGGCCGAAAAGATGAGAACTTTACCAGGCATAGGTTTTTATATTGAGGGAAACAAAGTTACGAAAAAATCGCTACATTAACCAGTGGCTCATGTCCTTTCCGTCCCGGAGGCCATGGCGGATTTCGGTAGACGAAATGGTGACCAGGGGAGCCTTGAGCAGTCCGATCCTGTAGTCGGGATTTTCCCGCAGGAGGCGGGCTTTGTCGTGGCCGCGGTGGAAACCCTTGCGGGGGAAGACTGCCACGCCGTATTCCAGCAGGATGCGCTCGTGGAAACGCCATCCCGCGAAACCGGCCAGATTATCGGCGCCGATGACCAGGGTGAACTCGTTCTCCGGCTCCAGGGCCTTGAGGACGTCCAGGGTGCGGATGGTATATTGGGGAGGGGTCATCTTGAGTTCGATGTCCAGTACCTTCACCTTGAGTTCGGGATGCCGGGCCACGGCCTCTACGGCGGCGTCGAAGCGCTCCTTGCCGGCGGGAAGGGAGTGCGACTGCTTGAAGGGATTCTGCGGGGTAACTACCAGATAAACCAGGTCGAATCCCGCTTTCTGAGTAAGGAAACGGATGATGGCCAGGTGCCCCTTGTGCAGCGGATTGAAGGAGCCGCTGTAAACTGCGATCTTCATGAAACCAACCTTTGCACAAAGGTAAGAAAAATTGTTATCTTTGTTTCCATGAAAAAAGGTTTTATCTTGATTTTGGCACTGCTGTGCGGCTGTCTGGCCTCGGCCAGGGTTAGCCTTCCCAGCCTCCTGGGAAACGGCATGGTGCTGCAGCGCAATGCCCAGGTCCAGCTGTGGGGGCATGCTACGGGTTCCACGGTGAAAATCCTCACCTCCTGGGACGGACGCAAGTATTCCGTGAAGCCCCAGGCCGATGGTGCCTGGAGCGTGACGCTTGCCACCCCGGAGGCCGGCGGTCCCTACGAGATCCGCTTTGACGACGGGGAAGTGCTGTGCCTGCGGGACATCCTGATTGGCGAGGTCTGGATTTGCAGCGGCCAGTCCAATATGGAGATGCCGTTGGGCGGCTGGGAGCACCAGCGGGTGGCGAATGCCTACGAGACCATCCGGGATGCGGCTTCTACTCCGCTCCTGCGTATGTTCACCGTAGCGCGCAACAATGCCGATGTCCCCCAGGAAGACTGCACCGGTGCCTGGCAAAGCTCTACGCCCCGGGCGATCCGGGGCTTTTCGGCCACGGCCTACCATTTTGGCAAGACGCTTTCGCAGTTCATGCCCGACGTCCCCGTGGGCCTCATCGCCACCGACTGGGGCGGCACGCCCATCGAGGCGTGGCTCAGCGTGAAGGCGCTGGAGAACACCCCGGGCATCGACGTGGCTTTTTCCAAGACGTTATACTGGGAGCAGGTCCATACCGGCCAGCTGTTCAATGGAATGATTTATCCGCTGCGGCGCTATGCGGCCCGCGGCTTCATCTGGTATCAGGGAGAGGCCAATCTGGACAATCCCACCGATTATCCGCTCATCACCGTTTCCATGGTAAACGAGTGGCGGGAGCTGTGGGGCAACCCCGACATGCCGTATTATCTGGTACAGATTGCCCCGTATTCCTACGGAGAGCCCGACGGCAGCAAGCTGCCCCGGCTGGTGGAAAACCAATACCGCATCCCTTCTCTGCTGCCGCATTCCGCTGTGGCTGCGACTACCGACATCGGCCACAGGGACTGCATCCATCCGCCTTATAAGAAAGAGGTAGGGGAGCGCCTGGCCTGGCTGGCCCTCGCACGCGACTATGGCTTCGTGGGACTGCCTTCCACGCCCACCTATCGCTCCGTGGCCTTCGACGGCCCGGTAGCCCGCGTCAGCTTCGACGGCGTCTCGCCCTACGGCGACTGCTTCCGCGTGTTCGGCGAACGGGAGAGGCTGGTCCTGCAGGGCTTCGAAGTGGCCGGCGAGGACCGCGTGTGGCATCCGGCATCGGCCCAGATTGAATGGGGGACCAACGACATCCTGGTTTCTGCGCCCGATGTCCCCGCTCCCGTGGCCGTGCGCTATGCCTGGCGCAACTGGCCCGCCGGCGCCAATGTGGTCACCGACAACGGCCTGCCCCTGCCGCCGTTCCGCTCCGTGGATTGGTAATAAAAAAGGGAGGGCTAAGCGCCTTCCCCTTTTACGAAGATCAGAGCCATGAGCGGCAAGGCCAGGATGGCCATGGTGGCGCTCACGGGCAGGTAAATACCAAAGTTCACATACTGCACCACCAGGTAGGTGATGAGCAGCAGGCCCACACCCATGGCGCTGCTAATGAGGTAGTGCGCCCGGATGTCCTTGTTCTTGCAGATGAGGCGGCTCAGGTTGGGCACGCCCAGGGAGATGAAGCCGATGGGGCCGCAGATGCTCACGGCGCTGGTAACCAGGCACATGATGGCCAGCAGCAGGAAGGCTTTTCCCCAGACCGAAATCTCGGTTTCTCCCTTGAAATGCCGCGTGAGCAGCCCGGCCTGGGACAGCGCGGCGCTCAGGCCCACGCCGAAGAGCACCAGCGAGAAGATGATGTCCCCGGTGGTGACGCCCTCCAGGCGGAAGTTCGCGGCGCCCCACAGATAATACTGCTTTAACAGGTCTCCGTTGGGTGCGTTGGTTACCACGATGGTCCCCAGGGAGCCGATGAAGGTTCCGAAGAGGATGCCGAAGGTGATGAGCTGCTGGGTGTTCACCTTGAGGGTGATGAAAAAGCAGATGAGGGTGCAGATCAGGGTGCAGATGAAACTGCCCACCGTGAGGGAGCACTGTCCGCTCATCGTAGCCACGGCGGCGCCCAGACAGGCGGCGCTGCCCAGTCCCAGGCTGTATACATCTCCCAGCTGGTTGCGCCACAGATACTGCATCTGGATGCCCCCCACGGGGAGGGCGATTCCAGATACCAATACGTATAAAAGACTCAGGAGCATTTAGAACTTGTATTCAAGGCCGACCAGGAAACTGCGACCGGGCATGGGATAATTGCTCACCACCTGATAACGCTGGTTAAACAGGTTGCGGCCCACGGCGCGAAGAGCTACGCTTCCGGCCTTGCCCAGGCAAAACGTCTTTCCGGCCGTTACATCCAGCGTATTCCAATTGGGCATGTCGCCGGTAGCATCTTTTCGGCCCGCGCGGAGATGCCACACGGCATCAACCGTCCAGCCTTTCCACGCGGCATCGGCCGAAACCACCAGCGTGTGGGCGGCCACATAGGGGATAGGCTGGTTATAGGAATAGCTGTCGGGCGTCTTGTCCAGGGCTTTTTGCCAGCCGTAACGGGTACTCAGGCCAGCCTTACCATCCTGGAAGGCATATTCGGCCGCAACCAAAAAGTCGGTGCCCATGGCCTGCACTTTGCCCACGTTATAGGGCAGCCAGGTATTGGGGTCGGCCTCGGAAGGGGCCGATACGATCTTGTTGGTGAGGAAGTTATAGTAGGCGTCGATGTTGGCTTTGAGCGTTACGGCGCCCAGGCTGCGGGCAAAGTCCACACCTAAATCGGTGAGCCAGGCATCTTCGGGCTTGAGCTGCGTGTTACCATAGCCGGGATAGTACAGTTCGTTGAAGGTCGGGGTACGGCAAGCGCGGCGGCCGAAGGCCACCAGGTCCAACCCGTCCACCAGTGTCAGGCGTAAGTCGGCCGAAGGCGACAAGCTGTGCAGGGGCGATATGCCTTTGTCGAAAGTGCCGGCATATTCCAGGGCCACGTCGGCTTTGAAGCGCTCCCAGCGGAAGGCCGAAGCCAAGGCCGCCACAGTGCTCCAGCGCTGCTGCTGGTAAATCGTTGAAAGAAGCTTGTCAAAGGCCACATCGGCTGCCAGGGAGACCTCCCACCAGGGCTGCAGATGGAATTTGTGAGCGCTGTTCAGCTGGAACTCGGTCTGCTTGTAATCCGTGTCCCCCCAGTCCTCGCTTTGGTAAATGAGGCGGTCAATGGCGCCCTTGGCGCTCAGATGCAGGGTATAAAGGGGCGAAAAAGCCTTTTTCAGCACAAACTGGGCGCCCAGATTCCCATCCTGCTGACGGTCGGTCGAAGGCCAGGTGATGGAACCGGGTGTACCACGGCCAGCGCTGTTATAGAATACTTTGGCGTGGAAGTCTCCGCCCTCCAGCGTGCCGAAAACATCGGCCCCGGCCTGCAACTGCTTCAGGTCATTGTTGGCCCGAAGCGTGCCGTCTTCCAGAGGGAACTGTCCGTTGGTGACAATTCCGCCCACATGTCCGGAGAGGCTCCAGTTCCGGCCCAGTTTTACGGCCAATTTTCCGTAAGGCTGCCAGGTGCCGAAGGACCCCCCGCTCAGTTTTATGGTTCCGGCCACGGCCTTTCCGTTAAAGACGGGCCGGGCAGTCTGGAAGGAAAGGCTGTTCTGCGCATAGTCCACCACCACGCGGGAAAGGTCATTGTAATCCAACATGCCCAGATCGGCCTGACCGGACTGCACGTTGCCCACACGCACGCCATCCAGATAGATGGCGGTATGGGCGCTGCCGAAGCCGCGCAGGCTGGCCGACTTGAGGCCGGCGGCACTGCCGTAATCACCCACATATAGGGCGGGAATCTGGAGAAGCAGGTTGCTTGCGTCCTGCATGGGAGAAATGGAAACGGTATCCGTGCGGGACACCACCACGCCGCGGTCTGCTACCACGGTTACTGCCTGAAGAGTATCAGGCTGTGCAGCCAGCATGAAAGTGGCTGCCAGGAAAGAAAAAAGCATATGTATGCGCTTATACCGAAGCTTGTCCCCGAGCCCCTACGTTAAACTTGACAAGGCAGGTCTTCTGACTGCTCCCGGCGCGGCGCCTTCTCGCAAAAGCAATGGCATCATTACCGGACCGTTAAGGAGTTCACAGCTGCGGGCACAGTTCCGGACTTTCACCGGCTTCCCTTTTAAGATTCCTTCGGCACGAAGCGAATGCACCTTTGTCCGGTGCAAAGATACAAAAAATTACCGTGCCGGGTGCGCTGGCAACCTAAAACGCACCCGGGAGGGGGCAAAACAGGGTGTCCGGGTGCGAAAACAGGGGTGTGGCGCACCTGGAGTTGAAAAGTTTGCAGATTCTTTTGCGTTTGTCGTTGACAATATGTAGTTTTGATTCGAAACTGGTATCTGAAGATACGAATCCCCGGTGCATAATGGGGCTTGTGCATCCGGACAATCAATAACACATATGATAACACAAGCAAGTTGGAAGCAACAGGAATACCTGTTTGCAGACATGAAGCCCTTTATTCATCTGTATACCTCCCCTCTGGAGACAGCGCTGTTAATGGAAAACGACGAAGACCGGACAGCGGTACTGAACATCATCGCCTTAACTTCAGCCAAGATCGAAGTGGGTGTTCTGGCTTATGCCCTCATGAGTAACCATATCCATCTTCTTCTCAAATGTGATGAAAGACAGGGACAATGCTTCTACGATGCGCTCTATAAACGGTTGGCCCGGTATCTCACCGCTAAAGGAAAAGCAGGAAGTGTCCGAAATATGACCTGTGGCATCACCCCGATAACTACTTTAAGACAGTTCCGGGACGAACTGGCGTACATTATCAGAAATCCATTTGTCGTAAGGGAAGATATTAACCTGCTTTCCTATCGCTGGTGCAGCGGATACTTGTACTTTAACAGCCTCCTTCCCAAGGCGGCAGGAACACATCCTTCTAAAATACACTATAGGGCACGAAGGAAGATTACCCATAGTTCTGCAGAGGAGATTCCGGAGACGTTTCGGATAGAGGGGAACCTTATCTTGCCGGAGAGTTTTGTGGACTATTCTCTGGTAGAAGCTCTTTTCGGGACAGCGCGCCAGTTCCTGTATTGGACGTTTAAAAACGTAGAAGCGCAGGTTCAGGTGGCGCAAGGGTATGGAGAACGTCCTATGCTGTCAGATGACGAACTGTTTGTCCTTTCACGTGACATGTGTGAGAGCATGTACAGAACCCGGCAACCCAAAGATTTGTCGGTAGTCCAGAAGAAGGAATTCGCGGCGCGCCTCCGTCAACAGTATCACGCCTCAAATGGCCAACTGGCACGTCTTACTACGCTGGATCAGTTTCTTGTTAACGAACTTTATCCCCTTACGGCCAAACGATAAGGAATGCCAGGTGCGCCAGACCCCTCTATCCGCACCTGGACACCCCGTTTTTACCCTGCCCGGGTGCGCTGGAGACCCAAATCGCACCTGGAGCGAAATGGAAGGGCGGACGAGCAGCGGCAGGGTGAAGATTATTCGGGCGGAGGGCTGGATTTTGCGAGAAAAATATTATATTTGTGAGTTGAGATTATAAAGAGAACTAGATATGAATCTGACCATTTCCAGCACCAACCTTCTGAAGGCCCTCATGGACGTTTCCAAGGCCATCCCGTCCAAGTCTCCGCTTCCCATCCTGGAGAATTTCCTCTTTGTCCTCAAAGACGGCAAACTGGAAATCACGGCTTCGGACTCGGAACTCACGCTGCGCACCAGCATTGAGGTGGACGTAGCCGAAAAGGACGGCTCCATCGCCGTTCCCGCCCGTCACATGATCGACCTCCTCAAGGAGTTGCCGGACCAGCCCGTGGGCATCAAGACCGTGAGCGACAGCTCCTTCGAGTGCACCTGGGCCAGCGGTAATTCGGCCCTGCCGTACTTCCCGGCCGACGATTACCCGGAAATCAAGACCACCGGAGACGACGCCCTTAAGGTTGAATTCCCGGCCGAAAGCCTGGTAGAAGGCATCCAGGGTACCATCTATGCTACCGCCGACGACGAAATCCGCCCGGCCATGAATGGTATCTTCTTCGATATCGACCTGGCCAGCACCACGCTGGTGGCTTCAGATTCCCACAAGCTCATCTGCTATACCACCAAGGACGTGAAGGCCACCGAGAAAGCCTCCTTCATCCTGCACAAGAAGCCGGCGGGCGTCCTGCGCTCCATCATCGGCAAGGATATCGAGAACGTGGAGATTGCCTTCGACAGCGCCACCGCGCAGTTCACTTTCGGCAGCACCACCATGGTGTGCCGCCTGGTCGTGGGCAAATATCCCAAGTACCGCGACGTCATCCCCATGAACAACGCCAACGTGCTGCAGATAGACCGTCAGCTCCTGCTTAACACCGTCAAGCGCGTGGCCGTGTGCGCCAACAAGGCCAGCAACCATATCAAGTTCACCCTCAAGGAAGGTCAGCTGGAAATCAGCGCCCAGGATCTGGGCTTCGCCCTGGCTGCCTACGAGAAGATTAACTGCAACTACTCCGGCGAAGAACTCACCATCGGCTTCAAGAGCACCTTCCTCACCGAGATTCTGGCCAACATGAGCTGCAACGGTCTGGTGATGAAGTTTGCCGATGCCCGTCGCGCCGCCCTGATCCTCCCCGCCGAGGAAGAGGCCGATACCGAGAAAGTCTGCGGCATCTTAATGCCCATCATGATCCAGTAGCCTTCGGCTTCGGGATCCGTTTTACTCACGTTACCCCCTCCCGAAACCCCTTCCCTGGGGGAGGGACTTATTATAGAAAGAATGGAACTGAACTTAGAGAGACCCTTACTGTTTTTCGATATAGAGAGTACGGGGCTAAATATTGTCACCGACGGGATCATCGAACTTAGCTTCGTGAAAGTGCTCCCGGGAGGTGAAACCCGGATCAAGACCTGGAAAATCAAGCCCTGGGACTATGAGAAACATTGCCAGATTCCCATTAATCCGCAGGCTTCCGAGGTCAATGGCGTCAAGGACGAAGACCTGGTGGACTGCCCCCGTTTCATCGAAGTGCTGCCGGAGGTCATCTCCTGGCTGCAGGACAGTGACCTGGCCGGTTTCAACTCCCTCAAGTTCGACCTTCCCATGTTAAGCGAGGAAATCGAACGGGCCCGTGCCTATTCCCAGCAGCGGCTCTCCAAACCCGAATCCAAGGCCAAGGCGCAGGAAATGATTGCCTGCATCGATACCGTCGATCTTCATCAGTGCAAGATGGTAGATGTGCAGAATATCTACCATCACTTCGAGCCCCGCAACCTGCGGGCGGCCTACCGCTTTTACTGCGGCGGCAAGGACTTCGAGAACGCCCACACGGCCGAGGCCGACACCCTGGCAACCTACGAGGTCCTCAAAAGCCAGCTGGACCGGTATGAGAATCCCACGGATTATCAGCAGGAAGTGCTCAAGAATGACGTCGATTCCCTGTCCAAGATCGGCCCCCGTACGCGCAACATCGACTTTGCCGGCCGCCTCATCCTGAACGATGCCGGCGAGGCCGTGATCAGCTTCGGCAAGCACAAGGGCCGCACCGCCCGCGATGTGTGGAATACTGAACCTTCCTACTACGCCTGGATCGAAGGCGGAGACTTCACCCTGGACACCAAACGCCAGTTCTCCCGCCTCAAGGCCCAGTTCCAGCAGGAACGCAAAGAGGCCCTGAACCGCCCCGCCACCTCCGACGAACTCCAGGGCCTGGCCGACAAATTCAACGGCCGCCTCTTCTAGCGCACTTCCAAAGTTACAAAAAAGGCTTGCCGGGGGTATCCCTTTTTACTTCAAGTTGTACACCAGGTCTGCCGCGATGTCTTCCGAAGAAGTGCCCAGCAAAGCGTGGAATTCACCGGCTTCGGCCACCCACTTGTGCTGGTCGGCATCGAAGAAACTCAGGGCGTCACGGCCAATCCGGAATTGCACTTTCTTGCTTTCTCCCGGCTGGAGGAACACTTTCTCAAAGCCCTTGAGTTCCCGGACGGGACGTGCTACGGAAGCCTCGGTATCGGCGATATAGAGCTGCACGACCTCGGCGCCGGCGCAATCTCCCGTATTCTTGACGGTGGCACTCACGGTGAATCCGTCGCTGGCCGGTTTCAGGCTGGCATCGGAGATGGAGAAGGTAGTATAACTGAGTCCATAACCGAAGGGATACTGCACGGGGATGTTCTGGCTGGTATACCAGCGGTAGCCGATGAATACGCCTTCATCGTAGTACTCCTGCCACCAGCGCTTGCCTTCTTCGCGGATGCCGGGATACTGACGCTTGGTCTTGAGCGGTCCGTCGGCCAGGGCGATGGGCATGGTAAAGGGCAGTTTTCCGGAAGGGTTTACAGCTCCGGTGAGAACATCCACCAGGGCGTGGCCGCTCTCGGAACCGCCGTACCAGGATTGCACGATGGCGTTTACTTTCCCGTTCCACGGCATGGCTACCGGTGAACCGGAGATGTTCACCACCACCATCTGGCGGGCGACGGAAGCGAGTGCTTCGATGAGCCCGTCCTGTCCGTAGGGGAGGACGATATCGGCCCGGTCGGTGCCCTCGTTGTCCTGCCCGTCACTCTTGTTGAGGCCGCCGATGAACAGCACGCAATCGGCATCGCGGGCAGCGGCGACGGCATCGGCAAGCAGGGTTTGCGCACTGCGGCTCTCGCTCAGGTCCTGCCCGGTGACCACCCGGTTGTAGTCGGTCCGGGTATCTCCTACGTAACCGCGCTCCCACTGCACGGTGGCCTTGCCCTCAAAAGCTTCCTGAAGGGCCTGGAGGGGGATAATCTCGTATTTGGTCTTGAGGTTGGAGCTGCCTCCTCCCACGACCATCATCTTGTAGGCGTTTTCTCCCACTACCAGGATCTTACCGCCTTCGGGAATGTTCAGGGGCAGGGCTCCGTCGTTTTTGAGCAGGACAATGCCTTCGGCCGCGATCTTACGGGCTGCTGCATAATGCTCGGGGGAGTTGAAACTGCCGTAATGCGGCTCTCCCATGGACGTGCGGAAAATGGTCCGGAGCACGCGGGAAGCTTTGTCGTCCAGGCCTTCCAACGAGGCGCGCCCGTCACGGAGTCTCTCCAGATAGGGTTTGGCCAGATGGTAGTTGGAATAGCTGTCGGAGGCGGCGCCGCTGAGGCCGTTGGTCCAGGTTCCCATTTCAATGTCCAGTCCGTAGGCGGCGGCTTCGTCGTCGTCGCGGCAACCGCCCCAGTCGCTGATGACCACACCGTCAAAGCCCCATTCCCCCTTGAGGATGTCGCAGAGCAGTTTTTCGTTGTGGCAGTTGAACTGGTTGTTGTACAGGTTGTAAGAGCCCATGATGGCCCAGGCGTCACCTTCCTGGACGGCAGCCTTGAAGGCGGGCAGGTAAATCTCGTAAAGGGTACGGTCGTCCACGTTGGAGGAGGTGGAGGTGCGGTGCACTTCCTGGTTGTTCACGGCGAAGTGTTTCACGCAGGCGGCAACACCGTTCTCCTGAACGCCCTTGATGTAGGGAACCACCAACTGGGCGGTCAGATAAGGATCTTCACCCATGTATTCGAACGTGCGTCCGTTCAGGGGTGTACGGCCCATGTTGATGCCCGGTCCCAGCAGGATGTCTTTTTCGCGGTAGCGGGCTTCTTCTCCGATGCTTCGGCCATACAGGAGGGAAAGGTCCCGGTCCCAGGTGGCGGCCAGGTTTACCAGAGCGGGGAAGGCGGTGCAGGAGTCGTTGGTCCAGCCGGCCTGCTCCCACTCGTCCCAAAGGACCTCGGGACGGATCCCGTGAGGGCCGTCGGTGTGCCAGAGTTCCGGGATGCCCAGGCGGGGGACGCCTGCGCTGGAGAACTTGGACTGGGCATGGGTGAGCGCCACTTTTTCCTCAAGGGTCATGCGGGACAGGGCGTCCTGGACGCGGACCTCGAGGGGCTCGTTTATGTTCAGATAGGCGGGAATCTGTGCTTTCTTGGGCGCGCACGCGAAGGCAAGGGCGCTCAAGGAAAGCAGTAAGGTCAGGTGTCTTATTTTCATAATATTATTCAATGGCTTGAACGTCGGATTCAAATTGTTCGCGGTCTCCGCGGGCCTTGTTCTTGATTTTGGCCCGGTAGTTATAGACCGTGTTGGCAGAATAATGCAGCAGGGAGGCAATACGGGACGATTCCACGATGCCCAGCTTGATGAGGGCGAACACCCGCAGCTCCGGGGTAAGGATGTCGTCTCCCTTGGGGGTGATCTCTTCGCCGTCGGCCAGCAGGGCGTTGAATTTCTCCACGAAGTCCGGATACAGGTTGATGAACGTCTCGTCGAACATCCGGTTGAACTGGGAAATGTCCTCCTCGATGGGAGGAAGCGCCATGATCTCTTCAATCAGGTATTTGTCGTTTCCGCGTCGGATATAGGTGAGGACGTGGTTCTTGTATTTCCTGGTGGTGGAGATGTTCTCGGAGAGGTTCTGCAGGAAAAGGCCGATGTATTCCTGCCTTACCTTGTTTGCCTCCTGCAGGGCGCTGTTCACGGCGCTTAGCGAGACATTCCTCCGTTCTACCCGCTCTTTTTCGGCCATCAGGTCCAGCCTGGTCTTCACCAGGACCCGCTGCCGCCGTGCGATGAAATACAAGGTTGCGGCGAGGGCCGTCAGGAGCAGCAGGGAAATGGCTGTGAGGGCTGCCATCCCGCGGGTGCTACGGACCGTCTGGGCCTCGTACGCCTTCTCCAGGGCGGGGAAGAACTGGGCAATCTGCCAGGGACGGAGCTTTCCGTTGAAGAACAGGGCGTCCCCCATGCAGTGGTCGGCCGCATACTTGAAGGCCCGCTTGGTGTCTTTCTCCTGGTACAGGATTTCGGCCAGGTCGTTCAGGGAAGCGTAGTCCTTGGTGGCGCACATGACGTCGGCGATGGCGCTGCGGGTGAGCCAGCGAATCTGCTCCTGACGGTCGGCCTTGTAGTAGGTGGAAACGAAGAAGGCGGCGCGGGCATACTGTCGGGAATTGGGGGCCGATATTTCCAGCGCCTGCATCGCGAAGGCCAGCGCCTGTTCCTGCTCCCGGGCGGCTTCGGCCTGGATGCGTTTCTGGTCCAGCCATTCATAACTGCCCTCTTCCAGATACACCAGGAGGGAATCGCGGTAGCGGTCCCTCATTCGCCAGTACTGGGTGGCGTTGGAAGAATAGGCGGCCATTTCTCCATACAGGAAGTTGGCGGCGTCGAAGAACTGGGTCTTCAGTTTCCCGGGAACGGTTTCCTCGGGGTATTGCTGCAAAATGTCAAAGGCATCGGAATGATACCCGGCGCGGCCGTATTCTTTCACGAGGGCGAATTCGGTCTCGGCCAGTTGGACAGGGTCTTTCCGCAAGCGGGCGATGGCCCGCATCCGGTTCAGTTGCACCAGGGTGGAATCCAGGCTGTAAACCGTGTATTCCTCGGCCAGGCGGGAGCGGATTTCGTATTCCTGCTCCGGGGTTTTTGCGCCTTGCAGGAGATCCGAGAGCACGGAGGTGCGCTGCAGAAAGTACTCCTCGTAGGTGCGGTCCATGTCCAGGGTGCGGTCCAGTTCTCGCAGGAGGGCTTCCGTGGAATTGGAAGAGTGGGCGCATCCTGCGGCTAAGAGGACTGCGAAAACGGTGGGTATCAATCTTGTGGTCATAGTACAAAAATACGAAAATATTCCGGGTCTCCTAACGGGAAAGACCCGGAATATGGTATTTTTGACAAGAACTAGAGCAGCTTCTCGAACTTGACCGATTCGGTCCCGGTGATGGAGCTGCCGCTGATGGTCACGCCGGTGAAGTCTACCGTGAGACGGTAAGTGGCGCCTTCTTCCAGGTTGGAAGCCAGGCCGAAGTTCCCGTCGTCACCCTGCTTGATATTCCCGGCGGCATTGCCGGAGATGGTCACGCCCTTGGAGGCTTCGCTGCCCCAGCCGTCCTGGAAGAAATACTTCAGGGACCAATAGTCTGTGCGGAATCGTCCGCCGAAGGAGCCGTCTTTTTCGACCACTGCTTTACCGGTCATCTGGAACACGCCATCGGAAACCTGGGCCATCTGGTAGCCTCCGGTTCCGGGCCAGCCTACTTGGCCGCCGTCCATGAAGATGGTAGCGACGCCCCATCCCTGGATATACAGACCGCCCTCTTCCAGATTGGGAGCGGAACCGTCGGCTTTTACGCGGCGGGCGGTAACGGTCTCATTGTTCTGGTTTATGGTAATGGCGTATTTCCCACTCACGGGATTGAAAGAACCACCTTGGAAGAAGTCGGGGTCGAACCAGAAGTTTTCGATGCCTTCGACACCGGTGATGCTGATGGCACTTCCCTTGGTAAGATCCAGCGTGGCGGTATAGATGCCGACTCCCGTCATTTCGGCGTCGGTGCCGTTGACGCCGATGGTCTCGGGCTCAATTTCCTTCTGTCCGACTTTCTCGAACTTGAGGATGGCATTGGCCACGCCGTTGGTGAGGTCAACCGTGAAGCGGTATACACCGCCCATTTCCAGTTTTACTTCATCGGCCAGGTGGATGTTTCCGTCGGATTCGCCAACCACGATGAGGTCGCTTACCACGGAGGCAAAGCTGCCGCCGCCGAATTCACCGCCCCAACCTCTCTGATGGTAGATCTTTACGTTGAGGGTGTTCAGCTTGGTCATCTGCTTGCCGGCTTCCTGGGTGAACTGATAGATACCGGGTTCTACCTGGGCAAAGCACATGGGGCCGGATTCCGTGTTCCAGCCGGCGCTCACGCCCACGGGTTTGCCGTAGTGGCCGGCATCACCGATCATCCAGATGGCTCCGGAGTTGATGTCGGCATAGCTGGTGTTGCTCACCATACGCTCTACCAGGAGGTACTTCTCTTTCAGCTTGATGGTAACCTTGTACAGGCCGTCCACCGCGTTGAACTTGAAGTCTTCGGTGAAGAAGTCAGGATCCAGATCGGCTTCGTCCAGTTTGAAAGGAGCACCTTCCAGGGTAATGGAGGCTCCCTTGGCGATATTCAGGACCGCTACGTAATTGTTGGCGTCCTGCATATTGGCCTGGGTTCCGTTGAATTCGATGGTTACGAACGGGGTACCCTGCCAGGTGAGCGTGTTGAAGCTGATGACATAATCGGGAGTGGTGTCGGAGAAGGGGATGAGACCGTTGACCGAGGGATCGATTCCGGTGTTCCCGCTGAAGCCGAAGCTGATCTGACGACCTTCGGCATCGATGGGAGCGGTGACGATGATGGCGTCGGTAGCGCCGTTGAAAACGGGCTCGGAAGCGTAATTGTTGCGGCTCACGCGGTCCATGCGGTACGCCCTGCCGTTGGCAATGAGGGTGAGGTACTCAAAGTTGGGGCGGGACACGGCTACCGGCTTGTCTTCGCTGGTGGTGCCGAACTGGATGTTCTGCGAAACCACGCGAAGGGTGGCTTCCCCGTCCGGAATATCCTTGAGGAAGGGGACCTTGAGCTTGCCTTCGTAGGTGCCCACAGTCTTGGTACGGATGGTGGTGTCGGCCACTACTGTCTCGTCGAACAGCAGGGACACTTTGAGGGTGGACAGGGCAATATTGTCCTGCAGGTTTACGGAAAAGTTCACGACGGAACCCATGAGGGCGCTCTCATCGTATGTGATGGTCTGGGAAGGGCCGTGGTCGGCGATTACCAGTTCCTTTTCCTTCTGGCAGGCAGCCAGCATCAGGATGGCTGCGAGGGAATATACAATTCTTTTCATATTAGTCTTTCCAAATAGCTGAAACAACGGACTTGGCCGGTACTGAAATGGGAACCGAATGGGCCGAGTTGGCAAATACGAATTGCTGGTCGGCGTTCCCTTCGTTCAGGAAGATGACACCCGTGGATGTGTCGGGGTTGCGGAAGGCCAGATAGGTGACGCCGGAGGCGGTGTGGCCTTCGGTCCCTACGCGCACGGCGCCGGGCTGGATGACGGCCGATGTATGAAGCACATCGTACCAGTGGCTCTTGCGGTCCACGCTGGACAGGCTGTAGGAGATGTGGTTGACCGACACGGCACCGTAGCAGGTGCTGCAGCCACCGGGACGGTAAGGCTTGCGCTCGTCGTCCAGCATCAGGTTCCACAGCGTGATGCCCTTTCCATAGCGTTTGAGGGTACCCATCACAATCTCCCGGAAATCTTCCTGGAGCTGGCCGCCGAAACCGTGGCTGTCATAGTTCCAGGTGCCGATGGAGGCTTCCGTGAACCAGATTCCCTTTTCGGGAGCGGCGTTATGGATGGCGTCCAGTTCGCTCACGGAACCGCCGTAGCTGTGCCAGGCCGATCCGGCGGCATACTTCGTGGCTTCCGGGTCGGAGTAGATATTGAGCGGATAGCGGTTCTGGCTCTCCTGGCCGTCATAATTGTAGTTATGGTCGAACAGCATGATCTTCACCTGGGAGAGGCCGGCCTTCGCGAAGGCGGGGCCGATCACTTTCAGGAAATCGGCCTGGTCGTCCCAGGGCATATACAGGCTCATCGAATTGCCGTGGTTCAGGGGTTCATTCTGCAGCGTGACGCCCAGGATCTTGTATCCCCTTTTCTGCATCTCCTGGATCCATTTCACGAAATACGTGGCGTAGTCGGAATAGTAAATGGGATTCAGACGGCCCGAGGTCCAACTGTCGTAGGGAGCAGAGGAATCGACGGCGCGCTTCATCCATTTGGGGCAGCTCCAGGGAGAGCCGATGATCTGGACATTAGGATTGATCTCGTAGATCTCGTCCAGGATGGGGAACAGATACTGGTTCTCGGACGGATGGACGGCGAAGTTCTCAATGCCCTTGGTGTCGCACCAGGTGTATTCGTCCATGGAAAAGTCCGAACCGCCGATGCAAACGCGGATGAGGGAGGAACCGGCGCCCTCGGTGGGGCTGAACAGTTCCTTCAGGAGAACTTTGCGGTCCGATGCCGACATCTTGAGGAGGTTGTAGCAACTGGCCTGGGTGACGGCCAGTCCGAACCCGTCGATGGTCTGGAAGGTGTCGGCGGTGAGCCTCACCACATTGGGCGACATGGTGGCCGCTTTTCCAAAGGCAACGGTGCTCTTGGAAAAGGCACGGGACCGGTCGAAAGTGGTGGTGTACACGGTGGCGCCTTCCGTCACGACCGGCGTGGGATCCGGATTGACGGGGGGATTGTCCCCGCCCTGGTCTTCTTTGTTCACGCAGGCGCATGAACAAAGGACCAGAACACTGACCAAAGTATATAGGGAAAACCGTTTCATATCAATAACCCGGGTTTTGTTCGAGGTTGGGGTTGTTGTTCAAGGCCTCGGAAGGAACGGGCAGCAGATAGTGGGTGGGATCCATGGGGATACGGCTCTGCCAGAAAGCGTCTTCGGCGTTCATGGCATCGTGTACCTTCTTGATGCGGTCGTTCTCCGGAGTGGAGTGACGGACCAGGTCGAAGAAACGGAAACCTTCGAAAGCCAGTTCCAGACGGCGTTCCTTGAGGATGGCGTCGATGGCCTCGTCCTGGCTGGTCGGGGTAGGGATGCCGGCCAGGCCCACGCGGTCGCGGACCAGGTTCACATAGTCGGCGGCGCCTTTGAAGTCGTTGGTGCAGGCCAGGGCTTCTGCGTGGAGCAGGTAGATTTCGGCCAGACGCATTACCAGGATGCTGCTCACGTTGGTGGGCATTTTATGCATGAAGGCGTAGTTGTCGGAATCATAGTAGTTGCTCCAGCTGCACTTGTCCCAGATGATGGACGCGTTCATACGAACCACGTCTCCTTCGTCCTGATAAGCCTTGATGAGGTTGCGGGACGGGGTGGTCCACTTGGCCCAGGAATAGCTGGCGTCGGGGTCGTAAGCGTTGCGGTGGTACATCATGTACACCCAGTTGCCGGAGCTCTTGGAAGTCCACTGGACCTCGAAGATGGATTCGATGCTGTTGCGCTTGGCGTCACCCGATTCGCCTTCTTCATAACCCCAGAGGTCGGCGTAATTGGGCTCCAGTTCAAATCCCATTTTCTCCACTTCGCTGCAGTACTGGGCTACCTTTGTCCAGTCGCGGAAGGGCGTATTCTCGGCATAGACGCGGGCCAGAAGGCCTTTTGCAAAGGCGTCGGACATGAGCATCTTGTTGGCGGAGTTCACCTTGGGCGCATATTGGACGGCCCAGGTAAGGTCTTCGACCAGTTTGGCGTATACCTTTTCCAGGGGAACGCGGTCCGGGAAATAGAGCGGATACACTTCTTCCACGTTGGCGGCGGTGATGGCCGGGGGAATGGAGAGCACCATGGGGGCGTCTCCCCACAGGAGGGAGAGGCGGAAGAAGCAGAATGCACGCCAGATCAGGGCTTCGGCCTTCCACTGGTCGCGTTCGGCAGCAGTGAGGGTAGGATCGCTTTCGGCGATACGGTCAATATTGCAGATGATCTGGTTGGAGTTGGAAACCTGGTTCTGATACCAGTTCCAGTCACGGGCGATGTTCTTGTTGGAACCGTCCTGCTTGTTGCCTTCCAGAGACATGATTTCGGGAGTGGACGTGCCGCAATAGGCATTGTCGGCGCGGGTCTCGGAATAGACCAGCCAGTCCTCCAGGCCCATCTCCTGAATGTCTTTCACCCAGGAATTGTACAGGGAATTCCGCAGGCCTTCCATTTGGGAGCGGGTGGTGTACTGCGACGAAGAGCCTTCTCCTTCCTCGGAGACTTCAACGTTCAGTTCGTTGTAGCTGGTGATGGGAACAAGGTCCAGGGTGCAGGCAGTGAGCGCGAGGGCGACGGCAGTAAGGATATATATCTTTTTCATATGCTTGCAAAGATTAGAAGTCTACGTTTACGCCGAAGGTAACGGTACGGATGTTCGGATAGGTACCAAAGTCCAGGCCCATCGAAGTGGCGTCGGAGTTCTGGCTCACCTCGGGATCGTAACCGCTGTACTTGGTGAGGGTGATGAAGTTCGCCAGCGTCACATAAGGCTGGATACGGGCGATGTTCAGGCGCTCGCGCAGGAACTTGGAGTTGATGTCGTAGGAGAGGGTGATGTTCTTGACTTTCAGGTAAGAACCGTCTTCCACCCACATGTCGGAGGCCTTCACGTTGTCGGGTTCACCGGCCTTGGGGATGTCGGTGATCTGTCCGGGGATCCTCCAGCGGCGTACGGCGTCGTGCAGCTGGTTGGCACCGTTGCGCATGCCAATCATATCGATCTTGGACACGTTGAAGATCTTGTTGCCCACGCTGCCGGTCATCAGGATGCTCAGATTCAGGCCTTTGTAGGAGAAGTTGTTGGTCCAGCCGAAGATGAAGTCGGGGTTGGCGCTGCCGATCCAGGTCTTGTCGGAGTCGTTGATGACCCCGTTGTTGTCCTGGTCCTTGTAGATGACCAGACCGGTTTCGGGATCGATGCCCTGGGTCTGATAACCGTAGAAGTTGGAGAGGGGACGGCCTGCTTCCAGACGGATGACAGAGTCTCCCAGCTGGTCACCCACGTTGCCGTAGGTGTAGACCGGGCGGATGGTGAGTCTGTCCAGGCGGTTGCGGTTGAGGGAGATGTTGAAGTCGGTTCTCCACTCGAAGTGCTTCTTCACGACGGGAGCGGCCGAAATGGCGAATTCCACACCCCAGTTGCTCATCGCACCTTCGTTCCTGTAAAGGGAAGGATTCGGAGCGGGCATCGGGACCCACATGAGCAGGTTGTCGGTTTTCTTGTAGTAGGCGTCAATGGCACCGGAAAGGCGGCCGCCGAAGAGGGAGAAGTCCAAACCTACGTTGGTCTGGGTGGTCGTTTCCCAGGTGAGGTCTTTGTTACCCATGCTGGAGATGCTGCCGATGGTAGGAACCGCGTCGGCATACTCGGTCTTGGTCCAGTCGAAGTAGTTGGTGTTGTAGGTCTGTACCCAGGCATAGTCGCCCAGGCCGGACTGGTTACCCTGCTGGCCCCAGCCGATGCGGAGCTTGAGGTCGTTCAGCCATTCGGCGCCGGAGAGGAAATCCTCGCCGGTGAGGCGCCAGGCTGCGGAGGCGCTGGGGAAGAAGCCCCATTTGTGGCCGGGAGCGAGCTTGGAGGAACCATCGGCACGGAAGTTCACCGTGATGTAATACTTGCTGTCGAAGTTGTAGGCGGCGCGGCCCAGGAAGGACATGATGGTCCACTTGGCCCAGCTGGTGCCCTGTCCGCGCAGGCCGCCCTTGTTGCCGCCGTCCAGGCCCCAGATGGCATTGCCGTTCTCGGTGGAGAAGTGGCTGCGGGAGCCGGAGAGCTGCTGCCAGTCGGAAGTGGTGGCCGATGTGCCGCCCATAATCTCGAGGTTGTGCTTCTCGTCGAAGGTATTGCTATAGGTGAGGATGTTGTCGTACACCATGCGAAGATCGTCGCTGCGGCTGTCGCTGGCCTCGCCGTGCTGGGTGCGGCCATACTGGGTCTTGAGCGGATCCAGGAAGGAATAGCTGTGAACCCAGCGGCGGTCCATGGAGACCGTGCTCTTGAAGTTGAGGTGCTTGGAGAAGTTGATCTGGGCGAAGGCGCTCATAATGGCGCGGTCGGTGGTGGAGAAGTTGTTCTCGCTGCGGGCCAGATTCTCCAGCGGGTGGGTGTAACCGCCCAGGCCGTAGAAGTTGTCGTTGTACATCGTGTGGTTCTCGTCGGCCCAGATTTCGGCATAGGTGGGCGTATTCACCACGGACAGCACGACGCCGGCACGGTTGGCGCCGGTACCGGAGATGATTCCGTTGCTGCGGTAGTTGGAGTAGGCGATGTTGGCACCCACGGTGAGCCACTTGTACAAATCTACATCAAAGCTAGCGCGCGTGTTGATACGGCGGGAGTAGGAGACGGGGAGGACACCGGTTTCGTTGTTGTAACCGGCACCCAGGTAGTAACGGACTTTGTCGGAACCGCCCGAAATACCAATCTGGTAATTCTGGTTGATCCCGGTCTTGTAGGTTTCCTTGGCCCAGTCGTGGCGGTCTACCTCGGTTTCAGGAATGTTGATGTTGAACTCCTTGGCATACTCGCGGTATTCCTCGGTATTCATCACATGGAAGGTCTTGGGAACGGTGTTCAGACCTACGAAGGCAGAGAAGCTGATACGGGGAGCTTGGTTCTTGGAACCCTGCTTGGTGGTGATGAGCACCACACCGTTGGCGGCGCGGGAACCGTAAATAGCGGCCGAGGAGGCATCCTTCAGGATCTGCATGCTCTCGATGTCGTTGGGGGAGAGGTAAGCGATGGCATAACCGCCTTCACCTACGGGCACTCCGTCAACCACATACAGGGGGTCATTGGAAGAGGAGATGGAGCTGGCGCCACGCACGCGTACAGTCATACCGGAACCGGGCTGGCCGGAAGTCTGCTGTACCTGGACACCGGCGACTTTACCCTGGATGAGGCCGGAAGCCTCGGTCACGGGGCGGAAGTTCACATCTTCGGTGGAGACGATGGATACGGCCGTGGTGAGGTCTTTCTTTCTCACGGAACCGTAGCCGATGGCCACCACTGCGTCCAGCGTGAGGGATTCTTCCGTCACGGTGACGTCAATCACGGAACGGGATCCGACTGTTTCGGTTACGGTGGCGTAGCCCAGGGCGTCGAATACGAGCACGGAAGCCGGGCCGTTTACCGTAATGGAATACTGTCCGTCGGGGCTTGTGACAGCGCCGTTCTGGGTACCCTGCTCCAGGACCATCATGCCGATGACCGGATAGCCTGTCCCATCTACGACCGTACCAGTGACGGTGCGCTTCTGTGCGTAGGCTGCTACGCTTAGAAGCATCATCACGAATACAAGGATTCTTTTCATAAAGGTTGATAAATTGGTTTCTTAGCTAATGCTTTGAGGGCAAAACCCTCGATGCAAAATTAAAAAGAAAGACAATCCAAGATTCCACTTTTAATCTTTAAGTGGACATTTTATTTGCTCCCGGCATTGTAATGCGTTGATAATCAGTCATATTTTATTTTCTCCAACTGGGAGTAAAGTGGATAATCAGATTGGCAATGTGGACGTTTTTTCCCCTATTTTAGAGACAATTTGTCTTGGCATAAGTTTTGAAAAACTACCTCCCCGGAAAAAAATTAAAACCAACTATATCATGAAAAAAGGATTTATGACTGTACTGCTATCCATCCTCGCCGGCGGACTTACCGCCTATGGCGTTGTAAAAGCAACTCAACCTGAACCTGTTCCCACTGCGGTCGTCACCGATGCGGCCGGCAATACCGTGGAATACCGCACTGTCAATTTGGCAGAGACCGACTATCCCGACTTCACCTATGCGGCCGAGAACGCCGTGGAGGCTGTAGTATATGTAGAGGTAACCGTTCGCCAGCAATATCAGCTGGACGACCCTTTCTTCCGTTTCTTCTTCGGCAATGAATACGGCCAGCCCCAGTCCCGCGAACAGAAGGGCAGCGGCAGCGGCGTCATCATCCGCCCCGACGGCTATATCGTGACCAACAACCATGTGGTCGCCGGCGCTACCAAGATTACCGTAACCCTGAACAACAACCAGCAGTATGATGCTACCGTTGTGGGCACCGACCCTGTGACCGACGTGGCCATCATCAAGGTAGACGCTACAGACCTTCCCACCATCCCCATGGGAGACAGTGACAAACTGCGCCTGGGAGAGTGGGTCCTGGCCATCGGCTCGCCGCTGGGCGCTCAGCTGCGTTCCACCATCACCGCCGGTATCGTGAGCGCCAAGGGCCGCAGCATGCCCGACAACTCCGGCGAATTCAAGATCGAGTCCTTCATCCAGACCGATGCCGCCGTGAACCCCGGCAACTCCGGTGGCGCCCTGGTGAACAAGAAGGGAGAACTGGTGGGCATCAACACCGCCATCGTGTCCCAGACCGGCGCCTATACCGGTTATTCCTTCGCCGTTCCCGTGAACATGGTCAAGCGTGTGGCCGAAGACCTCATGGACTTTGGCAGCGTCAAGCGCGCCGTCCTGGGAATCTCCATGGGAACTGTGGATAAAAACTTTGCCGACGAAATGAAACTTTCGTCTGTATCCGGCGTATATATTAACGAGGTTTTGAAGGGAAGTGCCGCCGATAAGGCCGGTCTCAAGAAGAACGATGTCATCGTGGCCATTGATGGTCAGAAGATTACGGACGCTTCTTCGGTGCAGGCCAAGGTCGGCAGTTATCACCCCGGAGATAAAGCTGTCATCACCTTCATCCGTGACGGAAAACAGCAGCAGACTACGGTAGAATTCCAGAGCTCTGCCCTGAAGAACGGAGAGGCCGATGTCGATGGTACCATCGCTTTCTACGGTGCCCGTCTCAAGGCTGTGAGTCCCGAGACACTGAAGGCCAAAGGCCTAAAGGGCGGTGTAGAGATTGTCTCTCTTGCCAGCGGCAAGATGGCCGAAGCCGGGGCCCAGACAGGCAGCATCATTCTCTACGTAAACGGTGAACCCGTGTCAAAACCCGAAGACGTCGTTGCCAAGGCAAAGAAAGCTTCGCGCGCCATCTATATCGAAGGCGTAGACCAGGACGGGAGAACTTTCTACTTCGGCTTCGGCAAGTAGTAGAAAGTTAACCGTTAACGCAAATGAGGCAATTAAAGATTACCAAGTCCATTACCAACCGCGAAAGCGCGTCTCTGGACAAGTACCTGCAGGAAATTGGCCGCGAAGAGCTGGTCACCCCGGACGAAGAAGTGGAACTGGCCCAGCGCATCCGCAAAGGAGACCAGGAAGCCCTTGAGAAACTTACCCGCGCAAACCTGCGCTTTGTGGTATCCGTGGCCAAGCAGTATCAGAACCAGGGCCTCAGCCTTCCGGACCTCATTAACGAAGGCAACCTGGGTCTGATCAAAGCAGCCGAGAAGTTCGATGAAACCCGTGGCTTCAAGTTCATCTCCTATGCCGTGTGGTGGATTCGCCAGAGCATTCTGCAGGCCCTCGCCGAACAAAGCCGTATCGTGCGTCTGCCTCTGAACCAGGTGGGTTCCCTGAACAAGATCAACAAGGCCCTCACCCGTTTCGAGCAGGAGAACGAGCGCCAGCCTACGAACGAGGAACTGTCCGAGATGATCGACGTCCCCAAGGACAAGATCTCCGATACCCTGCGGGTTGGCAGCCGTCACGTCAGCGTGGACGCTCCCTTCGTGGAAGGAGAGGACAACAGCCTGCTGGACGTGATTCCCAACGACGATTCCCCGTCGGCCGACCGCGGACTGGTAAACGAAAGCCTCAATACGGAAATCGAGCGTGCCCTCAGCACTCTCACAGACCGTGAGCGCGAAATTATCAAGAGCTTCTTTGGCATCGGCTGCCAGGAAATGACCCTGGAAGAGATTGGAGAACGCTTTGGCCTTACCCGTGAGCGCGTGCGCCAGATTAAGGAAAAGGCCATCCGCCGCCTCAAGAGCCCTTCCCGTAGCAAACTTCTTAAGAGCTATCTGGGATAATGAGCGCAGAACAGTTTATTCAGCAGAAGGCCGCAGCGGCCATTCAAGCTATTTACGGAACTGAAGTGGCGGAAACGTCACTTCAGGTTTCTGTTACCCGCAAGGAGTTCGAGGGAGACTATACCCTGGTTACCTTCCCCTTGCTCAAGATTACCCATCAGGCGCCCGACGCTACGGGCAACGCCATCGGCCAGTGGCTGGTAGACAACGTGCCGGAAATATCGGCCTTCAACAGCGTGAAGGGCTTCCTGAATCTGTCCTTCTCGCCGGTGTACTGGAACGAGAGCCTGCAGGCCATGGCGGCCGACGATATCTTCGGCCAGCTGCCCGACACCGCCAAGCGCATCATGGTGGAATTCTCTTCCCCCAACACCAACAAGCCCCTGCACCTGGGTCATATCCGCAACAACCTCCTGGGAGACAGCGTGTCCCGCATCCTCAAGGCCTGCGGCAACACCGTGATCAAGAGCACCATCGTGAACGACCGCGGCGTGCACATCTGCAAGAGCATGTATGCCTGGGAGAAGAAGTTCGACGGTGCCACGCCCGAGAGCACCGGCAAAAAGGGAGACCACCTGGTAGGAGACTGCTACGTGGCCTATGCCCAGATGGAGAAAGAGCACCCCGAGATTATTGACGAGGTGCACAAGATGCTGGTAGACTGGGAAGCCGGAGACCCGCACGTGCGGGAACTCTGGGCCATGATGAACGGCTGGGTCTATGCCGGTTTCGACGAAACTTACGCCGCCCTGGGCATCACCTTCGACCAGGTAGACCACGAGAGTGAGACCTACCTCCTGGGCAAGGAACTGGTGCAGAAGGGACTGGCCGAAGGTGTCTTTGTGAAAGACCCCGACGGCAGTGTCTGGTGCGACCTCACCGCCGACGGCCTGGACCGCAAGCTGGTGCTTCGCGGAGACGGCACTTCCGTGTACATCACCCAGGACCTGGGCACGGCCGAGCGCCGCTTCGCCAACTTCAACCTGGATTCCCACGTATATGTGGTGGGCAACGAGCAGGACTATCACTTCCAGGTGCTCAAGCTCATCCTCAAGAAGTTGGGCTTCGACTGGGCCGACCAAATCTACCACCTCTCCTACGGCATGGTAGAGCTGCCCGAAGGCAAGATGAAGTCCCGCGAGGGTACGGTCGTCGATGCCGATGACCTCATCCAGAGCATGTACGAGGAAGCAAAGAAAACCTCCGAGGAAAGCGGCAAGCTGGAAGACCTCTCCGACGAGGAGAAGGACCGCCTGTACCACATGATCGGCCTGGGGGCCCTGAAGTATTTTATCATTAAGGTAGACCCCAAGAAGACCATGCTCTTCAACCCCAAGGAGTCCATCGACTTCAACGGCAACACCGGTCCCTTCATCCAGTATACGCACGCCCGTATCTGCAGCATCCTGCGCAAGGCCAGCGTTCCCTTCGGCCCGGCCGATGCCATGGGCGCCCAGCCTTCTGCCAAGGAGGTGCGCCTGGTGAAGCTCCTGGGCCTGTTCCCGGCCAAGGTGGCCGAAGCCGGCGCCGCCCTCAGCCCCGCCGTCATCGCCAACTATTCCTACGACCTGGCCAAGGAATTCAATCAGTATTACCACGATACTCCCATCCTCAAGGAAGCCGATCAAGCTGTGCTCAAGTACCGCCTGGCCCTCATCGCCCTCATGGCCCGCACCCTGCGCACCGCCATGGGCCTGCTGGGCATCGAGCTCCCGGAGAGAATGTAATCTGATTATCGAACCATGAGGAAGTTCCTATTGTTGCTGGCGGCGCTTTTGCCGCTGGCCGCCTGCAAGGCCTATCAGGATCCCTATATGAGCCAGGAGTCCTTTGGCGTCCGCATGAACGTCAATGGAGACAAGCTCCTGATGCTCAACGATCTGATGGTCGTCTATACCACAAGTGAGGAGAATGCCTGTACTTTCAGTTTCCAGGGGAATTTTTATGCCAGTGTCGGGAGCTACAGGGATTCCCGCAAGTTGGTTCTGAAATTATCCGATACCGCTCCCATTGTAAGCGGTAAGAAGTATACCCTGGATGGCGGTTCTGCCCAACTGGATGATGACACATCCCTGAACGGATGGATTCTGTTCAACAGTTTCGATCTGGAAGCCAAGACACTGGAGGCCTCGTTCGAGCTGACTTCGGCCACGAATACGATCAAGCACGGTTTCATGCGCGTTAAATTCTCTAAAAACTGATTGGTATGAGGAAGTGCTTGATTTCAGCCTTTTTACTACTGGCTTCCGTGTGGCTCGCTCCGGCCCAGAACGAGAACCTTTACCTTTGGAACTGGGATATCGAGGCCGGTCTGTCCATTCCTTTTATCGACCGCTCCGTAGCTGTGGGCCTGGATGGGAAATCGGTTTTGCTGTCCGACATCTCCCTGGTGAGGTCTTCCAGCAATTCCGCGACCATTCTTCCCACCTTCTACGTTTCGGCGGGCCGTCACATTGACAATACGCCCCTCTGCGTACGCCTGGGACTGTATATGAACCACGCTTTCAACCAGATGAACGGCGGTCCCAGTCCGCTCAGGGAACGGGAAACCATCCTTCACCTGATGCCCGAACTCCGGGTGTACTATCTGCGACGTCCCTACGTCCGTCTCTATGCCACCCTGGGCGCCGGTCTGCGCACCCGCTTCTACTCCGAAACCCTGGACGGTGACACCGTTGGTAAAGCCCATTTCGGCTTCACCTGGCAAATCACGCCCCTGGGCATCGAAGTGGGCAAGAACTGGTACGTGAACGTGAGCGGCGGCTACGGCCTCCCGTGCCCCGTCGCCGTGAGTGTGGGATATAAATTCCAGAAATAATTACAACACCCTGTCCAGCCAATAGAAGATGAGGCGGATGCGGTCGTGGAGGACGTCATAGTCCAGGGTGTCGGGGGTGTCGTCGGGTTTGTTGTTCAGGAAGGTGATGCCGCTGGTGAACATGACAGCGGGGATGCCATGTTCCAGGAAGACGCGCTGGTCGCTGATGCGGCGGTAGAAAAGACGGGTGAAGTCTTTGCTGCCGTAGTAGTCAAAGCCTAATTCCAGGCCGAAGCCGCGGCCCTGGTTGGCGCTGATGAGTGTGTTCCGACGGCCGGTGGCTTCTTCGGAGAGCATCATCAGGTAACGGGGATGGCCTTCTGTGAGGGGGGCCAGGGTGCTGCCCAGTTGGTCCAGGTTTACGACCAGGGAGATCTGGGAGGGGCTTATGGCTTGGCCGGAAACGGGATCCAGGAGCTTGCCGGAAGAGATGAGGCGCCAGAGTTCAGTTGCGCCACCCTGATTCTTTTCCTTGGCGTCCAGGGCCACGACGATGAGTCCGTTATTATAGATTTTGTGGCAGGTGTTCATGTGGGTGACCATGCCGGCCAGTTCCAGCAGAGCGGCGACGCCCGAGGCGTTGCTGTCGGCGCCGGGGTAGAAATTGCCGTTCAGGACGCCCAGGTTGTCGTAGTGGGCCATGAGGACCACGTAGCGGGCGGGAGAGGCGCTGCCGGGGATGAGGCCGATGACGTTGCGTGCGAGGCCGTCGGCGGTGTTGAAGCCGTGGAGCCAGGCCCCGCCCAGGGGCTGCAGGCCCAGGACCCGGAAGTTGCTTTCCAGCCAGGCGGCTGTGGCGCGGCCGCCGGCGGTGCCGGTGGCGCGACCGCCCAGGGTCTCCGAGCAGAGGTATTCCACATGGGCGCGGATATTCTCTGTCTTGAGGGCGGCGTCGGCGTTTACGGGGGAGATGGTGTAGCGCTGTGCATGGGCAGGAACTGCCAGTGACAGGAGGCTTATGATAATTATTTTTAGTATCTTTGTCATTTGGCGCGAAATTAGCTATTTCGTGGCGGAAATGAAAATTTTTTTGATGAAAACCCAGCTTCGACTCTGCTTTTTTATTCTGGCTTTTTTGCTGCCTTTCAGCGCAAAAGCCCAGTACGACAAAGACGTTTTTTCCTTCCGGGGCCGCACCGCCCTGCAAGACGGACGCCTGAGCGAAGCCGTGGCCAACTTCAACATCCTGGCCCAACTGGATTCCACCGATTACTGGACCTTCTTCTACCGCGGCATTGCCAAGTATAATCTGGGCGATATCCGCGGCGCCAAGGCCGATTTCTCCACGGCCGTCCGCCTGAATCCCGTCTTTACCTCCGGCTATCACTATCGGGCCATCACCGAAAGCCGCAGCGGTGACTACGACGGTGCTTTGAGTGACCTGAAGCGGGCCATCGAACTTCGGCCCGGATCGTCGGGCCTGTATTTCACCCGCGGCGTCACCTACTTCCTGAGCCGTCAGTTCGAGCGTGCGGTGCAGGACTTCGACAAATACATCCGCCAGGAGCCCAAGGATCCGTCTTCCTACCTGAACCGCGGCGCTTCCTACCTCTTCCTGGGAGATACCACCAAGGCGCTGGCCGATTATAACCATGCCATCAAGCTGGACCGCTTCGAGCCCGAAGGTTACATCCGCCGCGGTGCGCTCAAGGCCGCCCGCAAGCAGTACGACGAATCCCTGCAGGACCTGGACAAGGCCATCGAGCTGGATTCCACCCTTACTCTGGCCTACTTCAACCGCGCGCTGGTGCGCTCGGAGGCCGGAGACCTCAACGCGGCCATGGGAGACCTGAACAAGGTGCTCAAATATGAGCCCGGCAATGCCCTTACCCTGTATAACCGAAGCCTCCTGAACGCCCAGGTGGGAGATTACGAGAGCGCGCTGGCCGACATGGACCGCGTGATTGCCATCAACCCCGGCAACGTGCTGGCCTACTTCAACCGCGCCGGCTTCTTCATCGAGATGCAGCGCTGGGACGACGCCCTGGCCGACTATAATAAGGCTATTGAGCTGTACCCGGACTTCGCCAAGGCCTATATGAACCGAGCCTATGTGGAGCTGCAGCTGGGCATGAACCGCGCCTCCAAGGAGGACTACCGCATCGCGCGCACCAAGGTGGCCGATTACGAGAAGGCTACCGCCGGTGGGGCCGATTTCTCCGACACCACCCGCAAATACAGCAGCCTGCTCGCGCTGGACGCCGACTTCGCCCGCAACGGCGGATTCGAGGACGAGATGCTGCGTCACCGCGACGTGGACATCAATCTGAAGCCGCTGTACCGCTTCGCCGCAGTGGAAAGCCGCGAGGTGGCCGGCAGTTATGCGCTGGAGCACCGCTACGAGAACCGTCTGCTGGATACCTTCATCGCCCAGGCGCCCATTCCGGTGGCGGTGACCTCGGAACTGTCGGCCGTGCCGGTAACATCGGCCGTCCTGTCCCAGAAGGTGGACGACGACTTCTTCAAAGGCCTGCAGGAAGTGGGCAAGAAGCAGTATACGCAGGCGTTGCAGCATTACAGCAACGCCGTCGAGGCCGAGGATGACAGCCCGTACGCCGCCTACCACAAGGCCTTCTACCTCATGAACCGCGGCGCGCTTAGGGCCGAGATGATCGAATTCATCGCTTCCTTCGAATCCAACGTGCAAACCCTGACCATGGACGACAAGGGCAACACCCGCGCCCGTGTGCGGGAGCAGGTAACCCGCGAATACGACTATTCCGAGGCTCTGGCCGATATGGAAGCTGCGGCGGCCATCCTGCCGGCGCTGCCTTATATCCAGTTCAACCTGGGCAATCTGTACTGCCTGAGCTCCCGCTTCGTGCAGGCCATCGAAAGTTACGACCGCGCCATCAAGCTGTATCCCTGGATGGGCAGCGCTTACTTTAACCGCGGCCTGGTGCTCATCTATCTGAAAGACCGGGAGAAGGGTTGCATCGACCTGTCCCGCGCCGGTGAACTGGGCGTGGAAGGGGCCTACGGCGTCATTTCCCGCTATTGCGATCAGGAGAAGGAGCTATGAGCCTGCGATTCGTAAGTTTTTCCAGCGGTAGCTGCGGCAACTGCTCCCTCCTGTTGGGTCCGCATTCCGGCATCATGATTGACGCCGGGGTGGGCATCCGCCGGGTGAAAAAGGAGCTGGAGGCCCTGCATCTGAGCTATGCCGATATTTCGGCCATCCTGGTCACACACGACCACGGAGACCACATCCGTTCTCTGGGGTCCTTCTGCAAGCGCGTGCAGGCTCCCGTCTGGACCACCCGCGTCATCCACGATTCCCTGCTGTGGCATCCTTTCACGCGGGATTTTATCGGCCCGTGCCGGCAAGATCTCCAGGAAGGCGTGTGGAATCCCATCACCGAAGACTTTGACGTGCAGTTCTTCGTGGTACCGCACGACGCCACGCAGTGCGTGGGCTATGCCATCCGCTGCGGCGAAGAGCTCTTTGTCCTGATGACCGATATGGGTCACACCACGCCCGAAGCCCTTTCCTGGGCCTCCCGCGCCACTACCGTGGTGGTGGAATCGAACTACGATATGGATATGCTGCTGGGAGGAGACTACCCCCAGTATCTGAAAGACCGCATTTCGCACGGAATCGGGCATCTTTCCAACGACGCCTGCGCCGAGGCTATCGGCCAGTTCCTGCATCCCGGCCTGCGCAATCTCTTCCTCTGCCACCTGAGCGGCAACAACAACACGCCCGAACTGGCCTACGACAATGCCCGCGCAGCCTTGGAAGCCGCCGGCGTGGAGCCCGGCACCATTTCCCTGCGCGTTCTCAAGCGCGGCATTCCCTCGCCGCTGCTGGTGCTGTAGCTGCGCCATTTCCTCCTCGCCGTCGGTCCCTCTCTCCCCGCCGGTGTACGTACACGAAATCGACCTCCCAGTGCGTTCCAGGTGTACGTACATTTTCGGATTCGGCCCCTGGCGGCACTCCCCGCCGGTGTACGTACACGAAATCGACCTCCCAGTGCGTTCCAGGTGTACGTACATTTTCGGATTCGGCCCCTGGCGGCACTTCCCGCCGGTGTACGTACACGAAATCGACCTCCCAGTGCGTTCCAGGTGTACGTACACTTTCGGATTCGGCCCCTGGCGGCACTTCCCGCCGGTGTACGTACACGAAATCGGCCTCCCAGTGCGTCCCAGGTGTACGTACATTTTCGGATTCGGCCCCTGGCGGCACTTCCCGCCGGTGTACGTACACGAAATCGGCCTCCCAGTGCGTTCCAGGTGTACGTACATTTTCGGATTCGGCCCCTGGCGGCACTTCCCAACGGTGTACGTACACGAAATCGGCCTTCCAGTGCACTCCAGGTGTACGTACACCGATCAGGACAGGAAGCCACGTACATCCTAGCTGGTGCTATGAGGTTTTTTTCGTATCTTTGCGGGATATGTTAAAAGACTTCTGGATAATCATGCGGCAGTATGCCGCTCCTTATAAAGGATATCTGGCCGGGGCGGTGGTGCTGAACATCCTGAGTGCGGTGTTCAACATCTTCTCGTTTGCGATTCTGGTCCCCATCCTCAATATCCTGTTCAAGGTAGACAGTACGGTTTACGAATTCATTCCGTGGAACAGTGACCTGGGCTTCAAGGATAAGGTCATCAACAACTTCTACTATTACGTTTCGGACCTGGCGGCTACTTACGGGGCGGGGAATACCCTGTTCATGCTGGCGGGTGTGATGATTTTCTTCACGGCCCTCAAGACCAGTTGCTACTTCGGTTCCAATGCGGTCATGATTCCCATTTCCACGGGCATTGTCCGTGAACTTCGCTGCCGCATTTACGACAAGATCCTGAGCCTTCCCATCGGCTTTTTTACCGAAGAACGGAAGGGAGATATCATTGCCCGCATCACGGGGGACGTTTCCGAGGTGGAAAATTCCATCATTGCGTCGCTCTCGATGCTTATCAAAGACCCCATCCTCATCATTATCTACTTCGGCTTCCTTACCTGGGTTAGCCCGGAGATGATGATGTTCACCATCGTTTTCGCCCCTGCCTTCGTCTGGGTGATGGGCCTCATCGGCAAACAGCTTAAGCGCAGTTCCATGGAGGCACAGGCCCTTTGGAGCGACACCATGAGCCAGGTAGACGAAACCCTGGGCGGTCTTCGGGTCATCAAGGCCTTCAATGCCGAGAAAACCATGCGCGGGCGCTTCTACGAAATCACGGACCGCATGCGCCGCAAGCTGGCCCGGGTCAGTACCCGCCAGGCCACGGCCCACCCCGTGAGCGAATTCCTGGGCACGGTGATGCTCATGATTGTGCTCTGCGTGGGCGGTGTCATGATTATCAACGGCAAGAGCCTGCTGGGCAACGGCCACTTCATGGACGCTTCTACCTTCATCTACTTCCTGGTCATCCTTTACTCCGTGATCGAGCCCATCAAGGAACTGTCCCGCGCCACCTACGGCGTTCGCAAGGGCCTGGCTTCCATGGAGCGTATCAATAAGGTGCTGGAGGCCGATAACCCCATCAAGGACCCCCGGAACCCCGAAAAGCTGGATGGTTTCCAGGACAGGATCCGCTTCGAGAACGTGAGCTTCTCCTACGAGAACGGCCGGGAAATCCTGAAGGAAGTGAACCTGGAAATCCCGCGGGGCAAGATGATAGCCATCGTGGGCGAATCCGGCGCCGGCAAGTCCACGCTGGTAGATCTCATTCCCCGTTTCTGGGATGTCACCGGCGGCCGCATCACCGTAGACGGCAAGGACGTCCGCGACGTGGCAGTGAAGGACCTGCGCGCCCTTATGGGTAACGTGAACCAGGAGCCCATCCTGTTCAACGATACCATTTACAACAACATAGCCTTTGGCGTTGAGGGTGCCACCGAGGAAGAAGTGATTGCCGCAGCAAAGATTGCCAATGCCCACGACTTCATCATGGAGAAGGAAGAGGGCTACCAGACCAATATCGGCGACCGGGGCAGCAAGCTCTCCGGCGGCCAGCGCCAGCGGCTTTCCATTGCCCGCGCCATCCTCAAGAACCCGCCCATCCTCATCCTGGACGAGGCTACCGCCTCCCTGGATACCGAGAGCGAGCGCATGGTGCAGGACGCCCTGGACAAGCTCATGAGCAGCCGCACCACCATCGCCATCGCCCACAGGCTCTCCACCATCAAGAATGCCGACGAAATCATCGTGATGCACGAAGGCAGCATTGTAGAGCGCGGCACGCATGAGCAGCTCATCGGCCTGGGCGGATATTACAAGAAACTGAACGACATGCAGGCCCTCTGATGAGTAAAGCGCAGAAAATAGCCTTCAGAATCCTCTTCTTCCTGTACCTGGCCGGGGTGGTGTACCTTTGCTTCGGTCACTTTGACAATGCACCTTCCATCGAACTGAACCTCTGGAACATTCCCATGGACAAGGTGGTGCATTTCTGCATGTTCTTTCCTTTTCCCATTCTGGCGTTCCTGGCCTTCGACCAATATACCTGGACCGTCAGACAAACCCTGTTCTTCGTGGGCATTACCTTCCTGGTAGGCTTGCTCATGGCCTTCGGGACGGAATGGGGACAGGCACACTTAACCGATTACCGCAGTGGAGACCCCTGGGACCTGGTGGCCGACGTGAGCGCCCTGGTCCTGAGTTCCCTTATCGTCACCATCTGGGACATCTCCAAACAGAAATAATGAAGCGCTTATTCTTTCTTCTCGCTTTGTTGGCCGCCTGGCCCCTCCAGGCACAGAAACCCCGGGCCAAGGAATTTGAAACCGTGTGCGATTCGCTGTCGCAGCGTTTCTTCCGCCGTACGGGCGTCGTCAGCCGTTTCCAGGTAGACAAAGCCCTGGTGCGCGGCAAAAACGTAGACCTTTACTTTTCCCAGAACGCGAGCGCCTTTCCCTGGCGCGCCGGAGATGCCGAGTGGTTCCGCTCGCAGGCCGAGGCCTTGAGCCGAAGCGAGCGAAAGGGGTACAAGCTGGGAAGCGTGTTCATCGGCCGGCAACCTGTCAATGCCCTGCCCATGCCGGAACTTACCGACGACGGCAAGCCCATCGGCACCAGCTTCCGCGTGGCCGATCCCCGCGCGAAGCAGCCTGCGCTGGTACGCGGCAACGACTGGTGGCCCCTGGGCCTGAGCGGCCGGCACATCGCCCTCTGGCAGAGCCACGGCTACTATTGGGAAGCGGAAAACGACCGCTGGGAATGGCAGCGCTCTCCCAATCACCGCACCATCGAAGACATCTATACGCAAAGTTACGTCATCCCTTTCCTCATGCCCATGCTGGAGAACGCCGGCGCCGTGGTGCTTAGCCCGCGCGAACGCGATCCGCAGAAGCGTGAGGTGGTTTGCGACAACGACGAAAGCTTCGCCGGCAGCCGCGGAAAGCTGATGCGCCGCAAGGGCCGCTATTCCGAGACCGGCAAATGGACCGACGCCGGCACGGGCTTCGCCGACGCCAAGGAGGAGTACTCCTACGGCGAGAATCCCTTCCTCATGGGCAGCGCCCGCAAGACGGATGCCGTGGTCAAGGCCAAGGCCGATGCCCCCAGCGCCACCTGGCGTCCCGATATTCCGGAGAAGGGCGAGTATGCGGTTTACGTCTCCTACAAGAGTTTCCCGAACAGCACCACCGACGCCCGCTACACCGTCCGTCACCAGGGCGGCGAGACCCTCCTGCATGTGAACCAGCAGATGGGCGGCGGCACCTGGGTGTACCTGGGCACCTTCCCCTTCGACAAGGGGACCGAGGGCTGCGTGGAGCTTAGCGCACACAGTGCATCGGCCGGAATCGTGAGTGCCGATGCCGTCCGTTTCGGCGGCGGAATGGGCAAGGTGGAACGCGGCGGTACTACCTCCGGCATGCCTGCCTATATAGAAGGTGCGCTGTACAATATGCAGTACTCGGGCATCGACTGCGCCCTCTTCGACGACTGGGACAACGACTATACCAAGGACTATGCGGGCCGAGGTGCCTGGGTGCAGGAAATCTGCGCCCGGAAAGTGCCCGTGGACCTTTCCCTGGCCTGGCATACCGACGCCGGCGTCACCCCCAACGACTCCATCATCGGCACGCTGGCCATCTATACCCGCACCAACAAGGGCATGGCCAAGTTCCCCGGCGGCGAGGACCGCATGAACAGCCGCCTGTACAGCGACCTGGTGCAGACGCAGGTAGTGGACGACATCCGCGCCCTGTACGAGCCCGCTTGGACGCGCCGGCAGCTGTGGGACCGTTCCTACAGCGAGAGCCGCACGCCCAACGTGCCCGCCCTGCTGCTGGAACTGCTTTCCCACCTGAACTTCGCCGACATGCGCTACGGCCTGGATCCTGCGTTCCGCTTTACCGCGGCGCGGGCCGTATATAAGGGCATGCTCAAATACCTGAGCGCCCGTTACGGCTGCGAATACGCCGTGCAGCCCCTGCCGGTTCACGGCTTCTCCGTACATCTGGAGGGCAACAAGGCGGTACTTTCCTGGGAACCTACCCGGGACGAACTGGAACCTACCGCTACACCCAAGTATTACCGGGTTTATACCCGGGTGGACGACGGCGCCTTTGACCGCGGCTATCAGGTAAATGCTACCTCTGTGACCCTGCCCCTGGAGGCTGGAAAGCTATATTCCTATAAGGTGACGGCCTGCAACGAGGGAGGAGAGAGTTTCCCTTCCGAGGTCCTGTGCGCCGGTTTCCCGTCCCTGACGGCCAAACGCGTGCAGGTGGTGAACAACTTCACCCGCGTGTCGGCGCCGGCCTGGTTTGACTCGCCGGAGTACGCCGGTTTCCTGGACGACCTGGACAGCGGCGTTCCGTGGGGCCGCGACCTTCATTTCGCCGGCGAGGTGAATGAATTCGACCGCACCCAGACCATGACCGAGGACGACAATCCCGGTTTCGGCGGCTGCTACATGGACCACGCCGGCACCCTGGTGGCCGGCAATACCTTCGACTTTGCCTATGCGCACGGCAAGGCCATCTTCAAGGCCGGCTATGCCGTGGAATCCTGCGGGGCCGATGCCTTCGACGGCAACAGTGGCGACTTCGCGGTAGACGTCATCTGCGGCAAGCAGGTCACCACCCGCATCGGCCGCGGCGCCGTCCCCGACCGCTATCCGGTGTTCCCCGAATCCCTGCAATCGGCCCTGCGCCGCTTCACTTCGGCCGGCGGCCACGTGCTCATCTCCGGTTCCTATATTGGCACCGACGCCTGGGACCACGTGTTCCAGGGAGTGCCCCGGGCCGATGAAAACGTGCGTGGGTTCGTCCGGGAAGTCCTTGGGTACGAGTGGGTTACCAACAGGGGTTCCCGCGCCCCCAAGGTAGAACCCGCCCGCAGCAGCGGCATGCCCGTGCTGTCCTACAACCGCGAATGGTCTCCCTCGCTCTACCGCGTCGAGAACCCCGACGGCATCCGTCCGGCCAGCCGCAAGGGCGCCGTCCTCATGCGCTATTCCGATACCCACATCCCCGCCGCCACCTGGTACGAAGGCTCCTGTTACAAAGTGGCCGCCTTCGGCTTCCCCCTGGAAACGTCCCGGGAGATGGAAGGCGTGATTCGGGCTGTGCTGGGAAAGTTTTAGCTAATTAAATAGGATAGATTCCGGCCCCGACGTAATCGATCAGGGCCTGGGGTTCGATGCAGATTTGCAGGCCGCGCACGCCGGCGCTCACGTAGATGGTGTCCCAGAGCAGGGCGCTCTCGTGAATGAAGGTAGGGAAGGGCTTCTTCATGCCGATGGGGCTGCATCCGCCCCGGATGTAACCGGTGAGGGGCAGCAACTCCTTCACGTGGATCATGGCGCAGTTCTTATTGCCCGAGATCCGGGCCGCCACCTTCAGGTCCACTTCCATGGATCCGGGCACTACGCACACGAAGAGTCCGTTTTTGTCTCCCCGCAGCACCAGGGTCTTGAACACGCGGTCCAGGTCTTCCCCCAGCTGTTCGGCCACGTGGGAGGCCTCCAGGTGTTCTTCGTCCACTTCGTAGGGCACCAGGGAGTAGGGGATTCCGGCTGCATCCAGCAGCCGCGCTGCATTGGTTTTCTGAACTTGCATACGCAAAGATAACGAAAAAAGCGCTATCTTCGTATGCCATGACCGCACAGGAGGTATTACAGAAATACTGGGGCTACGAGTCATTCCGTCCCATGCAGGAAGAGATCATCCGGGAAGCCCTGGATGGCCGGGACGTGCTGGCCATCCTGCCAACCGGCGGCGGCAAAAGCGTCTGCTTCCAGGTGCCCGTACTCATGAAGGAAGGCATCGCCCTGGTGGTAACCCCTCTCATCGCCCTCATGAAGGACCAGGTGCAAAACCTGCAGGCGCGGGGCATCCGTGCCATGGCCATCCATGCGGGCATGAGCCGGAAAGAGGTGGACCTGGCGCTGAACAACGCCGCCTACGGAGACTACAAATTCCTGTATCTGAGCCCCGAGCGCTTGCATACAGACTTGTTCCAGTCTTATCTGAATGTACTCAACGTCTCCTTCATCGTGGTGGACGAAGCCCACTGTATTTCCCAGTGGGGTTATGACTTCCGGCCCAACTATTTGCAAATCGGCCAGCTTCGCCAGCGCGTCGAGGCTCCGGTTATCGCCCTTACCGCCACGGCCACCCCGATGGTGGCCCGGGACATCATGGAGCGCCTGCGCTTCAAGACTCCCAACCTCCTGCAGTCGGGCTTTGAACGGCCCAACCTGAGCTACATCGTGCGCAAGACGCAGGATAAGATCGGCCAGATCCGCAGCATCTGCGAGGGCGTTCCCGGCAGCGGCATCGTCTATGTGCGCAGCCGCGCCCGGGCGCAGGAAATGGCCGATGGCCTGAAGGCGGCGGGGATATCGGCCTCCTTCTACCATGCCGGCCTGGGCGCCGAAATCCGCTCCCTGCGGCAGGCCGACTGGAAAGCCGGACGCACACGCGTGATGGTGTGCACCAACGCCTTCGGCATGGGTATCGACAAGCCAGACGTGCGCTTTGTGGTGCACGCCGACCTCCCGGACAGTCCCGAAGCCTACTTCCAGGAAGCGGGGCGTGCGGGCCGGGACGGGCTGGAGTCCTATGCCGTCCTGCTGTGGAACGGCACAGACCGCCAGCGTCTTTCCCAGCTGGAGCAGGTCTCCTTCCCCACGCTGGAATATATCGAGGACATCTACCAGAAGGTCCATATCTTTTTCGAAATTCCCTATGACACCGGCATCGGCCGCATGCTCAAATTCGACCTGGCGGCCTTCTGCAAGCAGTATAAACTGCAGCAGGCGCCGGCCTATTACGCCATCAAGTACATCGAGCGGGAAGGCCACTGGACCTTAGCCGAGGACATGGACATCCATACGCGCATCCGCATCGATGTGGACCGTCAGGCCCTGTACTCGGTAGAACTGCCGGACCCTGCGATGGTAACGGTTCTGGAAGCCCTGATGCGTATGTACACGGGCATCTTCTCCTTCGCCACGCCCATCGACGAAGAAGCCGTGGCCGCCCGCTGCGGGGTTACGGTGGCGGGCCTGAGGCAGCTGCTGTATCAGCTTAGCGTGAACCATATCGTGCGCTACATTCCGGCCGACCATGCCACGGTGCTCTTCATCCAGCACGACCGCCTGCGTCCCGGCAATGTCCAGTTAAGCCCGGACCGGTACAGGATGCTGCGCAGCACCTACCGCGAGCGGGTGCAGACCATGCTGGATTATGTGGAGGAAGCGGACGAATGCCGCTCGCAGTTCCTGCTGCGCTACTTCGGCCAGGAGGAAAGCCGGCCCTGCGGGAAGTGCGACCTTTGCCGCAGCGGCGCCGCCCGGCCCCGGGAACTGGCCGAACGCCTGAAAGCCTGGATCCAGGCCCGCGACGGTTCCTACACGCTGCTGGAGCTGCGCGCTGCCTTCGGCACGGCCGAAGATACTTACCTGGGAGTGCTGAGGGAATTGATTGACCGCGGCGAAGTTCCGAAGTATCAGGATTGAAACTGATTTATTTTTACTATATTTGCCATAACCTAAAACTACGATAATCAATTAATAGAGATAAGTTATGGCGCAATTCCCTAATAACATCGATCTCTCGGGGATTTCTTCCCGTATCATGACCAAGATTCTGGCATGGAAGGCTCTCTTCTTAGGCCTGGATCCCATACGTAAAGTGGTGGTAGTTGTTGCCGCTTTGCTGGTACTGACTCTCTTTTGGAAAGGATGCAGCGGGGACAGCTACAAACTGAAACTCCCCCGGGGGGCCAAACGCGTGAAAACGGAACTGGCCACGAAGGAGGAGACTGCCCAGATGAATACGTCCCACTATACGTTCATTTCCAATCCCGTCCATGTGACGCAGAAAGGGGAGGAACACGTGCAGCTGGACAAAATGGCCAAGGTCAGTTTCCCCATTCCCAAGAACATCAAAAAGAAGGATTACATCAACCTGATGGGTGTTCTTATCACGGACGACGGCCCGGTCTATATGGTTCCGGATTACGACGGGATCCGCAAAGGTGTCGTTTCTTTTGAGACCAGTCATTTCTGCTGGGCAGGTGCAACGGTAATGATCGATGAAAAAAGGCGTGAGCTGTTCATCGAGCGCACGGCTGCGGGCGAATGGAAGGCAAATGCCTGTGAAATGGACCTGGAAAAAACCGTGAAGGAAAAACTGACCGAATTGGGGGAACAGTTTTATTTGGGCGAAAGAGACTTTTTGGGCATTGCGGCCAGGGAAGTCCTCAAGGACAACGGTTTTGTCAAGGATGTCCTGGATCTGGTAGACTCATACGATAAAGGGGATACAGAGGCAATGGCAAAGTTGGCGAGGGAAAGGGTGGTAGATAAGTTGGCAACCAAATCGCTGGCCCTCCTCTTTAAACAGTTGAAGGGAGATTATGAGGTGGAATTGGCCGACGTGGACAAGGATAGGAAGAAGTTCAAATATACCACCACTACCATGCCCGGAAGGAACCATGAACTGGTAACAGAGCTGGAAAAGCACCTGGGCGTTGACGGTATGAAGAAAGTGGGCACGCGTCTGGGAAGAGGAGACCATCCCTATGTGGTGGCCTATGAGTTTTACAAAGAAATCCGCAGTGAGAAGTTAAAGCAATTTTCCATCTCGCTGATCCCGCAAATCAAAGTCTGGCAGACCGGTGCCAGAGTGATGCGGGTCCTGAAGGAGTTCTGGACCAGCAACGAAATGGTGGATATGTATAACCAGTATGCCAAGGATGCAGACAGCGACGGTCGTATGAGTAACAGTGCATGGAATATATTTGCTTTCCGGAGACTGAATGCGGCAAAATCCAAGTACGGCTTGTCCGAACAGGAAATCCGCGCGCAATTCGAAGAGCGGTATAGAAGGAACTGGGAAATTGAACAGAGAAAGGCTCGGCTCCGGGAGATGATCGCGCTCTATGAAGATACCGGGAGATTCACGCTTCTCGATGCCGAAATCTTTGACAAGATGAAATACGACTATATCCAGCGTCTTACTCGTATTCATTTTCTTGTAGAGCGCTTCCGCAAAGAATTATGCAATAAGAACGGAGAACTTCCCTACAAGACCGCGGGCGCAACCGTCAACGAAGAACTCTGTAGAATTGTGGAAAAGTATCTGAAGCTGTATCCGGATCAGCAGAAGTTCTATAAGTGGTTGGCGAAAAAAGGATACTACGAGGAAAAGTTCAATAAGGATTATGACCAGCTGAACTCGGTTCGCAGTTGGTACCTGATAAAGGTGGAAACCACCAGTACGGAAAACAGCTTGACCGATGAAGGATCGGATCTCTATTCTGCCAATCCAGGCTTGCATAAGCACGTGGTTACCTGGAAAGGAACGCCTTTTGAGCCCGATCCCGGCATCTGGTATCGTCCGCACACGAGTACGTTTACGTCTACGATTGAAGCTCCGCCGGAGTGGATGGAAGCCGGTGATTCCATTGTCCTTCACACGACGATAAATCTGGATGCAATTGAGAATGGCTGGTATATTATGGGCGGCTCTTCGGTTTACTTTGAGAAAGAGGAGATCGGGATGGGCTTTTTGTCCCGTTCGGCCATCAAGGCAACGGTTGCCAACCAGCAAGGCGCTACCACTGTAGGCACCCGGTATGGTTTCCCTCATACGGGAGAATGGGATTTTGTCCTGCACATTCCTTCTGGCCGGAAAGACGAATTGAGGGCTATTAATTTCGATTCTATCGGCAGCCGTACGCACTGGGTCTACAAATGGGCCAGCATCTTTGAGAAGGATGAATAGGACGCCGTAGAGAGTGCGAATTTTTCCCTATCTTTGCACTCTCTATGGCTGCAACCAAAGACATATTACTGGGGCAAATCCGGAACGGAGGAGCACTGACAACAGGTCAGCAGGTGAAACTGTGCCTGATGCTAAGCTATCCCGCCATCCTGGCGCAACTCTCCTCCGTGATGATGCAGTACATCGATTCGGCCATGGTGGGCCATCTGGGGGCTGCGGCAGGTGCTTCCATCGGCCTGGTGTCCACGTGCATGTGGCTCATGGGCGGCTTTGGCATCGCAGCCACCAGCGGCTTTTCCGTGCAGGTGGCGCATCGCATTGGCGGAAACGACTTCAAGGGCGCCCGCAGCATCCTCCGGCAGGCGCTGGTGTGTGTGCTGGGCTTCGGTGTGGTCATCGGCCTGCTGGGTGCAGCGGTTTCGCAGCAACTTCCCATCTGGCTGGGTGGCGGCGAGGATATCGTGGCCGATGCCTCCCGCTACTTCCTCATCCTTTCGCTCTTTATGCCGGCCATGTTCCTGGACTGGATGTGCGCGGCCATGCTGCAGGCCAGCGGCAACATGAAGGTGCCCAGCCTGCTCAGCATCGGCATGTGCCTGATGGATGTGGCCTTCAATTACCTGTTCATCTATAAACTGGAAATGGGCGTGGCTGGCGCGGCCCTGGGCAGCGGCCTGGCCGAAGTCATCACGGGCCTGCTCATGCTCTCCTTCCTGGTTTTCCGTTCCAAGGAACTCAAGCTTACGCAGGAGCGGGGGAGTTTCCATCCGGAGAGCACCGTAGTGAAGAAGGCCCTGGACATCAGCGGGCCGATGGCTTTCCAAAACGTCCTCCTGCGCGGCGGCTACATCTGCGCCACCGTCATCGTGGCTCCCCTGGGCACCATCGCCATCGCCGCGAACACCTTCGCCATCACGGCCGAGAGCCTGTGCTACATGCCGGGAGTGGGCATTGCCGATGCCGCCACTACGCTGGTAGGCCAGTCCGTGGGCGCCCGCCGCAAGGACCTGGCTACGCGCTTTGCCTGGATTACAGCCATCATGGGCATGAGCGTCATGGGCTTCCTGGCCATTCTGATGTACTTCTTTGCCCCGCAGATGATGGGCATCATGTCACCGGATGTATCTGTAGTTGAACTCGGCGCCCGGGTCCTGCGCATCGAGGCCTTTGCCGAGGTAGGTTACGCCGCCTCGCTGGTAATCTACGGCGCATGCGTCGGCGCCGGCGACACCCGCTGGCCCAGCGTCATGAACTTCGGCTCCATGTGGGTCGTCCGCATCATCCCCGCCATCTTCATCACCCGCCTCTACGGCCTCGTCGGCTTCTGGGTCTGCATGGCCGTCGAACTCACCTTCCGCGGCACGCTCTTCCTGATTAGGTTATACCGCGGCACCTGGCTCAAACGGGTTGCGTAGCTGTTTTCCGGGAGGAAGGGGTGCTTAAAGCACAAAATCCTGCTCCCGGGGCCGTTACTGTGCTTTAACGGGGGTGCAAGAGTATGCCTAAAGCACGAAATCTGCCACACGGGGTCGCTACTGTGCTTTAAGCTGGCCGCGTTGACAGCCAGAACGCACAGAATGGCGATTTTACATCAACGTGGTCAGGGTTTTCCGGGAGGAAGGGGTACCAGGAACACGGATTTTTGGCGGTCGCACTCGGTGGAAGGCCCTTGCCGGGCTAATGTTCGTTTTCCCTTCGATCAGGGCGATATCCTTCGCAGGGCTACCGTCGTCCCTCCGGTTCACCGCTTTCCCAAAAGCCCGGCATTCGCTCACGCGAACCGGTCCTTCCACCGGCTCCCTTAATCCAAAAATCCTAACGTTCCCGGTACCCCTTCCTCCCGGAAACTGCAGATGGAACCGATAACACTGTAGCATCTCGGCAAGACCGGATTCGTGCAAATTCGGTCCTGGCCACGTGCTGGAGCATCCCGGCAAGACCAAAATCCCGGGAATTTGGTCCTGGCCGCGTGCTGGACTGACTGAAATGGTGCAGGTGAGGTAACACCGGAGTTCTTTGGTAAAGGTGGTTTTTCGGGAGGAAGGGGTACTGGGAACACGGATTTTTGGCGGTCGCACTCGGTGGAAGGCCCTTGCCGGGCTAATGTTCGTTTTCCCTTCGTTCAAGGCGATATCCTTCGCAGGCCCACCGTCGTCCCTCCGGTTCACCGTTTTCCCAAAAGCCCGGCATTCGCTAACGCGAACCGGTCCTTCCACCGGCTCCCTTTTTCCAAAAATCCTAACGTTCCCGGTACCCCTTCCTCCCGAAAAACCCTGACCACGTTGACGCGAAATCGCCATTGTACGCGTTCTACATGTCTACGCGGCCAGTAAGCACAGCATTGGGGGGCACACCCTGATTCAGCATCTTTTTCAATTAATAAGATTTTTTTTAATTTTGTGGTAAAGTGTGCCGGTATTATGAGAACCTCTCGTCTCGCTTTGTTCGTGCTAGTTGTGGCAGTTGCCTTCTCCTGTGATAAGGAGAGGTTGCCGCATACTGACAGGACCCGTGGATTAATCAAGGAACTTCTCATCAAATTGGATAGCACGGACGCCTATGCCGCAAGGAAAGAACAGCAAATAGAGGCGCTGAAGCAGGAACTCCCCGGTGAAACCGTTGAGGAGAGTTTCCGCCTGTATTACAACATTGCGATGGCTTTCTCCAACAACGTGGCCGATTCGTCCCTTTACTATTTGGAAAAAGCCGTTCGGTTTGCCGAATCCTCCGGTATAGATACGCTTTGGCAGGAGGCGCAGATTGCATTGTCGGCCCAGTTGTCGGAGTACGGTTATTATCTGGAGGCACACGAGACCATCTCGTCCGTGCCCAGAGAAAAACTTGAAGGCAGGCTTCTGATCCGGTATTACCGTGCTATGGGCCTTCACTACCGCAATGTGTATTCAGATTACAAGGAGCCCCGCACCTTCAGGAGAAAGTATCGCGGGCAGTTCAATGTCTACAGGGATTCCCTGATGATGGTGGCCGATACGCTCAGTATAGAGTACCTGCGCAGCGTTGAAAGAAAGGAGGCGAGGGCGGGGAATATCGCCGAAGCCCGGAGATACAATGATATGAGAATGTCAATCATCGAGGATCATCATTCGGCCGCCTATGCCACCTGCCTCTATGACCGCTTTGCCATTGCATATTTATATGAAAAAAAACTGACCGGAGAAGCCTTTGACGACTTGTTGGAGTCGGCGATCATAGAGGTCGAAAACAGCAACCAGGATATTGCATCCCTGCTCAGGGTGGAATCACTCCTGATAGGGAACAACGAGATTAAAGCGGCCAAAAAGATATCGGATTACTATTTTTCATCACTCCAGAGGCTGGGTTCTAAAAAAAGAGTGGTTGACGGGGTAGAGCAGACAATCCAGATTAACGACAGGAATATCCAGCTCATTCAGAAGAAAAATCGGGAACTTTGGGTTGCGATAACACTCATCTCCCTTCTTCTGGTTACGCTGATTCGGACTTTGGTTAAAATCAACAGGTCCCGCTTGAAGATTATTGCACTTAAAGACAACCTTGAGCGCTCGGATAGAATCTCAAAAAGCTATATAGGGGTAGCATTCCAGCTATATTCTTCTTATATCAAACGACTTGATTTGTTCCGTACTAAGATTAACTCCAGTCTCAGGAAGGGGCATACAGAGCAGGCAATAGAACTGACAAGTCCGTCCGGAGAAATCGCGTCGGAAGAAAGGAGGGAACTGTTCAGTAATTTTGACCGTGCGTTTATCGATATCTTCCCCAATTTCATCGAGGTGGTAAACGCTTGTCTTAAACCGGAGGAGAAGATAATTCCCAAGCGTACGGAGATTCTAAGTAACGAGCTGCGCATCCTTGCGCTGATAAAACTTGGCATAGGTGATAATGCGGAAATTGCAGGAATGCTTCATTGTTCTGTCAAGACTGTCCAGAACTTGAGATCCATCCTGAAAGCCCGGCTTGCTATTCCGGAAAATGAGTTCAATATCGTGATTTCTAAGCTCTAAGAGGAGATTGCCTTTTCCCGAAATTGTTTTGTAAAATAACTTAGTTTATTGATAATGAACTAAGTATATATTCCCGAAAGTAAAATAGTTTCCCGTTTTTTCCGGAGCCCTAGATGCTCCGGCTTTTTTTTATAGCTTTGCTATCAAAGAGCTAACCTATGAGAGCACAAACCAACATTTTGAATTACTTGGTCGTGGCCATTTTTCTGGTCCTGGAGACCGTCGGCTGTGTGCCCAAACCCGAGAAAGAAACTCTAAGGGTCCTCTATTGGAACATTCAGAACGGCATGTGGGCCGGTCAGCCAGATCACTACCAGGCTTTTGTGGACTGGATCAATTCCCAGAGTCCCGACATCTGCATTTTTGACGAGGGCGCCCAGATTTACTACGACGGAACCCACAAGCATATGCCCAACGATGAGCGTTATCTCCCTGCCCACTGGGACGAACTCTGTGCCCGATGGGGGCATCAGCATCACGTCGTTACTCCCCGTCGTCCTTCTACCTCCACCCCGGGAGGACTTACCAATTATCCTCAGGTTATTACTTCGCGCTTCCCCATAGACAGCATTATCATTGTGAAGGGCCACAAGCCGGACACGGTCATCGTGAACTACAGCGGATGGTATCAACTCCATGTTGAGGGCGTGAAAAAGCCTCTCAATATTGTAACGCTTCATCTTAAACATGGAAAATACGGGTACGCGGTTCCGCTGGAAATGCGCGACTCCAGTGCGGCCAAACATGAGGGAGAACTGCATCGTATCAAGGAACTCACTTGTATCCTGGACCATACAGTACGCAAGTCGAAGAACCCGGACAATGAGCTATGGATCATGGCTGGAGATTACAATTCCTACAACAGGAAAGACAATTATGTATATGGCTGGAACCCGGAGTCGCTGGGATTCCAGACGCAGGATTACATGATGAGCTACTCTCCGTTTATCGATTTGTTCAATGCCCGATATCCGGACGATTTCCAGCCCACCTGCGGGAATCTGAGAATTGACTACATGTATGTTTCCAAGCCCATGCTGAATGCCTGCATCGATATCAGTCAGAAACCGGACAAATATATCGAGCGGGTGCACTCCGGGGTGGACAAGTTTTACATTCCCTCCGACCATTATCCCATCATCGCCGATTTCTCGATTGCAAAAATGAAGTAAAAAGCCATATGAAAGAAATGAAGACTAAAAAGCTAATTTGGTTGATCGCTACCTTACCCATACTCGTGTGCGCGTGCGGAAATGGTAGTAAAGAACCGATTGATCCCGTGAACCCGGACGGAGAAGTGAAAATCATCGTAGCAACCTGCAACTTGCTCAAGCCGTCAACCCGGCGCACGGAGATGTCTATGGACAACCAGAACGTGCGCAGCGCCCTGGCCGGGACGATTGCCGCGACCAAGGCAGATATCATCGGTTTCAACGAAGTGGATGAAACCCATATCGGCGGGGGCAAGTATTCCCTGCAGGCGATGTGCGCTTCCATCAAAGACTGGCAATGGAAACTCCAGTGGCCCAACAGAATGAACGCTGCGGGAGCTCTCTCGTACTATTTCGCAGACGGCTTTGCCTACAACAGTGCAAAGCTGAAACTGGAGGAATGCGGCTACGTGTGGCTTTCGAAAGAAGACGACACCTGGTATACCAATCCTGTGGACGCATACCAAAAATGCGGGAATCCGGAACGTACCTGTATCTGGATACGGTTCACGCACATTGCCAGCGGAAAAGAATTCTGGGCGTTTCCCACCCATCTTCCCCATCCCGACCACGGCGGAGCCTTGAATATGGCAAAAGTGGTTAACCGTTTCGCGGCGGAAAAAGCGGGGACGGCACCTGCCATTTTATTCGGGGATATGAACTGCGCCCCCGGCCACGAAGAAGAAACATACAGAGCTCTCCTCGACTACTGGAAAGATGGCAATATCAACGCCAGCTGGGGTACCGTCAGCGGCAGTTCAAAGTCCTATTATTATCCGTGGGAGAGTTATTCGGGAGGCCATCCGGAACGACGGATCGACCATATTATGACAAAGAACTGCACGGCCTCTGATTATCGCCGGGTAGTTGTGCCCTACACGATTAACGAGACCCAGTGGTGCCCGTCAGACCATCTGACCATTGTGGCTACCGTAAAGTTTTGAGAAATAACAATAATCATAAAACAACCGCATCATGAAAAAGTATTCTCTTTTGTTAACGCTTTCCCTGTTTGCGATGGCCTTTCTTTCCTGCAATAAAGAAGAGCAGGGTCAGGGAGGCGGTGAAGGGACGGACGGCAAGGTGGTTTTCACCGCCACTGCCGAAAACCTTGCATCGGTCGGCGATGTTGAATTCTTCTGGATTCCCGGTGAGAAAATCAAGATTGTCCTGAATGACGGCAATTCCATCCTCGCCACCCTGGTCGACGGCGCAGGTACCTCGACCGGCAGTTTTGTGGGTACAATCCCCAACGGTAAGACGGCTTTGTATGCCGTACATCCGGTTACCGCGTTTGACTCTGCCGAGGGCTCTGCCGTCAATGTCAGTATCTCTGATGCACAGATCGGCAATTCTGCTCCGGAAGCAATATCTGTGGGCAAAGTCGAAAGTGGTAACAAAATAGCTTTCAAGAATATGAATGCCGTCCTGGGACTCCAGCTAAAGGCCGGTACCGAAGTGACCAAAATGGAAGTCAGCAGCGTGGGCGGAGGCGCCCTTGCGGGTGTTATGGCCATCGATTGTTCCGGGGAAGTCCCTGTGGCCGGTGCAGCCAAAACCCCTGTTTCTTCGGTTTCAACGACCAGCTTCGGAGCAGGGACTTATTATATTTCCGTTTTCCCCGGCGCTTTTGCAGGCGGATTAAGGATAAAGACCTATACCGGCAGCGATCCTTACACTGAGTCCGGCGAATATGACTGGGACATTACCTCTATCGCGGCCAACAACGCATATGTATATGAAATCAAAGAGGTCATTCTGGGTAAAACCCTGTATGTGACCGTTGACGGTGCAGGCTCCAAGGACGGAAAGAGTTGGGAAAGCGCGATGAGCGCCGCCCAGATGTGGAGTTTCCTCAAACTGGAGAATAGGACAGTGGCCGATCTTAACGGCACGGTCTTCAATCTCGGGAGCGGGACTTATGACCTGGGAGCAGATTCTGCACTTTCTTACGACGAGGGCGCCCGTTTCAGTTTCGTGGGTATCAAGGGTGAAACCATTTTCACCGGTAACGGCGAACATCGTATCCTTAAGGTCAGCGGAGAGGTCGATGTCGAAATGGAGGGAATCAGTTTCGTCAACGGCCAGGTTACGGTCGCCGCAGAAGAGGGAGACTATGGCGGAGCACTGTTCATTACCTCCGGCACCTGGGCGTTCAAAGACTGCTCTTTCTCCGGCAACAAAGCCACGAGCGGCGGCGCCGTTGAGATTTCCGGCGGCGCGGTAACATTCGCAGACTGCACCTTCACCGGTAACGAGGCGTTTAATGACAGTCCGGAAAGAAAGACAGGCACCGGTTATGGCGGGGCCATTGACTTCGATACCCAGTCTGGCTCTCTCGTCGTTTCCGGTTGCTCCTTCTCGGACAACGTGGCCTGGAGGGGTGGCGCCCTGGTCATTCTCAGGCAGCCAAATGTCGAAGTGTCCATCACCGGTTCCTCCTTCTCCGATAACGGGAATGACAATACCCGTGACGGCGGCGCCATCTATGCGGCCGGTACCACCAATATGAAAAACTGCACGTTCTCCGGCAATAAGGCCAAATATGGCGGCGCCATCAAACTGAACGATCATCACATTTACATCGAAGGCGGCAGTTTTGTGAGCAATATCGCTACCGATAATGCCGGTGCCATCAGTGTGGGAGAGAAAGGAAGACTGGAGATAGGCAATGAGGAGTCTGTCCTCTTCCAGGGTAACTCTGCAGGCTTATACGGAGGAGCGCTGGAGGTAGAGACTATGAGGGATAATTATGGCAATAATATCCACAATTCCGTCTTCAAGGAAAACAATGCCCAATGGGGTGGCGCTGTAGCCGTGTATGGCAAGAGCGGAAAATCTACCAATATGTATTTTAAGGACTGCACGGTAGAAGGAAACTATGCCACCAAGGACGGCGGCGCCTTCTATGTGGAGGATGACTCCCTCATCGACCTGGCCAGGACCGGCATAACGGAGAACCACGCCGATGATATGGGCGGCGCCGTATGCATCCACGGCTGGAAGGGAGTCCAGGCATTCCGGAGCTCCTTTGTGGGCAATTATTCCGGCACCGGCGGCGCTATCTATGCCGAGGGTTCCGGGGAGAAGTATTCCAATCTATATATTGACGAATGCTCCTTCGATGCCAATCACATTTCCAACCGGTACGGCTGCACGATCAATGTCAACGGCCTGGACAAGTTCTGTATGAACAACTGTTCCGTGCGAGGCTCTTACACGACAAGCAGCAAATCATCCTATAAGAAGGGCCTGAACGCATCCTGGATTGCCATCGACGTAATCCAGACCTGCTCCAGCATCAGCAATTGCTCCATCATCGGAGATACCCGCAGCGGTGCGGAGGGCAGCGCCCTCACCGAAAACACTGCTCTGGTTGGTGTTATGGGATCGGCTACGCATTATTTCACCAACAACATCATCGCCCCCGAGTCTGAAGGCGTCGCTTCCATCGGCGGAGAGGCCGAAACGGAAATCATCGACCTCAGCTATACCCATTACAATAAACTGGTAAAAATCGGCTCGATCTCCTACAATGGCGGCAGTGTGAACGGCGTCCTGGCCTCGGCCATCGGAAGTCTCGCCTGGAGCGGCGAGACGGGCTGCTGGCAGTGGAACGGTCAGATTGGTGGCGCTGCACCTGCTATGGTTTTGCAGGCTGACGCGATGGAGCGGCTTAACGCAATTTGCCCTGAATTTGTTACCTGGTGCGGCGAGGATATCAGTAAGGACCAGCGGAATGTGGCCCGTGCAGAATCCTGGTGGCCCGGCGCCTATCAGAATTAAGACAATTAAAACCGGCAGGAAATGAGAAGAATTCTTCTGAAAGCTCTTGGGGCGATCATCTGCTTCGCGGCGCCCCTTATCGCTTCGGCGCAAAATGTCCCGCTTGGCGGTGTAATTAAGGACGCCGATACAGGTGAAAGTATCATCGGTGCTTCGGTGGTGGTGAAAGGAACCACCACCGGAGCCATCACCGACCTGGATGGTGTCTTCTCCCTAAGCGCACCGTCCGGGGCAGAAATCCTCGTCAGTGCCTTGGGGTATGAGGATTATTCTTTTGTGGCGGGGGCAGGAATGGCATCCCTTGACATTCAGTTAAAAACGTCCTCCCAGTTTCTCGAAGAGGTCGTGGTGGTGGGATATGGTACACAGAAAAAAGTGAACCTGACCGGCGCCGTTACTACCGTTAATTTCGAGGAGATGGCCGAATCCCGCCCGATAACCTCGGTGGCCTCGGCCCTGGCCGGAACCAGCGCGGGCCTTTCCGTGCGCACAACCTCTTCCGACCCCGGCAACGAGTCCAACACCATCCGGATCAGAGGAACCGGAACGCTCAATACGGCATCTCCCCTCTATATCGTAGACGGCGTAGAGAGCCATATGAGTTATGTGAACCCGCACGATATCGCTACCATCACCATTCTCAAGGATGCGGCTTCCTGTGCTATTTACGGGAACAGGGGCGCCAACGGCGTGGTCCTGATTACCACCAAGCAGGGTAAGGAAGGCTCCGTCAGCGTAACCTATTCGGGAAGCGTCTCCTTTAACAGCCCGATGCACAGGCTCTCCTATCTGACCGATTACGCCGATTATATGGAGATGATCAATGAATCTCTGTACAACATCGGCCAGGCAGAGAACTTCCTGCCCTCCACCATCGAGACCTGGAGAAATGCCAAAGCCAATCCCAACGCCATCGCTGCGTCCGGGTATCCCAACTATGTGGCCTATCCCAATATTGACTGGCAGGACTATATGTACCGGAATGTGGCCTCTCACGACCATAATATCTCCATAACCGGAAGGAGCAAGAAGACCAGTTACCTGATTTCTGCGAATTATATGGACAACCCCGGTCTTATCTCCAATACGGCTGCCAGGAAATATCAGATTCGCGCCAATATTGACGTGAAACCCGCCCAGTGGCTCACGGTGGGTATGCAGACCTACGGCTCCGTGATGGACAAGCAGGCCGGTGATTATTCCACGGCAGTCAAATACATCAACCAGTCCACTCCCGGCTTGTATCCCTATTATGACGGATACTATGGTTTCCCCGCGGCGAACGAGGAAAGCGCGACTGCCTCCAATCCTCTGTACACCGTCAACGAGGAAAACGCGATGAGAACCTATTCGAGAATCAAGGTGTCGGGTTATGCAAAGATTGATTTCTTAAAGGACTTCTCCTTCAAGACGCTGGTCAATTACGGGCGTTACTGGTATGACTACCAGTCCCAGTCCGTAGTACCCCAGCCGGTCAAGATGAACTTCGCCACGGGAGTGCAGATGACCACCCCGGACCTTCCTGAGAATATGGAAACCTGGTTCAGGGCTAACGGTGACTGGGATTATACCATCCAGTCCACCCTCCATTGGAACCACACATTCGGCTCTCACGAACTGAGCGCCCTGGTCGGATACGAGGAATACTACAGTTTCGAATACAATCACAACGGAACGAAGAAAGGGCTGATCGACCCCAGCCTCTGGGCCGCCGATACGGCCGTCGAACCCATCCACGTGGGCGGCTCGGCCTCGGACTATTCGTCCCGCTCTTTCTTCGGAAGAATCAATTATGTGTTGGCCAACCGGTATCTGTTTGAAGCCAACCTCCGCTGCGACGGCTCGTCCCGCTTCGCTCAGAATGTCCGCTGGGGCTTCTTCCCGTCCTTCTCGGCCGGATGGCGCATCGACCAGGAAGGATTTATGAAGAATGCGGGCTTCGACCTGCTCAAGTTGAGGGCATCCTGGGGCCGGCTCGGTAACAACAGTATCGGAAACTACGAATATCAGTCAACCTATAAGGCCCACAACTACAGTTTCAACAATGCCCTGACCAATGGTCTGGCCATCAGCGTTCACGCCAACGATGCCCTCCGTTGGGAAACCACTACTTCGGCCGACGTGGGCGTGGATATCGGCGTACTGGATAACAGACTCACGGCCGAGATTGACCTTTACAACAGGGTTACGGACGGTATCCTTTACAGACCGACCGTTTATCTGACGGCAGGTCTGGCCACCGCGCCGATGGAAAACATCGCCGAGGTCACCAACAAGGGTATCGAACTCACGCTGGGCTGGCGCAACCATATCAAGGACTTCAATTACAGCGTACGGGGCAACTTCTCCTTCAATCACAACCGGGTAACCAGGTACAAGGGTGAGTTGCAGCAAGGCTGGCAGGAAGACGAGAGCGGAATCCGTACCTATGTGTCCAATCTGGGCGACGTATCTACCGGCTCGTCCACCCGCATCCTCGAGGGCCATCCGATCAACGAGTATTATATGCTCACGCCTTATGCCGGCGACGGATCCTACTTTAACGATGAAGGCGAAGTCCTTATCCAGGGCGGTCCCCGGGATGGTATGATCAGGACCGAGATGGATATGATCTGGCTCAAGGCGATGATCAATGCCGGTTACAATTTCCGGCCGCAGCAGGGAATCGCCAAGGACAAGATCTGGTACGGCGACTACATTTATGCCGACCTGGACGGTGACGGCATCTATGGAAACACGTATGACAGTTTCTTCACGGGTAAAACGTCTACGCCGAAGTATACCTTTGGTTTCCAGGCCAATGCATCCTGGAAAGGACTGGATGTTTCCGTAAGCTTTGCGGGCGCTGCCGGTTTCTGGCTCTATTGGAATACCACCGGAGCCTACAGCACCGGAACCCGTATCGGCTACAACATTATGTCTTCCATCGCGAATAATCACTACTTCTACGATCCTGACAATCCTTCAGATCCCAGGACCAATATCTCCAGCAAACACGCCCGCCTGACGGCCAACGAAGGCAACAACCAGCAGGGCGCGACAAGCACGCTGCACCTTTACAGGGGAGATTACCTGAAACTGAAGAACCTGACAATCGGCTATACCTTCCCCGAGAATATTGCCGGGAAAGTCTTTATGAAAGGTCTCAGGGTATACCTGTCAGGAGAAAACCTGTTCAATATTACCGCTTATCCGGGACAGGACCCTGAAATGGGAGCCGGTCTGGGATATGCGACGATGCGTCAGATCTCTATCGGAGCAAACTTAACATTCTGACAATCATCCGTAAACGGTTTTTATTATGAAAGCGATTCATTCTATTGCATATATATCAATACTTGTATTGGGAGTGACTGCCTGCAAGAAAGACTTGCTGGAAACCACCCCTTACAATGCGGTAAGTTCCAAGAGTATCTGGACTTCGGCCAACCTGGCCACAAATGCCGTTAACGGTATTTACAACATCCTGCTGGAAAACTCCGGAGAAGACTTCACGAACTCGATCTCCCAGGGAAACTATCTGGGCCTGGATGCGCACACGATGGCGGCCCTGGATCCCACGGTGAGCCCCAGAAGCAACTGGTCCAGCACCCACAAGCTCCTGCTGGGGAATGCGTCATCGAGCGACCCGATTTTCAAAGTAGCGTGGCAGCAGCTTTATGAGGGAGTCTCCCGGGCAAACGAGGTCATCGACAACATAGACAGCGTCCCGGATCTGACGCCGGAGCTTTGTGCCCAGTACAAGGCCGAAGCCAAGTTCCTCAGGGCCTACTTCTATTACAGGCTAAACTGCTTCTTCCGGGGCGTGCCCCTTTATCTGGAAAGCACTCCCGTAAAAGAGTTCACAAAACCCCGCAGCAGCGAGGCCGATGTGTGGCTGGCCGTCATCAATGATCTGACGGATGTGATTAACGAGCCCAACATCCCCGGCCGATACAGCGCCGGAGACCCCAATTATGGCCGTGCCACCAAGGGCGCAGCTTATGCCCTCCGCGGAAAGGCTTATATGTGGGTGGCTGCCGCCGGAAATGCAACGGCCTACGCCAGCGCCGAAGCCGACTTCAAGGAAGTGGGCAAACTGGGTTTCGACCTTTTCCAGGGAGAGTATAAGCGCCTGTTCAAGGAGACGAATGAGCAGTGCCAGGAGATGGTCTTTTCCATCCAGTGTTACCAGCAGGACGGCTTTGGCAACCAGATGAGTTTCAAGTATGGCTCCCGCGTTACCTGCGGCAGCGGCTGGAACGATTTCTATGGGGACGCCGATTTTATCGATACCTACGAAACGGTGGAAGGAAAGCCGTTCAAATGGGACGACTATATCCCGGGTTATTCCAGTATGACTCCCGCCGCCCGCTCGGTTTACTTCCTGCGGGACGGCCTGAACTCCGGCAACGGCAATTTTGGAACCGCCAACTACCAGGATCTCAAAAAGAAGATGTCCGATTACGGCGCCAATTTCTCCAAGTACCTGGACCAGGGCAACGAAGCCCGCATCAGGGCTGTGTATGAGAACCGTGACCCCCGGCTGATGCAGACGTACATTACGCCCTATTCGCAGTATCTGGGTTCGCCCAATGGCATTGAATATACTTATACCTTGCGCTGGCCCTTCATCCAGAACGATATCGCCGATCCGTTCGACCTTCGCTCGGACAGCGCCAAATATTTTTATTATCTGGTGCGAAAGTTCGTTTCCGAAGGCAACGAGCTCCTCTATCGTGAATACTCTCCCATTGATGTTCCCATTATCCGTTATGCCGACGTCCTGCTATCCCTGGCCGAAGCCCTCAATGAGCAGGGCAAGACAAATGAGGCCATTCCCTATGTAAACAGGGTTCGCCAGCGTGCCGGTGTGGCGCTGCTCAACAGCAATTCTTACACGACGGTGTCCAATCAGAAGGACCTGCGAAACCGCATACGCCGGGAAAAGAGATGGGAGCTTGCCTGCGAAGGAACGCTCTATTTCGATGAACTCCGCTGGGACACGTGGTACGATTCAAAACTATTTGAAGGTGCCGGCCTCAAACAGTGCTGGGGAGAATCGAGCGTTTCCTGGACCAGAAGTGCCGATTATTATACCAGATGGCCCATCCCTGCCACCGAGCGCCAGCTCAACACGGACCTCACGCAGAATGAAGGCTGGATTGACTAGAATAATATAGAACTATGAAAGAGAACTACATTTCGCCGCAGTCAGAGGTAATCCGGATGGATTGCCAGATGGCGCCCATATGCATCTCCGGGATGGACTACCTGATAGAGGCCGGGGTTTTTGATCCTGATTCTGATTTAAGTGATTATCAGTTATGAGAAACCTTTATATTACAATCGGACTTTTGTCTGCCGTGGCACTGTGCCTGGCTCCCGGTTGCGCAAAGACCGGGATTTCCGAGGAAGACCCCGGTGAGGGGACGATGATTCTTAGCGCCTCTATCTCCGGTCAGGAAACCAAAACCATGCTGGGTGCTCCTGACGAGGGCGTGTGTGAAGTTCTCTGGAAAACCGGGGACAGGATATCGGTAAACGGCCACCTCTCCGACAATGCCGTTACGGAGGCCGAGAACGGCACAAAGAATGTTGACTTCAGCGTGAGCGCATCCCTGTCGGCACCCTATAAGGTGCTGTATCCCGGCACCACTTTGGCCAATGTAATCAGCCTGCCGGCTACGCAGAACTATGTCGAAAACAGTTTTGACGGAGCCGCTGCCGCTTCTTACGGCAATGCCCAGAAGTCAGGCGACAAATACAATGTCAGGCTCACTAATATCTGCGGTCTCATTGGTTTTGCCGTTAAAGGAAGCGCCACGCTGGACCGGATAGAACTGAAAAGCCTGGGGAGCGAAATGCTTCGCGGCAACTTCACTCTCGCAACAGACGCCAATGGCTTCACCGGAGCTTTCTCCGGGGGAACGGCCGGTATCCTTACGTATGACTGCGACGTTACGCTCAGTAACGCGGATACTTATTTCTATATCGCTGTCCCCGCCCAGAATTATGCTGCGGGAATCGAAGCCCAAGTCTATCAGGCAGACGGTGCCTCGATGCGCCTGAAGTTCTGGGGAAGCGGCTATACCCTTGCCCCCAACAAACTGGTTCAGTTCGGCAGCTTTACCTATGCCGCCGGGCGCACGGAGAATCTGTTCTCCATCGATGACCTTACGGCCGAGGACGGCGGGGAACCCACCGCTGAGTCTCCGGGAATCACCGTGGCTGCATACAACATATACCAGGAAGACTCCCGCGAATCAACCGGCAGAACTTATATGTACCTCACCAATGCGAACGTACGCGAGGCTTTGGGAACCGCTATTGCCAATACCAGGGCCGATATCATCGGATTCAACGAACTGGACGATAAATTCCAGATCGGAGGGGAGTTCTCGCTGAAAACGATGGCCGAGGCTCAAAGTTTTACGGGTTATACCTGGGAACTGGATCATCCGGACGACATCAAGGATGAAGGTTGGATAAGCCCCAGTTACAAGACCTATAATTATATGGCCGACGGTTTTGCCTATAAAACATCCCTCTTTGATATTTCAGACCACAATTATGTCTGGATTTCACATACGGAGGACAACGCATACTACGATAAAAGGGCGGACGCATACCACAATTCCGGCTCTCCGGAAACCACCTGTGCCTATGCCAAGTTCACGCACAAACTGTCCGGCAAGCGCTTCTATCTGTTTGTGACGCATCTGCCCACAAAGAACCATACCGCCAGCGAACTCGATTCCGACGATGAGGCTGCCATTGCGGCCCGGCGTCTGAGAGTTCTCAACAACCTCAAATATTTTATGGCCTCCAAGGCTGGATCCCTACCCTATATTGTTGTAGGGGACTTCAATTTCGGTCCGTACATCGACTCCAAGAAGAAGCAGGTTCAGCCGCTGTACACCGCTATGTATTCCGGCGGTTTCGCCAATGCCTACGACCAGGTGATCGATGCTGGCAATATGTCCGGTTTCTACGTCAATTACCCGGGTACGGAAACCGGCAGCAACTGGGGGGCACATTATCTTAAAAACCTGATGTATCCGCAGTTCCGCATAGACCATATCTTCCTCCACGACGGGTCTTCGCAGGTCATCAATGCCCAGACTTACAAGACCATTCGCACTACATACGACGTAGACGAAGATACCTGGTGTCCTTCGGACCACTTCCCGGTTGTCTCTTACATCACCTTCGACTAATCACGCTGCCTTATGAAAAAGATTTATACACTGATATCTGTATCTTCGCTGATTCTTCTGGCGGCGGCTTGCGCCAAGGAAATCGACAACCCTGTCAGGGAGGAGATCCCCGGGGAGAACGGCGGAACAATGACCGTTACCCTCTCTGTCCCTGAGAGCCCCGAAACCAAGACGGCCCTTGGGGGTAAGGAAGGCAACTCGTATCCAGTGCTTTGGGACGAAAACGATGTGATTACGCTCAACGGTACAGCAGCCTCTTCTTTCACCCTCGGGGCCGGGAGCATCACCGCTACAGCTACCTTCAAACTGGCCAGTCTCACGGCTCCGTACAATTTCCTGTACTGCGGCGTTCCCGGCCAGGGCAATCAGGTGACTTTCCCCTCTACGCAGCACTATGAAGCCGACGGTTTCGACCCTGCGGCTATGCCTATGTACGCCTCCCTGGCGTCCCGTAGCGACAATGTCACCTTCCGTCACGTCGCTGCGTTGCTGAAGTTCTCCTTTACGGGAGACAAGAAACTCAGTTCCGTCACCCTGACGGCGGCCGATGCGGAAAAGTCACTTTCCGGCAACTTCACCATCGGCGCTACGGCCGGAATCCTGAACGGAAGTCTGACTCCGGCCTCCGGCGGGGCTTCGCTTATCTACAGCTTCGGGGGCAACAAGCAGCTTTCCGACGACCCGTTCGTATTCTATGTCGCCATTCCTGCGGGCACGTACGAAGGCGGCATCACCCTGGACGTGGTGGACAACTCTTCCGGCCATATGACCGTAAAGGTGCTGGACAGCAATGCCACAAAGACCATCGATGCGGGTGTGGTGCGAGAGTTTGACAACGTGGTCTATTCCCCCGATAAGGTGACCAACCTCAAGCAGATTAACAGTGTCGCTACCTTCCAGGAGTTTGTCGCTGCTGTTGCGGGCGGCAACAAGACGCTCAATGCGCGCCTTGTCCAGAGTTCGACCACCCTCGACCTGTCCTCTATCGCCGGCAGCTTTGAGCCGATTGAGGATTACAAGGGTATCTTCGACGGTAACGGAAAGACCATCAGCGGCCTCACCAAGCCGATGTTCGCCGACCTGATGGGCGTGGTGAAGAACCTCACGCTCAATTCGACCATTGCTGCAACGGCCGACGATGACAACAACTGGGGTATTTTTGCCAAACGCGTCATCCCCTCGACGGAGATTGACGATATCGCCGGCCTGCAGAACTGTACGGCCAAAGGATCCATCACCTGGACGCCGGCCTCTGCCATTGAGGGGGAAAATGTAAACTGCCAGATCGGCGGTCTGGTGGGCAACAATAAGGGCGGCTCTATCAGCAACTGCGCCAATTATGCCACGGTAACGTTTGCCGACAATGGCGGAGTCAACGACTGCCAGCCTTCCATCGGCGGCGTCGTCGGACGCACCCAAAAGGGCGGGGACCTCAAGACGCAGGGCGACATTGCCAACTGTGCCAACCACGGCACCGTGCAGACCTCAGCCGATTTCGGCCAGGGCGTCTATATCGGCGGCGTCCTGGGTTATCAGGTAGAGTCGGCCGAATCGATGAGAGGCTGCGTGAACCACGGCCTGGTAAAAGTGACGTCGGACTTCTCCACCACCGGTCCGCTTCATATCGGCGGCGTAGCCGGTATTGCCAGGGGCTCGGTGGAGGAATGCACCAACGCAAGTGACGGTACAGTCACCACAGAGCCTGCCTCAGTGGGAACCTATCTCTGCCAGGGCGGCGTCATCGGCCGAATCAATAATACATCGGCAACGTATTCCGGCCTTTCCAATGCCGGCAATATCAATGTCGCTGCTGCCGGAGCCTCCTCCGGTGCCTACATCGGCGGAACGGTGGGCCGGTTCGACGAGGGCGCTTTTATCGAGTCCTGCACGAATACCGGAGGAATCATTTCATATACCGGAGAAGGCGCTACCGGTGAAGTCAGTATCGGCGGTATCGTGGGAGTTACGCTTCATAGCGTTACTTCCTGTACAAACGCAACGGCCATCAATGCTGGCGGCTCTTATCCGGTTAATGCGAGTAGCAAGTATTTCTCTGTCGGAGGCGTCGTCGGTTACAATAAGGGTGACTGGGAACTCATTGACAATACGAATACGGCTGCCATAACCATCTCCGGCACCATCGACGGCTATATGGCCCTGGGTGGAATCTGCGGATATACCAATGGTCCTATTCAAGGCGGCGGCAACTCCGGAACCGTTTCTTTCACGGGTTCATCCACAAATCAGAATGTGCCTGTAGGAGGTGTCGTGGGACGAATTACCAACGGCTTCAGCGGTGACATTGTCACCGGTGCTACCAACAGCGGCGCCGTCGTCATCAACACTTCCACGCAATCTGGAAAGGTCTTTTACGTCGGCGGCGTTGCCGGACACCATCAGTCCGGAAACCTCAACACCACCAACAACGGTACTGTTACCGTGACGGAGTTGTCCTGTACTCAGTTGTTCCTGGGCGGTTTGACGGGCCTGAATGCGGGCGCTATCACCGCGGGCTCGGCCAACCAGGCCGATGGTGATATCTCCGTTGCCGGTCTGACAACATCCAATGTGATGTGCGTCGGCGGTGTTACCGGACAGAACGATGCCGAGGTGTCTGCAAGCAATGCCGGCGATGTGGTCCTGACTTCCGGCTCCACTACTTCTTACGATATGTTTGTGGGCGGCGTCGTCGGCCGTGGTAAGTCCAACGTCACATCCAGCTCCAACAGCGGTCTGGTTTCCAATGCTTGCCCGCAGACAAAAAGCAATCAATACATTGAGATTGGCGGCATTGTGGGTTTTGGTATGTCAACTTGCACCATCAGTGATTGCGAGAATTCGGGCGAAGTAACCAATACGGCCAATTCCAAAGGCTACATTTATGTGGGCGGTATAGCCGGTGAAGTGGGGAACGACCTTACTTCCTGCACTAATACGGGTGCTGTCTCCAATAGCGGAGCGGCAACCACGGCGCTCTGCCTGGGCGGCACCGCCGGTGTCGTAGATGCCATTACCTTGGATGATTGCCAGAATACAGGTGCCATCTCAATCACCTCGGAATCCGGTAGGATGCTCGTCGGCGGTATGGTCGGAAAGGTCGTCGGCACTGCCGCTTCCGAGTTCGATGGCTGTGAGAACGATGGAAATATCACCATTTCTGACGAAAGCACCAAATCCGACCAGGATCACATTGTCGTGGGAGGCATTGCCGGCCGCGGTGACGCTCAGGTGCTATATTCTTCCTGCACCAACAAGGGACTGATCCGCGTGGATATGTATGGAAATACCAACCTGGCGGGAATCCGCGCCGGCGGTATCTTTGGAGACAATGCCGGAAAGGACAACGACTGCACAGGCTGCGTGAACGATAACGACATTGAAATATATTATCAGGTGGACGCAACTCCTTTGATGATGTATGCCGTGGGCGGCATCGCAGGAATGATATCCGCCCCCGACGGTGACGGACAGGACGGTTCCGAGATTAATGCCTGCACCAATAACGGATACCTGTATGTCATCAGCAACCGGGCCGTTATGGGCGGAATCGTGGGACAGATGGTAGGCGGCAGGATTATCGACAGCGAGAATACCAACCAGGTACGCTACAGGTATAACAAATCTGTAAATACCTTCACTGTTGTGGGCGGAATAGCCGGAGACGTTTGGGATCAGGCTGGGGAAATCACCGGCTGCACCAACAGTGGCGCCGTTACACTAAAGAGCCTTACCGGTTCATCAGAAAGATCCAATTATGCAGGCGGCATCGCCGGCTGGATTGAGGATGATACGTCCTGCGTGGTGAGTGGTTGTAAAAACACGGGAGATGTGACCTGTAACACCTGTGCCGACAGTGATAAATGTGCCGCTATGGCCGGAGGTATCATTGGATACAAGGAATCCGCTTCCAAGGACAGTAATAATGTGAACAGAGGCAATGTGACAGCGATTGCGGTGAAGTCCAGGTCGTCTGTAGCCGGTGGCGTTGTGGGTGCCCTTCATCACGGAACCCTTCAGGGCTGTTATAATTACGGCACCATTGAAGCCGGAGAGAAATCCAGCTCAGACAGGTACAAGGATGTGATTTCTACGTATAGTAATAGCAGGGCCGGATCCATTGCGGGCTGGTATAAGAACGAGGACAGCGCTCCATATCTGGCCTGCGACGGAACCATCACCAAATGTTATGTCGGAGGAGCCGTCAGGAGCCGTACCAGCAGCGGTAACCTCATCACTATTACTTCCTCCAACTATGGAGGCTACATCGTGGGAATCGGAGACGATCCTACCGACTGCGATTTCGCCGAGTAAAACAATGAGCAAATTTTCTCATATAGTCTTTGTCTTTCTTTCATATCTCGTGTGCTGTCCGTTAACGGCGGCACCGGGATATGAGAGAGGCATCGGCGACGGCTGGACGTTCCGGAAAGAGGGGAGTCCCGTCACGGAGGTGGTCTCCATTCCCCACACCTGGAATGCACAGGATGCCGTGGACGATGTCCCCGGCTACTACAGAGGCACAGGCTGGTATGAGAGGACAATCCCAATCAATGACGACCTTTCCGGCAGGAAGGTCTTCGTGCGTTTTGAAGGAGCTAACCAGGAAGTGGACCTCTACGTCAACGGAACACACGCGGGAAACCACAAGGGCGGGTATACGGCTTTCATCTTCGATATAACCGGATATGTGCACCCCGGAGCCAACGACTTCAAAATAAAGGTGGACAACTCGCACAACGAGGGCATCCCTCCGATGGGGGCCGATTTTACCTTCTTCGGAGGCATCTATCGCAACGCCTCGCTGATGTTTGTCCCGGAGAGCCATATCCGTGTTGACCATTACGCCAGCAGCGGCGTGTATATCACCACGCCGGAGGTGTCATCCAATCAGGCCTCCGTCCAAATAGAAACCCACTTGAGCCTCAGTCCCGGGGAGAAGAAACTCTATCTGGAGCACATCGTCTTCGATCCGGAAGGAAATCAGGTGGCCTCAGTCAAAAAGCCGGCAATCAAAGAAGAAAACAAGGCGGTCATCCCGGTGCCCAATCCGCTACTCTGGGATGTCGATACCCCCCGCCTGTACTCCGTCATAACAAGACTTCTGGACAAGAAGGGGAATGTAATCGATTCAAGACGAACCGCTTTCGGCATAAGAACCTTCAAATTCGAACCCGACAAAGGTTTCTTCCTGAACGGACGGCCGCTCAAACTCATCGGAACCAACCGCCACCAGGATTATCGGGGGAAAGGCAATGCGCTCCCGGACGAAATGCATCTCCGGGACATCCGCCTTCTTAAGGAAATGGGTGGCAACTTCCTCCGGATCTCCCATTATCCGCAGGACGAACTCATTTCCGACGAGTGTGACCGCCTGGGAATCCTCACCTGTGTAGAGATTCCGGTGGTCAACCGCATCGGGCTGGCCGACGATTTTTCCCAAAACTGCGTGAATATGGCCCGGGAGATGGTATACCAGAATCAGAACCATCCTTCTATGGTCGCCTGGGCCTATATGAACGAGGTGCAGCTGGACAATAGCCCGTGGGAAAAGGGAAAACTTACAAAAGAAGAGTACTACCGGAAAGTCAGAGACTGTGCCCGGGCCATCGATGGCGCCCTGCGGGAGGCCGATCCTTCCCGGCCCACGATGATTCCCTGCGACGGAGACCGGAAAAAATACAAGGAAAGCGGCGTGGGAGAAATCCCGGACATCCTGGGCTTCAATCTCTACCACGGCTGGTATTACAGTTCGTTTGACAAGCTGGGCCAGGCGCTGGACAAGATCCACGCCACCTTCCCGGACAAGGCACTCCTTGTATCGGAATACGGGGCCGACGCCGACGCCCGCCTCCACAGTTTCGAACCCGAATGCCAGGATTATACCTGTGACTATGCCCTTCTTTTCCACAAGAACTATATCCCGGTCATCCTGCAGAAGGAGTATCTGTCCGGCGGCACCGTCTGGAATCTGAACGACTTCCATTCAGAGGCCAGGGGTTTTGCCGTCCCTCATTTCAATTGCAAGGGTATTACCACTTCCGACAGGACGCCCAAGGACAGCTATTGGCTGTACAGGGCCCTGTTCGGCGCTAATCCGTTTATTCGGATCGGAGGCTCAGACTGGAAAATCCGGGGCGGGCAGGAAACCGACGGAAAGTGCTCCCAGCCCGTTGAGGTCTTTGCCAGCGCTCCCAAGATCGAACTGTTCCTAAACGGAGAATCTCTTGGCACAAAACCCGTCAAGGAAGGCTCTGCCATCTTCGACGTCCCGTTCAAGGGCGGAGAGAACGTCCTGGAAGCCAGGGGTTCAGATGGCGCATCAGACCTTCTTCGCGTCGATTTCCGCCTGGCCCCCGAGGACCTGTCCCAATTTAAAGAAATCAGCGTTCTGATGGGAACGCGCCGATATTTCGAAGACCGGACCGGCGCACAAATATGGATTCCGGAGCAGGAATACCGTCCCGGTTCCTGGGGATATGTGGGAGGAGAACGGATGTACCAGCCCAAGAGCGGCGGCCCCCGCCCTGCCTTTGAGGCCGATATCGCCGGCACGGACCTGGATCCCCTGTTCCAGACTCAAAGGGCGGGCCTGGAGGCTTTCAAGGCCGATGTCCCGGACGGCCGCTATTTCGTTTACCTGTATTGGGCAGAACTAGCGGGACCTTCCGGGGAAAAGTCTATGCTGTACGATATCGGAAATGAGGCCTTGGCTTCGAAAGAAAAGGAACGCGTTTTCTCCGTTTCCATCAACGGCAATACCGTCCTGAAGGATTTGAACCTCGCAAAGGAATATGGAAATAATACGGCCGTCATTCAGCGCTTCCCTGTGGAAGTGGAGGGTGCAAAAGGCCTAAACATCGGTTTTATCAAGGGGGAAGGACTTCCCGTCCTGAATGCGATAAGAATTGTAAAAGTTCAATAGAATGAAGACATTAACGTACTTGACACTGCTCCTTTCGGTGCTTACCTGTTCTGCAAACGGACGGGAGAAGTCAAACGACACCAAGCCCGGTTACCCCGGGGATGTCTATATGGTATCGGTAAAGGATTATGAGTCCATCCAGGCTGCAATCGACCATGTCTCCCAAAAAGGCGGAGGCGTGGTAAATGTGCCGAAGGGTACCTACGTCAGCGGATCAATCTGGCTCAAAAGCAATATTGAACTCCATCTGGACGAAGGCGCAGTCATCAAGGGCAGCCCGGACATCAAGGATTATTGTGCGGCCGACTGCTGCCCGCAGAACGAGGCCGAAATCGGCTGGGGGGATTATATCAGCGGGGGACACCTCATCCTGGGTGTGGGCGTCAAGAATGTAACCCTGAGCGGCCCGGGCCGGATTGACGGAAATTCGGACGCCTTCCTGCTGGACGAAAACGGTAAACCCTATGCCAACAAGACGCTTATCCCCGCACGCCCCTCCCAGATGGTCTGGTTCGTGGACAGTGAGAATATTACCCTCAAGGATGTCGAACTGGCCGATTCTCCCTACTGGAGTTGTTTCCTGCTCAACTGCAAGAAGGTGAATATCTCCGGCTGCTATGTTCATACCCGCAGGAAGGACTATCACACCTTCAACGGGGACGGAATTGACATTGACCGCTGCCAGGACGTGACGGTTTCCGGTTGCACCGTCGACACTTCCGACGACTGCATCACCCTGCGGGCGTCCGGAGCCCATCTGTTGGAAAAGCCGCAGGACTGCTCCGGAGTAAGGGTCGAAAACTGCGTCCTTTCCTCCAGCTGCAATGCCATAAGAGTCGGCGTCGGGGAAGGACATATCCACGACGCGGTCCTGTCCGGAATATCCATTACCGACAGCAACGTCGCTTTCAATATCGTGGGCGCCTATTCCAAGGGCGAGCGCGGTCCGGACATAGACAACGTCACGTTCCGGGATATCAGGGTAGAGGCCAGTGAACTTCTTCGCATCCATCATATGCGCTCCCAGTCCTGCTCCATCCACGATATCACTTTTGACTATGTGAGCGGTACGGCTCCCAACCTCTGCCGACTCTGGGCAAAAAAGGCGGCCCCGTTCCAGAACATCGTCTTCAAGAACGTGAATGTCCAGGCCGAATACGAACGGGTCAATGCCGCCGTTGTCGTGGAGGGAGGACAGTTAAAGGAGAAAAAACTTTCCCCGGAGGAACTGGAAACCCGCCGCGTTTATATCGAGGATGAAAAAATGTTATTATACTGATGAAACGTCTTACAACCTTATTAGCACTCACGCTCTGCTGCTTTATCTCGCGTGCGCAGGCCGATATCCCGCTTCCGGAGTATCCGCGTCCGCAGATGGTCCGTCCGCAGTGGAGCAATCTGAACGGACAGTGGAACTACGCCATCCTGGACAAGGATGAAGCCTATGAGGCCCCTCAGGGAACCATTGTCGTTCCATTTGCCGCCGAATCCAAACTGTCCGGCGTCCAAAGGCAGGTTGGGCCCGACAAAGCCCTTTGGTACCAGCGCAGTTTTACCGTTCCCAGACAGTGGAAGGGGAAGCGCGTGCTGCTGCACTTCGGTGCCGTGGACTGGCATGCCGATGTCTGGGTGAACGGGCAGAAGGCCGGCGTCCATACCGGAGGTTACGCCCCGTTCTCCTTTGACATTACGGATCTGCTCAAAAATAGCGGAACGCAGGACCTGAAGGTGAAAGTGCTGGACGCCACGGACCAGGGCTGGCAGCCCCGCGGAAAACAGGTGGCTCATCCGCGTTCCATCTGGTATACGCCGGTTACCGGTATCTGGCAGACGGTGTGGATGGAAGCCGTTCCCGAAACTCGGGTGCTTTCCTATCTGGCCGTGGCCGATGTAGACAAGTCCTCCCTCAGCGTCCACGTAGATGCCCACAACCTGCAGGCAGGAGATCAGGTGAGGATTGAACTCCGCGACGGCGAGCCCATCTGCAGTGCAGAAGGGACCGATGTCGTTCTGTCCGTTGCAAACCCCAAACTCTGGTCTCCCTCCAGCCCTTATCTTTACGGCCTGGACATTTCCATTCTCCGGAAAGGTAAAGAAATAGACAGGGTAGCAGGCTATACGTCCATCAGGAAGATTGCGGCCCAAATGGACACGGATACCTTTGAGAAGGACAAGGACGGCGTCCGCCAGGGATCCAAGAGACTGGCCTTGAACAATGAGATCCTTTTCCAGTTCGGCCCCCTGGACCAGGGCTGGTGGCCCGACGGCCTTTACACCGCCCCTACCGACGAGGCCCTTCGCTTTGATATCGAGAAGACCAGGGAATGGGGCTTCAATATGATCCGCAAGCACATCAAGGTAGAGCCTGCGCGCTGGTACTACTGGTGCGATGTCCTGGGAGTAATGGTGTGGCAGGATATGCCCTGCATCGCCGACCACAGCAAAACGAACAGCGAGACCCGTCCCGCAGAGATCGGGGATGCCCAGAGAAATGTCTGGGCCCTGAATTCCTTCTGCGGCGGTACGGACTGCAAGGTTCCGGACGAGTGGAAAAAGAACTATTACAAGGAATGGGGAGAAATCATCGACTGCCTCAAGGGATTCCCCTGCATTGTAGTATGGGTCCCCTTCAACGAAGGCTGGGGCCAGTTCGATACGGAGGAAGTGGTGAAATTCACCAAAGAGAAAGACCCTACCCGCCTTGTCAACGAGGCCTCGGGCGGCAATTTCCATCTTGCGGGCGATATTCTGGACGTGCACCATTACCCGGAGCCCCGCCTGAACATCTTTGACAGGACCAAGGTCAATGTCCTGGGAGAGTACGGCGGCATCGGTTATCTGGTAGAAGGACATATTTGGAAGCCTGAAGGCAAGAACTGGGGTTATTCCGGCCTGTGCAAGACAACGGACGAACTGTTAAAGCGTTATCAGATGTATGCAGAGCGCCTGAAGGCCCTGATCGATTTTGGCTGCGCCGCCGCCGTCTATACCCAGACCACGGATGTAGAACTGGAACTGAACGGCCTGATGACTTATGACCGCGTAGAAAAACTGGACGCATCGCTCCTTAGGGCTATCAACCAGGATGTCATCAACGCTCAGAACAGCAATTGGATCACCAAACTCGGAAAGTAAGTAATTAAGAAATCAAGAAATAATGAAACGTTTCCTCACAACCTTATTCTTTCTATCCATAACGCTGGCCTCTTACGCCCAGTTGTCGCCCCAGCAGGAGGCTTACATCCGTGAGAATCCCCGGCGGGCTGCGGCTGTCATCCACTCTTATGAGTTTCTTCCCGTCAAGGATACTCCTGCCCCCAGTGGGTATAAACCTTTCTATATCAGCCATTACGGCAGGCACGGCTCCCGTTCGCATTCGTCGGACAAGCCTTATGTCCTGCTGCGGGACTGCCTGCAGAAGGCGGCCGAAGAAGGGATTATCACGCCCTCGGGAGATTCGCTCCTGGCCTGCGCAAAGCAGATGATAGAACTGCACAACGGGATGGACGGGCGTCTCACCCAAAGAGGTGCCCGGGAGCACGAACTCATTGCCAGGAGGATGTATCAGCGTTATTCCCGGGTATTCAAGAAGGGGGAAGTGCACGTCATTTCTTCGGATGTGCAGCGCTGTCTGGTGAGTATGGCAGCGTTCACTTCTTCGCTCCGGGCGTGCCAGCCCAATATCCCGATGACCTGGGATTGCGGGGTGGTGTATCAGCGGGTCCTTACCCTGAACAGTCCCAAGGAAATCAAGCAGAAGGCTTATGATGACGCCCACGGTGCGATCACCCGGATTCCGATTGACACGAATGCCGTGTATGAGAGGTTCTTTACGGACGTGAAAAGGGGAAGGAAATTATCGGGAAGGCCCAGTGGTTTTATCTCGGCCATTTTTAACCTGGCTCGCTTTGCCGAGGCGTATGATATCGAGGAGAACCGTTACAATTTTCTCCCTTGGGAGGCGGTGATTACGGCGTATGCGCGTCACAATCTGCAGACTTATCTGGCCTATTGCAATTCGGTCCCTTACGGGGACGAGGCGTTGAGTGAAGTGGGGGTCCTGGCGAAGGAGATGATGAGGAAGGCCGATGAGGCCATTGCGGGGGCGCCGGTTGCGGCCGATCTGATTTTTGGGCACGACTTGCCGTTTATGTGTCTGTGCTCTTATCTGGGGTTGGAGGGATTCGGTTATCCCCGTCTGACGGCCGAGGAAGCGTATCGCAGCTGGCCGGGGGCCAGGTTGTGCACGTTTGCTTCGAACTTGCAGATGATTTTTTATAGGAACCGGAAGGGAGACGTCCTGGTCAAGTTCCTGGTTAACGAGCAGGAAACGCCGGTTCCTGAGATCGAGGCCGTTTCGGGGCCGTATTACAGGTGGGAGGATGTGAAGAATTTTATTGAAAACAAATAATCTAATTACAATAAAACTAAGTATTATGAAGACAACGAAGACTACAGGTAAGTGGGCTGGTTACGTAAGCCCGACCGTGGAAATGATTCCGTTGAGTATGGAAACTACAATTTGTGGCGGTAGTTTGGATCCAGTCAAGACTTCTGACCCGTATGACGAAGATGATCTTGGTTAATGTATGGAGAGTAATGCTATGAAAAAGATTTATTTTGCTTTTCTGTGTGCAGCCTGCGCTTTTACGCTTTTCTCCTGCCAGAAGGAGAATAACGGCCCTGAAGAGAGCCCCGTTCCGGATGGTTATGTCCGTATGACGCTGAAAGCTGTAAGTGATGAGACTAAGACTACGGTTGACGGCACTACTGTAAAGTGGGCCAAGGATGATCAGATTAAGGTTTATTATAGCAACGGTGAAGCTGTCGATTTTACGCTTGTCGGGGACGGTGGTAGTGCCAGCGGAGAATTTGACGGGACTGCTCCCGTCGGTGCGACGGCTCTTTATGCTGTGTATCCTACGGATTTGTATGCCTCGGTAAGCGAAACTACGGTGAATGTGACTATCCCCGACGACAGTCAGGATGGTGTATTTGGTAAAGGGAACATTGCAGTGGCCAAGGTCAATGGAGACAAAATGTCTTTCAAGAACGTGAATGCATTTGTGGGCTTCACCGTTCCGGCCGGTGCTACGAAGGTGGTCGTTTCCAGTGTGGGTGGCCAGAATCTGGCGGGAACTCTGGCGGTTGACTGCTCGGAAGAGAATCCCACAGCTGGCGCTCTGTCTTCTGGCTCATCCAGCATTACTGTCACGTTCCCCGTGAGTACTGGTGATACCTATTATGTGGCCGTGGCTCCCGGTGTTGAACTCACCAAAGGATTGTTGCTTACTTGGTATAACGGCGAAGATGTCACCGGTACTTACTGGCTCAACAAGGCTGTCACTACTGCATCCGGTAGTATCATTAATATGGAGACGGTATCGACTGATGGCAACTACTATGTGTCGGTCAATGGCGTTGGAAAGAAGAATGGTATGAATGCGGACAATGCCTGGAGTGCAGCCCAATTCTGGAGTAAACTCCACCCCGGCGGAACGGATACCAAGATGGATGGCGCCAAACTGGCCAACATCAACGGCGCTACCTTCCATCTGGCCGAGGGTACCTATAATTGGGGTACAGATGCTGAAATCAACATTAACGAAACCGAAACCATTTCCTTCACCATCAAGGGTGAAAGTGGCACCATCTTCACTGGAGATGATGATGACGATGACGCTGGTGACCACCGCATCCTTTCCCTGGGAGGCAATATGAATGTCACTTTCGAGGGAATCAGCTTCGAAAATGGTAAAGTAACAGATGGGAATGGCGGTGCTTTAAATATCTCTGCTGGACAATGGACATTCACAAGCTGCACTTTCTCAGGGAACGAGGCCAGCGGTAATGGCGGTGCCATTAACCTCTCTGGCGGATCTGCAACCATTTATAAATCCACCTTCAATAGGAATGAAGCTACTGGCAATGGCGGAGCCATCAATGTGGCAGAGGGAGCAAAAATTGAGGTCTTAAAAGCGCAGGCTAATACCCAGTTTACGAATAACGAAGCTACTGGAAACGGTGGAGCGGTAAATGTTGAGAGTAAAAACAACAGTATCAGCAACAGGATTAACAATGCCGATTTCAAAAGGAACAGCGCTAATAATGGCGGCGCCATAGCCGTTCGCGGAGGATCCGATGCGGATACCACAAAGTTGGTTTTCAGCAACTGCACGATGGGAACTATGTCTTCTGATGGCAATACGGCGAGTTATAGAGGCGGAGCGATCTTTTTAGATAATGCATTTTATACGAACGTGGGTAACTCGACGATGAAATATAACTCTGCCAGCAATAATGGTGGCGCCATAGCTATAGAAGGATGGGGCAGGTTGGAACTGTTCCGCTCTTATTTCTACAGTAATTCCGCGAATTCGGGTGGTGTGGTCTATACTCAGGCCAAGGAGGGTGCCAGTAGCAAATGTTCTGAGTTCTTCGTGGACGGGTGCTCTTTTGAAGCCAATTACATCAATGATCGTTGGGGCTGTATTTTTAATGTGAATGATATCAAGCAGTTCAGTATGTATAACAGTTCTGCAAAGGATTCTTATACGAAAAGCAAAAAACAGACAACTGGTGAATATCCGTCGTGGATTGCTATAGACAAAGTTCAAAACGGAGGTTCTGTGAGTTTTGGCAACTGCTCGATAATCGGTGATACTTGGGATGGCAATAATAATGTCGCCCTTACTACTAATACAGCACTCATTTTTATCTGGGGAACACAGACCAATTATTTCACCAACTGCATTATCGTGCCGGATACCGACTCCAGCATCGCCGCTATCCGGGGAAATGGCGACGAAGTGATTAATCTTTACTACACGCACTACAGTAGCATAGGTAATACAGCCACTCCTATTAATAGTGGCGGAAGTGTAGCCGCTCGTCAAAAAAGCAACTTCGACGGCATGTCTTGGAATAGTAACTGCTGGAAGTGGAACGGCCCAATAAGTAGTGCGGCTCCCACTAAGGCAACAAAGAAAGGCGTCTATGACCGTATTAATGGAATTTGCCCCGCCTTTGTCACCTGGTCCGATACCGACTTTGTAAAAGACCAACTTGGTAACAGCCGTGGCGCTAATGACGGCGATTACTGGTGGCCCGGAGCATATCAAAACTAGTATATGAAAAAACTCCTCCTCACCCTCTCCTCGCTCCTCCTGGCGACCCTGGCCCTCGCGCAGCCCTACATCGTCACCCAAAGTGACAAGGACCGTGCGGCCGACCTCGTCAGCCAGATGACCCTGGACGAAAAAATCGCCCTCATCTCCGGCAAGGACGACGGATTCCACACCGCGGCCATCCCTCGCCTCGGCATCCCCTCCGTCCGGATGGCCGACGGCCCCCAGGGCGTACGAAACAATACCTATAGTACGTACTATCCCTGCGGCATCGGCCTGGCGGCCAGCTTCAACCGCGACGTGGCGAAAGGCGTGGGCGACGGCATCGGCTTCGATGCTACTGCCCGCGGAGTGCGGATTATGCTCTGCCCCGGGGTGAACATTTACCGTTCACCCCTGTGCGGGCGTAACTTCGAATACTACGGAGAAGACCCTTACCTCACCTCCGAGATCGCCCTGAACTACATCCAGGGCATCCAGCAGCACCGGGTAATGGCCACCATCAAGCACTTCGCCCTGAACAACCAGGAGTACCAGCGTCACCGCGTAGGTTCCGTGGCCGACGAAAGGACTATGAACGAGATCTATTTCCCGGCCTTCCGCAAAGCCGTGGAACAGGGCGATGTGGCCGCAGTAATGACCAGCTACAACCCCCTGAACGAAATCCACGCGGCCGAGAACTCCTGGCTCATCCAGGACAACCTCCGCGCCTGGGGCTTCGACGGCATCGTGATGTCCGACTGGAAGTCCACCTACACCACCCTGGGCGTCCTCACCAGCGGCCTGGACCTGGAAATGCCGGAGAACTTCACCACCAAGGTGGAAATGGTGAAGCCTCTCATTGAAAACGGAGTTGTTCCTGAGACCAATCTGGATTTGATGTGTCAGCACATACTGCAGGCATTCATAGCCTACGGCCTCCTGGACCTTCCGGCCAAGGACGAGTCCATTCCCGAGGATTACGAGTATTCCCGGAATATGGCTTATAACGCTGCCGTTGAGGCTCCGGTTTTGCTGACCAACAACGGTCTGCTCCCCCTGAAGAAAGGACGCATCGTGGTCCTGGGCCCCAACGCCAACACCGTGGCCTACGGCGGCGGTTCCGGGCGGATGGATCCCATTCCCGGACGCAATATCACGCCATATGCCGGACTTTGTGCCCTGGGAAAGAAGTATGATGTGCAACTTATTGAGAGCGATGTGCCTACGGATGCCGACAAGCAGGCTATTGCCAAGGCTTCAGCCGTGATCGTAGTGGCCGGGTTCAACTATAAGACCGAGCTCGAAAACCACGACCGCACCTATGGTTTGCCTTTGGGGCAGAACGAACTGATTGCGGCCGCATCGGCCCTGAACAAGAATACGGTTGTGATCATCAACTCAGGCGGAGAAGTAGACATTACTCCATTCAAGGATAACGTGGCGGCCATCATTATGGCCTGGTACGGCGGGCAGGAAGGCGGCAAGGCCCTGGCCGACATTATCTCCGGCAAGGTGTCTCCTTCCGGCAAACTTCCCTTTACCTTCTGGGGATCGGAGGAAAAGAATCCTGCGGCTCAATACTATCACGCCGACACGGCGGCCGTTCATCGTTTGAGCAAGAGCCGTCCCGAAACCCCTCATACGACTTATCAGGAAGGCCTGTTCGTGGGATACCGCGGGGTGCAGAAGTTCGGGGTGGAGCCTATGTTCCCCTTCGGCTTCGGCCTCAGTTATTCCGGCTTTGCTTACTCGGATGGTGTGGTTGTTCCGACTCCTGACGGCTGCGAGATTGTATTTACCGTTTCCAATACCGGGAAAGTGGATGCGATGGAGACGGCCCAGGTGTATGTAGCGCCCTGCTCTCCTTCCGTCATCCGCCCGGCTTACGAACTCAAGGGTTTTGAGAAGAAGCTTGTGGGTAAAGGCAAGAGCGTAGAGTACCGGATTCCTTTGAGTTATGCGGATTTTTCTTATTATGATGTGGCTTCCCATAGCTGGAAGGTGGATGCCGGAGATTACAAAATCCTGGTAGGTTCCTCCTCGAGTGATATTAAATTCAGTCTGGATTATACAGTTAGATGAACAGTTTATTCGACATCCAAGGAAAAGTGGTGGTGATGACCGGCGCCTGCGGGGTGCTGGGAGAGACCATCGTCAAGTATTTCGCATCGCAGGGCTGCAAAGTGGTCCTGTTGGATTTGAGCAGAGCCGAGGAGAAGGGTGTTAGTTTAGTTAGTGAAATCAAGGCCGCCGGTGGGGAGGCGATGTTCCTTCCCACCAACGTCCTTGACGAGGCTGTACTGGAACAGAACCTTTCCGACATCCTGGCGGCCTATGGCACCATCGACATCCTGCTGAACGCTGCCGGCGGCAATATGGGCCCTGCCAACGTGCAGCCGGACCAGACCATTGCCGACCTGGACATCGACGCGATGAAGAAGGTATGCGACCTGAACATCTTCGGCACAGTTATTCCTACCAAGGTTTTTGTCAAGCCGATGGTGGCCCAGAAGAAGGGTGCCATCATCAACTTCTGCTCGATGTCGTCCTTCCGCCCGCTCACGCGCGTGGCGGGTTACGGCATTGCGAAGGCCGGGATGGCCAGCTGGACGCAGTGGCTCTCGGGTGAGTTGGCAATGAAGTTCGGCGAGGGCATCCGCGTGAAC